>OIEX01000001.1_pt1 | contig 594413 bp, 563 predicted proteins | sample 1581911 | NCBI WGS metagenome assembly OIEX01 (sample SAMN07977761, study PRJEB24534) | human gut metagenome | reverse complement strand
TATGTGGTAACTTTAATAGCGTTAGTTTTATTCTCTAAATCATCACAAGCACCAAAGGCATCTGGAGAACCATTTGACGCTGGTAAGAGATAAGATATTAAAGGTAAAAAGTTAACAACTTTTTACCTTTTTTCTTTTTTATAATATATGTAACAAACTAGGATAATTATAAATCTTACTATATTAATGAAATGAAAAAACAATTTTTTTATAGATAAGTAAAATGTTATTTTGATTATTTATTATATATTAAATCTACAAATCATATAATTTAATAAGAATAAAAAGAGAGGATATAGTTTTGAAAACAATTTATAAGGAGGCGGGATAAATAAAAAATAATTTTTTTATTTAGTTGGGAATTATATTATTATTTATAAGGAGGATGTCTTTTATGACAAATCAAGAGATTGCAAAGCAATTAATCGAATTAGTTGGAGGAAAAGACAATATAAAATCAGTTAATAATTGTATGACACGTTGCAGATTAGAACTTGAAGATACTGAAATGGTGGATATAGCAAAAATTAAGAAATCTGAAGGGGCTTTAGGGGCAGTTATATCAAATGGACAAGTACAGGTCATATATGGACCAGGAAAGGCATCTAAGGTAGCAGAAGAAGTGAGAAAAATTGTTGGAATATCAATGTTAATTGGTGATGAGGCTGTGAAAGCTACAAAAGCTAATTTAAAGAGCAAAAATAATACACCTGTAAAAAATGCTTTAAGAAAATTAGGAAATATATTTATTCCTTTGATTCCTTTATTCGTGGCATGTGGACTTGTTCTAGCTGTAAATAATATATGCAATGTTCAATTTGGAGATTCATATAAGGCGACATCAGCAGGTCAAATTATAGGATTAATAGGAAACGGAGTGTTTTCAATATTATCTATACTAGTTGGAGTAAATGCAGCTAAAGAATTTGGTTCACAAATGCCAATGATGGGTGGAGTCTTAGGTGGAATACTATCATCCGCGGCTTTAGCTAATATAACTTTATTTGGAAAAGCTTTAACTCCAGGTAGAGGCGGAATTATTTCTGTTATATTAGTTGTATTATTATCTGTATTTATTGAAAAAGCTTGTAGAAAATTTGTTCCAGATGTATTAGATTTATTCATAACTCCTTTGATAACTTTGACATTATCTGTTTTAGCGGCACTATTTATTTTACAACCAGTAGGTGGATTTATTTCAGATGGAATTGGTTTCATAGTAGCTCAAACAATTTCTTCTGATAATACTATAGTTTCTGTTCTTTCAGGAGCAGTTTCAGGGGCATTATTCTTACCATTAGTTATGACAGGAATGCATCAAGCATTAACACCTATACATGCTGACTTAATAGCAAATGCAGGATATACAGTGCTATTACCTATACTTGCAACTGCTGGTATGGCACAGGTTGGTGCAACTATTGCTGTAGTGGTTAAAACTAAAAATCAAAGATTAAAGAAAACAGCTCAAAATGGATTGATTCCAGGATTTTTAGGAATAGGAGAACCTTTAATTTATGGTGTTACTTTACCTTTAGGTAAGCCGTTTTTAGGAGCGTGCTTAGGTGCTGGAGTTGGAGGGGCTGTAATGGCATTTTTAAAAGTTGGTTCTGTAGCAATAGGGGTTTCAGGTTTACCTTTAGCGTTATTAATAGCAGATGGGAAAATGTTAGTATTCTTAATAGGAGTATTAGTTTCTTATGTTGCGGGATATTTCTTTACAGCATTATTAGGTTTTGATGATCCTATAGATGAATAAATAAGTTTAGTCTTAAACTCATTCTACATATATAAGTAGAATGAGTTTTTTCTTGAAAATTATAACTAGTAATAGTAAAAAAATAGATTAATTAGTATAATGGGTATATTAGCAATAAGCAAATTAAATAAGGGAGGAATTAAGATGAAAAAAGTCAAAATTGCTTTAATGGGGCTAGGCAATGTTGGACGTGGAGTTTGGATGATATTAAATTCAAACAAAGAAGAAATTATGAAAAGATCAGGCTATGAAGTAGATGTAGCAAAAATATTAGTTAGAGATTTGGAAAAAGATAGAAATGTAGATGTGCCTAAAGAACTTCTAACAACAGACTTTAATGAAATTATTAATGATGATTCAATTAAAATTGTAGTAGAAGTAATGGGAGGAATTGAACCAGCTAGAGAATATATACTAGAATCTATGAAAAGAAAAAAGCATATTGTTACTGCAAATAAAATGCTTTTAGCTACTGGTGGGGATGAACTTTTTGAAAAAGCTGATAGTGAAGGTGTTATGTTTAACTATGAAGCTAGTGTTGCAGGTGGAATTCCAATAATAAATGGAATAAATGAGAGTTTAACAGCTAATAAAGTAGAAAAGTTATATGGAGTAATAAATGGAACAACTAATTATATATTAACAAAGATGGAATTTGATAATTTAAGCTTTGATGAGGCTTTATATCAGGCTCAAGAAATGGGATATGCTGAAGCAGATCCAACTTCAGATATTGAAGGGTTTGATTCTCAATATAAATTAGCTATATTATCTTCTCTTGCTTTTGGAACTAAAATAAAAGTCGAAAATGTATATAGAGAAGGAATAACAAAGATTGAATCAATAGATATACAATACGCTAGAGAATTTAAAAAGGTAATAAAATTATTGGCTATAGTTAAAGAAAATGATGGAAGACTTGAACTAAGGGTGCATCCAACGATGATACCACAAAATCATCCATTGGCTAATGTTTATGATTCTTTTAATGCAGTTTTTATAAAAGGAAATGCTGTAGGAGATTTAATGTTTTATGGTAGAGGTGCTGGAGACTTACCAACAGGAAGTGCAGTTGTATCAGATATAGTGTCAATATTAAGAAGTAATATTGATATAGACAACCTAAATCCAGTAGTTAAAAATAATTTATGGGATAAAGAAATAGGTAGTATAAGAGATATAACAAGTAAATATTATATAAGACTAACAGTAGAAGATAGACCTGGTGTTCTTGGTGAAATTACTTCAGTCTTTGGTGGGATGAATGTCAGTTTACTTTCAGTTATACAAAAAGGAATAGATAATGATAATGAAAATAAGGTAACTTTAGTTTTAGTTACACATTATACTAAGGAAGAAAATATTATTGAATCCATAGATAGTATATGCAAGTTAAATTCTGTGTATAAGATTAATAATTTAATAAGAATAGAAGAGTTTAATTAATAATTATAGAATTTAGGAGAGAAAATATATTAGCTAATATGTTTTATAATCTCCTTTATTTTTTATTTATAAATAGTTAATAATTACTTTTACATAATAAGTTGTATAGAGATAATTTAAGGATTATAATAGTAGAAAATAATAAAATAAGAGGTAAACATATGAGTAAGATAAAATCAATTAATAATGAGCAAGCTCAAAAATTAATTAAAGATAACAAAGAATTATTAATATTAGATGTAAGAAGACCAAATGAGGTTAAAGAGTCAAAAATAACAAACTCTATAAATATACCTTTAGATGAATTAGAGTGGGAACTAGAGGAGATAGAAGAATATAAAGAAAAGGCTATTTTAGTTTATTGCAAGGTAGGTATGAGAAGTAGCGTTGCTTGTTCTATATTAGAAGAAGAAGGATTTAGTAATTTATATAATTTAAGAGGTGGAATTTTAGATTATACAGGTGAATTAGAGTAGTATAATAGCATTAATAATAATGATAATATACATACTATCATTAAAAAACAATAAGAAATTTTCATTTAAATTAAATACTTATATAAAAATGAATACTTATATGGTATAATATATAATGTAATTGTAAATAATTAATAATGTAAAAGCATTGACACAATAAAAAAAGAATGATAAAATGATAACATATTTAAGAAGAAACTGCCGTTTCTCACCTTACGGCTATGCTTAGTAGGGTAATGTAGTTTTGTAATAATTGCTAGTTATTTTAACTAGTTTTTTATAAGTACTAGAGGGCGGCAAAATATGTCCTCTATTTTTGTTGTGTTTATATTTAAAATTTTGGAGGTGACCTGGTATAAGTAAGGATTTTACTTGTAATGAAAATATAAGAGTTAAGGAAGTTAGAGTGATTGATTCAGAAGGGAATCAATTAGGTGTACTTCAAACAAAAGAAGCTCAAAGAATTGCTGATGAGAAAGAATTAGATTTAGTTATGATTTCTCCAAATGCTAATCCACCAGTATGTAGAATAATGGATTTAGGTAAGTATATTTATGAGCAATCAAAAAAAGAAAAAGAAGCTAAGAAAAAGCAAAAGATAACTACTCTTAAAGAAATAAGATGTAGTCTTACTATTGAAGAAAATGATATTGCAATAAAAGCTAAAAATGCTAAAAAGTTTTTATTAGACGGGGATAAAGTTAAAATCACTGTTAGATTTAAAGGAAGAGAAGCACAATTAGGCCATATTGGACAAAAAATATTAGATAACTTTGTTTCTAAATTAGAAGACGTTTGTGTTGTTGAAAAGCCTGCTAAGCATGAAGGTAGAAATATGACAATGGTTTTAGGCCCTAAAAAAGCGTAACTTGAGAGGAGATAAGTATCATGCCAAAAATGAAAACCCACAGAGGTGCAGCAAAGAGATTTAAGAAAACTGGAACTGGGAAATTAAAAAGAGCTAAGGCTTTTAAGAGTCATATATTAACAAAGAAAAGTTCTAAGAGAAAGAGAAACTTAAGAAAAGCTTCTTATGTTTCAACTACTCAAGAAAAAGCAATGAAGAAATTATTACCATACCTATAATATAGAGGTTTTTAGGAGGATTAAACATGGCTAGAGTTAAAAGAGCGGTAAATGCTCGTAAGAATCATAAAAAAGTATTAAAGCTTGCAAAAGGTTACTATGGTGGAAAAAGCAGATTATTCAAAACTGCTAATGAATCAGTAATAAGAGCTTTAAGAAATGCTTATGTTGGAAGAAGATTAAAGAAAAGAGATTTCAGAAGACTTTGGATAGCAAGAATTAATGCTGCTTCAAGAATGAATGGACTTTCATATTCAAGATTCATGAACGGACTTAAATTAGCTGGAATTGATATGAACAGAAAGATGTTATCAGAAATAGCTATAAACGATCCAAAAGCATTTGCAGATTTAGTAGAATTAGCAAAAAGCTCAATTAAGTAGTTTATACTATTAAAAAACACCTTAAAATGAAAATTTTAAGGTGTTTTTTTATTATAGTGTAGATCTTTATTAATTTAAATAAATTAAAATAGAAAAATTAGTAATTATATAAGAGTAAATTTGCATTATAAAATCAAATAATAAAGTATAATTAACAAAAATTGAAGATTAGTTATATAATAATTATAAGATTTACAAAGTTTTTAAAAAGAGGGGATCAAAATGAAAATGGGGTTGGTATTGTCTGGAGGGGGAGGAAAAGGAGCATATGAACTTGGGGTTTGGAAGGCGTTAAAGGAACTTAAAATTGATAAGTACATAGAAGTATTTTCTGGTACATCAATTGGAGCTTTTAATGCAGTATTGTTTGCACAAAATAATATGAAAGATGCGGAAGCACTATGGGAGGAAGTAACTATAGATAAGCTTATTCCTATTAGTAAATTTGAATTATTTAAAAAAGGAATCGGGCTTATACTTGGTGGAAAAAATCTAAATATAGCAAAAAAGTATATGAGTCAAAAGATAGAAGAAGGTGCAGTTTCAAAAGATGGAGCTAAAGAAATAGTGAACAAGTATTTAGATATAAGCTTAATGAAAAAGAACAGCAAGATTTGCTACGCAGCCTGTACTGAATTATCAGATTTTAAAGTTAAATATTTTAAAATAAATGATTTTAATGATGAAATAGGAAAAGAAATTGTGATAGCATCAGCATCTTTACCTCTAATATATGAGCCAAGTGAGTTGTTTGGATGTAAATATATAGATGGAGGTATAAGTGATAATACACCTATACAGCCTGTATATGGGGAGGGATGTGATATTATAATTGTTGTATTATTGTCAAGAGAAGCAAGAATTGATAGATCATTATATCCAAATGCAAAAATTATAGAAATATATCCAAGAAATTTAAATGAAAGTGTTATAAATGGAACTTTAAATTTAGATGAAGCAGCCAAAAGAAATAGAATAAAAGAAGGATATGAAAATACTATTGCACTTTTAGAGCCTATAATGGAAATGGCGGAGTTTAAGAGTAAAATAGAAGAGGAAAAAAATTTTCCAAAGCTATTTAAACTATATAGTTTTCTAAAAAGCCTATGTAAATCAAATTATAATATAAGTGATAACTAAAAAAACTGAGATTATAACTCTCAGTTTTTTAGTACATTAAATTTGGATATTTACTATGGTATTCATAGGCTAGTCCTTCATATACAAATTCTTTATGATTTATATCTAATAAATCACTTGGTTTTGTAAGACCAGGAATTTTATCAGAGTCATAAATATTACTTTTAATTAAAAGATGTGATATGAATTCAGAACAAAAATAATGATTATCTCTTTTAATAGGTTTTTGAAGAGCAACACCTATTAATCCTAATAAACTATATTTATATTTTTTTTGTTCTTTTAAGAAGCTCTCTAATTCTTCTTTTAATAGATTATATTGGTCATTATCTACACTAATTTTGTAAATAACACATCTACTATTTTGAAATCTTTTATAAACACCATCCTGTAAGTTTTCTTCAACTAAGCCTCCTATAAAAGGAATTAGAGGGAAAACCCTTCCAAATGAATACATTTTTTTAAATGAATTATCAAAGCTCAAGGAAACATGTACATATGGATCTTTTGTATAAAAATTAATACATCTAGCAAGTAGTGTTCCAGTATTTGAAAACACTAAATAAATATCTTTATTTTTCATTTTGTAAAATCATCCCCCGAATAAATAAATATAAAATAATAAGTAAAATAAAAACATAAAATAAATACATTAAATAAATTATATAGTATAAAACTTAATTTATCCTTAAGAAAATCTAAAAATATATAAATTTTATTAAAATTATTAATAAATAATAAACTTGAAGTTAAAAAATGTTAATAAAATTGAAAGATAGCAATTATGATACAATAAATATAAATAATTTCTAGTAAAATAATATAAACTAGAAATATATTTAAGGATAAGTTATTATAATTTACAAATGGGATTTTTACAATAGGTATTTAATACGAGAGGTGATTATTTGAAAAAGAATGCAATGCAAAGAGAGTTTAAGAAGCTAAAATCACAAATTAATCAAATAGAGGAAATAGCACATAACTCAAAAGTAGGTGCTTTAATTGAACAAGAATCTTCTTTAAGAAAAAAGATAAGACAGCTTAAGGATATGGAAAATGAAGGCTTTAAGGATTTTTCAAGTATAAATGAAAGATATGAGGAACTTTTAGAGTATATATCTAAAAGATTATTAGATGATTACAATAAAAAGAATAATACAGATTTTGACTTTTATCAAGTAATAAGAGAGAATTATAATAGCTTCATAAATTCAGGATTCATGTCTGTATTAACAAGGCAGCATATTCCTAAGTTAATTTCTAAGGAATTTGAAGAAAACTTTCCAGATAACCCTAAAGATGAATATAGATTAGCAAGAAATATTAATAGAAAGATATATATACATTTAGGTGAAACAAATACTGGGAAAACTTATACAGCAATGGAAAGATTAAAAGTAGCAAAAAATGGAGTTTATTTATCTCCTCTTAGAATTCTTGCATTAGAGAACTATGAAAAATTAAATAATAATGGAGTTATATGTAATTTGCTAACTGGAGAGGAAGAAATATTAAAAGAAGGGGCTACGCATACATCTTGTACAATAGAAAAGGCAGATTTAAAAAAAGAATATGATATAGCCATAATAGATGAAATTCAAATGATAGATGATTCACAAAGAGGGGCTGCTTGGACAAGAGCTTTGCTTGGACTTAGATGTAATGAAATTCATATTTGTGGTGCATTAAATGCAAAAAGAGTAGTTGAAAAGATAATAGAAGATTGTAATGATGATTATGAATTTAAAGAATATAAAAGGAGTATTCCATTAGAAGTTCAAGAAAGTAATTTTAATTATAACTATGCAGAAGAAGGAGATGCAATAGTAGTATTTTCTAAGAAGAAAGTATTGCAAATAGCAGAGCAGTATTCTGATATGGGAATAAAAGCTAGTATAATCTATGGAGATTTACCTCCGGAAGTAAGAAGAAAACAATATGATATGTTTATTAATAAAGAGAATAAAGTTCTTATAACAACAGATGCTATAGGAATGGGCGTGAATTTACCTATAAAAAGAATAGTATTCTTAGATATACAAAAATTTGATGGTGAGGAAATTAGATATCTTACTTCACAAGAAGTAAAGCAAGTTGCTGGTAGAGCAGGAAGAAAAGGAATTTATGAAGTTGGTTATGTTGCCACGGTAAGAGATAATCAAAAGTTTATAAAAGAAAAGCTTGAAGAGAAAGATAAAATAATAAAGGCAGCAGTTTTAGGCCCATCAGATGCTATTTTAAATATTAAAAATCTGCCATTAAATGAAAAATTGGCTTTATGGGCAACAAGGGAAGACTCAATAGATTATTATAGAAAAATGGATATAAATGAATATTTAATTATATTAGATAGTATTAAAAAATATAAATTAAAAGAAGAAATACAATGGGAGTTATTAAAAATACCATTTGATATATCAAAAGATGAGCTTATGAATACATTCTTAGATTATGTTGAGGAATTATTTGTACTGAAGAATAAAGTAATAAGTAGACCTCAATGTTTTAAGGGAAATTTAGATGAACTCGAATGCTATTATCAAAGGATAAATATGTATTATTCATTTTGTAAAGTGTTTAATTTGGAATTTGATTTTAAATGGATTCATGATGAAAGACTTAAGGTAAGTGAAGATATTAATGAAATATTGATAAGAATTTAAGAGAAAAGAAGATAGGTGAAAAATTAAAATTCAACTATCTTCTTTTTATTTTTAAAATTAGGTTACTATCTTATTTCTCTTTAATAATAAATATGAAGATAATAAAAGACAAATCAATTCTGAAATTAAAGTAGCAATCCATATTCCAGTATCACCAAAATAAAATGATAACGAAAATAAAGCTAAAGAAATAAAAATAAGTCCTCTAGATATAGATATTATAGTTGCTTTAAAAGCTTCTTCTATAGAAGCAAAATATCCAGAAACTAATACATTAAATCCAAGAACTAAAAAAGAACTAGAAAATAAACGAAAGGCTGAAATTGAATATGTAAATAAAGGTGATGAGGAATCTTTTATAAATATATAAACAATTTCTTTAGCAAAAACTATACAAATTATAAATATTGCAATTGATGATATAGAAACAGCTTTTAGGCCCATTTTTATTAACTTTTTTATTGTTTTAAATTCTTCTTTTCCATAATAATAACTACATAATGGTTGCATTCCTTGAGTTATTGCTATCATAGTCATTATTACTAAAGTACTTACATAACAAATTATGCTATATGTAACGATACCGCTTTCTCCTATATATCTCAATATAGTTTGATTAAAAAGAAGTATAACAATTCCAGAAGTAAGCTCTGTTATTGCATCTGGAAATCCAATAGATAATATTCTTTTTAAGTATTTTACTTTGAACTCAAATTTAGTTAAAGTGAGTTTAGATTTTTTACTCATAAAATGTGATAAAAAGAATATAAAAGATACTCCTTGAGAAATAATAGTTGCATAAGCAGCACCCTTAATTCCAAAATCTAAGACAATAACAAATAGAAAATCTAGAATTATATTAGTAAGGGCAGAAATAATCATACCTACTATTGCAAGATAAGGATATCCATCAGCTTTTGTTAATACTTCTAAGCAATAGGAAATGATGAAAAATCCATTAAAACTTATAATTATTTTTAAATAATCTTTTACTAGATCAAAAGTATTTTCAGTAGCTCCAAGAAATAATGATATTCTATCTATATTTAATAAGCATAATAAAGTTATTAGTAGTGATATAGTTAACATACAAAATAAATTAAATGAAAAAATTTCATTAGCTTTTTTTATGTTACTTTTTCCAATATAAATAGAAATTATAGTAGAAGCTCCAGTTGAAAATAACATAGATATTGCAAATATAAAGTTTACAAAAGGCATTGCTATATTTACTGCTGCAAGAGCAGTTTCTCCAACACCTCTACTAACAAAAATACCATCTATCATTGTATATAATGAAAATATCCACATTGCGGTAACTGAGGGGACTAAATATTTAAAAAATTGTTTTTTTAAAGATAGATTGCTATCCATTCGACTCTCCTTTGTTGTCTAATTGTGATATAATATATAAACTAACATAAAGATTATATCTTTAATTAAATAATATTACAAATTACTAGTATTTAATTAGAATTAGTCTTAGAATAACTTAGATAGGTAAAATAAAAGTTTTAGCTTTGAAAGGAAGATACAAATGGAATATAAATTTAAATTTGATGAAAAAGAATATATCTTAGGAGAAGATAATTTAGAATACTTTGCTAATGATGAAAATGAGGAATTAGAAGGTATTGATGGTGAAAAAATATTAGAATTACTTTCAAATAGTGATGAAGTAGAGTTTCAAAATGCATATTATGAAAGTTGTTGTAGTAATTGCAAAGCTGGAAAGGAAGAAAAAAAGAAGGTTTTTGACTTCTTAGAGTTCTATTTTTATGCGTATGGAAAAAATAATAAATTTATTACAAGTAGTATCGATAATGAATACGACAAAAAATCTTTCACTAGATTAAATAGAGAAAGAATAGTTGATAAAAGTTACTTAGTTACAGTTATAGTTTGTAAAAATTGTGGAACATATTCTATAGAAATAGAAGAATTTGAACTTTAATATATAAAGTATAATATTTGATGTATTAAATTTTATTTAGGGTATAAAATACTTTTGAAAGGATGTGTTTTATATGACAAAGAATGAAAAAGATATAAATCCTTTGCAAAAAGGTACAAGAAGACAAAAGTTACATAAAAATCAAGATAATGTAGGTAATGATGAAAATAGAGCTGAATATACAGATTTCAATGGTAATCCAATAAAATAGTTCGGTTTTAAGATAGGTAAGATTAATTTTACCTATCTTTTTGTTTTTCTAGGAATTATAAAAATTTATTATTTAGATAACTTTCTATAATTTCTTTACTCCCGTTATTAAGTGGATATATATATAAGTTTATACTGATATTATGTAAGTAGCGTATTGATAAATTATAAAATACTTAAAATTAAATTAAAATTGGAAGTTTAATGGTAATAAGATTCGGTAAATATGATAATATATAGTTGAATGATACTAGGTTATTAGTTAGAGGTAAAAAGTATAATTAAAAGTATTTTTATAAGATGATGTTTAATTAAAAATGATTGAAGGGAGAAAATTATGATTAAGAAAATGGATTTAATAATAGGAATATTAATAGTTATATATTCTATAAGTATAAATTTAATCTTTGGGAAGATCAGTTTTAGTGAAGTATTTTTAGGAATTGGAAGTATTTTAATTATTTATCACTTCATAAAAGAAAAAATGAAAGAACTTATCGATATTAGAAAAAGTATTAAAGGAATGTTTAATGTTATAAAGTGTTTTATAGCAATAATATTATTGATTTTTATAATAGTAGAAAGTGCAATAATTATATTCCCTAAAAATAATAAAAATTATTCAGATTACGTTATAGTTCTTGGAGCTGGGGTTAAAGGAAAAAAGCCTAGCCTTACATTGATGCAAAGATTAGATAAAACTATTGAGTATGTTAATAATCAAGAAAAAGAATCTAAAATAATAGTTTCTGGTGGACAAGGGAGAGGCGAAGATATATCAGAAGCACAGGCAATGAAAAAATACTTGGTGGATAATGGTATAAAAGAAGAATTAATAATAATGGAAAATAAGTCTACAAGTACAAATGAAAATTTAATATTTTCAAAAGCAATATTGGAAAGTTATACAAAAAGTGATATAGGAGATATAAATATAAAGATAATAACATCAGATTTTCATGCATTTAGAAGTAATATGATAGCCAAAAAGCTAGGCTATAGGAATATAAGCCTCTATACAAATAGTACCCTTCCAGCTTTAATTCCTGTTATGTATTCTAGAGAATTTTTAGCTGTAATAAAGTCATACTTAATAGATATAAAAAAATAAATTTTGTAAAAATTTCTAGAGGTAAATTTCAGTTTTTGTAGAATAATAGAGGTAGAATATTAATATGATTCTTTGATTAATTTTTATATCACCTTTAATCAAATATTAATAAAACATAAAGAGTTAGGCTTAAGGGGGAAATGTTAATGGCTAAAGTTGTAGAATGCTCAATAATAATTAAAGATGATTTTAACAATGTATTTATTGTTCAAAGAAAGACTAAAAAAAATGAACCAAAACTTTGGTATAGTGTTGGTAAAAAAGTAAGAGGAAAAGAATCAGAAGAAAAATGTATTTCACGAGCTGTAAAAGAAGATTTAAAATCTATAATATTTAACTTAGAAAGAATAGGTGAAGTGTTAAATAAAGAACGCGATGAAATATGTGCTGTTTATAAAGGAGAACTTAAAGAAAGAGTAACATATGGAAATGATATAGTTGATGGAAAATGGTTAAGTGCAAAGGAAATTGATGAATGTGATTTAGCACCAGTAGAAAAAGAAAAAATTTTAATGTATATTAATAGATAGAATTATTAGAGAAGTGAGCTATGTTAATTAACATGGCTCTTTATTAATATAAAGAAAATTATAACTTTAGTATTATATAAAAATTAGAGCTATTGACATCATAAAGTTAAATAATTATCATATAAATAGAAAGGTGAGTATTAATTCATTTGTTTAGAGAAAATCTTTATTCATATGTTTAAATATTCATTTTAAATGATTAGTTATTATCTAACAAAAAAGAGAAATCTGATTTGAAAGAGAATAGTAAATAGTATATTAATAATAAAAATTATAAAATTAAGTTGTAAGCTTAGTTAATTTTGTAATGCTTTTAATTGCTGTAATTTTTATTATTAATATAAGAAGCCTATTTTCTTTGTATTTAAGAAAATAGGCTCTTTTTAATATTTAAGAAAATATAAAATATGATTATACAATGTTTAAGTATTTCAATCTTAAACATTGTATAGTAATTGATAATGTAAAGATCTATATGGAAAATAAATTAATGTCAATTTGGGATGATAATTTTACAGAATCATAAAAAAATGGGGGATAAGATATGAAGATTGGTGTAATAAGTGCAATTTTAGAAGAGCCAAGTAAGTGTAATTCTGAATTTAATGATGTTGTTGCAAGTTTCAGAGGAAATATTAAGGGAAGGATGGGAATACCATTAGAAGATGGCATATCAATTATATCTATAGTTGTTACAGGCGATTTAAATGAAATTAATAGCTTAACAGGAAAGTTAGGCAATATTGAAGGAGTAACAGTAAAAACAGCAATTAGTAAAAAAGAGATGTAATAAAAAAAATTTACAAGTACATAGCTAAACATAAATTTATTGCAAATAGTGTTATAAATATCATTTGGAGGATTGTATATGCAAGTTAAAAGTATTATAGACAAGCTTTATGAGTCTAACAATGCTAGTGGAGAGGAGTTATTATTTTTATTAGATAACTTAAATGAAGATGATAAGATTTATCTAGTTCAAAAAGCACATGAAACTAGAATGAAAACTTATGGAGATAAAGTTTATATGAGGGGACTTATTGAATTTACAAACTTTTGTAAAAAAGATTGTATATATTGCGGCATAAGAAGAAGTAATAAAGATGCTGATAGATATAGACTTACAATGGAAGATATTATGGAATGCGTGGACATTGGAGATAGGCTTGGATATAAGACTTATGTACTTCAAGGTGGAGAAGATGATTATTTTACCGATGAAAGAATGGTAGAAATAATAAAAATGATAAAAAGTAAATATCCAAACAATGCTATAACATTGTCTTTAGGTGAAAGAAGTTATGATTCATATAAAAAAATGTATGAAGCAGGAGCAGATAGGTATTTATTAAGGCATGAAACAGCTACTAAAGAGCTATATGAGAAACTTCATCCAGGAGCTAGCTTTGAAGAAAGAAGGCAATGTTTAAGAAATTTAAAGGAAATAGGATATCAAATAGGTGCAGGTTTTATGGTTGAGCTTCCAAAACAAACAAATAAGGATTTAGTTAATGATTTATTATTTGTTAAGGAGCTAGAACCACATATGTGTGGAATTGGGCCATTTATACCGCATAAAGATACTCCACTAAAGGATGAAAAGGCAGGAACTGTTGAGAAAACTACTACAATGTTAGCTTTAATAAGATTATTACTACCAAATGTATTATTACCTTCTACTACAGCTCTTGGAAGTATTGATCCTACAGGGAGAGAAAAGGGAATTAAAGCAGGAGGAAATGTAGTTATGCCAAATCTCTCGCCAACAAGTGTCAGAGAAAAGTATTCACTTTATGATGGAAAAATATGTACTGGAGATGAGGCGGCAGAATGTAGAAAGTGTATAGAGGGGAGGATAAATAAAGCTGGATTTAAGGTTGAGGTAACAAGAGGAGATAATATGGCATGGAGAAAAGAAAATGCGCATAAATTCACTGAGGTTATTGATAAGAGAATCCAATCAGAAAATATACAAATAATTAAATTGAATAAATAATTTATAGATTATAGGGGTGTTTTATATGTTTATTGATCATGAGTATATTGAAAGAATTTTAGAAGAAGCAAAAGGAGCAACAAGCCAAGATATAAAAGCTGTTTTAGAAAAGGCTAAAAAAAGAGATGGATTATCTTATGAAGATATAGCAGTTCTTCTTCAAGTTGAAGATAAAGAAGACTTAAAAGAAATATACAAATTAGCAGGGGAAATTAAAGATTCAATTTATGGTAAAAGAGTAGTAATTTTTGCACCATTATATGTTAGTGATTATTGCGTGAATAATTGCGTTTATTGTGGATATAAAAGAAGTAATAGCTTTGGAAGAAGAAAGCTAAGTATGCCAGAAGTAGCTGAGGAAGTTAGAATACTAGAAAAAATGGGACATAAGAGGCTTGCATTAGAGCTTGGAGAAGATCCGGTTAATGCTCCAATAGATTATGTATTAGAATGTTTAGATACTATTTATAAAACTCAAAATGATAATGGAGAAATAAGAAGAGTTAATGTTAATATTGCTGCAACAACTGTAGAAGAATATAAAAGGTTAAAAGAAGCTAAGATAGGTACTTATATATTATTCCAAGAAACATATTATAAACCAAGCTATGATAAAATGCATCCAAAGTCATTAAAGGGAGATTATAATTATCATTTAACTGCATTTGATAGAGCTATGGAAGCTGGAATAGATGATGTTGGTGCTGGAGTTTTATTCGGACTTTCTGATCCTAAGTTTGAAGTAATAGGACTTATGATGCATAATAGACACTTAGAAGAAAAATATGGAGTTGGATTCCATACAATTTCAATGCCAAGGTTAAAACCAGCTTCAGGAGTAACTCTACAAGAGTTCCCTAATTTAGTTGATGACGAAATGTTTAAAAAGTTAGTTGCAATTATAAGAATAGCAGTACCATTTACAGGTATTATAATGTCAACAAGAGAAACAGCAGAAATGAGAAGAGAGTTATTAAGATATGGTGTTTCTCAAATAAGTGCAGGTTCAAGTACTGGAGTTGGAGGATATAAGGAAAGAGAAGAAGAAGGAAAAGAAGCTCTTCAATTTAAAACATCAGATGATAGAACTCCATTAGAAGTAATAAAATCAGTTTTAGATGATGGATATATACCAAGCTATTGTACAGCATGTTATAGAAGAGGAAGAACTGGAGAAAGATTTATGAAGCTTGCAAAATCAGGTGAGATTCAAAATGTATGTGAGCCTAATGCAATGACTACTCTTTTAGAATTTGCAATAGATTATGGTGATAAGGAAATATTAGAAAAGGCAGAAAATGTTATAAAGACTGAAAGAGAAAGAATAAAGAGAGATGATATTAAAGAACTTTTAGATAAAAACTTAGAGAGACTTAGAGCTGGAGAAAGAGATTTATATCTATAGGAGGATAACTGTATGAATTCAACACCAAATGCTAATAGAAAGCATATAGCTGTTTTTGGAAAGACTAATGCAGGAAAGTCATCTTTAATAAATAGATTTTTAGGACAAGAAGTTTCACTTGTATCTGAAAAAGAAGGAACAACTACAGATCCAGTTCAAAAAGCAATGGAGCTTATACCCGTTGGACCAGTTTTAATTATAGATACAGCTGGATTTGGTGATAAAAGTGAGCTTGGAGAAGTAAGGATTAAAAGAACTTTAGATATACTTAAAAGAACAGATGTTGCAATTTATATTTTTGATATAAATGACATTGATTTAGAAGAATTTAAAGAAGCTAAAAGGAATTTTAAAAAATATAATATACCTTATGTAGTTGTTATAAATAAATCTGATAGTGTTAATGAAAATATTTTAGAAGAATTACAAATTAAATTTAAGGATTCAATATTTTTATCTTCAAATACAGGAGAAGGAATTGAATTATTAAAAGAAAAGCTTATAGAAATTTTAAAAGAAGAAGAGGAAGAACTACCAATAGTAGGAGATTTACTTCCTTATAATAGTAAGGTTATATTGGTTGTACCAATAGATTCAGAAGCACCTAAAGGAAGAATAATTTTACCTCAAGTACAATGTATAAGAGATTGCTTAGATCATGGAATCAAGAGCTACGTTGTTAGAGATACAGAGCTTGAAAGTGCACTTGAAGAATTAAAAGATGTAGATTTAGTAATAACAGATTCTCAGGCATTTAAAGAGGTAGATAGAATTGTTCCTAAAAATATAAAGCTTACAAGTTTTTCAATGTTATTTGCAAGACAAAAGGGAGACTTTGAAGAGTTTATAAAAGGAGCCTTAAAGATTAAAGATTTAAATAAAGACTCAAGAGTTTTAATTGCAGAAAGTTGCACTCACAATGTTTCACATGAGGATATTGGGAGAGTTAAGATTCCTAAACTTTTAAATAAATATGTTGGGGCTGATTTAACGTATGATCATAGTATTTTCCATGACTTCCCTGAAGATATAGATAAATATGATTTGATTATTCATTGTGGAGCATGTATGATAAATAGAAAAACTGTGATTAATAGAGTAAAGCAATGTAAAGAAAAAAATGTTTCAATAACTAATTATGGTATTGTATTAGCATATTTAAATGGTATATTGGAAAGAAGTTTATCTTTATTTAATACTAAAAAAGGTGATATAATTTAAAAGTTAAAATTAACAAAGGAAAAAGGGGATATGATCATGAAAGAGTTAGTTATAGAAGCAAATAGATGTTATATGTGTAAAAATCCAAGATGCCAAGTAAATTGTCCAATAGATACACCTGTACCAGAAATAATAGGACTATTTAAAGAGGGACAAATAGCAAAAGCAGGAGAAATACTATTTAAGAATAACCCCTTATCTTTAGTATGTTCTATAGTTTGTCCTCATGAGGATCAATGTAAGGGGAACTGTATCAGGGGAATTAAGGATGAACCAGTAAGTTTTTGTGATATTGAAAGACACATATCAAAATACTATTTAGAAAATATAAGACTTGAAAAAGAAAATGATTTAGATGAAAGAGTAGCAATAGTTGGAGGCGGACCTGCTGGTATAACAATTGCATTTATATTAGCACAAAAGGGATATAAAGTAACTATATTTGACTCACATGATAAAATTGGTGGAGTATTAAGATATGGTATTCCAGAATTTAGATTGCCAAAGAGTATTATAGATCATTATGAAGAGAGATTAATTGAACTAGGGGTTAAAATAAGACCAAATACATTAGTTGGACCTGTATTAACTTTAGATAAGCTTTTTTATGATGGATATAAAGCTATATTTATAGGTACCGGAGTATGGAACCCTAAAACTTTAGATATAAAGGGTGAAAGTTTAGGTAATGTTCATTATGCAATTGACTATTTAAAATCACCTAATGTTTATAATTTAGGAAATAAAGTATGCGTAATTGGAGCTGGAGATGTTGCAATGGATGCAGCAAGAACAGCAAAGAGAAATGGAGCTAATGAAGTATATGTCTTATATAGAAAAGGCATGGAAAATGTACCTGCTACCAAAGCTGAATTAGAGGGAGCCATTTCAGATGGTATTAAATTTGAATTATTTAAATCTCCTTTAGAATTAACAGAAGAAGGCGTAAAATATATAGAAACAGAAAATGTCATAAGCGAGGATGGAAGAATAAGTACTGTAACTATTGAAGGTAAAGAAGGCTTATTTGAATGTGATTCAATAATAATTGCTGTAAGTCAATCGCCTAAAAATAATATTGTTTCAAACACAATAGGGCTTGAAACAAACAAGTGGGGACTTTTGTTAACTGATGAAGTTGGACATACAACAAGAGATGGCGTTTTTGCATCAGGAGATGTAGTTACTGGAGCTAAAACTGTAGTTAGAGCAGCATCACATGCTAAGATAGTTGCAGAGGAAATAGAAAAGTATATATTGAAAAAGAATCAATAGTAAATCTAGTAATTTGTAAAAAAGACCAAATGTGATATTAAATACATTGGTCTTTTTTTACTTTTATCCAAAAATGTATAAATAAAATATATTTTTGTTTACATTTATTTAAAAAGGTTTTAATCTAATTATGAGAGTATAAACAATTTAATTTAAACGTTTATATGGGGGTGAGATAGAAAGGAAGTACTCAATCATAAGATAAAAAATTATAGAAACCTATGATAGAAAATTTAAACGTTTAAAAGGGGGATATAATGAAAAATAAAAAATACAAGTTAAGAAAAATTGTATCATTAATTTTATTTTTTTCGCTATTAACTACTTTAACATACTTTAACGAAAATGTAGAAATTGTAGATGCAGCTGTGACAGATGAGATAATTCAACCATTAGGACCAGTTACATCTAAAGATGTAATTTATCAAATAATAACAGATAGATTTGTAGATGGAAATAAAGCAAATAATATACCGTCATCAAAAATATTATTTGACGATAAAAATAATGATGGATTGGGTGATGGCAATGATTTGAAACTATATCAGGGAGGAGATTTTCAAGGAATAATAGATAAAATCCCATATTTAAAAACTATGGGAGTAACTGCAGTATGGATATCTGCTCCGTATGAGAATAGAGATACTGAAATATTAGATAAACAATCTGATGGAAGTTATAATGTATGGACAAGTTTTCATGGGTATCATGCAAGTAATTATTATACTACTAATAAACATTTTGGAACAATGCTAGAGTTTAATAAATTAAGGGATGAACTTCATAAAAATAATATGAAGTTAGTAATAGATTTTGTTACAAATCATAGTAGTAGGTGGAAAAATCCTACTACAGGTAATACTGCTGAGGATGGAAAATTATATGAGCCAGATAAAGATGCAAATGGCAAATATGCTCTTGATTCAAATGGTGAGCCATATGATTTAAATGGAGATGGTAAAGTAAGAAACTTAGTTGCAGATCCTAATAATGATATAAATGGATTTTTCCATGGTATTGGGGATAGGGGAAGTGATTCTACTAAATTTGGATTTAGGAATAAAGAGTTAGGATCATTAGCTGACTATTCTCAAGAAAATTCTAAAGTAATAAAGTATTTAGAAAATGCAACTTTATTTTGGAAAAGAAAAGGAATAGATGGAATACGTCATGATGCAACATTGCATATGAATCCATCATTTGTGAAAGGATTAAAGGATTATGTTGATAGTGATACTACAGGTCCTATAACTCAATTTGGAGAATTTTTTATAGGTAGACCAGATGAAAAGTATGATGAATACAAAAGTTTTCCTGATAGGACAGGGGTAGATAATTTAGATTTTGAATTTTATAGGAGTATAACAAGTACTTTTGGAGATTTTTCTAAACCTATGAGTGATTTTACAAATATGTTAACTTATACAAGTAGTGATTACAAATATGTAGATAAAGCTGTAACATTTATGGATAATCATGATGTTACTAGGTTTGGATATGTTCAAAAAAATAAGAAAGTTTATAATGCTGCATTAGTTGCGTTAATGACATCTAGGGGAACACCCAATATTTATTATGGAACAGAACAGTATATAGTACCATCTGATGCAAGTGATGTTGCTGGAAGAGTCTTTATGCAAAAGTCTTCTTCATTTGATTCAAGTAGTACAGCCTATCAAGTAATAGCGAAGCTATCTAAATTGAGGCAAGAAAATGATGCATTAGCTTATGGATCTACTGAAATACTTTATAGTGATAATGATGTAATGATTATGAAAAGAAAGTTTTTTGACAAGCAGGTAATAGTAGCTATTAATAGACAACCAGATAAAAATGTAACTATTTCTAAGAGTATATCAGCAGGAATACCTAATGGAACTTATAGTGATTATTTAGGTGGTTTGTTAAATGGCAAATCTTTAGCAGTAACTAATGGGATAATCCAAGGAGGAACATTCACTTTGTCAGGTGGAGAAGTAGCTGTTTGGCAAGTTAATCCAAATCAAAGTGGAGCCAAATTAGGACAAGTTGTTTCTACTATGGGTAGGACTGGAAATCAAGTATATATATATGGTGATAATTTAGATGGAACAATTAATGTAAAGTTTAATACTACAACTGCCACTATAGTTTCTAACACTAAGAATATGGTTAAGGCTATTGTACCTACTACAAGTGCGGGTATAAATGATATAACCGTTACAAAAAATGGGGTTCAAAGTAATGCGATAAAATATAATGTCTTATCAGGTGATCAAGTACAAGTAATATTTCATGTAACAGCCAACACTAACTATGGAGAGAATATATATGTGTTAGGAAGTATACCAGAACTAGGTTCATGGAATGTAAATAATTCTTCTGAAGCTATGATGTGTCCAAGTTATCCGGAATGGTTTTTACCTGTAAGTGTACCAAAAGGTACAAATTTTGAATATAAATTTGTAAAGAAAGATGCAAATGGAAATGTAGTTTGGGAATCAGGTAGTAATAGAATTTTTACAGCACCATCAGATTCTCAAGGCTCAGCTGATACACCAATATCAACTTGGAAATAAATTTTTAGGAGGGAAAATATGAAAAAAAGATTACTTTCATTATTATTAGCTTTTACAGCAACAACTATGCTAGTGGGGTGTGGTGGAAAAGGAGAAAAAGCAGAAGAATCAAAAGAAAGCAATATTATAATTTGGCATCAATATGAACCAGCAGTAGAAGAGGCTATCAAAGCTTCATTTGATGATTTTACAAGTAAAAATTCAAATATAAAACTTACCTTTGTAAAACAAAATGATTTATCTCAAAAATTAACTTTAATAGGTCAATCTGATAAGGATTCACCAGATATTATTTTAGGACCAAATGATTGGATTGGTAAATTTGCTACTATGGAAATAATAGATCCTGTTTCAAACTATATAGATAAAAGTGTATTAGATAACCACAATAAGGTTACAGTTGAAGCTGCAACATACAGTGATAAGTTATATGGGATTCCAATGACTTATGAATGTCTAACATTTATGTATAATAAAAAGCTATTAACTAAAGTTCCAAAGACTTCAGATGATTTATTAAAATTAGCTAAAGAAGAAACTAAGGATGGTAAGTGGGGATTTGTATCAAATGTAACTGATGCATATCATACAATGCCATGGATATATGGATATAAAGGAGAAGCAATAAGTAAAGATGGCGTACCGGGATTATCAAAAACTGAAACTATAGAAGGAATAGAATTTGTTAAAGAATTGATGCAATATCAACCTAAAAATGTAGATTATGCTGTAATGGATGGATTATTTAAGGAGGGTAGGGCTTTATCAATAGTAAATGGATCATGGGCAATTAAAGATTATTCTTCAAATAGTAATATAGATTTAGGAATAGAAGTATTACCTGTTATTTCAAAGAGCGGTAAATCGGCTCAACCATTTTTAGGAGTACAGGCAGCTTTATTAACAGAAAGTTCTAAGAATAAAGAAGCTGCTGGAAAAGTATTAGAGTATTTAGCAGGGGAAAATGTAGGAAAGGCATTTGTTGATACAGGATATTTAGTTGCAAACGAAAAAGTAGATATGGCTTCAAATGCATATGCTAAAAAATTACTAGAGCAAGCAGAATTGACTACTCCAATGCCATCTGCTCCAGAAATGACTTCAGTTTGGGAACCATTAGCTAATGTCCTTAAGTCAATTTCTACCGAAGAAAATGCAAATGTAAGGGACTTAATGGAAAATGCTCAAAAGCAAGTGGAAGAAAAAATAGAGGCTTCTAAGTAATAAGGGAAATAGCCCCTTGTTTTATCAAGGGGTTATTTTAAATATATCAATTTATTTAGGAGGTATATAATGCTTAACATTAAAATAAATAAATCTTTTAATATAGAGAATAAAATAAATAAGTCTAATAAGATGGGGAATAAGAAGCTTAAAATTAAGATAACACCATACTTGTATGTTAGCCCATCTACCATACTGATAATGCTTCTTTGCATCTATCCAATGGTATACACATTTATATTATCTTTTACTAATTTAAATATGTATCATTGGAAAAATCCATCTTTTATAGGTTTGGATAATTATATAAATATATTAGGTAGATTAGATGGTGATTTTTTTATTGTAGTATTTAGAACTATAATATGGACAATTTTAAATATGGTTATTCATGTTTCGTTAGCAGTAATATTAGCGTTGCTATTAAATATGGAAAAACTTTGGTTTAGAAGCTTATATAGGACAATATTAATTTTACCTTGGGCAGTTCCTGGATATATCTCGACTTTAATTTGGAAGGGGATGTTCAACTATGATTTTGGGGCTATAAATGCAATTTTAAATAAACTAGGTATCAGCTCAATAAATTGGTTAAATGATCCATTAAATGCTTTTATAGCTTGTATAATAGTTAATGTATGGTTAGCTACACCATTTATGATGATAGTTTGCCTTGGAGCTTTACAAAGTATTGATAAAACATTTTATGAAGCGGCAGAAATAGATGGAGCTACTGGATATCAAAAATTTAGATATTTAACTTTACCTCTAATGAAGCCAGCAATGCTTCCAGCAGTTATAATTACTATTTTTGTGACTTTTAAGCAGTTTGATGTAGTTTATTTATTAACTAGGGGGTTAGCGGGAAAGACAGATTTACTTATAACTTATGCCTACAATAGAGCTTTTACTGATTATAACTATGGATATAGTGCTGCATTTTCAGTAATAATATTTATTTTATTATTAGTTTTAACTAGATTTAGAAAGAAAATGATAAAGTCAGCAGAGGAGGTTTATTAAGATGAAAAAGATAACTAAGAAGAAAATAATTACGCATACATTTGCACATATTTTTCTAATTATAGCATCATTAGTTGCAATATATCCAATACTTTGGATATTTAATACTTCAATAAATGCTGATAATTCAATGTTTTCTACTGATTTAAGGATAATACCTAGAAATCCAACTATACAAAATTATATAGAGATATTTAAGCAAGGAGATTTTCTAATTTGGATAAAAAATAGTACAATAATAGCTCTTTCAACGACTATTATAAGTATTGTTATTGGTATAGTTTCTGGATATGCTTATTCAAGATTAAGATTTAAAGGTCGAAATTTTGGACTAGGAATGTTTTTATTATTAAATGCATTTCCAAGTATTTTATCAATTGTAGCAATATATAGATTATTTTCATTTTTAGGCTTAATAAATACATCTTTAGGATTAGTAATTATTTATTCAAGTTGGCAAATGGTATTTTCGGTATGGAATTTAAAAGGATATTTAGATACTATACCTAGAGAAATTGAAGAGTCAGCTTTAATAGATGGAGCATCTACTTTTAAGGTGTTTACAAAGATAGTAATTCCATTATCAAAACCAGCAATTGCAGTTACAGCATTATTTGCATTTTTAGCAAGCTGGAATGAGTATATAGTAGGAATGGTATTTATTACAGATAAATATAAATATACATTACCAATAGGTTTATACAATTTACAGGCTACATCAAGTCAATATGCAACAAATTGGACATTATTTGCAGCTGGATCACTTGTTATAGCGTTACCCATAGCAATTATATTTATAGTGTTACAGAAGTATTTAATATCAGGGTTAACAGTAGGAGGAGTAAAGGGATAATGAAGAATAAAAAAGCCACTATAAAAGACGTAGCAAAAGAAGCAAATGTTTCTATAGCAACAGTATCTTATGTTGTAAATAATGTAGATAAGGTTATTCCAGAAACAAAGGATAGGGTTTTGGAGGCAATAAAAAAACTAGGATATATACCCAATACAACTGCAAGGAATTTAGTTAAGAAAGAAAGCAGAGTTATAGGATTATTAATGCCAACAAAAAGTGGCTTAGATAAGACGATTTTAATGGATAATCCTTTTTATCAAGAATTTTTTAGTGGGGTTGAATTTAAGGCTAGAGATTATGGGTATAGTACTGAGATTATTGCTTATGAAGATGAGCAGGAATTTATAAATAATATAAATGGTAACATCTTTGCAGGAATAATAGTACTTGGACTTATAAAAGATAATATATATGATAGCTTAGTAGCTTTAAATACACCAGTAGTAATTATAGATCAGGATAGGAAGGTTGATAAGTTCTACCATATAAATACTGATGATGAGTTAGGCGCTTATATTGCAGTTAAACATTTAATTGAAAAGGGTCATAAGTCTATAGGATTACTTACTCAAAATATAAATGATAGCATTGTTCACTTAAAAAGGTATATGGGATATAAGAGAGCATTAGAAGAAAGTTCTATTAAAATTAATGAGGAGTTAATATTTATTGGCGAAGTAACATATGAAGGTGGAGAAAATGCAGCTGAAATAGTTGCTAGTAAATTAAATAAAATAACAGCCGTTTTTTCAATAAGTGATATTATGGCGATGGGATTAATAAAGGGATTATTTAAGAGAAAGATTTATGTGCCAAGGGATCTATCTATAGTAGGGTTTGATGATATAAAATATAGTAAATATTTTATACCTGAGTTAACAACAATAAGGCAGGATATATTTTATAAAGGTGAAAAAAGTGTATATATAATTTTTAATGTAAATAGAGGAAAGAAAGTTGAAAAGGATACTATTATACAAGTTAAATTAATTGAAAGGGAGTCTATATATGAGTTGGATAAATAGTATATTTTCAGATGGAAGTAAGATTTTTCTAAGTAAAACTAATCCATTAATGGGAGATAATATTAGTATTAGGATAAGAGCAAAAGAAAAATCCCCTATAAAAAGAGTATTTTTTAGATATTTGAGATATGGGGAAGAAACAATTTTGCAAATGAATAAAGTAAAAGTAAGTAATGGATTTAATTATTATGAGTGCAATATTGTTATTGAAGAAATAATAACACAATATCATTTTATAATAGAGACAGATGATACGACATATTTTTATAATCAAAAAGGTATATATGAAAATATTATAATTGAAGATTATGATTTTAAAATAATATCAAATTTTAAGGATGTTAGCTGGGCAAGAGAAGGTATATTTTATCAAATATTTGTAGATAGATTCTTTAATGGAAATCCTAAAAATGATGTTAAAGATAAAGAATATAACTATTGTGGATATGATAGTAAAAAGATGCCATGGAATGAGGTACCTCTAGATTATAAAGAAGGAGGAAATGTCGATTTTTATGGTGGAGATTTAGAAGGGATAAAAGAAAAAATAAATTATTTAAAAGATTTAGGGATAACAGCATTATATTTAAATCCAATATTTGAATCTAAATCAAATCATAAGTATGATTGTGATGATTATTATAATGTGGATAATCATTTTGGAGGGGATAAGGCTTTAATGGATTTAACTAAAGCCTTGCGTAATAATAATATTAAAGTAATAGTTGATATATCTATAAATCATACTGGAATAGAAAATAACTGGGTTAAAAATAATAAAGATTTTTATTTTTTCAATGAAGATGGAACTTATGAAAGTTGGAATGGAGTAAAAACTTTACCAGTATTAAATTATAAAAATGATGATTTAAAAGATGTAATTTATAAATCGAAAAATAGTGTGCTTAAGTATTGGTTACAAGAACCATTTAATTTAGATGGATGGAGGCTTGATGTTGGACATAATGTGGGAAAAATGAAGGGGCAAAATTTTCATTTTAATTTATGGAGAGATATAAGAAAAGAATTAAAGGCTACAAATCAAGAAATTTATTTAGTAGCTGAACATTGGAGTGATTGCAAAGATTACTTGCAAGGTGATATGTGGGACTCTACTATGAATTATTTTGGGATGATGAGACCAATAAGAAAATATTTAGGTGAGGATGATAGATTTATATCTTGGAAGATAGATAGCTTAAATATGAAAAAGGAAAATGGAAATATATTTAAAGAAGAAGTTTTAAATCATTTTTCAAGAATACCATTTCAGTTACAAGGGCTTCAATTAAATTTATTAAGTAGTCATGATATACATAGAATTCATACTTCTAATAAATTAAGCCAAGAAGATGTTTTATCATCAGTAATAATGTTATTTACTTTTGGTGGAATTCCGTGTATATATTATGGTGATGAAGTAGGGTTAAAGGGAGATTTATCGACAAGTGGAGCAAGTAGATATCCTATGGAATGGGACGATAAGAAGTGGGATTATAAAATAAATAATTTATATAAAAAAATGATAGATCTATATAAAAATGAAAAAGTATTACAATATGGTTCTTTTAAATTTATATTAAATGAAAATGATTATATTGGATATGCTAGATTTGATGATAAAGAAGCTATATTATTTATTAATAGCAGAAAAAAAGTTAATCTCAGTATTGAGTTAGAGGACATAGGAATATTTAAGGATCTCGATGTACTTTATGGAGAAAATAATTGTAAGTTATCAAAAAATAAATTAGATGTAAACTTAAGACCTAAGGAAAGTATTTTAGTTAAATTGCTATAAACGTTTTACTATAATGAGGGGAGACGATATGTTGTCTCTTCTTTTTATATAATAAAAGAAAAGAAAATATTTAATTCTCTGAATTTTAATATATAATATAATTATGAAAAGGATTTAAAAGTGAGGCGGAGGATTTTATGGGAGCAATGGTAGAATTATTAAATGAAGTATGTAAAGAAGCTAATCTAAAAATAAGATTGTTAGATGCTAATAATAGTGAAATATATGACAATTTACCTGCAACAGAATCTAAGGTTATGAGAAAAATATCTGTAAATAGTAAAGCATATAAAATTATACTAGAGCAAGATGATATTAAAATAATACCTATAGTTGAATATGTATTAAATAAATGTATAAAAAGGGAAAATATAATACAGGAATTATTAGAAGGAAGAAAACAATGGGATGTTTTAAATGAATCCTTAATAACAAAATCAAATAAAATGTTATTAATAGAAACCAATAAGGAAGATGAAGTTTTAGAAATAGTTAGAGATACATATATAGATAATGATATATATGTTGGAGAGATATATGACAGAATAATAGTTATAGGAAATTTAGAAGATGAGAAAGATCATGCTTTTTCATTAAAAGAAACAGTAATACAAGATTTGGGGGTAAATGCAAAAATAAGCATAAGTGATTTAGATTATACTTTTGATGGATTTAAAAAAGCTTATAATGGAGCTGTACAAGCTCTTGAGATAGGTAGAAAATTTAAAATTAAGCCTGAAATATACTATCTTAAAGATATGTATTTAGAAAAAGCCATATTCAATTTATCAAGTGAATATTCAAATGAGTTAAAAGAAGAGTATAAGGATATATTTAAAGGCTTTAATCATGAATTAATACAAACTTTAGAGGAGATATTGAAATGTGATTTATCATTAACAAAAGCTGCTAAAAATTTATATATTCATAGAAATACACTAATGTATAGAATTGAAAAGATTAAAAAAGAAACAGGATTTGATATACGTAACTTTAAGGAAGCCACTTTCCTTTATATTTTATATATGAATAGTAAAATAAATTGATTAAATAAAGTTTATTAATAGAAATAATTTTAAAATTAAAAAGGAACCATAATAAGTATTAAAATATCTTGTTAAGGTTCCTTTTTATGACTATTTATATGTCCATCTACATAATATTTACATGTAGATAAATAAGCCTAAAAATCCTGTTAATGCTATAATTGTTAATGGATTAAATTTATATTTTCTAAGTAAAAATAATGAAATAGAAAAGATAATAACAGCAATTATATTAATATTATCTAGACTTCCACTTAGAGTAGTTCTTCCTAAAAATGCAATTAAAATTATAGAAGAAGCAGAGGATGCAATAAGACCTATTGAAGTTGAACGTAGGCCTTTTAAAATATTTGCAATTTCTTCAATATCATTATGTTTTTTAAAAAAGTTAAATAAGAAAATAGAAATAATTATGCCAGTAATTACGCAGGCAAAGGTAGCTATTATTGCTCCAATGATTCCTGCTACTCTTAGGCCAACAAAAGTTGAAGCATTAATTGATAATGGGCCTGGTGTCATTTGAGATATGGTAATAATATCAGTAAATTCTTGAATAGTAAGCCAACCATATTTATTTACCATTTGATCTTGAATTAGAGGCATTATAGCATAGCCACCACCAATGCTAAAAGAACCTATTTGCCAAAAGCTTAAAAATAAAGTAATAAGGATATTAATCATTCCTAATTCCTCCTAACTTTTTCTTCTTAACATATACTTGAGTAAGGCTAACTATTACTCCAAAAATAATAATAGCTAATACATTTATATTAAAGAGGAAGCTAGCGATAAATGATAAAGGAACTAAAAGGGATAATAATAAATTTTTTTCTTTAAACACATCTCCACTCATATCAATAACTAGGTCTACAATTGTAGCTGCAACACCGGCTTCCATTCCTTTAAGAACTGCAGAAATAATCATATTACTTCTGAATGCTTCGTAGAAGAAAGATATAACAGATAATATTAATAAAGGAGGTAAAACTGTACCTATACATGTTATAATAGCCCCTTTTATACCCAAAAGATTATAACCTATTAATGAAGATAAATTAACAGCAATAGCTCCTGGATTCGATTGAGCTATTGCTGCCATATCTAGTAGTTCCTCATTATTTATCAGCTTCATATCTTCAACTAAATATTTTCTTAATAAGGGAATAATTACATATCCTCCACCAAAACTAAAGCAACTTACTAAAAATGTCACCTTAAAAAGTGAAAAATATAGTTTAAAACTTTTAATTTTCATGCCATGCACTCCTTATGATTTACTCTTATGCTTATAAGTATATAGCATGGACATAGGATAAGTATAATAGTATAATTTTATATAATATATAAACATTTAGTAATGAATTAGGAGGGGAAAATGAAGATTAGGCATTTACGTATTTTTAAAACAGTATGTGAAGAGGAAAGTGTCACTAAAGCATCTGAAAAGTTATTTATGACACAGCCAGCAGTTTCCCATGCTATAAGCGAGTTAGAGGATTATTTAGGAGTATCTTTATTTGATAGAATTTCAAGAAAAGTTTATTTAAATGAGACAGGTAAATTATTTCTTACAAAGGTTACAAAGCTATTAGACTTATATGATGATTTAGATAAAAATATTAAAGAATTAGAAGATAATGCTGTAATTAAGATAGGATCTTGTATAACTATTGCAAATTTTATTTTGCCTACTATAATAGGGAAATTTCAAGGCGTTTGTAAATCTACTCCAACAAAAATTATAGTCGATAATGCTAGAAGTATTGAAAATATGTTATGTAAGAATGAAATTGATTTAGGGTTAATAGAGGGAGTTGTTTATAATGAAGAACTTGAAAGAATACCTTTTTCTTATTATGAATTAGTAGTAGCTTGCTCTAATAAACATAAATTTGCAAAAGAAAAATCTATAACGTTAAGTGAGTTAGTAAAAGAAAAGTTACTATTAAGAGAAAAGGGAAGTTCTATTAGAGATATTTTTGATAGTGCCATGCTATTACATGATATAAGAGTAAATCCCGGTTGGACAAGTGTTAATTCTCAAGTTTTAATAGAAGCTGCAAAAGAAAATTTAGGGATAACAGTATTACCTAGGGTATTAGTTGAAAATGAAATTAATTTAGGAAATCTTGTTGAAATTAAAGTTAATGAGCTTAATTTATCTAATATAAATCATATTGTTTTTTATAAAGGAAAAGTACAAACTAATAGTTTTAAAGAATTAATAAATATAATAAAAAATATAGTTTAGTTAATTAAATATAGGTGCATAATGAATCTTTCTTCATATGATAAATATATATTAAGTGGGTATTTTAGTTTGGAGTGATTTATATATTTAATATGATATGGAGAGAAGAAAAATATAGTATTGATGCAATAATAGATTCTATAGGAAAAATTGATAATAAAGTGCGAATATGCGATTTTTTTGATAATGTTACGTTAAAAAGACCTGATACTATTAAACTTATTATCTTTACAATAGAAGGAGAACCTATATTTAGAACTATAATTTATGATGGAAATTTTATGAAATTAATTGATGATTCAACTAAAACTAGTTTAAAAAGTTATAACGAATATACTGGAAATAGATATTTAAAAGAAGCTCAAGGAGAAATGATTGCATATAATTTATATCAAGATGAAGAATTTATAAGAAAGATGTTTTCTTATAGAAGTTAAAATAGTCTATAGACTTGTCCTTAAAAAAAGTCTATAGACTATTTTTATAATTTATTATTTACAATTCTAAAAAATATTAATAAGCATTATCTATAAATTTAAATTTACTTACATCAAATAATCCTTTATCAGTTATTTTTAGTTCTGGAATAACTGGGAGTGATAAGAAGGATAGAGTTAAAAATGGGTTGAAGTTGATATCTGGAGCAACTTCTTTAATAGCTAAGTGAAGTTTTTCAAGATCATCAACAACTTCTTGCGATTTTCTTGAGGTTATTAATCCTGCAATTTCTAGTTGAATTGATGCTAATACCTTTTTATCTTTAACAACTATAATTCCACCATTTATTTTTTTTAGTTCTTCTACTGCAAATAATATCTCTTCATCAGATGTTCCACATGTTATTAAATTATGAGAATCATGAGCAACAGTTGTAGCAATTGCTCCAAATTTCAAATTGAGTCCTTTTATTACTCCAAGACCAATATTACCAGTATTTTTATGTCTTTCAATTACAGCTATTTTTAATAAATCTAAACTTGTATCTGATTGAAAGACTTTTGCATTATTTAAAGTGCTTATATCAACTTTTATATGATTACTTTCAAGTTTATTTGGATTAATTTCAATTACATTAAGTATTGATTTTCCTTCTATATCTATTTCTAAATCTTTGCAAGTAATTTTTCTTGTATTGATGTTGTTTAATTTAGGGAATTCATATTGTGTATCAGATGTATTACATACTACTCTATTTTCTTCTACTACTAATGCTCCATTTTTATAAACTGAATTAATTTTGAAATTAGATAAATCATCTAGTATTAAGAAGTCAGCTATATATCCTGGCGCAATGGCTCCTTTGTATTTAAGGTTATAGCATTCTGAAGGATTTAATGTACACATTTGAATAGCTGTTTCAGGGGATAGACCATAAGAAATAGCCATTTTTATAGAACTATCAATACTTCCGTTTTTTATTAAATCATCAATATGCTTATCATCTGTGCAAAAACAAATTCTTCTACTATTAGAAATCGAAGCAGCTTTTATTAATTCCTTTAGGTTTTTTGCAACAGATCCTTCTCTAATGTGAACATACATGCCTCTTCGTAGTCGTTGAACAACGTCTTCAGCTAAATGCGATTCATGATCAGCAACTATATTGGCTGTTGAATAAACATTAAGCATATCATTTGTAAAGCCTGCACAATGACCATCAATTATGAAACCATTTGATTTTGCATCCCAAAGTTTATTAATCATATCATCAGAACAATTTATAACTTCAGGAAAATTCATAACTTCTGCAAGTCCTAACACATTAGGCTCTTTATATAATGGGTGTAAATCTGCACTTCCTAATATGGCTCCAGAAGTTTCAAAAGAAGTAGCTGGAACGCATGAAGGAAGCATGAAGTAAAAATCAAATGGTGTATCTTTAGCAAGGTCCATGATGAGTTTTATACCTTTATCTCCTAGTACATTAGCAATTTCATGAGGGTCAATAACTATAGATGTGATTCCATGTAATAATGCAGCTTTATAGTATTCTTTTGGAGTTACCAGTGAAGATTCAATATGAGCATGGGCATCTATAAGGCTAGGACAAATAAATTTACCAGTACCATCAATTTCAACTGTCCCGTTATAATTACCAAAACCAACAATGACTCCGTTTTTAATAGCTACATTATCTATAAAAGAACTGTTTTGAAATACGTCAACAATAGTTATATTATTAATAACTAAGTCACATATTTCGGCTTTACTTGAAGCCTTAATTTGAGATATAAAATCTTTTTTATTCATAAATCCACCTCTGAGTATATTTAAATATAATAATAAACAACATCATCTGGATTAAAACTTCTTAGTTATACTATTTACGGTAGTATAGTAGAGACGCCAGAACCATATTATCAAGCTTATAGGAAGGTTATTTTTATATATTATATGCAATACAAGACAAGCTGTCAAAGGGAAATATGTATAATAATATAAAATTATTTATCTATAAATAAAGAACTAATGAACTTTTAAACTATTGTATTTTATGATTTAATATTTTTATAAGGAGGGGGTATATTTGCCAATAAAAATTCCAGTACAGCTTCCAGCATACAATGTTCTATCTAATGAAAATATATTTGTAATGAATATTGAAAGAGCAGAAACACAAGATATAAGACCTTTAAAAATAGCAATTTTAAATTTAATGCCAATAAAGATTCAGGCTGAAAATCAATTGCTTAGATATTTATCTAATACTCCAATTCAAGTAGAAATAACATTGATACAAACCAAAACATATACTTCTCAAAATACACCAATAGAGCACTTAGAAAAGTTTTATAATTATTTTGAGGAAGTAAAGGATAAAAAGTTTGATGGGTTAATAATAACTGGGGCACCTGTTGAAACTATGGAATTTGAGGATGTATCATATTGGAATGAACTAAAAGAAATAATGGAGTGGAGCAAAGTAAATGTTTTTTCTACATTACACATATGTTGGGGAGCTCAAGCAGCACTATATTATCACTACAATATAAATAAAAAGCCTTTAGAAAAGAAAATATTTGGAGTATTTTCTCACGAGGTGAATAAGATTAATGAGGATTTAACAAGAGGGTTAGACGATATTTTTTATGCACCACATTCAAGGCATACTACTACATTAAAGAAAGATATAAATAAGGTTAAAGAATTAGAAATATTAGCAGAGTCAGAAGAAGCTGGTGTATTCATAATTGCGACAAAAGATAAAAGACAAATATTTATTACTGGTCATTTAGAATATGATAGAGATACATTAAAAAATGAGTATTTAAGAGATTACAATAAAGGAATTAAAATAGAGATTCCCAAAAATTATTTTCCAAAAGATGATGTAAAAGAAATTCCTACCGTAAGATGGAGAGGAAGTGCAAACATAGTTTTTAGTAATTGGTTAAATTATTGTGTATATCAAAATACTCCATTTAAATTAGAAAATATAAAGTAATTATTGTTACTAAATATAAAATAAGTTTTGCTTTTATGAGTTAAGTGCATGTTAATTCATAAAGGCACTTTTTTTTATACAAAATAATATAATGATTTTAGAAAGGCATATATACGGAGGATTTTATGAAAGATAGGGCAATTATATTTGGATCTTCAGATAATTTTCTAATATATTTTGTAAAATATCTTATATTAAATAATGTAGAAGTTTATTTAATACTTAGGAAGAACGAAGAAGTTCCTATTATAAACGATATAGAAAAAGATGTAACAGTAATAAGATTTGATGGAAATATAGAGCACTTAAAATTACTATTAAAATCTATAGAACCTAAGGTAATATATAATTTATATGAGTTAAAGAGAGAGGATAAATATGAAATAACCGATCTTATAAATATTAATTATCTAAATGTTATTTTAATTTTAGAGGCTCTTACAACAGCAAGAAATATAAAATTCATTAATTTAGTAAGCAAAGGTAAAATTGATGAAGAAGAGAATTCATTAGATTTATATTCTGCTGTTCAGAAATCCTTAGAAAGTATTATTTTATTTTATAAAAATATATACTCAATAGATTCGTCTATTGTATTTAAAACTGGAGACATAAACTTAGATTTAGGAAAACTCTATAGTTTGTAAAATAATAAAGCTATAATGCTTAAAAAGCATTATAGCTTTATTATTTTTTATATATTTAATAAGGGTTGAAATTTGTGACTATAGCCTTTATTATATAATTATTATTAATTAATAATTTATATTAATTTAGGAGGTATAATATGAAAAAGTATTTTAATTTTGCAACATTTTATTTAGTTTTAGGGTTAGTAATGGGAGTATTTTATAGAGAATTTACAAAATTTAATGGATTTGAAGGAAAAACTGTATTATCAGTTGTACATACTCATTCAATAACATTAGGATTTATTTTCTTTATTTTAGTTTTACTTTTAGAGAAAAATTTTGGATTATCGAAGATAAAACATTTTAGCAAATGGTTGGTACTTTATAATGTATCATTAATATATGTCTTAGGAACTTTCACAGCTAGAGGGATAATGCAAGTGTTAGGAACTGACTTTGCTGGATTAAGTCATATAGCTGGACTTGGACATGCTATGATTGGAATTGCAATGATATGGTTTGTAGTTATAGTCAATAAATCAATAAAAGAATAACAAGTTATAATAATTATTAAAAAGTATGGTAAAAATAAAGGGGGATGATTCCTCCTTTATTTTTGCACTTTTATAAAATTTAATATATAGTTTAAATATAAGTACTTTAATTATAGGAATGGTGCGTATATATGAAAGAGTTAGTAAAATGTCAATTAGGAAAAATGGAGTTATTTAATAATTTGGATCAAGCTACAATAAATGCACTAGCTGAATTAGGAGAAAGTAAGTGCTATTTAAAAGGTAGCCATATATTTAGAGACAAGGATGAAATTAATAAAGTTTATATAGTATATAGCGGAAAGGTTGCACTTTATAAATTAAATGAATCGGCTCAAAAAAAGATAATATTTATATTAGGTAATGAATCTATACTTAATGCAGTAGTTTTAGATGATTTGCCAGCCTCTATAAACTGTGAAGTATTTGAAAAAGCAGAAGTTCTATCTTTTGATAGAATGAAGTTTCAAGAAATTATGATGAATGATTTTGAATTGACTAAAATAGTAATCTCATCATTAAGTATAAAAGTAAGAAGATTATATAGGCAGTTAAAGAATTCCACTCCTATAAAGGTTGAAAAAAGAGTAGCAGCAAAGTTATGGAAGTTATCTAAGGATTACGGAATAGAAGTTGAAGATGGAACAGTGATAGATATGAACATAAGTATAACTTATTTAGCAGATATGTTTGGAGCACCACGAGAAACTATATCTAGAGCTTTAAAGATACTTCAAGAAAATGATTTGATAATATATGAAAAGAAAAAAATAAAAATAAAAGATAAAGATAAATTAGCTAAATTTTTCAAGGGAATATCATAATAAAATAAAAATAAAAACTGTGATGAAAGTCACAGTTTTTATTTTTATTAGCATTTATAATTTAAGCATAAAGATTGTGATAATAATAACAATTACGAGGGGAGAAAAAGATGTTCAATGAAGAGTTTAATAAAGTTGCATCTGCTGCTAAAGCAAAGGTTGAACTTTTAAAAACTAATAAGCTAGGGTATTTTATTAGTTCAATGCTAGCAGGTATCTACGTTGGATTAGGTATTATGTTAATTTTTACAATCGGAGGGTTACTTAGTTCGGCTAATTCACCTGCAACAAAAATTGTTATGGGATTATCATTTGGAGTTGCCTTAAGTCTAGTAATTTTTGCAGGGTCTGAATTATTTACAGGAAATAATTTTGTGATGGCTGTTGGATCATTAAATAAGACGGTTTCTTGGCTAGATACTATTAAAGTTTGGATAGTAAGTTTTATTGGAAACTTAACAGGTTCAATACTTGCAGGAACGTTGTTTTTTATGGCTGGATTAGCTAATGGTCCAGTTGGAGAGTTCATAGCAAAGACTAGTGCTACTAAAATGTCTTTACCAGCAAGTGATTTATTTTTTAGAGGAATATTATGTAATATGTTAGTTTGTTTGGCTGTATGGTGTAGCTTTAAATGTAAAGAAGAAACATCGAAGCTGATAATGATATTCTGGTGTTTATTTGTTTTTATAACAGCAGGGTTTGAGCATAGTGTTGCAAATATGGACTCTATTAACAATAGGATTACTTTCACCAGCTGGTGCTGCTGTAAATATAGGTGGATATGCCTATAATATTATAATGGTAACATTAGGTAATATGGTTGGAGGAATTGTATTTATGGCAATACCTTATTACATAATATCTAGAAAGAAAAAAGTAAACTAAGAGGTGTTTAAGATGGGATATAAGCTTAAAGTAGAAGAGTTTAATAAGGGATTAAAAGAACTATCAAAAAAATATAAGATATATGCACCAAAGGTTTTTGAAGGAAAGGGAACTTTTTCAGATACTGATATTGTTAGATATGGTGAAATATCAAAGATTGAAGAAATAGAATTTGATAAGAAATCACAATTTTCATATAAGGAAGTTTTACTTCCAATAACACAAACAGTATTTTTCTTTACAGAAGATGAAATAAAAGAACCAAATGTTGATGAAAAATCTATATTAATTTTTCTAAGAAGTTGTGATATGCATTCATTAAAAAGAATAGATGATATTTACTTAAGAAATAAATTTGAGGATCCATATTATAAGAAACTAAGAGAAAAAGCTAAGTTTGTTTTAATAGGTTGTGAAAAAAGCTTTGAAAACTGCTTCTGTGTGAGTATGGAAACAAATAAAACTGATGAGTATAATGCATATGTTAAACAATCTGGGGAAGAAGTATATTTAGATATAAAAGATGAAGAGTTAGAAGGTATATTTACTGGATTAAATAATGAATCAATAAATGTAACTCCAGATTTTGTTGAAAGTAATGATATTAAAGTTAACATACCAAATAATTTAGAGTTAAAAGTTATGAATTCAAAGGCATGGGATGAGTATTCAGAAAGATGTATAGCTTGTGGTAGATGTAATTTTGTCTGTCCAACTTGTACATGCTTCACAATGCAAGATATATTCTACAAAGATAATGGAAAAGCAGGAGAAAGAAGAAGAGTTTGGGCTTCATGCCAAGTTGATGGCTATACAGATATGGCTGGAGGACATAGTTTTAGAAAAGAAAAAGGACAAAGAATGAGATTTAAAGTTCTTCATAAGGTTTATGATTACAAAAAGAGATGGGGATATCATATGTGTGTAGGTTGTGGAAGATGTGATGATGCATGTCCAGAATATATTTCATTCTCAAATTGTGTTAATAAATTAGAAAAGGCTATGGAAGAGGTGAAGTAATATGAGTACAAACGAATATATACCATTTATATCAGAAATATTAGAAGTTATTAAGCATACAGAAATAGAATATACTTTTAGAATGGCTTTTAAGGGAGATGTAAAACCAGGACAATTCTTTGAAGTATCACTTCCAAAGTATGGGGAAGCTCCTATATCAGTAAGTGGAATAGGTGAAAATTATGTTGATTTAACTATAAGAAGAGTAGGTAAGGTAACAGATGAAATATTCAATAATTATGTTGGAGACAAGCTGTTTTTAAGAGGTCCATACGGGAATGGATTTGATATTAACAACTATAAAGGCAAAGAAGTAATTGTTGTTGCTGGAGGAACAGGATTATCACCAGTTAAGGGAATTGTAGATTACTTCTCAGAAAATAAAAATGATGCAAAAGGATTTACTCTTATTTCAGGATTTAAATCCCCAGAAGATATTTTGTTTAAGGAAGATATAAAGGCTTGGGAAAAGAATATGAATCTTATAATAACAGTAGATGGAGCAAAAGAAGGTTACGAAGGAAAAGTTGGACTTGTAACAAAATATGTTCCAGAGCTTGATATAAAAGATAAGGAAAATGTACAAGTAGTAGTTGTTGGGCCACCTATGATGATGAAATTTACTGTATTAGAGTTTTTAAAGCTTGGCATTAAGGAAGAAAATATATGGATTTCTCAAGAAAGAAAGATGTGTTGTGGAATCGGAAAATGCGGACACTGTAGAATAGACGATACATATATTTGCTTAGATGGACCTGTATTTAATTATTCAAAAGGAAAAGAGTTAATAGATTAGGAGGAGACACTATGGATATCAATACTAAAAAGCTGAAAAAAAATGCCTTTAGAGTTACAAAAAGAAGAGGAATAACAGCTTCAAGAATAAGAGTTCCAGGTGGATTCTTAAAAGCTGAATATTTAGGATTAATTCAAGAAATTGCAGATAAATATGGTGATGGAACTGTTCATTTAACTACAAGACAAGGGTTTGAAATTCCAGGTATAGATATGAACGACATAGAGGAAGTTAACATTCTCCTTCAACCTATAATAGAAGGATTAGAAATAAATCAAGAAATCCCAGGCAAGGGATATACGGCAGCGGGAACAAGAAACGTATCAGCATGTATAGGTAATAAAGTCTGTCCATATGCAAATTACAATACTACAAACTTTGCTAAAAAGATAGAAAAAGCTATATTCCCTAATGATTTACATTTTAAAATAGCATTAACAGGTTGTCCAAATGATTGTATCAAAGCAAGAATGCATGATTTTGGAATAATAGGAATGACAGAACCACAATTTGATAGAGATAAGTGTATATCATGTGGTGCATGTGTTAGAGCCTGTAAGAAAAAATCAACAGCTGCATTACACCCTGAAAACTATAGACCAGTAAGAGATCATAGTAAGTGTATAGGTTGTGGAGAGTGTGTTATAAATTGTCCAACAGGAGCATGGACAAGAAGCAAAGAAAAATATTATAGATTAGCTATAATGGGAAGAACAGGAAAGAAGAATCCAAGATTAGCTGAAGATTTTATAGTATGGGTAGATGAAGAAAGTATTATAAAAATAATATTAAATACTTATAAATATGTTGAACAATATATTGCGAAAGATGCTCCAGGTGGAAAAGAGCATATTGGATATATTGTTGATAGAACAGGATTTATGGAATTCAAGAAATGGGCTCTTGAAGGAGTAGAACTTTCAGACAAAGCTATACTAAAAGACAATATCTATTGGAGTGGAATAAAATATTAATATAGGTAAATACTTATAAATGAAATTAATATAATCTATTAGACAAAGTATTAGCTAAATATGTAAAATTGATATAATGAAAAATTTAAGACCGCTATGTTATAGCGGTCTTAAATTCAATTTAAATATTAAGTATATGGAATGTGCAAAAAAATTGTAATAAGAGTATAATAGGGTTATTATAAAAATAAATGAAGTAATACGATGGTTTAGGAGCAAAATTATGATTCAGCTTTTAGGGATTAAAAAAAATACTGAAGTAGAAATAAGAGAAAAATTAGCTTTATCTCAAAAAAAAAGAGAAGTATATTCAAAAGAGCTACTAAAATATTTTGATGAAGTTGTTATTCTTAGTACTTGTAATAGAACAGAAATTTATTTTAATGGTTCTTTAAAAGGCGAAGAAGGATTAAAAAAGATTTTTGAAGTACTAAATTGGGATATTAATTTAAGAGAATACTGTTTTTATTTAAATGAAAAAGAAACTGTAAGACACTTGATGGAAGTTGTTTGTGGATTTCATTCAAAAATATTAGGAGAAGATCAAATACTTGGACAAATCAAAGATGCATATCATTTAGCAGATGAATTAGGATCAGTTAAGCATGAATTACAAAGGTTATTTCAAGAAGCAATAACTTGTGGGAAGAAGTTTAGAACAGAAGGAAAATTATATGAAATTCCAGTTTCTTCAGCATCAATTGCAATTAGTGAAGCAATAAAAAATGATTCCAAGAGGATTATGGTTATAGGATATGGAGAAGTAGGAAAACTAGTTGTTAAATATGCTCTTTCTAATGATATAAAGGAATTAAATATTGTAGTTAGAAAGGTTGAAAGTGTCAAAGATATTGAAGATAAAAGAGTTAATATAATGAATTACGAAGATGGAAGAAACATAATAAATGATATGGACTGTGTAGTTTCTTGTACGTCTGCTCCACACTTAATCATAGAAAAAAAACATATAAAAGAAAATGGAAATAAAATTATAATATTTGATTTAGCATTGCCAAGAGATGTTGATGAAAAAGTTAAGGAATATACAAGGGTAAATCTTTATGATATTGATGATATAAGTTCAATTGATGATGATAACAAAAAGCTCAGAAAAGAAAGAATGCTAAAGTTTAAAGATATTATAAATTCATATATAGAAGAATACTTTAATTGGAAGGATATAAGAAATATAGCGCCTGTTATACAAGATATGAAAAAAAATAGTTCTAAAGTTATAAAAGAGAGGCAAACTACATTAAAGAATAAATGTAATGATAAAAAAGATATAGAAATTGCTCAAAAACTTATAAAGAGCACATCAGATTATTATGTTAATAGGGCAATAGAAGTTTTAAAGGAAGAACAACTAAAGGGGCAAGGAGAAGAATGTATAAAGATACTAGAAAAGATATTCCTGAAGAATGTTTAGAGTACACTTATCTTTCTGTAATGTCTAAAAAATTAAGAATTGGGATAGTTGGCGGAGGAAAGGTTGGTTATATAAAAGGCAAAAATTTTATATATAAAGGCTGTAATGTTGATGTTTTATCTTTAGATTTTGTTGAGGAATTTTCAAAGTTAAAAGATATTAACTTAATTAAGGGAGAATATTATAAGGATTTTATTAAAGATAAGCATTTAATAATAATAGCAACAGATGACTATAATAAAAATTTAGAAATAAAAAAAGATTGTGAAGATGAGTATAAAATATACATATTTGCTTCTGAACATCTAAAGGGAATGGCAGTAGCACCAGTACAAAGAAATCTAAACAATATAAGTTTTTCAGTAAATACGAAGCATGGAAATCCTAATGGATCACTTATGATAGCAGATAAAGTAGCGGAGCTATTAAAAAATTATGATGATTTTATTGGTTATTCATCTTTTATTAGGAAGCAGGCAAAATCTTTAAAAGAAAACAAGGGTGATATAATAAAGTTTGTATGTAGTGAGGATTTTAAATACATATATGAAAAGGGAAAAGATAAATTAGTAATAGATATGTTTTTTGGAAAAGAAGTATCAAATAAAATATATAAAAATTTATAGGAGATATTTTATGGAATTAATCATTGCAACTAGAAAAAGTAAGTTAGCACAAGTGCAAGCTGATAAAGTAATTGAACTTATTAAAGAAAAAAATAATATAAATGCTAAAAAATTATTAGTAGTTACAGAAGGTGATAGAAGGCTAGATGTAACATTAGATAAAATAGGTGGAAAAGGATTATTTGTTAAAGAAATAGAATATGCACTTTTAAATAAAGAAGCACATGCAGCAGTACATAGTATGAAAGATGTGCCTTTTGAATTATCAGAAGATTTTGAGTTAGTGGCTATACCTGAAAGAGATGATATTAGAGATGTATTTGTATCAAGCAATGGTATTCATTTTCAGGATTTAAAAGAAGGTGCTATTATTGGAACAAGTAGCATAAGAAGAGCTGCAATGTTAAAAGAATTAAGACGTGATTTAAATGTTGTCCCAATAAGAGGGAATGTCCAAACAAGATTAGATAAGATGAAAAAAGAAAATATGGATGGGATAATTTTAGCAGCAGCAGGAATAAAAAGATTGGGATTGGAAGATATAATAACAGATTGTTTTGATCCTAAAGAATTTTTACCTGCAATAGGGCAAGGTGCTTTAGGTATAGAAGCATTAAAAAATGGTGAATACAACAATTATTTAAAGAAGTTAGATAATAAGGAAGTTAGAATAGCGGTAGAAGCTGAAAGAAGTTTTATGAAAAAGTTAAATGGAGGATGCCATAGTGTAATAGGTGTTTACTCTGAGATAAAAAATGATGATTTATATATGATAGGTACTTTTGATGTAGGTGGAAAAATAATTAAAAAGGATATCCTAGGCAAGAAGAGTGAAAATATAGAGCTTGGATTTAAATTAGCACAAAAGATTTTGGAAGGATAGTGAAAATGAGTAAGGTTTATATAATTGGTACTGGACCAGGAGATGAAGAATTATTAACATTAAAGGCCGTAGAGGTTTTGAAAGATTGTACTGCTGTTTTATATGATAGATTAGTTTCAAATAATATACTTAACTATTTAAAAGAAGATTGTGAAATTTATTATTGTGGTAAAGAACCTGGGTGTCATTATAAAACACAAGATGAAATAAATGAAACATTAGTAAAACTTGCTAAAGAAGGTCATACTGTAGGAAGAATAAAAGGGGGAGATCCTTATGTTTTTGGAAGAGGTGGAGAAGAAGTACTTTCTTTAGTTGAAGAAGGTATAGAATTTGAAGTGGTTCCAGGAGTGACTTCACCAATATCAGTATTGAATTATGCAGGTATTCCTATAACACAAAGAGAAATGGCACAAAGCTTTCATATAATTACAGGGATGACTGCAGGTACATTAAATATAAATTGGGAAGCAATAGCAAAAGAAAAAGGCACATTAGTTTTTATGATGGGCTTGAATAATTTAGGTAGCATAATCGAAAAGCTAATAAATAATGGTAAAGATGTAAATACTAAAGTAGCTGTAATAATGAGGGGAACATCTTCAAAACAAAAGAAGGTAGTTGGAACTTTAATGGATATTGAAGAAAAAGTAATAAAAGCTAAATTAAAGTCTCCTTGTATAATTGTTATGGGAGATGTTGTGGAACTAAATAATAAGCTAAATTGGTATGAAAAGAAGCCTCTTTTTGGACTAAATATATGTGTAACAAGATCACGAGAGCAAGCATCGAACTTAAAGAAAAAGCTTAGAAATTTAGGAGCAGAAGTAACAGAGATAAATTCTATAAAAATACAAGAAACTAAAGAAAACCTAAATTCTATTAAAGATAAATTAAGTAATTATGATCATATAATATTAACTTCAGTAAATGGTGTTAATATGTTTTTTGACTATATTATAGAAAATAAAATAGATATAAGAAGTCTTAAGGCTAAATTCTCGGTAGTCGGTAAAGCAACTAGAAAAGCTTTGGAAGCAAGAGGAATTCAAGCATTTATAATGGGAAGGGAATTTGTTGGAGAAGGCTTATTTAAGGCTTTAGAGCCACATTTAGTTAAATGGGAAAATGTATTAATACCTTGTTCTTCTAGCAGTAGAGAATATTTAAAAGAAGAAGTTGAAAAACTAGGTTTATATGTTGATAGAGTACATACATATGATACAGTTTGTGGTGATATAAGAAATAAAAGAGTATTTGAAGAAGTTGATTTTATATTATACACTAGTCCTAGTACAGTAAATAATATGATAAATATGTTTAGTATAGAAGAAATTAAAAGTAAGTTTAATATTGCAATAGGACCTCAAACGTATAAGGCTTTAAAATCAAACACCATAGAAGGACATATGTGTAAAAAACATTCTGAAGATGGATTTATAGATGAAATAATAGAAATATATAGTAAATATAGAGAAAGTAAAGGTGAATAAAATGATCAACAGGGGAAGAAGATTAAGAGCAAATGCAGCAATAAGGGATTTAGTAAGAGAAAATACATTAAGTACAAATGATTTAATTTTCCCTATTTTTGTTGTTGAAGGAGAAAATAAAAAAGAAGAAATTTCATCAATGAAGGGTAACTATCATTGGTCAATAGATAGACTGCCTGAAATAATAGGTGAAGTTGAAAGGCTTAACATAAAAGGTGTAATTATATTTGGATTGCCAAATGAAAAAGATGAATGTGGATCAGAAAGTTTTAATGACAATGGAATAGTACAACAAGCTGTAAGAAAAGTAAGAGAACTTTCAAAAAAAATATATGTAATTACAGATGTATGTATGTGTCAATATACTAGTCATGGACATTGTGGAATATTAAATGGAAGTGAAGTAGATAATGATAAAACATTAGAGATATTAGGTAAGATAGCTTTATCACATGCAAAGGCTGGAGCTCATATGGTTGCACCATCAGATATGATGGATGGAAGAATTGCTTTTATGAGAAATGTGTTAGATGAAAATGGATATGAAAATGTAGCAATAATGAGTTATGCTGCTAAGTATTCATCATTTTTCTATGGTCCATTTAGAGAAGCAGCTCATTCTGCACCGCAATTTGGGGATAGAAAAACTTATCAAATGGACCCTGCGAATTCAGATGAAGCAATAAGAGAAATAGAGTGGGACATAAACGAAGGTGCAGATATAATTATAGTTAAGCCAGCTATGTCATACTTAGATATAATAAGAAGAGCAAAGGATAAAATAAATGTACCAATTTGTGCTTATAATGTTAGTGGAGAATTTGCAATGGTAAAATCTGCAGCTGAAGCAGGACTTATCAATGAAAAAGGAGTAGTTTTAGAAATGCTTCTTTCAATGAAAAGAGCAGGTTCAGATATGATAATAACTTATTATGCATTAGAAGCTGCAAAATGGTTAAAGGAGGATTAGTTTTATGAGAAATCAAGTTATTTTTCATGAGTCCAAAAAGTATATGCCAGGCGGAGTTAATTCTCCAGTTAGATCATATAGAAATACTGGAATGGAGCCTCCAATTATAAAAAGTGGAAAAGGTGCAATAATAGTAGATGAAGAAGGCAAGGAATATATAGATTTTGTTTTAGCATGGGGACCTATGATATTAGGTCATTCTGATAAAGATGTTGTAAAAGCTATAAAAGAAACTTCAGAAAGTGAAATAGCATTTGGAGCTCCAACTGAATTAGAGCTAATAATGGCTAAATTCTTATGCAAAAACTTAGAAAACATTGATATGATAAGAATGGTTAATTCAGGTACTGAAGCTACTATGAGTGCAGTAAAATTAGCAAGAGGATATACTAAAAAGAATAAGATAATAAAGTTTGCTGGGTGTTATCATGGACATTTTGATGGATTTTTAATTGAAGCTGGATCAGGAGTATTAACAAATGGAATTCCAGGGTCACTAGGAGTACCTAATGATAGTATAAAAAATACGCTCATAGCAGTATATAATGATAAAGAAAGTATAAAATCTTTATTTGATAAATATGGAGATGATATTGCAGGAGTTATTATAGAACCAGTAGCAGGAAATATGGGAGTAATAAAAGCAGAAGAAGATTTTATGAATCTTTTAAGAGAGCTTTGTGATAAATATGGAGCACTATTGATATTTGATGAAGTTATGAGTGGATTTAGAGTATCTTTTGAGGGGGCTCAAAAGTTATTTGCTGCAAAACCTGATTTAGTAACATATGCTAAAATAATGGGAGGGGGACTTCCTTGTGGAGCATATGGAGGCAAAAAAGAAATAATGGAATGCTTATCCCCAGTTGGTGAAGTTTATCAAGCTGGAACTATGTCAGGAAATCCTATTGTCATGGCAGCTGGAATTGCAACTTTAAATAAGTTGAAAAAACATAAAGAAGAATATTATGAAAAAATAAATCATCTAGGATCAATTTTAGAAGAAGGTTTATTAGAAATTGCAAAAGAAAAAGGTATACCAATGACAATTAATAGATATGGTGGAATGCTTACTATATTCTTCACAGATTTAAAAGAAGTTAAAAAATATGATGATGTGAAAACATGCAATGAATCTATGTTTAAAAAGTATTTTAAACATATGATATTAAATGGAATTAATATACCACCATCACAATATGAAGCTTTATTTTTAAGTGTTGCTCACACAGAAGAGCATATAAATAAATTTTTAGATGTTTTTAGAGAATTTAACATAGAATAGAGAGGTGCATATGTCAAAAGCAATTATTGTTGTTTCCTTTGGAACAGCTAACTTAGAAGGATTAGAAGTGTTGGAAGCATTTGAAGAAGAAATAAGAGAAAGTGTAAATGGGAAATATCATGTTTGTAAGGCTTTTACTTCAAGCGTATTATCAAATATATTATTTAATAAATATGGTAAGATAGTTCCAAGGTTAGAAGAAGTACTATTTAACTTAAGTAATGATAGATATAAAGAAGTATATATTCAACCTTTACACGTGATTGAAGGCAGTGAATATTCCAATATAGAAAAAACAATTAAAGAATATGATTACTCTTTTTCTAAGATTACCTTAGGAAATGTTCTTATGAGCAATAAAGATGGAAATTTAAAAGAATCATGTAATTTAATAGTCAATACAATGGAAGATAATTTAATGAAAACAGATAATATAGTATTAGTAGGACATGGCTCTAAAACAATAAATACAGATGCATATAACATATTAAAAGACGTTTTTATAGAACATGGATATAAAAATGTATATATAGGAACCTTAGAAGGTGAAATAAGAAGAGAAGATGTTATTACCGAATTATTAAAAGATAATATAAAAAACATAACATTAGCTCCAGTACTTATGCTACCTGGAAACCATATAAAAAAGGACATTTTTGGAGAATGCAATTCATGGAAAGCTTCAATAAAAGAACACAATATAAATGTTACTAGTAGTAAGAAAGCATTATTAGAATACAAAGAAATAAGAGAATATTACATAAATAACATAAAATAAAATTAAATATAAATAATGAAAAACAAAGTTTTCGTTGCAAAACTTTGTTTTTCATTGTACAATATGCTAGTAAAAAATGCAATGTATTATGTTAGTACTTGTTAAAAAAATAACAATATTGTGGGGTGTATCATGTACAGTAAAGAAATTCATAATTTAGCCCATTCAGCAGAGGTTAAAAGCACGTTACTAAGAAGAAGCAAGGGGAGATACTTAGTAAGTTCAATGCTTGGGAGTTTATTTGTTAGCTTAGGAATTATGCTTATTTATACTATTGGTGGAATTATGCACCATAATGGTATAGAAACTTATAAAATTCTAATGGGAGCATCTTTTGGTGTAGCACTAAGTTTAGTATTAATGGCAGGTGGAGATTTATTTACAAGTAATGCTATGATAATGACTATGGGTGCATTAGAAAAAACAGTAACTTGGGTTGATGCTATAAAAATTTGGTTTGCAAGTTGGATTGGAAATATCTTAGGTGGGATTCTTGGTGCAATATTATTTGTACAAGCTGGTTTAACTAGTGGAAAAAGCGAATACATTGGAGAGTTTATTGTAAACAATGCTTATGGTAAAATAAATACTCCAGCAGGACAACTTATATTAAAAGGTATTTTATGTAACATACTAGTTTGTTTAGCTGTTTGGATGTGCTATAAGTTAAAAGAAGAAACAGCTAAAATATTAATGATATTCTGGTGTTTATTTACATTTATAACAGCAGGATTTGAACATAGTGTAGCTAATATGGGATTTTTAGCTATGGGATATTTAATTGATCCATCAACAATAACTTTAGGTGGGTATACATATAACATTATTTTAGTATCACTAGGAAACTTTATAGGAGGTGCATTGTTTTTAGCATTGCCATACTACTATATTACAAGTGGAAGTAAGGATGAAAAATAATAGTTTAAACTAGAATTTGTAATTAGACTTCTAAGTTCAATATTATTATAAAAAGAAATCATAAATATTTATAAATGAATTGAATAACGAGAAGTAAAGGATGGATAAATATCCATCCTTATTTTAATTGTGTCAAGCATGTATAACAACTTGGCGTAAGATATTAGCTAAAAGCTTAATGATGAGATTAGTAATTTATAATTAAGAAATATCACTAACAAATTAACTAACAGTTAATTTAATTACTAATAAATTAACAATGACTCAATTGTAGTAATATGTCTTACTTGATAAAATAATAGTAACAAAAGCTTTTGATTTACTATTTATAAAGGAGCACAGGCTAATATGAAGATAAATGAAATTATAAAAGAGAGAAGAATAGATCAAGGGTTGACGCAGGAGCAAGTTGCTGAAGCGCTTGGGGTATCAACGCCTGCAGTTAATAAGTGGGAGAAGGGGATTAGCTATCCTGATATTACTATATTGCCAGCTTTAGCAAGGCTTTTAAGAGTAGATTTAAATACTTTGCTTTCCTTTAAAGAAGACGTAACTGATATTGAAATAGGACGTTTTATAAATGAATTAGTTGAGATAATCAGAAGTAGTGGATTTGATATAGGTTTTGAGAAAGCGATGGATAAGATTCATGAGTATCCAAATAATGATAAATTAATTTTAAATATAGCAACTGTCCTTGAGGGGAGTTTATTTATGTTTGCAATTGAAAGTATAGAGGCCTATGAGAATGAGATTGAAAATTTATATGTAAAAACTTCAAATAGTAATGATATAGAGGTAGCTAATCAAGCAACTTCTATGTTAATTAACAAATACTTAGGAAGGGAAGAGTATGATAAGGCTCAAGCTTGTATTGATAAACTTCCTAATATTACTTATGATAAAAATCAGCTTCAAGGTAATCTTTATATTAAATCAGGGGAGTATGGAAAAGCAGCTGAACTTTTTGAACAAAAATTAATTTCCAAGACAACTGACATCTTTATGATATTAATATCTATGATGGAAATTGCATTGAAAGAAAATCATAATGAGGATGCTAAATATTTTGCTGAGATTATAGAAAAGACAACAAGTTTATACGATCTTTGGGCTTACAATTCTTATTCTGCATATTTTCAGTTATATTCAGTTCAAAAAGATGAAGTTAATTTAATTTCTACTTTAAGGAAAATGATAACTGAAATGAAAAATCCATGGGATATATCAAAATCTAGATTATATAAACATATTAAACCTAAAGAATCTAAAGGTGAAAGTAATGAGGTTTTCATTTCAACGTTTTTAAATGCGATTAAAAATGATAAGGATAATGATCTAGAATTTTTAAAAGACAATAAGGAATTCCTAGAGATTATGGATAAGTATAGTAAGTAATGCAATTAGCAATGGTTCTATATGATATATCTATACTATTAATCTATTTTTAGCATGTGTATTTTGTTTTGCTAGCAAGACTTTTAACGCTTTAGTATATTACATTTTTTGTTTGTAATAAGCTAAAGTAATTTATAATCATCTATGTTTTTTTATACAAAAAACTAGGAAGTCAAAAAATATAAGAATTATATTAACTGAAAAGCGTACTAGTTATTATCAGTTACGTTTTTCTTTTTGTGCGCTTAGAATGGAAAACAACGTGGCCCTAAAGGTAAGTTGAGGCTATGTGTAAATATAAACACTTAAGTGGGCGTGGGTAATAAACAGAAAACTGGCTCTTAGAAATAAGATAGGATAATTTTATATTTATCTATTATTATAAAAGGTGATAGTAAATGTTATAATTTACCTATGGATAAAATTAGATAAACTTAAATTTGTGCAATCTTTACATTTAATGATATAAAACTATTTTGTATATAAGAAAGGAAAGACTTTATGGGAAAATATAATATTTTAGTTGTAGATGATGAAAAAGAAATAACTGATGCAATAGAAATATATTTAAAAAATGAAGATATAAATGTTATTAAAGCTTATGATGGATTAGAAGCACTCAATATAATTAATAATAAAGAGATTCATCTTGTAATTATGGATTTAATGATGCCTAAAATGGATGGAATGAGAGCAACTATGAATATAAGAGAAGATAAAAATATACCTATAATAATTTTATCTGCGAAATCACAAGATACTGATAAAATATTAGGGTTAAATATAGGAGCAGATGATTATATAACAAAGCCTTTTAACCCATTAGAACTTATTGCAAGAGTTAAGTCTCAACTTAGAAGATATGTTGATTTAGGTAATTATGTAAAAGAAGAAAGTAATGATATTTTAACTTATGGAATAGTAAAGTTAGATAAGATTAGAAAATATCTTGAGGTAGATGGCAAAGAAATAAAGATAACTAAAACCGAATATAAAATATTAGACCTTCTTTTAAGCAATCCAGGCAGAGTTTTTTCTTCAGCAGAAATATATGAAAGAGTTTGGGAAGAGCCATGCTTCAGTACAGATACAGTAATGGTACATATTAGAAGAATAAGAGAAAAGATAGAAATAGATCCTAAAAAGCCAAGATATTTAAAGGTTATATGGGGAGTTGGATATAAATTTGAGAAGTAGAGAATTTATATTGAAAAATAAAAGAATACTCAAGTATTTAGCTATTTTAATAATAAGTATTTGTATAATTTTTATTGTTTATATAGTGCCTAATTATAAAACTTTAGTATTAATAATTTTATTATTAATACTATTAAATACATTAATGTTAAGTAAGCTAATTAGTAATAACTTCAAAATAGTTATAATTTGGAGAGAAATAGAAGATTGGTTAAATAAATTTGATAAAGAAAATATTTCTAGGGATATTAATAATAAAAAAGTTTTTGATATCAAAAAATTAGGTGGATATTTTAAAAATGGTTATTTAGATTTGATATTAAAAATAAATAAAATAAGCAAGAATCTAAAAAAATCAGCAAGTAATATTAAAAAAAATGAAAAAGTAAATATAGACCTTTTAGATAATCTAACAAAAAAATTGAACAAGCCAATAGATGATATATTAGATAATATTAATAAGTTAAAAAATGATGTAGATAATAATGAGATAGTAGACTTATTAAAGAATAAGTCAAATAATCTAAATAAGTTAATAGAAGAATTATTTGAGGCTTCAAAAACAGCAACTGGAGATATGGTGGTAGAAGTTAATGAAATAGAACTAATTGAATTTTTAAAACAAGCTATAATTGAATTTGAAGATAAAATAATTAATAGTTCACTAACATTTAGAAAAAATTTTCCTAGAGAAAGCATATATATTTCTTGCAGTGGTGAAAAGTTATGGAGAGTTTTTGATATATTATTTGAAAATGCTATAAAGCATTCTCTAGAAAATAGTAGAGTATATATAGATGTAAATTGTAAGAATAATAAGGTTCATATATGTATAAAGAATACGTCTAAAAAAGAGTTGAATATAGAACCAAAAGATTTAATTTATATAATAAATAGTAATAAAGAAGAAGATGTATCAGGATTAGGAATAGAAATTGCTAAAAACTTAGTGTTACTACAAAATGGTGATTTTAATATAGATATAGATGGTGATTTATTCAAAGTAGAAATGATTTTTAATATTGATTCAATTCAAAAAGCACCAGAAAATGAGGTGACTTAATGATATTTGATAAAAATTTCTGTAATAAGGATTATAAAATTAGATGGATTAGTGAAGAAGAGAATATAAAATTAAAAGATATAAACGAGAGGGTATTTATAGAAACATTTATTGGCAAGATATTAGTTTTTATAAATTATTTTGTTGTAAGAAAACTGGTTAATACTACAGGTGAAGAATTTTTACCTAATTACAATACAGAAGGGCCAAAGTATATTGTTCTATTAACATGGATAGTTTTTTCTGTAATAGTTTCAATATCATTATTACAACTAGTACTGAAAAGCAAAATATATAAAAGCCAAGATATTGAAGGATATGAAAGAAGTTTTTATAAAGGAAAACTTTTTAATAAATTCATCAAAATAACAATATCAATTATATTTTATATAACTTTATATCAGATAATATTTCAGTTAACCATGAAGGAAATTAATATAAAATCAACAATATTATGGTGGATAATAATATTGAATATTTTAGTATTATGTTATCTTGGAATAAGCATATTAAAAAATAATTTAATAGTAGAAAATTTAAATTCAATTTTGGACGAAACTATAAAGAGTTTAGAAAATGGAAGCTTTGCTAAGGTATATGATCTATTAAATGAAAATCAAGAGAATTACGTGTTATTTAATGGTATGGATTTAAATATACTTAATAGGGCTATAAAGGAGCTTATTTCTATCTCAAAATGTATTGAAAATAATGAAGCAACATCTAATGTTGAAAAGGTTGAATTAATAACTAATGTATCTCATGATTTGAGAACACCTTTAACTTCTATAATAAATTATGTTGATTTTTTAAGTAGAGGAAAGTTAACTGAAAATAATAAAAAGGAGTATATAGATATATTAGAAAGAAAAGCAAAAAGAATTAAAGTTTTAATTGGTGATCTTAAAGAGTCTATAATGGCTAATTCCAATAATATAGCTTTAGATATTAGAGAAGTTGATCTTAGAGACGTACTAGATCATGTACTATTTGAATTAGAAGATAAAATAAGAGAATTTAATCTTAAATTTAATATAAAGGTATTTTTTAATGATAAAGAAGTAAAATCGGATAAATATACAAAAATTATTGTCTATGCAGATTATGATAAGACACTTAGGATATATCAAAATATCATATCTAATATAATTAAATATTCAGTAGAGGGATCTGAAGTTTTTATAGTGTTTGAATATTATTATAATAAAGTTGATAAGATTAGCAATACAACATTTATCAATGAGTCTGCTGAGAAAATAGAACTTAATGAAAAAGAGCTTCTTGAAAGATTTAAAAGAGGAGATACATCGAGAACGGCTGAGGGATCAGGGCTAGGATTAGATATAGCAAAAAGTTTAACGGAAGCTCAAAATGGAAAATTTAAAATAGAAATAAGAGGTAATAAATTTATTGTGAATGTATTGATTTAAAGAGTTTTAATAAATCTGGAAAAGTATTATGTATAGTAAAAAAATAAGATTTAAGTGGATGTCTTAGACACCCACTTAAATCTTATTTTAAACTTCAAATACCCAACCTTCAGGTCCTTCAACATCTCCAAATTGAATTCCACAAAGAATTCTATAAAGCTCTTTTGTAACAGGACCAACTTCAGTTTCACTATGGAATACATGAAGCTTATCTTTATATTCTATTCCGCCTATTGGAGTTATAACAGCAGCAGTACCACAAGCACCAGCTTCTTTAAACTCATCAATATTGTCAATATAAACATCTCTTTCAAATACAGGCATTTTTAAATACTCTTTAGCTATATCCATAAGAGAATATTTAGTTATGCTAGGAAGAATTGATGGTGACTTTGGAGTAATAAATTCATTATTTTTTGTTATTCCAAAGAAATTAGCAGCACCAACCTCTTCAATTTTGCTGTGAGTTGCAGGGTCTAAATAAATACAATCTGCAAATCCTCTATCAGCAGCTATTTTATGTGGATGTAATGAAGCAGCATAGTTTCCACCAACTTTTTGTCCACCAGTTCCATAAGGAGCAGCTCTATCATAATCAGCTATCATAAAGTTGCATGGTGTCAATCCTTCTTTAAAGTAAGGTCCTACAGGTACTGCAAATACGCAGAAAATATATTCAGGAGCAGGCTTAACCCCTATATTATCTCCAACACCAATCATAAATGGTCTTAAATATAATGTAGCACCAGTACCATATGGTGGAACATAATGCTCATTAGCTCTAACTACTTGCTTACAAGCATCTATGAACTTTTCAACAGGTATTTCAGGCATAAGTAATTTAGCTGTACTCTCATTCATTCTATGTGCATTTCTATCTACTCTAAATAATTGAATCTTTCCATCTTTTCTTCTATAAGCTTTTAAGCCTTCAAAGCACTGTTGACCGTAATGAAGAGCTGTAGAAGCTTCACTTATGTTTAACATATTATCTTCTGTTAATTTACCTTCGTCCCATTTTCCATCTTTCCAAACTGATACATATCTATAATCAGTTTTAATATAGTTAAAGCCAAGATTGCTCCAATCGATATTAACATCTTTACTCATATTTATTACCTCCTTCATGGTTTCTATATTATTCTAATTGTACCATTACTTAATAAATTAATAAATGTTTAATATACAATAAAAGTTTATTTAAATGATTACATATTGAAATTTTAGGAAAAAAAAGGTATATTTAGATTGAAGGATATCTAAAACTTTATGGAGATGCTGAAATTTGTTTTAGATATCCTGTATGAGTTTGATAAGCTCATATTTAGTATTAGTTTTAAAAAAAATTATATGCAAAATAGTAAGAAAGGACGTGTAGTAAAATGCAAAAAGAAATTATTTCAACTAGTAAGGCACCTTCAGCTATTGGCCCATACTCACAAGGTATTAAAATAGGGGAGATGGTATTTACATCAGGACAAATTCCAGTTAATCCAGCAACAGGTGAGGTTGTAACAGAAATAAAAGCTGCAACTAGACAATCTTTAGAAAATGTAAAGGCTGTTTTAGAGGAAGCTGGAAGTAGTTTAGAAAAAGTAGTTAAGGTAGTAGTTTTCATAAAAGATATGAATGACTTTGGACAAGTAAATGAAGTTTATGGAGAGTATTTTAATGAAAATCCTCCTGCAAGAAGTTGTGTTGAAGTAGCAAGACTACCAAAAGATTGCGTAATAGAAATAGAAGCAGTAGCAACTGTATAATAAATTGTAAACATAAAGGCTACAATAACTAGATATGTTCCATAAGCTAGATAGTTGTGCAAAGAAGTACTAGGCTCGGAAAAACTACTATGCTAAGAGTTTTGGTTAACTCACTGAGTTCAAACAATTAAGCAATACTAAGGCGTAGCAGTTTTTCCACGCCAAGTACCTCTAATTGCTTGCTATATGCTTATTCCACCGTCTATTTATATTCGCCAACTTATATTTATTATTTATAATAATGCTAAAAGTGAAAAAGTAAAAAATTAGGAAAAAGTCCTTAAGGTATTTTGAACATAAGATGCTTTGAACTAATTTAAATTTAATTTTACAGAGAAAAACATCCTTTACTTTTCACTTTTTCACTATTAACTCTTCACTCTATTTCGGTAAGGTTGTTCCAATAGCGTTTTGGCATCATTCTTTTTTGTAATTTGGGATTAATTCGTTCGTTTATTGTGGTAGATTTAAAGTAGCCTTTCCAAAGATCTTGGAAATTATCATTATAGTTTTTAAGATTGTTATAAATTTCTATATCCATTTCTTTTATTTCCCAGCAAGTCTTATTATAAACTGAAGCAATATTTCTTTTTATGTCATGTATTATCCAATACTCATTACTAAAGCGTTCTTGAAAATGTGGAGAAATAATTTCTAAAATGTTATTATCAGGTTCAATAGAAGAATATAAAAAATTATCGTTTACAGAAATAAAACGCACAAATCCAGTAAACCTATGACCTTCTAAAGATACGCGTCTATCAATCAAATCTAGTTCTCGTACTGCATCTAAATGTAAATACTTATGAACATCACTTCCAAGTTTAAATGCAATTTTCAAGTATTTAAAGCATAAAAGACCCTTGTTTTTGTAATTAGATAAATATAATTTATAAATTTTATTTAATGCTAAAGGATCAATTTTAGAGACGATAGCGTTTTTGACTCTAGAATATTTATTTAAATCTGCATTTATGTATTCAGTTTCCGAAAAGAGATCAATTTCTAATTCGTCTTTTGTAGAGATTGATGCTATTTGGTTTTTACAATAAAAACTATAATAAATTGCAGTTAAGAATCCTTCAAAGGAATCTTCATATATTATTTTTAACAAAAAATCACCACCTTTAGAATTCTCCAGTTATAGAAGTTACTTTATCTGTAGGCATAATTATTTTCTTTGGTTCGGGTAATAAAATTCCATTTGATGTTTTAGGATAAATATTATCAAAGAAATTAAGTTGCTCTGAATTTTCATTTTCTAATTTTGGTCTATTCATATAAAGTAACCTTGTTCTTATTTTTTCTTCATCAAAAGAAACATCTCCATAGTACTTACCTTTGCAAGTGATAAAATACTTTGCTCTTTTTAGCACTATGCCAAGCTTTTTTAAATCTTCAAATGTTAAGGAGTGAACTTTTCTTGTAATTAATATCCTTCTTGCAGAACGAACTCCTATTCCAGGGATTCTAAGAAGAGTGTCATAGGAAGCTTTATTTATTTCTATAGGAAAATTCTCTATATTAGATAATGCCCAAGAAGTCTTAGGGTCAAAATTTAAATCAAAGCTATCATTTTCATCTTTTAAAAGTTCTTTAGCCTTAAAGCCGTAAAATCGTAATAACCAATCTGCTTGATACAATCTATGTTCTCTAACTAATGGAGGATGGATAATATCAGGAAGTGCTTTATCATTTTTTATTACTGGAACATAAGCAGAATAATAAACTCTTTTTAAATTAAAACGATTATACAAATTTTCAGATAGGTTTAATATCTTATAATCACTTTCAGGAGTTGCACCAACTATAAGTTGAGTACTTTGACCACCTGGAACAAAAAGTGGTGTTGATTTTATATTTTTCTTTAAATCTTTATTTTCTAGTATAGAATTTTTTATAGTACTCATAGGAGCTAATATATTTTCTTTGCTTTTTTGAGGAGCAAGTAACTTTAAACTTGATGCGGATGGAAGTTCTATATTAACACTCATTCTATCTGCATATTTTCCAGCTTCTTTTATTAAGGCTTCATCAGCACCAGGAATAGCTTTTAAATGAATATATCCATTAAACTTTTCTTCAATTCTTAATTTTTTTACAACATTTAATAATAATTCCATTGTGTAATTTGGAGTTTTAAATATTGCTGAACTTAAAAATAATCCCTCAATATAATTTCTCTTATAAAAGTTAATTGTAAGGGATACAATTTCATCAGGAGTAAACATAGCTCTAGGAACGTCCTTTGTAGATGCATTTACACAATACTTACAATTATATATGCAATAATTAGTTAAAAGTATTTTTAAAAGAGAAATACATCTTCCATCAGCAGTAAAGCTATGGCAAATTCCACTACTTTCAGCATTGCCTATACCATTATTTAAATTTTTTCTTTTTGAACCAGAAGAAGAGCAAGATACATCGTATTTTGCAGCTGCAGAAAGAATATTAAGCTTTTCATCTATATTCATAAATATCACCCTTCTTAAAAGTATTTAAAAATATTATACCGAACAAATGTTCTTATTTCAATATATAATGAAAATTTATTTAAATACCAAAAAGTAATAATATTTTTAAGTTAAATGTTAAAGCCATATAACAACATATATAATTTAATAGTTTATGAATAAGTAAAGGTGAAATGGGATAATATAGAAAATGATAAAGTTAACGGAGGGATAAATATGTTTACTATTATGGCAATAAAAATAGAGCCTAGAGTATCTATTGCACCAACAGTTCAAGAAATATTAACAAAGTATGGATGTATAATTCAAACTAGATTAGGATTACATGAGGCAAGTAAAACTTCTTGTGCAAATTCAGGTCTTATAATATTAAATTTAATTCATGATGAAAAAGAAGAAATAAATAAATTAAAAGAAGAATTAAATGAATTAAATGGAGTAACAGCAAAATTAATTGAAATATAGTTCTCCCTAAAAGTATTAGCTGCACCTTAGTAGTTAATACTTTTTTGTTAAAATATAAAAATAAGAGTATTAATATGATTGTAATATAATATACATTACTACTTGGATATTTTTAACTTGCAATTACTAAAATTACATTTATAATTATTATTGCAAAATAGTAATTATTTAAAATGAAAGGAAGAAATATAAATGAGAAAATCTATAAAAATTTCTGCATTAATATGCAGTATGATTTTTGTTTTTGCTTTATTTGCAGGATGTCAAAAAAGCGATAGAAAAACTATAAATGTATTAAATTATGGAGAAAATATAGCAGAAGGTATAATAGAAGAATTTGAAGAAAAGTATAATGTGAAAGTTAATTATAAGACATTTGATGATATGGAAACAATGTATATTGAAGTAGCTTCAGGAAAAACAAACTGGGATGCAGTTTTAGTATCAGATTATATGGCTGACAGAATGATACAAGAAGATTTACTACAAAAAATTGATAAAGAAAATATTCCTAATTTACATGAAATGAATGAAAGTGATATGGGACAACCTTATGATCCTAATAATGATTATACAGTGCCATATATGAATGGAACAATTGGAATAATATATAATAAAGATTTAGTTAGTGAAAAAGTAGATAGTTGGGACATAATGTGGAACGAAAAATATAAAAAACAAATATTTGTTTTAGATGCTCAAAGAGATGCTATAGGAATGGCTCTTAAAAAACTTGGTTATTCATTAAATACAACAAATGAGAAAGAGCTTGAGGAAGCTAGGAATTTATTAATAGAACAAAAGCCGTTAGTATTGAAATATGGTGCTGATGAAGTTAAAGATCTAATGACTTCAGGAGAAGCTTCAATTGCAATGATATGGTCAGGAGAAGGTTTAACTTTAGCTGATGAAAATGAAAATTTAGAATATGTAATTCCAAAAGAAGGAGCAAATTACTGGCTAGATTCATGGGCAATTCCAGCAAATGCAAATGATAAGGAAACTGCCGAAGAATTTATAAACTTTGTAAGTGGCAAAGATAACGCATATAAAATAGCTGAAGAAATAGGATACACTACTCCAAATAAATTAGCTATGGAAGAACAGTCAGAAGAAGTTAAAAATAATGAAGGTGCATATATGCCTAAAGAAATTATGGAAAAGTGCGAAGTTTATAAATATTTACCACAAGAAAAGTTAAGACTATATGAAGATGTTTGGAGTGCAGTTAAAGCTGCAAAGTAATTAGATTTTTGTATTCTACAAATTAAATTTAATTATAGCAATAAAAATGTAAAATTAAAAAAGTGTTCTTAAAAAAATATTAATATTGTATTAAGTCAATGGAATAAAGTTTATAGTAATAGTATAATATTAGTAACATCCATTAAAGTTATAGGAGTTGAGTATATTATGGATAAAATTATAGATTTTAATGAGCTAAAAAATAAAGTGAATGATAAAGATATAGATAAATTTGAATCATATATATATTCATTATATTATGATATGTCTTCTGGAAAATTAAATATGTCAGACTTCACAAAAAATATGATGGAGTATATGGAAGAAAATAATATATCACAAGATAAGTTTCTAAAAATGCAAACTAAGTTAATGGAGAGATATGGATTTGATGCTTCAGCTATAGAAGAACAAATAAAGTCACTAGGACTTAACAATATGATTCCAGGTTCAGGAGATATTGAAAAAGTAAGAAAAACAATGAGTTTTCAAGAAAAATATAAGGATAGGATTAAAGTAACAACTGTTAATAATTATTTTATAAAAAATGATAAAAATAATGTAGGAATATTAACAGAAGGAGAAAATGTTATTTTAAAAAGTTCAGGTAAAATTGATCTAAATGATTTAGAATTAAATGATTTTTTATGCTCTTATAAAAAGGTTATTGATGATAATACATTGAAAATCTCTATTTGCGAAGACGTAAAAGAGTATGAATACTAAAATTGTTAAAAAAAATCTATTTATTTTGTAGAATTATAGTTTATAATAAATAAGGTGTGATTATGATCATACCTTATTTTTGTGCAATATATTAATTGAAAATGAAGAAGTAAAAATTATTAATTTTAAAATAGACTTAATAACCAGGAGGATAATTAATGAGCGTTTTAACAGTTAAAGATATGAGTCATGGCTTTGGAGATAGAGCTATTTTTGAAGATGTATCCTTTAGATTATTAAAGGGGGAGCACGTTGGTTTAATTGGAGCTAATGGTGAAGGAAAATCAACATTTATGAATATAGTTACAGATAAACTTATGCCTGATGAAGGAAAGGTTATTTGGTCAAATAATGTTAGAGTTGGGTATATGGATCAACATGCAGCTTTAGTAAAAGGGCAAAGCATAAGAGATGCGCTAAGAGATGCATTTAAATATTTATTTGATTTGGAAACAGAAATGAATTCTCTTTATGAAAAAATGGGAGACTGTACTCCAGAAGAACTAGAAAAGATGCTTGAAAGAACAGCAGTAATTCAAGATTTACTAGATCATAATGGATTTTACATAATAGATGCAAAAGTAGAGGAAGTAGCAAAAGGTCTTGGACTTTTAGATTTAGGTTTAGATAAAGATGTTGATGATTTATCAGGTGGACAAAGAACAAAAATCTTACTTGGAAAGTTATTACTTCAAAATCCAGATATATTACTTTTAGATGAGCCTACAAACTATCTAGATGAAGAGCATATAGAATGGTTAAAGAGATATTTAAATAACTATGAAAATGCTTTTATACTAATTTCTCATGATATACCATTTTTAAATTCAGTAGTTAATTTAATTTATCATGTTGAAGAAAGAAAATTAACAAGATATGTTGGTGACTATTATGAGTTTAAGAGACTATATGATGAAAATAAAAAGAGATTAGAAGCAGCATATGAAAAGCAACAAAAAGAAATAGCTAGACTAGAAGATTTCGTTGCAAGAAATAAAGCAAATGTTGCTACTGCTAATATGGCTAAATCAAGACAAAAGAAACTTGATAAAATGGAAGTAATAGAACTTTCAAAAGAAAAACCAAAACCAGAATTCAACTTTAAAGTAGCAAGAACATCAGGAAAAATTATATTTGAAACTAAAGATTTAGTAATAGGTTACGATTCACCTCTTACAAAGCCATTGAATCTTTATATGGAAAGAGGACAAAAAATAGCTTTAGTAGGAGCAAATGGACTTGGTAAATCTACATTATTAAAAAGCTTGCTTGGAAAAGTTCAACCTTTAAGTGGAGAAGTTCACTTAGGTGATTATCAACATATAGGTTACTTTGAACAAGAAGATAGAAGTGGAAATACAAACACATGTATAGAAGAAGTGTGGCAAGAGTTCCCAAGTAAAACACAATATGAAATAAGATCTGCTCTTGCTAAGTGTGGTTTAACAACAAAACAATTAGAATCAAAGATAATGGTATTATCAGGTGGAGAAGCTGCAAAGGTTAGATTATGTAAAATATTAAATACAGAAACTAATATATTAATCCTTGACGAGCCTACAAACCACTTAGATGTAGATGCAAAAGATGAATTAAAAAGGGCACTAAAAGAATATAAAGGCTCAATTTTACTTGTATCACATGAACCTGAGTTTTATAGAGATGTTGTAACTGAGATATGGAATTGTGAGGATTGGACACTTAAGATAATTTAATTACAACCTAATAGATAATTAATACAAATGGCTTAGATACTAGTTTTAGGTATTTAAGTCATTTGTATTCTTATCTTTGTAAATGGTTTCGAAATTAAAATAAGCTTTAGTTTATTGACTTCTGGTTTTTGTCTGTTTGTTCTGCGGTTTGTTTTTGATTATCGTGTTGACTATGATAAAATAAAAGAGTATAAGTTTATAGTGAGTATTTACAAACTTGTTGACTGTACAACTAGATTATTATTTGGAATTTATTTATCTAAGTTCTCTTTAAAGCATACAAATGTTATGACCATCTTTTCATTAACATCTGTATGCCTAGTATTTATGTTGAGGATGTGTAATTTAATCTAAATCAGTTTGTTATTAAAGAAGACTAGTAAGTTGTTTAGATAACCCTAGTCTTCTTTGCCTAGCAAATTACTTTGGGAGGTGATTATTTTGATTCATGATAAGAAAATAATTAAACCTAAAGAGATACCTAGTAATCATGTTATAGATGCTAGACATTGTTCTTTAGTTCAAAGGCATAAAGAGAAAGCTAAGAAGGATTTATATGTTATGTTGTTTATAGGACTAGTTCTACTATTGCCTATTTTTCTAAAGGTTTTTCCTCATGCAATTTATTCTACAATAACTTTTAATTCAAGTATTGATTTTGTTATGTTGCCAGTTATATCTTTATTTCTATTGTGGTTAATTTTTAATTTTGTAATCCAGTTTCCATTCAGAATGAAAAAGGTTGAGAACTTTAATCCTTTTGATGAAGATTGTAAATGTTGTTATGGTGTTGTTGAGGAAGTATGGAGTGAATATAGAAATCGTAAGAGTACCAAATACTATGCTAGTGTTTCCGTGTATGATACAGATTTATTTATTAAAAGTATGAGTATAGATATGGGGGATTATTATAGACTTAGAAGTGGTAGTCGTTGTATCCTAGTAAGTTATGATAATAGAAGTACTTATCTGATACCTATATTTTAGTTCTTAAACAATCCTAGTAGGCAAATAACCTAGAACATAGTATGTTTGTACTCTAAGTTATCCTTGCTCATTTATTTACCTAGTAGCAAAATTTAATAGTTATATAATAGTGTAAAATTATAAAAAGGATACAAAAATTATTTCTTACTTTAGAAGATATGGAATATATTTTTAATGGGACAATACATTGCTTTCGGAGGAATAATATTGTTAATATATCTAGAAAATGGGGTATATCTGACAAATTTAAAATTCTATAGTAAAATAAATGTATAATAGAAAATTTAAGTGATTTATTTGAAAAGGAAGTTATACTATGGAAAAAAATATAAAAATGAGATACCCGAGATATTTTAAAGAATTTAAGTGTATAGGTGGAAACTGCGGAGATAGCTGTTGTATTGGTTGGGATATAGATATAGATAAGGTTACTTTTAAACAATATTATAAAATTCAAGATAAAGAAATGAAAAGAATGTTTCAAAAAAATGTTCATAACAATGATTTTTGTACAAGTTGTGATGTAGATTATGGAAAAGTAAAGTTAAAAGCTGATAAAAGGTGTCCTTTTCTAGATGAAGAAAATTATTGTATTATTTATTCTAAAATTGGAGAAGAATATCTTTCAAATGTTTGTACATCTTTTCCTAGAATAATTAATAAAATAGATGGTTATTATGAAATATCCCTTGATGTAGCCTGTCCTGAAGCTGCAAGAATTCTTTTATTAAAGGAAGAGGGAATTAAGTTTAAAGAAAGTGAAGAAAACTTAGGTAAACATATAGTATCAAGTGAGATTGATACTAAATCTAAAAAATATAATAAGTCACCAATAAAGTATTTTAAAGAAATTAGAGATCTTAGTATTAAAATAATACAAAACAGAAAATTAAATTTAAGTAAAAGGCTTTATATATTAGGTGATTTTATATATGCATTAGAGGACGAGATTAAAGATAATTATAGTAATGTATCTAAATTTATCAAAAAATATGATATAAATTTAGTTAATGATAATTATGAAGAAAATAAATTAAATTATCTTATTCAAATTGATTTTTTCAAAAAAATGTTAGAGTTTTTAAATGTATCTAAAAATGTGGATAGCTTTTCTTTTAAAGAATATACAAAGCAAACTATATCTGGATTTAAGTTTGATGAAAATGCTGAAATGAGTGAATATTCAGAAGTATACATAAAAGCATTTGAAGATTATAATGAAAATTTAATTAATAATAATAGCTATATTTTTGAAAATTATTTAGTAAATTTCATATATAATAATATTTTTCCATTTTCTGAATCTGAATCATTATTTGATGGATATATTATGCTTTTAACAAGATACTCATTTATTAGGTTTTATTTGGTTGGGAAATATATATACAATAAACAGGAGTCTAAAGAAAGCATGGTTGAATTTATCCAAGCTTTCTCTAAAACCATAGAACATCATAAAAGCTATTTAATTGATTCATTAGAGTACATAAAAGAAAATGAATTTGATAATATGGAATTTGCTAAAATACTTTTATAATAAAATAATCGGTAGTACTTTTTTAATTGAATTTGAGTTAAATAAAATATTGCTTTTATAGTTTAAAGTTATAATTTAATTAGGATTTTATGGAATGACCATACCTCAAATAAGATTAATAGACTAAGTTACTTGTTTAAGATTGTTTTTTGAATAAAACTAATATTAATTGGTAAATCTACGGTATAGAAGTTACAGCTTTATTTATTTGTGAGCAAATTAGGAAACATAAATGGGTAGATTAGATAATAGAATTATTAAATAATAAAAAATAAGATGTTTATAAAAATTTGATATATAATAAATAAGAAAAGCCTAGTGTTTCATCACTAGGCTTTTTTTCAATACTTATTTGATTACTTTATTTTCTAAGTTACTACATCTATATTTTATACAACAAAAAAATCTTACAGTAAGAGTAAGATTTTGGTTGCGGGAGCAGGACTTGAACCTACGACCTTTGGGTTATGAGCCCAACGAGCTACCAACTGCTCCATCCCGCGATATTAAGTTTATATATTTGCTTGGCTAACTTATGTTATTAGTATATGCTTAATAAAATTTAATGTCAAAAGAAGATAACATCATATTGTGGCATATGATGATAAGAGGTGGCTTAGCATTCCAGATAATATCAAATGCTATGGAATAAGAAAATATTAATTTAAGGTTTAATATATCTAAGAATAGTATTATGTAAAGAAGGTATAACTTAAATAATTTTATTAGAATTTGATAATACTGATACTTTAAAAGGAAATTTATTATTAAGCTAGAGTAAATGAGTTATATGGATAGGTAGTTCTAAAATTGAAAGTTTAAATAGGACAAAATTACCTTTTTATTCATTTATAAATATTGATATAATAAATGTTAAATAAAAGATAGTAGATATAGTTTATATATAGTATGGAGAAGAGATATGGAACAATATAAGATTTTAGGTGTAGATGAAAATGCATCAATGGAAGAAATAAAAATAGCATATGAAAATAAAGTAAATAAATTAAAAGAAGAAATTAGGGATGAAAGACGAGCAAAAGCTTTTATAAAGGTATTTGATAAAGCTTATGAGGAAATAAAGTTGGAAAAAGAAAAAAATAGATATAAAGAAAATCTAGTTAATGATTCTGATAAAAACAGTCTAAATGATATTTCTCAAAGTAACTTTAAGAGAGACAGTTGGGATGATTATAATAATTTTCAGTATGATGATGAAAAAGAAGAAACTAAGAAGAAAAGTAAAAGATCATCTTCTAATAATTCATCAGTGAAGAAGCAAAAAAGTAATAAAAATAAACTTTCAAAAGATAGAAATAATGAAAGTAGTAAAGAAAAGAATAAAAGAGATAATGATAAAAAAGTTGTAAATAGGCAAAAAGGCCAAGCAGATACAGTAACTAAAGCAATTCAAATATTGATAAAAATAATAGCATTGCCTGTAATAGTTATATTATCCATAATAATATTTTTATGTAAGTTAATAAATTTAATTTCTTGGATTGCAACTAAAGTAATTATAATAGGAGCAATTGCTGCTGCTTCTATACATGGTTATCAAGTTTATATTGGACAACCTATGTATTATGAGATATTTGTATTATGTGCTGTGGCATTTGTAGTTTCTTTATTTTTACCAAGTATATTAAAGATAGTTCCATCAATATTAGGTAAAATAAATGATAAATTAAAAGAATTTGTTTTTTAAGTGAAAGGTAAATTTAGCATAAGTTTAATTGGGAAATGAATTTATTATCATAAGAAATATGTTGACATTATTTGATAAATCAATATATAATTGTTTCAAGAAAACTAGTCCTTTAAATTTAGTCCAGAGAGACTAATAAGGTCGGATATAATACGGCAGATAGAATAATTAGATAATATAAATTAAATTTTTAGTATCTAATTTTAAGTGTTAACGACCTTTCTACATAATAGAAAGGTCGTTTTTTATTAAATATAAGTACTGGTTTTCCTTAAATATAAAATTTAGGGGGATACAAATGGAACAAAATATAGTATTAGAAGAAGTTGTTAGTGAAAATCATGATTATGAGTTAGATCATGTAGATAAAAAAGATAAAAAAGGGTTCTTTTCAATGTTTGTGGTTATGCTTGGATTTACATTCTTTTCAGCAAGTATGCTTACAGGTGGGAATTTAGGTACAGGATTACTATTGAAGGATTTCTTTATAGCAGTGCTTATAGGAAATTTAATACTTGCATGTTACACAGGATTACTAGCATATATAGGGGCAGATACAGGACTTTCAATGCACTTGCTAGCTAGGTATTCTTTTGGTGAAAAGGGATCATATTTAGCATCTTTTATAACTAGTATTACACAAATAGGTTGGTTTGGTGTTGGAATAGCAATGTTTGCAATACCAGTTGCAAATAGATTTAATGTAAATTTATACTTATTAGTTGGGATCACAGGAATATTAATGACAGCAACAGCTTACTTTGGAATGAAATCCCTAACTATTTTAAGTGCAATAGCAGTGCCAGCAATAGCTATATTAGGTAGTACTTCAGCAGTAATGGCTGCGAATTCAGCAGGTGGAGTTCAAGGATTAATGAATATAGAGCCAAGTAGTAAAATGGCGCTAGTAACAGCAGTAACATTATGTGTGGGATCATTTATAAGTGGAGGAACAGCTACACCAGATTTTGCAAGATTCTCAAAAAATAAAAAAGTAGCAGTATCAACAACTGTAATAGCATTCTTTATAGGAAATTCATTGATGTTCTTATTTGGAGCAATAGGGGCAATGGTTACAGGTAACTCAGATATAGCAGATGTAATGTTCTCACAAGGTTTAATTATACCAGCTATACTAGTTTTAGGATTAAATATATGGACAACTAATGATAATGCAATATATACAGCAGGACTTGGGCTTTCAAATATAACTAAATTACCTAAAAAGAAGCTAGTAATTATTAGTGGTTTAATAGGAACAGTAGGAGCAGTATGGTTAAATAATAACTTTACAGCATTCTTAACTTTCTTAAATTCAATGTTACCTCCAGTAGGTGGGATAATAATAGCTGATTACTTCTTTGTAAAGAAAAGAAAGTATGATAATATTAAAAAAGTAAAATTCCAAGATATAAACTGGGTAGCTATAGTGGCATTCTTAGCAGGATTTATAGTTGCAAATGTTGTACAAGTAGGGGTTATAGCATTAAATGCAATAATAACAACAATGTTAGTTTATGTAATAGGAACAAAAATAACTAATAAATAAGGTGATGATAATATGTTAATTAAAAAAGTAAGACTTTTAGATAGAGAAGGATTATTTGACATAAGAATAGTAGATGGAAAATTTACAGAAATAGATGAAAATCTACAAGTATTAGAAAATGAAGAATTAATAGAAGGAAATGGGGCATTAGCTTCAGCTCCTTTTATAGAGCCACATATTCACTTAGATACTACGCTTACAGCAGGAGAGCCAGAGTGGAATAAAAGTGGAACTCTTTTTGAAGGGATTGAAAGATGGTCTCAAAGAAAAGAATTTTTAACTAAAGAAGATGTTAAAAGTAGAGCTAAAAAAGCTATAGAATGGCAAGTAGCTAATGGAATTCAATTTATAAGAACACATGTTGATGTTACTGATGATAGCTTAATTGCATTAAAGGCAATGGTAGAAGTAAGGGAAGAGGTCAAAGATTATGTTACATTACAAATAGTAGCTTTTCCACAAGAAGGAATACTTTCATATCCAAATGGATTAGAATTAGTGGAGGAAGCTTTAAAATTAGGGGCAGATGTAATTGGAGCTATACCTCACTTTGAGTTTACAAGAGAATATGGAGTAGAATCTATTAATAAAATTTTTGAGTTAGCTAAAAAATATGATGTACTAGTAGATGTTCATTGTGACGAAATAGATGATGAACAATCAAGATTTTTAGAAGTAGTTGCTACAAGAGCTTTAGAAACAGGTTTGAAGAATAAGGTAACAGCTAGCCACACTACAGCTATGGGATCATATAATAATGCATATACATATAAGTTATTTAGATTATTAAAGATGTCAGGAATAAACTTTGTTTCAAATCCTCTAGTAAACACTCATCTTCAAGGAAGATTTGATACATATCCAAAGAGAAGAGGAATTACAAGAGTAAAGGAACTTAATGAAGCAGGAATAAATGTATGTTTTGGGCACGATGACATATTTGATCCATGGTATCCAATGGGAACAGGAAATATGTTAGAAGTAGTACACTTTGGATTGCATGTATGCCAAATGATGGGCTATGATGATATAAATGAATCATTAAAGTTTATATCAACTAATAGTGCAAGAACTTTAAATATTGAAGATAAATATGGAATAGAGATAGGTAAGCCAGGCAACTTAATTTTACTAAATGCTGAAAATGGTTATGATGCTGTTAGGAGAAGAGCGGAAGTTTTATATTCTATAAGAGAAGGGAAAGTTATTGCTAAGACTATGCCTAGTAAATCATTTATAAATATGAGTGAAGAAAAAGAAGTTAATTTTAAAAAATAAAAGTAGAAAAAGAGTTAGTTCAAATATAATATTACACCGATATAAAAGACATTAAAAAAGATGATTTCTGTATTACAGTGATCATCTTTTTTGATTTATACAAAGATAAATTATAACTAATAGATTTTATAGATAATAAATATTAAAGAAATTTATTTGCTATTTTTTAAGAGTCGAAGCTAATATTAATTTAGTAATATTGATCTTAGCGTTTTAACTTTGCATATAATATACTTAATACAAAAAAAGCTAACTTTTATGTAACTTAATATATATTATAAAATACTTGCTACTATATAAAATAGTATTTCTAAGAAAGCCGTATAACTTTATTAATAAATTTAATTAAAATATTAAAAGAAAAAATAAGTTAAAGGGATTGTAATTGAAGTTGTTTCGACATTATGTGGAAGTGAAATAGGTGTTATTGTTATTAAGAAATAACAATAACACCTTGTTTTAAATATGTATTTTTAATTTCTGGTTTGATGGAATCAGTTATTATATAATTTAAATCTTGGGGTGGACAAATAATTTGATTTGAAACAGTTCCAAACTTATCAGATGTTACTAATCCTATAATTTCAGAAGAAATAGAAACCATCTTTCTTTTAACTAGACATTCTGAAAGGGTAGGAACACTTACTCCTATTTGTGAATCTATATTATATATTCCCATTATATACAAGTCTACTCTCATTGATGATAAAGAATCAACTGTATCTACTCCAAGATTAATCATAGATTGTTTGTATAGAGTTCCGCCTATCATAATAACCTCTATGTCTTTATGATTTACTAAAGCCATAGCAATTGGAGGACTATTTGTTATTATTGTTGCTCTTAAGTTAGTTGGTAAAAGTTTAACTAGGCATAAATTTGTAGTGCTACCATCAATCAATAGTACTTGATTATCTTTTATAAAAGGTAGAGCCTTTTGAGCAAGTTTTACTTTTATGTCATTATAAATATTTTCTCTAGTAGAAAAATCAACTAATGGAGGCCCAACTCTAAGTGCACCGCTATGAACTCTTCTAATAAGTCCTTTATTATCTAAATCTTTTAAATCCCTTCTTATTGTATCTTCTGAAACAGATAGACGTTGACTTAAATCACTAGCTATTACCTTCTGTTCTGAATTTATAATTTTAAGAATTTCTTGTTGACGCTCTTCTTTTAGCATTAATTATCATTCCAATCTAAAATTTTCTATTTAGTTTATAATATCATAATTTAAAGAAATAAAAAAGCATTATTATGAATAATCAATTAATAAAAAGCATAAACACGCAAAAATGTGCTTTACTTTATTGCTTTTTTATATTAATATATAGCTATACAAGCATAAATACGATAAAAAAAGCAATGCATATATTTGTTGTTAAGTTATTATGCACGAAAATTGTAGTGAGAATATTATTTGGGGGGAGTAAAATATGAGTAATTTTAATAATGTATCTAATGAAATTATTAATGAGTTAGGTCGTACATTAAGTAAGATTGATAATAAAGAGGTAGAGGAACTAGTAAATCAAATTCAAAAAGCTGAAAAAGTATTTTTTGTTGGTGTAGGTAGAGTACTTTTATCACTTGAAGCTATTGCAAAAAGATTAGCGCATTTGGGTATAAATACTGTTGTAGTTGGGCAAATTACAGAGCCGGCCATTACAGATAAAGATTTATTAATTGTTGGTTCAGGAAGTGGTGAAACTATATTTCCATTAAATATAGCAAAAAAGGCTAAGAAATTTAATGCCAAAGTTATTCATATAGGAGCAAATCCTAATAGTTCAATAAAAGAGTTTAGAGATTATTTTATAAAAATTCCTGTAAGCACAAAGTTAAATTTAGAAAATGAGGTAAGTTCAATTCAGCCAATGACTAGTTTATTCGAACAAAGTCTATTACTTTTAGGAGATACAATTGCATTAATGATAATTAGAGAAAAAAATATAAATATGACTAATCTCTGGAAATATCATGCTAATTTAGAATAATTAAATTAATTTAATTAAGAGTATATAAAGGTGAGTAACTATGTTAAATAAAAATGATATTAAAAAATCTTTAAAAAAATTAATAAGTGGAACAGATATAAGAGGTATCTCAATAGAAACTGATGAGTTTAAGGAAAATTTAACTTGTAATGTAGCAGCATTATTAGGTTATGGCTTTTTAAATTGGCTTAAAATTAATAAAAATGAAAAAGAGAACATAAAGATAGCCATAGGCATGGATTCTAGAATTTCGGGACCTAAATTAAAGAAAGCATTAATAGAAACCTTAGCTGATGAAGGAGTAGAAGTTTATGACTGTGGTATAGCAACTACACCATCAATGTTTATGGCAACAATTTTAGATGGCTATAAATGCACTGGATCTATTATGATTACTGCAAGCCATCTCCCATATTATTATAATGGATTCAAATTTTTCACTTCTAGTGGAAGTTGTGAAAAAAATGATATTGAAGAAATGATAGAACTATCAATTATAGAAAAAGAAAAAATTATAGAAAGAGGAATAGTTAATAAAGTTAATCTGTTAGATGATTACTCAAATATATTAATTAATAAAGTAAGGAAAGAAGTAGACTCTGATGAGAACTATAATGAACCATTAGAAGGTATTAATATTTTAGTTGATGCTGGAAATGGCGCGGGTGGATTTTTTGCTAATAAAGTACTAAAGAATCTTGGAGCCAATATAGAAGGGAGTCAATTTCTTAATCCTGATGGAAGGTTTCCTAATCATATTCCTAACCCAGAAAATGATGAAGCAATGATGGCAATAAAAAATGCGGTACTAAATAATAAGGCTGATATAGGAATAATATTTGATACTGATGTAGACAGAGCTGCAATAGTTAGCAAGAATGGAAATGAAATAAACAAAAACTCACTAATCGCTTTAGTTTCTGCAATAGTTCTAGATAAGAATAAAGGGGCTGTAATAGTTACTGATTCTATTACATCTACAGGAGTAAAAAAGTTTATAGAAGATTTGGGGGGGGTCCATCATAGATATAAAAGAGGATATAAAAATGTAATAAATGAAGCGAAAAGAATAAATAAATTAGGGAAAAATTGTCCTTTAGCCATTGAAACATCAGGACACGCAGCTCTAAAAGAAAATTACTTTTTGGATGATGGTGCTTATTTAATAGTTAAGATACTGATAGAGGTAGCTAAACTTTTCAAGGAAGGAAAAGATATTACATTATTAATTAAAGGATTAGAGCATCCATTAGAAAATAAAGAAATAAGAATAAAGATTAAGAATGAAGATTATATAGATTATGGTAATAAGGTAATAGATAATTTGAAAAAATTTGTTTCTCAAATAGAGGAGTGGGAAGTAGAACCAAATAATTATGATGGAATAAAGATTAATTGCATTAAGGAAAAAGGATGGTTTATTTTAAGGCTTTCTTTACATGAACCACTATTAGTTTTAAATTTAGAATCTAATAGTAAAAATGGAATAGAGCAGATTATAGATAAGTTAAAGGATTATTTAAGTAACTATTATGAATTAGAATTTAGAACAAATTAACAAAAATACAAATTTTCCCTAGTATTATAAAAAATTTATATTATAATTAAAAGTATATTTATTGTTTGTTTTTTATATTAATATTGATGAAAAACAGGGAGGAACTAAATGAATAGGGATGAAATTACTAAGGGAGGTAATAGAAAGGAAAGAGTATACCTTTGTTTAAAAGACCTAACTAAATCAATTAATTTTGATATGGGGGTTTTAGGCTTTGATTCTATGTATATATCTAATCTTCTTAATATTCATAGAACAGGAGTGAGTAGGGAATTAAATAATTTAGTAAGAGAGAATAGAATTATAAAAGTAATGGGAAAACCAGTATTATACTTGGAAAAAAGGTGTTTAGAAGAAATATATGATATTAACTTATATAAAAATATTTTTCCTAGTATTAACAACTTAATTATGTCATTAGATAATAACTCTTTGAAGCAGTCTAATTTTGCTGATAAAAATGAAAATATAACACCCAAAAGCACAGAACCGGATAGTGATATAATTAATAGAGATGCAATTTTTAATGAAATTATAGGTGGAAATGATAGTTTGAAAAAACAAGTAGATCAAGCGAAAGCTGCAATATTATATCCACCTAATGGACTGCATACATTAATTTTAGGACCAACAGGGGTAGGAAAAACAACATTTGCTGAAATTATGTATAAATATGCAGTACATGTAGGAACATTAAGGCAAAATGCTCCTTATATACTTTTTAATTGTGCTGATTATGCAGGTAATCCTCAGTTGTTATTATCCCATTTATTTGGACATGTTAAAGGAGCTTTTACAGGTGCAGATAAAGATAAAAAAGGACTTGTAGATTTAGCTAATGGCGGGATATTATTTTTAGACGAAGTCCATAGACTTCCTTCTGAAGGTCAGGAAATGCTATTTTCTTTAATTGATAGAGGAAGTTTTAGAAGACTTGGAGAATCAGAAAGTAATCATAAAGCAAATATATTAATAATAGCTGCTACAACAGAGGATGTAAATACAAGTATTCTTAAAACATTTTTAAGAAGAATACCTTGTATAATTACGTTACCAAGTTTAGTTGAAAGAAGCTTAAATGAGAGATTAAAGCTTATATTAGATTTTTTTACTGTAGAAGCTAAAAAGATAAAACTTTCATTAACAATATCTGCAGAGGTTATAAAGTTGCTCTTAATTTATGATTGTCCAGGTAATATTGGACAACTAAAGAATGACATTAAATTAATTTCAGCAAATGCTTTTGCTGAAACCGTTATAAATAATGGAAATCATGTAGTTATAGATTTACCTCAAGTATCAAGCAGATTTAAGGATATAATACTTACTTTAGATAACAGAAGAGATGATCTAAATAGTAATTTTGTTATTAATGCTATTAGTGAAGTGACTATCAATGGACATGATGATAATAGATTAGAAAATATTCTTTTAGATAATTCATATAAGACAGAAGGAGATTTCTATGAGAATATATTAAAAAAATCTAGAGAGTATTTTATTGAAGGAAAATCTGTAGACTTAATAAAAAGTGAAATTGCATTAGAAATAGAAAAGTATTTTAGTAAAAACGTAGATAGAAAAAAGCATAAATATATTGAAGACAATGAAGAGGTATTATCTAAAATAGTATCTAAAGATATTTTAGATTCTATAGAAGATATATTTGAAGAGTTTAAGGAATATTTAGAATTTGAGATAGATAAAAAGATTGTCTATAGCTTAGCTTTACATGTAGAAACTCTAATTGCAAAGATTAAAAGTGGTAGTCAGAAATATAACTATAATATAGAGTTTGACAATAGTAGTAATGAATATATTATTTCTCAAAGGATAAAAGAACGGTTAGAAGAAAGTCTAAATATAGTAATTCCTAATGAAGAAGCTATAATAATTTCAATGTTTTTAGCAGCGGTTAAAGAAACTAAGAAAGAGGACTACATAGGAGTATTAGTTGTAGCTCATGGAGAAAGTACTGCTACAAGCATGGCTAATGTAGCAAATAGGCTTTTAGGGGTTAATCACGCTAAAGCTATAGATATGTCATTAGAAGAAAGTGTTCAAAGTGCATTTGAAAAAGTTCTTGAGAAAGTAAAGGAAATGGATAATGGTAGAGGAGTACTATTACTTGTAGATATGGGATCATTAACTACTTTTTCTCAAATGATAACAGATAGTACTGGTATTATTACAGGAGTAGTTAAGATGGTAAGTACTCCAATGGTTATAGAAGCCACTAGGAAAGCCATGTTGCCTAATATGAATTTAAACACATTAATAAAAGAAGTTATCAGTATGAGTCAATATATAGGTAAAAGTGTATCTAATTATGAGAATAAAAATGAGATTGAAGTAAACACAGAAAAAAATTATTGTTACAACTCCATTTTATGTGTGAATGAAGAAAGATTCTTAGAAGCATTAGAACAAACAACAACATTTTTAAATACAAAAAAAGCATATGAACTTTTAAATAATATTTTAAATAATATAACTGTAAAATTAAGTATAATTCATAATGATGGATTAACTGTAAAATTCTTATTTCACTGTATTAGTATGCTTGAGAGAGTTATCAAAAATGGTGCTTTAGAGTATAAAAATTTTAGGAAAATAAAAAATGATAAAATAGATTTATTCGAGTTAGTAAAAACCTCATTTCAACCTGTAGAAAATTCATTTGGTATAACTATACCTGATAGTGAATTAGCATATATAGTAGAATTAATTGACATTCATATTGATGAAGCGAGGTGACATAATGAAAAATATATCTTTATTAAGAATAGATGATAGATTTATTCATGGTCAAGTTATGATGAGCTGGGTAAAAATTACTAAAGCAAAGAGGATAATAATTATAGATAATAAATTAGTAAATGACGTATTTATGAAGTTAATTATAGAAATGGCAGCCCCAAGCGGTGTAGATATTGATATTTACTCTGAAGAAGAAGGAATTATCGAACTCAAAAAGGAGCTTTTAGTTTCAACAATTGTTTTAGTAAAAACCCCTATTGTTATAAATGATTTAATAAATAATGGGCTAGAATTTGATAAAGTGAATGTAGGCGGAATGGGAATGACTAATGGAAGAAAAACATTATTTAGAAATATTTCAGCTACTGATGAAGAAATAGAAATTTTTAATAATTTTATAAAAAAGGGCATAGATGTTAAAATTCAAATTGTTTCTACTGAAAAAGAATATGATATTTGTAATTACTTAAAATAATTACCAAGGTTACCTAAATGGTAGCCTTTTTTGTTCGACACACTAGAAAGCACAGATTATGGAGCACAGTGTAAAGCACAGATTTTTAACTAGCACACATCTGAAAACAATTACAAAAGTGGGTGGTTTAAAATGTATATTTAATTTAATTTAGCTATAAATTAATTTTTATAAAATAAGCAAATAGGAACCTTTGATAGATATTTAATAATATTGAAACTTGATTAACATCTATATGAGCACAGGTTATGAAATGGATTTGGCATTAAATTTGCTCATATAAAGGGCATAAAAATTAATTAATATTTTAATTTATAATAATAAAAATAAGAGGGGTGTAATATTTATGTTATTTTCATCAATTTTAGTTGCAATTATTGCTACATTAAGTCAATGGTGGGTAAGTCATACTGTTACAAGAACTTGGTTATATCCAATTTGGGTTGGATTTTTAGTGGCGGTATGTATGGGTGAGCCGGTAAGAGGTATGCAAGCAGCTGCATATATTCAGCTTACTTATTTAGGATGGATTACAGCAGGAGGAACAATGCCAGGAAATTTAATGGCAGCAGGAGTTTTTGGAACAGCATTAACTTTAATTTCTGGAGCTGAACCAAGTTTAGCACCAACTTTCGCAGTACCATTTAGTTTATTAGGCATATTAATCAATCAATCTTATATGACATTAAATAGTTTCTGGATTCATAAGGCAGATAAATACTTAGAAGAAGGAAATATTACAGGATTAAGAGTAATGAATTATGTACCATCGGGAATTTTAAGTGCGATATTATATGGGGTACCAGCATTTATATTAGTTTACTTTGGAGGGGAATTTGCTACAAATATGTTATCTGCAATTCCAGAAAGCTTAATTCAAGCATTAAAGGTTGTTGGGGCATTAATGCCAGCACTAGGAATTGCAATGTTATTAAGCTACTTAGGAAAGAGAAAATTAATAGCATTCTTTTTTATAGGATATTTCTTAACAATATACTTAAAGTTGGACATAATGGCTATTACAATATTTGCAGCTACAATAGGAGTTCTTATTTACTTATTCACTAATAAAAATAGTGAAGTTGAAGGGGAGGTTTAAATTATGCAAGAAATACAAGAAAAGAAATCTGTTCAAGTAAAAAAAGAAGAAATTAAATTAAAAAAGTCAGATTTAGTTAAACATTGGTTTTTAGGATATTCAAGCGAGACATGTTATAACTATGAAAGATTGCAAGCTCTTGGTGCAACAAATGCCATGGTACCAATAGTACGTAGACTTTATAAAACTAAAGAAGAACAAGTAGCTGCACTAAAAAAGTACATGGTATTTTTTAATACTGAACCATCATATATAGGAACTGTAATTCATGGTATTGCAGCATCTATGGAAGAGCAAGCAGCTAATGGAGAAGATATTACAGCAGAAGATATCAATTCTGTTAGAACAGGGTTAATGGGACCTATGGCTGGTATAGGAGATACAGTTTCTCAAGGTATAGTTTATCCAATTTTAGCAGGTATAGCTTGTAGTTTAGCAATAGCAGGAAATATAATGGGACCAATAATTTTCGAAGTATTTTATAAAATAATAATGCTTACTATGGGATACAACATGTATATGATGGGATATAAGCAAGGAAAGACAGCAATATTAAAATTCTTAAGAGCTGGAACACTAAATAGAATTACTGAAGTATTTAGCATAATTGGATTAATGGTTGTAGGTAATATGGCAGCAAGTAGGGTGGGAATAGTTACTCCAATAAACTTCCAAGTTGGTGAAGTAGCAGTAAATATGCAAACCGTATTAGATTCACTTTTACCAGGTTTATTGCCTTTATTAGCAACATTAGGTGTTTGGAAGCTTGTAGCAAATAAAATGAAACCAACATATATAATTGCAATTCTTTTTATAGTAGGCTTAGTATCTTCATTATTAGGAATTCTATCAGTAACGGCTTAATATAGGATAGTTAAATTATTAAATTATAATAAAATTCAATGTAATATACTTATTGGAAAGGAATTATAGAAATGGAAATAAAAATTTCACCATCAATTATGTGTTGTAAGGTTGAAGAATATAAACCTTATATAGAGCTTTTTGAAAAAGTAAAATTAGATTCAATTCATTTTGATATTATGGATGGTCATTATGTGAAAAATGTTATGCTAGGTACTACAGCATATAAAGATATAAAGAGATTATCAAATTTGCCAGTTGATTTGCATTTTATGGCATATAATCCTGAAGAATATATAGAATATTATAATGTTCAAAGTGGAGATAGAATATCATTTCACCCAGAGACAACTGCTCAGCCATATAGATTATTACAATCAATTAAAGAAAAAGGATGTTTAGCAGGACTAGTTATTAACCCAGGTACTCCAATAAGCTTCATTGAAGAATCAATTGATCTTATTGATTATATTACTCTTATGACTGTAAATCCAGGATTTTCTGGACAAAAGATGGTACCTAATGCACCAGAAAAAATAAGAAGAATAGTTGAATTAGTTAATGTAAGGAATATAGATGTTTTTGTAGATGGAAATACAACATTCGAAAATAGTGTAATTATGAGAAAAGCAGGCGCAAATGGTTTTGTGGTTGGTACCTCAAGTATAATTAAATCTTTAGATACTTTCGAAGCGAACTATCATAAATATATTAAAAATATTGAAAATGTAGAAATATGAATTATGAAGGGATGGTTTTAATGGAAAACTTATTATTAGCTAGAATTGACGATAGACTTATACATGGACAAGTTATGACAGCATGGATGAAGGTTATGCCCGCTAAAAAAATAATTATTGTTGATAATAAAGCTGCAAAAGATGATTTTATGATTAATGTTTTAGAATTGGCAGCACCAAGTGGAGTAAAAGTGGAAGTTTTAAATGAAGAAAAAGCTATAGAGTCACTTAAAAAAGGGTTATCTGTGCCTACTATAATGCTTGCTAAATCTCCATATGCATATAAAGCACTAGTAGATAGAGGTATAAATATAAATCATATTAATATAGGTGGCATGGGAATGAATAATGGGAGAAAGACACTTTTTAAAAATATTGCTGTTACAGATGAAGAACGTGATGTGTTAAAAGATTTCATTAGTAAAGGAATAGAAGTTAAAATTCAGATTATTCCTGCTGAAAGAGTAGTAGATGTAAAAAATATAATTTAAGCAAATATTATAATAGAGTAAGGAGTATAAAACTATGAAGGCAATGAGATTACATGAAATAAATAAATTTACTTACGATGATGTTGAAAGACCTGTTCCAAAGGGAGATGAAATATTAGTCAAAGTTGGAGCTTGTGGTATTTGTGGGTCAGATATTCCTAGAGTTTATGAACTTGGAACAAGAGTATACCCAGTAATAACTGGACACGAGTTTTCTGGAACAGTAGTTGAAGTTGGAGATGAAAAAAATAAAGAGTTATTGGGAAAAACAGCAGCTATATTTCCGTTAATACCATGTGGAGAATGTGATAGTTGCAAGACTGGAAACTATGCACAATGTAATAACTACAATTATTTAGGATCAAGAAGCGATGGTGGGTTTGCAGAATATTGTTTAGTTCCTTCCAAATGGCATTTAATATTCTCAAATAATCCAGGTGTATCTAAAGAAGAATTATCTTTAGTAGAACCAGCAACAGTTGCTCAGCATGCTCTTAGAAAAGGCGATTTAAAAGCTGGAGAAACAATAGTTATACTTGGAGCAGGACCAATAGGAATTATGATGGGTAGATGGGCAAGAATATTTGGGGCAAAACAAATTATTTTAGTAGATATTTCTGATATTAAAGTTAAGTTTGCTGAAGATAGAGGCTTTAAAGTTATTAATTCGATTAAGGAAGACTGCCCTAAGATGATAAAGGAACTCACAGATGGACGTGGAGCAGATTTAGTTATTGAGGGAACTGGTAGTTCAGGTGGGTTAAATACAGCAATCGAGTGTGTTAGGACATTTGGTAGAATATCATTATTAGGAAATCCTAATCAAGATACTAATATAAAGCTTGCTAATCATAGTAATATTTTAAGAAAAGAAATTGTATTAACAGGAGTATGGAATTCATACTATTTAAATACTCCAATTAATGAATGGAGATATACTGTAGACATGATTGATGAAGGAAAGTTAGAAGTAGCGGATTTAATAACTCATAAAGCTAGTTTAGAAAACTTAAAGGAGCTGTTTGACCAAATTTACAATAAGGAAATAACCATTTGTAAGGCTATATATAGTGATAAAGAAAATTAGTTAATGATATCTTGACATAGGTTTAGCTGTCGGTATAGTCAGCCATACCTTATAGCAGTGAAAGTAATTAACTTAAATAAAATAAAGGAGAAGGATAATGATAGGAATTTTATTAGTAACACATGGAGACTTTGCTGATGGTATAAAAAATAGTACTGAACTTATAGTTGGAAAGTCTGAAAAGTTTACTGCATTAGGTTTATATCAAGGTGACAGTATTGAAGATTTCAATAAAAAAGTTTTGAATTATGCTATTGAACTTGATGACGGAAATGGAGTTTTAGTATTTTCTGATTTATATTGCGCTACTCCTTTTAATTCCACAGTAGTAAATAATACTAGGCTAAAAGGACATGATTATAGATCAATTTCAGGAGTAAATTTACCTATGTTAATTGAGGCATTAACATGTAGAGATAACATGAATTTAGAAGAACTTTCTGAGTATGTTATGGATATAGGGAGAGATGGTATAAAAGAACTTTTTAAAGAAATGAGAAATAGATAAAAAAGAGTGACGAGAGATTATATATTAAGTAAAATAATCAATTATTTAATAAATATAAAAAGAGAAAATAACTAGTAATGACCGCATAAAAATATGCAAAAATTTTTAATATAAGTTTTTATATAATATAAATACAAGCAGTTAATAAGAAGAGCAAGCCTTTAGGCTTGTTCTTTTTATTGAGAAAAATTGAGATAAATTATACAATTAATAGAAAGGGGATGAGATTTTATGGAAAAAGATATTATATTTAGAGTAAAAGAACAACTATCTAAAGATTATAACTGCACAATTGAGGATTTTAATAATCAAAATACTTTAATTGCAGATAAGAAAATAATAGAAGGTAGCAGAAAGTATACTGATGAAGATGAAATTTTAAAGATCCTTATATTCAATGGAAAAGCAATAATATCTGCAGATAAATGTATTAAAGAGTGGTGTATTAAAAATTTATCTAGGTTTCCAGGAGCATGGATGTTTTTATACTCAAACTTAAGAAAAATAGATAAAAAGCTAAATGAATTTGGTTATGAAATAGATAATACACACCATTATTATTTACCAATAGATAAAGAATTTACAAGAAATAATATTAAATTAAAATGGTATGAAAAAGATAAAATATTGAAATTCAAAGATGATGATAGATTTGATGAAGCTTTTGCATTTAATAAAAACTATCCAGATATATTAGCAGTTGCTGCAGTAGATGAGGAAGACAATATTTTAGGTATGGCAGGAGCAAGTGAGGACTCTGATATTATGTGGCAAATTGGAGTTAATGTTTTACCTAAAGCAAAAGGTAAGGGAGTTGCAGCCACAATAGTAAAGGCTTTAAAAGATGAAATATTAAAGAGAGGAAAGATACCTTTTTATGGAACTGTTGAATCTCACATAATTTCACAGAAAGTTGCACTGAAATCTGGTTTTTATCCAGCTTTTGCAGAAGTGAAAATTAGAAAAATTATTAAGAATGATAATAATTAAGTTTAATAGTTTAGCACCTGAATTATCTGTAATTTATGTTGAGACATAAAAAGAATTTTATATAAGTATCTTAGAATTTCCATTTGTAAGAGGGATTAAAAATCGTCTTTTTGGAAGAATATAAATAAGCATTACTTTTGAAAGGATGATTATATGAATAAAGAAGAATTAACATATTATAAAAATAAACTTAACCAAGAAAAAAAGAGAATTACAGATCTCATTAATCAATTAGATGATAATGGAGTGACTAGATTTAATGCAGAGGTTGCAAGTGAATTATCATTTTATGATAATCATCCATCTGATATAGCTAGTGAAACTTTTGAAGTTGAGAAAGGTAGAGCACTTGAAGCAAATGAAAGAGCACTTCTTGATAAGATAGATGATGCTGTAAGAGCTATAGATGAAGGAAGTTACGGTAAATGTCAAAAGTGTGGAAAAGAAATTGATAAAGAGAGGTTAGATTTTCTGCCATATGCGTTAAATTGTATTGAATGCGAAGATGTGGTTAGTACAATAAAAACTTATAACTCTAATCAAAGAGTAGTAGAAGAAAGTGTAATTGGAAATCCATTTGGGCATAAATCAAGATATGGTGATAAAGATGAAATAGGGTTTGATGAAGAAGATAGTTATCAATCTGTTGGAAGATTTAATGAAATAAGAAATGAGCCACAATATGAATATGATTATGATGACGATAATTATGTTGAAGAAATCGAAAAAATAAGTAATGAGCAATATAAGAATCAATTACCTAATTAAATTTTATTAAAACTACTAAAATATCAAGTTTCTGCATATATAATAGATATAGAAAATTTTATATAGAAGTATTTTAAAGTGTTGATTTTACTAATTTTCAAAGGATATAACGAAACGTGATACCCTTTGAAAAAATAAAAAAATATATTAATCAAAAGTAGCTAACTTTCATAACAGAGGGTTAGTTACTTTTTTAATTGAAAAATAAATGATTACTTATTTGAAATATATTTACAATTAGGCATTGTAGTAGTATGATTAAATCATAAGTAGTAAGTAGTAAGTAAGTTTCATATAATTTGCTTATTATAAGACGAAAATTAGGGTAAAGAAGGTATTTATATGAGAGATTTAAAATTATCACAAAGTTATTCAATTATTGCATTAAATGCACAAGATAGTATTCATATGACAACAATAAAAAAAATATCACTCCATTGTATTGCAGCATCTGTTATTCTAGAATCTTATTTGAATGGAGATTTTATAGAGGTTAATGATAAACTATCCTTAAAAAAATCATATCTTGAAAATCCTAATATCACTTTATATCAGGAAGCAGTTTTTAAACCACTTTTTAATAAGAAGGAAATTATAGAGGAAGATTTGAATTGGTGGTTATCAAAAGCATCCAATTTATCTAATAAATATCTAAAAAATCTTGAAGTTTCTATGACAGATTCTTTAAAAGGGTATGATTATATGGAGGAAATACCAAGCCTATTAGGATGTGACATGTTTTATAAAACAGCTGGATTATCATTAAGGGAATATAGAAGTAATATGGAGGAATATTCTAGAGTAGTTGAATTTCTTAGAGCTGAAGTTCTAGAAGATGGAGTTTTAAGTGATGAAAATATGCTTATGCTGTGGCTTCTTAGAGAAAGTGGATGTATACAAGATATTTTTTCTAAGGGAGATTTGGAAATAGTAGATAAAAGGATGCATAATTTAATCATAAATAATAAGATTTCAAAGAAACTATATAATATTCACATTTATCATGGAATTGAAATGGCTGTAAAGGGATTTTTAAATATGAAGAAAAATGCAATTAAAACTCCAACAGGAACAGGGATAAATTTTGTATTTCCTGCTATTGAACGTTCTCAATCCATTTTTATTGATACAGAAGAGTGGTTTCCTAATGCGTCTCAAAGATTAGATGAAGTTAGAAAAAGATTAGAAGAAAATGGCCATAATTATACTATTATACGTGAAGGAGCAGTGCCTTTAATTAAAGTAGATAATATTATTTATGAAGCGTTACCAGAAGCTACTCAAGGAAGAATACCGATTCATGGGGTACGTCTTAGAAGATATCCTATTTAAAGGAGTTGTAAAATTTAATGTCTAGACAAAGATCTATGGAAAAAATACTAGAATCAGAGTATGTATCGATTGGAGAACTTGTTAGGATTACCAACTCTAGATATAGTACACTTAAATATTATACTGAGGAAGGTATGATACCTTTTGAGCAAGAAGAAGAGAATTTAACAAGAAGATTTTTACGCGAACATGCAGTTAAAAGGATTGAAGAAATTAAGGAATTAAAAAATAAAGGATATAGTATTCCAGAAATTAAAGAGTTATTAATCAAATAAATAAAAAATAGTACAAGAGTTTTATAACTTGTACTATTTTTTATAAGTAAATATATAAAGTATACTATTCTTTTAAAGAAATTGCTTTTCCAATAGTTCCACCAAGCTTTTTCCAAAAGTAATTATGCTCTTCTACAGCTTTAGAAAAATCATTATTTTCCCATCTAGAAAGCACTTCTAACATGTAATCTTTATCTTTATAATCCACTTTTTCTATTAGACTTTTTAATGAGGCAATATATTCAGGGTCCATAGATATTCTTCCCCAAATTTGATTATCTTCTGCTATTATTTTTGTGTTACTCATTCTGTGTAGTATGTCATAAATTTTTTCAACAGGAAAATATTCATCATCCTTGATTTCAGTAATTTCTTCTTTTGAAATTTCTTCATTTATTTTTTCAATTTCAGATATATTTGATTTAGCGCTTATGTTACCAGATGAACGTTCTTTATAATAAAAAAATGATGATACAGCTATGATAACTAAAAGTACAATAATTATTATGGTAATCATAGCTTTATTTTTAAATAATTTAGATATATTAATAACCTCCTTAAATAGAATTTATATTTATTATAATCCATAATTTGTATAATTTGAATATAGATATATAAATATAATAAAAGTAGCAAATATAAATTATTGATAAAATATATGTGTATATAATAAAATTGATATATACAATAAATAAAATTTTTAAATGTATAATAAGTTGTTAGTAAAATAACTAATAAGAATTAAATAGATATAGGAGTGAGTATATTGAAAAATACTATAGATAAGATTTGTCCAATTTGCGGAGAAGTTATGAAGGAATTTGATTATGCATATGATAATAATCAATATGGAAAGAAATATTATAAATGTGAAGAATGTGGCCATAAAGAAAACACAATGGATTAATTTTGATACCACTAGAATGCAAAGTACTAGTGGTATTTTACTACCTTACAATAAGGATTAATGATAGGTTTATGTTGTATATACTTAAATAATTTTATACAATTATAGTAATAAAAGTATAAAACAGGAGGAGTTATTTATCATGTATGGATTTAATTTGTTTTCATTTATTTTCCCACTATTTTTTATAGCTTTTTTTTGCCTTTTTATATTTACAATAGTTAAGAATGCAAAAGAATGGAGTAATAACAATAAACAACCAATTATACCAGTTGAAGCATTGATTGTATCTAAAAGAGCGTCAGTATCGCATCATAATCATCACGATTCTATGTCAACATCTTCTACAACATATTATGTGACCTTTGAATTTTCTAACGGAGAAAGAATTGAATTGAAATTATCAGGAAGGGAATATGGATTATTAGCAGAAGGGGATAGAGGAATTCTTTCATTTCAAGGAAGTAGGTTTATAAGTTTTGAAAGAAAATAATATATTAAATACAGTAATAATATAGAGGATTTGTTATAAATATATATTTTTTATAATAGGGTAACTTGAAAATTTATAGACATATAGAACTAAAAATATAATATTGAGTTATAAAATAGAAAGTTATATAATGTATATTAAATTAATAAGTAGCTAATATATAAATTTTAGGAATAATTAGTAATGAGAATATGAATTGTTTTATAATAATATAAAAGGAAAGTGGTGTTATTATCAGGTATATAGCAATGATAGAATCTTGTTATCCATCATTAAGTAAATCTGAGAGAAAGGTTGCAGATTATATTTTACAAGAAAAAGGTAATATAATTTATGAAACACTTCTAGAGATATCTAAAAAGATTAAGGTGGGAGAAGCAACTATATTAAGATTTGTAAGAAAGATAGGATTTAGTGGATTTCAGGATTTAAAGCTTCAAATAGCAAAAGATGACGAGCCTGTGAATGAAACATATCATGAAAATTATATAGACTCTATTGCAGCCAATATGACAAATACGATTCAAAATACAAAAAATGTATTAGATTCCAATCAATTAAGGATGGCGATTGAATTCATTCAAAGTTCTAATAGATTATTCTTTTATGGTGTAGGGGCATCGGGTTTAGCTGCATATGAAGCACAAAGTAGATTTATAAGAATGGGGAAAACAGGTCTTTCTATTACAGATAGTCATTTTCAACTTATGTACTCATCTGTTTGTGATGAAAATGATGTAATAATTGCACTTAGTTTATCAGGATATACTAAAGATATAATAGAATCTTTAAAGGTAGCTAAAAAGCAAAAAGCAAAAATTATAGCGATAACAAATTATGCATTATCACCTGTTGCACAAATAGCAGATTGTGTTTTATTAACAGCAGGAAAGGAAAATTTGTTGGATGGTGGATCACTAATAAGCAAAATATCACAGCTTTATATAATAGATTTATTGTGTACAGGTTATGCTTTACTAAATAAAGAAAGTATATTAAGCTTGAAAGAAAAAACAGCTGAGTTACTAATTGATAAATCTGCAACATAAAAAGCATATTTTAGGTCTATATAGGCTTAAAATATGCTTTTTATTTTTATAATAATTTTAAATTAGAACTTTGCAAACTATTTTTTCTATAGTTTCATCATTAATTGAAATTTTAGGCATATGAATGTCCTCAGGAAAAGTTATTACAAAGTCACCAGCTTTTAGGTCTATATAATTTTTTATAGGTCCTTCAAATTTTATAAAGTCATTTTCTAAGTCATATTTGGATACCTGATTTAGTTCTGAAATATCGGAATAACCTAATTTTTCTTTACCATTTAAAATAATGTGTATATCTAAATAATTTTTATGACCTTCAAAAAAACAATCAAATTCTTTTTGACCAATATAGTTAAATCGATTAATAAATATATTTTCATTATCAATATAATTTTTGCCAAGCTTTAAGTCATATAGATTGGCAGAGCATATGTAGTCAATAGCCTTGTCTAAATTTTGGTTTAATCCCGTATAACGTTTTAAATCTTTTAACTTTCCAACTATCATAAATTCCCCCTCATCTTTATAATATTTTCATTATCATTATACAATAATTTATTATTGAAATTAGGATTTAGAATCAAATTTATTAAAAATAAAAAGAAAATTCAGAATATTTTAACGGATTATTAAAAATATACTAATTAAATAGTAAAATCCATAAATAGAATTAAATGGATTAAATAACGTTTACAATGGAATTTTCTGGTGATATAATCAAAGCATAAGTGAAGTTAAACTCCAAAAATAAAACAAAAAAATGGAGTGAAAATTTTGTTTTGATAATTTAATAGGGTAAAGAGATGGAGGGAAAAGAATGAAAAAAGTTATTAGCTGTGTTATTGCTGCTGTAATGTCATTATCTTTAGTTGCGTGTGGTGGTAACAAAAGTGGAGCTTCTAACGAAAGCGAACAAAAAATTATGTATTCTAATGGTGGACCGGTAGAGTTTTTTGAAACACCATGGTTAAATCCAGGATCATATACTTATTCGAAGGTATTATATGATCATTTGATTGAAGCAGATGCAGACTTGAAACCATCTAAAGGAGAACTAGCAAAAGAGTACAAGCTTAGTGATGATGGAACGGAATTAGTATTTGACTTAAGAGACGATATATATTGGCATGATGGAGAAAAGATAACTTCACAAGACATAAAATGGAGTATAGAATATTCCATGAAAACAGCAGTTGCTAATCCTGTATTTTTAAATACATTCAAAGCTATAAAAGGTAGCGAGGATTACTTAGCTGGAAAAGCACAAGAACTTTCGGGAATTGTAATTGACGGAAATAAAATAACTATTACTTTTGATAAAGTTGCACCAGATGCATTATTAACATTCACACAATTTGCCCCATTACCAGAAAAATATTTTGAAGGAGTAGATCCATTAAAGTTCCAACAAGCAGAATACTTCCAAAATCCAATTGGCTCAGGACCATTTAAAGTAGAAGAAGTTAAAATGAATGATTATACAACATTAGTACCATTTGATAAATATTATGATGGTGTTGCTAATTACACAATTCATTTAACACCTAGCCCAGGAGATAGTGATCCTAACTTAGTTAATAATGTTAAATCAGGATTATTAGATTATGGATATACAAAGAGCGTAGCCGATGTTAAGGCTTTAAAAGATTCAAGTAATGTAAAATTAACTCAAGTAGATGTAAGATACACTCGTTTATTTTATGTAAATAAATTTAATAAGGCTGATGGAACAAAATCTCCGTTAGCAAATCCAAAGGTACGTCAAGCAATTAAATATGCAATAGACATGAAAACTATTGGACAAAATTTATTTGACGATACTATAATTCCAGCAAATAGTTTAACTCCAAATGGAGCAGATAAGGTAGAAGGCTTAAATAATTATGATTTTAACCCAGAAAAAGCTAAGCAATTATTAGCAGAAGCTAATTGGGATCCAAATTACACATTAGACGTTGTTTATTATTATACAGATCAATTAACAGTAGATTTAATGACTTCAATTCAATCATTCTTAAAAGATGTAGGCATAAAAATGAACTTTAGATTAGTTGAAGGAGATTTAGCAACTATTCTTTGGAAGGCACCTAATGATCAAGTAAATGGTCCAAGTGCTGTAGAATGGGATATGGCTTATGCAGCTAATGCAGCTCTTTCAATGCATGAATATTATGACAGATATAAGACAGGCTCACCTTCAAATTCACATACCCCATCAGATGAAACATTAAATAAATTAATAGATGCAACAAATTCATCAATGAATCCAGAAGATCAAAAGAAAGCATATTTTGAATTACAAAAATACGAAAATGAAAATTTATTCTCAATCCCATTATATTATCAACCTATATTCTTAATTGAAAGTAATAGAATTGAAACCGGCATTGAGAAATATGGTAATCCTCAATTCAACTATGATTGGAATATTCAAAACTGGAAGATAAACTAATGTAGTTTAAATAATGAAATTTAGGGATTGCATATGGCAGTCCCTAAATTTCAAATTAGGGGGGACATTATGGTAAAGTTCATAATTAAAAAAATATTAGGATTAATTCCTATGCTTTTACTTATAACATTTATAATTTATTTAGGACTTGAGTTAACTCCAGGAGATGCAGTATCGCATATGATAAGTCCTGAATTATTGTCAAATATGGATCCAGCTAAGTTAGATGAAATACGTGCAGCTTATGGATTAAATGACCCTTTTATATTGCGCTATTTTAGGTGGCTTGGAGAAATACTAAGAGGAAACTTTGGATATAGTGTATCAAGTGGAGTTCCTATAATAAATATAATAAAAGATTTGTTACCAGCTACTTTAGAATTAGCTATTGCAGCTTTACTTATTTCAACTATTCTTGGAAGTCTTTTAGGATTATTTAGTGCAATACGTCGTGGAACTTTCTCAGAAAATTTATTAACAGTTGCAGGTATGATTGGAGTATCAATACCACAATTTTTCTTTGGAATGGTTTGTATATTAATTTTTTCTTTAAATTTAGGGTGGTTACCTGTAGGTGGACGTATGATGCCAGGAAAAACAGCATTTATAGATAGATATGAATATTTAATATTGCCAGCACTTGTATTAGGAATTTCACTTACAGCAGGAGTAATGAGATATGCGCGTTCAAGTATGCTTGATACTATGAATAAAGAATATATAAGAACAGCTAGGAGTAAGGGGTTACCAGAGTGGAGGGTAAATTTAGTACATGGATTTAGAGTTGCATTAACACCTGTTATTGTTTTAATTGGCTTTAGATTACCAACTTTAATTGGTGGTGCAGTAGTAATAGAGACAATATTTAGATGGCCGGGTATAGGAAGTGCATTTGCAACTGCAGTTCGTGCTCAAAATTATCCATTAGTTATGATGATAGCTTTACTTACAGTAACAGCAGTACTAGTTTCAAGCTTTTTAGTTGATGTATTAACGGCTTTACTTGACCCACGTGTTAAGTTAGATTAGGAGGATAGTATGGCAGAGGTAAGAATTAAAAGAAGTAGATTTGATCGTAAGTTAGATAAGATAAAGGAATTAGAGGAGTCTGGAGCTTTAGGAAAGAAAAATGTAAATCGTTCATTAAGAAAGCTTATGAATAATAAGCTTGCAGTAATTGGAATAATTATATTTTCTATAATTTTACTATCAGCGATATTTGCTCCACTTTTAACTAAATATGATCCCCTAGCTGTTGATATGAATAATGTTTTAAGGTCACCATCATCAGAGCATTTATTTGGTACAGATAAAGTAGGAAGAGATGTATTTTCAAGAGTATTATATGGTGGAAGGATATCGATTTTAATAGGATTAGGTAGTGCACTAGGATGTGCATTTATTGGAGTTTTACTTGGATGTTATGGAGGATATAAAGGAGGCTGGTTTGATAGGATAGTTTTACGTTTATCAGAAGTCTTTATGTCATTCCCTCAATTAGTATTAGTATTAATGCTAGTATCGATATTAGGACAAAGTCTAACTAATCTTATAATAATATTTATTTTAACAGGATGGGGTAGCGTTTATCGTATGGCTCGTGCAAAGATTCTTTCAATTAGGGAAGAGGAGTATGTACAGTCACTTAAATCTTTTGGATTAAATGATTTTATAATTTGTTATAAACATATGTTACCTAATGCAATAGGACCAATTGTTGTAAATATAACTTTAAGTACAGCAATGTTTATATTAGAAGAAGCTTCACTAAGCTTTTTAGGACTTGGAGTACCTCTTGAAATTGCAACTTGGGGAAATATTTTAAATGCATCTCAAGATATGTTTACATTACAAAATAACTGGTGGTTATGGTTACCAGTAGGTATAGTAATTTCTTTATTTGTTATGAGTATTAACTTCGTCGGAGATGGTCTTCGTGATACAACAGATCCAACACAACAAGGTTAAGGAGGAAGAAATATGAAGGATAGACCTATAATTACTGTTAATAATTTAAAGACTTACTTTTATACAAATCAAAGATGTAACAAAGCAATAAATGGAGTTTCATTTAAAATAAAAAAGGGAAAAACACTTTGTGTTGTTGGAGAATCAGGTTGCGGAAAAAGTGTAACTGCATCATCAATAATGCAGCTACTACCAAAACTATCTAGGATAGAAGAAGGTGAAATAATATATCATGGAGACAAAGGTGATATAAGAATAGACAAGCTACCTAGAAATGGTAAAGTAATGAGAAATCTAAGAGGCAAGGATATAGCTATGATATTCCAAGACCCAATGACAGCATTAAATCCTGTTTATACAGTTGGTTATCAAATAACTGAAAATATATTATGTCATGAAAAGGTATCTAAAAAAGATGCTAAAGAGAGAACTTTAAATTTACTTAAAGACATGGGAATACCATTTCCAGAACAAAGAATAAATGAGTATCCCCATCAGTTTTCAGGTGGAATGAGGCAAAGAGCTATGATTGCAATGGCGATGAGCTGTAGCCCTAAAGTTTTAATTGCAGATGAACCAACAACAGCTTTAGATGTTACAATTCAAGCTCAGATATTTGAGCTTATGGATAAGCTAAAAAAAGAAAATGATACAGCAATATTACTTATAACTCATGATATGGGAGTTGTTAGTGAACTTGCAGATGAGGTTGCTGTTATGTATATGGGAAATATAATTGAAAGTGGTTCAGTTGAAGAAGTTTTAAAAACTCCAGCACATCCATATACTGAAGCTCTTTTAAAGTCAATTCCTATACTAGGAAAAGGAAAAGATCAGGATCTTAATCCTATAAAAGGTTCAACACCTGATCCATATGATAGACCTATTGGATGTCAGTTTGCACCAAGATGCAATTATGCTTGTGAAAAATGCAATGAAATGCCAAGTGAAGAGGTTATAGGTGAAACTCATATGGTACGTTGTTTTAATCATAATATTGTGATTAAAAATAATTTAAATGAAAAAGAGGTGATATCAAGTGGAAAATAAAGAGGTTTTATTAGAGTTAAAAGGTGCACAAACATACTTTCCAATAAAGGCTGGTATGCTAAAGAAACCTACTAAATTTGTTAAAGCAGTAAATGATATTGATTTAACTGTTTATAGAGGTGAGACTCTTGGATTAGTAGGGGAATCTGGATGCGGTAAAACTACACTTGGTAAGTCTATTCTTCAATTAGTTAAGCCAACTGGAGGAGAAATGATCTATGATTTTAAAAGAGATGTAGGTAAAAAAGATTTAAGAAAATTAAATCCTAAAGAAATGGATTTAGCACGTAGAAAGATGCAAATAGTCTTTCAAGATCCACATTCATCTTTAAATCCTGCATTTACAATTTATCAATCTTTGTCAGATCCTTTAAAGAAATTTGGAGTAAAGGATAAAAAAGATAGAAGAATGATAATTGGGGATATATTAGAAGCTGTAAATATGAGAAGAGAATATATGGATAGATATCCACATGAGTTTTCAGGTGGACAAAGACAAAGAATTGGTATAGCAAGGGCACTTTGTGTTAATCCAGAACTAGTTATTTGCGATGAATCTGTATCAGCTTTAGATGTTTCAATACAGGCACAAGTATTAAATTTATTAAAGAAGATCAAAGAAGAAAGAAATTTAACATATATATTTATAACACATGATTTAAGTGTAGTGGAATATATAAGTGATAGAATTGCTGTAATGTATTTAGGACGAATAGTTGAACTTGCAGAAACATCTCAAATTTTCTCAAATAATTTACATCCTTATACTGAAGCGTTATTGTCAGCAATTCCAATAGCTGATTTAGATCATAAAAGAAAAAGAATAGTATTAGAAGGGGATGTGCCAAGTCCAGTGAATCCACCAGAAGGATGCAACTTTCATCCAAGATGTAGAAAATGTATGGATATTTGTAAAAAAGAAAGACCATTATTAAAAAAGCATATAGTTGATGGGGAAGAGCATTATGTTGCCTGTCACTTAGCAGAAATGAATATAAAGGAGAATAATAATGAGTAAGTTTGATATTAAAGATTTTAAGGGAGTAATTCCAGCAGTATTAACAGTTTTTGACAAAAATGAAGATATAGATGAAGTAGGAATGAGGCAATTAGTATCATATTTAATTAATAAAGGGGTAGACGGGCTATATCTTACAGGATCAACTGGAGAAGGATTTACTATGAATAGTGAAGAAAGAAAAAGAGTTGTTGAAATAGTTATAGATGAAAATAAGGGAAGAGTACCAGTTGTAGTTCATGTTGGAGCAATAGGGACAAGATTATCCATTGATTTAGCAAAACATGCAGAAGTAGCAGGTGCTGATGGAATATCTAGTGTTCCACCATTTTATTGGAAATTTAACGAAAATCAAATAGTTAAGTATTATGAAGAAATTGCAAATTCATGTAATCTTCCAATGATAGTTTACAACGTACCTTTAGCAGGATTACTAGGAATGAATACTATAAAGAAGTTAGCATCAATAGAGAATGTTAGAGGAATAAAATATACTGCTTTATCTCATTATGAAATAACACAAATAAAAGATGAATTAGGAGAAGATTTTTTAGTTTATTCAGGTGCAGATGAAATGGCTATGTCAGGACTTTTAGCAGGTGCAGATGGAATAATAGGTTCATTTTATAATATAATGCCAGAATTATTTATTGATATTAAAAAAGCTGTAGATAGTAAAAATATAGATGAAGCGCAAAAACTTCAACGTCAAGCAGTAGAGATAATAATGTATTCACTAAAACTACCATCATTTTATGCAGGGATGAAAGCTGTATTAAGATGGAGAGGAATAAATGCAGGATATTGTCGTAGTCCATTTGAAAATTTAACAGAAAAAGAAGAAATAGAGTTTAGAGAAGGATATAAGAAATTAAAAGAAACCTACAATATAACAGGGGTTGAGTTCTTAGATGAAATATAAAGTAAAGTTAAGAAAGAGTACTGATTGTGATGTATTTGTAATTGGAGCTGGGATTGCAGGAGTAATGTCTGCAATCCAAGCATCAAATAAAGGATGCAAAGTAATACTTTCAAGTAGTGTTAATATATTTTCTGGTTCAAGTTTTTATCCTGGTACATGGGGATTAGGTTTAATTAGTCCAACAGACAAAAATGATGAAGATGATTTAATTAAAACAATCATTGAAGTTGGTTGTAATGTTGTAGAAAGAAATTTAGTAAAAACATTTGTGAAGAATATAAATCCATGTATAAAAGAACTGAAGGATATGGGAATTAAATTAAAGCAAGCAGATAATGAAGGTGAGAAAGAATTTATCCCGTGTTTTGATCATAAAAAAAGAAATTGGAATGGAATTTTATTTAGTAGTGCAAAAGAAGTCTTTGGAAAGAAATTAAAAGAAAATAAGGTAATAAAATATCCTTTCTCAGAAGTTATAGATATAGTGAAACAAAATGGTAATGTAGTAGGGGTAGTTCTTGTTAATAAATTAAATAAACTAGAATTTATTAAGTGTAAATCAATAGTTATTGCAAGTGGTGGAGTAGGAGGATTATTTAAACATAGATTAAATACTAATGATATTACAGGGCAAGGACAAGCATTAGCATTAAAATCTGGCTGCACATTAAACAATATAGAATTTATGCAGATGATGCCAGGATATATTAAGCCATGTTATAAAACAATATTTAATGAAAAAACATTTAAATATATAGAGGCTAAAGATGGGGAAGGAGTAGATGTATTCAAGGGTATTTATAATTTAAAAGAAAAACTTGATATGAGATCAACTTACGGTCCATTTACTTCAAGATTAATTTCTAGAGATATTGATTATTCTATATTTAAAGAATTTTTAAGAAATAAAAATGGTGTGACTATTAAATATAATGAAGAATTAAAATATAATATGCCAGAGTTTATAAGATTATATTTTAATTGGTTAGAAGAAAATAAACATCTGACAATAGATGATGAAATAAATGTAGGAATGTTTTTTCATGCGGCTAATGGAGGTATTAGCATAAATGAAAAAGCTGAAACAAAAATAAAAGGATTGTTTGCAGCAGGAGAATGTACAGGTGGAATGCATGGTGCGGATAGAATAGGAGGTTTATCTACAGCTAATGGACTTGTATTCGGAAAAATTTCAGGTGAAAGTGCTGCTGAACATGCAAAAGATAAAAAAGATATTTGTGTGGAAGAAATAGAGTTTGAACTTTATGAAATAGATAAAGCAAATAAGCTTATTGAGGAAGTTCAAGATATTATGTTTAAAAATGCAATGGTAGAAAAAAATCAAATGGGGGTTGATGAAGCACTTTCAAAGATAAATAATATATATAAAAATTTTATATATAAAGAAGATATAAATATGAAAAATATAAAATATTCATATAGGCTAGAATCTAATATTTTACTTGCTAAATCAATATTAAAGGCAATTGATCTTAGAAAGGAAAGTAGAGGTTCACATTATAGAAGTGATTATCCAACTATAAATGAAAAAATGGATAGAAGAATAAATGTAGAATTTGATAATGATATTAAAGTCTATTTTCAAGGGGAGTGACAAAATGCCTGTAGTAGATATGCCATTAGAAAAACTTAGAAAATATAAAGGTACGAATCCAATACCAAAAGATTTCGATTTATTTTGGGATAATAGGATGGAGGAAGTATATAATCATCATTTAGACTATTATCTCACTTGTAGTGAAATTGAGGGATTTAGTTCATGTGATTATTATGATTTGTGGTTTAAAGGCATAAATGGTGAAAAAGTATATGCTAAATATATTAAACCTAAATTAGATTACAAAATACCATTAATATTACAGTTTCATGGTTATCCAGGAGCAAGTAGGGGATGGTTTGAACAGTCTTCATTTGCAGGTATGGGATGTGCAGTTTTAGCTATGGATTGCCCTGGGCAAGGGGGGAAAGGTGAAGATATTGGAGGCTATAAGGGGGCTACAGTTTCTGGACATATCATTTCAGGATTAGATGGCAATACTAAAGATATGTATTACGTTAGGTTGTTTCAAAATGCTTCAATATTATGTAGAATTGCTCAAGAATTAGAAGATATTGACTCAAATAGAATATATGCTAATGGAGCAAGTCAAGGAGCTGGAATAGCATTAGTATGTTCATCTTTAAATCCAATTATAAAAAGATGTGCGGCATTATATCCATTTCTTTCAGATTATAAAAGAGTATATGATATGGATTTAGATTTAGTAGCATATGAAGGATTAAGATATTATTCAAGATGGTTTAATACTATGGGAGAAAAGGAAGATGAAGTATTTGAGAAGCTTGGGTATATAGATGTACATAATTTTGCTCATAGATTAAAATCAGAAGTCTTATTTGGGACAGGACTTATGGATAATATTTGTCCTCCATCAACTCAGTTTGCTGTATATAATAATATAACTTCTAAAAAGAAACATATTATTTTCCCAGATTATACACATGAAGAAATAAGTGCATTTGATGATATGTTAATAGACTTTTTCTTAAAGGAGGGAAAATGATATGTCGATGATGGATATGCCAATAAAGGAAATGGAGGCGTATTTAGGAAGTAGTATAAAGCCAAATGATTTTGATAATTTTTGGGATAGAGAAATAAATAGTATTACTGAAGAAAATTTAAAATATAGGATGGTAAAAAAAGAGTTTAAAAATAAACAATCTGAATATTATGAAATTTATTTTAATGGTATAGATGGAGCTGAAATTTATGCAAAATATATTTGTCCATCAAGCAAAAAGAAATTTCCAATAGTATTAGAATTTCATGATTATAAAGAAGCAAGCAAAGGCTGGTATCACTTGAGTAGATACGTGGCAATTGGATACTCAGTAGTTGCTATGGATTGTAGAGGACAAGGTGGAAAAAGTCAAGATATTGGTGGAATAAAAGGCTCTACTGTGTGTGGACATGTAATTAATGGTTTAGATGGAGAGCTTAAAGATATGTACTATAGAAAAGTATATTTGGATGCTTATATATTATCTAGGATAATAGAAAAATTTGAGAAAACTGATATAAGCAAAATAATATCATTTGGAAAAGGCCAAGGAGCTGCACTTGCCTTAGTAGTAGCTGCCTTAAATAAAAATATAAATAAGTGTTCTTTGCAATATCCATTTTTAGTTGATTTTAAAAGGGTTTGGGATATGGACTTAGATGTAAATGCATATGAAGGAATTAGATATTATTTTAGATGGTTTGATCCAATGCACATAAGAGAAAAAGAAGTTTTTGAAAAACTTGCATATATAGATATTGTGAATTTTTCAAGCAAATTAAGTTGTGATTTATTAATTGGAACAGGTTTATTGGATAGCATATGTCCACCAAGTACTCAGTATGCGGTTTTTAATAATGTAAATTGTAAAAAGAAACATTTAATATTCCATAAATATGGGCATGAATTAAATAACTTTTTTGAAAATGAAAATCTAAAGTTTATGCAGTTCAATAATGTTAATTAAAATATATTGATTGATATTGATAATTATTATAAATGTTAGATAGAAAATTACAGGCTAAGTATAAAAGTTAGGAGTGTTTTTATGAGAAAAGAAGAAATTATGGAAAAGATTAAAGGTGGATTAATAGTATCTTGTCAAGCTCTTCCTGATGAGCCACTTTATATTGAAGAGGATTCAATGATGCCATTAATGGCAAGAGCAGCAAAAAAAGCAGGAGCTTGTGCTATCAGAACAAATGGAGTAAGAGATGTTATTGGAATAAAGGAAGAAACAAATTTACCTGTTATCGGATTAATTAAGAAATCATATGAAGGATTTGAACCATATATTACATTTACTATGGATGAAATTGATGCTTTAGCAAAGGCTGGTGCAGATATTATTGCATTTGATTGCACATTAAGGAAAAGAAAAGACGGAAGGACTGTAGAGGAATTTATAAAAGCTATAAAAGAAAAGTATCCGAATATATTGTTAATGGCTGATATATCGAATTTAGAAGAAGGAATTAATGCTTTTAGAGCAGGAGTTGATATGGTTGGGACAACTTTAAGTGGATATACAAGTTATACTCCTAAGTTAGATGGGCCAGACTACGAATTAGTAAAAAATTTAGTAGAATCTATAAATATACCAGTTATAGCAGAGGGAAGGATTCATTATCCAAGCCAAGCTGTTGAAATGTTTGACCTTGGAGCCTATGCTGTAGTGGTTGGAGGTGCTATCACTAGACCTTTAGAGATTACAACAAGATTTATGGAAGCAATAAAGAAGAGGTAATTATGAAGTATTTAGGAATTGATATTGGGGGAACTTCAGTAAAGTTAGGGTTAGTAACAGATAAAGGAAAAATATTAGCTTCAGATAATTATGAGGTTGCATTTGATAATTATAAAACTCCTATATTTGAAACAGTTAAAAAATCAATAGAAAGATTTTTAAAGGATAATTCTATAAATAAAAATGAACTTATGGGTATTGGTGTTTCTGCAACTGGTCAAGTTAATAGTAATACTGGAGTTATTGTTGGTGTAGGAGGAAATATTAAAAATTGGTGTAATACAGAAATAAAAAAAGAACTAGAAGAAATATATAATTTAAAAACTACAGTTATAAATGATGCAAATAGTATGGTTATTGGAGAACAATGGATAGGTAAAGCAAAGAATTATAAAAATATAATTGGTATTACAATAGGTACAGGAGTTGGCGGAGGAATAATAGTTAACTCAAATGTGTTATTAGGGAACATAGGAATAGCAGGAGAGCTAGGACATTTTTCTATAAATTCTAATGGAAAAGTATGTACTTGTGGAAATATAGGTTGTTATGAACAATATGCATCTATGACAGCATTAATTAAAAATGTTAAAGAAAAATATAGTGATATAGGGAATTTATCTATATCAAAAGATGAGATAAATGGAAAGTATATTTTTGATGAGTTAGAAAAAGGAAATAAGGAATTAGAGTCTGTTGTAATTAATTGGATAGAGGATATAGGTAAGGGGCTAGTTAGCCTAACTCATATTTTTAATCCTGAAATTATAATAATTGGGGGAGCAGTAAGTAAACAAGAAAAGTTATTTATAAAACCTGTTAGAAATTATGTATTATCTCATGTCATGCAAAAGTTTGGAGAAAATTTAAAGGTTGAAGCTGCTGAATTAGAAAATAGTGCAGGATTAGTTGGTGCAGTTCATTATAATATAAATAACTAGATTTATTTAGAATAATGAATAATTTAATTCATAGATACTTCCAATAATATAAAGAAAGATGCTAATTATAATTAGCATCTTTCTTTATATTATTGCATAGTGTACTTTTGCTTTGTTTGTTGAATCTTTTGAGCATCTACTTGTTCTGTAGGATACCAACCCTTGGCTTCCATTTTTTTATAAACTTCATGTTGTATTTTTAATGTTTCGCATAATAAATCATGGAAGGATTGATGTATATTTTCAGTAGAAGCTTCAATTGTTCCATGTAAATATAAATCAGCAGCACCTTTTGTAAGTAGTAAAATGTTTTCCATTAAATTTTTATCATCCATACTACAAACCTCCTTTTATAATAATGAATATAATTTTCCAAATAGTTCTTTATGTTTAGCTTCTAGTTGAGTTACTAGAGTTTTTAATTCTGCATCTTGAATTTTTGATGCAGTTTCTTGGCATTTTGTTTCCATAAATTGCTCATGTCCTAAAGCGTCTTCAATATATAATAATTCTTTTGAAGTCATGACTTATCACCTCCAAATTTATTATTAGTAAAAAGATTTGAATATATTCTTAATAATTTTTGTAATTTATATTGACATTTACTCTTATAGGGAATAATATAAATAAAAAGAAAAAATCGATGAAAAGAAAAGTAGATATTTAAGAGTATCTTCAGCGAGTGAAGGATGGTGGAAGCTTCATGAGAAATTGATATCGAAAGACATCTTGGAGATGCTTACTTGAAATTGAGTAGGGTAAGACGTGTTCTAGCGTTAATAGTTGAGATAACTTTTTAATTATTTAATTAAGTTAAATTAGGATGGTACCGTGAACATAGCCTTCGCTCCTATATGGAGTGGAGGTTTTTTTATAAAGTGGGTCCGCTTTATGCGTATGTTTTAGAATTGAACTTAATTTTATATTTATAAAGTTAAAAAAGGGTGGTACCGCGAAGTTTTATCGCCCTTGGACAGTTTGTTCAAGGGGCTTATTTTTTTGAATAAATAAAATAATTAAGTATAAAGGTTTTAAATAGTAAAAAATAGTATTAAATTACGAAAGGAAGATAGAGATGAAAAGAATATTAGTAAAAAATATTCCTAATTTTATAGAAAAAGAAATTAAGATAGAAGGTTGGTTATATAGAGTAAGGGGGCTAAAATCAATAACTTTTTTGTTAATAAGAGATAGATCAGGATTGGTACAATGTGTTATAGAAAATAATAATATTGATTTAAGTTCATTAAAGCTTGAATCAGTAGTATCAATTGTTGGTATAGTTAAGAAAAGTAATAATTCATTAAATCCATTTGAAATATTAGTTGAGAGTTTTGAAATAATAAGTGAAGCACATGAACTTCCAATAGAACTAAACAAAAAAGAGTTGGATGTAAATTTAGACACTATATTAAACAATAGAGCAATTAGTATAAGACATGAAAAAGTTAATTCTATATTCAAAATACAAAATATAATAGTTCAAAGCTTTAGAGAATTTTTAATAAATAAAGGATTTACAGAAATATTTACTCCTAAAATAGTTGCAGAAGGTGCAGAAGGTGGAACAGAAGTATTTAAAGTAGAATATTTTGAAAAAACAGCTTATCTTGCGCAAAGTCCTCAGTTTTATAAGCAAATGATGGTGGGAGCTGGATTTGAAAGGGTTTTTGAAGTAGCACATGTATATAGAGCCGAGCAGCATAATACAAGTAGACATTTAAATGAATATATAAGCATGGATTTAGAAATAGGATTTATTAATGATGAGTTTGATATAATGAATTTAGAGGAAGATTTAATAAAGTTTATATTAAAAGCTATAGAAGTAAAAGGTAAAGAATATTTAAAAATATTAAATGTAAATATTCCTAAAATAGATGTTAGTATACCGAAAATTGAACTTAATGAAGCAATAGAAATATTAAAAAAAGTATATGGCAAGGGAGATTTAGATCCAGAAGGAGAAAAACTTATATGTAAGTATGCAAAAGAAAAATATGGGTGTGATTTTATATTTTTAACTAATTATCCAAAAAGAAAGAGGCCGATGTATACAATGCCATTTGAAGAGCAAGGAACTAGAAGTTTTGATTTGCTTTTTAAAGGTGTTGAAATAACAACTGGGGGACAAAGAATTAATGATTATAATATGCTTATAAAAAGTATAGAAAATAAGGGACTAAATCCAAAGGATTATGAAAGTTATACAGATATATTTAGATATGGTATGCCAAAACATGGTGGATTAGCAATAGGATTAGAAAGGATTACAACTCAATTATTAAATTTAGAAAATGTTAGGGAAGCATCACTTATTCCTAGAGATAGAACTCGTATAACACCTTAATTGATGAATGAGTTTAATAAAAAATAAGGGACTACCTTTTAAGGTAGTCCTAACACTATTTTATTTACAAAAATCTGTAAGTTTAGTGTTATCTTGTACATCCATTAAAGCTTCGCCAAATCTTTGATAGTGTACAACTTCTCTTTCTCTTAAGAATCCTAATATTCTTTTAATTTCAGCATCATCTGTTAAGTTCATTAGCCATTCATAAGTTGCTCTAGCTTTTTGTTCAGCTGCCATATTTTCATGCAAATCTGCAATTACATCACCTTTAGCTTGGATATAAGTAGCAGTCCAAGGATTTCCAGTAGCATCAGTATAGAAAGTTGCTTTTCCATGATCAGCATAATGACCATCCATGCCAGCAGCCTTAATTTCTTCTATTGATGCATTTTCCATAATTTGATGAGCCATTGTAGCTATTATTTCTACGTGTGCCATTTCTTCTGTTCCTATGTCGGTTAATAATGCTTTAGATTTATTTGTAGGCATAGAGAATCTTTGATTTAAATATCTAAGTGCAGCACTAAGTTCTCCATCTGGACCACCATATTGAGTAATAAGAACTTTAGCCATTTTTAAGTCTGTTGATTTTAAGTTTACGGGATGTTGTAATGTTTTCACATAATACCACATTAATTTTTTCCTCCTTTCATGTTTTCCCAAGGCCATGGACTATTAACCCAAGCTTCAGGATCTTGGAAGTAAGAAGAACCAAAGTTAGTTAATGGGCCATATTGCTTTTCATATTCCCAAATTGTTTTTTTTAGTTCACAAGATATTACTTCATAATCATGTCTTGCTTTTTCACACTCAGGAAAGTTATCTAAATATAAATTTAAATCAACAACAAAGAATTGCAATTTTTGTATTTTTGCTAGATAGTCTTCACGTTTCATTATTTATGTCCTCCTTTAATATATTGAACAGCACAATAAGGACTATATAAGTCTTTGAATATTGTTCCAGCAGCAAATGCATCTTCTATATTAAATAAATTCTCATATGGTTGAAGAGCAATAAATGCTTTTGCATATATAGGAGGATTAAAAACTTTATATGATTCACGGCAGTTTTTAGTTGTGTCTGGACAAGATATATCACAATAAAGCTTGCTAGGGTCGTTTACACAATCATTACATTTTTCACAATCATTATCTTTACGATAGTACATAAATTAACATCCTTTCATTTAGTATCTATAGTTCTAAGTTATGTAGAAAAAAGTAGAAATGTGATAAAAAATAAATAAAAATAAAAATGATTCAAAAAAAGTTAAGTATTTGTAGATATCATGGATAAAAGGTAAAAATAGTTAATAAGTAATTTTAAAGGCTTTAAAATAGGCTTCAAATTATAATTAAGTAAAAGGGGTTATACAAATTTATAATAATTAATAAGTTTTATTCGAACTCTTTTTTATTGATTTTAAAGAATGATATGTTATCATCTTATATATAAAATAATTTACAGAAGGTGATTAAATGAGAAGTGTTGATTATTCAGGATTAACTGGCAAGATAATTACCAAAGAAAGTTTTGAATATGAAGAAAGTAGATTAGCTTGGAATAGAGCTATTGAAAAATATCCATTAGTGATTATATATTGCAATAATGAGAAAGATGTAATTAATGCAATACTATGGGCAAAAAATAATTCTATAGAAATAAGAGTGAGATCAGGTGCTCATAGCTATGAAGGATATTCAACAGGTAATGATGTAGCTATTATAGATATAAGTAAAATGAATGAAATTTACATAGATGAAAATAATGGTTTTGCAAGAATAGGGGGTGGAGTAAGAAATAGAGAAATATATGAAACTCTAGGAAGCAGGAATTATGCATTTCCAGGAGGAGGATGTCCAACTGTAGGAGTAGCAGGGCTTGTGCTTGGCGGTGGCTGGGGATATTCAAGCAGATTCCTAGGATTAGCATGTGATAGTTTAATTGAAGTTGAAATGATAAATTATGAAGGAAAAAAATTAATTCTTAATGAACAATCAAATAGTGATTTGTTTTGGGCTTGCAAGGGAAGCGGAGGATGTAATTTTGGAATTATAACTTCAATGACTATAAAGTTAAAAGAAAAAATAAAAATGGGAACTTTGATACATATAAATTATCCTAATATTTGTAATAAAGATAATATTAAAGTTATTGAGGTTCTTCAAGAATTATATAAGAATTTAGATAGAAGAATGAATTTAAAGACTGCAATATATAATTCAGCTGAAAGAGGAAGAGGAGTTAAGCTTACAGGATTATTTTATGGAAATTCTATTGAGGCTAGAGAAATACTTAATCCTTTAGAAAATATAACAAGTTCAATAGAGACTAAAATAGAGGATATGAGTATATTAGAATGTAATAGATGGATTCAGGACAGTCATCCTGACTATGAAAAGTATAAGTCAACAGGTAGATTTGTTTATAGAGACTATAATTATGATGAAATAAAACAACTTATAGAAATAATAGATGATCCTGCAGAAGGCTCAGTTTATACTGCAATATCATTTTATGGAGCTGGTGGGGCTATTTCTGATGTAGATAAATTAGATACAGCATACTATTATAGAGATGCTAAGTTTATAATGGGAATTCAATCTGTTTGGGAAGAAAATAAGTATGCTGATATAAATAGGGAATGGGTTAAGAGCAATTTTAGATCAATAGAAATACTAACAGAAGGATCTTTTGTTAACTTTCCATTAGATGAATTAGATAATTATGAAAAGGAATATTATGGGCAAAATATTAAAAGATTAAAAGAAATTAAAAAACAATATGATCCATATAATGTTTTTAATTATCCTCAAGTTATTAAAAGTGTAAAATAGAAATTTATTTTATTCGTGATATAATCATTTATAGATTATATAAAGTAGGATAGGGGATTATTTATGAAAATTTATTACTTTTCTTCAACTGGAAATAGTTTATATGTTTCAAAGAAAATAAAAGAAGCATTAAATGAAAATGTAGAGTTAATATCCATGACAAAAGCATTAAGAGACAATGATTTTATTTGTGATGATAATGCAGTTGGGTTTATATATCCAATACATTGTGGTTCTTTACCTATAATAGCTTTAGATTTTTTATGCAAATTGAAGTTAAAGAAAAATTCCTATGTTTTTGCAGTAGGGGTATCTGGTGGAGGAGAAGCAAAAAGTAGTTTTGTTCATATAAATGAAATTATTAAAGGCACAAATATTTTATCAAATTTTGTATGTATAAAATATATTTCTAACTATATTAGAGCAGGTAGAAATCCAAGTGAAAAAAGAGCTATTGAAGCAATTGCTAAAAATGAGAAAATTCTAGAAGACTTTATTAATGAAATTAATGAAAGAAAAATAAAAAAATGTAATTATAAATTTGGTTTAAATAAGATTCTTTATCCTATTTGGAAAAATGTATATAAAAATAAGGATAAAAAATTTAATGTTAATAATGACTGTATTGGATGTGAAATTTGTAAAAAGGCATGTCCTGTAGATAATATTATAATGAAAAATAATATTCCAACTTGGAAAGGTAATTGTACAGATTGTATGGCGTGTATAAATTTATGTCCTGAAAAAGCTATAAATATAGGGAAAAGTACAGTAAAGAAAAATAGATATAAGAACCCATATATAAAGGTTAATGAACTGATAAGTTAGTTAAAGTAAAATACTAAATATAAGTGTTAGAAAGCTGCCTATTAATAGAAAAGGTAGAATGGACTATAGGTCAATATTTATATAAAGACAATAAGTTTAAAAAGTGATATAATTGATAGTGATTGTTAAATGAGGTGATAAAATGAGTAGTATAGCAGGTAAAGGCTGCGAGAGACTAATTCCTACTGAAGAAAAAAAGCCTTTGGAAGAAATAGAACGTAGCCTTGTTAAAAAATATAGAAAACATATTTGGACTAAGTTTGTAAAAGCGGTAAAAGATTATAACCTTGTAGAAGAAGGGGATAAGATTGCAGTAGCTATTTCTGGTGGTAAAGATTCGCTACTTATGGCTAAGTGTTTCCAAGAGCTTAAAAAACATGGACAAATGAACTTTGAATTAGAGTTTATAGCAATGGATCCAGGATATCATCCGCAAATAAAAGAATTACTTATAGAAAATTGTAATCATCTTGGAATACCAGTACATATATATGAAGGGAAAATTTTCGAAGTTGTAGATAAGATGGCAAGAGATTATCCGTGTTATCTTTGTGCAAGAATGAGAAGAGGATCACTATATAGTAAAGCAAAAGAACTTGGATGCAATAAGTTGGCATTAGGACATCATTATAATGATGTTATAGAAACTACATTATTAAATGTGCTTTATGCAGGTAATTTTAAAACTATGCTTCCTAAATTGAAGGCAGCTAATTTTGAAGGAATGGAACTTATAAGACCACTTTATTATGTAGAAGAAGAGTATATAAAGAGATTTACTAATAATGCAGGAATTTGGCCTTTAAATTGTGCATGTATGGTTTCAGCTGAGAAAATAGGAAATAAGAGATATGAAATTAAAGAATTAATAAAAGAGCTTAAAAAGAATTTTGATGGTGTTGAAAAATCAATATTTAAGTCAGCTGAAAATGTTAGTTTAGATTCTATACTTGGTTGGGAAAAAGATGGTATAAAGACTAAGTATTTAGAAGTTTATGATGAAGAATAATTAAAATTTGATTATAGAGATATTATGTAATGAAGAATTTCTACATAGTATCTTTATTTTTTATGAAATAATAATTTATTAAAGGTATATGGAATAATTAAAAAATAGATTATAAATACTAATAACATAATGGAGGTGAAATATAATGGCTAAAAAAAATCAAGAAGCAAGTTGGGAAAAGAAGAGATACAAATCTCCAAAGAAAAGTGAAGCTTCTAAAGTACCAGAAGTTAAATAATTAATTGAATAAAGCTTATAAAGGAAACTACTCAAAATAAAACTTAAGAGTAGTTCCTTAGCTTTATAAAAAATAATTAAAACATATAAAAGCAATATAAAAATAATATAATTAATTACGATAATAAAAAATGAATTAGTATTATATTTTCATCTTAATAAATATACAAAAAGAAGTATAATATACTTTTTTTATTAAAAAATATATGGTATATTTTATTTAAGATTTCAAAATATAGAAATTGTATATATAAAAAGGAGAAATAGTATGGATAGAGAAAGCGTTTTATCTATGGATCCTAATATTCTATTAAGTATGGTAAATATGAAATTGAGAGATTTTTACTCTAATTTATCAGCATTATGTGAAGAGATAGGAGTAACAGAAGAGGAATTAAAGGAAAAGTTAAATTCAATAGGATATAAATATAAAAGAGATCAAAATCAATTTAAGTAATTGGGTAGGAGGAATAATTTATGAAAATGAAAAACTTTGGTAAATTAGCAGTAGTTGTGGCTGCTGGTGCTGCTTTAGTTGCAACATTAATAAATGATAATAAAGAAAAATCAAAAAATGAAGTGAAAGTAGAAGAAAATAAATAGAAATTTGACTATATACTAAATATAAAAATATACTTTGAGAAGGATTAAATATATGATTAGGGAAATGAGTTATAACAAGGATGTTGGTTCCCTTAATAATAAAGATTTGAATAATCATAAAGACAGGCAAAAAGAGTTTTTATTAAATTCAAAGGAATCTTTTATTAAGTCTATTAAAGGACTATTTATTTCTGTAAATAAAGATGAAGATTTAATAATGCTTTATGGGAACAATAAAGAAATTACAGGATACAAAGAAGATTTTATTATAATGACTTTTGATGAGTTTAGAAGCTACTTTCGCCAGGATTATTTTGATATATTAAATGATGGTATAAAAAATAATTTAGAAGAAATTGAAGTTAAGATAACTAATATTTTAGGGGTAGATATATGGATTAGCGTTAAAGGTCAGGCAAGAAAGAGTAATAAAGGCGAGTTTTTAGGCTTTGAAGGATATGTTCATAATATAACAAGAGAAAAAGAAGCACATTTAAAGTTAGAGTATATTAGTTATTATGATGAATTAACTGGATTAAATAATAGAAAGCAATTTAAAAATATTATAGAAAAAGAACTGGAGAAGCATATTGTTTCAGAATCTAGAGGAGCATTAATAATAATAGATATAGATAATTTTAAATTTATAAACGATTCTTATGGACATAAATGTGGAGATATACTTTTAGAGAAGTTTTCAGAAGACTTAAAAAAAATATTTAATGATGATCAATTATTATGTAGATTTGGTGGAGATGAATTCTTAATATTTATTTCATCTATAAGTTATTTAAATGAAATAAATACTACGGTAAGAAAGATTATGGACATATTAAAAAATCCATATGATATAAATGGTCATAAAATTTATTCTTCAACAAGTATAGGAGTATCGGTTTTTCCAGATGATGGTGAGGATTTTGAAGTACTCCTTAAAAATGCTGATGCTGCAATGTATATAGCAAAGAGTAATGGTAAAAATCAGTGGCAAATGTTTAATAATAATATATCGAGAGAGATAAATAGAATTTATTCAATTCAAAGAGGTCTTAGAACTGCATTAGATAATGATGAAATGTTTGTTGTATTTCAGCCTAAAGTGAGGCTTACTGATGATGAAGTAAATGGATTTGAGGCATTACTTAGATGGAAAAGTAATGAAATAGGTTTTGTTAGTCCTGGGGAATTTATTCCAGTAGCTGAAAATACTAGGCTTATAATACCAATAGGCAAATTTGTATTAAGAGAGGTTTTTGCAAAGGTAAAATATTTATTATCAGAAGGATATGATAATTTTAAAATAGCAGTTAATTTATCTGAAATACAATTGAGAGATGGTAATTTATTAGAATACTTTAATTCTTTGATAGAGGAGTTTAATGTCTCCCCTAAGTACATAGAAGTAGAAATAACTGAAAGTATGATAATGAAATCAGTAGATAAAAACATAGAATGTTTGCTACAAATAAAAGAACTGGGAGCATCTATTGCTTTAGATGATTTTGGAACTGGATATTCTTCTTTAAATCATTTAACTAAGCTACCAATAGATGTTTTAAAAATTGATAGAAGTTTTGTTATTGATATGGCTGAAAATGACAAAAGCAGGTACATAGTAGAAAATATTATTCAATTATCACATAAACTTGGCATGACAGTTGTTGCTGAAGGAGTCGAAGAAAAAGAGCAAGTAGATTATTTAAGAAGTATAGAATGCGATACAGTACAAGGTTTTTATTATAGTAAACCTGAGTATTTTGAAAATATAATAAGTATGCTAAGTAAATAAGGATTACCTAGGTAATCCTTTAAATTTTGTTAAAAATATAAAATATTAAAAAACAAAGAAATAAATTTAAGTATATTGAAAAAATATATTACTAAATATATAATTTGAAGATAATAATATCATCAGAAGGAGGTACATATGAAAAAATCAGTGGATTTAGTTTCAGGAAATATATTTAATTCATTACTAAAATTGTCTATTCCTATTTTAGGGACATCTTTCATACAAATGGCTTATAATATGATAGATATGATGTGGGTAGGAAGGATAGGTAGTGAATCAGTTGCAGCAGTAGGAACAGCAGGTTTTTTTACTTGGTTTGGAAGTGCACTTGTATTTATATCTAAAATAGGAGCCGAAATAGGAGTTTCTCAAGCCATAGGAAAGAAAGATGTTAAGGAAAGAAATAAATTTATATATAATAGTTTATTTATTAATATAGTAATAGCAATATTATATACAATTATTTTAATAATTTTTAGAAATCAATTAATAGGATTCTTTAATTTAGGTGATGAAAATATAATAAAAATGTCTATAGACTACTTAATTGTAGTATCATTTGGAATGATATTTAGCTTTTTAAATCCATTATTTACAGGTATTTTTAATGCTTCTGGTAGTAGTAAAATTCCTTTTTTAATAAATACTATTGGATTAGCTTCTAACATAATATTTGATCCAATATTGATATTTGGACTTTTTGGGTTCCCAAAGCTTGGAGTAATTGGAGCAGCTCTAGCAACTATTAGTGCACAAGCTGTTGTAACTATTATATTTATAATATCATTTGTGAAAAATGGATATAGCTTAAGTTTAAAAAATAAAAAGTATTTAGATAAAATTTATATTTATAGAATATGTAAGCTGGGGATTCCAACGGCACTTCAAAATTGTATGTTTTCAGTTTTTGCTATGATAATTGGAAGAGTAATTGCATCTTGGGGACCAGTAGCAATTGCAGTTCAAAAGGTTGGTTCACAAATAGAGGCTATATCATGGATGACGGCAGAAGGTTTTGCAGCGGCTTTAACAGCTTTTGTGGGACAAAATTATGGAGCCAATAGATGGGATAGAATTTTAAAGGGATATAAAGCAACTATGATTATGGCAATTTTAGTGGGTATTTTTTCTACAATATTGCTAGTTTTTGCAGGAGAGAGGGTTTTTTCAATATTTATACCTGAAGCTGAAGCTATCTCACAAGGTGCTATATATCTTAAAATATTAGGGTATTCCCAATTATTTATGTGTATAGAAATTACAACAGCAGGAGCATTTTCAGGGCTTGGAAATACGGTTACGCCATCATGGGTTAGTATATTACTTACTGGACTTAGAGTACCTCTAGCTATTTTATTAAGCAGAATTTCTTCACTTGGAATAAATGGAGTTTGGTGGAGTATAAGTGGTACAAGCATCATTAAAGGAATATTATTATTGATATTATTTATTTTTATGATAATAGTGCCAAATAGAAAAAAAGTTCTTGAAGTTATTGACAATTATGAATAAATAGCATAATATATTAGTAAATTAATTATTAGAATAATCCTTTGATGAGGGAGAGTAGCTATTATGTAAGGTTTCAGAGAGCCGAAGGTGGTGTGATTTCGGTACTAAAGCAAATAGTGAATGGGCCTCTGAGGAGTGATACGAAATTTTATTAAAGTAGTTGATCCGTAAGTCCCACGATATAGGGAATAGGGTATGTTAGTACCTGATAAGAGAGGCTTTTAAAGCAATTTAGGTGGCAACGCGGATAATATCGTCCTATACATTTTGTATAGGGCGTTTTTTTATTTTTTTAAATTAAAATAAAGGTTAAAGGAGCTGGTAATTATGTTGTGAATTAGAGGAGACAAATTAGATTGAAGTAAATTAATTTATAAAAGGAGATTTCGAATATGAATAGAAATATGAATGTAAAAAAAATGATACTAAATGCAATATTGATAGCTATTGGAGCTCTATTACATCAAATAACACCAGCTTTAGGTTTACCTATGCAACCAGATTTTGCACTTGCAATGCTATTTATAATTATAGTAATAAATAATGATTATAAAACAACTTTGATATCAAGTATTATAATAGGGATATTAACTGCACTTACTACAAAATTTCCGGGGGGACAACTACCTAATATTATAGATAAAGTTGTAACAGCAAATGTAATATATTTTATATTTAAGTTAATAGGAAATAGAGTGAATAATAATATAAAGATGATAATAGCCTTAAGTTTAGGAACTATATTAAGTGGATTTGTATTTTTAGGATCTGCAAGTCTATTAGTGGGTTTACCAGGTTCCTTAGTAAGTTTAATTAGTATCGTTGTTATACCTGCTGCAATAATGAATATATTCTTAGGTATGATATTATATAAAGCTATTGTAATAGCATTAAAAGCCACTGGGGTACTAATAAGAAAATAAATTACATTAATAATTAAAAAATATTAATAGGAGCTGTATAGAAACAGCTCCTAAAAATTATTTCTTAGATACTTTATACAACTCTGGAGTAGTTTCATCGATAGCTTTAAAAGTATATCCTTTATCTTTATAATATTTAATTATGGAGGGTAAAGCTTTAGCAGAATTTTTATTTATATATGTACAGTGCATTAAAATCACAACAGTATCCTTATCGTCACTTTTACATGCTTTTCTTACTATGTTTTCAGGAGCTAAATTGTGATTTGCACCATCACCACTATCAGTATTCCAGTCGTATATTTTAAAATTATTTTCATGTAATGTATCTACTAATTTTTGTGTTAATTTGTAAGATTGATTATTACAGCCAAATGGAAATCTTAAAATATTATATTTTTCTCCTGTAACTTCATACAAAGTTTCTTGATCTTGTATCATCTCTTTTAAAAAGCCTTCATCTTCACAATATAGTTTTCCTCTATTATGAGAAAAGCTATGAAGTCCAATACTATGTCCTTCATTTTTCATTCTTAAGATAGTATTTTCTTGTCCTTTGATTTGACAGCCTATAACAAAAAAGGTAGCTGGAACATTTTCAGCTTTTAGTGTATCTAAAACTTGAAGTGTAACTTTTCCACCAGGACCATCATCAAAAGTAAGATAGACTACCTTTTCCTGTCCACTATCTTTAGATGAATCTTCAGTATTTTCTATGGCTTGGGAATTAGTTATAAAAGAGAAAGATAATATCAATGCCATAGAAAGTGTAGTTAACGTCTTTCTAAAATTTTTAAATTTCATATTAAGTATCCTCCTAAAGATTATTATGCTAGTACTAGTATTCCCAAGAATGCGAAGAATACAATGTTTATTATATGGAAATTAAAATTTATATTGAAATAATAATAGATAGATGATATAATTTTAGAAAAAGAAAATTTATTCTTTAAATTAGTCCAGAGAGGCTCAAAAGAAGTAAAATTATTGTGGGATTATTATGACTTCTCTGGAAATTTGTAGAGAAGTTTTTTTTATGCAAAAATACCTTTTAAAATTAGTCCAGAGAGGCTAGAAAAGGAGAAATATGAATTTCTCCTTATTAATAAAAATAGGGAGGTCATTAAATGGCACAATATGTAGAGACAAAAGAAACAAACACCTTAAGTAATGTTAAGAAAGGTTTAATAAAAAGTGTTTTAGGTCTTCAACATTTAATAGCAATGTTTGGAGCAACAGTTTTAGTACCTATAATAACAGGATTGGATCCATCAGTTGCTTTATTTTCAGCTGGAATAGGAACTCTTATATTTCATCTATGCACTAAAGGCAAAGTGCCTGTATTCTTAGGATCATCCTTTGCATTTATTCCAGTGATTGGTGCAGTTGCAACTCAATATGGAGATTTAAGATATGCACAAGGTGGAATGTTTGTAGCAGGGTTAGTTTATGTTGTGGTTTCATTTATAATAAAAAAGATAGGAGTATCTAAAATAAGAAGTATTTTACCAGCACAAGTTGTTGGACCAATGATAATAGTTATAGGTGTAAATCTTATACCAACAGCTTTAGATATGGCTGGAGTAAATTCATTTATAGCTGGCGAAGCAGGTTCAGGCAAAGCATTAATAATAGCTATAATAACATTAGGATTGGCTTTAAGCATAAAAAGATTTACAAAAGGATTTATATCACAACTAGCAATAATAATTGCAGTCATAGTTGGATATACACTAAGTTTAGTATTAGGACAAGTTGATGTAACTGCAATTCAAAATGCAAGTTTTATAGCAATTCCAAAGTTTACTTTACCTAAGTTTGATGCAGGAGCAATAATGATAGTAGTTCCAGTTATATTAGCTGTTTTTATGGAACATATAGGAGATATAACAACTAATGGTACTATTGTAGGAAAGAATTTTATCGAAGATCCAGGTTTAAATAGAACTTTGCTTGGAGATGGACTTGCTACTATGACAGCATCACTTATAGGTGGACCTGCAAATACTACGTATGGAGAAAATACAGGTGTATTAGCAATAACTAAAAATTACGATCCGTCAATATTAAGATTAACAGCAGTTTTTGCAATAATTTTAAGTTTTATAGATAAGTTTGGAGCGGCAATTCGAACAATACCTTCATCAGTTATGGGGGGAATAAGCATAATGTTATTTTCGATGATAGCTTTAGTTGGAGTAAATACAATTAAGAATGAAGGCGTAAAGTTTAATATAAAGAATATTATAGTTATGATAACAATTATATTTATAGGATTATCAGGATTATTTATGCCAAAGGCTATAGGAATAAGTATAACTGAAACTGTAAGTATATCTGGGTTAAGTTTGTCAGCACTTGTAGGTGTTACATTAAATATAATATTAACAAAGATATTTAAATAAATAATAAAAGATTAAAATAGGCGAATGTAAGCTGATATATTTACATTCGTCTATTTTTTTAATTTTATCAAGTTAAAATTATGTTAATATGTGGAAGAATATGATAAAATATATAATTATTAGAATATAATTTTAAGGAAAAGGTACTGGTGATAATCGTGAAAAAAAGAAAAAATAATTTTATTTTCATATTTGCTAGTTTATGTTTAATTATATTAATAGTTAAAAGTAATTTTGACAATGTAACTTCATTATTATCTATCATGTTATTTATTATTTTATTGTTGATGATTAGATTGGTTTATATAAATAAAAAATATGAAAAGCTATATAAATTAGCAGAATCAAGCAAGAGAAGATATAGAATGGCTATAGATGCATTGGAAGGTGCAATTTGGGAATGGAATAGTGAAAATAATAAATTGTATATGTCTAAAAAGATAAAAGATATTTTAAAAATTAATAAGGATATAGAGAGTTTTGATGAATGGTTTTCATTTATTGTTGAAGATGAAAGAGAAGATATAAAAATTTTCATTGAAAATATTATACATAATAGAATATTAGATAACTTTATTTTAGAAGCATCCATAGTAGATTTTTCAGGAGAAAAACTATTACTTAAAGTGCAAGGAAATGGGAAGGTAAGAAATAATGTTTTTTATTTATCTGGACTTATTGTAGATATAACTGAAAGAAAAAGAGTAGAAAATATGAATAAGGTTATAGAAAATAAGAATAGACTAGCTGTAGAGGGATCTAAGGACATTGCATTTTGGTGGAATGTTAATCAAAATATTATATCAATTGATTATAGTATTAGAGAATATTTAGAAATTAAAGGAGAAGGAGATGTATTAATTTCAGATAAAAGTTGGAAAAAGTTTATATTAGAAGATGATATTGATTTATATAATAAGAAAATAAATAAGGTTTTAAATTCAAAAAAAGATGAGTTTTATTCTATAGATTATAGAATATTAAGTAAGGATAATAAAGTTGTATGGCTTCAAAGTAAAGGGAAAAAAACATTAGAGAAAAATGGGGATTTGTTTATTCATGGAGCTTTTTCAGATATAACAGATAGAAAGGAAAAAGAAATTGAAATTAATTATTTGAGCTTCAATGATGAAGTTACAAGGATTCCAAATAGAAGGTTTTTTGTGAGAGAGGTTACAAATCATATAAATAATTATCCTAATGAAAAAATAGCATTTATTTTTATAGATTTAGATAATTTCAAATATGTTAATGATACATATGGGCATGATGCTGGAGATTTACTTTTAATTGAATTTGCAAAAATTATAAAAAATATGAAAATAAAAGATTCTCTTTTTGCTAGATATGGCGGAGATGAATTTATAATAGTTCAATATAATATACAAGAAAAAAATCAAATTAAGTATATTTTGGATAATATAATAAAGAAATTAAGTAATCCAATAATAATAAATGATAAAGAGATTTTTTGTACATTAAGTATAGGAGTTAGTGTTTATCCAATAGATGGAGGGGATATGCCAATTCTCTTAAAAAGGGCAGACATGGCTATGTATCTTGCAAAAGTTAATGGGAAAAATAGGTACGAGTTTTTTGACATAAAAATATTAGAAATTCTAAATAGAGAATTTGATATAGAAAAGGGATTAAGAGTGGCTGTAGATAAAAATGAAATAAAGATGCTATATCAGCCTAAGATTAAAGTAGATACAGAAGAGGTTATAGGGTTTGAGTCACTTGTAAGGTGGAATAGTAAGTCATTAGGAATAGTATCACCAAGTGAATTTATACCAATAGCAGAGAGCTCAGGTCTTATAATACCTATAGGGAAATACATAATAAGTGAAAGTTTTAGAAAGTGTAAGGAATTAACATTAAAAACTACTAAGAAGTTTAAAATGGCAATTAATTTGTCTGAGGTGCAAATTAGGGATGAAGATATAGTTTCATTTATAGCTGAATCATTAAGGATCTGTGATTTGAGTGCTGAATATATAGAGTTTGAAATTACAGAAAGTATAATAATGAAATCAGCAGAAAAAAATATAAATACATTAGAGAAGTTAAAAAAGCTAGGAGTTTCATTAGCATTAGATGATTTTGGAACAGGATATTCATCATTAAGCTATTTAAGGACTTTGCCTATAGATGTATTAAAGATAGATAAAAGTTTTATAGATGGAATAGTTATAGAAGAAAAAAGTGAGTATATAATAAATAGTATTGTTGAACTTTCACACTACTTAAGTCTATTAGTAGTTGCAGAAGGAGTTGAAACCAAAGAACAACTGAATTTTTTAAAGAGAATTAGTTGTGATGTTATTCAAGGATATTATTTTAGTAGACCTGTCGAGTTCAATGAAGCTATTAGAATGATTTCAACTTAAGTAAAAAGTGTCTTTTGACACTTTTTTTTATTATTTTATCACCAAAATCATAGGCAAAGCATATTATGTAACTATATTATGCTTTGGAGGTATATATGAAAATAGTTATTGACGATCAATATCATAGTGACGAAAATAATAATAATAATGAAGATCAATATACTGTAGATGAAAATGGAAATTTGAATTTATTTATTCAAGTCGATGGGGAAGTTGGCGAGGATAATTCTACAAGAACTATTAATAGAGACAACATATGTAATACTCAAGAAGAAGAAATAATAGAAAGTGAGTTTAGTGAGGAAAAATGTGAAAACCCTTATGATAGACTATATTCAAATATAGAAGATAAATTAGAAGGTATCGCACAAGATAGCTCACAAGAACAATATAACTCACAATATAATTCACAGTATAGCTCAGAAAATAACTTTAATAGTTATAATGTAGTAGAGGCAAAAGGTAGAATTGAAATCATATCAAGATTAGCAAGTAGAGATGGAGTAGAACTTAAGGGAGCAAGGATAAATTTATATCTATTAAATGGTATATCTCCTAAATTGTATGATTCAAAATTTACTGATTCAAATGGAGAAGTAGTATTTGATAATTTAGAAAATGGATGTTATAGGGTTATAGCAATAGTAGATAGAAGATTTTTTGAAAAGCCTTTATACTATACTTGGAATGAAGTTACTATAGATAAAAATAATAAATCAGCAAATATATGTGTAGTAAATAAAATAAAGTCAGCTTATTACAGAAGATAGAATGGGAGAAAAATATTTATACACTTATAAAAAGGAGCTGTCGCGCAATTAAAAATGTAAAATATAAAATAAATAATGAAGATGAGAACTGTTGACAGTAGTTTTAAAGTAGTATAAGTTTAAATACTTTATTATGAAATATTACAAGATTTTAAATTTTACGTTAAAGGGCTGTTTGTACAGCCTCTTTTTATTTTGAATATAATAAGTATAGACATAAATAAGAATTACTTGTTACAATAAAGGTAAGATTTTTATTGGAGGAATACAAATGAATAAGTTAAAATTAAAAGTTCAAAAAATACATAATGAAGCTATAATACCTAATTATGCACATCAAGGAGATGCTGGGTTAGACTTATATTCAGTAGAAGAGGTTAAAATTAATCCATCTGAAACAGCATTGATTAAAACTGGAATAAAGATAGAGTTACCGCCTCAAACTGAGGCGCAGGTTAGGCCTAGAAGTGGATTAGCATTAAAACATGGGATTACTGTTTTAAATACACCAGGAACTATAGATGAAGGATATAGAGGTGAAGTAGGAGTAGTATTAATAAACCATGGAAAGGAAACCTTTATTGTTGAAAAAGGTATGAAGATTGCACAAATGGTAGTAAAACCAGTATGGTATGTTGAAGTTGATGAAGTAGAAGAGTTAAGTGAAACTGAAAGAGCAGAGGGTGGATTTGGTTCCACAGGGAAAAGATAAAACAATTTACATGATATTAAGTAAAAATTAAGGGGCTGCCGCAAGGCACCCCTATTAAGATGAATTACTTTAGAAAAATATATTTATATATTCTCATTAATTCTATACTATCAATTATAAATTGCGCAAAGTCGTTTAATTGGATAAATTCTCCCATTCTTCGTATAGACTAGCGATTTTTTCTTCTAAATCTTTTATTTCCTTATTAACTCTTTCGCTTTCAGAAGGATTAGAATAAATTTCTTCAAGACAAAGTTCTTCTTGTAGCGATAATAACTTTTCTTCTCCAGTAGAGATATCATCTTCTATTTTCTTTATTTTTAGCTTTAGAGTTTTTTCCTCTTTTTCAAGTTCTCTTTTTTTCTTTTTTTCATCTTTTAATTGAGTTTTAGTTTTTCCATTTGATAATTCTTCTAAAACTTCAAACCTATTAGGATTAATTTTCTTTTCTTGATAATAACTATAGTTTCCTAAAAATTCTTTAATACCATTTTCATTAAGTTCTAATATTCTATTAATTACTTTATTTAGGAAGTATCTATCATGAGATATAACCATTAATGTTCCATCATAACTTAATAGTGCATCTTCAAGAGCTTCTCTAGACATTATATCAAGATGGTTTGTTGGTTCGTCTAATAATAATAAATTAGATTTTGATAACATAAGCTTTAATAAATTTATCCTACATTTTTCTCCACCACTAAGAGTATTTATTATTTTAAATACATCATCTCCAGTAAATAAAAACGATGCTAATGCACCTCTTAATTTAGACGTAGTTAAGTTAGGAAATTCATCCCATACTTCATCTAAAATAGTCTTATCTAGGTTTAAATCAGATTGTTCTTGATCATAATATCCAACATTTACGTTTGTTCCAAGAATAACTTTACCACTATCAGGATTTAAATTATCTAAAATAATTTTAAAGAGAGTTGTTTTACCACGACCATTTTCTCCAATTAATGCTACTTTTTCTCCTCTTTTAAGATCTAAATTAAGGTTTGAAAAGAGATTATTATCTCCATAGCTTTTAGCTAGGTTTTCAATATGAAGAACATCATGCCCACTTTTAACAGAGGCTTCGAATTGAATTTTAGAAGCTTCTTTTTCCTTATCTGGAGCATCTAGTCTATCCATCTTTTCTAATGCTTTTTCTCTACTTTCAGCAGCCCTTATGCTTTTTTCTCTGTTGAAGCTTCTAAATTTTTCTATTATTGCTTCTTGTCTTTTAATTTCAGCTTGCTGAAGATTATAAGCTTTAAGTTGAGCTTCATAATTTTTCTTTCTTAGGTCAATAAATTTAGTATAAGAAACATTGTAACAATTAACATGGCCATTAATTACTTCAAAGGTATTGTTTGTAACAGCATCTAAAAAAAATCTATCATGAGATATTACTAAAACTGTTCCTTTATAATTTTTTAGATATTCTTCCAGCCACTCTATAGCTTCCAAATCAAGATGGTTAGTTGGTTCATCAAGTAAAATTATATCTGGGTTTTTTAAAAGCAGTTTACAAAGTGAAACTCTAGTTTTTTGTCCACCACTAAGTGTATTTATAATTTTATCGAAGTCTTCTTCTAGAAAACCAAGACCTTTCAATACTCTAGATATTTCGCCTTTATATGTGTAACCACCTTTATGAGAATATAAATCCTGAAGGGTAGTGTAATCTTTTATAATTTTTTCATGATAAGCTGCATTATCCTCATTATAAGGTTCAGCCATCTTTATTTCTAACGAATGTAGTCTATCTTCAATATTACGAAGATCTTTAAATACTAAATTCATTTCATCATATATAGTATTATTTAAATCTAAATCAACATGTTGAGTTAAATATCCTATAGTTCTATTTTTATCTATAAATATTTCACCAGAATCTTGTGATAATTCTTTAGATATTATTTTAAATAAGGTTGATTTTCCTTCACCATTTCCACCGATAATTCCAACTTTATCACCTTCATTAATTGAAAAGGTAATATCTTTTAGTACATCTCTTATTCCATAACTTTTCGATATATCTTTGCAACTTAAAACTATCATTTTATCCTCCTACGCTTATCCTATATATCAAATATATTTAAACTTATAAATTTCAATAATTCCAATTTTATTATACTCTAAGGTGTTAAGCTAATCAAATACGTAAACTTTTATGTTGAATTCTTAATAGAATTAAAATAATGGCATATGTATACAAATAAAAGCATGTAAGAAGGCTTACATGCTTTTCACTATTTAGATATAGTCTTAAATTTAGGTAAATGATTATCTATAACTAATGAAGGAGTTCCGGAAATGAGAGGTAAGAAGTAATCTAATGCTTCTTCTTTTATATGATTTCCTTCATCATTAATTAAATTCATAGGAAAGTACTTAACATTATTAGCTATCTTATCTGCTTCTACAAGGAAATGAGAAGTAGAATAAGTTGAGTTTGAACCTCTTTTTATAGCAACCATATATCCACTATGCCCTTCAAGTGCAAACTTTAATGCAGAGTATCCAGCTTCAAAAGCTTCCTCTAAATCAACATCGGAAGCACAATGGATTGCACATCTTTGTAATACACCTAATTCTAAAGATTTAACTCTGGATGTTATACCAGACTGGATTATTAAGTTCTTTAAGTAAGAACCAACGCCACCTAATTGTGCATGTCCAAATTTATCATGAGATTGTTTTTCAACTTCAGTTATAAATTTGCCTTCAGAATTTCTTATGCCTTCTGAAACAACTATAAAAACTTTATTTTTTTCTTGGAATCTTTTTCTAACATCTAAAAGAAACTTTTCTATTTCAAAAGCAACTTCAGGTAAATATATAAAATCTGCAACAGGTTCTCCATTGATCCTAGCTGTACAAGCAGAAGCGGCTAGCCAGCCTGTATCTCTACCCATTGTCTCTAAAATAAATATTCCGTTATTTATATAAACTGATGAATCTAAATATGTTTCAAGGGCTGTAGTTGCAATAAATTTTGCTGCACTACCAAAACCAGGAGTATGATCAGTATACATTAAATCATTATCTATTGTCTTGGGGATACCAATAAACTTTATGTCTATCCCAGTTTTTTTTGCATATTTGCCTAGCTTAGCAATAGTATCCATAGAGTCATTTCCGCCTACATAAAAGAAGGCTTTTATGTCATTAATTTTTAATATATCTAAAAGCTTGTCATATTCCTCACTTGATTCTTCTAAGTTTTTCATTTTATATCTACAAGAACCTAAACCAGAAGATGGTGTATATCTGAATGTATTTATTTCATCATCAGTAAAGGAAGATAATTCTATTATATTTCCATTTAATATACCTTCTATTCCATTTAGACCTGCATATACTTTATTAAATGCACCTAAATCCTTATTTGCATGTAGTAAACCTACTACGCTTGAATTAATAACAGATGTTGGACCTCCAGATTGAGCAATTATACAATTCGCCATTAAGTTACTCTCCTTTATATAAAACTACAAAATATGATATACTTTTTCAAATATCATATACTCTATTTAATAATATACAACAAAATTTGTCTTATTAAAAGTACTTATTTAAAAAAAATAATACATAAATACTATACTTTATAATTATATATAGAGTAGAATTATATAATTTGGAGGGGTTTCTAGAAAATGGGATTAAAAGAAGTGATTTTAATAGGAGTAGCTATGGCAATGGATGCGCTTGGACTTAGTATAAGTTTAGGAATAAATCCTATATTAAAAAGAAGAAATAAAATAGGGTTTATAGCTTCATTTGCTTTCTTTCAATTTTTATTTATATTTTTAGGAGGGGTAGGAGGAAAGTTTTTTGATACATATATAGTTGCTATACCTAATTTTATAGGTGGAGTTATAATAGCCTTAATAGGATTTATAATGATACTAGAAGCATTTAAAAAGAATGATAATGATGAGTCAGTGTTAATAAGAAAGTCAATGTATATGATTTTAGGTATGTCAGTTAGTATTGATGCTTTAGTAGTTGGCTTTACTGCATTTCATGAAGTTAATGAAATCTTATTATTTATTGATGCTATTTTGGTAGGATTAATAACATTACTTATATGTACAAGTGGATTTTTTATGTGTAGATATGCTAGAAGAGTTGATTTTATATGTAAATATGCTGATTTATTAGGAGGATTAATATTATTAATACTGGGATTTAAAATGATATTTTTTTAATATTTAATATGTAGAGTATTAGTGTTATAATTATATAAAGATTAGAACGTTAGGAGAATAAAATGAGCTGGGAAAATTATTTAAAAGAAAATGGAATGAGAGTAACAGCAGGAAGAATTTCAATTTTAAATATAATAGAGTCTTCAGATAAAGGGCTATCAGCAGAAAATATATATTGTGAATGTAAAAAGCAAAATGAAAACTTAAATCTTAGCACTATATATAGGACACTAGAGTTACTTGAAGAAAAAGATATAATTAAGAAAATAAATATAGATGGACCTGCAATATATATACTAAAAAAAGAAAGTCATAAGCATACTTTAAAATGCGATGTTTGCCATAAGTGCGTTGAAATACCTTGTCCAATGGAAGAGATAGAAGAAGCTATAAAGGCTAAGGTTGGTTTTAGTTTAACAGAACATAAGCTAGAGCTTAATGGTATTTGTGATCAATGTAAAAAAAACAAATAAAAATTAATATTAATAAATTATAAAAGGGATATTTTCGTAAAAATATCCCTTTTATAATTTAAAATTAAAACATTATTTAAAATTTAAAAATTTATCTAATATTATTACTATAATTAAAGTAAATACTGAGGTAATTGCAATAGTACCTCCAGGAGCACTATTTATATAATACGATAAAAATAATCCCATCAAAATATCAAACATTCCAAAAAATATTGAATATAATAATGTTGTTTTGAATCCTTTTTTTAATTGCATTGCAGTAGCAACAGGGACAATCATTATAGATGAAATTACAAGTATCCCCATTATTCGTATAGACATAGAAATAGTTGCACCAACTAATATAGTGAAAATATAATTTATTAATTTTACTTTTATCCCAGCAGTTTTTGCACCTTCTTCATCAAAGGTAATATAAATAAGCTTATTATATAAAAATATAAGTGCTATTAAGCATATTATTCCTACAATCAATATCATGAATATATCTTGTGTAGAAACGGTAAGGATACTACCGAATAAAAATGAATTAACTTTAGCGGAAGCTTTTCCACTACTTATAAGTATTATTGCTATTCCTAAGCTAAAAGTTAAAACTAATGACATAACAAGTTCAGCGTATTTTTTATAATATTCTCTTAATAATTCAATAATTATTGCACAAAGAGTTGTAAATAAAAATGCTGTTATAAGAGGATTAACCCCTAAAACCAATCCTATAGCAACTCCAGCAAAAGATGAATGTGATAATGTATCACCAATCATGGAGTAGCGCCTAAGCACTAAAAAAAGTCCTATGAAAGGACAAAGTATTGATATTATAAAGCCAGCCATAAAGGCATTTTGCATAAAATCTAATTGAAACATATAATCTACCTTTCTTGATTATAAACTTAAATAGCATCATTTAACTTAAAATTATTATTTCTAAAATTCTTATATTCATCAACTGTAAATAATGTAATGTTTCCATTATCTACTTTAAGTATATGAGTTGAATTATTTAAAGCAATATCTATATTATGTTCGATTGATATAATAGTTTTTTTATCCACTTGATTTAGTTTCTTTAAAATACTGTATATTTCAATTTGATTTGCTTCATCAACACCAGTAGATGGCTCATCGAGAATAATAATATCTGGATTTCCCATTAAGGCTCTAGCAATAAGAACTCTTTGCTGCTGTCCACCTGATAGCATTCCTAAAAGTCTTGTTTCATAATCTTTCATATTTACAGTTTCAAGTATAGAAGAAATATTTATATTAATATTTTTCAAACTTTTTTTGTGACAAGATAAAACTTCTTTTACTGTAATAGGAAACTGAGAATTAAAAGAATCTAGTCTTTGCGGAACATATCCAATAGAATTAGATTGAACTTCAATTGAACCAGATGTTGGTTTTAATAAACCTAGTATTAGTTTTATTAGTGTTGTTTTACAACTTCCATTTTCGCCAACTATAGATAAATATATACCTTCAGGTATATTTAAATTTATATCTTTAAGTAAATATGGTGGTTTATTGGAATATGAAAAACATAAATCTTTTATATTAATCATTAAAAAAATCATCTCCTAAATAGTCTAGACTTATTATATATGAAAATGCAAATGGTTTGCAACAATTACTTTATATATACATTATATATTTACTTAATTATTTATATTATTACCATATTTTAAAATTGTGAAGCAACTTATTGCTAAAAAGTTAGCATGAAAAGGTGAGACGTTAATGTAAATCTACTAGGGTAAAGTTCAGTAGGAACATAACTACATTTGACTAAATATTCAATGCCTGCTATGCAAAACTTAAAATATATTGGTGAAAGCATTTTCTATTGAAAAAATTCTTAAAGATTTTTTATATTAATTTTTACATTCTTTCATTTCTTAATTATTTTATTCAGTTGATTTATATTATGAATAAAACATATAATATAGGTAAGTTATTAAAACTAAAGTAAAGATTGTGGAGGAATATATATGGATTTTTCAAGTTTAGTATTAATGGAAAAGGATAAGGATACGGGATTTATAACTAAGGAGCTTGGAAGTTTTCAAGTTTCAGAGGGAGCTTTATATGTAAAGAAACTTTTTGTTGTTAATGAAGTTGTAAATTTATATTTTGATACAAATAAAGATGTAGAAGAATGGGAATACTCAGCAATATATGATGTTTTTAATTATGATGCCTTTATAAAAGAAGAATTTGAAATTGAGGATGTGTTAGATGAATATAATCCTACATTTTTAATAAAATTTGAATATGTAGATGATTATGAGGTTATGAAGGAAAGAATAACAAGATGTGTAGAATTAATTGAAGATTCTATGGAAAACGCTTTTAAGGATATTGTAGGAAAAGAAGAAGAATATAATTAGAAGGGAGGGCCTAAAAAATTAGGCGGAAATTATGAGTGAATCAAAGGTATTGAAAAAAAGAGAAGAAATAGAAAATAAGTATAAGTGGAAGGTAGATAAAATATTTTCAACTGATGAAGAGTGGGAAAAAACTTTTGAGGAGTTAAAAAAAGAAGCGCCATCACTTAAGGATTTTGAAGGAAAGTTAAATGATGAAGAAAATATTCTAGGCTACTTAAATAAATATGTAGATTTAGGTATAAAGGCTGAAACAGTATATGTATATGCACATTTAAAGTGTGATGAAGACACATCAAATCCTAAATATCAATCTATGATGAATAAGGTAGATTCTTATATGGCAGAATTTGCATCATATACAGCATATTTTGTACCAGAAATATTGTCATTAGATGATGATTTTATAAGAAATACTATAAATACTAATGAAAAGCTAAAGATGTATTCATTTATGTTTGAAGATATATTAAAAGAAAAACCTCATATTTTAAGTAAAGAGCAAGAAGAACTATTGGCACAAGTTTCAGATTGTTTAGATGCTCCAGACTCAATTCACAATATGCTTACAAATGCAGATATGAAGTTTGGAGATATATTGGATGAGGATGGTAAAAAGGTAGAATTAACAGAAGGTAATTATTCAGGATTTATAAAAAGTAAAGATAGAAAAGTAAGAGAAGAAGCATTTAAAACATTATTTAAGTCATATAAAGATTTAGAAAATACTTTTGCAACTACATTAACAAGTTCAATAAAGAACTTTAATTTTAGTGCAAAAGTTAGAAAATATAATTCTGCACTAGAAGCTTCATTAAAGCCAAATGATATACCGCTAGAAGTTTATAAGAATTCTTTAAAAACTATAGATGAAAATTTAAAATCTCTTCATAGATATGTAGCATTAAAGAAACAACTACTAGGATTAAATGAAATGCATATGTATGATTTATATGTTCCGGTTATTGAAATACCTAAAGAGCATATAGAATTTAATAGTGCTGTAGATATGGTTTTAGAAGGATTAAAACCATTAGGAGATGAATATTTAAATATATTTAAAGGTGGAGTTGAAGAAGGCTGGATAGATATATATCAAAACAAAGGTAAAAGAGGAGGAGCTTATTCTTGGGGTGGATATAAAACAATGCCATATGTTTTATTAAACTATAATTATGAGTTGCATGATGTGTCTACGTTAGCTCATGAAATGGGCCACTCTATTCATTCTTATTATTCAAGAAAAGAGCAACCATATATTTATGCAGGATATACACTATTTTGTGCAGAAGTAGCATCAACTACTAATGAAGCACTTCTAATACATCATTTAATAAATAAAGAAACAGATAAGAAGAAAAAATTATATTTAATAAATCAAGAATTAGAGCAAATAAGAACAACTGTATTTAGGCAACTTATGTTTGCAGAGTTTGAATTATATACTCATGAAAGCTTAGAAAAAGGAATACCTTTAACAGCTGAAGATTATAATAAAGCATGGCATGAGTTAAATGTTAAGTATTTTGGACCAGATATGATAGTTGATGAAGAAATTAATATTGAATGGGCAAGAATACCACATTTTTATTCTGATTTCTATGTTTATCAATATGCAACTGGATATGCTGCGGCATCAGCTTTTGCAAAATCAATATTGGAAGGAAAAGAAGATGCAGTTCCGAGGTATATAGAATTCTTAAAGAGTGGTGGTAGCAATTATCCAATAGAAATTTTAAAGAAGGCTGGAGTTGATATGACTACTTCAAGACCTTTAGAAGCAACTATAGAAAGGTTTAATGAACTTCTGGATATGCTAGCTAAAGAAATTAATTAATAAAAGGTTAATAAGCAATTGGTAAACAAAGTGCCAATTGCTTATTACTATTCAAACGATAGGGGGATATAGGTGGAGAAGTTTGAAAAAGTATTTTTTAATTCAATAACTAAGGAATTAAAATTTTTTATGAGGGATTATTATAGTAATTATCATAATAAAAATAAATGGATAGGATTATTAGATTTAGATGAAGTAATGGTTGGAGTTATAGTAGTAAAGGATTCAGATGAAGAAGTTGACTTTAATGAAGCAAGAGAATATCTAGCAAAATCATTAAATAAGCCATTTATCTTAAACTTAATAATTCTAACTTCAGGAGAATATATAAATTATGGAGAAAGTAATTATAATAAATTAATATTTTCTTTAAAAGAAAGAAAAATAATATATTGTAGTAATGGATCTAAGGCGTTTATTCCAATTATAGATTATATAGTGAATATAGATAGTAAAAGAAAGATAAGTTTTAAGGAATATAAAGTTACATATACAATAATTATTTTAAATATTTTATTATATTTAATTGAAGTTATTAAATCCAGAAATTTAATTGATATTGATATTTATACCTTAATTCAAATGGGCGCAAAAGTTAATGTTCTAATTAATAGTGGGGAAATATATAGATTATTAACATCTGCTTTTTTACATGGTGGAATAATTCATATATTCTTTAATATGAGTGCGCTTAATATCATAGGAAGAGAAGTCGAAGCTGTATATGGAAGTAAGAGATATATAGCAATTTACGTTATATCAGCTTTAGGTGGATCTGTGGTTAGTTATTTATTTAAGCCTAATAGTATATCTGTAGGTGCATCAGGTGCAATATTTGGACTCTTAGGAGCAATGCTTATATTTGGATTAAAAGAAAGAGATAAAATTGGAAAGCAATATATGAAAAATATATTAGAAACTATAGGATTGAATGTTATTATAGGTATAACTATTCCGAATATAGATAATTTTGCTCATTTAGGTGGATTAATTCTTGGAGCAATAACTTCATTTATATTATTTAAAAAGAAAAATTTTAAGACTAATTAGTTAATATTTAGTAAACAATATTTATAAAGTAAAAATAAATTTTTAAATTTGTTATAATTATCAGTACTAAATTCTAGGAGTGATATCATTGAAAAATAAAGAAAATAAGAATGAATTTATACTAGCAGTTATTTTTACTTTACTACTAATAATAACTGCTATATACGATTTTATGGTAAGGGATGGAGAAAAGCTTTTTAGAATAGGACTTACATTTGTAACTATAGTAGGAGCATATTTATTATATATAAAGAGCTTTCTTAAGGGATCTAGAATTATATACTATATAAATATGAGTTTTATATTCTTATCAATGTATTTAGCAAGTGTTTGGGATTTTTATTCAATAACTAATTATGATAAATTTTTGCACTTATTATCTGGGGCTATAATTGCTATAATTGGATATGTTTTATTTTTATATTTAACTAATGAAAAATCAAGAAAAGAAATGAACCCGCTTATTTCAGTTATGTTTGTTATATTATTTGCAACAGCTGCAGCAGGAACGTGGGAAATATGGGAGTTTACAACAGATTCTTTATTTGGACTTCATGCTCAAAATGGTAGTTTAAATGATACTATGTGGGATATAATATGTGGAACTGTGGTTGGGATAATAACAGCTATTCCAATATATATGTATAGCAAAGGTAAAGATATAAAAATAATAAAGTATATAATAGATGATGTAGAAAAAAGTAGAAAATAAATTTTATTAAATAAATTATTATAATTTAAGTACAGGTTATAAAGATTATTTTTTATTAGTAATATTTATAATCTGTACTTAAATTCGTTACATAATAAAATTTATATAATGATTTTTAAATGTTTTCAAATTTTTAAAATAATATACAAATGCGCATAAAATTATTAAATTAATAATTTTATAGAATATTAAAGAAAAATATAGTAAAAAATATTATAATAATGTATTATAAATATTATTGGAAATTAAAGGAGTTGGGGCCAATGTCCGGAAGAGAATATGTAAATAAAGTTATTACTGAAGTAGAAAAAAGAAATAGTGGTGAAAAGGAATTTCTATCTGCAATAAAAGAAGTACTGAATTCTTTAGTGCCAGTATTCGACAAGCATCCTGAATACATAGAAGAGGGAATATTAGAAAGAATTGTTGAACCTGAAAGACAAATATTTTTTAGGGTACCATGGATAGATGATGAAGGAAAAGTTCAAATTAATAGAGGATTTAGAGTTCAGTTTAATAGTGCAATTGGACCTTATAAAGGTGGACTAAGATTCCATCCATCTGTAAATCAAAGTATAATAAAGTTTTTAGGTTTCGAACAAATATTTAAAAATTCCTTAACTGGCTTACCTATAGGTGGAGGTAAGGGTGGATCAGATTTTGATCCTAAGGGAAAATCAGATAGAGAAGTAATGAGATTTTGTCAAAGTTTTATGGCAGAATTATGCAAGCATATTGGCCTTGATACAGATGTACCAGCTGGAGATATTGGAGTTGGAGCTAGAGAAATAGGATATATGTATGGCTATTATAAGAAAATTAGAAATGCAAATGATCAAGGCGTTTTAACTGGAAAAGGATTAACTTATGGTGGAAGTTTAGTTAGAAAAGAAGCTACTGGTTATGGATTAGTATATTTTACAGAAGAAATGTTAAATGATAAAAATTTAAGTTTTAAAGATAAAACGGTAGTTATATCAGGATCAGGAAACGTTGCTATATATGCTTGTGAAAAAGCAACGGAATTAGGAGCTAAGGTTGTAGCTTTAAGTGATTCAAATGGATACATTTATGATGAAAATGGAATAAATTTAGATATAATAAAAGAAATTAAAGAAGTAAGAAGAGGTAGAATCAAGGAATATGTATATTTTGTCCCAACTTCTAAGTATGTAGAAGGATTTGGAGAAATTTGGAAGATTAATTGTGATATAGCACTTCCTTGTGCAACACAAGGAGAATTAGATATTGAATCAGCAAAAAGTTTAATTTCAAATGGAGTAAAAGTTGTTTCAGAAGGTGCCAACATGCCAACAGATTTAGATGCAATTGAATTACTTCAAAAATCAGGAGTTATGTTTGGACCAGCAAAAGCTGCCAATGCAGGTGGAGTTGCATGTTCTGCATTAGAAATGTCTCAAAATAGTATGAGATTAGCTTGGAGTTTTGAGGAAGTTGATTTAAAACTTAAAGACATAATGAAAAACATATATAAGAACTCTAAAAATGCTGCAGAAAAGTATGGAGAGCCAGGAAATATATTAATGGGAGCAAATATAGCTGGATTTGAGAAAGTTGCAGAGGCTATGTTAGCTCAAGGAATAGTATAATCTCTAAAATAGCAACCCCTATTTGAAGATTATTAATAATGTGGCACTTAGTTTTAAGTTAATACTTATATCTAAGTGCCTTTTATATTTTAATAGTATAAATTTTATAATGATATAAAGAAAATTATTAATAAAAGGGAAACATCAACAATATATTTATTTAGGGTAAAAAAATTAGGGAATTATTACATAAGCATATTATTTATATATGTTATTTATATAGGATAAAATAATATATATAAATAATTATTTGGTATTTGATAAATTGAAAGTAATTGAAATATATAATTAGAAGTATTGTTTTAGTAATTCCTATAAAAAATTAAATAATATATAATTATAATTTTTATAATATATTCCTAGTTTTAATTACTTAGATTATTAATTGAAGTACGCTGGATTGATATAAATATTAATGAATTTTTAAGATTTCTACACTTGATTTTTTACCCCTATTAGAATATATTTAATAAAGATGTCAAAGATAATGTTCAAAAATAGTAATACAAGGAAAATTTCCTTTATTTATAGGAGTGGATGTAATGGAAGAGATTATTTTTACTGTGACAGGTGCATTTCAGATTGTTGTCTTTGCAATAATGATGTATTATTTCATATTAGCTTTTTTTGGATTAAGAAGAAAAGCAGAAAAGAAAAATTATACACCTACAAAAAAGTTTGCAATGATAGTTGCAGCTCATAATGAGGAAGTTGTTATTGGAAAGTTAATAGAGAGTATGCTAAATCAGGATTATCCGAGAGAGCTTTTTGATGTTTTTGTTATTGCAGATAATTGTGATGATAACACTGCAAAAATAGCAAGAAAATATGGAGTCTATGTTTATGAAAGATTCAATAAAGAACAAAAGGGTAAAGGATATGCATTAGAATGGATGTTTGATAAAATATTCAAAATGCAAAAGAAATATGATGCAGTTGCAGTATTTGATGCTGATAATTTAGTATCAAAAAATTGGTGTAAAGAAATAAATTCAAAAATGATAGAAGGTTATAAAGTAGTACAAGGCTATATAGATAGTAAAAATCCTAATGATTCATGGATAGCTACTTCTTATTCAATAGCATTTTGGACACAAAATAGAATGTATCAATTAGCAAGAGCAAATGTTGGATTATCAAATCAAATTGGTGGAACAGGCTTTGCAATAGACATAGATATTTTAAAGAAGTTTGGTTGGGGGGCTACATGCTTAACTGAAGACTTAGAATTTAGTTGTAAATTAGTTTTAAATGGCGAAAAAGTAGGTTGGGCTCATGATGCAATAATTTATGATGAAAAGCCATTAACATTAAAACAATCATGGGTACAAAGAAGAAGATGGATGCAAGGATTTACAGATGTAGCATCTAGATATTTTGTTAAACTTGTCAAAAAAGGTATCAAAGAAAGAAAATGGTTTGTTTTAGATTGTGCTTTATATGTTATACAGCCGTTCTTTACTTTAATGATTGGTATATCAGCAATATTAAGCTTTATTCAAGGCATGAGCCCAGAAGGACTTAATATCTTTTTAATTAGTTATTTAACAGGAGATGTTTTCTTTAAAGTTATTGGTATTATGCAATTTTTAATTACTCCTTTAATTATGAGATTAGATAAAAAGATATCACCTGGACTTTTTGTAATGCTTATATTCTATTCTTTAAGCGTATTTATATTACCTGTATTTGCTACGAAGGCAGAAAATTATGCAACAGTTTTATTAATAGACATAGTTTATAATTTGGCGTTCTTATTGGCTACAGCATTATTCTTAGGTAAAAAGAAACTTATTTTATTCTTTAGATTCTTATTATATTCATTATATACATTAACATGGATACCAATTACAATAGAAGGTATAATAAGAAAGAATAATAAGGAATGGAATCCAACTAAGCATGTTAGAAATATAGAAATTTGTGATGTTCAGTAATTAAAAGAGCTGTTATAAAACTACTAAAAATAGTTTTATAACAGCTCTTTAAATATGTAAAGAGGATTATAAATATTTTTAAATTTTAAATTCTTTTGCGAACGTTTGTTTGACTTTTTTGATATAAAGATTTATATTTTTATTTGTAAGTTAATTATGATAAAATTAAAAAGATTATATAGGTTACAATAAAGCTTTAAGGCTTAAATAATTAATTAAAGTAATTGATATTATAAAATAAATTTAATGTTTGAGTAACTTATATTAAAAATTATTAGTATATATGATTTCAATTTAAATTTTAATTAAATAAGTATGTTGGCTATTTAATATACAATTAGTTTTAATTATTTACATTATTAATTGAAGCATATATATATTGAATATGGATGGTTAAACTAATTAAAAGATCTTGGTTTGACGTATTAATAGTGATTTTGGAGGTTTGTATGAACGAAGATTTAATGAAAGGATATGATGTTACTGATTTAACTTCCTTAGAAAAATTGGAGCCAGTTAGAATAAGACCGGGGATGTATATAGGCTCTACAGGAACAAAGGGATTACATCATTGTGTTTGGGAAGTTTTAGATAATTCTATAGATGAAATATCCAATGGTTATGGAGATAAGGCTACAATTGTTATAAATAAAGATAAAAGTATTACAGTTATTGATAATGGAAGAGGAATCCCAACAGGTATTCACCCAATTAAAAAGAAGTCAGGAGTAGAGATGGTTTTTACAGAACTACATACTGGGGGAAAGTTTAATAATAAAAATTATAAAACTTCTGGTGGATTACATGGTGTAGGAGCAGCTGTTGTAAATGCTTTATCATCATGGTTAGAGGTTGAAGTACATCAAAATGGAAATATATATAAGCAAAGGTTTGGATATGCTTATGATAAAGAATTAAAGAGAGATATGCCTGGAACACCTATAACAAAGCTTGAGGTAGTTGGAAAAACTAAAAATACAGGTACTAAAGTTACTTTTATGCCAGACAAAGAGGTCTTTTCAAGTGTTGACTTTAAAATTGATGTAATTGATGAAAGGCTACAAGAATTAGCATTCCAAAATAAAGGAATACATCTAGAGTTAATAGACTTAAGAAAAGAAGAAGAATTTAGAAAAGAATATTATTCTGAAAGAGGACTTTTAGATTTTATAGAATATTTAAATGAAAGTAAGACTACACTTCATCAAGTTCCAATTTACTTTGAAGGAGAAAGAGTAGTTAATAATATACAAATGTTTGGGGAATTATGTATTCAATTCACAGATTCATCAACAGAAAATATAGCTAGTTATGTTAATAATATTCCTACTACAGAAGCAGGAACTCATGAAACAGGATTTAAAACAGGAATGACTAGAGCCTTTAAAGAAGGTGCTAAGAAACTTGGACTTGTGAAGGAAAAGGATAAGGATTTTGAAGGTGACGATTTAAGAGAAGGCATGACTGCTATCGTAAGAATTAAAATAACTAATCCTATGTTCGAAGGTCAAACAAAGACTAAACTAGGTAGTACTGAAGCATATACTATGATGAATGATTTGGCATATACTAAGTTTAGCGAATGGATCGAAGATAACAAAGAAGTTGCAACTATGCTTATAAATAATGCACTTCAAGCAGCCCAAAGAAGAGAAAAAATTAAAAAAATTAATGAAGCTGAAAAGAAAAAGGTAGGAAAAGGTGCTGCGCCACTTGCAGGTAAGGTTGCGGTTTGTACTTTGAAAGATAATACAGTAAATGAATTTATAGTAGTTGAGGGAGATTCAGCTGGTGGTTCTGCAAAACAAGCAAGAGATAGAAGATTCCAAACTATAATGCCTTCAAAAGGTAAGATAATGAATACAGAAAAACAAAAGTTAGAAAATGTTTTAGCTTCAGAGGAGTTAAAGATATTTAATACAGCTTTAGGAACAGGAACTTTAGACAATTATAAAGAAGAAGATTTAAAGTATGACAAAATAATAATAATGAGTGATGCTGATGTAGATGGATATCATATAAGAACTTTATGGATGACATACATATATAGATATATGAGACCTTTAATTGCAAATGGTCATTTATATTTAGCACAACCACCACTATATAAAGTATATAAAACAGTTAAAGGAAAAGAAGTTCATAAATATGCTTATAGTGATGAGGAACTTGAAAATGTAAAAAAAGAAATTGGTAAAGGTGCACTTATACAAAGATATAAAGGGCTTGGTGAAATGAATCCAGATCAATTATGGCAAACTACATTAAATCCAGAAACAAGAACTCTACTTCAAGTAACTATTGAAGATGCTGCTAAAGCTGAAAAAATGGTTTCTTTACTGATGGGGGATATAGTTGAACCAAGAAAAACTTATATGTACAAATATGGAGAATTTTAATTATAGGATGGAGAAAAAATATGGCGAAGAAAGTTAATGATATACCAAGGGATAATAATATAATTAGAGTCCCTTTAGAAGAGGCAATGCCTGATAACTATTTGCCCTATGCTATTGAAGTTGCAAAGGATAGAGCACTGCCTGATGTTAGAGATGGATTAAAACCAGTTCATAGAAGAATATTATATGGAGCATATCAGCTAAAAGCATTTCCAGACAGACCTTATTATAAGTCTGCGAGAATAGTTGGAGATATCTTAGGTAAGTATCATCCACATGGAGATTCATCAGTTTATGATGCTATGGTTATAATGGCTCAAAACTTTTCAACTAGAGAAACTCTTATAGATGGTCATGGTAACTGGGGATCTATGGATGGTGATGGAGCAGCAGCTATGAGATATACAGAAGCAAGACTTGCTCCAATTGCTATGGAGATGCTTAGAGATATAGATAAAGAGACTGTTGATATGGTTCCAAACTATTCGGATAGTGAAATGGAACCTAAAGTGCTTCCAAGTAGGTATCCTAATCTTTTAGTTAATGGTACATTTGGAATTGCAGTAGGACTTGCGACTAATATTCCTCCTCATAACTTAGGTGAGGTTACAGATGGTGTATTAGCATATATAGATAATTCAGAAATAACAACTAAAGAACTTATGAATTATGTAAAGGGACCAGACTTACCTACTGGTGGAATATTAATAGGACAAAATTCTATTTTGGCAGCTTATGAAACTGGAGAGGGTAAGGTAACTTTAAGAGCTAAAACTAATATTGAAAGACTTGAAAACGGAAGAGTTGGAATAGTAATAACTGAGTTCCCTTTTAGAAGAAATAAAGCAAAACTTCTTCAAACTATATCTGAAATGACTGGAGATAAAAGACATGCTAAGGCATTAGAATCAATAGTTGATATTAGAGACGAGTCAGATAGGAGTGGGGTAAGAGCTGTTATAGAGTTAAGAAAAGCAGCTGATGAAGAAGTAGCAGATAAGGTTTTAAAATATTTATTTAAAAGAACAGATCTTCAATGTAATTTAAGCTTTAATATGGTAGCTCTTGCAGATGGAAAGCCTCAAACAATGGGGTTAAAAACTATAATAAAGCATTATGTAAACCACCAAAAGGAAATAGTAACTAGAAGAACTATAAAAGAATTATCTATTGCTGAAAAAAGGTTTCATATAGTTGAAGGATTTATTAAGGCTATAGATGTTTTAGATGAAATTATTAAAACAATAAGAGAATCTAAATCTAAGAAAGATGCAGGAGTAAATCTTATAAGTAAATTTGGATTTACAGAAATACAAGCAGAAGCAATTTTAGAATTGATGTTATATAGATTAACTGGACTTGAGATAAAAGTATTCCAAAAGGAATATGCTGAATTAGAAAAAATTATAAAGAAACTTAAAAAGATATTATCAGAAGAAAAAGAACTTCTAAAAGTAGTAAAAAATGAATTAAAAGAAGTATCAGATAAATATAGAAATCCTAGAAAGACATCTATTATTAAGGATGATAATGAAGCAAAAATAGATGTTGAAGAGCTTATAGTTGTAGAAGATGTTATGATAACACTTTCTAAGGATGGCTTTATAAAAAGAATACCGCTAAAAACATTCAATAGACTTAATGCGAAGGCAGAAGATATTGAATATAGAGAAGGTGATGAATTAAAGTTCTTATTTAAATCTAATACTACAGAAAGCATTCTTTTATTTACAAACAAAGGAAATATGTATCAAACTAAAGGTATAAATATTCCAGAAGGTAAATGGAAAGAAAAAGGTGAAAAAGTAGATAATATAATAAAAACTTTAAATCTTGAAGAAGAAAATATTATATTTGCAACTTCAGTAACTTCATTTATACCAAGCAAATATATTCAATTTATAACATCAAGAGGTGGAATTAAGAGAAGTTCATTAGATAAATTCCAAACAAGCTATACAAAATTGCAAGCTATAAAGCTTAAAGAACTTGAAGAAGTTATAGATGTTATATTATTAAATCAAGAAGAGGTAAAAGAATTTATAAGCTTTGAAACAAAAGAGGGATTATCATTTAGCTTACAAATTCCTAAAATAGAAGATTTACCTAGAAATATATTACCGACAATAATGTTCAATTTATCTAATAAGGATGAAATAATAAAAGTTGAATATAGTGAAACTATGGAGTTTGTTAATTTTTCTATAGGAATAACTTCAAAAGGAACTATAAAAGGCTTTAACAGTATTAAGAAAAATGATAATTTAAAAGTAAGTACAGATTCTTTAAGTAATGTATTAATGTTTACAAATAAGGGGAAAGTATTTAAAATACCAGCATTCTTATTATCTGGAGTAAGCAAAGGAGAGCTGCCACTAGATAAAATTGTAGATAATATAGAAAAAGATGAAAAAGTAATAAAAGTATTTTCTTTAAAAACTTTTGAAGAAAATAAATTTATTTACTTCTTTACAAGAAGAGGAATGATTAAAAAGACTGCTTTAACAGAGTTTGATGGTAATTATTCAACACAAATAACGTATAAATTTAAGTATGATAATGATGAGTTAATATCAGTTGAATTATATGATGAGTATCAAGTTGAGATGCTTATTATAACTAAAAAGGCAATGGGTATAAAATTCTCTTCTGAAAATGTTAATACTATGGGAAAAGTTGCTTCGGGAGTTACAGGAATAAGTTTAAAAGAAAATGATGAAGTAATTTATGGTTCTTTAATAGGCTCACAAAGTAGGGATAATACAAATGAAATTGCATTAACATCTACGGATAAAATAACGTTAATTTCTAAAAATAAAGAAAAGAAGGAAGTAGAGCTAGAAGATATAAAGCTTCAAAATAGAGCAGGTAAGGGAAGTAGTATAATGACTATATCCTTAGAGGATGAAATCAAAGAAATTATATAATCATGGAGGGGATTGTAGAATGAAAGTAGCAATTTTATTAGCAAATGGTTTTGAAACTTTAGAAGCCTTAACTGTTGTTGATATTTTAAGAAGAGCAGAAGTAGAATGTCATACTTTTGCATTAGAAGGTGAAGAAGTAAAAACATCTCATAATATAATAGTAAAAGCTGATAAAAATATAATGGATAAAGAACTAAAAAATTATGATTTTTTAGTTTTACCAGGTGGTATGCCAGGAGCTAAAAATTTAAGAGATAGTGAACGAGTTATAGAATTAGTAAAAGAATTTAATGCTAAAGATAAATGGATCTGTGCAATTTGTGCAGGACCAATAGCTCTAGGTGAGGCAGGAATAACAGAAGGTAAAAATATGACATGTTATCCTGGCTTTGAAGACCAAATAGGTAATAGTAATTACAAGGAAGATTTAGTAGTTGTAGATGGTAAAATGATAACAGGTAAGGGACCAGCTGCAGCAATTCCATTTGCTTTTGAAATATTATCAGTAATTTCAAAAGATAAGGCAGAGTCTATAAAGAGCGGTATGTTATTTAAATAGTTTTGTCTTAGGAGGGAAAATGAAAGAAAATTGGATACTAGTAAATAAAAAAGAGGGCTTTTTAAGGCTCTCTAATTCTATAAATGAAAACCCATTAGTACTAAGACTTCTTGCAAATAGAGGGATAGATACTTTTGAAGAAGCTAATAGATTTCTAAATGGAACAATAAATGATTTTTATGATGGATATCTAATGGCTGATATGAAAAAAGGAGTAAGCATTATAAAAAATGCTATTTTAAATAATAAAAAAATAATTATTTATGGAGATTATGATTGTGATGGAGTAATTAGCACGACTATATTTTACAAAGCTTTAAAAAATGTAGGAGCAAATTATAGTTATTATATCCCAAATAGGGAAGATGAAGGCTATGGAATGCATAGTGGAAGAATAAAAAAGCTTAAAGAAGAGGGATATGAAGTAGTTTTAACTTGTGATAATGGTATAGCTGCATTTGAACAAGTGGACTTAGCTAAAGAACTTGGCATGGAGATAGTCATTACTGACCATCATGATATACCAATTAGAGAAAATTATAAAGGTGAATTGAAAGAAACTGTACCTAGTGCAGATGCTATAATAAATCCAAAAAGAAGTGATTGTAAATATCCATTTAAAAATCTTTGTGGAGCTGGAGTAGCATTAAAATTCTCTAAGTGTTTATATGATGAATTTGAAATAGATGAAGAAAAGTTTTTAGATTTAATACAGTTTGCCTCTATAGCAACGGTTTGTGATGTTGTAGATTTAGTTGATGAAAATAGAATTATTGTTAAAAAAGGACTAGAATTATTAAATAATACAAAGAACTTTGGAATACAAGAATTGAAAAAATCAACTGGATTAAGTGATAAAAGAATTGAAGAATATCATTTAGGATTTGTAATAGGGCCATGTATAAATGCTACAGGAAGGTTAGAAACTGCAGATTTATCAGTAGAATTGTTGATAACAGATGATGTTAATAAGGCTAAAGCCTTAGCAAATCAATTAAGTGAATTAAATACAATAAGACAAGATTTAACTAAAGAAAGTACTGAAAAAATTATTGAAAAAATAGAAAATGAAAAAAGCAAAGAAGAAAAAGTAATAGTGGTATATGATGATACTATACATGAAAGTATTGCAGGAATAGTAGCAGGTAGAGTAAAAGAAAGATATAACATGCCTTGTATAGTCTTAACTAAAGGTAAGGAAATGCCTAAAGGATCTGCAAGATCAATAGAGAGCTATAATATATTTGAAGAACTTAGCAAATGTAGTGAGCTTATAGAAAAGTTTGGTGGGCATCCAATGGCTGCAGGATTATCTATTAAAGAAGAAAATATAATTCCATTAAGAAATAAGTTGAACAATATATGTAAATTATCAGATAATGATATAATTCCTACTGTTAAGATAGATTCGCCTCTTGGATTAAATTACTTAAATGAAGACTTAATAAATATTATTGAAAGTTTAAGACCTTTTGGAAAAGGAAACTCTAGTCCTTTATTTGCTGTTAAAAATGTTAATATAGAAAGACTATGGTTACTAGGAAAAGAAAAGAATTTTCTAAAGCTTAGATTTAAATTTGAATCTAATGGAAGATTTTTATATATAGATGGTATAAGCTTTGATAAATTTGAAACTTTTAAAGAAGAAGTTATAAATAAATATGGGGAAGAAGAATTTATTAGAGCTTGTGACAGTAGCTATATAAATTTAAAAGCAGATGTGATTTATTATCCTAATATTAATGAATTTAATGGTAAAAGAAATATCCAGCTTATGATAAAAAATATACGAATAAACTAAAAAGGAGTTACCTTGATATGATATAAATCACGTTAAGGTAACTCCTTAAGTTTATGGTATTTTAATGATTTAACAATAGAAAACTATTTTATTCCGTTTTCATATTGTTCTACCATTCTTTTAACCATTTCTCCTCCAACGCTACCGCATTGTTTTGAAGATAAATCTCCATTGTAATCAGAGAATGGTACTCCCATTTCGCTAGCTACTTCATTTTTGAATTTAGCTAATCCATTTTTTGCTTCTGGTATTAAACTTCTGTTACTTGCCATGATTTTTACACCTCCTTGTCTCTTTTGTAATTATAGCTTGTGTATATTTTTAAAAAATATGATATGTAACTTTAGGTAATTGGGCATAATAGTGGAAGAGATAATTTTTTATAATAAATTAAATAACATTTAAATTGTTTTGAATAATATGATATTATTTAAGAAGAAAAAACAATTTTAAATTATAGCTAAAAGTAAATAACTTATAAAATAATTTGGATTTTTTAAATTATAATATATAAAACTCTTTGAGGGTTTTATTCCGAAATTATCAATTATTAATTATTAATTGTCAATTAAATAAGTGGGGTGTTTAAATGAGTAAATATAAAATAATAATGACTGGGGGAGGAACAGCAGGCCATGTTACTCCTAATTTAGCGTTAGTGCCAAGATTAAAAGAAGAAGGTTTTGATATAAAATACATAGGAAGCAAAGATGGAATAGAAAAAGAAATAATAAAAGATGCTAATATACCTTATTATGAAATATCATCAGGAAAATTAAGAAGATATTTTGATATTAAAAATTTTACAGATCCTTTTAAAGTTATGAAAGGTGTTATAGAAGCTAATAAAATAATTAAAAAAGAAAAACCAGATATAATATTTTCTAAGGGGGGATTTGTTGCAGTACCAGTTGTAATAGCTGCTTCAATGAAGAGAATCCCAGTTGTATCACATGAATCGGACTTAACTCCGGGTTTAGCAAATAAGCTATCGGCTCCATTTTGTTCAAAATTATGCGTTACATTTAGAGAAAGTTTAAATTATATAAAGGATGGTAAAGGTGTATTAACAGGAACACCAATAAGAAAAGAAATTTTAAGTGGCAGTGCAATTAAAGGAAAACAGATATGTGGGTTTAATGATAATAAGGAAATTTTATTTATTATCGGGGGAAGTTTAGGCGCTAAAAGTATTAATGAGGAAGTAAGAAAAAATATTAAAACCTTATTAGAAAGTTTTAATATTATTCATATATGTGGAAAAGGAAATTTAGATAAAAAACTAAACAATTTAAAAGGATATGTACAATATGAGTATGTTAAAGATGAACTTCCACATTTGTTAAAAGCTGCTGATTATGTAATATCTAGAGCTGGTGCCAATGTTATATTTGAATTACTAGCATTAAATAAACCAACTCTTTTAATTCCTTTATCTAAAAAGATAAGTAGAGGGGATCAAATATTAAATGCTAAATCTTTTGAGAAGGAAGGGTACTCAGTAGTCCTTGATGAAGATGAAATGATAGAAAATAAAGAAATGCTACTTACAAAAATTAATGAGTTGAAAGAGAAAAGTAGTGCTTTAGTGAAAAATATGAAAAAAAGTGGTATAACTAATGGTGTAGATGCGATTTTTGGAGTAATTAACCAAAGTATGGAGTTAAATAAGTAAAATAAGATTTTTTTTAATTGAAAAGGATATATTGAAGTAATATGGCTTGTATAAAACTTGCAAAAAAAAAATAGTGTTATATAATAAAATAGTGAGTAAAAAAACAGGTAATATATATCCAACAATGTGACTTAATTTAGTCAAAGGATGAGGTGATGTAATTATGAAGAAAATTTCTATTATCTATTGGAGCAATGGAGGAAATGTAGAAGTTCTTGCAAATTCAATTGCAGAAGGTGCTAAATGTGCCAATGCAGATGTAAATATAAAATATGTTTATGATGCAACAGTTGAAGATGTAATAGAAGCTGATGCAGTTGCTTTTGGAAGCCCATCAATGGATAATAATAGAATTGAACAACATGAGATGGAACCATTTATCAACCAATTCAAATTATTACCGAACAAACAAAAGAAGATAGTATTATTTGGATCATATGGATGGGATGATGGAAAGTTCATGGTTGACTGGGTTCAACGTATGAATGATTACGACTTTAATGTTGTAGGACACATCGCCGTTAAAGAATCACCAAGCGAAGAAGAATTGTTAAAGGCAAAGGAACTTGGTGAGGAGTTAACTAAATAAATTCTTTGAGGGGGTAAAGACTCAGGAAAGTACCTTAGGGGTTAGGTACGGAGACGTAATTAAGCGATTGAATCTTTTCTTACCAATAATTAATTTCTATTGAATACAGTATTAATTTTCTGTATTTAGCGTATTTATAAAATTTTATATATAAGGAAGAGAGGTCAAACACGATGAGAAAAATGAAAACTATGGATGGTAATACAGCTGCAGCTCATATATCATATGCGTTCACAGAAGTAGCTGCTATTTTCCCAATCACACCATCATCACCAATGGCTGAGCACGTTGATGAATGGGTAGCACAAGGAAGAAACAACATATTTGGACAACCTGTTAAGGTTATGGAAATGCAATCAGAAGCAGGAGCAGCTGGTGCAGTTCACGGATCTTTACAAGCTGGTGCATTAACAACAACATATACAGCATCACAAGGTTTATTATTAATGATACCAAATATGTACAAGATTGCTGGGGAAATGCTTCCAACAGTATTCCATGTATCAGCTAGAGCTTTAGCAACTTCTTCATTAAGTATATTTGGAGACCATCAAGATGTTATGGCTGCAAGACAAACTGGTTTTGCAATGCTTGCAGAAGGATCAGTTCAAGAAGTTATGGATTTATCAGCAGTAGCTCATTTAACTGCAATAAAAACAAGAATACCATTTATGAACTTCTTTGATGGATTTAGAACTTCACACGAAATTCAAAAAATAGAAGTTTTAGAATATGATGAATTAGCTAAATTAGTTGATTATGATGCTTTAGATGCTTTCAGAAAGAGAGCTTTAAATCCAAATCATCCAGTAACTAGAGGTACTGCACAAAATCCTGATATATACTTCCAAACTAGAGAATCAGTAAATAGATTCTATGAAGATATTCCAGAAGTTGTAGAAAGCTACATGGCTGAAATAACTAAATTAACAGGAAGAGAATATCACTGCTTCGATTATTATGGAGCACCAGATGCAGACAGAGTAATAATTACAATGGGTTCATCAACAGACGTTGCTGAAGAAACTGTTGACTACTTAAATGCAAATGGAGAAAAAGTTGGGGTTGTTAAAGTAAGACTTTACAGACCATTCTCTACAGAAAGATTATTAAAGGTAATACCAGCTACAGTAAAATCTATAGCTGTTCTAGATAGAACTAAAGAACCAGGTTCAATTGGTGAACCATTATATCTAGATGTTAAGAGTGCATTCTATGGAAGAGAAAATGCTCCAGTTATAGTTGGAGGAAGATATGGACTAGGTTCAAAAGATCCAAATCCAGCACATATAGCTTCTGTATATGCTAACTTATCATCAGAAAATCCAAAAGATGGATTTACAATTGGTATTGTTGATGATGTAACTAATACTTCATTAGAAGTAACTGGTGACATCGATGCTACTCCAGAAGGAACTAAAGCATGTAAGTTCTGGGGATTAGGATCAGACGGTACAGTCGGTGCTAATAAGAGTGCTATTAAAATTATCGGAGACCATACAGATATGTATGCTCAAGGATATTTCTCATACGATTCAAAGAAATCTGGTGGTATAACAGTATCACACTTAAGATTTGGTAAGAAACAAATCAAATCACCATATTTAGTTGACAAGGCTGACTTTATAGCATGTCATAACCAAGCTTACGTTTATAAATATGACGTATTAGAAGGGTTAAAGAAAAATGGTAAGTTCTTATTAAATACAATCTGGAGCCCAGAAGAAGTTAATGAAAAGTTACCAGCATCAATGAAGAAATTCATAGCAGAAAACAACATTGATTTCTATACTTTAAATGCTGTTAAGATAGCACAAGAAATTGGTCTTGGTGGAAGAATCAACATGATAATGCAAGCTGCATTCTTTAAGATTGCTAATATCATTCCAGTTGAAGATGCTGTTAAATACTTAAAAGACGCTGTAGTTAAGTCATACGGTAAAAAAGGTGAAAAAGTTGTTAACATGAACTATGCTGCTATAGACAAAGGTGTTGAATCTATAGTTAAGATAGAAGTTCCAGCTGATTGGAAAGATGCTGTTGAAGAAGTTAAGGAAGAAAAGAATGAAGTTCCTGCTTTCATCAAGAACATAGTTGAACCAATCAATGCTCAAAAAGGATTTGACCTTCCAGTTTCAGCATTTGACGGAATGGAAGATGGTACATTCATGGCAGGTACTGCTGCATATGAAAAGAGAGGTATAGCTATTAATGTTCCAGAATGGCAACAAGATAAATGTATCCAATGTAACCAATGTGCATATGTATGTCCACATGCTGTTATAAGACCATTCTTATTAAATGAAAATGAAAAAGAAAATGCACCAGAATCATTAAAGATTGTTCCTGCAAAGGCATTAAAGACAGAAGAGCCAACATTCTATACAATTGGAGTTACTCCATTAGATTGTACAGGTTGTGGAAACTGTGCTCAAGTTTGTCCAGCACCTGGCAAGGCATTAATAATGAAACCAATGGATACTCAAGAAGATCAAATCGAAGCTTGGGATTATGCAGTTAAAGAAGTTGCACCTAAGAAGAACCCAATGAATAAGAATACAGTTAAGGGTAGCCAATTCGAGCAACCATTATTTGAATTCTCAGGAGCTTGTGCTGGTTGTGGAGAAACTCCATATGCTAAGCTTGTAACTCAATTATTTGGTGATAGAATGATGATAGCTAATGCTACTGGATGTTCATCAATTTGGGGTGGATCAGTTCCTGCAACTCCATATACAGTAAATAATGAAGGACATGGTCCAGCTTGGGCTAACTCATTATTTGAAGATAATGCTGAATTTGGATTAGGTATGTACTTAGGAGTTAAGGCTATAAGAGAAAGAATAGCTGATAACATGAAGAAGGCTCTAGAAGTAGAAACTTCAGAAGAGGTTAAAGCAGTACTTCAAGACTGGTTAGACAACATGAACAGTGGAGAAGGAACTAGAGATAGAGCTGATAGAGTTCTAGCTACTTTAGAAAAAGTTGATGCTGATTATGCAAGAGAAATCTTAAAGGATAAGGAATTCCTAGTTAAGAGATCTCAATGGATATTCGGAGGAGACGGATGGGCATATGACATCGGATACGGTGGATTAGACCATGTTCTTGCTTCAGGAGAAGACGTAAATGTTCTTGTATTTGATACAGAAATATACTCAAATACTGGTGGACAATCTTCTAAATCAACTCCAACTGCTGCAATAGCTAAGTTTGCTGCATCAGGAAAGAGAACTAAGAAGAAAGACCTAGGAATGATGGCTATGACATATGGATATGTATATGTAGCTCAAATTTCTATGGGAGCTGACAAGAACCAAACTCTTAAAGCAATAGCTGAAGCTGAAGCTTATAATGGTCCATCATTAATCATTGCTTATGCTCCATGTATAAGCCATGGTATTAAGAGTGGTATGGCTAATAGCCAAGATGAAGCTAAGAAAGCTGTTGAATGCGGATACTGGGGATTATATAGATATAATCCAAACTTAATTGGAACTAAGAATCCATTCTCATTAGATTCTAAAGAACCAAAAGCTGATTTCAGAGAATTCTTAATGGGTGAAGTAAGATACGCATCACTTGCTAAGGCATTCCCAGAAGCTGCTGAAGCTTTATTCGAAAAGACAGAAAAGGATGCTATGGAAAGATTAGCAAACTATAAGAGATTAGCAGAACAACAATAATTTTTATAGATGAGGAGCTATAAAGCTCCTCATTTTTTTATACTCTTAATAAAAAATAAAAATAATTTAATATTTTCCTTTTAATTTTTGTTAATTAAGGGTAGAATTAAATAGAATCATAATCTATTGAAGGAGGATTAGTTTAATGGATAACGAAAAGAAATGTGGATGCAACGAAGAAGAAAAGGAATGTGGATGCGGTCACGATCATGAACATGAACATCATGAAGGATGTGGTTGTGGAGAAGATCATCATGAACACTTTGTTGTAGACTTAGAAGATGATAATGGAAATGTTATTTCATGTCCAATTATAGATGCTTTTGAATTTGAAGAAAATGAGTATATCTTAGCTCAAGATCCAAATGAAGATTCAGTTTACTTATTTAGATCAAATGAAGATGGGGAATTAATAATTCCAGAAGAAGAAGAATTTGATAGAGTATCAAAGTTCTATAGTGAAGATTTAGCAGAATAATAATAAAAGAAGTGTCAAGTTTGGCACTTCTTTTATTTTGATAAAAATATAAATATTATTTTATTAAAATAAATAATCATAATGCTATAATTTATAACCAAAAGTTGAATTTATAGTTTCCTTATCTATGGTTTTCAAGTGAGCATATTAATTTTACCTTGGTTTAGAGTAAATTTGTGGAATAAGTAAATTTATATATGTTTACTTTTTAATTGTCATTTTATATTAATAATGATATATTTTTAATATATACTTAAGAAATAAGGTGTTAAAATGAACTATGCAGATTTACATATTCATTCAAGTTATTCAGATGGTAGTATGACACCAGAAGAAATTGTAGATAAAGCAAAAAGTCTAGGTGTGAAAAGTATTTCTATAACAGATCATGACTCAATAGCTTCACAATATATAATTAAAAATGATTATAAAGATATAAATATTATATCTGGAATAGAGCTAAGTACTGAATATGATGATTTAGAAATTCATATATTAGGATATTTTATTGATATAAAAGATAAAAATTTAAATGAAACTGTAAATAGATTAAATAAAGCAAGAATAGAAAGAATAGAAGAAATTCTTTTTAAGTTAAATAAGAATGATATCCATTTAACTTTAGATGAGCTGGCTATTGATTTAGATTCTACAGTGATTGGAAGAAGTCATGTTGCTAATGCTATGGTTAAAAAAGGATACTTTGATAGTTATAAAGCTGCTTTTACTAACTTTTTAGTTAAAGGAAAGCCTGCATATGTTAAAGGTTTCAAGCTAAATTATAAAGATGCTATAAAAGTTATAAATAATTCAGGTGGAATTGCAGTTTTAGCTCACCCAGGTCAAATATATAAAGGATTAGCAATAGAAAATATAATTAAGGATCTTAAATTTTATGGGCTAAGAGGTGTAGAGGTATATCATCCTAGCCATAGTAGAGAACAAACTAATAATTTTTATAATATATGTAAGAAATATAAATTATTCATAACTGGTGGAAGCGATTATCATGGTAAAGAATGTTATAATGAAAATTTAATAGGAAGCTATGGGATAAATGAAGCTTTACTAAATAAGTTGATAAATTTTAAAAAATAAATGGGGGTATCAAAATGGATTTATCTAATAAAGCAATGAAAATTAATCCATCAATAACACTAGAAATTACAGCAAAAGCAAAAGAATTAAAAGAATCAGGAGTTGATGTAGTAAGTTTTGGGGCAGGAGAACCAGATTTTAATACTCCGGAAAATATAATAGAAGCTGCTATAAAAGCTATGAAAGATGGAAAAACAAAATATACACCTACAAGTGGTATTTTAGATTTAAGAAAATCTATTTGTAATAAATTTAAAAAAGATAATGAATTAAATTATGATACAGATCAAATAGTAGTATCTACAGGAGCTAAGCAAAGTTTGGCAAATACCTTTTTAGCTATATTAAACGAAGGTGATGAAGTAATAATACCAACTCCTTATTGGGTAAGTTATCCAGAGTTGGTAAAGTTAGCTGGAGGGGTACCGGTATTTATAAATACTAATAAGGAAAATGATTATAAATATTCGGTAAAAGAGCTTAGAAATTTAATTACAAGTAAAACCAAAGCTATATTAGTAAATAGTCCTAATAATCCAACAGGAAGTATATATACAAAAGAAGAACTAACTGAAATTGCAGAGCTAGCTAAAGAATATGATTTAATAATAATATCAGATGAAATATATGAAAAATTGATATATGATAATGAAAAGCATATTAGCATAGCATCTATATCAAAAGATTCCTATGAAAGAACTATAGTGATTAATGGATTATCAAAGGCATATGCAATGACAGGTTGGAGAATAGGGTATTCAGCATCTAGCAAGGAAATTGCTAAGTTAATGAGTAGTGTTCAAAGTCATGTTACATCAAATATAAACTCTATATCTCAATATGCTGCAATTGAGGCGTTAAATGGGCCGCAAGATAGCATAAAGATAATGATAAAAGAATTTGAAAAAAGAAGAAATTATATGATTGATAGAATCAATAAGATTCATGGATTGTCAATTATAAGACCTAAAGGTGCTTTTTATATAATGGTATGTATAGAAAATTATTTTGGTAAAGAAATTAATGGTGAGATAATTAATTCATCTTTAGATTTTTCAAAAAGTTTATTAAATGAAGAAAATGTTGCAGTAATACCAGGAATTGCTTTTGGACTAGATAATTATATAAGATTATCTTATGCAACATCTATGGAAATAATTGAAGAAGGATTAAATAGATTAGAAAAATATTTAAGAAAATTAGTTTAATATATAAAAAGTAAAAATATTACTACGCTAAAGCTGTAGTAATATTTTTTTGTGTAAAATAATAATAAAGCTAATATTATTTTATATTTAAGCAATTCAGCTACTAATTTGTTTAATTATAGCAAATTATAGTATATAATTAATAATGAATTAGCTTAGGAGGAATGATAATGGATAAATTAGCAATATTTGATGTAGACTATACTATAACTAAAAAAGAAACTTTAATGCAATTATATAAATATGTTATTAAAAGAGATATAGGAAATATTAAATTTCTTCCAAGAGCTTTGTATAGTGGAATTATGTATTCTATAAAGGTTTATGATGAAAAGAGAGTAAAGGAGAGCTTTCTTAAATTTATAGATGGAATAGATGAAAATGATTTAGCTATATTAGTCAAAGATTTCTATAGCGATGTTTTAGAGAATATATTATATAAAGATGCTATAAAAATGATGAAAGATTTAAAAGGTCAAGGATATAAAGTATATTTAATATCTGCATCTCCAGAATTTTATTTAAGAGAATTTTACGCTATAAAAGAAGTAGATATGGTTATAGGAACAAAATTTACTATAGATAGTGGTAAGTTTATAAGGAAAATGGAAGGTGAAAATTGTAAAGGTGAAGAAAAAGTAAGAAGGCTTAAAGAAGTGCTAAAAAAGGAAAATATTAAAGTTGATTTTAAAAATTCTTATATGTTTTCTGATTCCTTATCAGATAAGCCGTTATTAGATTTAGTTGGAAATGCATATTTAATAAATTATAAAAAGAAAAATAGTTTTGAAGTATTAAGATGGAAATAAAGGGAGGAATTACTTATGGAAGCTATTTCAAAATATTATTTAGAAGATGGACATTTAGAAGGGATAGATAATTATACAAGTGATTCAACAGAAAAAGGTAGAATCATATATGAAGTTATAAGAGTTATAGATAGAGTTCCATTATTTTATGAAGAGCATATTAAGAGATTGGAATCATCTTTTAGGTTGATGGGAAAAACCTTTTCTTATAAATATGATAAAATAAAAGATTATCTAGTGAGCTTAATTGAAGCAAATAATGTAGAGTGTGGAAATATTAAACTTACATTTGATATAGAAAGTGATACTATGAAAGTTTTTAGTATTAAACATAGTTATCCAAGCGAAGATATGTATAAAAATGGAGTAGAAACTATACTTTATCATGGAGAAAGAACAAATCCTAATGCAAAGGTGATTGATAGTAATTTTAGACAAAAAGTAACTGATGAAATTAATAAAGCAAATGCTTTTGAAGCAATACTTGTAAACTCAAATGGATTTATAACTGAAGGAAGCAAGTCAAATATATTTATGATTAAAGAAGATACATTATATACTTCTCCATTAGAGGATGTTTTACCAGGAGTAACAAGAGGGAGAATTATATCATTAGCTAAAAGCTTAGGAATAAGTTTTGAAGAAAAAAAGATAAGTTTTAAACAATTAGAAAGTATTGATGCAATATTTATATCTGGTACATCACCTAAAATATTGCCAATTTCTAAAGTTGATAAAATTAACTTTAATGTTGAAAATAAAATTATGCAAAAATTAATTAAAAGCTTTGATGAAGAAATAAAAATATACATTAATAAATTTAGATAAAATAATAGATTTTTTCGTGTTTTTAAAAAGATTTGTGTATATTCAAAAATATTTTAAATTATGTTATGATTAAATTGGTAATTTAATTACCATATTTATGTAAAGGGGTACTGGGGTATGGAAGAAAATTATGATAAAATCAATAACATTGATGGAAGTGTCTATGTTAAGGGTAAAAGAATAATAGTTAAGAATCCAGTTGGAAATGGAGAATATGCAACCATTTCGCCACCTTTAAACGGGGAGTTATATATAAATGGAGAAAAGGTAGCTAAGCAGTCTAGTGTAAAAGAGGAAGACGTTATAGAGTTTAAAGAGTTTAAAGAAAAAGGACAACGTCTTATTAATATAACATTTAATGATGATAAAACAGAAGCATATATTTCAATTACATATAAGAAGGAATTAGTTTATTATTTAAAAGACTCAAAGGAAGGTAATATCCTATCACTAGATATAGACATTGAAGAAGGAATGGATCCACCAATAATAACAGAATCTGAGGTAGTTACTGAATTAAAAGATAAGGGTATATCTTATGGTATAGATAGTGATGCTTTAAAGTATATAGTGTCCAATACAGATATTGAAAATAAATTGATTGCGCAGGGAGTGCAGGCAAAACCTCCTATTGAAGATCAAATAAAGATGTTTTTTAAGTCAAATAATAAATTGGAAATAGATGAAAATACAGAAAAAGTTGATTATAGAGACTTTAATTCTATAACAAGTGTTAAAGCTAACGAAGTTTTAGCCGAGATTATAAAGGGAGAGAATGGTGTTGATGGGAAAAATGTTTTTTCACAACGAATACCAGGGAAGGCCAAGAAAAAAAGTAATTTTTCAGCGGGACAAGGATGTAAAATAAAAGATAATTTAATAATTTCAACTATCGCTGGAAGACCATGTTTTAGTAAAAATACTATTAGTGTTGAACCTATATATGTATTAAATGATGATGTTACAATTTCAACAGGAAATATTAAATTCCCATCAAATGTACAAATAAATGGTAAGATAACTGAAGGTATGAAAGTTACTGCGGGCGGCAGCCTTGCTGTAAAGGATGGAGTATTTAATGCATTTGTTGATGCAAAAGATACATCTAAAATCATGGGAAATATAGTTAATTCTATAGTTGAAGTTGGGGGAGCAAATTTAATTAAAGAAAAGCGAGTTAAAACATTAAAAGAAATTAAGGATGATTTAGAATCTTTATTGAAAAACTCTATATATTTAAAAGATAGTAATTTAATTAAAAAAAATATAACAGATGGAATGATAATTAAATCGCTTATTGAAACAAAATTTAAAAATATTCCTAAAACATGTATTAAGATAATTTCAAATGCTATGCAAGATAATTGTTATAATTCTATTGTTGTAAAGTTAGTTAAGGCAAAACTTATAGGGGCTGCTCCTAGTACCATAAAAGATATTAATGAAATAGAAGATATAATTTATGAAGTGGATAAGGAGTTAGAAGAGCTAGAAAAGGATGTTATAACCACATCAGATTTAACAATAGAGTATGCTCAAGAATCCAAAATAAGTGTTACAGGAGATATAAATATAATAGGAAAAGGTTTATTTACTAGCAAATTGAATTCATCTGGTAATATTAATTTTTATCTTAACTCTTCTGTTTGTAGAGGGGGGCACTTGAAGGCGGAAAATTTAATTAATGCTTCAATAGTAGGAAGTGATTCAGGAGTATTTACAAAGTTAGAGGTAGATAAAAAGGGAGAAATAAATGTAGATGTTGCATATCACAACACTATTTTTATTATAGGAAATAAAAAATATATCTTGGAAAAGCCATCTAAAAATGTACATGTATATATAGATAAAGATGGCAGTTTAATTGTAGATAAATTACTTCTATAGGAGGAAGAGAATGGGAATGAACGAGATAAAAATTTTAGTTTTCAAACTGGGTAATGAATTCTATGCTACTGATATAATGGAAGTAGAGAGAATTTTAGGGTATGAGGAACCGACAATCTTGCCAGATTCACCAAATTTTTTAGATGGTGTAATTAACTATGAAAATGGAGTTTTACCTATTATAAATCTTGTAAATAAATTCAAATTAAAATTGGAAAATAGTTTAGATAAGAAAATAATAGTTGTAAAAAGAGATACAGGGAAATTTGGGATATCGGTAGATAGTGTCAGTGAAGTTCTAAGTATATTTGATGAGGAAATAAATAATCCAGAGAGTCTTTCAACTTTAATATCAAAGAAATATATAAAAGGATTAATAAAGAAAAATAATAGTATAATTATAATGTTAGATTTAGAAAAAATATTAACAGTGGAAGAAGAAGAGAGTATTTTTCAGGGGTGACAGAATTGGAAGATAAAAAAGAGGTTAGAGTTGGAATAGCTGATGGAGCTATTGTATCTTCCCCAGATAAACTAATAACTATGGGACTTGGATCATGTGTTGGAATAGCCTTATATGATAAAGAAAAAAAAATTGCAGGACTTGTTCACATAATGTTACCAGATAGCACACAATTCAAGAATATATTAAATCCTTTTAAATATGCAGATTTAGGAGTTCAAAGTTTACTAGAAAAAATGTTATCTCTTGGATGTAGAAAAGATAATATTGTAGCTAAGATTGCAGGAGGAGCGTCAATGTTTAATTTCCCCGATAAAAAGATTATTAGTGATGTAGGGAAAAGAAATAGTACTGCTGTAATTGAGGCTATAACAAAATTATCTATTCCAATAATTGGAGAGGATATAGGAGGAAACAAAGGAAGAACTATGATTTTAGAAAGTGAAGATGGTGCAGTTACAATTAAGAGTATTGGAAATAGTCTAAGAAGACTATAGGGGAGGCATGCACTATTGATACATAATGACATAAAAAATAGACGAGATATAATTTTAATAGGCGCATCAACAGGTGGACCAAAGGCAATAGAAAGAGTGATTACAGAATTAACGACAGATTTAAATGTATCTGTTTTAGTTGTTCAACATATGCCAAGTGGATTTACAAAAACATTTGCTGAAAGATTAAATAAGAAATGCTCATTAAATGTTTTAGAAGCTGAAGATGGAATGAAGATAGAGAAAAATAAAATATATATTGCTCCAGGTGGATTTCACATGGTGGTCCAAAAGTCAGGTATTTTAAAGCTTAATACTGACGATCCAATATGGGGAGTGAGACCTGCTGTAGATAAATTATTTGTATCAGCATCTACTATATATGGTAGTAGAGTAATATCTGTTGTGTTAACAGGTATGGGAAAAGATGGAGCAGAAGGAACTGTAGTTGTAAAAATGAATAAAGGCATAACTATATCACAAGATGAAGAAAGTTCTGTTATTTATGGGATGCCAAAAGTATCTTATGAAACAGGATGCGTAGATTATGTGCTTTCTTTAAATAATATTGCAGCAAAGATAAGGAGCTTAGTTAATGCAACTTAGGAGGATATATGGACTTTACAGAATTTCACAATTGGATATATAGAGAGTTCAATATTAATTTAAACGCATATAAGCAAGAACAATTAAATAGAAGAATTGGAAGCTTAATGTCAAGAATAGATATAAAATCATTAGAGGATTATAAAAAGCTTTTGCGATCTGATAATAAAGAAAGGCAGAGATTTTTAGATTTTATAACTATAAATGTTACAGAATTTTTTAGAAATCCAGAATTGTTCAAAGAACTAGAAAAAGCTTTGAAATCTTATCTTTTAAATAATAATAAATTAAAAGTTTGGAGTGCTGCTTGTTCTATAGGATGTGAGCCTTATAGTATTGCAATGATGTTAAATGAGATAAATCCAATGGGAAGAAACAATATAGTTGCAACTGATATAGATAGTACTATATTGAAAAGAGCAAGTCTTGGAGAATATGTACAAGCAGAAATGAAAAATATAGATGAAGATTATAGAAAAAAGTATTTTAAATTAGAGAAAGATAAGTACATAATAAATAATAAGATAAAATCTATGGTTATATTTAAAAAGCATGATTTGATTTTAGATAATTATGAAAAAGATTTTGATTTGATAGTATGTAGAAATGTAATAATATATTTTAAAAATGATGTTAAAAAAGAGATATTTAAAAATTTTTCAAATTCTTTAAAAAAAGGTGGACTACTATTTGTTGGAGCTACAGAAAGTATTTATAATTATAAAGAGTATGGATTAGAAAAAGTTTCTACTTTTATTTATAAAAGAGTATAAGGGGTGAATAAAATGGACGTATCTCAATATATGGGAATGTTTTTAGAAGAGTCAATGGATAACTTACAAACCTTAAACGAAGCTTTATTAGATTTAGAGCAAGAACCAGATAATATAGATAAAGTTAATGAAATATTTAGGGTAGCACATACGATAAAGGGTATGGCTGCAACTATGGGATTTAGTAATATAGCTGAGTTAACTCATAAGATGGAAGATGTGCTATCAAAGTTTAGAGAAGGAAAGTTACAAGTTAGTAGAAATGTTGTTACAGTTTTATTTGAATGTTTAGATACTTTAGAAAGAATGGTTAGCAATATAGAAGAAGGCAATGACGAAGAAGTTGAAATAGAAAATATAATGAAGTCTTTGGAAAACGTTGGCAATGAAAAGATATCAATAAATAAACAAGAGGAAATGACAGAAGAATATGATACTAACAAAGGTGATGAAGTATCAAAAGATTCTATTAATATATCATTAAATGAATATGATTTATCAGTTTTAAGGCAAGCAAAACAAAATGGGTTTAATGGAGTTAATGTTGAAATAACATTAAGAGAGGATACATTATTAAAATCTGCAAGAGCATTTTTAATTGTTCAAGAACTTGAAACACAAGGAGAAATATTAAAATCTTTTCCTTCTACAGAAGATATAGAAAATGAACAGTTTGATACAGAATTAATATTTGTTTTAATAACCACTAAATCAAAAGAAGAAATTGAAGAGATAACAAATAATATTTCAGAAGTAAGAAAAGTAGTAACATCTTATGTTTCTATAGAAGATGTTCATCCAAATGAAGAACCTACAGTACAAGATGAAATAGTAAGTGAACTAGAGAAGATTCATATAAAGGATAATATATCAAGTAATAAAGTAGAAAAGCAAGATAAGAAAAAAGATAATAATAAGAAAGCTCATCAATCGGTTAGAGTTGATTTACAAAGAATAGATAAGCTTATGAACATGGTATCAGAGCTTGTTATATATAGGACTAGATTAGAGCAAATTGTAATTAATGATAAGTCTCAGGAACTTATAGAAACATTGGAGCAAGTTGAGAGGACTACATCAGATCTACAAGATTTAGTTATGAAAATAAGAATGCTTCCTTTAGAAGTAGTGTTCAATAGATTCCCTAGAATGATAAGAGATTTATCTGTAGAACTTAAAAAAGAGATAAATTTCATTATTGAAGGTTCTGAAACAGAATTAGATAGAACTGTTATAGACGAAATTGGAGAACCTTTAATACATCTTTTAAGAAATGCTGCAGATCATGGTATAGAAACTAAAGAAGAAAGAATTACAAAGGGAAAAAATCCAGTTGGAACAATAAGATTAGTTGCTTATCAAGAAGGAACTAAGGCTTTAATAAAGGTTACTGATGATGGAGCAGGGATAAATCTTGAAAAAGTAAAAGCTAAAGCTGAAAAAGTTGGAATAAATACAGATGGATTAAGTGATAATGATATTAGAAACTTAATATTTGCTCAAGGGTTTAGTACAAATACTGTAGTTACGGATATATCAGGTAGAGGTGTTGGAATGGATGTTGTTAAGACAAAAATTTCATCACTAGGAGGTACTGTAGATGTTGTTAGTGAAGAAGGAAAAGGATCAAGCTTTATTATAAAATTACCTTTAACACTTCAAATAATACAAGCTCTTTTAGTTAAGGTAGGTAATGAAACTCTTGCTATATCATTAGGATTTATAGATAGAGTTATAGATTATAAAGAAGAAAATGTTAAAAAGACAAATGGAGAGGAAGTAATAGTATATAGAGATAGTATTATACCTCTTATAAGATTAAATGATAGACTTGGAATAGAAAATAAAGAAAGTAAAAAGAAGTTTATTATTATAGTAAAGGTTGGAGAAAAAACAGTAGGATTACTTGTTGATTCATTATTTGGTCAACAGGAAATAGTAATAAAGCCTTTAGGAAAAACTTTAAAATCTTTAAAAGAATATATTGGAGCTACAATACTTGGAAATGGATTAGTAACATTAATTCTAGATGTGGCGGCATTGATTTAGAAGGGAGGATTTTTATGGAGTACAAGAATTTAACTTCATTTCAATTGGATGCATTAAGGGAAGTTTCTAATATAGGAGCAGGAAATTCAGCAACAGCTTTATCAATGTTACTTGGAACTAAGATTGATATGTCAGTTCCTAATATGAACATAATAGAATTCGATGAGTTATTTAATAATTATAAAGAAAATGAAGTTGTAGCTGTATTGGTTAAGGTGCTTGATGATATTCCCGGAAGTGTTCTTTATATATTTGAAGAAGACGTAGCATTAAATATGATATCAAAAATGACTTATAAAGATGAAAAAACTTTTACTGAGATGGGTATTTCAGTTATAGGTGAGATTGGGAATATTATATCCTCATCTTTTATGAATGCAATTGCAAATTTTACAGGGCTAAAGGCAACAGCCTCTGTACCTGCAGTAGCTAATGATATGCTAAGTGCAATACTTATTTCAACATTTGTTGAAACAGGACAGCACGAAGAGTATGTTTTAGATATAGAAACATTATTTATGGGAGAAGGAGATAACAAAATAGAAGGTCATTTTTATTTTGTTCCAGCTCCAGGATCATTAGAAAAAATTTTAGAATCATTAGGAATAAGATAATTTGGAGGGATTAAAATGACAAAAGTTTTAATAGTGGATGATGCAGCTTTTATGCGAATGATGATAAAGGATATACTACAAAAAAATGGATTTGAAGTAGTAGGAGAAGCTTGTAATGGTATAGAAGCAGTAAATTTATATAAAAAAGAAAATCCAGATGTTGTTACAATGGATATAACTATGCCGGATATGGATGGAATTGAAGCAGTAAAGGAAATAAGATCATTCGATCCAGGAGCAAAGATAATAATGTGTTCAGCTATGGGACAACAATCAATGGTTATGGATGCAATTAAGTCTGGTGCAAAAGACTTCATTGTAAAGCCATTCCAAGCAGATAGAGTATTAGAAGCAATAAGAAAGGTAGTTGGTTAAAACTATTTAGGAGGCAAGTTAAATGCAATTTGTAATATTTAAATTAGGAGAAGAACATTTTGCAGTAGAGACAGATAAAATATTAAGTATCAATGATATGATGACTATAACAAGAGTGCCAAAAGCTCCAGATTATATAAAAGGTTTAATAAATCTAAGAGGTAGCATAAAATCTTTAGTTGATGTTAATCTATTACTTAATATAGAATCAAAAAAAGAACAAAATAATATAATTATATTAAAGGTTGATGAAGAAGAAATAGGTATATCTGTAGATGAAGTTGAAGAAGTAATAGATATAGATGAAGATAAGCTACAAAGGTTAGAAACACATAATACTGAAGCTTATATAAAAGGAGTAATTGAGTTAGAAGAAAAATTACTAACAGTTATAGATATAGAAAAGCTACTAAATTACTAGGAAATGAGGGAGAGAAATGGCAGAGGTTTTAAGTCAGAGCGAAATAGATGCTCTTCTTTCTGCCCTATCTACAGGAGATGTTGAACCAGAACAGTTAAAAGAAAAAGAAGAAAAACATAAAATAAAAAAATATGACTTCAGAAGTCCTCAGAAGTTTTCTAAGGATCACATAAGGACTTTAGAAATGGTTCATGACGCTTTTGCAAGAATAATAAGTAATTACCTTTCAGGTCAACTTAGAAAGCATGTTAAAGTAGATATCCAAAGTGTGGAGCAGATAACATATGAAGAATTTGTTCACTCTATTGCGAATCCCACTATACTTACTATATTTAAGATGCCACCACTACAAGGAAATATATTGCTTGAAATGAATCCACAATTTTCATTTCAAATACTAGATATACTTTTAGGTGGAACAGGCGATAGAGATGAAAAAGCAAAAGAGTTTTCAGAAATAGATAAAAATATTTTAGCAAATATAACTTCAGAAATGATTAAGTCTTTAATTTTAGCTTGGGAGGGGATATTAGAAGTAAAGCCAGAATTTGAAGGTCTTGAAACTAATCCATCAGCTAATCAAACTTTAGCACCAAATGAACCAGTTGCTTTGCTTAGCTTTTTAGTAGAGCTAGGTAAAAGTACAACATATATGAATTTATGTATTCCTTATTTAAGTGTTGAAAAAGTATTAGATAAGCTTGTTGTTCAATATTGGTTTAAGACTGATGAATCAGAACTTGAAGATGAAGCAAGAGAAAAGCTTAAAAAGGGTTTAGACCCTGTAAAAGTGAATATGCATGTTGAACTTGGAAAAACAGAGATAACTGTCGATGATTTTTTAGAGTTAGTTAATGGAGATGTTCTAGTATTAAATTCTCAATACAGTGATCCTGTAAGAGTTTTTGTAGAAAATGAAGAATGCTTTATAGCTAAGCCAGGAATTGTAGGTAAAAATATGGGAATACAACTTTTAGATATTTTAGATAAGGATGTGATTGAGAATGAGTAATGGGTTTTTGTCTCAAGAAGAAATAGATTCATTGTTAAATGGCGGTGCAGATAGTGTAAAACCAGAGTTAATATCAGAAATAGAGAAGGATCTGTTAGGTGAAATAGGGAATATTTCCATGGGATCAGCTTCAACAGCTCTTTATCAACTTATAAATAAACAGGTGAACATAACAACACCTAAAGTTAAGGTTACAACATTAAAAGAAATAAAGGATGGATTTGAGTATCCTAATATAATATTAGATGTTGAATATGTTTCTGGAATAACTGGAAGAAATATATTAATAATGCAAACTACAGATGCAGCTGTAATTGCTAATCTTATGATGGGTGGAGATGGACAAGTTAATACATCTGAGTTATCTGAAATTGAAGTCAGTGCAGTTCAAGAAGCAATGAATCAAATGATAGGTTCAGCAGCAACTTCTATGGCAACTATGTTTGCGAGAGAAGTCAATATATCACCTCCTAAATCAAAGATTTGGAAGGATATGAATGAAAATATATCAGAAACTATTCCGGAAGACGAGCCTATAGTTGAAGTTTGTTTTGATTTAACTATAGAAGGATTACTTCAATCAAATATGATGCAAATATTGCCAATAAATACTGCAAAAAAAATAGTTTCAATAATGATGGGTGAAGATCAAGAAGTTGCAAATGAAATAGATGATAGTTATGATTCTTCAGATATTTATAAAGAAGAATATATGATAGAGGAAAAGCCTATTATTAATACTGTAGAAGAAAGAACAGTTAAAAATATTGTGGAAAAACCTGTAGAAGTTCATGGAGCCACTTTTGAGCCCTTGTCACAAGGTGTTGTTGGAGAGTCACATAGAAATATTGATTTAATACTGGATGTTCCATTAGAGGTTTCAGTTGTTTTAGGAAGAACTAAGAAGAGTATAAAGGACATATTAGATTTAAGTACAGGATCTTTAATAGAGCTAGATAAACTTGCAGAAGAGCCAGTAGAGGTATTAATAAATGGTAAGAAGATAGCTTATGGAGAAGTTGTTGTTGTTGATGAAAACTTTGGAGTCAGAATAACAAGTATTGTAAGTGGAGCTGACAGAATAAGGACACTGAAATAATACATAAAATTAAGTATTTTAAAATGGAACTTATATAGTAGAAACTTAAAAGAGTTTATATATAGGTTCCATTTTATTTATTTTAAGATAATTAAAAGATAAATAAATTAATATTACTAAAATACTTAAGGGCTTATTAAAGATATATATAAAATATAGATTTAACATTTTTAAATTAACGTCTAAACTTATAAATAACAATTCCGATAAATAAATATAAGAAGTGTTATTAGGAGGAAATTATGAATATTAAAGGTATAGGTTATACAAATGGAATTAACTATTATAATAAAGTAACTTCTAATAAAATTGAAAGGTTAGAAAAAAAAGAAAACTATGACAGAATTGAATTATCAGAAGCTGCAAAAATATTGAAGGATTATTCAATAGATAATAAAGACTTTGATAATAGAAAAAAGGTTTTAGAAGTTAAAAATAGCATTTACAACGGAACATATACTTATGATGCAAAACTTATTGCTAAAAGTATGTTAGATGCTATGAGAGGAAAAGAATAGTATGATAAATAATTTAAGAGATATACTTTATGATGAAGAAAAAGAGTTAAAAGAGTTATTAATTCTATTAGATAAACAATATAAATTAATTATAGCTAAAGATATATTTGGAATGGAATCAATAGTAGAAGATATAAAACAAAAAAATAAAGATGTAGCTGAAATTGAAGTAAGCAGAAGACGATTATTAGGTAATCAGTCCATAAAAGAAGTTATATTAAATTCTAAAGATGAAGAATTAGAAAATGGATATAGAAGGATACAAAATCTATTGAATGAAATGATTCTTCAAAAAGATACAAATGATTTGTTAATAAAGCAACAACTAAGTTTTACAAATAAACTTTTGAATTTAATAAATCCCAAAAGAGATATACCAACCTATAACTCTTATGGAAGTATAAGAAAATAGTAGTAAGCAGGAGGTGAGTAAATGTCAGGATTATTTTCAACATTTAATATAGCAAAAAGAGGAATGAATGTACAACAAAAAAGTATAGATGTAACATCTCATAATATTGCAAATTCTAATACTGTTGGATATTCAAGGCAAAGAGCAAAAATAGAAACAAGTAGACCCTTTGGTGGAACATCAATGGGTTCATCTGTACAAGCAGGGCAACTTGGAACAGGTGCACAAATTCAAGCAATAGAAAGAGTAAGAGATAATTTCTTAGATTATCAAGTAAGAGGCGAAAGTGCTGTTTTAGGAAAATATGATATAAGAAATAATTTTTTATATGAAGTAGAAAGCGTTTTTAATGAACCATCAGAAACTGGTATATCAACTTTAATGGGAAAATTCTTTGATTCATTTCAAGAATTATCAAAGCAACCTAATAGCTCTAATGCAAGAACTGTAGTAGCTCAGCAAACAGCAGCTTTAACAGATGCTTTAAACGCAACATATACAAAGCTTGAAAGCTTACAAGTTAATGCTCAAGATATGTTAAAAAGTTCTGTTACAGAGGTAAATAGTATTTTAGAGCAATTAGATAGAGTAAATCAAGAAATAATTAGCGTAACTGTTTCTGGAAATACACCAAATGACTTAATGGATAAAAGAGATTTATTGTTAGATCAATTAAGTTATAAGTTTGGAATACAAGTAGATAAACGAGAGTTCAATGGAATAGATTTAAAGCCAACAGAAACAGGAAGTATGAAAGCACCGCTTTTAGTAAATTCAAGTCCAAATGGAGATGTTGCAAGATTTTCATATGTAACAGATGTTGAGTTAGATTCAAGTGATTTTTCTGGAAAGACATATATAGTTACATATTATAAAAATGGTAACATGGACAGTGAATCTAATAGACAAACATTAAAAGTAACAGGAATAACAGCAGAGCAAGCTAAAGAAATTAAAGATAATAGAATAATATGGGCTGATAAGTCTGGACAGGCAGCCAGAGGTGACGGATATCCTATAAAAAATGGAGATGTTATAAGTTATTCAGAACTTATGATGTTTAAACCTGAAAATGGTAATGTTAATGGCTTAGTGTCAGTGCAAAAAGATATAGAAGATTATATGAATCAATTAAATAAATTAGCAAAATCGATAGCTTTTTCAGTAAATGCTATACATAGTGGTATTGAAGACCCATTAAATAATACTGCTGGAGCAGAAAAAGACTTTATGCCATTCTTTGTTAATAAAGATGTTGCTAAATATAAAAGTAATGGTATTTTAAGTAATTTAGATGAAACTTTAGTAGGAGAAGTTGGAATTACTGCTAAGAATATATCTGTAAATAAAGAAATACTAGAAGATGTAATGAAAATAAAAACTAAGACTCATGATGATTTATTCCCATATACTCATGAAAATAATATGGATGGGGATAGTGACGGATCAAGAGCATTAGCAATAGCACAGCTTAGAGATTCATTAATAAGAATTCAAGATATAAATGAAACAGTAACATCTAGAAAAGACATGTTTGACAAGAATAAAGGTGGAAATTCACTTATAAATAATGGATTGAAAATTGAAAATAGTACATCAGGAATGAAAATGGATTCTTACTTTAAGGATACAATTGATAGATTAGGCGTGCAAGCACAGGAAGCTCAAAGAATGGTAACAAACCAAGAAGATTTATTATATAGCATAGAAGAAAGTAGAGCTTCAGTTTCAGGGGTATCATTAGATGAAGAAATGGCAAACCTTGTGCAGTTTCAACATGCTTATAATGCAAATGCAAAAATAATATCAACAGTAGATGAACTTTTAGAGGTTATAATAAATGGACTAAAGAGATAGGGGGGGAAGTAAATGAGAATTACTAATCAAATGATGAGTAAAAGCTTTTTAAGAGATCTTGGTAGAAATCAAGGTTATATGAAAAAACTAAATGATCAGCTTACTTCAGGAAAGGAAATTAGAAGACCTTCTGATAATCCTTTCAAGGTTGCAAGAAGTATGCAATTACATAGAGATATAGGAGCTAATACTCAATATAATGAAAATATAAAAGATACTACAAATTGGTTAGATACTACGGATACTGCTCTAGAGCAATTAGGTAACAGCTTCCAAAGATTTAGAGAACTAATGGTTTCAGCTGGTAATGCTGCATACGGAAGTGATGAGAAAAAAGCAATAAAAGATGAAATGAACGAAAAAGTAAATGAAATAGCTCAAATACTAAATAGTAGTTTTGATGGTAAATACATTTTTGGTGGCACTAAAGGAAATACAAAACCAATAGGAACTAATAAAGATATAGTTACTGGAAATAACTCTATTCACCTTAGTGGAAATGATGGAGAAGTTTTAGAATTAGATAATTTAGATGAATCAGTACAAAATCAAATAGGTATGATAAATAAGAAACTTACAGTAGAAGTATCTCAAGGAGTAACGATGGATTACAATGTATCTGCTACTGATTTGTTATTATTTAAAGATAAAAATGGAGCAGATGTTAATGTTATGGGCTTATTAAAAGAAATAACAGATAATATAGGTTCAGAAGATCCGAGTGTTAGTGGAAAAGTAACAAATGAAAATCTAAAAACTATGGACGAAACTTTAGCTAATCTTTTAAAGATAAGAGCAGAGGTTGGAGCAAAGCAAAATAGAATGGAATCAGCTGGAGATCAAAATGAAGAACAAAACTTCAATTTAAAAGATATCTTATCACAAACAGAAGATATAGATTTAGCAGAAAAGAATATAGAAGCAACAGTTGCACAAAGTGTATATATGGCTTCACTTCAAGTAAGTGCAAAAATAATACAACCGTCACTTTTAGATTTCCTAAGATAGGAGAAGATATAATATGGAGTTAATATCACCAATACATGGGAAAATGATATATGAAGAAAATGAAATAATATATTTTGAAAAAGGAATTCCAGGATTCGATAATTTGAAAAAATATATAATAAAAGAAGTTGGAAATGAAAGTCCATTTAATATTTTACAATCAATAGAAGATAAAGAATTAGGTTTTATAATTATTTCTCCATTTTTTATAAATGATAAGTATGAAATAAAACTAAATAATGAAGTAATAAAAAACTTAAACCTAGAAGATTCAGAAGATGTAATGTTATATTCAATTGTGACATTAAACTCTAAAGCAGAAGAAATAACAGCAAATTTAAAAGCGCCTTTAGTAATAAATATAAAAAACCAAAAAGGGGAACAATATATTTCAGATAAAGAAGTATATAACATAAAAGAAAAAGTGTTCAAAAAATGAATAATGAAAAAGTGAAGAGTTATTTTAAAATATTTTTTAAATAACATGAAAGGATTAATTAAGCAATTCAGCAAAGCTGAATTACAACTATAATTTTTTTGTTTTTTAAATCTTTCATTTTTCAAATTATTAAGAAGGGTGTGTTAAATTTGTTAGTTATAACAAGAAAAAAAGGAGAGTCTATTTTAATAGGTGATGATATAGAAATATCTATTTCAAAAATAGAAGATGGCAGTGTAAAACTAGCAATAAAAGCACCTAAAGAAATGACTATTTTAAGAAAAGAGCTATATGAAGAAGTTCAAAATGAAAATAAAGAAGCAACAAAAATGAATATAGAACTATTAAAAATGCTAGGGAAAAAATAAAGAGAATGAAATAATGAAAAAATGAAAAGTTATTTGAAATATCTTTCAAATAACATGAAGAAATTAATGAAATAATTCAGCTCTGCTGAATTATAACCACAATTTTTTTAATTCCTTAATTCTTTCATTACTTTCATTAAAACAAGGGTGGTGTTTTAAAAATGGAAATGAAGGTTGCAAGTCAAGGAGGACAAGTTAACCTAAGTACAGTTAAAAATCCGGAAATTAAGCAAATTGCAGAAAACAAGGATGTAGTAGAAGCTGTAAGCGCTAAAGACAAAAATTATAAAAAAGAAGATGTAATAAAGGCAATAGATAAGTTAAATGAGTTTTTAAAAGATGAGCATACCTATGCAGAATATTCTATTCATGAAAAGCTTGGAGATGTAATGGTAAAAATAATAAGTGAAGATACGAAAGAAGTTATTATGGAGTGTCCACCTAAGAAAATACTAGACTTAGTAGCCAAAATGATGGAGCTAGTTGGTGTTGCAATAGATAAAAAAGCTTAATAGGGGGAGATGCTATGAATTTCTTACTAAATAAAATTGATACAGATCTTAGAAAAAAAGTTTATGAAAAAACAAAAGATGGTAAGGTTCATAGAAAGTCTAACATAAGCATTAATAAAGATAGTGAAAAGCAAAAGAAAAAGTTTTTTAATGAATATGTAAAAGAAGAAAGAAAGCAAATGGAGCAAAGTAAATTTACTGTAGATGCTACAAAATTAGAAAAGCCCACTATAAGTCTTCATGGTGAAAAAGAAGAAAATTTACATGCAATAGGTTATGGCACCTTTTTAGATGTTAAAAAGTAGGAGGAAACAATAAAATGTATGGCAATAATGCATTAAATGTGTATAAAAATAATAGCGTAAACTACGCATCAAAAGAACAATTACTATTAATGTTAGTAGATGGAGCTGTAAAATTTGCAAAGATAGCAAGAGAAGCTTTAGTTAGTAAAGATATTAAAAAAAGTCATGAAAATCTAGTTAAAGTTCAAGATATATTTACAGAACTAATGATAAGCTTAGATCAGAATTCAGGTGAGTGGGCAAAACAAATATATCAAGTATATGAATTTATAAAAACAAGATTATTTGAAATAAACCTAAAAAAAGATGTAGCGATGATGGACGAGCTTATGCCAGTAATAGAAAATGTAAGAGATACATGGCATGAAGCATATGAAATATCTAGAAAATCTAGATAATTGATAATGCATAATTGACAATGGATAATTAAGGATATAATTCAGACGAGCTGAATTATTAAAGAAATTTATTTAAAGTAAAATTCCATAGGAGTTTTTTCAATAATTATCAATTGTCCATTCTCAATTATTAATTATAAATCGGGGGTGTTTAAGTGAGAATAACAGGTTTAGCAACTGGTTTAGATATGGATCAAATAGTTAAAGATTCCATGAAGCCTTATAGAATAAAGATAGATAGAAAAGGTCAAGATAAAGAAATTTTAGAAATAAAACAAAAACTTTATAGAGAAGTTATTAAAGATTCAAGAGAGTTTTATAATAAATATTTTGATGTAACAAAAAGTGATAGCATATTATTGAGTAAAAATTGGGCAACTACTAAATTTACTTCTTCTAATGAAAATGTAGTGACAGTTACTGGTGGGAGTGATGCAAAACCAGGAAGTTATACTATAACTGGTACTACTGCAAAGGCTGCTAAAACAGTTTTATCAATTGGAATAAATAAGGATGATAAAATAAGTATAAATGGTAAGGAATTTATATTAAAAGGAGATACAGAAAAAGATAGAGCTTTAAATTTAAATAAAGAATTAAAAGAAGCCGGAATAAATGTATCTGTAAGATATAGTGATTTTGCAGGAAGTGAATCTGGAAATGCTAAGGGATTTATATTTGAATCTATGGTATTAGGAAAAGATAGTACTTTTACAATTGGAGGAACTTTTGATAGTAAAGGAACTATTAATAAAGGTATAAATGCAACAGCATCAACGATAACTGGAGATAATTTTACAATTAGGGATTTGGAAGCTGCTTATGGGAAAATATTTATCAATGGTGAAGAAATATCAATAGATATTAATGATACTCTTACAAATTCAGATATAGAAAAATTATTACAAAGTAAGATAAAAGATAAAAATTTAACGGCAAAAGTAGCTGATGATGGAAAGATAACTTTTAGTAGTACTGTTTTAGGAAGCGAGGTTGAAGATCCTAAGATATTTATAAATGGGGAAGGTGGAACATTTGTAAAAGGAATAGATGCTACTGCAACTACTAATACATTAGATATAGACTTGATAAAAGATAAAAAAATATCTATCAATGGAAATATGATTGATTTAACAGGTAAAAATAATAGTACTGATATATTAAATCATTTAAATAAAGTATTAAAAGATCAAAATACAAATGTAACAGCTAGCATAAATTCTGATGGGAAAATAGTGCTAACATCCAATGGGCTTGGTGCTGATTATGATGTCAACGTCAGTGTGTTGGATAAATCACTAGGAAATTTAATTGAACCTTCTGTAGGTAGAGATGCAGAAATTGTATTTAAGGATAACAAAGGTGGAGTTTATACTCATAAAGGAAATTCTAATTCAGTTACGTTAGATGGAGTAACTTTTAAGTTTTCTGGAGAAATACCATCAGAAGGAATAACTGTTAATGGAAGAACAAATGTCACAGATATTAAGGATAAGTTAGTTACTTTTATAAATGACTATAATACTTTAATTGAAAATTTAAACACTTTAACTATGGAAAAAAGGAATAGAAATTTCGATCCTCTAACATCAGATCAAAAAAGTGAAATGTCAGAGAGTGAAATTAAGCTATGGAATGAAAAAGTTGAAAAGGGACAACTGAATAGAGATTCAGATTTAACAAGAATTTCAAATAGTTTAAAGCAAGCTATGAGAACTTTTGTTGAAGGGTCTGGTTTAAATTTAGAAAAGATAGGGATAAAACCAACAGAAGATTATCAAGGAACGAAAAATGGAACATTTACAATAGATGAAACTAAGTTAACTAAAGCATTAGAAGAAAATACCGAAGAAGTAATGAATTTATTTATAAAAGCAAAACCAACTACAGAAGGTCTTTCAGATAGTAAAAAATATGCACAAACAGGATTAATGCAAAGAGTTAAAGATATCCTATATAAAGAATCTGTAACTGTTTCTGCTCCATTAATGAACAAAGCTGGACTAGAGGGTTCTTCTACTGCTTATACTAATGAATTAACTAGATCCATCGAAAAATATGAGCAAAAGATGAAAGATATGGAGAAGGATTTTACTAGAAGAGAGCAAGCTTTATATAGTAAATATGCAACTTTAGAGACAATGATGAATAAATATAACTCTCAACAAAGTTATTTAATGCAGCAACTAGGATTGAGTTAAGATATGGTAGATATGATATTAAATGATTATAAGAAGATAACTGAAAATATAATAATTAATTTGCAAAATGACTTGCCAATTGATGAATTGATGAATATAAGAGAAGAATTAACACATAAATTATTTGATCAGCAATGTATAAGTAAGAACGAAATAAAAGAATTATATATATCGAAGGGGTTATTAGAAATAGACCATAAATTAAAGATTTCTATAGAGGAGCAAAAACTAAAAGTGAAAGAAGAAATTAGAAATCTTCATAATATTAAAAATGCTAATAATGCCTATGAAAAAAATAGAAGAATAAATAGTTTTTTTAGTACAAAAATATAAAAAAGTTTATTAAAATATATAAAGTTATGTAAATATATACGATATTTATAATATAAGCTTAAGCAACTTAAACTCTATATAGAGAATTTCTCCACCAACATGGTAGGAGTTCTAAATATAAAATTAAATGACAAGGATGTCAAGTTAAAATCAAGGAGGAATAAAAAATGATAATTAATCACAATATGAATGCATTAAATGCACATAGAAACATGGGAATGAACACAAATGCAGCAGGAAAATCAATGGAAAAATTAAGCTCAGGTTTAAGAATAAACAGAGCTGGTGATGATGCTGCAGGACTTGCAATATCAGAAAAAATGAGAGGACAAATCAGAGGGTTAGATCAAGCATCAAGAAACTCTCAAGATGGTATATCATTAATTCAAACAGCAGAAGGTGCTTTAAATGAAACTCATAACATTCTTCAAAGAATGAGAGAACTTTCAGTACAAGGAGCTAATGATACAAATGTATCAGTTGATAGAACTGCTATTGAAACAGAGTTAAAACAATTAACATCTGAAATAGATAGAATTTCAAGCCAAACTCAATTTAACAAGCAAAGTATATTAGCTAATACTTCAAAAGTAAACATTCAAGTAGGAGCTAATTCAAAACAAGCTATTACTATTTCATTAAAGACTATGAGTTCATCAGGACTAGGAATAACTGCAGCAAGCTTAAAAGTAACTAATACTTCTTCAGCTAATACTTTAACAGATGTTCTTGATAAAGCTATAGAACAAGTATCAACTCATAGATCAGATTTAGGAGCTCTACAAAACAGATTAGAGCATACTATAAGCAACTTAAATAATACATCAGAAAACTTAACAGCAGCAGAAAGTAGAGTTAGAGATGTAGATATGGCTAAAGAAATGATGAATTTCTCAAAGAATAATATTTTACAACAAGCTGCACAAGCTATGCTTGCTCAAGCTAATCAACAACCACAAGGTGTTTTACAATTATTAAGATAATAATTATTTTTAGGAGGGGCTTAGGTCCCTCTTTTTAAATTATAATTTAAGGAGTAATATTAATGAAAAAAGCAAATAAGCATATCGAGGAATTAAAAAATAAGTATAGTTATAAGCTTAGTGTATGTATGATAGTCAGGGATGAGGAAAAGTTCCTTGATAATTGTTTAAAAAGCTTAAAGCCATTACTTGATTTAAACTTAGCAGAGTTAATAATAGTTGATACAGGTTCAGTTGATAAGACTATTGAAATAGCTAAAAAATATACAAACAAAGTATATTTTAAGGAATGGAATAATAATTTCTCGGAAGCGAGAAATTACAGTATTTCTCTTGCTAAAGGTGAGTACATATTTATAATGGATGCAGATCAAGAGATGGAAGAAAATGAAGTTAATAAATTAATAAAATTTTTTAGTAGCAATGAATATAAGAATTTTAATACATATTCATTAGTATATAAAAATTTTACAAAAGAAGATTTAAGTGAATATACATATTTTTCGTTGAATTTAATATTTAAAAATGATGGAACATTTAGATATGAAGGTAAAATACATAATCAGCCAATATATAAAGAACCTGTAAAAAATTTAGAAATATACATGATGCATTATGGATACATAATGACTGAGGATATAAAAGAAAAAAAGTTTAAAAGAACAGCTACACTATTAAAGAGTGAATTAAAAAAAGATCCAAATAATATTTATTATATATATCAACTTAGTAGAAGTTATGAGATGCATGGAGATACTAAGGAAGCAATAATTGAATTAGAAAAATATCTTTTGTTAATTGAATCAGAAAAGATTAATGAAAGTTTAAGAATAAATTATTATCATAATGCCACAATAATATACTTTAATGCAAAGGAATATAACAAGTGTATTTATTATTGTGAAAAGATGAAAGAATTAGATGAGGAATTAATAGATTGCTACTATCTAATGGGAAAATGCTATCTTATTGAAGGTAATCTTGATAGGGCGGTTTATAATTTGAAAATGTATTTAAAGTATTTAAATACATTTAAATATGAAAAATATGCGAGTACTAATGGATTGGAGGTATTTTCCTATGGACATAAGTTTAGTGCAATTGGAGAACTTCTAAGGCTTAAAATTAAGATAAATCAATTAGAAAATATAGAAGAATACATAAATAAGTTAAATGAAGATAAAGAAACATATATGCTAGCGATTGGAGAAATATTAAAAGTAAATATTTTAAAAGAAGATATACATTCTATAAATAATTTAATCGAAAAATTAAAGGAAGAAGATGAAGTTATATTACTTAATTACTTACTTTCAAAGACAGTTGTTAGTACAGAAAATATAGATGAGAATTCGCTTATAGAAAAATTGAATTTAGATGATGAAGAAAGAGAAATAGTAAAGAAAAAGATTAGTTACGAAAAATATAGCAGTTTTAAAAACTTATTAAGTTTTATAGATGAAAACTCAAAATTAAATAAGGTAATTAAAATAGAAAATTGTATTGAATCTTTAATTGATACTTTAAATAATTCATCTATTTATGATATAGTTGAATGTAATTACAGAAATGAAATTATTTATATAATAGGATATTTACTTGAAAAAAGTGATATGATAATCAATTCTTATTTAATTAATAAAGAAAAGCTAATAACTTTAATGTATAAGTATATATTAATCGTTGAAGATATTGAAGATAGTAGTCTAAATGATGATAGAGAATTTTCAAACAAAATCAATGACTTCAATAAGTTTATTAAAGGAAAAAATATATTAAAAGCGATTTCTGTATTAAAAGAAGCAGTTACTATAAAGCCTGAGTTTAGTAATTTGATATCTATAATAAAAGATTCTTTAATATTAGAGCATATAGAAGACAATAATTTAATTACAGAGAGTGATATAAGAAAAATTAAAGAGAGTCTAATTACTTTAATAAATAACAATATGCTTATAGAGGCAATAGAGGTATTGGATCAATTGGAAGAACTATATAATCTTATGCAAGATGTTGAGTTACTATCTATTAAGTCAACATTGAAGTTCTATTTAAATGAAATAAAAGAAGCAGAAGATATCTTAAAAAATGGGTTGAAATATTACTCACAAAATATAGATTTATTATATAATTTAGCTTATATTTATGAGACAAATAATAAAAATATATCAGCATTATCTATTTATTATGATATTTTAGATATACAAACTGAAAAGATAAATTTAGAGGAAATCAATAATAATATAATTAGATTGAAAGAAAAAATAGATATTATATAAAAATAGATTAGTTTAATAAGGAAGATAAATATGAAAAAAAATCTAAGTTTAAGTATTTGCATGATTGTTAAAAATGAGGAAAAATATATAGATAGTTGCTTGAAAAGTATGAGCCCATTAATAGAAAATGGTATTGCAGAATTAGTGATTGTTGACACTGGTTCCACAGATAAAACTATAGAGATATGTAGAAAGTACACAGAGAGTATTTATGATTTTGAATGGCAAGACAATTTTTCTATGGCCAGAAATTATAGTATTTCTAAGGCTAATGGTGAGTATATATTTATTCAAGATGCTGATCAATGTGTAGATACGAATAGCATTAATGATCTTATTAATCTTTTTAAGAGTAAAGAATATAGGAATTATAATACCATATATATAAAATTAAGAAATTATTTAAATGAAAATTTAAAAGAATATTCAGATTTGAAGTTTCCTTTGATATTTAAAAATGATGGAAATTTTAAATATATTGGGGCTATTCATAATCAACCTATTTTTACTGATCCTATAAAATTTACAGATATTCAAATAAACCATTTTGGATATATAATGGATGATACTAAAATGTTAGCTAAGTTTAATAGGACAGCTACTATATTGAAAAAAGAATTATCTAAAAATCCTAGCAATTACTATTATATGTTTCAATTGGCTAAGAGTTATAATTCAATAGGAAATTTTGAAGATTCTAAGTATCAAGTTGATAGGTATTTAAAATTAATATCAAAAAAAATTGATGAAGAATCATTAATGTATTATAGGACGGCAGCACAAACTTATTACTTGAATAATGAATTTATAAAAACTATAGATATTTGTAATGATGTTTTGAAAGTATTTCCTTACTTCTTAGATTGTATTTATTTAGAAGGATTATCCTTAAATAAAATAAAAAAATATGATAAGAGTATTGAGCTTTTAAATAGATATTTAAATATTTTAGATAATAAGCTATATATTGATGATATAAGTGTAGAAATGTTTTCTTTATCTTCTAAAGAAAATGCTATTAAAGTAATAGAAGAAAATAAAAAGATAATAGAGTTTAATAATTGGATAATAAAACTAAAGGAAAATTTAAAAGTATTATTAGAATCTAATATTGAAGAAGCAATTAATATTTTAAATGAACTACGAAATATGCCTGAATATAAATATATTACAGATGCAGAATTTTTTACAATAACTTCAGCTATATATTTTCTTAGTACAGATTATAATAAAGCTTTAGAAGAAGTTAATTATGGGCTTATTATTAACGTAAATAATAGTGATTTAATTTATAATAAAGCTTGTATATTAGAAATGCTTGGAGATAAAGTGGGAGCTATATTTAATTATAAATTATCAAGAAATCAATATGTTGAAGAAGACATATTAGCTGTTATAGATAGAAAAATATTAGAGCTCCAAACTAAGTAATTATGAAGACATTTGAAACAGGTATTCATTTAGTTTGCCTGTTTTTTTCATATAAAATAAATAATGAAAGGAGTAATTTATGAAAATATCATTAGCTATGATAGTTAAAAATGAAGAAGAAGTTTTGGAGGACTGCCTTGGAAGTGTAAAGAATTTGGTGGATGAAATAATAGTCGTAGATACTGGATCCCAAGATGGCACAATAGAAGTAGCAAGAAAAATGGGAGCTAAAATATATGAATTTCAATGGTGTAATGATTTTTCAATGGCTAGAAATTTTGCAGCAGGGAAATGTATTGGCGATTGGATATTAGTGTTGGATGCAGACGAAGTAGTTAATATTGGAGAAAAACAGAATTTAATTGATTTTGCAATTAATAATCCAAGTTGTATAGGGAGAATTAAAATTGAGAGTAAATTTATTGATGGCAATGAAATTAGTTCTTCAACTGAATATGTATCTAGATTTTATCCAAAGGGGTTGATGTATAAGGGATGTATTCATGAGCAATTAGAATCTTTATATACGCGAAAGAATATTAATTTAGAAGTAATTCATAGTGGGTATTTTAATAAAGATAAATCGAAAAGAAATTTAGATTTGCTTTTTAAGGAATTGGAAAGTGATAGCAATGATAATTATATTTTATATCAAATTGCAAGGACATTACATGTAGCTAAAAGGTATGAAGAGGCAGATATGTATTTCGAAAAATGCTATAAAAATATTAAGTTCAATTATTCATATAATAAAAGTTTTATTAATCTATACATAAATAACTTAGTAAATATAAATAAATTTGATATTGGGCTAAATATTATTGAAAAATATTATAATCAATATTCAAATGATGCAGATTTTAACTTTTCTTGTGGCATATTCTATATGAATTTAATTTTATCTAATGTGATGGAATATGGAAAATATTTATACTTAATTGAAGAAAGTTATTTAAAATGTCTAGATATAGGAAGTACAGCAAATGAGATTGTTAGAGGTGTTGGAAGTTTCAAAGCTGCTTACAATTTAGGCGTGTTTTATGAAACTACAGGGAATTTAGATAAAGCTAAATATTATTATAAAGTATCATATAATGAAGGGTATAAGACAGCAAAAGATAGATTTGAGAAAATAAAAGATAAATAATAAAGTTTATAAATCTTTATAATTAGCAAAATGAATATAAAATATATTTAAGAACATTATTTATGAAGATTTATTATTACATATTAAATTTTATGAGGTATAAATGTGAATGATGAATTAAAAGAATTAAAAAATAAAGCGAAAAATAATATAAACATACTAATCAGTAATGGATTATTTATTGAAGCTAGGAAGTATTTAAAAGAGTATAAGGAAATATTTAAAGATGATATTGAGATATATTCAATTGAATCAATTTTATTAATTTTAGAAGGGAAGATGGAAGAGGCTAAAAATATAATAAATGAGGGTCTTAAAAAATCATGTACTAACTTTGATTTAATATATAATCTTGGATATTTATATGAAGTAAATAACGAGATAAAGGCAGCTAAAATTATATATAATATAGCTAGAATCGTTAATGAAAATAATGATTATAAAGAAATAATAAACAGTAAGTTGAATGAAATTGGATATAATAGAAAAAAATATGATGTCATATTATTAGGAAATTATGATAGATGTATGAAATTTAATGAATTATTTGATGAATGGAATGTAGTAAAGATTATAAATATTGAGATTTTATATAATAACGAGTATATTCTAAATCTGGAAAATTATAAATACGATTTTATCTTTGTAGTTGAAGATATTGATAAAAATAAAATATTAAAATCTATAAAAAAATATAATAAAAAAAATATTTATTTCTTTGAAGATTACAAACTCTCAGTTATAGAAGGATTAGACTATAAAATTTTGGACATGTTAAGAAGAAATAAAATTAATGGAATAATAACGGGATTATCTTATGCAGAGGTAGGAATAAAAGAAGATATTAATGACAATTTTATTAATTTCTCTTTTTCATCTCAAGATTTATACTATGATTTTAAACTAATAAAGTATTTATTTAATTTTAAACAGGTAAAAGATAACTTGAAGTATGTAATTATAAATATGGGGTATTATTCTTTTGATTACGATATGACTAAAACAAATGCTAGGAATAGAATTCATAGATATAGTAATTACTTTGAAGATTATCATAATAATGAGAGCTTAATGGAGCGAGATATAATTAGATCTTTTTATGAAAAAGGTATAACATTTAAAGAATATATAGATATGAATAAATTAAAAGAGGAAACAATTTTAACTTTAAATGATTCTAAGGAAATTTATGAAGCACAAAAAAATTCCTCTATGGATTATGAAGTGACAAGAAAAGAAAATGAGAAAATATTAGAAGAATATATAGTATTTTTAAAGGAAAATAGTATAGTTCCTATTATCGCAATATGCCCTACAAGCAAATACTATAGAGATAATTTCAATATAAATAAAAGAAATATATTTTACAACATATTAGATAGATTAAAATATAAATATAATTTTCAAGTTGTTGATTATTTTGACAGTGATTTGTTTGAAGATGATGATTTTTGGGATTATTCTCATTTGAACGGCAAGGGTGCAGAAAAGTTTACTAAAATACTAAAAGAAGCAATTCAGTGGTAGAAATCAATAAATGAAAGGTAAGAGGAGTTATGGAGCATGCAGAAATAATAGAAATAAAAAAAAGAATAGAAAGTTTAATTAATGATAATTATTGCACAGAGGCAATAGAGTTTTTGAAGGATTTGCTTTTAGTATTTCCAGATGATTTAGATATCTATTCTATGTATGCAGTAGCATTATCAATATTAGGAGATTTTGAAAAGGCAATATCTATTTGTAATGAAGGATTAAATATAGATTTAAATAACTTTGATTTAAATTACAATTTAGCATATATATATGAAAATATTGGTGAATATTCAAAAGCATTAACTTTTTATAAGATAGCTATTAAAGAATGTATAGATGAGAATTTAAGAGGAAATATAGAGAATATAATAGATAATATTCAGTGTGATAAAAAATATGAACAGCAAAAAAAAATTGTTTTTTTTGTGAAAAGCGGAATGGATTCTTTTTTAGAGGATATTATAAATGGTTTGCTCGATGATTATGTTGTAAAAAAAATCATAGTTAATAATTTAAATGAAATTGATAGAGGGATGGAATGGGCTGATATATGTTGGTTCGAATGGTGTGATGAACTTATAGAATATGGGAGTAAGCATAGGCTAGCTGAAAGTAAGAAAGTAATATGTAGATTGCATAGTTATGAGGCTTTTGATTTATATCTAAATAATATAGATTGGAATAATATAGATAAAATTATTTTTGTAAGTCAAAAAATAAAGAGTGTTGTATTAGAAAGATATAATATAGATAATAAAAAGGCAGTATTTATTCCAAATGGAATAAATATAAATAAATATAAATATAGTAACAGAAGCAAAGGATTTAATTTAGCTTATGTTGGATATATAAACTATAAAAAAGGACCGATGTTATTATTACATACTTTCAAAGCTGTATATGATATAGACAAAAGATATAAATTATATATAGCAGGTGAATTCCAAGATTACAGAGACTATATGTATTTTCAGCAGATGATCAAAGAACTTGGAATAGAAGAAAATATTATTTTTGAAGGCTGGCAGGACAGCTTAGATAATTGGTTAGAAGATAAAAATTATATATTATGTACAAGTTTATTAGAATCTCAAAATATTAGTATTATGCAAGCAATGTCAAAAGGAATAAAACCAATAATACATAATTTTGTGGGGGCTAGAGATATATATAATGCTGATTATATTTGGAACACGATAGATGAAGCTGTTAATATGATATTAGATAAAGAGTATAACTCTAAAGGATATTTAGAGTTTATAAAAAGGAATTATTTTATAGAAAATAAAATAATAAATATAAAAGAACTAATTAAATCACTATTTAACAGCAATAAAAATGATTTTAATTATAAAGAGTATTGGAATTCTAGATTAGATAGTAAATTTGATATAGAAGGAGTAGGTTATATAGGATTAGGTGAAATTTATAATAGATTTCTATATGAATCAAGATTTGAGCTATTAGACTATATAGTAAAAAATACTTTTGAAAATATTGATAGGATGAGTGTACTAGAGTTAGGTCCAGGAATTGGAATGTTCACAGATTATTTTTATAAAAATAATATTAAAAATTATGTAGCAATAGATATTAGTGAAAAATCTAAAGAAGAGTTAAGTAAAAAATATAAAAGTTTTAATTTTATATTAGGAGATATATCGGAAGAAAAAAACTATCCTAATAGTAAATTTAGTTTAATTTTTGCTGCTGATGTATTATTACATTTAACAGATGAGAAAAGATATATGGATTTAATAAGAATATTATCTAATTCATTAGCTGATGATGGAGCTATCATAATTTTTGATCCAATAACAACAATAAACTCAAAGAGTCAATCCCCACACTTAGTTATAAGAGATATTAAGTATATAAAGGATATTTTAAAGCATAATGAATTAGAACTTTTAGAAATGATACCGGCGACATTTTTTATGAACTATCCATTTGATAGTAATATATTGGAGGAGAGATCTATAGTAGTAGAAGATATGTTTAATTTAATACAGGCTGTATTTTCTAGCGTATATATTTCAGATGTAGTAAAAGAAAAATTAGGAGAATGGATTTCATTAAGAGATAAAGAATGTTTAGCTAGAAATAAATTTGGTTTATCACAAAAAGTTTTAGTAATTAAAAAGAAATCTAATGAAATAAACAATAATTTAAAAATTAATGATATATGGAATTTAGATAAGATAAGAATAAGAGCAGATAAATTAAAATATGATTTGATGGAAAATGATGAAGTAATTAAATATAATCTTATAGATTTATTTGAAAGAAGCATTGAGGAAATAATTAAAATGAAAAATACAAATAAATATATATAGAACTTTTATAATAAAATTTAAAATTAACTATAACTATATTATTAGAAAGAGTTATGTAAAGATAATTATAAATGTAACGATAATTAAAACATAAGTATTTAAATTTGTATAATATAGGAGATAATATTATGAGATTAAATCAAAATATGCAATCTTTAAATGTATATAGAAACTATAAAAAAAATTTAGTAACTCAATCTATTGCTTTAGATAGAATTAGTACTGGTACTAAGATTAATTCGGCAAAGGATAATCCTAATAAGCTTGGAGTAAGTGAAGGACTTAGAATTCAAATTAGGGGACTTCAAATGGCTGAAAGAAATATTCAGGATGGAGTTTCTATGATGCAATCGGTAGATGGTGCATTAAATACTGTAAGTGAAGCTTTAAATAGAATTAAGGAATTAACTGTACAAGTTGGCGGAGTTCAAAATGATGAAGATTTGTCTATAATTCAAGGAGAAATAAATCAACTTAAGGAACATATTGATTATACAGTAAATAATTCTGAATTTAATGGTGTAAAGTTACTAAATTCTGATAAAGTTACTAATAATGACTATCCTAAGTATTTAAATCATGTTGTAGGAGCTAATACAAAAGAAGAAATAAACATACCTGTATTTAATGTAACAACAGATATGCTTATTGATTCAGAAGGAAATTCATTGAAAAATATAAATATAACTAATACAAATGAATTAGATAAAAATTTAAATATTGTAGATTCAGCAATAGAAACTATGAACTCTGTAAGGAGCAGATATGGGGCGATTCAAAATAGAATGGATACTTCAGCTCAAAATTTAAGTGGAAGTTCATTCAATTTAGAAAATGCAGAAAGTAGAATAAGAGATTCGGATATAGCATTGGAAATGGCAGAGTATGCAAGAACATCAATATTACATGAAACTTCAATTGCTTTAATGCAACAAACTAATAGGTTTCCACAGGATGTACTAAGAGTATTAGAAAATATGAAATAAAAAATAGTTATAATATAAAATTTAAATGTTTATTGTAACATATATAATATATAATAGTTTATTTTTTAAAAGGGGCTCGCGTTTCGCGAGGCCTTTTTAAATTTTTAATTTTACTTGTTTAAAAGGGTTTTATATGAAAACTTATATATTATTTAAATATGCAGAAAACTAAATATTTTTAAGTTTTTAAAAAATTATTGTTAGCAACAAGTTTATTATTAAAGTATAGTTTAAGAGCCAATATCATAAACGTTGAGAATGATGTAGAACTTGTATATCAAAGATGTTACAAAATTACAATATTATAATCAAATTCAAACTATATTTATACAAACATAAACAAAATTTAAGAAAATAGTAAATTTAATGATAAGTTAAATAAAATTTAACAAATGTTTTAAAAAAATATCGACATAAAAAAATTGAAGAATTTTCTATTTTTTTGACTTTTTATAGTTCAATAAAAACTTTTTGTGTTATATAGAAAAATACTACAATAATATGTAAAAAAAACATAAAAAAACAAGAAATAAATTATTGTCGACAAGGATTTTGTAAGAATATGATTATGATTTTTGATAAAATTATTATAGAAAAATAATTAATATTAAACTATAATATAAATATGGTGAATTTTGCATAAATAATTTAATTAAGAAAAGAAATAAAAGTAGTTGTTTGTAAGTTAAAGTTGAGATGTGAAGAATGTTGTATAGGGAGAGAGATTATGAATATAAATAATGATAGTTCAATGCAATTTATAAAACTAGGATTAGATGCTTCTGCACTAAGAGAAAAAGTAATTGCAAACAATATGGCTAATATAAATACTAAAGAATTTAAGAAATCATATGTTTCTTTTGAAGAAAATTTAACAAAAGCAACACAAGAGTTTTCTTTAAAAAGAACTAAAAAAGAGCATTTAAATGGGAAATTAAACAATTCTTTAATTAGTGTGAAACAAGATAAAAGTACGAGTATGAGAACAGATGGAAATAATGTTGATATGGATTTAGAAAAAGTAAATCAAGCATCAAATACATTAATGTATAATGCTTTAATAACTCAAGCAAATTCTAAGTTAAATATGACTAAGAGTGTTATATCAGGAGGAAGTAGATAGGTATGGGGATATTTAATACCATGAGAATAAGTGCAAGTGGTCTTTCAGCAGAAAGATTAAGAATGGACACAATAACATCTAATATAACAAATGCAACAACTACTAGGGGCGAAGATGGAAAACCTTATGTAAGGAAAATAGCTGTATTTCAAGAAAATTTAGATGAAGCAAAAAAACTTAATGGAGTAAAAGCTGTTGGAATAGTTGAAGATGAGTCGCCTCTTAAAAGTGTTTATGATCCTACTCATCCGGATGCAAATGAAGATGGGTATGTTACTATGCCAAATGTTAATTTGCTTAATGAAATGGCTGATATAATAGCAGCTTCTAGAGCTTATGAAGCTAATGTGGATACTTTAAATGCTTCAAAAAGTATGTTTACTAAATCATTAGAGTTAGGAAGGTAGAAATAAAATATGATAGTTAATAACTTTGTTCCAAGTGAAAAGGTTTTTGAAAGCAGTCTTAATATCAATAATATTAAGACAAGCCCTTCAGAAAAAAATTTTCAAAGCGCTTTAAAGGATAGTTTAGATAAATTAAATGAAAAACAAATTAATGCAGATAATATAACAAATGATTTTATTTCAGGAAAAGATGTTGAAGTTCACGAAATGATGTTAAGTATGGAAGAAGCTAAAATGTCACTTCAATTAGCAATTCAAGTAAGAAATAAAGTTGTTGAAGCAGTACAAGAATTAACAAGAATGCAATTGTAATTATGTAAGGAGTGCTATTAATGGATAAGCTTAAGGAAAGCTTTAGTAAGCTGTGGAAGAAGTTTAAGTCATTTAGTAAGGGAATAAGAATTGCAATAATAGCGACGCTAATTACATTTATTATTGCTATAGGATCTTTATTTTTTTACAATTCGGCTAATAAATATAAGGTTTTATTCTCAAATCTAGATGCAAGTGATGCACAGCTTGTAACAAATAAATTAAAAGAAAAAAAAGTTGATATGAAAATTGAAGGTGAAACTATAATGGTTCCAAAGAACTCAGTAGATGAGTTAAGGCTTGAGCTAGCACCAGAACTTTCAGATGGTAGTAAGGGTTATGAACTTATGGATACTGGAAATTCATTTGGAATGACAGATGAAGAGTTTAAATTAAAGAAATTAAGAATGCAACAAGGAGAACTAGAAAAAACTATAAAAAGTTTTCCTCAAATTGATACAGTAAGAGTACATATAACACCTTCAAAAGATTCGGTTTTTGTAGAAGATAAGGAACCAGGAAAGGCAGCAGTATATTTAAAGATTGTTCCAGGAAATAAACTAGGTAAAGAACAAGTGGAATCTATTGTTGCATTAGTTTCAGGAAGTACTGAAAATGTTCCTAAGGAAAACATTGAAGTTATAGATGATAATATGAATCTTTTAACAAAAGATTTAAATAACTCAGATGGAACTGAAGTGAGCTCTGAAACTATAGAAAAACAATTTAATTTAGAAAAGAAATATGAAGAAGATATACAAAAATCAATAATAGATCTTTTAGAACCTGTAGTAGGAAAAAATAAAGTTAAAAGTTCTGTAAATGTTGATTTAGATTTTGATTCAAAACAAAAAACAGAAACAATTATAGATCCTAATAAGGTTATTGTTAGCCAGCAAACTATAAAAGAAAATAACGGAATAAATACTGGTGAAAATAGTGGTGGACCTGTAGATAATAATATGGGAAATACTATAGATGAGGGAACTACTGGAAATAGTTCTTCAAGAGAAGAAGTAAACACTAACTATGAAAGTGGAAAAACGGAAACTAAAACTATAAGTGCTCCAGGGGAGGTTAAGAGATTAACTGCGTCTGTTTTTATTGATGGAAATATAGATGGAAATGTACAAGCAGCTATAGAAAAATCTGTTGCCAATGCAATTGGACTTAATACAGAAAGAGGAGATAGTGTATCAGTAGTTGGTATGACCTTTGATCCAATAACAAAGGAAGAAGCACAAAAAGAATTTGATTCTATAAATGAATTACTAGCAAAAGAGAATAGAAATAAAATGATAATTTATTCAGTTTTAGGATTATTAGGACTTATAATAATAGTAGTAATTTTAATTTTAGTTAGAAGGAAATCTAAAAATAATCAAGAAGAAAAAGAAAATTTATTAGATGTTGTCATAGACGATAGATTATCTAATGAAAATACTGAAGTTATGCCTTCAATTAATTTTGAAAGTATAAATCCAAAAGCACATATAGAAAATGAAATTAAGAAATATGCAACAGATAAACCAGATCAAGTAGCAGATATAGTTAAATCTTGGTTAGCTGAGAATGAGAGGTGATAATATGGCAAGAGACACATCAAAATTAAATGGAGTACAAAAAGCAGCTATATTGTTTATAACACTTGGACCAGAAGCCTCATCAGCAATTTTAAAGAAGCTTCCAGAGCCAGAAATACAAAAAATAACATATGAAATTGCTAATATATCATCTGTTACTTCTGAACAAAGACAAGTTATTCTAGATGAATTTTTGGAGATGAATAAGGCTAGGGATTATATTATAGAAGGTGGAATAGAGTATGCAAGAACCTTATTATCTAAGGCTTTAGGTACGCAAAGAGCAAATGAGATTTTAAGTAAAGTTACAGAAGCAACTCAGCAGTACAGACCATTTTCTATTGCAAGAAAGGCGGATGCGCATCAATTATTAAATGTAATTAGTTATGAACATCCACAAACAATAGCTTTAATATTATGTTATCTTCAACCAGATAAGGCTGCACAAGTTTTAGCTGAATTGCCTGAAGATACCCAAAGTGAAGTTGCTTATAGAATAGCAACAATGAGTAATACTTCTCCAATGGTTATTAAAGAAATTGAAAAAGTACTTGAAAGTAAATTAAGTACTGTTGTTAGAAGTGAAATGACTTCACTTGGTGGAGTTGAAACTTTAGTAGATATTTTAAATCAAGTTGATAGAACAACAGAAAAGAATATTACTGAAAGCTTAGAAAGAGAAGATGGAGAACTTGCGGATATTGTTAAAAGCTCAATGTTTGTATTTGAAGATATCATTACTCTTGATGACGTATCTATTCAAAGAATTCTTAGAGAAGTTGATGGAAAAGAACTTGCTCTTGCGCTTAAGGGATGTTCAGATGAGGTGGCAAATGCTGTATATAGAAATCAATCTAAGAGAGCAGCAGCAGCACTTAAGGAAGATATGGAATTCTTAGGTCCAGTTAGACTTATGGATGTTGAAAAGGCACAACAAAAAATTGTCGGAATAATAAGAAGATTAGATGATGCTCAAGAAATAATAATTTCAAGAGGTGGCGAAGATGCAATTATCTTATAATCTTATAAAAAGTAATTCAGCATTAGAAGTTTCAAAGAAAAAGATAGAAACTAATTATCTAAGCAGAGAAGAAACTTTAGAAGAAAATAAAGAACAAGATATAAAATCTATTGAAGAAGAAATTAGAAAAAGTTATGAGAGCTTAGGAGCAAGCATTTTAAAAAAAGCTAAAAGAGAAGCTGAAGAATTACTTATGAAAAGTAGAAAAACAGCTATTGAAATCGAAAAAACTTCCTATGAAGAAGGATATGCACAAGGAAAAGAAAATGGCTTTGAAGATGGATACAAACAGGGGCTGCAAAAAGCTAAGTTAGAAACAGAAGAAGAAGTAAAGAGATATATAAAAAAGTCAGAAAAAATATTAGAATCTGCAAATAGTGAATTTAAAGAATATTTGAAACTTAAAGAAAAAGATATTATAAATATAGCTTTCGAAATGGCAGCTATAATAGCTAGAAAAGAATTGCAGCAATCTGAAGGTATATTACCTTTATTAGAAGATATTTTAAATGAAGCCAAGGCTGAAGAAAATATAATAATAAAATGCAATACAGCACATGTAAAAGCAATTGAAGATAAAGTAGATTACTATAAAAAAGCATATGCCATAAAAGGAGAAATGTTTATTATTGAAGATCCTTTAATGGAGAGTGGAAATGCTATAGTTGAGAAAAGTACAGGCAAAGCTATTATTGGATTAGATATTGGGTTAGAAAAACTTGAAGAAGCTTTATTTAAGTAATAAGTAGGTGAAAATATGATAAATGTAGATTTTGATTTATTAAATAAAAGAATTAAAAAAGTAAATACTTATTATTTAGAAGGAACAGTTAAACAAGTAATAGGATTAACAATAGAAGTTCAAGGTGTTAAGGCTTTTGTTGGAGAACTTTGTACCATATATAATCAAGAAAACCAACCAATTAAATGTGAAGTAGTTGGGTTTAGAGAAGATGCAGTACTTTTAATGCCTCTAGGAGAACTTATAGGAATATCACCAGGATGTAGAGTAGTTCCAGAAAGAAGGCCTTTAGAGGTAAGGTGTTCAGATGATTTATTAGGTAAAATACTTGATGGATTAGGTAATCCACTTCAAGGAGATGAAATTATTCAAGGGGAAGGATATCCTCTTGAAAATCAACCTCCAGACCCATTAACAAGAAGGAGAATAACAGAAATCCTTCCAACTGGAGTAAGAGCAATAGATGGATTTTTAACTGTTGGTGAAGGACAGAGAATTGGTATCTTTGCTGGATCAGGCGTTGGAAAAAGTACTACACTTGGAATGATAGCAAGGGAAGCAGAAGCAGATATTAATGTGATTTCTTTAATTGGAGAAAGAGGAAGAGAAGTTTTAGAGTTTATAGAAAAGGATCTAGGTCCGGAAGGTATGAAAAAATCTATTGTTGTATGTGCCACATCAGATAAGCCAGCTTTAATAAGAATTAAAGGGGCATTAACAGCAACAGCAATAGCAGAATATTTTAGAGATAAAGGTAAGAAAGTTATATTGATGATGGATTCAGTAACTAGATTTGCAATGGCGCAAAGAGAAGTAGGGTTAGCAATAGGAGAACCACCAGCTCAAAAGGGATATACCCCATCTGTATTTGCTAAATTACCTAAACTTATGGAAAGGCCGGGTACATCTGACAAAGGATCTATAACAGCTTTTTATACAGTTTTAGTTGATGGAGATGATTTTAATGAACCAATTGCCGATGCTGTAAGAGGTATATTAGATGGACATATAGTTTTATCAAGGGCTTTAGCACATAAAAATCATTATCCTGCAATAGATATTTTGAATAGTATTAGTAGACTTATGCCTAGTATTGCGACAGATATTCATAAGGAAGCTTCATCTATGGGAAGAGATTTACTTGCAACTTATAAAGATGCTGAGGATTTAATAAATTTAGGTGCTTATGTAAAAGGAAGTAATAAGAAGATAGACTTATCAATTCAATATAATGATAGATTAAACAGCTATTTAAAACAAGGAATTGAAGAAAAATCTGATTTTAACACTTCTTTAGATAAACTTATTTCTATATTTAGAAATTAAAAGGAAGGTTCAAAATGTCAGGTAATTTTAAATTTAGGTTAGAAAAGCTTCTTGAAATAAGAACAGAAAAAGAAGAAGAAAGCAAAAGATTATTTAATAAGACTGAAAGAGAAAAACAAAAGACAGAAGAAAAATTAAATAATCTTAAATTTAATTATGAAAAATATAATGGAGTAAATAAAGGTGAAAGTCTTGTCTATCAAAAAATTAAAAGAAATTATTTATTTGCTTTAGATAAAGGAATTACAGAAACTGAAAAAGATTTAACTATAAAGTTAAAGGAACTTGATATAAGAAGAGAAGATTTACTAAAAAAGCAAATAGAAAGAAAAACTGTTGATATATTAAAAGAAAGAAAGTCATTAGAATTTTATAAGGAAGAAGAGAGAAAAGATCAAATATTTAATGACGAACTTGCTTTATATGCATATATGAGAAAGCATTGAAAGGAGGTGAGTAAAGAGTGCTAAATACAAAAATTGTAATGGATTTAGACAAGAAGTTAAATAATATAAAGACTATCTCAAAGAAAGAAGTATATAAAAAAGAAGTATCAAAAAATGATACTGAAGTGAAATCAGATTTTAAAGATTATCTTAGCAAGGAAGTTAAGAGTGATACTTCAAAAAATTCAATAAATAGTATGTATGTACAAGAAAATGATAAAACTTCTATAAGTAATGAAGGAATTTCTAAAAGTCAAAATGAAACAGAAGATATCCTATTAGAAGTATCTAATAAGTTAGAAGAACTAATAGATAGTGAGTATTTCCTAGGAAATGGATCTGAACTTAATGCTTTAAGTGAAATATTAGTATTATTATTTAGTCTTTTAAATACGTATTTAAGTAGTGAAGAATTAATTGATATTAATAATGATTTTAGTAGTTCAAATAATTTTAGTGATTTAAATAATTTTGATTTAGATAATATAGAAAATTTATTTTTAACATTATTTAATTCAAAAGATGATATAAAAACAGAAAATCCTTTATCAAATTTAGAATTACTAAGAACTAATAGTTCGGATGATATAGATATTAAGGGCTTGTTAAAAGACGTAAAAGAATTAACTGATAATATTTTAGAAGATATAAATTTAAATCTTTCTGATACTAATACTATAGATAATTATAAAAGTGAATTATCAGAAAAAATAATTTATTTATTAGAATCATTACCAAAAGAATCTATAGAAAAAATATCTTCTAATATTAAAGATGAAGACAAGCTTAAAATATTAATTGCTTTGTTATTACAAAAAGTAAGTAATGAAGATAATAGTATAGAAAAAAGTACTAGTAATCTCAATATAGATGTAAATGATGACTTTGTAGATAATAATGTTACTTCATTAGATAAAGATATAACGAAAGAGAAAAATTTAAATGATAATAATTCATTAAAACAAAATTCTTTAGATGAAAATAATGACGAAGATATAATACTTTCGAAGATAATAGATAGTGATAATAAAGGTTCATTTTCAAAAGTATTAACTTATTATGATAAGTTTAATAAAAATAATGTGGAAACAATAAAAGAACCAGTTACTGTAAATAGACAAACGATAGATTTAGACATAATAAAAAATGTTAAGTTTATGATGAAAAATTCTGTGCAAGAATTAAAAGTAAAAGTTTATCCTAAAGAATTAGGCGAAATGACTATAAAAATTCTTTCAGAAGAAGGAATAATGAGAGCAGAAATTAAGGCAACTTCTAAAGAAACATATAATTTATTAAATTCTAATTTAAATGATATAAAGAAGAGTTTAGTAGATCAAAATATAAAAATTCAAGAAGTAAATATAGGAATATATAATGAAGATACTACTTTCTTTAGTGGAAAAGAAAATTCATCAGATAATTATAAAAATCAAAAAAGCAATGAAAACCGTAATAATTCTATATTGATTGAGGATGAAGAAGTTAAAGAAGATTTACTTAATGAAAGCAATGTAAATTTATTAGCATAGGGGGATAAATAAGTGTCTAATGTCATAAATAGTTATACAGGAGCGAGGGCGACAGATAGAGGAACACAAATAGTTAAACCTGGACAAGATATGGATAAAAATGCATTTTTAACAATATTATCTGCAGAATTATCAAATATGGATCCAATGGGAAATAACGATTCTACTCAATATGTTACTCAAATGGCACAGTTTGCTTCAATGGAGCAAATGACAAATTTAAATACTACAATGTCTAGTTATGCACATAACTCAATGGTTGGCAAAGGTGTAACTTTAAAAAGTGTTGATAGTGAAGGCAAGCCCTACACTGGGATTGTAAAATCTGTAACATCAACATCAGCTAAAACTACAATTTCTGTAGAAGTTAATGAAAATGGAACTAATACTTATAAGGACTTTGATATAACAGATGTACTTACTGTTTTAGATGTTCCTGACTATTCACTACCATCAATTAATAATATAAATGGTAATATGTCATTTTTAGTTGCTTCTTCGTTTATAGGAAAGCATGTTGAATTAAGTGAGAAAGATTCAAGTGAAAATAATATTACTGGAGAAGTTTTAGGAGTATTAAAAGATCAAGGTATAGTTAAAGTAAGAGTTAAGCTACATGATTCAGATGAAATACAAGAATTTACTTATGATAAGATAATTAAGGCTTCAAATAGTAAAGAAGAGATAAAACCAGAGGAAAATCAAGAGTAAGGTAAGTAAATTATTAAAGTAGGTGTTTTTTTGAGCTTTAGAGTTATAAATGGAAAAGCTTATCCTGTAGGTAATTTTCAGTTGCCAAATGAAAAGGTAAATGAGAAAAATAATCACTACAAAAGTAAGTTTAATGATATTTTAAATGAAGCTATAAATAAAGATAGCAATGAATATACACTATCAAAGCATGCAGCAGAGAGATTGAAAGAAATCAATTTTACAGATGTAGATATGGACCAAATTGCAAAGGGCTTTAAAATGGCACAAGATAAAGGTTCTAGAAATTCTGTAATGATATATAAAGATGTAGCTTTAATAGCTAGTATAGAAAATAAAACTGTAATAACAGCAATAGAAAAAGAAAGAGCTAAGGAAAATGTATTTACAAATGTAGATAGTGTTGTAATTTTATAAGCTGGACCTATTTTAGGAGGCTTAATTCTTGCTGAATGACAGATGCAAGAAAAAATAAAGGGTTGGAGGTCAATTTATGTTAAGATCAATGTATTCCGGTATAAGCGGTATGAAGGTTAATCAAACTAAGTTAGATGTTATAGGAAATAATATATCAAATGTTGGTACTACATCATTTAAATCATCAAGAGCAAGATTTAGCGATATGCTAAGCCAAAATGTATCAGATGCTATGGCACCATCTAATAACCAAGGTGGAGTAAATGCTAGCCAAGTTGGACTTGGAGTTCAACTTGCAAGCATAGATTCTGTTATGACACAAGGGATGATGCAACCTACAGGAAGACAATTAGATGTTGCAATTGATGGTGATGGATTCTTTATGGTAAGTAAAGGACCAGCAATTTATGATGGAACTTTAGAAGTAAATCATAGAGCGGGCGCACATAATATAACATCACAGTCATTAAGCAATTCTGGAAGCGAAATAATGTATAGTAGAGATGGATCATTTATATTAGATGAACAAGGAAATTTATTAACAGGTGATGGATTTAGAGTTATGGGTTATTCCTTAACAAATGATGATAGTTCGCAAGATGCAACAGGACAAGTTCCGAATGCAGTAAGTACTGCAGGATTAGATTTTAGATTTGGACCTGGATCACAATTAAATGGATTCAAAGTAGTTCTAGGATCTGTTGGACCAGGAACTGTTACATCAGCAGATGTTAATAAAGCAGAAAAACTTATAATAGTAAATGGAGATTTTTCTTCAACAGGAGCATTAACACCAGCTCAAGTAGAATCAGCAATTAATAAAGGCTTATCATCAGCAGGGATATCTCAACAAATGTTTGTTAGTGGAAAACCTATTAGTTTTGAAGGATTAGGATCATCAGCTATTTTAGGTGGTACAGATGCATTAGCGCCTAAAGCTATTACAGTTGGAGGATTTACTATACAACTTAGCGAAGGTAGCGATTTAAATGGTTATAGCTTTGAAATTGGTGAAATATCGCCTAAAACTTTAGAGGTTAATGTTGAAAAAGGTAGAAAAAAAATTGTTATAAATGCTGATTACTTAAATAAAGGATTTAACTCAGCAGATTTGCAAGAGGAGTTAAATAATAAGTTGAAAGCTGCAGGAATTAAACAAGAAGCAAAAGTTACAGGAGCAGCAGCTACTTTAGGAAATATAAGTGGCGCTTCAGATGCTTCAGGTAAAGTGGACAAAGCTGCTGAGTTAGTTAATGCAAAAGATGGAACGAAAACGAACTTGTCAGTTGGAGGGTTTACTTTTGCAAATCAAACTGATGGAGAACTTAATGATTACACAATTTCTATAGGAGAAAGTTCAGCAGGAACACCGCTTACAGTAGTAGTTGAAAATGGAAATATAATAATTAATGGTGATTTTACCAAGGCAGATTCATTTACAGATACAGAATTGAAAACTAAATTAAATAGTGCATTAAAAGCAAATGGAGTTAAAACTCAATTAAATGTTACAGGAAGTATAAAGTCAGCGGATATAACAAATAAAGTTAAATTCCAAGGGGGGGTTACAGCATCATCTCCAAAGGCTTTAAATATAGCAGGATTAAATGTAGAACTTCCAGCAGGAACACTATTAAATAATTTAGAGTTTGAAATTACTGATATTAATGAGCCAGGATTAAATGTAGTTTATACTGAAGCTAAAGGAGGAAATCCACCTAAATTAGTTATAACAGGAGATTTTACTAAGAAAGTTGCAGCAAGAGATTTAGAGGATAAAATAAATGAAGCTTTAGCTAAGGTTCATACAACTGATTCGCCTAAAGTTAAAATATCAGGAACATCTAAACCTTACACTGGATTAACTTCAGATAATATTGAAGGTGGAGAAGTTGATAAGGCACCAGGAAAAATTACAGTTGGCGGTGTTGAATTAACATTTGATGCAGGCGCAGCATTTAATGGTTATAAGTTCCAAATAGGTGCAATAAGCCCTGGGACTAAAACATCAGCTACAATTGATGAAAAAGGAAAGACAATAACAATAAATGGTGATTTTGTAACTACAAATGCCGTTACAGCTAAAAATATACAAGATGCTTTAACTAGAGCATTAGAAGGAAAAGGGATAGCTCAAGGGATAACTGTAACAGGAAAACCAATGGAAATTGGAGGAGTTGTTTCAGAGGAAACAAATGGAGGAACTCCAATAGAAAGTATGAATGCTGATGGAAGTATTAATTTTGTAGATGCAACAAAAAATCTTAAATCATATGATGGAGAATTAAAAACTCTTAAGATTCCAGATAAAGTGAGAATACCAGGAACAGATACAGAACTTAGAGTTAAAACTTATACTATAGATAAAAATGGTGTAATTAATGGAGTACTTGAAGATGGTAGAGTAGCTGCACTTGGGCAGTTAGCTATGGCAAGTTTTAAGAACCCAGAAGGTTTAACTAAGCTTGGAGGAAATCTTTATAGTTCATCAGTTAACTCAGGAGATTCAATTATAAAGAGTGGTGTTGGAACTTTAAATGATGATAATTCAAATGGTTATGGAGATAATCTTCAAGGAATGCTTGAAATGTCAAATGTAGATTTATCAGAACAATTTACAGATATGATAGTTTCAAGTAGAGCTTTCCAGGCATCAGGAAAAATGATAACTACTGGAGATGAAATTCTTCAAGATATAATTAACTTAAAGAGATAATAAAACAAAATAGATTGCTCATGCTCAGTTGCTTCAATAAACTGAGCAAAGCAATCTAACTATATAAGTAAATTGCGAAAAGTATTTTACATCTACTAAAGTGAATTTACTATAGTGAAGAGGGGAATTAAATGATTAATGTAACAGCTATGAATAACAAAGAGTTTATTTTAAATGCAGATCATATAGAGAAAATAGAAGAGGTTCCTGAAACTTTAATAACATTAACTAATGGTAAAAAGTATATTGTGCTTGAAAGCGTAGAAGAGATAGTAGAAAAAGTAATTATATATAAAAATAAGATTGTTACTTATAGATTATAATGGGAGGCAATATTATATGAAAAAGTCAGACATATTAACCTCAGTTGGTTTAATATTAAGCATAGTATTAATGATTTATGGAATGCTTATTGGAAGTAGTCTTAAAATTTTCTGGGACGTAGCATCTGTAATAATAACTGTAGGAGGATCATTATCAGCTCTTTTAATAACATATTCATTAGAAGAAGTGAAAAATATGGGAAAGCTTTTCATGCAAGCTTTTAAGGAAAATAAATCATCAGGAAAAGATATAATTGTAAGGTTTGGAATCCTTTCTAAAAAAGCTAGAAGAGAAGGACTATTATCTTTAGAAGATGATATTTCTGAAATGGAAGATCCTTTTATGAAGAAAGGATTACAAATGGTTGTAGATGGTATTGAACCAGAAACAATAAGAGAAATATTAGAATTAGAAATTGGAGAAATGGAAAATAGACATGAAAGAGGCGCAGGTATTTATGCTGCATGGGGGGCTTATGCACCTGCATTTGGTATGCTAGGAACTTTAATTGGATTAATTCAAATGCTTGCAAACTTAACAGATGTAGCAAATATTGCATCTGGTATGGGAAAAGCCTTAATAACTACATTTTATGGTTCACTTTTAGCAAATATTTTATGTAATCCTATTGCTTCTAATTTAAGGCAAAAGAGTGCAAAGGAAGCTGGAGAAAGAGAAATGATTTTAGAAGGAATACTTGCAATACAATCAGGTGTAAATCCAAGAATTGTAGAAGAAAAGCTAATAACATACTTACCTCCTAAGGAAAAATTAGAATATTTAAATAACAGCATTGAAAATGGAGAAGGAGTTGTTATTTAATGGCTAGAAAGAAAAAGAATAAAGCTGAAGGCTTAAGAGGCGATGAATGGATGGCAACTTATGCTGATACTGTAACTTTATTGCTTACTTTTTTTGTTTTGTTATATTCGATGGCAACTGTAGATGCGGAAAAAACCAAAAGTATATCTAATGCTTTTACTTCAATGATGAGTGGACAAAATGGTGATAGCATAATGGAATATAACATGTATAATGGGGAAGTACCTTTAATTGGAGGAGAAACTGAAGATAATATAGAAGGTGGAGAATCATTAACAGAACAAGAAAAAATGTATAAGAATGTTAAAGAATTTGTTAATGAAAATAATTTAGGATCTGTTGTAGATATTCTTGATAATAAAAGAGGAGTAATAATACAACTAAGAGATAATGTATTGTTTGAAACTTCAAGTTCTGATTTAAGAGAAGAAAGTAAGGAAGTGCTTAACAAAATCAATTCACTTATAGCATCTATAGATAATCAAATATTAGTTGAAGGGCATACAGATAATAGACCCATAAATACAAGTAGATTTCCATCAAACTGGGAATTGTCTGCTGATAGAGCAGTCAATGTAGTTAAATATTTTATAGAAGTAATGGGACAAGATCCTTCAAGATTTAGTGCAGCAGGATATGGAGAGTACCATCCGGTATCACCTAATGATACTTATGAAAATATGGCTAAAAATAGAAGAGTTGATATTTTAATTGTGACAACTGAAAAGGAGGAAGAATAAGATGGCTGAAAGTAAGCAAGAAAAGAAAAAGGGTAGTAAATTAATTATAATCATTGCTATTCTAGCAATTTTGGGTGGTGGAACATTTGGGGGAGTATATTACTTTATGAATAAAAATAATGCCTCACAGCCAGTTGTTATAGAAGAAGCTTTTTTTGAAGTTGGAGAAATATTTGTTAATTTAAGTGATGAAGGATCAAAGAGATATGTAAAACTTAACCTTTCAATAAGTTATGATAAAAACAATAAAGAGTTAGCTAAAGAAATAGAAGATAAAAAAGTTGTACTTAGAGATGTGGCTATATTTTATGTAAAGTCTTGTAAAGCTAGTAGTTTTGAACCAGCAAATGAAGCTGTATTAAAAGGTGATATGATTACTAGGATGAATCAAAAATTGAAATCAGGATTGATAAAAGATGTATATATAAGCGATATTATAGTACAATAGAAGGAAGTAGAATTAAAAGATGGATTTAATATTTATGATAATTAAGTTAATATTTGCTCTTGTAGTAGTACTTGGACTTATGTATTTAGTATTTAAAATAAGCGGAAATAGAATTAATAAATTTAATGAAGGAAAATATATAAAAGTATTAGAAAGAGTTCAAATATCTAAAGATACTTCAATAGTAGTAGTAAAGATCGGGAAAAAGGGATACATAATGAGTTCATCTAATAATAATACTGAAAAAATAGATGAAATATCTGAAGATGAGATATTGCTTTTAGAAGAGGAGAAAAGAATAGAAAAAGAAAAAATTAATCAGCAATATGAAGTAGCTATTAAGGGTTTAAAATCTAAAGTAAATAAACTTAGGAATAAATATAACTAAAAGGAAGATTTGTATGAGTAAAAAAAATAAATATTTATTTATAATGCTAATAGCATTAGCTTTAATATTCACCTTTGATAAAAGTGTAAGTGCTGAACCTATAAATATACCAAACGTTAATATTTCGGTAGGTGGTGAATCAACTTCTCCTCAAAACTATGTTGATAATATTAAATTATTAATAATATTAACTATTTTAACATTATTACCTTCAATAATAATAATGATGACATCTTTTACAAGAATAATAGTTGTATTTTCATTTTTAAAAAATGCATTAGGTGCACAACAATCTATACCAAATCAAATACTTATTGGACTAGCATTATTTTTAACTATATTCATAATGCAACCAGTATATAGTGAGATAAATAATAATGCATTTAAGCCTTTTATGGAAAATACAATAACGCAAGATGAAGCTATGGAGGCTGGAAGTAAGCCTTTAAGAGAGTTTATGTTAAAGCAAACAAGACAAAAAGATTTAGAATTATTTATTGAAACATCAAAATTAGATAAAGAAGAAATAACAAGAGATAATATTCCATTAACTGTTGTTATACCAGCTTTTGCAATAAGTGAATTAAAAACAGCCTTTCAAATAGGATTCCTACTATTCTTACCTTTCTTAATAATAGATATGGTTGTAGCAAGTGTTCTTATGTCTATGGGGATGTTTATGGTACCACCTGTTATGGTAGCATTACCATTTAAATTATTGTTATTTGTAATGGTAGATGGTTGGTATTTAATGGTTAAATCATTGATAATGAGCTTTGGAGGGTAGGTGATATGTATGAGTGAAAATTTAATAATAGGAATTGTTAGAGATGCATTATATACGTCATTAAAGGTAGCAGGTCCTATATTAATAGTATCAATTTTAATTGGATTAATAATAAGTATATTTCAAGCAACCACTCAAATACAAGAACAAACATTAACCTTTGTTCCAAAACTTATAGGAATTGCAGCTGTAGGACTAATGTTATCAAGCTTTATGTTACATACACTAGTATCTTTTACAGAAAGAATATTTGAACTTATTATTAAAATATCTACTTAGGGGGTAGGTAAAGTATGATAGATACAGCCTACTTTTTAGCCTTGTTTTTTATATTTTTAAGAGTTACAGCTTTTTTTGCTATAACAAATATATTTTTTCCAAATGGAACACCGAAAACATTAAAAGCTATGTTTTCATTAATATTTTCCTTCGCATTACTTGGAGGAATAGATTATTCAAATATAAATTCAATAACTAGCAATTATTATTTAATTATTTATATGATTTCAGAAGTTACCACTGGATTGGTCCTTGGATTAATTTCTAATATTGCTTTTGAAGTAGTACTTATGGCAGGAAGTTTAATAGATGTACATATAGGATTGAGTATGGTTAATACAATAGATCCAAACAGTAAAACAAGTACGACTATAAGTGGTAATTTACTTCATTATGTAGCATTAATGATTTTCTTTGTAGTAGATGGACATCATATGCTTATTAAATCGCTTATAGAAAGCTTTATAATACTACCGATGGGTAAAAGTTTAATGTATCCAGATACAATGATGGTACTTATAGAAGTTATAGCAAAGTATTTTGTAATAGGATTGAAAATTGCAATACCAATAGTATTGATAATTATATTAACTGATCTTTGTATGGGACTTATTTCAAGGGCTGTCCCACAAATAAATGTAATGATACTTGGTATGCCAGTTAAAATGTTAGTTGGAATATTAGCAATATCAGTATCACTACCAATTATAATAAAGTTATTTGTTAGTAGTATAAGTTACTTACCAGATATATTTAGAAAAATAATGACAACTGTTCCTCTAGTCTTCTTAATTGGAGCAGATGAAAAAACAGAAGAAGCTACTCCAAAGAAGAAAAGTGATTCTAGAAAAAAGGGACAAATAGCTAGAAGTAAGGATGTTGGACTTGCAATTACAATGATAGCTACTGTATTAGTTATTGTTACATTAAGTGGGTTTATAGTGTCTTCACTTAAGGATAATGTAGTTTATTTTCTAGGAGATATGGGTTCGATGGAAGTTACTGAAAATAGTATAAAGGGCATAAACACTCTTATTATAAGCAAGGCAGCAATGGTAATAATGCCTGTTATTTTGCCTATAATGATAGCTGGAGTTGCTGCAAGTTTAGTTCAATCTGGATTTTTAGTCGTGAAAGATGCTATAAAGCCTTCCTTTGGGAAGCTAAATCCGATTAATGGATTTAAAAATATGTTTTCTAAAAAATCACTAGTTGAACTAATAAAAAATTTAATTCTTATTTCAATAGTAATTTTTATGGCGTATTCATATATAAGAGATAACTTTGATAAAATAATGCAAATTGGAAATTTATATTTACCTACTTTAGGAATTGAAGTTAAATCTTTAATAGTGGGTATATTTGTGAAGATATGTATATTATTAGTTGTAATTGCAATTATAGATTATGTTGTTCAATATATGCTTTTTCAAAAGGATATTAGGATGACTAAGCAAGAAATTAAGGAAGAATACAAACAAATGGAGGGAGATCCTCAAATTAAATCTAAAATAAAGCAAAGGCAGAGGGAAATGTCACAAAGAAGAATGATGCAATCAGTTGGGGATGCAACTGTTGTAATTACGAATCCTACTCATTTAGCTGTTGCAATTAAATATGAAGAAGGAAAGACTGAAGCTCCTAAGGTTGTGGCTAAGGGAGCAGACACTATAGCAATAAAGATTAAAGAAAAAGCTATTGAGTCTAAAGTTCCAATAATAGAAAACAAGCCTTTAGCAAGAATGATATTTGAATCAGTAGAAATTGATAAAGAAATTCCACAAGATATGTATCAAGCTGTAGCAGAAGTTTTAGCTATGGTATATAAATTAGATAAGAAAAAAAGACGTACTAGATAATAAAGGATGGGATAAGGTTGCTTGTAAATAATAAAATTAATTTAAAGAAAAATACAGACGTATTAGTAGCCTTTGGTGTATTAGGTATTGTCCTTATGATAATAATACCTCTACCACCACTAATGTTAGATATTTTATTAGCATTTAATATTACACTGTCAGCTGTAATTATAATGATAACTATGTTTACTACAAATGTATTACAATTATCAGTGTTTCCAACACTATTACTTGTAACAACACTTTTCAGATTAGGTCTTAATATTTCATCTACAAGACTTATACTAAGTGAAGGTGATGCAGGAAGCATAATTGAAGCTTTTGGAGAATTTGTTATAGGTGGAAATTATGTTGTTGGTATAATAATATTCTTAATTATAGTAATTATACAATTCGTAGTAATAACTAACGGTGCAGGAAGAGTTTCAGAAGTATCAGCAAGATTTACTCTAGATGCTATGCCAGGTAAGCAAATGAGTGTAGATGCTGATTTAAATGCTGGAATAATCGATGAAGTAACGGCAAGGAAAAGAAGGCAAGATTTGCAATCAGAAGCAGACTTTTATGGAGCTATGGATGGGGCGTCTAAGTTCGTAAAAGGAGATGCTATAGCAGGAATAATAATAACTATAATTAATATAGTAGCAGGTATTGTTATCGGAGTAATGAATGGTATGAGTTTTGCACAAGCTGGAGAATTATATACAAGACTTACTATTGGAGATGGGCTAGTTAGCCAAATACCAGCATTATTAATATCTACAGCATCAGGTATATTAGTAACTAGATCAGGATCTTCTGATAACTTTGGTAAAACCTTTAGTAAACAACTTACTGCATTCCCTGTTGCACTTGGAATAGTTTCTGCCGTAATGTTCTTTTTAGCTTTAATACCAGGCATGCCAAAGCTTCCATTTTTATTAGCTGCTGTTACAGGAAGTGTTGCTACATATCTTTTAATAAAAGAAGATCAGAAAAATCAAGAAGCTGAGCTTGCAAAAGTAGAGGAAGAGTATACAGAAATGGAAAGAAAAGAACCAGAAAATGTAATGAGTTTAATTTCTGTAGAACCTATGGAAGTAGAAATAGGTTATGGATTAATTCCTTTAGCTGATGAGTCAACAGGAGGAGATTTACTTCAAAGAATTGCTTCAGTTAGAAGGCAGTGTGCAATTGAAATGGGAGTTGTTGTACAACCTATTAGAATAAGAGATAATCTTCAATTAAAAACAAATGAATATGTAATAAAAATAAGAGGCACTGTTATAGCATCATCAGAGCTTATGGCAAATATGTTACTTTGTATGGATCCATCTGGAGATAATTCTCAAATAGCAGGAATAAGAACTATTGAGCCTACATTTAATTTGCCAGCAGTATGGATAAATAAAGATCAAAGAGAAGAAGCTGAAATAAAAGGTTTAACAGTTGTAGATCCAACCACGGTTATGGTTACACATTTAACTGAAACTATAAAGGCACATTCGTATGAATTACTTGGTAGACAAGAAGTTCAATTAATAGTAGACAATACTAGAGAAAAATATAGTACGGTAGTAGAAGAGCTTATTCCAGATTTAATGACAATAGGGGAACTTCAAAAAGTACTGCAAAACTTATTAAGAGAAAAGGTTCCAATAAAAGATATGGTAACAATAATGGAATCTTTAGCAGATAACTCAAGACTTACAAAGGATTTAGAACTTTTAACAGAGTATGTTAGATTTGCTTTAGCAAGAACTATTTGTAACCAAGTAATAGATGAAGATAGGAGTATAACAGTAGTTACTTTATCTCCGCAAATAGAGGAAATAATAGCTGCCAATACTCAAAAATCTATGCAAGGATCATTCCCAGCCGTTGATCCAGATACAACTACTAGAATACTTGATTGTGTAAGAGACACTCTTGATAGAATATATTTTTACAATAATCAACCTGTTATATTAGTATCACCTAATATAAGGCCTGTATTTAGAAGACTTATAGAAATGGTATTTCCGCATGTGATGGTTATATCATTAAATGAAATTCCAAATGATGTAGAAATAAGAACTGAAGGAGTTGTATCATTGTAATGTTAATAAAAAAATACTTAGTTAAAAATATGAATGAAGCTCTTACTAGAATAAGATATGAGTTAGGTAAAGATGCTATTATAATTAGCCAAAGAAAAGTGAGAGAGTCTGGTATTAAAGGGTATTTTAAACCTAAATTAATTGAAGTAACAGCAGCCTTGGAAAATAACAAGATGGAGAAAAAGAATAAATTTAATATAGAAAATAAAAATGAAATAGACTTTAAGGATTCACTAGATAGTATTAAAAAGATAATAGATGATAGCAAGGACAGCAAGCTTGATAAATCTCAAAAGTTTAATAAAGAAGTGAACTTAACAAATACAGATAATATAAAAGAAGAAGTAAAAGAAATCAAAGATTTGTTAAATAGAGTTATTAAAAATACTAATAAAGAAGAAGAAAAAGATATAGTATTAGAATATTTAAAAGATATTGATATTGATGATGAATTAATAAAAGAAATATTAACTGATAAATATGATAATATAGATGTGTTTAAAACATATTTTAAAGAATTATTAGAAAATGAAATTCAAGTTTGTACTGAAAGCTTAAGTGGTAAGGTAGTTTTAGTAGGACCAACTGGAGTTGGAAAAACCACAACTATAGCTAAGCTTGCAGGAAGATTAGCATTGATAGAAAAAAAGAAGGTTGGTTTAATTACAATAGATACATATAGGATTGGTGCTGTAGAACAATTAAAAACTTATGCAGAAATTATGAATATTCCATTTAAAGTAGTTATAACTTTAAAAGAAATGGAAAATGCAGTTAGTGAGTTAGAAGATTGTGATGTAATATTAATTGATACAACTGGAAGAAGCAGTAAAAATACTATGCAAATATCAGAACTTAGAGCCTTTACGCAAAAAGTAAATGCAGATCATATAGCATTGGTGATAAGTGGAACAACTAAAAACAGAGATATACAAACTATAATAAATGGATATAGTGAAATTGGCTATGAAAAAATGATAATAACAAAGCTTGATGAAACTAGCTCATATGGATGTATATACAATATTATAAAGAAAGCGCAAAAGCCTATAGCATATATTACTACTGGTCAAAATGTTCCAGATGATATTAGAATCCCACTGAAAAGTGAAATTTCAAAACTTATTCTTGGGGAGGAAACTATATGTTAGATCAAGCTGAAAGCTTAAGGAGACTAGCAAGAGGCGAAGTCCAAGAGGAACAAAAAAGAAAGGCTAGAATTATTACAGTAACCTCGGGCAAGGGAGGAGTTGGAAAAAGTAACTTTGTAGTAAATCTTGCAATTACATTAGTACAAAAGGGAAAAAAGGTTTTAATATTTGATGCAGATATAGGAATGGGAAACGATGATGTATTAATGGGAATATATCCTAAAAATAGTGTTTTAGATTTAATTAATGGTAAATTAGCAATAGAAGATATTATTGTTAATGGACCAGAAGGGGTTAAGCTATTGCCAGGTGGAAGTGGACTTAATAATATAGAAGATCTTCAGCAAAATCAAAGGGATTTGTTTTTAAAAAAGATAGAAATGTTAGAGGGGTTTGATTACATTTTTATAGATACAGGAGCAGGAATAAGTAGGAGTGTTTTGGCTTTTATAGCATGTTCTGATGAAGTAATATTAGTGACTACTCCTGAGCCAACATCATTAACAGATGGATATAGTCTATTAAAAGCAGTAGATCATTTCAAAATAAAAGATAAAGCAAGTATAGTGGTTAATAAGATTTTAGAAAAAAAAGAGGGAGATCAAACTTTTTCAAAATTTAAAATGGCAGTTAATAGGTTTTTAAAGTTAGATGTAAACTTTTTAGGAGTAGTATATGAAGATCGAAAGCTTATAATGTCTGTAAGGGAGCAGCTTCCGTTTGTAATAGGATATCCAAATTGTGATGCAGCTAAATGTATAAAAACTATAGCAGAAAAAATTATAGGCGAAAAAAAAGAAACTATGGGAGTAGGAGCTCAAGGGTTATTTAAAAAATTATTTAATATTTTTTCTTAGGGGGTTAGTCATGGCAAAATTAGAACTTGGTATAAATTGTAGAGTAGATGTTTTATGGGAAGATAATATGTATAAATCTTCTATTCAAGATATAAAGGATGATGAAATATTAATAACTATTCCAGTAAGTGATGGCATTTATTTAACGCTAAAGGATGGAAATGAAATAGAGCAAATTTTTTATGATGATAAAGGAAATGTATTTGGATATAAGAATAAGGTTTTAGGTAGAACAACAGAAAAAGATATACCATTTTATAGAATAAGCAAGCCTTACGATATAACAAGAATTCAAAGAAGAGACTATGTAAGAGTTAATGTTGTGCAAGTTATTAATTATATAAAGGAAGAAGAGTTAAAATCAAATATTAGCGGAGAAGAAAAATATGAGCATGCATTGCTTCTTGATTTAAGTGGTGGCGGTATGCGAATTAAGATAAAAGAAGAAATTAAAGCTTCAGATATTATAATTGCAAATTTAACATATGATAATGAAAAAATATCTGTAAGAGGTAAAGTAATAAGAGTTGATAAATCAGAAGATAAAAAATATATATGCGGTATAAATTTTGATGATATAGACAATGGAACAAGAGAAAAAATTATTAAAACGGTATTTACAATAATGAGAAAACAAAGAGAACTTATTTAAGAGGAGGTCATTAATATGGAATGTCAAAGCCCTATAATTCATAAAGAACAAATAGTCGAAAAGTATATACCATTAGTTAAATATTTGGCTTCTAGAGTTATGCTCGGTAAAACTAAGTATATAGAATATGAGGATTTAGTGAGCTACGGAATTGTTGGGCTTTTAGATGCAATTAATAGATATGATTCAACTAAGGGAATGAAGTTTTCATCTTATGCAACTTTAAGAGTAAAAGGAGCCATGATTGATGAAATAAGAAAATGTAGGCCAATTTCAAAAGGGGCTATGGATAAATTAGCAAAATATAATGAGTGTGTTGAAAAGCTTCAAAATAGATATATGAGAGAGCCAAGTTTACAAGAAATTGCACTGGAATTAAATATATCGGAGGAAGAGGTTTCTCAAGTTGAAAACTATATTAATTACATGTCTATAATGTCTTTGGAATCTATAATTTATTCAGATGACGATGATGTAACTATAATGGAAACTTTAGAAGATAAAAATTCTATTTCTCCTGAAGAATCTTTAGAAGATAAAGAAAAATTAGAGATTCTTGCAGAAGCAATTGAAAAATTAAAAGATAAAGACAAGCTTATTTTAAATTTATATTATTATGAGAAGTTAACACTAAAAGAAATTGGACAAATCTTAGAGGTTTCAGAATCGAGGGTTTGTCAGTTACATAGTAGAGCAATAAGAAATTTGAGAGCAGTAATGCAAAAAATTAATTATATATAAAAAGTAAATTATTTTGAACATAATAGGAGTGAAAAGGTTATGCTTCCTATATTAATAATTCTAATAGGAATTATACTTATAATTTTAAATATTAAGGCAATAAAAAAAGAAAACAAATCATTCGATAAAATATTGGAGCGAGAAGAATCCAATAATGATAAAGATTATGATTTGGAGATAATAGCTATACGAAAGGATTTAGCGGAAACAGTTTTAGACTTACAGAAAGAAATTGAGGAATTAAAAATTTCAATAAATAATATTAAGAGTTCTAAGATAGCAGACGATAATAAAATAAATATAAAAAGTTTCGAAAAAGAAGATTCAGATAATAGTTTCCAAAAGGATCATCCTATTAATAATTTTAATGAAGATGTAATATCTGAAATAAATTTTTCGAATAATTCAAGTGTTTCAAATAACAATTTAAAAAGTGATAAGTTAGAGAAAGTAAAATTACTTTTAGAAAATGGATTAACTGATGATAAAATATGTGAAGAGCTATCCATAGGTAAGGGGGAAGTACTATTAATAAAAAGTTTATTAAAAAATTAACTATAATATTTGATTTCTTAACAGATAGAAAAATACTTATGGGAATAGGAATAGGTATGGTATTAACTTCGATTCTTATGTTTGGATATAGCTATAATAAAGAGATTTCTAGTGACAAGATAGAAGAAAAGGCTAGAGGTCTTGGAATGCACTATGATGATGAATGTAAAGTACTATTTAAAGGGGATGAGAGCAATGATTAGAAGTCTATATACAGCTGTATCAGGATTAATATCACTAGAAAATAGGCAAAATAATATTACAAATAACATGAGTAATGCCAATACAACAGGCTTTAAAGGAGATAATTTATCAATAAAAAGTTTTGATGAAGTTATGATACAAAATAGAGATAAAGTAGTTAATGGCAATAATGTAGTACAAAAATTAGGAAGCATAAGCTTAGGGTCAGAAATAGATAGCGTTGATACTGCATTTACTCAAGGTCTTATAAAAAGTACAGATAAGCAAACTGATTTTGCAATAGAAGGAAGAGGCTTTTTTGCGATACAAAGACAAACTAATAATGGTAATGAAGTGATATATACAAGAGATGGTAATTTTAAAGTTGGAAACGATGGATATTTAATAAATACTAATGGTGATAGGGTGCTTGGGATGAATAAAAATACAGGTGCGCTTGAGCCTATATTTGTTGGTAGAGATAAGTTTATTTTAGATCAAAATAATAATCTTTACATAGGAAATAGAGCTACTCATACTTTGGCAACTGCAGATTTTAATGATTATGGAAGTTTAGAAAAGATAGGAGATAACTATTTTAGAGGAGAAAATCCTATATATAATGCACAAGTATGGGTCACACAAGGAGCATTAGAAGGATCTAATGTAAATATTTCAAATGAAATGGTTAATATGATAACTACAATGAGAAATTTTGAAACTAATCAGAAAATAGTACAAACTATTGATGAAACTTTAGGAAAGGCTGCAAATGAAATAGGAGCAGTTAAATAGTAGGAGGAGAATTTATGTTAAGAACATTATGGACTGGTAAAACAGGAATGAATGCAAATCAAGACAAGTTAGATGCAATATCAAATAATATAGCAAACTCAACTACTATGGGTTATAAGAAGATAGATGTTGGTTTCAAAGATTTACTTACAGAGTCTTTAGATAGAAATGGAATTCCACTTAATAATAAAGACTCAGTAATTGGTACTGGTACAAGAACTTCAGAGTGGTTTAGAGATAACTCACAAGGTATGCTTCAAGAAACTTTAAGAAGTACTGATTTATCAATAGATGGATTAGGATATTTTAAAATTATTTCTGATAATGGACAAGAAGCATACACGAGAGATGGAGCTTTAGCTATTGATTCTAGAGGTAGGCTTGTAGATAACAGAGGGAATAAATTAGAATTAGATTATTTAAATGGATATTCAGAAGATAATGTAGTGTTTAATAAAGATAACTTTTTAGTAGATAAAAAAGGACAAGTATACATAAAGGATAAAGGAAACTTTATACAAGTAGCTGAAATTCCAGTATATACAGCAGTAGGAGATAGAGCTTTCTTATCAATAGGAGATAATTTATTTACTCCATCACCAGGAGTAGAAGTTCAAAGAACAACAGATTTTGATATATATCAAGGCTCATTAGAGGGATCAAATGTTGATATTGCAACTGAATTCTCAGAAATGATATTAACACAAAGAGCTTTCGAACTTAGCTCAAGAGGAGTAAAAACCGCAGATGAGATGTGGGGAATGATTAATAATATGAGAGCTAGGTAGAAATAGGAAGAATGAAAAAGTGAAAAAGTGAAATAATTATGGTTATAATTCAGATAAAGTGAATTATTGAATAAAATAAAGGCTGAGATTTTCTCAGCCTTTCTAAATAATTTTTTCATTCTTTCATTAATAATTTAGCTAGCTAAATTATAGTGATGATACTGCAGCAGTTATTGGTGGAACTACTTGTTTCTTTCTTGATAGTACTCCATCTAAGAATGCAGTGCTATCTTCTAATTTAACGTTGAATGCTTTTTCTACTATTTCTGGTCTATCTCCAGCAACTAGTATTTGTGATCCTTCGTTAAGTATGTCTGTAAGTAATAACAATACCATATCTAAGTTAGCTTCTTTTGCTTTAGTATTCATATAAGCTAACATTTCATCTTTAAGTGGCATAAATCCTTCGATATCCATTGTATTTACTTGAGCTATGCCAACCCTTGTATCTTCAATTCCAAATGGTTTGAAGTCTTGGTTAAAGATTTGTTCTACTGTTTTTCCTTTTAATGAAGTTCCAGCTTTAAACATTTCTTTAGCAAATTCTTCTACATTTATTCCAGCTATTTCTGCAAGCTTTAAGCAAATGTTCTTGTCTTGAGGAGTACAAGTTGGGCTTCTAAATAGTAATGTATCTGAAATTATTGCCCCACATAAAAGTCCAGCAGCTTGTTTTGAAGGTCTTATTCCATTTTCAAAGAAGCATTTACCAACAATAGTAGAAGTACTTCCTATAGGTTCACTTCTAAAGTATAATGGACCACTAGTTTGAATATCTGCTACTCTGTGGTGATCTATTATTTCTAGAATTTCTGCTTCTTCAAGTCCATCAACAGATTGGCTTCTTTCATTATGGTCAACTTGAATAATTTTCTTTTTATAATTAGAAATTAAATGATATCTTGATACTGTACCAAGAACTTTACCATTTTCAGAAATAACAGGGTAACTTCTATATCTAGTATCTATCATAACCTTCTTTACATCTTCAACTAATTCATCAGTTGAGAATGTTACTAATTTATCTTTAATCATAACATATCCAACAGGAATACTTTGAACTATAAGTCTTGAAGCTGTAAATGAATCATGTGGTGTAGTTATAACACTTATATTAGATTTTTTAGCTTTTTCAATTACTTTATTAGTTGGAGTATGAGATCCAGTTATTATTAATAGAGATATATTAAGATCAAGTAAAGCATCTTGAACTTCTTCTCTATCACCAACTATAGCTATATCTCCAGCTTCTATATGATCTTTCATACTTTCTGGCTTCATTGCTGAAACAACTATCTTTCCAGGGAAAGTTTTTCTTTCAGTATTAACATAAATTTCTTTTGCAGATAGTGTATCTACTATATTTTCAAAAGAGGTATTACTCTTAGCTAAAATTCTATTGTCCCATATATCCATATAACATGAAGTTAAGTTAGATACAGCTAAAACTCCAAGTAAATGATCATTTTCATCAGCTACTGGAAGAGTTTTTATATTTTTATCTCTCATTATATTCCATGCAGTTTTTAATGAAATTTCAGGTGATACAGGAGTTATTTTATCAAACTCTAAATCTTCTACTTTTAATTTTACAGTTTTTAATAATTGAGGAGCTTCAACTCCAAAATAATCAAGAATATATTGAGTTTCTTGACTAATGTTTCCTAGTCTTACTGGTATTGCAGGTAGTTTGCCTGTCTTATTTTTAAATTCAGCATATGAAAAAGCTGCACATATTGAATCAGAATCTGGATTCTTATGTCCAGTTACATAAATTACATCTTTCAAATTATTACCCTCCTTAGTTAATTTACATATATATGTTTCAATTATAATCTACATAATAAAAAGTATCAGTATATATAAGTTAATATACATATTAGAATAAATAGCAAAATTGAACTCATATATAGTATTAAATTTTTTATAAGTTACTGAAATAGCAAATCTTTTTATATGCTATCAATAACTTAAATGTTTTTATTAAAATGTTAAATCTTTATTGTAACTTATATACATATTCTATATTTATATTTTAAATTTGTAAAGCTATCTATTTAAAGTATGCGTAGAAATTTGTACATTTAAACTTGATAATTCATGCTTATAAAAATAAAAAATTAAAAAATAATTGGATTAACATAGCAATTATTAAAAAAAATCATATCTTTGATTTTACTAAATATAATATATAGAAACTAATTTAAGGAGGACAACCGGTGATACAAGAACGAGAAATGTCTAGGGGGCTATCTACAAAGGAGGCAGAAAAGAGACAAAGCACGTATGGGTTAAATGAATTATCACACAAGAAGAAAACATCGCCTGTAATAATATTTTTATCTCAATTTAATGATTTCATTGTTTGGGTATTAATAGCTGCAACTATAATATCTGGATTAATGGGTGATACTGCAGATGCTATAACAATACTTATTATAGTTGTTGTAAATGCAGTAATGGGATTTGTTCAAGAATATAGAACAGAAAAATCCTTAGAAGCATTAAAAGAATTAGCAGCACCAACTTGTAAAGTTATTAGAGATGGAGTATTGAAAGTATTAAATTCAATAGAAGTTACTATAGGTGATTTAGTAATTTTAGAAGCTGGTGATAGAATTCCAGCAGATGGTACATTTGTTGAAGCATCAGGAATAATGATTGATGAATCTCTTTTAACCGGAGAATCAGTTGGAGTATCTAAAGATTCAAAAAGAGGAAAAAACCAAGGATTTATGGGAACTACAGTATTAAAAGGAAGGGGTATTTTGCTTGTTGATGGTATTGGAATGAATACTGAAATGGGGAAAATAGCTAATCTTCTAGATAATATTGAAGAAGAAAAATCTCCATTAAGAGAGAGATTAGATTCACTAGGCAAAATATTAGTAGTATTATGTTTAACAATTTGTGCAGTTGTAACAGTGCTTGGAATACTTAGAGGTAATGAAATAGCAGAAATGTTCTTACTTGGAGTTTCATTAGCTGTTGCTGCAATACCAGAAGGATTAGCAGCTATTGTAACTGTTGCATTAGCACTAGGGGTATCTAGAATGTTAAAGAAAAATGCTTTAGTAAGGAAATTGCCTGCAGTAGAAACTTTAGGATGTACGTCTGTAATATGTTCAGATAAAACAGGAACATTAACTCAAAATAAAATGACAGTAAAAGAAATATATATGAACGGAAAAATTTGCGATTTAGATAAGGAACAATTAACTAACCATTCAACTATGATGAAAGCTTTAGTTTATTGTAATGATTGTAATTATGATTTTAATGTTAAAAACATAGAAAAGGCTTTACATGGAGATCCAACTGAAACGGCATTAATAAAAGCTTTCTTTAAAGATGTAAATTTACTTAAAGCTTTTGTATCTAATGCAAAAAGAGTTTATGATATTCCATTTGATTCTTCAAGAAAGATGATGAGTGTTATAGTTAGAGAAGGAACAAAGGAAGTTTGTTATATGAAGGGAGCTCCAGAAAGAGTTATTGAAAGGTGTACCCACATATTAGAAAATGGAACTATAAAGCCTTTAACAGCTCAAAAGAAAAAGCAAGTTGCATCTTATATAGAAGCAATGTCAAATAGAGCTTTAAGATGTATAGCTGCTGCATATAAAGAAACTGGATTAGTAAAAAATGAAAGCTTAGAAAAAGACTTGATATTCTTGGGCGTTGCAGGAAGTATTGATCCACCAAGGCTAGAAGTTAGAGATGCTGTTCTTAAATGTAAACTTGCAGGAATACAACCTGTAATGATAACAGGAGATCATAAAAATACAGCACTTGCAATAGCAAAGTCAATAAATATTTGTAATACAGACGATCAAGCTATGACTGGTGAAGAAATTGAAAAGACTAGTGATGAAGAGCTTATGAAGAAAGTTAAAAATGTAAGAGTATTTGCAAGAGTATCTCCACATCATAAGCTTAGAATAGTAAAAGCCTTTAAAAAGCAAAATAATATTGTTGCAATGACTGGTGATGGTGTTAATGATGCGCCAGCAATAAAGGAAGCAGATATAGGAATTGCTATGGGGATATCTGGTACAGATGTAACCAAAGAAGCAGCTTCAATGGTGTTAATGGATGATAATTTTGCAACTATAGTATCTGCGGTGGAAGAAGGAAGGATAATATATGATAATATAAGAAAATTTATAAGATATTTATTATCTTGTAACTTAGGTGAAGTATTGACTATGTTCTTAGCATCATTATTTTACTTACCTAATCCACTTACTCCAATACAAATATTATTCGTTAACTTAGCAACAGATGGTTTACCTGCAATTGCTCTTGGTGTGGATCCAGCAGATAAAGATATAATGATGCAACAACCTAGAGAAAAAAGCGAAGGGATTTTTGCAAGAGGATTATGGTCAAAGATTGTAGTAAGAGGATGCTTAATTGGAATATGTACTTTACTTTCATTTATGACAGGAAGATTATATGGAATGGATTTAGCTACATGTAGAACACTTGCATTAATAACACTTGTTATGTCACAATTATTACATGTTTTTGAATGTAGATCAGAAAGACATTCTATTTTTGAAATTAAGGTATTTAGTAATCCATATTTAGTTGGAGCTGTAGCTGTTTCAATGCTTATGGTATGTTCAATACTATATGTGCCATTTTTATCAGGTATATTTAACACTGTTCCTTTAAAGCTTGGACAATGGGCAATAGTGTTATTCTACTCAGGAATAATTTTCTTAATAAATAGTGTATATTTATTTATAAGATCAAAAAAATAGTAAATAGATATGATTTTAATTTATTATTTTAATTGAATAAGTAAATAGGTATTTATTATTATGCTATTATTAATTAGCTAGAATACTAATTAAAGTATGTATATAGAAAAATATGAATTAAAATATAGGGGTGGTTAAAAACTCCTATATTTTTTTGTATGAAAATACATGTTTCTCATACAAAAACACTTGTATTTGTTTTGAGAACATGATAATATATTGGTAAAGGGTGGTAAACCAAGGCTTGGGGTGATTTTATGAGGTTTATTAGTACCAGAGGAGGAGAATTTGATATATCTTCTTCGAAAGCAATTATAAATGGAATTTCTAGTGATGGTGGGTTATATGTTCCAGAAGAATTTCCTAATTTATATGAAAAGATAAAAAACAAAAAAAGTCTTAAATATGAAGAAATTTCTTTTGAAATTATTAAAGAGTTTTTTACAGATTTTACTTTTGAAGAAATCAAATTTGCAGTAGATAAAGCATATAAAAGTCGATTTAAAGTCATAGAGGAAAATGGATTTTTAGAACTATATCATGGACCAACAGCAGCTTTTAAAGATGCAGCGTTATTATTTCTCCCTCAAATAATGAAGTTAGCAAAAGAAAAAGAAAATATAAGTGATGAAATTATTATTTTAGCAGCTACTTCGGGGGATACTGGAAAAGCAGCATTAGAAGGATTTTGTGATGTAGATGGATTTAAAGTACTTGTATATTATCCAAATGATGGGGTAAGTCCAGTACAAAAAATGCAGATGTTAACTCAAAAAGGTAGTAACGTAAAAGTTGTTGGTATTAAAGGTAACTTTGATGAAGCTCAAAGTGGTGTAAAAGAGATGTTTGGGGATAACGAGTTAAAAAAAAGGATGCTAAGCAAAGGTGTTAGGATTTCTTCTGCAAACTCAATTAATATCGGAAGGTTAATTCCGCAAATAATATATTATTATTATGGATACTTTCAATTAGTAAATAAGCAAAAAATAAAATTAGGGGATAAGATAAATGTTTCAGTTCCAACGGGGAATTTCGGAAATATATTAGCTGCATATTATGCAAAGGAAATGGGGCTTCCTATTGCAAAGTTTATATGCGCATCAAATGAAAATAAAGTCTTAGCTGATTTCTTCGATGAAGGAATATATGATAAAAGGAGAGAGCTTATATTAACAGAATCTCCATCTATGGATATATTAGTTTCATCAAATTTAGAAAGGCTTTTATTCGAAGCTAGTGGACGAGATTCCAACGAAACAAAAAAATTAATGAATGAATTAGAGCATAAGGGTGTATATAGTATCAGTGAAAAAAGTAAGGAATTTTTAAATAACTTTTATGGAAATTACGCTAATACAAAAGAAGTATATAAAGCAATAAAGGATTTATATGAAAAAGAGGGCTATTTAATTGATACTCATACAGCAGTGGCTTATGTAGTTTTAAAGAAGTATATTAAGTTTACAGGAGATACAACACCATATTTGATTTCTTCAACGGCGAGTCCATACAAATTTTCAAGAAGCATAACAAATGCTTTAGAAATAGATACTAATGAAGATAATGATTTTGAAGTAATAAAAAGGTTAAATGAATTTTGTGGAATAAATATTCCTACTAATTTAAAAAATCTAGATAAGAAAAAAGTTCTTCACAATAATATTTGTAGTGTTAATAATATGAGGCAAGTTCTTGAGGAGTTTGTGGGAGAAAATATATGGTAAGAGTTAGAGTGCCGGCAACATCTGCTAATATAGGACCTGGATTTGATTCTTTAGGAATAGCTTTTAACTTATATAATGAATATGAGTTTTCTGAATGTGAAAAAGGAATCCATTTTTATGGATTCAAGAATGAGTTTTGCAATAAAGATAATATAGTATATAAGGCTATGAACACATGTTTTGAGAAATATAATTTTAAACCTAAGGGATTAAATATAAAATTAATTAAAGATGATATACCTATTTCAAGGGGATTAGGGTCAAGTTCTAGCTGCATTGTTGCAGGCTTATTAGGTGCTAATTATGTTATGGGAAATATATTAAGTATAGAAGAACTTTTTAAAATAGGAGTTGATATTGAGGGACATCCCGATAATATAGCTCCAGCCTTTTTTGGTGGTATGGTTGTTTCTGTTATGGAAGGAAAAGAAGTTATTTACAATAAAATAGATATAAAAGAAGGGATTAGTTTTATAGCATTAATTCCAAAATTTGAATTATCAACTTCTGTAGCTAGAAAGGTTTTACCTGTAGAAGTTAAATTTGATGATGCTGTATATAATATTAGTAGAGTATCATTAATGATTTCTAGTTTTACAAGTGGGAAATATGAGTTGTTAAAATATTGTTGTAAAGATGCAATTCATGAAAAATATAGAAGTCCATTGATAAAAGATTATAATTTAGTTTATAATAAATGTATATCACTAGGAGCATTGGGGTGCTTTTTAAGTGGTGCAGGGCCAACAATTATGTCTATAATAAAAAGTGATGATACCAAGATATTTTCGGATATAAAGGATTTCTTAAAAAATGAGAATATTAGTTGGGATGTAAGGAAGCTTTGTGTAGATAGTAATGGGGCAACTATAATTGAAGGTGGTACTAATGAAAGGAAATTTTCTAGTTGTAGATAAAAGGGTTTTGCCAGAGGTTTATGAAAAGGTAGTTGATGCAAAAAGACTACTAAAAGAAGGAAAAGTTAAAGATGTTACTGAAGCAGCTAAAACCGTTAATATTAGTAGAAGTGTATATTACAAATATAAAGAAGCTGTTTTTGAACTTGCAGAAACTGGGCAGGGGCAAAAGGTAACAATTAATATGATGATAAAAGATAATAAAGGAGTACTTTCGGGTATTTTAAATTATATTTCTGAAGAGGGAGGAAGTATAATAACAATCAATCAAGGAATACCTATGAATAAAAGTGCAAACTTAAGTTTAACAATTGATATATCATCACTTGGTGGTGATTTAAAAACTTTACTTGAAGATTTATCAAAGTTAAATGATGTTGAAAAGGTAGAGTTTGTGGCTATGGAATAATTTAAATTAAGCTTAAAGCTTCTTTAGAGAAGTTTTGATATCTTGCAAAGGGCTATTGTAATATGTTATCTTATACAATTACAAAGCCTTTTTTTTAATTATTCAAATTTATTGGGTAAATATGTAATATTTATATACACTATATATACAATGTATTATATAGCAGTTTATTAGGAGAATAAATCTTGTTAGAAATACTTTTATCAATTTCAATGGTACTTTTAACAACAACAGTAATACTTATTATAGAATATAAAAAGATGAAAAGTAATAATAAGTGAAAGAAAGGATTATCTCTAAGATATATTAATATTTTAAGAGATAGTCTTTTTACTTGTTTTTATAAATTAATGATAAAAAATTAAACCTTTATTTATTTTGGGAAATTTGATATAGTAATTTTAAACATGAAGAAAAGATAGGAAACTTTAGTTTATAATGTATTTATAATAAAGTTTATATTTCTTTGCGTAAAAAATAAGGGGATGCTTAAGTTTTATATTGTGAATTTAAGAAATAATAAAAGATAATAATATTATTAGAAGGAGGGATAAAGTTTGGAGATTTATTTTGACAACAGTTCAACAACAAAGCCATATAAAGAAGTTATAGATGAAGTAGTCAATGCAATGGAGGAATATTTCGGAAACCCATCATCTCTCCATAGGATAGGTATAAAATCTGAAAAGAAGCTTGTTGAAGCAAGAGAATTTTTAGGAAAGAGCATAAATGCATCAAAGGACGAGATTTATTTTACATCAGGTGGAAGTGAATCAAATAATTTAATAATAAAAGGCTTAGTAAAGCCTGGGCATCATATTATCACAACTATTTTTGAACATCACTCAGTTTTAATGACATATAAAGAGCTTGAAAAAACCGGAGTTAAAGTTACATATTTAGATGTAGATAAAGATGGAAAGATATCTCTAGATGATTTAAAAGAGGCAATATGTAAAGATACAGTATTAGTTTCTATAATGCATGTCAATAATGAAATGGGAGCAATACAAGATATAAAGAGCATAGGAGAGATTATAAAAGAAAGAAGTTCTAGAGCAAGGCTTCACGTTGATGCAGTTCAATCTTATGGAAAGTTAGACATAGATGTAAAAAAAATGAATATAGATATGTTATCAGTATCTGCGCATAAAATTCATGGACCAAAAGGAATAGGATTTTGTTACATTAAAAAGGGAATAGTTTTAAATTCATTAATAAATGGTGGAAGTCAAGAGGGTGGCTTTAGAGGTGGTACTCAAAATGTACCTGCTATAGTTGGTTTACATAAGGCAGCAGAGATAACTTTTAACCACAAAGAAGAAAATTTTAAATATGTAAGTGGGTTAAAGGAATATATGGTAAAAAGGCTAGAAGAAATAGATAATATACGAATAAATAGTCCTTTAAGTGAAGATTTTACACCATATATATTAAATGTTTCTTTTATTGGAGTAAGAGCTGAAGTGTTACTTCATTTATTAGAAGATAAAGATATTTTTGTAGCTACTGGATCTGCTTGTACATCAAAAACTAGTGCAGTAGCAGGAAGCTATGTAATAAAAGCTTTAGGGTTAAGTAATAAAGAAATAGAAAGTGCCATAAGATTTTCATTTTCAAAGTTTAATACTAAAGAGGAAATAGATAAAGTTATAGATGTTTTAAAAAGTTCATTAACATTTTTAAGGAGAGTAAGAAAATGAATAAATTAATATTAGTAAAATATGCATCAGAGATTTTTTTAAAGGGCTTAAATAGAAATAAGTTTGAAAAAAGATTAAGAGATAATATAAAGAAAAAGCTAAAAGGAATTGAGCATACATTAATATCTGATCAAGGTAGATATTTTATTAAGGCAGATGATATAGAAGAAGCTACTGAAAGAGTAAGAAAAGTTTTTGGAGTTGCTGAGGTTTGTATAGTAACAGAAGTTCCAAGAGACATGGAAGCTATTAAAGAAGAGGCATTAAGAAAAGTTAAAGAAGCTAATCCTAAAAACTTTAAGATTGAGACTAATAGAGCAAATAAACTATTTCCAAAAAACTCATTAGAAACATCAAAAGAAGTTGGAGCTTACGTAGTTTATCATATGAATGGATTAGAAGTTAAAGTTAAAAATCCAGAATGCTTAGTAAATGTAGAAATTAGAGAAAATGCATATATATATACAACTAAAGATAAAATAAAAGGTGTAGGTGGATTACCATATGGAATTAATGGTAGTACTATGCTTATGTTATCAGGTGGTATAGATTCTCCGGTTGCTGGATATTTAATGGCTAGAAGAGGTGTAGAATTACATTGTGTATATTATCATAGCCATCCATATACATCAGAAAGAGCTAAAGATAAGGTAAAAGATTTAGCTAAAATATTATCAGGATATACTGAAAGAGTAAACCTTCATATAGTTCCATTTACAGAAATACAAATGGCAATTATAAATGGCTGTAGAGAAGATGAATTAACAATAATAATGAGAAGATTTATGATGAGAGTTGCTTGTAGCTTATCTGAAAAATACGGTATTCAATCAGTATCATCAGGGGAAAGCATTGGGCAAGTAGCAAGCCAAACTATGGAAGGATTAATGGTAAGTAATGATTGTGCTGATAGACCAGTATTTAGACCATTAATAGCTATGGACAAAACAGATATAATGGATATAGCAAGAGAAATTGGAACATATGAAACATCAATATTACCATATGAAGATTGTTGTACTATATTTGTTCCCAAACATCCAAAAACAAAACCAAGAGTAGATTTAATAAGAAAATCAGAAGAAGTTTTAAATATTGACGAATTAGTAAATAAAGCTATTGAAGAGACAGAACTTGTAGTATTTAACTAATATAGCTTTTGAACAGAAGATAAGGAAGTGAAGATAAGGGTGAAGAGAAAAGTATCTTTAGTTATAAGTGTATTACTATCAATATTAGTTATGGTAGGATGCACTAATAATAAAGAAGCCTTAAATAGTGAGAAAAAATTAGTTGTTGCAATGTCCGGAACTTATTATCCTTTTACATTTTTAAATGGTGATAAGATAGAAGGATTTGATGTTGATGTATGGAGGGAAATAGGTAATAGATTAGGATATAATATAGAGTTTACAACGGCATCTTTTAGTGGACTGTTTGGACTATTAGATACTAATAAAGCTAATACTATTTCAAATCAAATTACTGTTACCGAAGAGAGAAAAGAAAAATATTTATTTAGTGATCCATATGTTTATAGTGGAGCGCAAATAATTGTACAAGAAGGAAATCCAAAATCAATTAATAGTTTTGAAGATTTAAAAGGAAAAAAAGTAGGGGTTGATCTTGGTAGTAACTACGAGCAAATAATAAGAGATAAGGATGTAAATAATGAAGTTTCTGTTGTAACATATCAAAATACAGATGCTGCCTTTACAGATTTATTACTTGGTAGAATTGATGGAGTAGTTATAGATAAAATTTCTGCAATAGTTACAATAAATGAAAAGAACTTAGAATTAGAGTTAGCAGGGGAGCCAATAGAACCTGTTGAAAATGCATTCCCATTTATAAAGGGTTCAGAAAATGAAAAACTAGTAGCAGAAGTAAATAAAGCTTTAAATGATATGAAAGAAGATGGAACATTTACTGAAATATCTAATAAATGGCTAAAAACGGATGTAACTGGTTCAAATGTTAACTATATTAAATCATTATTAATAAGTATATTAAGTGGTTTAAAAACAACCTTAAGTTTGTCAATAATATCTATGATAATTGCTTTAGTAATTGGAGTAGTAATAGCTCTAATTAGGATTAATAATATAAAGATATTAAAGCAATTAGTAGAAGTTTATATATCATTTTTAAGAGGAACTCCACTTTTAGTTCAATTATTTTTACTTTACTTTGGATTGCCTCAGATAATACCATCATTAAAAGGTATTACGGCTTATACGGCAGCTATAATAGGATTGGCTTTAAATGCATCAGCTTATATTGCAGAATCATTAAGAGGTGCATTTGATGCTATAGATAAAGGACAAATGGAAGCTGCTTTATCAGTAGGGATGACTAAGATGCAAGGAATGAAGCGTATAGTTATGCCGCAAATGTTTAGAGTTGCAGTACCTTCCCTTGGAAATGTATTTGTAGATAATATCAAAGGGTCTTCTTTAGCATTTACATTAGGAGTAACAGAAGCTTTAGCTAGGGCACAAATGAGTGCAGCAGCAAGCTATAGATTTTTTGAAAGTTACATAGCTGTTGCAATAGTTTATTGGGTAACAATTAGTGTTTATAATATTATACAAAAATCAATAGAAAAGAAGCTATCTGTTTACTAAGAGGTGACAAAGATGATTAAGATAAATAATTTAAAAAAGAAATTTGGAAATGATGAGATACTAAAAGGAATAAATTTAGAACTCAAAAAAGGTGAAGTAGTAGTAATAATTGGACCATCAGGGTCTGGAAAATCAACCTTTTTAAGATGTTTAAACTATTTAGAAGTACCTACTTCGGGAGAAATTCAAATTGCAGATTTAAAAGTGGAAACTGATAAAGTTTCTAAAAGGGATATTCATAATTTAAGATCTAAATCAGCGATGGTTTTTCAAAATTATAACTTATTTAATAATAAAACTGTTATTGAAAATGTAACAGAAGCATTAATTGTAGTTAAAAAAATGGATAAAAAAGAAGCAAATAATATAGCAACTGAAGCATTAAAAAAAGTTGGATTATTAGAAAAAAAAGATGTTTATCCTAAAACTTTATCTGGGGGACAAAAACAAAGAGTAAGCATAGCAAGAGCAATAGCTATAAATCCAGAGGTAATATTATTTGATGAACCAACCTCTGCTTTAGATCCAGAGCTAGTTTCAGAGGTTTTAGCAGTAATTAAAGATCTAGCAAAAGAAAATATGACTATGATAATAGTAACTCATGAAATGAGATTTGCAAAAGATGTTGGAGACAGAATAATATTTATGGAAAATGGGGTTGTAGTAGAAGAAGGAGCTTCAGAAGAAATATTTACAAAACCTAAAAAAGGTAGAACTAGAGAATTTTTAAGATTAATAGAAGAAAAATAGATAATAAAAACAGCCTAAATTTTTAGGCTGTTTTTATTATCTTGCTCTCATTCTTGTTGCTTGTTGTCTTGCTTTTTTAATTTGATTGTGATCAAATGGATGTAAGTCTTTTTTAGTAGTTAGATTAGCTATATTTGAAATAGTAATAACTTCTGAATCAGCCTTACCTTTTTCACCTTCAATTCCCATAACGATTACTTTATGACCTTGTTTAACATCAATAAAAGTTGGCTTTTTAAACCATTTTCTAGCCTTATATTGAGTTTTAACTACACCTTTACCCATATCTGGTTTAATTAAAATATGAGCTGTTAATTTTCTTATTATACCTAGTATGTTTTTTTCTTCAATTTTTACAGATAAAACGGTACCAGCAGTGCTAGTCATTCTATCCCCGTATTTTTCCATATATGCATCTGTAAAATATTTACTCATTTTATCTTTGAAACCCATAATTAAAACTCCTTTATATTTAAGAAATATTGTCATAATCAAATAATTATAATAACAAGGTCATTATAACATAATTCTATTATTAATTAAATAAAAAATTAAATTAATTATTTACTCATTTCCCTTTCATATAAGTTAGTTAAAATTTTTATATGAAGTTCTTCATCTAATATTATTCTATTAAGGATTGCAATTATGTTTTCATCGTCTATTAAATTAGCTGTTTTTCTATATTGCCTTATAGCTTCTTCTTCATTTTTTATATCCTCCAAAAGCATTTCTTTTATTGAATTGCAAGTACATATAAATTTAGAAGTCCAGTTTAATTTTTTATCTTTTTTATTTATAGAAAAGTCTGGATTTTCACCTAGAGCCACAATGAGTTCTCCTAGAATTTCTAAGTGATGCATTTCAACCTCTGCTATTTTCTTTAAGATATTTCCTATTGCATTCTTGGCAACTAGTCCTTGATAAGTATATTGTGATACAGCTGTTAATTCAGAAATAGTTCCAGCATAACTTTTTTTTATTAAATTAGCATAAGTAGGATTCTTTTCTGCAATTTCTATTTTAGGGTAAGGCAATCCTAATGAGCAATTTTCATGTAAGTCTCTAAAGTCACTTTTCATAATATCTCCTTTAAATTATTATTTATTATAGTATACGAAAATAATTTGTATGGTGATATTAAAAGTACTAAATCCTTTAAGCGTAAATATTAGGATGAAATTTTGATAATACAATAAAATATATATATTATCTATTCAATATTATTTCTAGTTTTAAATATCTAGAATATTGATTAAAACATGTATATAATAAAATAATAATTATCTTTACAAAAATATATAGGAGGAGAAATATGAATATAATATTTAGTGAAAGTACAAAAAAGGCATTATTAGATGAAATAGAAAAAAGTAGCTATAATCATATAAGAGTAAAGGTAGTGGGTGTTGGGTGTGGAAAACCAGCTTATGATTTATTTGCAGATTTTATTTCAGATGAAGATTTTGAAGTAATTATAAATGAAGTGAAATTTACTATAGCTAAGAAAGATGAAAAATTATGTAATGATATTGAAATAAAATATGATAAAGAAATTTATAATAAAGGATTTTATGTTAGAAGTTTATAAAGTTTTATGCAATACTAAACTAATATTACACATTACTATATGAACAATAATTGATAATTATAAAATAGAATTTACTTATAAAAAGAAAGATGAATGAATTTAAAAAATTCATTCATCTTTTTTCATAATACTAAGAGGACACTAATTAATGCATCCATTATTAGTATTGACAATAACACAATTATTATACGAATTATTTAGTTTATTGATATAAAATATCTAGATAAATCTATTTTATATTCTAATAGCATTTCAATTATTGTATCCCTAAAATCATTTTGAGGTGATTTTTTAGTATTAAGATTTGGAACTGTTATGTTTGAATATAGTAGATTCTTTGAGTCCTTATAATTTTTTATAAGTATGTCTGCAGTTTTTATAACCATATCATTCCAATCGTCTACTTTTACTTTTGAGTTATCTAATTTAAAGTATAAAGGATTTTTATCAGTGAAATCGCTACATATTTCTAAAAAATAATTATTAATTTCATCATCTAAGGGGAGAGAATCCTCGCTTTCATTTTCATTATCAGGTGTAGAGTCAAACTTTTGACTATTATTTAAGTTATTCATCCATTGTATATATTTTTCTATACCAATACTGATTTCATGAAGTCTTATTGAGGTTTCTCTATATTTTCTACTTAATGTGAAGTTTCTTTCACTTTTTATTATTGCACTAGAGACATCTTCAATATAATCTATGGATTTCTCTAATGTATTTTTTAAGTTTGTAAGAGAGTTACCTATTTCCTTAGATGTATCAGGAAATTCTTTGGATATAAACTCTATTACTTCTGTATCTATTATTGGGTAATCATCTCTTTTTTTTGGAACAGTAGTTTCTTCAATAACCTCATCAGTTGATGATTTTAATAGTGAAAATTTCTTGCTAGCCATATTTATTCCTTTCAAATTTATTGTTACATAGAATTATATTAATAGGTATAGCCAATATATAACTAAATGAGTAAAATAATAAATCTATATTGGGTAAACAATACTAGAAGTTAAACATATTATGTATTATCTAACTTTGTGATAAAAGGAGAAAATACAAATGAAAATATGTTTAACAAGAGTACAAAACAATGGCTGTATAGGCAATGAGTATAATCTAACAATTTGCGCAGATGAATGTATAGGAAGAGAGCTTAGGCGAAATTTACCAAGATGCATCTGTGGGGATGGAATAAAGATAAATATTATCATTATTAATTGTGATAGAATTTTACCAGCTCCAGCTCTTCCATGTAATGATTTATTAGCAATTTCTACTCCAATTAGAGTAATAAGAAGAAATCCGTGCTGTAATAATAATTCTATTAATAATTTTAATAATAATCTAAATGATTTTAGTAATAATTTTAATTTAGAAGGCTTAAACGGTAGGGATTCAAGTATCAACAATTTTAACATTAACGATTTTAACATTAACGATTTTAATATCGATGACCTTAATATTAATGATATAGGTAGTATAAGCTGTGACAATAGATTAATTAATAACGATTTTACTTTAGGATTAGAACATGTAAATAAAAATTGTTGCTTTAGAGAATCTTCTGAACCTCAAGAATTTGTAATTATAGTAAGATCTTTTAAGCCATGGTTATCAAAATTCTTCTGTAAATTTCCACAAATGTTTTTAAAGGATTGTGAAAATACTATAAAATTAACTATCATATTTGATAGAAAGGGTAGTGTGCTTCAAGATCAATGCTGTAATAATTGTTGCGGAGGCTGCGGTGGCTTTGGTTGTGGTGGCTTTGGAGGTTGTGGCGGTTTTGGTTGTGGTGGATTCGGCTGTGGCGGATTCGGTTGTGGTGGTTGCGGATGTGACTGCTGGTTTGGATTAACAGCTCTTGCATTACTATTCTGTTGTTGTTAATTTATAAAATAAACAAATGACAAATGTTAAGAGCCAAGATAAGATGAAGTCTTACCTTGGCTTCTTTATTGTAAGTTTTATAAATTGTTATAATTTTGTTATGAAACTGACACAGTTTTTATAGTATAATATTATTGGGGAAATTAATATGCTTAAAGTAAAGTGAGGGAGTATTGGATATGGAGAAACTTCTCAAAGACAGAATTAATCTGACCATTGAGAACTATAGAAATGCAAAAGAAGATCTTAGAAATGATGGAGATTTAATAAACCATTTTGCATCTTTAGTTTTTACCCATTATGAAAAAGAAATTCCATTTGAAAAAGTAAAAGAAATTAGAAAATATATAAAAGCAACGTCATCAAGGGTTTCACCTTTTAGAGGGGACATGCTTTATATTTTATCTTTATTGATTGCAATAGAAGAAGGAAATGAAAATAAAATAATTGATGATATATATGAAATAATGGATGTTTTAAAATTTCAAGGGTTTAATGAATGCGATTATTTAGTGTTAACTTCATTTGTTATAGCTAAATATGGACATAATAAAGATAAGCATAAAATAGCTAATAAAATGAAAGACGTATATATATTATTAAAAGAAAAATATTATAATATAACAGGCGAAGATGATTATTTAGTTTGTGCTTTATGGGCTTTAAATGATATAGACATTGATACAATTGATGAGTTTATAGAAACTATTTATACTCATATGACAGATTTAAATATCAAGTCAAAAAATAGTATCCAAGGATTAACAAATGCCATTATGTTAAATGGATCTTCCGGGCATATGTATAAAACAATAGAATTTATGCTACAATTAGAAAAAAGAGGTATAAAATTAGCACAGCAATTTTTACCTTTATTAGGAGTACTGTCTAATAATGATATGAGAAAAAGTGTTGATTTAATTGAAGATGTAGTAGATATGCTTTGTGATGAAGAAAGTGAATATGAATATTATATGGATAAGGGATTTAGAACTATTATTGCAATATCAATAATTTCATTTACAACTATATCTGAAAAAAGAAATTATGTAGATGAATTATTAGCACAAGGAGTATATTGTTTTATTAAATCAAAAAATAAAGGAATGTTTGCAGAAGCCTTAGCTTAAAAGGAGAAATTATGGAAAGGGTAATTTTGCATGTCGATATGGATGCTTTTTTTGCATCAGTTGAACAACTAGATAATAAAAATTTAAGGGGAAAGCCAGTTATAGTTGGAGGCGTTAGTGAAAGAGGAGTAGTATCAACATGTTCATATGAAGCCAGGAAATATGGAGTACATTCTGCAATGCCAATTTTTATGGCACAAAAGTTATGTCCACATGGAATATATTTAAGAACTAGGATGTTTAGATACAAAGAGGTTTCAAATCAAGTTTTTGATATTTTAAAGGACGTTACTTCAATTATACAGCCTATTTCAATAGATGAGGCTTATTTAGACATAACTCATAGCAACTTTAAAAGTGGGATGGAAGCAGCAAGGTATATAAAAAATAGAGTTCTTAAAGAAATTGGGTTAACTATTTCAGTAGGTATATCTTATAATAAATTTTTAGCAAAATTAGCTTCAGATTGGAATAAACCTAATGGAATAAAAATAATTACAAAAGAAATGATTCCACATATTTTATTACCATTTCCAGTATCAAGAATACATGGAGTTGGAAAAAAATCAGTTGAAAAACTAAATAATATAGGGATATTTACTGTTAAGGATTTATATGAAATGCCAAAGAGTTTTTATATAGAATACCTGGGAAAGTATGGCTTAGAAGTTTATGATAGAATACGTGGGATTGACAATAGGGAAGTGGAAGTTGAAAGAGATCGGAAATCCTATGGAAAAGAAAGAACCTTAAAAAGTGATACTCATGATAAAGAAGAATTAATGCTTTATTTAAAGGATTTTTCTAATGAAATAAGTAGATACCTTATAAGGGGTAATTTAGAAGGAAAAACAATTACAGTAAAATATAAAACAAGTGACTTCCAAAATCATACAAGAAGCAAAACATTAAATTATTATACTAATAATTTTGAGGATATATATAGGACTTGTGAGGAAATACTAGATAATGAAGAAATAAATGAAGAAGTTAGATTAATAGGAGTTACAGTTTCATCATTTAAAGAAAACAAGGTGGAACAATTACGTTTATTCTAAATTAAATTTTATAAAAAAATAGGTTTTGTTTAAAAACTCCCTTTAATTACTAAAGCTTTTCATTTATAATAAATTTCTGAGAGAAAAAATAGTTTAACATACAGGAGGAGATCTTATGAATAAAAAAGATTTAGCAAGAATGATAGATCATACTATATTAAAAGCAGACGCTACAGAAATGGAAGTTGAAAAACTTTGTACTGAAGCATTAGAGTATAATTTTGCATCAGTTTGTATTAATCCATCTATGGTAGAAAAAGCTGCAAATATGTTGAAGGGTAGTGATGTGAAGGTTTGCACAGTTATTGGATTTCCTTTAGGAGCAACAACAACAGAAGTAAAAGCTTTTGAAACAGAAGATGTTATTAAAAAAGGTGCAACAGAAGTTGATATGGTTATAAATATAGGAAAGCTTAAAGAAGGAAACATAGAATATGTTAAGAAAGATATAGAAGCTGTAGTTAATGCTGCAAAAGGAAAGGCTTTAACAAAAGTTATTATAGAAACTTGCCTTTTAACTGATGAAGAAAAGGTAACAGCTTGTAAATTATCAAAGGAAGCAGGAGCAGATTTTGTTAAGACATCTACAGGATTCAGCACTGGAGGAGCTACAGCAAGTGATATAAAACTTATGAGAGAAACAGTAGGACCAGATCTTGGAGTTAAGGCTTCAGGTGGTGTTAGAAGCTTAGAAGATGCAATGGCTATGATTGAAAATGGAGCTACAAGAATAGGAGCTTCAGCTTCAATAGCAATTTGTGAAGGAACTAAATCTAATTCAACTTACTAATTAAAAAGCTGTTGATTTAAGGTAATCTATAAATATGGATTGCCTTATTTTAATGTAAATAAAGTATGGAAATTTTACTTATGTATTTAAATTTTTCATTTTAATAAAATTAAATAAAAAAGGAGAAATAATGAGTTATTTAATATTAATAATAGGTTTTATACTACTAATAAAAGGTGCTGATATTTTTGTAGATGGAGCTGCAAAAATAGCTAAAAAGTTTGGAATACCATCAATAATAGTAGGGTTAACAATAGTATCTTTAGGAACGAGTGCTCCAGAACTATCAGTTAGCTTAATAGCTTCCTTTGAAGGTAATAATGGAATAACAATTGGAAATGTGTTAGGATCTAATATATTTAATACCCTTATGGTATTGGGAGTAACAGCAATTATAATGCCTATAGTAATTAAGAAAAATTCAGTAATTAAAGATTATATAATAAATATTGTTGTTTCAATTGTTTTATTAGTTTTGACTTTTGGAAGAGTGTTATTAAATAAAGAAGCTGCTTTAACAAGAATATCAGGAATAATATTATTAATTTTATGTATAATTTATACATTGTATTTAATTAAATCTGCTAAAAGTAGAAAAGAAGAAGAAGATTTCGAAGAGGAAGAAGATATAAAAATTTTAAGTTGTATAATAAAAATAATATTAGGAATTATAGGAATTATAGCTGGTGGTAATTTAGTTGTTAGTTCAGCATCAGATATAGCATATTCTTTTGGATTAAGTGACAAACTAGTCGGATTAACTATAGTAGCTGTAGGTACTTCATTGCCAGAATTAGTAACTACGATGATAGCATCAATTAAAGGAGAAAATGATATTGCTATAGGAAATGTATTAGGTTCAAATATATTCAATATTTTATTAATACTAGGAGTTTCATCTTCAATTAATGCAATTCCAATTTCTTCATCACTATTAATAGATATATTATTTTTAATAGTTATTTCTATAATACTTGGAATTTTTATGTTCAAAGGAAAGAAAGATAAATTAAAGCTTGATAAGCTTGAAGGTTTAATTTTAGTACTTTTATATATTGGATATATGATTTACATAATATCAAGAAATTAATATTTACTTTGGAAAAATAAAGCTTTATATTAGTTATTAATCCATATATACAACATTTTTTATAACATTAAATTTGTCCAAAAAACAAATAATAAGGATGTAAGTTATAGGAGGTGTTTAATATGACTAATGGATGCGGATGCAAAAATAAAAAAGAAGAAGAAAAGAAACATACTGATGAATGTGGATGTCATGGAGCAAAAAAGACAGCTACAAATAATCAATGGGGTAAATAGAAAATAAATAAAAGAGTTTGTAATAAGCAAATATTTATTACAAACTCTTTTATCATTAATGTAGTTTAAATCATATTATATTAATAAAAAGCTTAAGGATATGATAAGAGTGAGGTTTTTATTAATATTTGGAATTGAAGTTATTGCTATAACTATTGCAATAGCGGATGTTGTTCCTTTGTTGAAAAAATATAAAAATAGGAGTTAATTAAAACTCCAATTTTTATATATTATATTTTAATTTTAAATAGAAATTTGCTTCTGTAACTTTTTGATAAGGATTAATCCATAAGCTAGCTATGCCGAATGTTAATACCGCTAATAGTTCCCATCCAATAAACGAAAGCTGTAGTACAAATAACTCCCATTTATAACCATGCATAAGATTTGAACTTTCCTCTAAACATTCAAATATTCCTTTATTAGGGTTTTCAGCTAAAATATAAAATGCTTGTGAAAACATTAAAGCTACTATAATTCCAGGAATGATGAAAAATAATGTTCCTAGTATTATAGCAATTCCCATTAAAATAAATAATCCAAGTGCCTTAAAAAATATTTTGAATTGTGAAAATAAATCTGCAAATTTAGGCACTTCTCTATTAGTTGTAAAGTTTAAAAGAAATTTACTTAAACCAGTAGATACAACACCACCAAATATCAAAGAGATTAAGTTTAATGTAAGAGTTAAGTTTTCTGAAATTTCTATTACGAAATCTACACCCTTAAACATATTATAGGAGTTAATTATTAAATTTGATACAAGAACAGTAATTATTGCTAATCCCCAACGACCTCTTAATTGTTCTTTTGCTGTAGATTTTAATTCAGCTCTATTCATTATACACCTCTAAAACTTGTTTTAATATTATTATATAATATTTCCTAAGTATATCTAATAGTTTTAAATTAAAATTTTTAATTTTCAGAAAATAGCTAATATCCTTACAAATAAAAAGTAAATAGAAAATACATAATATAATTTTATAGTTTTTAATGAGATGTAAATATTTTTAAAAAATATATTTACAAACATTATATTATACTGTAATATATACTGTATAAAGCGGTAAAAAATATCTGGGGGATGAAGATGGATAATATTAGAAACATTACACCAAAAAAAGGATCATTTTTAAAATATCTAGGATGGCTAATTACAGCTTACATAGTAGCAGGAATATTTTTAGCTTTTAATAGTAAGTTGATATTAGATTTTACATTAAGTTCATTTTATATTGTAGGAATATTTGTTGTAGTAACAGCAGTTTATGCTTTTTTTACATTTAATAAGAAGTATGGACTAGTAGCAGTTATAGTAGCTGTAATTTATATTTTATCATTAGTGGTATTTAGTCCTATAGTTAGCTATAAAGCTCATAGAGAATTAATTGGTAATATTGAAGGTGTTGAATTTAGTAATGAAATTGAGCATATAGATTTAAAGCAATTACCAACAATAGATAAAGAAGTAGCATATAAGTTGGCAGATAAAAAATTAGGAGAAATACCTAGCTTAGGAAGTCAAGTAACTATTGGAGATTTAACATTACAAAGCGTGGGTGGACAACTTTACTATGTTGCCCCTTTAGAGCATTCATCATTATTTAAATGGTTTACTAACAGAGAAGGAACAACAGGATATATAAAGGTAAGTGCAACAAATGAAAGTGACGTTCAATTAGTAACAGAAGTAAATGGAAAAGATATTAAAATTAAATATTTAGAATCAGCATATCTTTTTAGCGATTTGCACAGAGCATCTTATATTAGAGATATGAAAGCAGAGCATACTGATTTTACATTTGAATTAGATGATGAGGGAAATCCATATTGGGTTGTTACTAGATATGACAATGCGATTGGAATAACAGAAGCAAAAGCAACAGGAGTATTAGTGTTAGATGCTGAGACTGGAGAATCTAATATTTATGGAATAGAAGATGCACCAAAGTGGATAGATAGAATTCAACCAGATAGATATATAAAAAATTATATAGATAAGTGGGGAGAACTTGTTCATGGAGTATTTAATTTTGGTGATAAAGATAAATTAAAGTCTACAGATGGAATGAATTTAATATTTAATAATGATGAATGTTATTATTTTACGGGAGTAACATCAGTAGGAAATGATGAAGGATTAGTAGGATTTACTTTAACTAATACAAGAACAGGTAAAACAAATTTATATAAAACATCAGGAGCAACAGAAACTGCAAGTATGAAATCAGCACAAGGTAAGGTTCAACAATATGGATATACAGCAACCCTACCATATTTAATAAATATACAAAATGAACCAACTTATTTTATGACGCTAAAAGATTCTAATGGATTAGTTAAGCAATATGCCATGGTAAATGTTAAAAACTATAATATAGTAGGAGTTGGAGATTCATTACAATCAGCTCTTAATAAATATTTAGAAGGATTAACTAATACTAATATTTCACTTGAAGGAAGTAATAGTGAAGAAACATTAGAAGGTGAAATCGAAAGAATTGGATTAGTTGTTAAGGATGGAACTAGTATTTATGATATAAGAATAAAAGGAAATGATAATATATTTTCAGTTTCAACAGAAACATCAAGAGAAGTAGCATTAAGTTCTGTTGGTGATAAGATAGTAGTTAAATTTATAAAAGTTGGAGATGGAAAATTTATATTAACAAATTCATTTGAAAATATTAGTTTAAAGGAAATACAAAATTAATAAAATTAAATATACTGTCACAAAATTAAAAATCTAAATGTAAAATTAAGTTAAAAATATTTAGTTAGTTTAATATATGAAATATTACTACAAATTTACATTGTAACTAAAAGGGGATATCGCTGATATCCCCTTTTAATTTTGGAGCAAAGAATAAAATGATTTATATTTAATAATTATTTTGTTAATAAAAGTAGTAATATAATTTAAATTTAACACATAAAATGTTTAGAACATTATAAGAGCAAGTTTTATATAGAGGTGTTAAATGAAGATAAAAATAGATATATATTCAGGATTTTTAGGAGCAGGAAAAACCTTTCTTATGAAAAAACTTATTACTGAAGGAGCATATGAAAAAAACATAGCAATTATAGAAAATGAGTTTGGAGAGGTAAGTATTGATGCAGCTATACTTAGACAATCTAGTATAGAAGTTAAGGAAATAAATTCAGGCTGTATTTGCTGCCAAGTTACTGGTGATTTTAAGGAAGCAGTATTAGAAGTAATAGAAAAATATAATCCAGATAGAATAATTGTTGAACCTTCAGGGGTTGCAAAGTTAACAGATATAATAAAAGTATTTAGGGAAGGAAAATTAAAAGAAAAATCAGAAGTTGATAATATAATTACTGTTATTGATCCTGAAAAATTTGATATGTATATTAATAATTTTAAAGATTTTTATGAAGATCAAATATTAAATACTAAGAAAATAGTTTTAAGTAGAGTTCAAAAGTTAGATTATGAAAAAGTACAAGATGTAGTTTCAAAAATAAGAAAATTAAATAAACGAGCAGTTATTATTAGTGAAGATTGGAGAAAGATAAAGGGAAAGGAAATATTAAATCAAAATGACTATGAAAGGTTAAATTTAAAGAGTAGTAACTTATTTAAGCCTAGATTAAGTAAAAAGTCAGAAGAGTTCAAGAAAGCAGATGAAATTTTTGAAACTTTTGCAATATATCCTAATTCTAAGATATCTAAATCAGAATTAATATCAAAGTTTAAATTTATATCTTCATCAAAAAGCTATGGGGATGTGTTAAGAGCTAAGGGAATTATTAAGCTTATAGATGGAAGCTATGGGCAGTTTGATTTTGTAAAAGATGAATTTGATATTAGAGAAATAAAAGATAATAACAGTAGTGTAATATCTTTTATTGGTATTAAATTAAACAAAGAAGAGCTAAAAGGGCTTTTTAAATGAGGATAAGAAAATGAAGTGTAAGCTAGAAATTGTAAGCGGATTTTTAGGCTCAGGTAAAACATCTTTTATAAATTCATATTTGACAACAGAAGTGTGCAGTAAACAAGAAATATTAGTAGTTCTTCTAGAAAGAGGATCTACTAATATTGAAAAAGGTTTTAGGAATGTAAAAATAATTTATTTAAATAATTGCAATAATATAGAAAGCGTTTTGTTAGACGAAATAAAATATAAAAATTACAATAGGATAATAATAGAATTTAATGGAACTTATAGTTTAGATGTAATTGCCAATCTTATTAAGAATAAAAAAATTAAAGAAAAAATAAATTTCTATGGAAATTATTATATAGGAGAATCAAGTAACTTAGAAGTTTATTTAAAAAATATGGGAGAGCTTATAATACCATTTGTACAATCAAGTAAAATTATTGTTTTAAATAATTTAAATTCTATAAATGAAGAAAAAAGAGAAAGCTTAGTAAATATACTTGAAAGTATTAATCTTACTGCGCCAATTATATGTTCTTTAAGCATAAATAATTTAGAAGAAGATTTGAAATCAAGTAGTTATTTTAAAGAAAGTATATTGACTAGGAGAATTAAAACTCTTCTTAATAAGGAGGGAAGATAAAGGGTGGGTATTGGTTTAGAAAAATGGGCTAACACATTTATAAGCATGATTTTAGAAGCATTACCTTTTATATTAATTGGATCCATTGTTTCAGCAGTAATACAAATGTACATTTCAGAGGAATTAGTAAAAAAAATACTTCCTAAAAATAAGTTTATTTCAATAATATTTGCAGCATTTGCTGGAGTTTTTATTCCAATATGCGAATGTGCTATAGTACCTATTGCAAAAAGCTTAATTAAAAAAGGAGTACCTGTAGGAGTTTCAATAGTATTTATGCTTTGTGTTCCTATTGTTAATCCTGTAGTTATGGCATCAACTTTTTATGCTTTTAATGACATAAGAGTTGTTTTAATAAGAGTATTTGGTGGAATATTATGTGCTATAATTATAGGGATTTTAATAGATTTATTAACAAATAAAAGAAAAGAAATTATAAAAAATACTTTTGATTATGAAAATTTATGTGACTGTGGTTGTGTAGTAACAGATTATTTTTATAATAAATCAAAAATAAGGTTATGTTTAGAACATGCTAATAAGGAGTTTTCAAATATATTAAAGTACTACATATTTGGGTCTTTTCTATCTAGTATATTTATAACTATGGTTGATGAAACTATGCTAAATAATATGGCCAATGGAAAGTATTTAGCTATAATTGTAATGATGTTACTTTCCTTCTTACTTTCTTTATGTTCAGAAGCTGATGCATTTATAGCAAAAGGATTTTTAGATCATTTTGGACTACCAGCTACATCAGGATTTTTAATACTTGGACCAATGATAGATTTAAAAAATGCTATAATAGTTGGCTCGTATTTTAAAAAGGGATTTACAATTAAACTTATTACCTTAATTGTTTTAGTTGTACTAGCGTTTTCAGTAAGTTTAACAATAATCATATAGGAGGTAATATGAAGAAATTTAATATAGATGAATTTATATGGCTATTAATATTAATTCTTTTAACAGCATTTATTGGTTATTTAATGATGTCAGGTTATATATATAATTTTTTAAGTCCTAAAACTGCTAAAAATTTATATATAGCTTTAGTAATATTACCTGTTTTGATTATAGTTCAAATATTTAAAGTTATAAGCTTCAATACTAGAAAAGATAATTCAATTAGTTATATACCTATAATATTTACTTTAGCAATTGGAGTTTTTATATTATTAAATGACTTTGTTTCTCAAGAGCAATTTAGTAAAAATGACTATAAATTTAAAAATAGTTATGGGAATCAAGCAATAGAAATATCTTATGAAAATCATCATATAATTGAAGAAATTAATGAAAGTGGACAAGAGTATTTAGGAAAATATATAATATTCACTGGATTTGTACACAAGCATAATGGAGAAGAAAAATTTATTTTAGCAAGAGAAGAAATGAACTGCTGTGTAGCAGATTCAGTAATAATAGGATTGAATTCAATATGTCAAGATACTTTAAATGAAGGGCAATGGATTAAAGCTTTAGGTAAAATAGAATATGATGGAGAATATTACTTTAACATAGATGAATATATTAAGGTGAAACCACCAGATAACCAATATTTTTAACAAAAAGTGACTAGTTATATCTTTTATAACTAGTCACTTTATTTATAATCATTCAGGTTCAACATGAATAATAACATCTATTTTTTTCCCTAGTCTATCAGATAAAGTATCCTCAACTTTATGAACAAGGCTATGTGCTTCATCAACGCTTAATTTTGAGTCGACTTTTATGTGCATATCTAAGAATACATAATCTTTATATCCTCTAGATCTAATATTATGAACATTTTTAATATCATCAAATTCATCTAAAATATCAACAACAACTTCCTGATCTAACATCACCTTATCTGTTAAAGAAGAAAGATTATCTTTAAATATTTCGTAAGATGCATGAAGAATAAAGAAAGCAACAACAAAAGATGTAATTGTATCTATTACAGGTGGAAGTCCAAGTTTTACAGAAAATAAAGCTATAAGTACTCCAATGGAGACAAAAATATCACTCTTAGTATGAAGAGAATCAGCTATTAATAATTGACTATTAAGCTTTTGACCTTGCCTATTTTCATAAGAGGCAACAAATATATTAATAAATAAAGTTATTAATATAATAATTAAACTTTCTAGACTAACTTCTAATGTTGAAGGATTAAATAATTTACTAATAGAAGATTTAATAACATTAAAAGATATAAATAGAAGCATTGTGCCTATAAACATACTTGCAATTGTTTCGAATTTTTTATGACCATATGGATGATCGATATCTTTAGGTTTTGAAGCCATGACGATTCCAATCATTCCTACAATATTCGATGCACCATCTGAAATGGAATGAAAGCCATCAGCCATCACACTAGCACTATTAATAACTAATCCAACTACTATTTTTGATACTGCAACAACTATATTGGCAATTAATATTACTAATAATATAATTTTAACTTTTTTATAATTAGATTCTATTTTAGTTCTCTCCTTTACAAATAATCTATAATTTCATTTTATTCCTACAAAATATAAAAGTTACAATGAAATAAGAAATGTAAAATAGAAGAAATTGGTGTAAATAAATGTTAGTTTCAAAATTTAGGGGTAAGGGGAAAGATTTAATTATTGAGAAGGTATTTATAAATATATTTTGGTTAAACTAAAAGTAAAATTAGTGAAGGTCGGTGTATTCTTGTGACTATAATAAATTTTACTTTATTTAATTTTATATTATATTCCATAGTAGGTTGGATAATTGAAGGTGTCTATAGTTATATAATAACTGGAAATTTTAAAAAAGAAGGTTTTATGAAAGGGCCATATAAGCCAATGTATGGTATTGCCTTTACTATTTTAGTATTGTGTGATAAATATTTTAATTTTAATATTATAACAACTCTTATATTATTTTTAATAATTCCAACAAGCGTGGAGTTTATAAGTGGATATCTATTAAAAGAAATATTTAATAAACAATACTGGGATTATTCTAAATTAAAATATAACTATAAAGGGTTAATAACATTAAGATTTTCCTTGTATTGGATGATATTATGTTATGTAGGGATTAATTTAGTTCAACCTACCATAAATAATATATATTTAAGTTTAGAAAAATTATTTAGAGTAACAAATTTTATTCTTTTTTTTATAATGTTATTTGATTTAATAATAACTGTAAAAATACTTCATAGAAATCCTATAATTCAAAATTAATATTAAATAGATTTATCACATAAATTCAAGGTTGCTTAATTCTTAGTATTTTTATATGATATATTTATATAAATAAAATTAGTTAAGAAGGAGAAGAGTATGTCATTTGAAAAATTAGATGTAAAAGATACAGAAGTTAAAGATGGTAGGAGTTGTGTAATTTTATGTAACTTTAATGCGAAAGAAATTAAAACAGTAAGCAATCTTGCTGGAATGATCGGCATTAGAGATAAAATTGTTATAAGTTATAAAAATGGAAACTCAATTGTAAAAGATGTACTAGAAGGTAATATATTAAATGATTCAGAAGATGGGATAAAGAATAAAGCAATTATATTTAATAATATTCCTGGTGCTAAAATGGGTATATTCATTGAAAACTTAAAGAAGTTTAGAGTTAATAATGTTTTAAAAGCAACAGTTACAGAAACATCAAGAGAATGGACTGTAAATGTATTGTTGAAAAATTTAGTTGCTGAAAGAATAGCAATGAAAACAGGTAAAGACTTTGAACATGATGAAGAATAATACATTTTATAATTTAATTATTAGTTAAAAGAGGAGATTATAAATGGGTGTTAAAAGAGAAGTCGAATTACAAACAATAACAACTAGATTTTTAAATCTCAAAAGTTTAGGATTAGATGAAGAAACAATTATAAAGTTACTTGAAATAAATAAGGAAGATTTAGAAGTTATAAAATTAAATTTAGAAAAATAATTAAGATAAGACTTAAGGTCTTATCTTAATTTTAATAGGTGTAAAATGAAATTAAATAAAAAAATTAAATATCTATTAAGTATTATTTTAAGTATTATTATATTAACATTTTTAGGATTTATAATTTGGACAAGCGATACATATAAACCATCAAATGAATTATTTAATACCATAAGCGTAGATGAGTATTCTAAGGAAGAAAGCTTTTATGTATTTTATCCAAAACAAAATAATAAAAATGTAGGAATAGTCTTATATCCTGGTGCTTTGGTTGAACCTTTAAGTTATTCTTATTATGCTAATGAGTTATCAAAAGAAGGATATTTAGTAGCAATTGCAGATGTTAATTTTAATTTGTCAATTTTAGACAATAATAAAGCAAGCAAATTTATAAAAATGAAGGCGGATATAGAGAAATGGTATGTTGGTGGGCATTCTATGGGAGGAGTAAGTGCTGCTATGTTTGCAGAAAATAATCAAGACATAGTTAAAGGTGTAATATTTTTAGGTTCCTATCCAGCAAGCAGTAGTGATTTATCAGATAATGATATAGAAGTTCTTAGTATATATGCTGAAAATGATGGATTAACAACTATAGATAATATAGAAGAAAGCAAAGAAAATTTACCAGCAGAAGCAGTCTTTAAAGAAATAGATGGTGGGAATCATGCACAATTTGGGGTGTATGGAGACCAAAGTGGTGACAATGAGCCAGAGATATCTTGGGAAGAACAGCAAAAAGAAATGATAAAGATAACTTTAGAGTTTCTAGAAAAATAGATATTGTAAACATTATAAGTTTACAATATCTATTTTTTATATTTCAGACATAACAGCAACAGCTAATAATCTAGGTCCAGAGTGAATTCCAACTGCTGGAGTTATAGTACCCTTATAAATAAAAGTAGTATTTTCATGGGAAGATAAAACTTCTTTAAGTTTTTCAGCGTCTTCATGCATAGTACCAGTCATTATTATAACTTTTCCTTTACCTTTATTTAAAATATCTGTAGATAAGTCTAAAAGTTTTTTAAATGCCTGTTTAGATCCCCTTACTTTTGTATAATTTGTATATGAACCATTATCGTCCATAGTTATAATAGGCTTTAAGTTTAGTATTTCACCTATTCCTCCAGCGACTTTGCCAATTCTACCACCTTTTATTAAGTATTCTAAAGTGTCTACAGTAAAATACATCCATAAATTTTTCCTAAGCTTAGGGATTGTATTACATATATCTTCAAAATTCATTTTTTTCTTAATCATCTTACCAACTTCTATTACGATTAATCCAACTGCCATTGACAAAATTTTAGTATCAAATATAAATGTATTTATTTTATCTTTAAATTCTTCACTGGCCAGTTTAAAGCTATTTATTGTACCAGATAATCCAGATGATACAGGTAAAACTATAGCCTGAGTATAACCTTCTTTAATTAATTCATTATATAAAGATGTTATATCATCTACAGATGGCATAGAAGTGGTTGGTAGCTCTTTTGGTAATTTAGAATAAACTTCTTCAGGTGTAATATTTATTCCATCTATAAACTCTTTATCTTTATATAGTATTTTTAAAGAAACAACCTTAACATCGTATTCATTAACATATTCTTTAGGTAAGCCACATGTACTATCAGTTATCAAAGCAATTTTATTCATATAAACATTCCTTTCACATATCGTTATATAAATAATAGATCATAAAATGATATTAAGTCAACATATAGTTTTTAAAACTAGATTAGGTGCTTTTGATAATTCAGGTGTCAAAAAAGTAACTTATTCAATTATTCCAAATATTATGATATACTATCAAAAAAGAAGAGGAGTGATGTTGTGAATTATTTTATTCTATTTTTAGAGGGAATAATAACATTTATTTCCCCATGTATATTACCTATGATTCCTATATATGTCTCATATTTTATGGGAGGTAATGAGGATGGAAAGAGTAATAAGGCTTTGATAAACTCTATTGGATTTGTAATTGGATTTTCAATTGTCTTTACAATTCTAGGTGGAGCGGCTGGAACCTTTGGAGTATTTATACAAAGATATATGAAAACTTTTAATGTTGTAGCAGGAGCATTATTAATTTTATTTGGATTAAATTACATTGGAGTGTTAAAAATATCAATCTTAGATAGAAGCTTTAAATTAAAAAATAAAAGTAATTTAAATAATCTTAATTTAATTTCGTCAGTATTATTTGGAGTTATTTTTGCAATAGGATGGACACCATGTGTTGGAACATTTTTAGGATCTGCTTTAATGCTAGCAGCAAATAGCCAGGATTCAATGCAAGGGATATTTATGTTACTTACTTATAGCTTAGGTCTTGGAATTCCATTTATAATATCAGCATTATTAATTGATACATTAAAGGGTGCTTTTACTTTTATTAAGAAAAATTACAAGATTATTAATACAATTTCAGGAATATTATTAATTATAATAGGTATTTTAATGATAACAGGATACTTAAACTTATTATTATCATTACTTACATTTAATTAGGGAGGTAAAAAGTTTGAATAATAAGAAAAAATTAATAACAATAATTATATCTTTAATTTTATTAATTGTAATAGTAAAGTTTGGATATGGATATTTATCAGGAAAATATATGCCCATAGATGCAACAAATGGAAATAGCTCAACAGATTATAAAGCGGCTCCAGATTTTGAAGTTTATGATGAAGATGGAAATGCTATAAAATTATCTGATTTTAAAGGGGAAAAACCAGTTGTAATAAATATATGGGCAAGTTGGTGTGGACCATGTAAAGCAGAAATGCCATATTTTGAAAAGGCTATGGAAAAGTATGGTGATGATGTTGAAATACTTATGGTAAATCTTACAGATGGTCAAAGAGAAACTAAAGAAAAGGCATTAAATTATTTAAAAGAAAATAACTTAAATATGAAAATAGTATTTGATACAAAATTTAGTGCTGCAAATGCCTATGCTGTTCAAGCAATACCAAGAACTATATTTATAAATAGAGATGGGAATATAGTTAAAGACAATAAGGGATTAATTGATGAAAAAATATTAAATGATTATATTAAGAAGCTTATAAAGTAAAGATTTAGAAAATGTAAGGTCAGGCAAAAGTTTATGTGTCTGATCTTATATTTTTATAGTAGTATAAAATATAATGATTTTTAGTTAGGGGGATATTTAGGTGGATAGCAAGAGGTTACTTTCTTTAATTAAAAAGGAAGAAGGGGTAAAACTAGATTTTAAATTAAAGCTATCCTTACAATCAGAAGGTAATAAAAAAGAGCTTGCAAAGGATGTTTGTGCTATTGCTAACTCTAGAGGTGGAAGAGGTTATATAATAATAGGTTTAGAAGATAAAAGTAAAGAAATTATCGGTGTAAATGAATCAGAAATTATAAAAGAAGAGCAAGTACAGCAAATAGTATCATCAAGATGCGAGCCTCCTATACCAATATCTGTTGATACATGCAAGATACAGGGGAAGAGGATATGTGTAATAACTATATATTCAGGAGATCAAAAGCCATACCAAATAAGGGAAAGTGGAGCATTTTACATAAGAAGAGGATCGACTACAGATACAATGAGAAAACAAGAATTAATTGAAGCCTTTGAAGAAAATTTAGATTTTTTTATGGAAACATCTACAGTGATGAAAAGTGATATTTCATTTTTAGATGAAGATTTGCTTAAACAGTATTTTAAAAATAAAGGAATAGAACTAAATGAAGAAAATAAAGAATTTCTTTTAGAAAGTTCTAGAATAGCATATAGGGAAAGAGAAAGTGGAAAGATGAATTGTACTTTAGGTGGATTGTTAATATTCTCAAATTATAATAGCTTATGGATACCTCAGAATATGATAAAAATTATAAATAGAATAAATAAAAATAAAGATGAAGTTATTGTAATTCAAGGTAGTATATTAGAAATGGTAGATAAATCAGAAAGAGTAATTTATGATTTAATGCCAAATGATTACCCATCATCTGCAATAATAGAGGGAGTTAAAAATGCAGTATTGTATAGAAAATACTCATCAGTAAATAGAGTTATAGAAATAAGTATTGGATATAAATCTGTATCTATAGATAGCCCGGGGGCCTTGATAGAAAAAAGCAATTTAGGTAAGGAAATAAGCCATAGTAAAAGAAATATTTGGATATATGAAAAATTAATAACTTTAGATAATAATAAAAGATTTTTAAATAACGGAAGAGGTTTTTCAAGAATGAAAAAAGCTTTTTATGGTGTTGGAAAAGTTAAGCTAATAAATTCAATTAAAGATGATTATTTTAAGGTTATATTACCGGGGCTAAATATATATAAATAGGTAAGTTTGTGATTTTTTCACAAACTTATCTATTTTTTATAATCTATATTTAAATAAGTTAATGACTATACAAGATTAGATTATTTTTATATTATAAATAATCATCATACTCATCATCATAGTCATAATCTTCATTATCTTCATCATTATCTTCTTCATATACAGCAAAGTATCTATCGGTATAACTATCCATCCAATAATTGCTACTAGAGCTATTATTGGATGAAGAATCATAACTTAAGCTATTATTTCTCCATTTTGATATATAAAAGCTTTTCCATCTCCAGTATGCTGGTTTTCTAAATTTTTGGAAAAAATTTTACTTAGCAATCCCATAAGCGCCTCCATGTTAAAATTAAGAATATTTTAAATGTATTTTAAGAGTTTTTATAATGTTCGCATATTATAATATTTATTTAATAATATAATTATAGTTTCAAATTCAAATTATATATTGCATGTTAAATAGTAATGATTTTAAATAGTAAATAAGCAAATATAGTTCTTGAAATTATAAACTATTATGATATAATAATTATTATTAGATAATAAATTTATATTTGTTAGTAAGGGGAGTTTAAGATGAATAATAAAGTGGAATTAATATATGAAAATAATGAGTATAGCGTCGCTGTTAATGGATCAGTAGTAAATAGGGATAAAGATTTAGAAAATGCTTTTTCACAATTTAAAAGTGTTATAAATAATAATAAAACTGCTGAAGCAAGAGCATGGAATGATATAGTAGAAAAATTTCAAGCATTAAATAATAAAGATTTAGAAATAAATTATGAATTTAGAACAATGAGTTATGGTAATATGAAGTATTTCTATAACATGGGTAAAGTATTTTACATGGCAAATGGTTCTATGATACCACTTATTGGAGGATATGAATTATTTAAGTTTGCTTTAACTGTAGTATGTAATGGAAATATAGAAAAGGCTAATAATTTTGTGGAATTCTGCAAGGACGTAATGTTAGCAAAAGTAAATTATAGAGTTACAGAAGCAAGTATAATAGTTTCTAGTGCAAGCTTTAATTATGGTTCAGCAGAATATAATTTTAATAGTGGAAAAATAAATAAAGGAGCTTCAATAATAAGTGGAAGTTTTGAAGAATTTAAAAATTATGTTTTAGATATAATAAAACCAATGTAAAGGGTGAGAGTTATCTCATCCTTTTTATTTGTTACATTTTATATATTAATGTATAATTATTGTGTGAAAAAAATAATGATTATAGTATAGGAGTATAAAAATGACTTTAGAAAAGAAAATTACAAGACTTACAATTAGTATTTTTATTGCAGTAATATTAATTATAAGTATTTTTTCTTTAGTAGTTATAAATAATAAAGTAACTGAAGCAATAGGAAAGAGTCTTATTGATACTGCTTTTGTGGTGGCAGCCAATCCTATGATTCAAAAAGAATTAGCTGATAATGGAGATCCAACACATTTAAAAGTCCAAAACTTTGCTGAAAGAGTAAGACTTAAAACAGGATTATTATTTATAACAGTTATGAATAATGAAGGAATTAGATATTCGCATCCAATTCCCGATAATATTGGAAGAAGATTTTTAGGTGGAGATGAAAAGTTAGTTTTAAGAGAAGGAGAAACCTATGTATCTGAAGGAGAGGGGCATTTAGGCAGATCTATAAGAGGCTTTGTACCAGTACATAAAGATGGTGTACAAGTTGGGGCTGTATCTGTAGGAATGCTAAAAAGAGATTTACGAGGGGAGGTCAAGGAATATATAAAAGGATTAATACCTGTATTTATAGGAGTTTTTGTTGTTATAATTTTTTTAGCAAAGAAGTTAGCTATTAACATAAAAGAAGATATTTATGGATTAGAGCCAGAAGAAATAGCTATTCAATTAAGAGAAAAAGAATCTATTATCAATAATATAGAAGAAGGATTAATAGCAATAAATAATTCTGGATGTATTACAGTAATAAATAACAAAGCCTTTGAAATACTTAATATAAATTCAAATGATGAAATAGATAGTAAAATAATAAATTTATTATTTGAAGTTATGTATAGAAGAAGTAGAATATTCAATAAGGAAATACGATTAGAAAATAATATAATAATAATGGGAAATTTCTACAGCATTATTGGTGAGTATGGCAAGGTTGTAGGAGCAATTGCGAGCTTTCAAGATTTTACAAAGGTTCATAATATGGCAGAAGAGTTAACAGGAGTAAAGGAGCTAACTTGGAATTTAAGAGCTCAAAATCATGAATTTATGAATAAATTACATACAATAGCAGGACTAATACAATTAGATGAAACTGATAAGGCTTTGGAGTACATTTTCCATACAACAGAAACTAGAGGAATAATAACAGATAATTTAAGTAAAATAAAAGAGCCATCAATACAAGGATTGTTATTTTCTAAATATAATAAGGCGGATGAAATGAAAATAAAATTTGAAGTTGATGAAAAATCATACTTAAAGTTTATTCCTAATAATATAAAAGTACAAGAGATATTGACTATTATAGGAAATCTCTTAGAAAACTCAATTGAAGAACTTAAATCAAGAGAAAATGGATATATATATATTGGAATCTTTCAAGAAGAAAAAATAAAAATAATAGTTAAAAATAATGGAAATAAAATTGCTGATGATACAAAAGAAGAAATATTTAAAAGGGGATTTAGTACAAAAGGAAATTTTAGAGGCCTTGGCCTATATAATATAAAGAACATTATAGAATCATTAAATGGCAGTTTAAAATTAACTTCAGATAAGATTACAACATGGGAGGTAGAAATATAGTAATGAATAAAATTAAAGTTTTTATTGTTGAAGATGACCCAATGGTAAAGGAAATAAATACAAGGTTTCTAGAAAAGCTTGAAGGTTTTATAGTTGTAGGAGATGCAAGTAGCATAGAAGAAGCAAAAATTAAAATTACTAAAGAAAAGGCTGATTTAGTTTTATTAGATATTTTTTTGCCAGATGGAAAAGGTATAGATTTATTAAAATGGATAAGAAGCAAAGAAATAAATATAGATACTATTTTAATTACCGCTGATAAATGTAAATCTTCAGTAGATGAGGCATTTAAGTATGGTGCGATTGATTATTTAATAAAACCATTTAAATTTGAGAGATTTAAGGAAGCTTTATCTAATTATAGGAATAGATTTGTTGAATTAAATAATATAGATAATATAAATCAAGATTATATAGACCAATATATATTAAATATTAATGCTAATTTTCTAGATGAAGAAATACAAGAAAAAGAATTGTGCAAAGGTTTGAGTTTAAAAACATACAATAAAATAATCAATTATATGATCCAAAAGAATGGACAAGATTTGACTGCAGAAGAAATTGCAAAAGGAAGTGGACTAGCTAGAGTAACGGCAAGAAGATATTTAGAAAAGATGGTTGAAGAAGGTAAAGTTGAAATAAATCAGGAGTATGGAAAAATAGGTAGACCAACAAATTATTATATACTTAAAAAATAAGACCAAAAAGACCAAAATAAACAATATGACCACAATATTGATTGTTTATTAATTAACAAATATACTAATGCTGAAAATAACTTAAAGATTAAGGGGAGAATGTTAAATGAAAAAGAAGGTTTTAGCATTAGTAATGTCAGCTTTAATTTTAGTTCCAACAGCTTTAGTTGGTTGTGGTGGAAAAAAAGAAACTGCTGATATAGTTGTAATAGGAGCTGGTGGTGCAGGATTATCTGCTGCTGTACAAGCTAAACAAGATGGAGTACAAAATGTTGTTGTTTTAGAAAAGATGCCAATGGTAGGTGGAAATACAAATAGAGCTACAGGTGGATTAAATGCAGCTGAAACTGAACAACAAAAAGCAAAAGGCATAGAAGATTCAATACAAACTATGTATGATGATACTATGAAAGGTGGATATGAAAAAAACAATCCTGAATTAGTTGAAAAGTTATCAAATGAAGCTAAAGAGTCAGTTGCATGGTTAACTGATTTAGGTGCTGATTTATCAGATGTTGGTAGAATGGCAGGAGCTACAAATTATAGAACTCATAGACCAACAGGGGGAGCAGCTGTAGGAGCTCATTTAGTTGATACATTAAAGGCATCAGCTGAAAAAGAAAAAGTTGATTTAAGATTATGGAATGAAGCAAAAGAAATAGTTTTAGATAAAGATGGTAATGTTTCAGGAGTAAAGGTTACTGATAAAGAAGGAAAAGAATATACTATAAATACAAAAGCTGTAGTTATTGCAGCAGGTGGATTCTCAGCTAATCAAGAAATGGTAGTTAGTTATAAAGAAGATTTAAAAGGATTTGCAACAACTAACCATAACGGAGCTACTGGTGATGGTATAGTTCTTGGAGAAAATGTTGGTGCTGATTTAGTAGATATGAAGGAAATTCAAACTCATCCAACAGTTGTTCCAGAAAAGGCTGTAATGGTAACAGAAGCTGTAAGAGGTAATGGAGCAATTCTTATTAATAAGGATGGTAAAAGATTTACAAATGAATTATTTACAAGAGATGTAGTTTCAAAGGCTATATTAGATCAAAAAGATGGAGTAGCTTATCTTTTCTTTGATGAAGGATTAAGAAAGAGCTTAAAAGCAACTGAGGAATACTTCAATATGGGATTAGTTACAGAAGCGGATTCAGTAGAAGAACTAGCAGAAAAATTATCAATAGATAAGAATACAATGGCTGAAACAATTAATAAGTACAATGAAGCAGTTGCAGCTAAAAAAGATTCAGAATTTAATAGGGAAGACCTTCCAAGACAATTAAATGAAGGGAAAGTATATGCTATACCTGTAACTCCAGCTGTGCACCATACAATGGGTGGATTAAAGATAAATACAAATGCTGAAGTTTTAAATAAAGATGGAAATGTAATTCCTGGTTTATTTGCAGCAGGAGAAGTAACTGGTGGAGTTCATGGTGGAAATAGATTAGGTGGAAATGCATTAGCTGATATAGTTACTTTTGGTAGAACAGCAGGAAAAAATGCAGCAACATTTATTAAATAGGATTTAATTGTAGGAGGAATAAAAATGAAGAAAATAACTGCAATATTAAGCACAATAGCATTATCAGCAACTTTGTTAGTTGGCTGTGGTGGTGGAAAATACACTGATGGAACATATACAGGTGAAGGTCAAGGCGCTTCTGGAGCAATAAAGGTAGAAGTTAAAGTTGAAAAAGGAAAGATATCTGAAGTAAATTTAGTTGAACATAACGAAACTAAGACTTTAGTTGATGGTGTTAAAGATAATTTAGTTCCAGAAATAATTGAAAAGCAAAGTACTGAAGGTGTTGAAGCTATATCAGGAGCAACTAATTCATCAAAAGGTGTAATAGAAGCTGTTAATAAAGCTTTAGAATCAGCAGTAAAATAAAAATTATCCCTTAAAATTTATAAATAGACAATAGGTAGATTTTAACAAGTAAAATCTACCTATTTTTTTATTGAAGTTTAATTATCTTATATTCCATGGACTTAAAGTTTATAGAATTATGTTTGTTTATATTAATTATAGATTTATTTATTAAATCAAAACCATTTATATCAAAATTTAATTTAGCATCTATATCTTTAGTATTTTTATTTAAACATATTAAAATTGATTCATTAGGTAACTCTCTTTTAAAAATTAAAAGATTATCTTTATAATAAATAGGAGTAAATGTACCATAAATTAAAGATTTATATTTTTTTCTAAGATTTATTAATAATTTATATAAGTCTAGTAAATCATTATTTTGTTTAGAAGTGTCCCAAATCATACATTTTCTATTAAGTGGATCATCTTCTCCAGTTAATCCAATTTCATCACCATAGTAAATATAAGGTACACCTATATAGGAAAATTGAAAAACTAAGGCAAGTTTCATAGATGAAATATCAAATTGACATTCATTAATGAATCTCTTAGTGTCATGACTACCTAATAAGTTCCACATTTGACGTGATATACTATTCATATATAACATTCTATTTTCAGATAAGATATTCAAAAAATCTTCTGCATCTATTATTCCTTTAGCAAAAAAATCTACACATGCATTTTTAAAAGTGTAATTCATAATACAATCAAATTCATCACCTCTTAAAAAATTAAATCCATTATGGAATATTTCACCGATTATTATTAAATCTTTGTTTAGTGATTTAATTCCTTTTCTAAAGTTTTTCCAAAAATTATGACTAACTTCATCACTTACATCTAATCTCCAACCATCTATTCCAATTTCATTTATCCAGTACTTACCAACATTAATAAAATAATCTTGAACCTCTTCATTTGAAGTATTTAATTTTGGCATTTCTCGTATATTATTTGCAAAAGTATAGTAATTAATTTTTTCTTGATCAATAGGAAAGCTATTTATAATATACCAATCCTTATATTTTGAATTTTCACCATTTTTTATAACATCTTGAAAAGCAAAAAAGTCATCTCCTGAATGATTAAATACAGCATCAAAAATAACTTTAATACCCTTTTCATGGCATTTATCTATTAAAGATTTGGCTATTACAGTATCACCAAATGCTTCGTCGATTTCATAGTAATTGCAAGTATTATATTTATGATTAGAGCTAGATTTAAATACTGGAGTAAGGTATAGGAGATTTATTCCTAAAGATTCAATATAATCTAATTTATCTATTATCCCTTGTAAATTTCCGCCTAATACAGATTTAGAATTTATATTTTCATCTCCCCATGAAGTTGTAGTATTAGGATTATCTATATTAAATCCTTTACAAAACCTATCAGGGAAAATTTGATATACAATAGATTCTTGTAGAGTTTTAACTTCATCATATACATCATCAGATGAGATATAAGGAAATTGAAATGAATTTGCATCAACACATTCATAAATTGATTTTCTAAAACCTCTTTCATCTAAGATATAAATATTATTATCTTTGTCTATAAGCTCAAAAATATATTTATATCTATTTTTACTAACTGATAAATCAGCTTCATAGTATGAATAAAATTCTCCTTCAGATATTAAAGACATTTCTTTTTTAATAAAAGGATAATTTCCAAATCTATCTTTATAATAAATATAACAACTATTTAAATCATTTTTAGCAGTACGGATTCTTATAGTTAAGGTATTGGTATTTTTAGCATAAGCATATGGTACATCTGTTATATGATAAACAGCAAACTTATTCATATATATTACTCCTTCTTATTGTGTACTTTAATGAAATTATATCAAAGGATATTGATTATATTTGTATATTTATAATATAATATGTATATAATTATTATGAAATGTAATTGGGAGAGAAATTATGAATGATGGATATGAAAGCTTTGAATCAGATTTTAATATTTTTAGTAACAAGATATCTTTTTTAATAGAATCTAGAAATAAAGAAGAAATTATAAGGATAGTTAAAGAAAAGCATAAATCAGAAGTTAGTGATGATGTTGACAAAGAGCATAAAAGGGATGATTTAATAATTTGGAATGCTGTATATACTAGGGAAATTATAAAGAGTGGAATTTCTAAGAAATATCTACATCCTATTTATAATAGATTTTATAGGCAAATTAAGGAAGCAAGTAATATAAGTTCATTGCAAGTTATTGAGATAAATATGATAAATGAATATATAGATTTACTAATAAATGATACAGAAGTTACTGATAGCTTTACTGTTAATAAGCTTTTGCAAGCTCTTCATTTAAATATAGAAAATCATACTTCATTAGAAACAATATGTAATAACTTAAATATATCAGTAGGATATGCATCAACATGTTTTAAAAAGCATAAAGGAATATCTATAATGAAATATTTAAGAGAAATAAAAGTTGAAAGAGCTAAAACTTTACTTTTAAGTACTGAAAAGAGCATATTAGAAATAAGTATATTATTAGGATTTCATGATCAAAGTCATTTCACTAATACCTTTAAAAAAATTGTAGGTATGTCACCATCAGAATTTAGAAATAAAAATTATTCAATATAATTACAATTAATTGAATTCAATTTAGTTTAATAATATAATTTAAAATAAGCATTTAAAAATAATATTAAAAAGGGGGCATAAAAATGTCGTTAGAATGGAGTTTAAAAGAAATATATCCATCATTTAATTCTAAAGAGTTTATTACAGATTTAAAGAAAGTTGATGAGGGAATAGAAGATCTTAAAAGCTTTGCTAAATCTACTGATGAAAAATCAAATGATGTAGTAAAATTAGAGGAATTAATAAATAAGTTAGAGAGCATAAATTTACTTATAAATAGAATAGGTGCTTATGCAAATTTAACTTTAAGTACAGATTCAAAAAATGCAGAAGGAAGAAAGTATTTAGATGTTATAAATTCTAAATATAGTCTTTTAGCAGAGCCGCTAACAAAAATTTATAAATGGATAGCAAATATAAAAGATATAGATACTTTAGTAAATTCATCAAATTTATTAAGTAAACATAAATTTTTTATAAATGAAATTAAAGAAAAAAACAAATATATGCTAAGTGAAAAAGAAGAAGCTATAATTGCTAAAATGAGAAATACCGGTTCAGATGCATGGTCAAATTATAAGGATTATTTAATATCAACACATAAAGTTGATATTAATATTGATAATGAAGATAAGTCATTACCATTAACGGTAGTACTAAATATGGCTTATAGCCCAGATTCAGAATTAAGAAAAAAGGCATATGAAGCAGAAATTAAATCCTATGAAAAAATAGAAGAGGGAGTTGCAGCAGCTTTAAATGGAATTAAAGGAGAAGTTTTAACTACTTCTGAGCTTAAGGGATATAAATCACCTCTTCATATGACATTAGAAGAATCTAGGATGGATGAAGATATTTTAAATGCAATGCTTACTGCTATAAAAGAAAGCTTACCTGCTTTTAGAAAATATTTAAGAAGGAAAGCAGAACTTCTAGGTCATAAAAATGGATTACCATTTTATGATTTATATGCACCTGTTATAAATAAAGAAATGAAGTTTTCTTATGAAGAAGGAAAGGCCTTTGTTGAAAAGAATTTTAGAAGTTTTAGCAATAATTTAGCTGACTTTGTTATAAACGCATTTAATAACAATTGGATAGATGTTATGCCTAAAGAAGGTAAAGTTGGCGGTGCTTTCTGTGAAAGTATAAAAGCTATAAATGAAAGTAGAATATTATTAAATTATGGTAATAGCTTTAGTGATGTTGTAACTATGGCTCATGAGCTTGGACACGGATTTCATAGCCATTGCTTAAGCAGTGAAACTGCATTAAATTCAGAATACCCAATGACATTAGCTGAAACAGCATCTAATTTCTGTGAAATATTAGTAAAAAGGGGAGCTGTTAAAAGCGCAACTAAAGAAGAAGCCTTTGCTATTTTAGAAGCAGAAATATCTGATTGTAATCAAGTAATAGTTGATATATATTCAAGATTTTTATTTGAAAGTGAAGTTTTTGAAAAGAGAAAAGAAAGCTCTCTTTCAGTAGAAGAAATTAATAATGCTATGTTAAATGCACAAAAAGAAGCTTATGGAGATGGTCTTGATAATAACTTCTTGCATAAATATATGTGGACTTGGAAGCCTCATTATTATTATGCAACAGCTAACTTCTATAACTTCCCTTACGCCTTTGGAAACCTATTTGCAAAGGGTTTATATGCTGAATATTTAAAGAGAGGCGAAAGCTTCTGCAAGGAATATGAAGAATTATTAGCTGTTACAGGAAAAGAAAAAGTAGCAGATGTAACAAAAATAATGAATATAGATGTTCATGATGTGAATTTCTGGAGAAATTCTTTAAAGCTTATTGAAGAAGATATAGAAAAATTTATTTCTTTGAGTTACGAAATAAAATAAATTTAAATTTTAAGGGATATTTAAAATTTTTTAAATATCCCTTAATTTCAGTTTAATATTAAATATATATTTAATAAGAATATAAAACTAATAAATATATAGTAATTTTATTAGAATTAGTTTTTATTAGTACAATATATTAATGTAAGTTCATTTGAACTATTTCACTCCTACTACCTATTCTTATAGGAGGTCCCCAAGTTCCATAACCAGAAGAAACTACAACATTTAAGTTGTCTTTCTTTAAATAACCATAATCAATTTCAAACATTTTATTTGTAACTAAATTTCCAGGGGTAATTTGTCCTTTATGAGTATGACCAGAAAGTTGTAAATCAATATTGGCATTTAAGCTTTCGTCTATATATTTAGGATTATGATCTATAACAATCATAGCTTTAGAGTTATCAAGATTATGTGTTAAATCTAATAATGAAGCTCTATCATTTTCTGAAAATCTATTTATTGTAATATCATCTCTACCTATTATATAAAGGCTATCATTTATTAAAATAGATTCATCTCTTAAAACTTTGACAGAGTTTTCTTCAAGAATATTTACTATTTGGTTTTCAGCTTTAGTCATTAAATCATGATTGCCAAGTACTGCATAAGTACCATATGTAGATTTAATCTTTGAAAATTCAATTCCCATATTATTAGCTAAAAATGGCTTTATATCGCTATCTATAATATCTCCAGCAATTATTACTATATCAGGATTTAAATCATTAATTTCTTTTACCATATTAGAAAGTCTTTTGTTTTTAATTATATTTCCTAAATGTATGTCAGATACCATAACTACATTTATAGGCTCTTTCAAAGCTTGTTTATCTATATCTATATCAAAAGATTTTACATAAGAACTTTTAGCATTAAAGCTTCCAATTATAGTTATTATAATAAAAATTACAGTAATTAATATAGTTTGAAAAATGTAATATTTATCAGTTAAGTTATTTGATAAGTGTGATTTACTAACTATTATATTTATGATTCCTATTATAGGAAAAGTTAATAAAGTGTACATTAATAATCCCATCCAATAGGAACCAGCTAAATAAAGAAAGTTAGTTAAATTAGGAGATATAAATTTATTAAGTAACATTGAAATTATATATGATAAAGCTAAAGCCCAAAAAATAACCCAATAAATTAATGGAGAAATTTTGAAAATATAGTTAAAGCCATTGAGCATTTTTCGACCTATATAATAATTTATAAAAAAATATAAAAGTGAAAATAAAATAAAAATAAAAATATATTTAACCTTCAATTTAATCAACTCCAGTAGATAGTTTTTAGATTATTATAACATAACAGTATTTTTCAACCAAATACCATAAATATTATTTCTTAAATATTATATAATATACATGTATTTTGCTAAGTAAAATAGTGAAAAAGTAAAGATATTTATAAACTCCAATTTGTCGAGTTGATTAGTGGAACAATTTATAACTTATGATACAATTAGATAAAAAGTAATAAAGCGGGGAGGGTTAAGTATGACTTTAAATCAAGAACAAGCTTTAGTTGTAAATGAATTAGAAAATAACATTTTGCTTCTTGCTTCAGCTGGCACAGGAAAAACTAATACTTTATCAAGTAGAATTTCTAATATTATAAAAAGTAATAAAGCAAAAGCTTCAGAAATATTATGTATAACCTTTACTAATAAGGCTTGTGCAGAAATGAGAGAGAGAATTGAAAAAGTTGTAGGGGAAGAGGCTAAAGACATTACTATAAGAACCTTTCATAGCTTTTGTTATGATTTAATAAAAAGTGATGCTAAGAAAAGGACAGATATATTTACTGATTTTATTGTTTTTGATGAAGAAGACTCTAGAGAAATAATAAAAGAATGTAATTATTACAATTATTCTGTTTTTAAATTACAACAGTTTATAGAGCTGACTAAAATAGAAAGAGCAAAACTTGATTTTTATAGTAATAATATTTTAGAGGATTATAGTAAAACTATAAAAAATATATTCAAATATAATGAAGCTAAGATAAATTCAATTTGTAGTGATAAGAGTATATTAAATAGTGAAATGAAAAAATTTTTATTAGAAAAGGGGCATTTCCTAGTTAATTTATATAACTCATTACTTTATAGTAATCATGGATTAGATTTTGCAGATTTAACTTCAAAGGCAAAAGAAATATTAAAGGATGATAAGTTAGTTTTAAGATTAAGAGAAACTTATAAGTATATAAATATAGATGAAGTTCAAGATACAAGTACGCTAGAGTATTTTATAATTGAAAAGATATTTAAAGGAAATAATATTTTACTATGTGGAGATATGTTTCAAACTATATATGGCTGGAGAGGTTCAGAGCCACAAAAAATACTAGAATTTTATAAGAAAGAGTATAATCCAAGTGAAATAGTATTTTCTAAGAATTACAGGTCAACTAAGTTTATAACTAATGGGGCTTTAAGCTTTTTAAAGAATGCTTTTGAATTGCAATATAAATCATTATATAAAAATGAGATATCTTCAGAAACAAAAGATAATGGTGAAAAAATAAAGTTAAAGATGTGCAATAATTTAAGAGATGAAGCTAGATTTATATTTAATGAGGTAAAATCATTAAAAGAAAAGGGCGAAGATATATCAAAGCTTTGTATTTTAAGTAGAGATAATAATTATAATATTAAGTTGAGTAGAGAACTTGGAAGCATAATTGGATATGAAGGTTCTGATTTTGAGTTTATTTTAGTAGATCAATTTAAATTTTTTAGAAGGCAAGAAATAAAGGATATTATAGCTTTTATGAAGCTTATTGCAAATAAGTATGATAATGTAAGCTTAAAGAGAATAGTCAAAAGACTTCCAACAGGAATTGGAGAGAAGACATTTCAAGTTATTGAATCAAAAGAATATAAAGAAGTTGGAATTTCATTATGTGATTTTATAGATTTAAATGCAAGAAATTATGGAGAAAAATACTCATTATTAATAAATGAATTTGCGCAAGATAATATAATAGTGTTTGATGTTGAAAGTACAGGAACAGATGTAACAGAAGATGAAATAATACAAATAGCAGCAATAAAGATAAATAAATATGGAGAAGTTATCGATAGCTTTGAAAAGTTTTTGAAAAATAAAAAGTCTGTAGAATCATCATTTAAAGTACATGGATTTAGTGATGACTTTTTAAATGAAAAAGGTGAAGATAAGAAAAAAGTATTAGAAGAGTTTATAGATTTTTCAAAAGGTGCAGTTATAGTAGGCCATAATGTGCAATATGATATAAATATTTTAAGCAGTGAATTATATAGAAATAACTTAGATGGACCTAAATTTAAAGCTTTTTATGATACATTAGATATATATAGGAGATTTTATACTAGCTTACCTAATTATAAATTAGAGACACTTAGTAAGATATTTGAAACAAAAAATAAACCAAGTCATGATGCTATGGATGATATATTAGCTACTAGTGATTTATTAGTAAGAGCAATAAATGAAAATTTAACTCCTACAGCAATGCAGAGAATAAATTATATGTCTAAGCACTTAAAAGCATTTTCATATATTAGTGATAAACTTAATGAATTATTTAAGGAAGCTGAACTTAAAAGACCTCAAGATATAATAGTTGATATTATAAATAAATTTAATATAAAAACATTATATTCGGGAAGAGGTATTGAAGCTATTAAAGAAGGAAGAGAAAAAATAGAAAGACTTAGGGATTTTTATGTGCTTGTAAGAGATTTAGATGATAATAAAAAAAGCAATAGAGATTTTTTATTAGATATAATTAAATTAACTGGACTTTCAAATGGAGAACTTGAAAATCTAATTATAAATAGAACTAATAAAAAAAGAATTCCAATAATAACAGTACATCAATCTAAAGGGTTAGAATTTGATAGTGTATTTATAGTAGGGCTCCAAGAAAATACATTTCCATCATATATGTCGATAAAATCAAATAACCTAGAAGAAGAAAAAAGAACATTTTATGTTGCATTAACTAGGGCAAGGAAGCATTTATATTTATTAACTCATTTACATGATGATTATAATAGAAAAAATGAAGTAAGTAGGTTTTTAGGATATATAGATAAAGAGCATATAGAACTAGATAATAATTATTAAAAGATACTTATAGTCATTTTCATTAAGTTGTAGTATAATAAAAAATATTATATAAGTTACAATGAAGAAAAAAGCTTTCAAGTAAGATATAAACTATTTTATAGATTAATAGTTTAATTGATTAGATTATTATTTGAAGCAAATATAGTGATAGCTGTGAGGGATAAAAATATGAAGTATGATTTAAATGTATATGAATTAGGGCAATTATTAAGTAATATTACAAAGGAATATAATACAGAATTGCTTTCTAAAATAAAATTAAGTGGTGGATGGATGACTATGACTGGTAAAGTATCAGTGGTATCAGTACCAGAAGATAAAGTAGTTTTAAAAGGAAACAACATAATAACGCTAAATATAAAAGATAATGAATGTGAAGGAAGCTTAATAAAAATTACAGGAGCTAAAGATAGTAAATTCAATATTGATATAGCACCAACTAAATATAAGGAATTTGGAGCTACTGGATTAAATTTAAATAAAGTGAAAATAAACGAAAATGAATGTAAGCTTAGAATTGGTGAGGATATGATTTTCACTATTAGAAATGCTTCAGTTGAAAATATATCAAATATAATCGATAATATGTAATTTTTAAGGGAAAATCTATATGGGTTTTCCTTTTTTATTTTATAGATAATTATTTTGTTACGTTTAATTGACTATTGATTATTTACATTAAAAATAAAAATTTAAAAAGGAAAGAAACTATATGGACATGCCATTATGAGAATTGTATAATATATGAAGTTAAATATAGAAGAAGGTAATTTAAATGGAAATAAATAATATACTTCAAGTAGCAGCTTATGCAGGCAAAATAATGTTAGAAAGTGGAGCAGAAGCTTATAGAGTAGAGGAAACTATGAATAGAATTTGCAATTCATTAGGAATAGAAGTAGCAAATAGCTATGCTACTCCAACTGTAATTATAGCATCTGCTTCATATCAAGGTGAAATAAAATCACTTGTAGTAAGAATTTCAAGTAGATCAGTAGATTTGCAAAGAATTCATAAGGTAAATGATTTAGCTAGAAATATAGTGAAAAATAAATTAACAGTAGAAGAGTTAAACGATAATTTAAAAGAAATAGAAGAAGAAAGAAGATATTCAAATACAATAACTATATTTTTTTCAGCAGTAGGTGCCTTTGGATTTGTTTTTTTATTTGGAGGATCTTTAAGAGACGCAATTGCAGCATTTTTAATAGGAATAGTAGTTAAGTATTTTTCAATAAAAGGCGAGAAGATAGGATTAAATTCATTTTTTAATACTAGTATTTGTGCAGGAATTTTAGCCTTTTTAGCAATTATATCTATAAAGATTGGACTAGCTTTTGATATGGATAAAGTTATAATTGGTTCAATAATGCTTTTAGTTCCAGGTCTTGCAATTACAAATGCAATAAGAGATACAGTTGCAGGTGATTTAGTATCTGGGCTTGCAAGGGGAGCAGAAGCATTTTTAACAGCTATAGCAGTTGCTGTTGGAACAGGTGTAGTTTTAAGTTTTTGGATTGGGTCATTTGGAGGAATATAAATATGATTATTGAAGTTCTATCAGCATTTATAGCATCATTTGCATTTGGAATAGTTTTTAATATTAAAGGTAAAAACTTATTTTTTTCAGCTTTATGTGGTGCATTAGGATGGTTTATATATAAATTTTCGTTAAGGATTGGAAGCTCTGACACAACAGCTTTATTTCTTGCTTCTGTTGGTTTAAGCGTATATTCAGAAGTTTTTGCAAGGATATTAAAGACTCCAGTAACGACATTTGTAATAACTGCTTTAATACCTTTAGTTCCAGGTGGAGGAATGTATTATACAATGGTTGAAGCAATTACAGGAGATGTTATGAAGTCATTAGAAATAGGAATAAATACATTAGCTTCTGCAGGGGTACTAGCACTTGGCATAATATTAGTTTCAACAATAACTAAGACTTTAATAAAATATAACTCAAGTAAAAAAATAAAAAGTGAAAGCAAATGTAACTCTTTGAATAGTTAATGAATAAAACCTAGAAAAATACAGATAATATTATCATAGTCAGAAGTTATATTTTTAATTTGACTATGACTATGGGGCGTTGCAGGACAAAATGTAACGCCTTTTGACTTTTTCTCAATAAAAACATATAATAATTATTAGCAAGAATGTATGTTTGTAGGGAGGAATAAAAATTTGACTAAAGAAAAAGACCTAAAGAAATCTTTTGAGAAAACTATGAAAAAACATAAAGGAAATAAAAAAGCACAATTTATAACTATTATTGTATTTGGTATAATTGCTGTAATATCTTTATATTTTGGAAAAGATTTAAAAGATTCCAATATAGGAACTCCAAGTGGTAAATTAGAAATATCATATTTAGATGTTGGACAAGGTGATGCAGCTTATATTAGAGTAAATGATTTTGATATTTTAGTAGATGCTGGTCCAAGAAGTGATGCAGATAAATTAATGAAACAATTAGAAGAAAAAAATATAGATGATTTTGAAATTGTTATTGCAACTCATCCACATGAAGATCATATTGGTGGAATGGTGAAAGTTTTTGAAAAGTATGATGTTGAAAGTTTTTATATGCCAAAAGTTACGCATACAACAAAAACTTTTGAAAATATGATAAATGCAGTGAGTAAAGAAGGCTTAAAAGCTAAAGTAATAAAAGAAGGTACAAGTTTTGACTTAGGAAATGGAGCAAAGATAGAGGTTTATTCTCCAATTTATGAATCATATGAAGAATTTAATGATTATTCACCTATAATGAAATTAACCTTTGGAAATACTAGTTATATGTTCACAGGTGATGCAGAAGCTCATGCAGAGCAAGAAGTTGTAGCTAAATATCCTAAAAATTTAGATGCTGATGTATTAAAATTTGGTCACCATGGCTCCAGTACATCATCAACTAAGGAATTTGTTGAGGCAGTTTCACCAGAGTATGGAGTAATTAGTTGCGGTGTAGATAATAAATATGGACATCCACATAGAGAAACATTACAAACTATAGATACTCAAGGAATAAAAGCTTATAGAACAGATAAGCAAGGGCAAATAACAATTACGTCTGATGGAAACACTATTAGTATAAGAACTGAAAAATAGCACAAAGAGATATGAATTAAATTAATTCATATCTCTTTTTTTATTCTGTAACAGTAAAATCACTTAAATTTTCATTTGAAGTTTCTTTATCCTTTAAAAGCTTGTCAACTAATATAGCTATTGCTCCATCACCAGTAACATTAGTTGCAGTTCCAAAGCTATCTTGAGCAGCATGAAGTGCAATCATAATTGGCTTTTCAAGTGTTCCAAAGCCAAGCATTGATTCTAAAATTCCTAATGCAGCCATAACTCCACCACCAGGAACACCAGGAGCTGCAACCATAGTCACTCCAAGCATAAATATAAATGGTAGCATTAATGAAAATGTAGGTACTCTACCAGTCATATACATTACTGCCATAGATGTTAATACAAGAGTTATAGTATCTCCTGCTAAATGTATAGTAGCAGCTAGAGGAATAACGAAATCAGTTACTTCTTCACTAACATCATTATTATTTACACAGTCTATTGTTACAGGAATCGTAGCAGAAGATGATTGAGTTCCAGCTGCTGTTAAATAAGCAGGTAGCATATTTTTAAGAAGCTTTAATGGATTTTCTTTTTTTATACTACTAGCAAATGAATATTGAATTAGAATATAAATTCCTTGAATAGCAAATAAAATTATATAAACTAAAGCAAAGCTTTTTAATGTACTAAAAATTTCACCACTAAAACTAAGCTTAGAAAATATTGCACCAACATAAATAGGAACTATAGGTATAAGAACTTTAGAAATAATCTTAGTTACTATTAAGCTAAATTCATTAAATATATTTAATATGCTACTATTTTTTATTTTTGATAAGCTTATTCCCATAATAAAAGAAAAAACTAGTGCTGACATTACAGTCATTATAGGTGGAATATCAATACTAAAAAATGTAGTTATTTGATTACTTGATTCTATAACTAAAGAATTTGATTTTAAAAATTTAGGCAATAAATATGAACCTATAAAAAATGATAAAAAACCAGCACAAAGAGTAGAAAGATACGCTACTATGGTTGTAATTAACAAACCTTTTCCAGACTTATTTCCAAGAGATGCTATTCCAGGGATTATGAATCCAATCATAATTAAAGGAATAACAAAAGATAAAAAGTTTCCAAATAATTCACTAAATGTTGCTAAAAGTCTAATTGGAAAATCTAGATTAATACCTTTGCATATTATCCCCAAAGTTATACCAAGCACTAGTGCTATAAATATTTTTAAAATTAAAGATGTATTTTTCACGTTAAAGCCCCCTTTAATAAATGTATCTGTATGAAGTACATCTGTATATGAATTAACTACATAATACAACTTGAATGACTTAAAGTCAAGAAAAAATATTAATGATATCTATAAATGTATTAATATTTTCAAATGGGAAAACCTAAATAAATATAATGTATTTAATGGAAAATGCAATATTATTTAGGAGGGAAAAAGCTATGAGCATATTGGATGTATTTAGAAAATCTTCAAAATATGAAGGAAGATTAGATGAAGCAATAGATATATTAAGTGATATTTGCAAGGCAATAAAAGACTATAGTAAGGAAGATGATTTACTTGAAAGTTATCATTATTTAAGAAAGGATATTTATAATATAAATTTAGCAAGATTAGAGCTAGAAAATTCTTTGCTTAGAAATAATTTAAGTAAAGATGAAGATTATGAAGAATTATGTTATGAGCATAAATATAAATTATCAACAGTAAAAAGTGAAATGGAAACATCAATTATTGAAGCTTTATCTGCAATTAATTTATTAATAAAAAATTATAAGAAATTATATAAAAATTGTGATAAGCAAACTCAAAAAAGATTAATAGAAGGATATAATAATTGCTTAAAGTATTTAAATAAAGCAAAAAAAATATTGCTTGATAAGGATTCTGTAAGTAGATATATAATAGATAGGGAGGGGAAATTACAAGAAGAAATAGAAATTAAATTAAGAAATGAATATAATATTAAAGTTGATAACAGTGTTAACGGATTAATATTAAAACTAGATAAATGTAATAGTGGGATACTATCAGACTTATCGCAAATGGTAACTTTAGTTGGTGAAAGGAAGATAGAAAATGTATCTATGGTATTAAAAAAGCTTAGTAAAAGAGTAGAGTTTATAGAAATAGTTATAAATGTTATAAAAAATAAAAATTCAATAGAAAACAAAAACGATATTATGAAAAATTTAAATTTTATAGAAAACGAAAATAATGAAATTAAGTTTAATATAGATTTAATAAGGTATAATTCCAAAAAGATATTGATGGACATACAGCTAAATAATCCTATAGATGCTGATGACTTTAAAGAAGCAATAGATAAAGTTAAGGAAAATTGTGAAGAAATAAAAGAAAATATATTTAAAATAAATAGTAAGTTAAAAGAAAATTATCATAAAGATAAAAATGAATGTTTAAATATAGAAGATAGAGAATATAATGCTTTTTGCATAGATTCATATATACGATATTATTACTATGATAAAGATGATATTGAAAGAGAATGGGATAATTATGAGGAAATTATAAATGGAATTGATGAAATAGGTGCTTTTGAGCAAGATGGATATTGTTTTAGATATACTAAAAATGGAATGATTTTAGGTATTAAAACAAAAGAAGATGTTATGTTTGAATTTATAGATAATTGTAAAGACGTCAGAATTAATGGAAAGAAGAAATATTTAAATTTAAATAAAAGATTTGAAGTAGATAAATTAATGAATTATACAAGAATTACTACAACTGTTACTGAATTAAATGACTACATAATGTGTGTATTTTATATAGATAATACAAATGCAGATATATTTGTTAGAGAACTAGAAAAGGTTAAATCTATACAAGAAAATAAAAGAAAGGATATTTAAGAAACAAGTTCAGACTTGAAAAGAAAATAGGTAATTTCGTGTAATTTTTTATTCTTTTAATTAATAAATAGAAGGGTATAACGTTTCGTTATATCCTTCTATTTATTATTAAATTTACTAATTATAATAACTTTCTAATTTTAAAATATGCAGTATATAACTTTTTTTATTAATTTTTATTAATTTTCTTTTCATATAAAGAATATAAGATTAAAGCTATAATTGCAAAAATTATAGGTCCTGCAATTTGAAATATAGTAGATATATAATCTTTAGTTTCTAAAGCAGGTTGCAACACGGTAAATACATTGGCAAAGCCAACAGTCAAAGTTACTATGATTGCAGCTGCAGTAGCAAAAGAATCTTTTTTATATATTTCAAAAGGTTTTTCAATTTCCTTTTTCTTTTTAAAATATATAAATGCAAAAGATAAAAACATATATGGAATTGTCATAGCTACATTGCCCATTAAAACTAAATAATTTAAAAAGACACTTGCGCTTTTACCGCCAAAAGATGTTACAAGTATTATTGCAACGACTATGGCACATTGAACCCACATTGCATTCTTATGCATATTATTTTCATCTTTTTTACTCCAAGATTTAGGCCAAATGCCGGAAGGAGTTCCTTCTATTAATTGTTTTAAAGGTGAATATGCTAATGTGAAAAATGCACCAAGTAAAGCTAAAAACATTGCAAGCCCTATATATCTAGCAAACAAGGAACCAAGCATGTTTATTGTATTTTGAGATAAGCCAAAAACTTTTCCAATTTCAATTCCTAAGTTTTTTATAACTATGTATGAAACATTTGCCATATTAATTTCAGGGCCTTTTAAAATATTATTCCAATTTATAAAAAATCCTGCAAATAATATTGCTAAAGAATATCCTATAGCAATAACTATTGCTGAAATTTTAATTCCTCTTGGAAAGGTTACTTTAGGATTTTCAGTTGCATCAGCTAAACCACCAACTACTTCAAGGCCACCATATGCAAATAAAGCAAAAACTAAAAAGCCTAAAATTCCTAAAGGTGATTGATAAGCTGGATTAGGTGATGCTAAAAAAGCATGAACATCAATAGGTTCAGCTAATTTAAATTTATTTCCAATTAAAACTATTAATCCACCAATTATTAAAACTAAGTTAGCACTAGTTACAAATATTCCACCAATAGAAGCTATTTTAGCAATTCCCTTAAGTCCCTTTGATGATATAAATGTAATTAATATAATGAATATTGAGCCTAGTATAGCAAGTGTTCTTGGTGCATTTAATCCAAATAAAGACCAAGTGGATGTATTATCTGATCCAAAAATTAAATTAGATAAAGGTACCCAAATTGAAGATGATATATTAACCATCCATATCAAGTAAGAACTATACCACATAAATGTACCAACAAAAGCATATTTAGGTCCAATAGATTTATCCATCCAGGTATATATTCCGCCACTTTCATCTCTAAAAGCTGCTCCATATTCCGCCATCATAAAAGCATATGGTAAAAAGAAAAAAATTGCAGCAAATAAATACCAAGGAATTGCTGAGTAACCCATTAAATAAAATGCTCTAGGAATATTATTAAATCCATAAACTGATGTAAAAATCATTAAAATAAGTGCAGATAAGGTTAACTTACCACTATCTAATTTTTTATTTCCCACGATTAGACCTCCTTAAACTATTATTAAAATTATTTTGTTCAATATTAAAGTAATATATTAAGGGAAGTTTACCCATTTTTAATGGCTTAATTATTAATAAGTCTTAAGGAGATATGATATAATTAAATAGTAAGTTATACATTTATAAGTATATAAAATACTAAAAGAAAATTTAATGTATTTACTGGTGATGATTATTATATAGTAAAGATATCTACGATAAATACAAATAGAAAGGTGAAGAAAATGGAAAAGGTTAAGTTAAGTAATAGTTTAGAAATGTCTAGAATAGTTCATGGACATTGGAGACTTATGGATTGGAATTTAAGTAATGAAGAATTATTAAAATTAGTTGAAGAAGTTAATGAATTAGGTATAACAACAATAGATCATGCTGATATTTATGGTAACTTTTGTTGTGAAGAAAAATTTGGTGATGCATTAAACTTAAAAAAAGGCTTAAGAGAAAAATTACAAATAGTAACGAAGTGTGGTATTAAGTTTCCATCAGTTAATAGACCAGAAAATAAATCACATTGTTATGATACAAGTAAAGAACATATAATAAAATCAGCTGAAAGATCTTTAAAAAACTTTAAAACAGATTATTTAGATTTATTATTAATTCATAGAGTTGATGCATTATTAAATCCAGAGGAAGTAGCAGAGGCATTTTCAAAATTAAAAAATGAAGGTAAGGTAAGAAATTTTGGAGTATCTAACTTTTTACCAGCTCAATTTAATATGCTAAATTCTTATTTAGATGAAAAATTAGTAACAAATCAAATTGAAGTATCTCCTTTAAATTTAGAGCATTTCGAAAATGGAACACTTGATTTAATGCTTGAAAAAAGAGTAAAGCCAATGGCGTGGTCCCCTCTTGCTGGCGGAAGAATATTTAAGGGTGAAGATGAATCATCTATAAGAGTTAGAAAAGTTTTAAATAAAATAAAAGAAGAAGTTTCTGCAAAGGACATTGATGAAGTTGTATATGCATGGATATTAATGCATCCAAGCAAAATTATGCCTATAGTTGGTTCTGGAAATTTAGATAGAATTAAATCAGCTGTTAGAGCAACTGAAATAAACCTTACAAGAGATCAATGGTTTGAAATATATGTAGCAGGAAGAGGAGTAGATATTCCTTAAGCTAAAGAATTTGCAAATTAAAATAGGATATAAGCTTACTTAATTAGCTTATATCCTACCATCTTAAAATTAAGTTCTAAAATCAAATTTATTAGAGCATCTTTTACAAGTTACCACTATTTTACCTTTTTTTCTAGGTAATCTTAATTTTTGTCCGCAGCTTGGACACTTTGTTATTTTATAATTTTTCTTTTCATTTATCTTATTTTCAAGAATTTTAAAAAGATAAGTAAGGTTATTTAAATCAAGTGGTGGCATATTACTTGGAATTGTAAATCCAAGCTTAGATAATGGTTTATTTATAAATGTAACAAAAGAGTTAAGTTCTCTTCTTCTTCTATAGATATCTTTAGAAAATACTCTGAAGATAGCAATTAAAAGTACTGCATAACCAATGATCCTTGTAAAACGAGAAAAATTAAGCAATGAGCTTAAAAATAATAAAACTAAAGTTAGTATATCTACTCCGTATGTACCTTTTAAGAATCCCATTTCAACACCTCTATCATAATGTAATATGTATATTATAATACAAAGAGTATACTTCTTCAATTTATATCATAATGACAATATATATTATTAGTCTTGAATTTTAGGTGCATATATAGTTAAATATACATAGCAATATATCATGAGGTGAGAATATATGAAAGAAAGAATACCAAAAGATTATCTAGTTAGAATAACAAAAGCATCAACTTATTTTATTTTTAGAAATGGACCAGTTAAGAAATTGTATGACGAGGGTAAACTAGAAGATTCAGATATTAGAGAAATGCAAAAATACATGCAAAATCATTTAGCATATTTATATAATGTTCTATTAGAGGAAAATGATTTAAAGAAGTTTGATTTAATTATTTCTACAATGGACAAGTTTTATATAAATGATTCTGAAGAAATTGAATTGGATGATGATGGATTTGATAATTTCTATAATAAATTATTTAATGAAGTAATGGAAACCATAAAGATAAAAAAATAAATTACAACCGCATTTTAAGGAAAACTTAAGCTTAGAAATTATAATTAAATATTATAATTAACTATTATATAGCGTTATGGGGGGATTCTTATGTGGTTTTTAAATATGATATTATATTTTAGTATATATAGTTTTCTTGGTTGGATTTGTGAAGTTATTTATTGCTCAATACCAGCTAAAAAATTTATAAATCGTGGTTTTTTGAAAGGACCAGTATGTCCAGTTTATGGTTTTGGCGCAATGTTTGTTATTTATATAATGAAATGGATTAATATTAAATCTACAATTTTAGTATTTATTTTTGGAGGATTAATTGCTTCGATAATAGAGTTTATTGCTGATATTTTATTAGAATATGTATTTCATACAAGGCTATGGAATTATTCAGATAGAAAATTTAATATTAAAGGTAGAGTTTGTTTGCTAAATTCTACTTTATTTGCAGTTTTATCTGTTATATTAATTAAAATAGTACATCCTTTTGTATTAGATATAGTGGTTAGGCTAAGCTCAATTACTATAATAATAATATCAAGCTTATGTGTAATATTATTTTTAATAGATTTAGTATTAACTGTTAGAGAAGTAATTAACTTAAATATAACTTTAAAAAATATGAATATTTTAGAAGAAATTAAAAAAGAATTGAAATTAAAAAATCATAAAAGATTTATTGAGGCCTTTCCACAATTGGAGCATAAAAAGTATATGAAAGAGTTAAAAAAGCTTAAGGAATTAATTAAAGAATCTATGAAGAATAATAAGAAGGTATAACTTTATTATTATTTGTAAAGATTTATTATTACGGAGGTGAAATTATGTACATCGCATTTGGAAGAAAAGTGGTTGATACAGAGGAAGTAAAAAATGAAATTGAAAATAATTCAGAATTTAAAGTAATTAAAGATATGAGCAAGGGAACTAAAAGAGAAGATACATTAGCTTTTAACTTAAGCATAGATGTAGGTATATTAAATGGAATTATAGAAGATGATTATAATATAGATGAGTTAAATGAAGATGAGCTTTTTGATGAATATATGAGTTTATCAGAAGAATTAGCTACAGATATGGAAGATATTTTACCAGATGAAGCTATTATGGACATAAAGGCTTATAAATGGGATCCGTCTGATAATGATATAAAGCTGATAATAGCAGCAACACATGAAGATACCGGAGAGGGTAAACTTAAAGATGTAATGAGAAGATTAATAACTCAATTAGAATAATAAAAAGTCACCATATTTAAACTATGGTGACTTTTTAGATTTAAGTTATAATTTTTTAATATAAGAATATCTTTATTATAATTTATTTTTTCTTTTTTGAGTTTTTTTTAGCTGAGTCTTTTTTACTATTTTTTTTGTCTTTAGAGTCGTTCTTTTTGTTTTGATTTGACTTACTCATTATATTCTCCTAAATAATAATATAATTAATAATATTATTTTATCTTGTAGAATAGACTAGAAATTTATTAAAGATATTAGAAATTATACCCAAATATAGTATAATTAAAATAGGTATATAAAAAGTATATTAATTAGGGGGATAAGCTATGAAACTCAACAAATTTACTAACAAGATAGTTGCATACTGTATAGGAGTGGTTATAATAGGGCTTACTATAATATCATTTATTGCTTATTATTTTGCTAACAATACATTAGCAAAAAGTAATACTACGTTAATGTATGAAATGACAAAGATCTCAGCAAAGCTAATAAGTGATGAAGTACAAGATCATTTGAGGTTTTTAGAGGATATTACAAATGATGAAAAAATAAAAAATAAGGATATTAAAATAGAAGAAAAAGTTGAAATTCTAGATCAAAATCTTAGTGATAAAGGTTTTTATAATTATGGTATTGCCTCTAAGGATGGAAAAGTAATTTATAGCAATGGAAAAACTGATGATATAAGCAGTAGTAATTTCTTTAAGGATTCAATTAATGGGAAAAAAGTAGTATCTAATCCGTACAAAAGTGATTCAGAATATTTGATGTCATATTTAGTCCCATTTAATGATGGTGGAGAAAATTACATATTAGTTGCTGTAAGAAAAGCCATAGAGTTTAATGAAATAGTTAATGATACTAATTTACTAGAAAATTCTAATACATTTATATTAGATAAAGAAGGAAATGTAATTTTGGATAACGATTACAATGATGTGAAAAACAATACTAATTATATAAAAAATAATATAGATGATAAAAAGTATTCAGAATTTATAACAGTTCAAAAAAATATGATATCAAAAAATGAAGGAATAGAAAAATATAAATTTGGTGTTGAAAAGATGTATATTACTTATACTCCTATTGATAGTACAGATTGGTCTATAGGAATAACAATTAGCAATAGAGAACTTTTAAAAGAATTAAAGGGATTAATAACTTGGTTATTACTTTCTTCCATTACAGTACTGCTATTAAGTATAGTAATAATTATATTTTTAACTAAAGCCATAAGTAAGATATTTGAAGCAATAAAAACTAATATGAATGATTTTTCAAAAGGAAATCTTCAAGTCAGTTTTCATGAAAAATATTTAAAGCGAAAAGATGAAATAGGAAATATATGTAGAGCTATTGAAGGTACTAAATCAGAAGTTGGAAGTATGATAAGAGGAGTACAAAATCTATCAAATGATACTCTTGAGGATTCAGCTAATTTAGCATATATCTCAGAAGAACTTAGTCAGTCAACTGAAAATATATATTTATCAATAAATGAAGTTGCTAAAGGCACAAGTAAACAATCTAATGAATTATTAAATATAGTTAATATAGTAAATAAATTAGGGGACAGCATGAAGGAGGCAGAATTAAATATAAAGAGAATAAAAAGAGTTTCAGAAGAAATAGATAATAATTCTGAAAAAAGCAATGAAGATATGATAAATTTAATTGAATCCATAAATTCATTTGATAAAAAGTTTTCTATATTTATAAAAAGCATAAAAAATATGAATTCTGATATAGAAACTGTAAAGAATATATCTGTTTTAATTGATGATATATCAGATCAAACAAATTTATTAGCTTTAAATGCAGCAATTGAAGCAGCTAGAGTAGGTGAAGCAGGTAAAGGATTTGCAGTGGTAGCAGATGAAGTTAGATCTTTAGCAGAAACATCTAAAGAAGCTTCAAATAATATTTATAAAATATTAAATAATATATTTAATAATGCAAAAGCAATATCGAATGAAACAGAGGAAATGAGTCAAGGATTAGAAGAACAAAAAATCGTGGTTGAAGAAACTATAAATTCTTTTAATAATATATCTAATTCAATTAAAAGTGTTAGTCCGAAAATAAAGGATATAAATGAATCTTTTATAAAGGTTGAAGAAGATAGAAGTTGTCTTTTAGAAACAGTTCAAGAGGTTTCAGCATTATCAGAAGAAATAGCTGCATCATCAGAGGAAATTACAGCATCATCTGAAGACTTAAAGAAAAATACAACAATGGTAGCTACAAGCTCTCATAATTTAGCAAATAAAACTGCTGATATGAATGACTTACTAGATAAATTTCAAGCTTATTAAAGTTTGAAGGTGTAAAAGGTAAAACTTCATTGTAAGGTGTGGGAAGTGACACAAATATACTTAATGGAAATGTAACTAAAAATATTAATATTTCAATTGATAAAAGAAAATATCATATATTAGATGCGTATATTGTGATAGATGATTTAGAGAAATTATCAAAGTTAATACTTGAAATAGTTAAGATAAATAGAAAATAAGGAGCAGTAAACTTATAAGGTACTACTCCTTATTTAATTTTATATTAAGTAGCAGAGAATTAACACATTCCGCCACTACCTCCGCCCATGTTGCCGCCACCACAAGCATTCATATTATTTTGGGTAGTTCCTTGAGAACTATTTTGTTTGTAGTAATTAATTATTTCATTAGAGCGCATTCTTAAAGTATTTAAAGTCTTTGCATATTCATCATTTTCAGGATCGATTTCTGTAGCAGTTACTATATGCTGAACTCCTAGGTCAAACCAGCCTTTTTTAAAATAAACAAAGCCTTTTAAGTAATTCCATTCAGCAGAGTCGTTTAAATCTAGAAGATTTAATTTACTTTCAGCAATTGGAATATTATTATTATCAATAAGTGTTCTAATTTCTTTATAAATAGCACCATTAATTAATACATCGTAAGCCATATTAGCTTCGGAAAGAACTTCTTCAGCAAGTGGACGAGATTGAAAATCTGTGTTGTTAGTAGCATATTCATCTAATATGTTTTTATAGGCTTGTTTAATTTCATCTTTTGAAGACTCTGGAGTAACCCCTAAAATTTTATATGGGTCCAAAATAGTTTCACATCCTTCATATTTATATACTTATTATAAATATATAGATAACCATTAAATTATGTTACAAATTAAGTTCGTCATATATTTTAAATATATTTGGAAAGAAGACAATAATGTGATAAATTAATTTTATAATATAAATGAAAAGGAGATAACAAATGACGAGATTTAAAAAAATATATATAGAAACAACTAACATTTGTAATTTAAGTTGCAATTTTTGTCCTAAAACAAGTAGAAAATTAGGCTTTATGGGTATAGAAAGCTTTAATGAAATAATCAATAAGATTAAGGGTTATACTAATCATATTTATCTACATTTAATGGGTGAACCATTTTTAAATAAGAATTTAGAAACATTTCTAAAGATAGCAAAAGAAGCTGATTTAAAAGTAAATATAACAACAAATGGAACATTAATAAATAGAGTTAAAGATGTAATAATAGATTCAAAAGCAGTGAGGCAAATAAATATATCATTACATAGTTTTGAAGCAAATGATAATGATATAGAGTTTAATAAATATATAAATAATATTTTAGATTTTATTAATGAGTCTACTGAAAAAAGTGAAACCATTTGTGCTCTTAGACTTTGGAATATAGATACAGAAGAATTAAAAGCCAACAATAATTTAAACTCACAAATAATAAATTTAATACAAGATAAATTAAATCTTGAAATTAACTTAATAGAAGAATTAAAGGAAAAAAAGAGATTAAAATTAAAGGATAAAGTATATTTAAATATGGCAGAAAAATTCAGTTGGCCAGATGCAAATTTATCGTTAATAAGTGAAGATGTATTTTGTCATGGACTTAGAGACCAAATTGGGATATTACTTGATGGTACTGTTGTTCCATGCTGTCTAGATAGTGAGGGGAAAATACCACTAGGTAATATTTTTGAGCAAAGCTTAGAAGAAATAATTACTTCTGAAAGAGCAAGAAATATATATGATGGATTTTCAAGAAGACGTGCAGTAGAAGATTTATGTAAAAGATGCGGATATGCAAAAAGAAATTTTAAATAATATATGATGGGAGGGTTAATGTGAAGTATGTGTATAATTTAGCAGTCAAAATGTCTGTTTCAGCAGCTATATCATTAATACTTGCTAATTTATTAAATTTACAATTTTCAGCTGTTGCAGCTGTAATAGCAATTTTAAGTATTCAAGATACTAGAAAAAAGGCACTAATAGTTGGTAAAAATAGAGTTGTTGCATGTGTAATAGCAATTTTGTTATCGGTTTTAATATATGGTTTTCTAGGACAAAATCCTATTACTTTTGCAATATTTCTTTTAATATTTATACCTATTACATCAAAATTAAATATATCAGAAGGTATGGTACCTGCTGTTGTATTATCAACTCATTTACTTATAGCAAATCCCATTAATCTTTATTGGGTTATTAATGAAACATTAATTATGATCATAGGAGTTGGAATAGCCTCCATAGCTAATTTATTTATGCCATCTCTTCAGTATAAATTTAATGAAGATAAGGAATATATAGAGAAAAATTATAGAGTAATTTTATCTAAAATGTCTAAATCACTTGTAACTCATACTGTAGATATTGATGAGGAATTTTTAATGAGGGATTTAGAAAAAAGGATAAATGAAAGTTGTGAAAGGGCTTATAAAATAGTAAATAATAGCTTTTTAAAAAGTGATTCTTATTATACTGATTATATGAATATGAGAAAAAATCAATTTAATATAATAAAAAAGCTCAGATCCCATTTTGAGAAGTTTTATATGTCTTTTGAGCAAACTCATATGATATCAAAATTTACAAAAAGTGTTGCTGATCAAATAAAAGATACAAATGATTGTAAGGAGCTATTAGAAGAGCTAGAAGTATTAAAAAATGACTTTAAAAAAATGGCTTTGCCAAAAACTAGGGAAGAATTTGAAAATAGAGCACAACTTCTACAATTTTTAAATGATATGGAAGATTTATTAACTATGAAAAGAAATTTTGTTTTAAATTATAATTTATTCAATAATATTAAATAAAAACTTCATATTAAGTAAATATTTTACAAATAATAAAAGCTATTGTAAAATATTTTTGGGAGATGATATTTATGGAAATGAATCAAATATTAGAAATAATAGATTTAAAAAAGAGTTTTGGAGAAAAACAAGTATTAAAAGGGATAAATCTTAAAATAAATAAGGGAAGTATAATAGGATATATAGGACCAAATGGCGCGGGGAAAAGTACTACAGTAAAGATAATTATGGGACTAGTTACTGGATATACTGGGGAAATAAGAATATTTGGAGAAGATATTTCTAAAGATGATGGAAGCTATAAAAAGAAAATAGGATATGTTCCAGAAGTACCTGAAATATATGATAGCTTAACAGGAAAAGAATATTTAACTTTCATAGCTCAATTATATGATATAGATTATGACAAAGCTGATAATAAAGCAAGAAAATTAATGGACATACTAGGAATAGCAGATGTTTATGAAAAGAGGATTTCATCATATTCAAAAGGTATGAAGCAAAAGTTAATATTGATATCAAGTTTAATACATGATCCAGAAATATTATTTTTAGATGAACCCTTAAGTGGATTAGATGCTAATAGTGTAATGATTATTAAAGAGATACTTTCTTATCTTGCAAAAGAAGGAAAAACAATTTTTTATTCATCTCATATAATGGAAGTTGTTGAAAAAATAAGTGATAGAATAATATTGATAAATAATGGTGAAATAGTTGCAGATGGTAATTTTGAAGAACTAAAGAGTAATTATAAGGAAAGTTCACTTGAAAGCATATTTAATGAGGTCACAGGATTCCACCAATATAAAGAATTAGCTGAAAACTTCATATCTGTAGTTAAAGAGGTATAAGAAGTATGAAGGAATTTAAAGTTATAAGATTTTTAGATAAGTTTAGAGGTCTATATGAAAAAGCTGGAGTAGATTATGATATTTTTAGAATAATACTTCAAGCTAAACTTACAATGGATGGAAGAAGGAAAGCTACAGTTTTTAATAATGAAAGTAAAAAGAAAAATAGTGAATCAAATGAATTTTATAAAGCTTTAATACTATACGCTTTTATAGGATTGTTTTTTGGATTAATGCTTATATTTAAAATGAATTTAATGTATCAAATGGCAGCTTATTTTTCTGCAATTATGTTTATGATACTAACAATTTTCATTTCTGATTTTTCTTATGTGATATTAGATGTCAGAGATAAAAATATTTTAGCAACAAAAGGAGTGAGTAGTAAAACTATAAATGCTGCAAAAATTACTCATATTTGTATTTATATAATTTATTTAACATTAGCATTAGCAGGAATTTCACTTATAATTTCATTTAAACAAGGGATAGGGTACTTTTTAATATTTTTAATTGAAATAATTCTTATAGATATTTTTATGATTATAATAACTGCATTATCTTATCTTTTAGTACTTAAAATTTTTGATGGTGAAAAGTTAAAGGATATGATAAATTTTGTTCAAATTGGATTAAGTATATTCATGGTAGTAATTTATCAAATAATACCAAGAATCTTTCAATTTATTGATGTAGGTAATATTACTTATACAGAAAAGATTTGGCATATATTAATACCGCCTATATGGTTTGCAGCTCCATTATCTATGGTTGCTGGAGAGGGAATAACTACCTATAAAATAATTATGACAGTATTAGCAGTATTGATACCTATAATAGCATTATTAGCTTATTTGAAGTTAACGCCTACATTTGAAAAGTATTTACAAAAATTAAATAATAATAATGAAAAATCTAATGAAAAAAGTAAAACTTTACTTAGAATTGGTAAAATAATATGTAAAGATAAAGTTGAAAGAGCATTTTATAATTTGTCAGTGGGAATTATTAACTCAGAAAGAGAGTTTAAACTTAAAGTTTATCCTAATATGGCTCTTGGAATAATTTTTCCATTTATATTTATGACAATTGGTCTTCAGGGAGAAGGTATTAGTGATATAAGAAATAGTTTAATTAATTCAAAGTTTTATCTTTCTATATATTCTTTTGCTTTAATGATTCCTAATATACTTATAATGCTTAGATATTCAGAAAGGTATAATGGAGCATGGATATATGAAGTAGCACCAATAAAAAAGATATCATCAATATATAAGGGTGTTATAAAAGGAGCTTTATTTAAGCTTATAATACCTCCATATATTATTATATCTATAATATTTATAGCAATTTTTTCTCCAAGTGTAATAAAACATCTTATAGTAGCATTTTTGGCTTTAATATTAATTACTATAGTTGATTTTTCAGTTAGCTCTAAAGTGTATCCATTTTCAAAAAAATTTGAAGGTACTAATAATACTGGAGATAGTATAGTTTCATTTATGATATCATTTATGTTTATACTTATTGGTATAGGAATACATTTTGCAACAAGCTTTTTTAGTATAGGAATATATATTTATGGAGCAATATTACTTGGGTTAGATATTTTATTATGGAAAGTTGCATTTAATATTTCAAAAAAGAAATTAAGAGAATAAATATATAAATAAAATCATTTAGGTTAACTCTAAGTGATTTTATTTTGTTTTTAGTATATAATATATTTCAAAGATTATATGAAATTATTTTAAGGAGATAAATTATGGCAAAAGTTATAGTTGTTGGAGCTGGACCTGCTGGTATAATGGCATCATTATCGGCTTCAAAAAACAATGAAGTTACTTTAATTGAAAGAAACAGTGAAATAGGTAAGAAGCTAAAACTTACTGGTGGTGGAAGATGTAATATAACAAATAATAGGGATATAGAAGAATTTTTCGATAAAATAGTGACAAATAAGAAATTTTTATATAGTGCACTTTATACTTTTTCAAATACTACTTTATTAGAATATTTTTCTAATAATAATTTAGAGTATAAAGTTGAATATGATCAAAAAGTATTTACAAAAAGTGATAAAGCTGATGAAGTTATAGAAATATTTAAGAGAGATCTTATGAAAAATGATGTTAAAGTTTTATACAATACAAAGGTAAATGATTTTATTATTGAAGATGAAATTATTAAAGGTATTATAACAGAAGAGGGAAAAAAGATATATGCTGATAGTGTTATTGTAACTACTGGTGGAAAAAGTTATCCTACTACAGGCTCTGATGGTAGCATGTATGATATATTACAAAAACATGGTCATACAATAAATCCTTTATATCCAGCATTAATTCCACTTGTGACAAAAGAAGGATTTATTAAAAATCTTCAAGGTATATCAATGAAAGAAGTAATAATAAGCACTACTATAAAAAAGAAAAATATTCAGCGTCAAGGAGATATGATATTTACTCATTTTGGGATATCAGGACCTGGAGTGTTGAAATTCTCATCTTACATAAATAAAATCTTAAAAGAAAAAGAAGTAGAAATAAAATTAGATTTTTTACCAGAAATCTCTAAGAATGAGTTATCTGAAATAATTAGATCTAATTCAAATAAAAGTTTATTAAACAATTTAAAAGCTTATTTACCTCAAAACTTTGTAAAAGAAATACTTAATATTTTAAGTTTAAGTGAGGTAAAGATTGCAGAATTGAAAAAAGAAGATGAGTTAAAGCTCATAGAATATATAAAAGAAATGCCTTTAACTGTCGAAGATACTATTACAATAAAAGCAGCAATGGTTACTAGTGGAGGAGTTAGCGTTAAAGAAATAAATGCATCTACTATGGAATCAAAAAAAATAAAAAATTTATTTTTTGCCGGAGAAGTTATTGATATAGATGCGGAAACAGGAGGATATAATCTTCAAATGGCATTTTCAACTGGATATTTAGCAGGCTCAAGCATAGAAAATTAAAAATCATCAATAAAATTAAAGACTTTGGTGTATTAAAATAATTAATAATAAATAACTAAAAAAGCTGAGAAAACTCAGCTTTTTTTAGTTTGGAAGTGGTTGATAGGTACTTCTATCTAGGTATTGATTAACAACTAATTCACCATTTGCATCATATCCATATAGATAAGCGTCAGCACTTAGTGGGCCTAGAGGTACAGATACTGGCTCATATCTTATACCACCTTTTACTGTTTCATTTGACCAAAATTCAATAGTTAAATTTCCATTTCCAGCGTAGGTATTTACTACTACTGGATATTCAAAATCATTAACAAACTTTAAGTCAATAAGATTATCAGCTAAAGTAGCATCAAGTCCTATAGGAACATAAGAAACTTTCATCATATGGTTAAGTCTTTCACTAGGTATTATTCCAGCCCTTAACATAGTGTTATAAAGAGTTGAAGCAACTTGACAGACACCGCCACCTACACCAGGAACTACTTGACCATCAACATAAGTATTAGCGGCTACGAACCCATTTTCAATAGTAGTTGGACCTATAGCTTTTTCAGTAGAAAAAGTTTCACCTGGCATTACTATAATATTATCAATATTTCTTGCAGCAAGTTGAAGGTTTGTACCACTAGGGCCAGCTGGATAACTTGTTGAAAAAGATGAAATCTTATTATTTACATTACTTAAAGCACTAGCTTTAATATTAGCTTCAACAACATCAACATTTCCAGTTACCTCTACTACATTTGGAGCTTTCATGTCTTTTATTTGAGATTTAATTTTATCTATTAAGTCAGTAGAATTCAATTTAAGTCCAGTGGAATCATTTGATATATTTATTGCTCCTCCAGAGATATCTATAGAAGCATTTGTAGGGCTAACGTCTACTGCAGTAGATATACTAGATACAAATGAAGTTAATTTTTCATCATTAAAAAGAACTTCAAATTCATATTCCCTATTTGCTGGTTTCTTTAATAAGTTTATTTTTTTAAAGAAACCTTCATTTTTCCCAAAACTTAAAATTTCATCTTCAAGTTTTTCATAATTAATAGTTGCTTCTAGATCCTTATAAGAAATCTCAAAATTTTGTTCCTTTGCTTCAACATTTACTTTTTTGTTGCTTATATCTTCAACCAAAGAAATAAGTGTAGAGTGTAAATCATTATTATTTAACCCTGCTAAATCTTTATTTAGTATATAAGCGCCAGGATAAACTTTATCTGCATAGTTATTTATTAAATTAGTATTTGAGATAAGCCAATAACCAAGAATAGAAATTAGAATCAAAAATACTAAAAGTATGAATTTCCATGATTTTAAAATAGAAACTATACTTTTTTTATCGGCTTGTACCACTTCCTTAGATGTTTCAGTATTAAGATTATTATTGCTCATAAATACCAACTTTCTATATATTTACTTTATCATTTTCATGACATATATAGTTTACCTCGAAGTGATAATAATTTCAAGAATTTGTGGAAGAAATTACTAAATGTATACACTTTTTATATTATTTAATAATACAAATAAAGATTTAACTAAATTACTCGAATATTAAATTAAATATAAGTAAAATAATATTCAATAATACGAAATAGTAAGGATAAAGTTTTAAAAAAGTGTCGTAAGCTATTTTAGGCTTAATAGAATTCTTGAGTGATATATAATATTATGCAAATAAAGTTTATATTCTATTGACTTATAAAAAAATAATAATAAAGAATAGTTATTAATAGTAGTATAAATTTTAAAATTATTACAAAATCACGTACATTAATAAAAAGTTATTAAGTGATTTAAATTATAACATAGTAAATATTAAATAATAATTAGGGGGCAAATAATGAAAAAAAGAGGGTTAAGAAAAAATAATAAGGAACATAAGAAAGTAAAAGAAAATAAGAGTTCGAAGAAAAGGTCAAAGAAAAGGGCAAGTACAATAGGAAAAAAGATTTTTAGTATCACAGTAACAGTAACAGTAATAGCAATGATAATATTATTAAGCATTAATATACTAATGTTTAATAGATTGCTAAACTCAATTGAAAAAGATGTATTAGCTAGAGGGAAGAATATTAAAGGAAGTATATCTACAGGAGATATAAGTGCCATAATGCAAGATAAGACAACAGGAAGTTATGATTATAAGAAATTAAAAAATGATTTATCAAATGCAAAAAGCAATGAAAATGTTATATATGCGGCTATATTAACTAAAACTAATAATGAAAATGCTGAAATAATAGTAGACACAGAAAGTAATTTACTGAATTTTGGTAAGAAAATAGTATTAAATGATGAATTACATAAAGTTTTTGCTGGAGAGGTTATATCTACAGAAGTTAAGGAGAAAAAGAATACCTTAATAAAATCATACTATCCAATTATAGGGGTAAGTGGAAGCATTGATGCTATATTAGAGGTTAGAGAGGATATTACAGAAATTATAAATGTAAAAGAAGTAATACTTATTCAACTAGGTATATTAGCAATTATTTTAATTATTGTGTACAGTATAGTATCATATGCCTTATCAAAGAGTATTAATAGAGGTGTGAAAAAAGTTGTAGATGGACTTGTTACAATTTCAGAAGGTAATTTAACTAAAGTAGTAGATGTTAATAGTAATGACGAAATTAAGTTAATAGCTGATTATATAAATGTATTGCAAGAAAAAATTTCTAAAATGATAAATCAAATAATAATTTCATCAAATAAGGAAACTATCAATATAGAAAAATTATCTAACTCAAGCAAAGAAATGGCAGCGGCTTCAGAAGAAGTGACAGCTACAATTCAAGAAGTTGATTCAAATATTTATATTCAAAATGAAGATACAAAAGAAATAAGCAATTTACTTAATGGATTTGGAGTATCAATTCAAGAAATTAAAGAATTAATTAATGAAACTAATTATTTACTAAGTAATGTAAATAATCAATTAAGCAGGAATAAAGAAGATTTAATAATGCTACAAAATTCAAAGGTTGATATACAAAACTCTTCATTATATATGAATGATGAATTAAAAAATTTATATTATTCATTAGAAAAAATAAAGAATATAGCTATTTTCATAGATTCAATAGCAGATCAAACTAATTTATTAGCATTAAATGCATCTATTGAAGCAGCAAGGGTTGGTGAAGCTGGAAAGGGATTTGCAGTTGTAGCAAATGAAATAAGAAAACTTGCAGAAGAGGTTAAAAGTTCATCTCTTGATATTGATAAGTTATTAACAGATGTAATTAAAGAAGGTAATGATGTAAAAGAAACTTCAAATGTTATGAATTTTAAATTGGAAAAGCAATATGGTGTAATAGATAATTCAATAGTATCATTTAAAGATATAGTAGATAAAATAATTGAAATAGTTCCTAAAATGACAGATGTAAATAATAAAATGGATAAAGTATCATCTGAAAAAAATACTATTATAGATTCAATAGAAAAATCACGAGTGTTATTAGGTGAAATATCACGTTCTTCAGAAGAAATAAAAACTTTTTCAAGCGAATTAAGTATTATGGCTCAAGGAGTTGCAGAAGTTGGTGAAGAGTTAAATAATAATGCTAGTGAGAAAAATATTGAAATTAATAAATTTAGGATAAAGTAAATTAGTTTTAGGGATAGATACAATCTATATGATGTACTTTTATGCTTTTTATTAGAAAGTAAAAAATGAAAGATAGTCATATTAATAAAAAATATAGAACGTTTTAATGAATTGAAAGATGCAATATAAAAGAATAAAATAATGTTAGAAGATTTTAGGTTGAAGGAGTGATATTATGAAGGCGGAAAACAAAATTCTTAAGTTTTCAGCAATTGGTGGATTGTTCTTCGCTGTCTTAGGTATTGCATGGGGATGAGCTATACATTCAGAAATGATAGCTTTTGATGGATTATACTCATTTATAAGTCTAGGACTAGCAGTGTTTGCAATTATTACTACAAATTTTATTAATAAGAGTGATTTTAAAAATTATCCTTTTGGAAAGGCAACATTAGAACCAATGATAGTTATTATTAAATCATTAGTACTTTTGATAATGTGTGTAATAACTATGCTTTCTTCAATAAAGCAAGTTTTAAATGGAGGAAATGATGTTGAGGCAGGTTTTGCATTAGGATATGCATTAATTTCATCCGTTGGATGTACTGCAGTTTATTTATATATGAGAAGAGCATCAAAGAATCTTAATTCTGAGATAGTTAAAGTTGAAAGTAGTCAATGGCTTATGGATTCTATGTTAAGTGTAGGAGTTTTAGTAGGATTTTTAATTTCAATTATTTTAAAATATATTGGATTAGAAAACTTAGCAAGTTATGTTGATCCAGGAATGGTTATTTTAAGCTCAACAATATTCTTGAAAATGCCTATAACTTCTATAATGGAAGCTTTCAAAGAAATAACAAACTCTACAGCTGATGATCAAATCAATTATGATATAAATTTGTTAGTAAAAGAAATTGAAGAAGAATATAATTTAGAAGAATCTATAGCAAGAGTAGCAAAAGTAGGTAGAGAACTTAGAATAGAAATTGATTTTATAGTATCTAAGGATTCAAAAATAAAGTCTATAGACGATATGGATAAAGTAAGAGAAATAATAGATAAAAATACAAACCATTTTGATTTAAAAAAGTGGATGAATGTATCATTTACTAAAAATAAAAAATGGGCTATATAAAAAGCTATCCTAGAACTTATCTAGGATAGCTTTTTTTGTATAAATATTTTACTAATTAATAAAATTATGGTATTTTAAAAGTATGTTTATAATTTTATCTTGGAAAAAGTTGGTGAGGATACTATGATAAATGAGAAATATTCTTCTGAGGATATAAAAGAAATTATTGATGGTGTAATAGAAGAAATTAATGTAGGAAAAACTAAAATTTTTCATATAGCAGATGCTATGAGAGATGAATTAGAAATAAAAAAGAAAGAACTTTATGATATTAAAAGTAGACTTTCTAAAGTTATTAATGAGGTAGATTATTTAGAAAAAGCTGATAAAGCAATGAGATATAAGTTAGTAGAAGAATCAAAAAAATTATCTCAGGTGGATTCGGATTTATTTAAAGAGGTATATGAAGAAGCGTTAGATATTAGAGTGCGATATATAACAAAACAAAATGAAGAAAAAGAATTAATTTTAAAAAGAGATAATTTAGAAAGAACCCTAAAAAATTATAATTTAAACATAGAAGAGGCTCAAGGAGCGGTTAACCAAATAAATATAGCATTAGGATATTTAGAAGGTAATATTTTAGATATAATAAATGACCAAGATGAGAAGTCTCAAATGATAGTTGGAATAAAGATATTAGAAAATCAAGAGTTAGAAAGGCAAAGAATAGCAAGAGAAATACATGATGGGCCAGCCCAATATATTGCAAATGCAATGATGCGGGTGGATTTTTGTAAAGTAGTAGTAAAAAAAGACCTTGAAAAAGGAATAAATGAATTAGATGATTTAAAATCAAATATAAGAATGGCATTAAAAGAAGTAAGAGGCATAATTTATGATTTAAGACCATTGCACTTAGAAGAACTTGGATTAATGGATGCAATAAAAGATATGATAAATATTATATCAGTAGAAAACGATGTAAAAATAGATATGATTGTTGATGAATCAAGTTATGAAGTAGAAAAAATAATGCAAATTGCTATATACAGGATTATGCAGGAAATATTGAATAATATAAAAAAACATTCTAAAGCAAAATATGTTGATATAAAGATTAATTACATTAAGGATTATATATATATTTATATTCAAGATGATGGAATAGGTTTTAATGTACAAGAAACTTTAATAAATACTAAACAAAAAGGAAATAGGTATGGGTTGATAGGGATATTTGAAAGAGTAAAACAATTAAGGGGAAAAATAGAAGTAAAATCTTCAAAAGGGGAAGGAACTATATATAAAATAAGGCTTCCAATAAATAGAAAGGTAATAAGAAATGATTGATAATAAAATTAGAACTATAGTAGTAGATGATCATGCTTTAATAAGAGAAGGATTAAATAGAATAATAAGTTTTGAAGAAGATTTGATAATATGTGGACAGTTTAGAAATGGAGAAGAGCTTCTCAATAATATGAAAAATTATAATCCAGATGTTATACTTTTGGATATAAATATGCCTGGAAAAAATGGAATAGAAACTTTAAAAACTTTAAAGATATTATATCCTGATATTAAAGTAGTTATGCTAACAGTAGAAAATGATAAAAAGACTATAATGGAATCTATAGACATAGGTGCAGATGCATATATATTAAAAGAATCAGCTGGAAGTGAAATTGTAAATGCGATTAGAAATGTGTATTTAGGTGAGAAATATATAGACAAGTCTTTAATAAAGGCAATGTTTTTAGATATTAAAAGTGATGTTGCTTGCAAAAATAAAGAAATAGAGTCTTTGAAATTATTAACTAATAGAGAGTTAAATATATTATATGAAATTTCAAAAGGATTAAAAAATAAGGAAATTGCAGAAAAATTATTTTTATCAGAAAAAACAGTGAAAAATTATATTACAAGCATATTCAAGAAGATTGAGGTAGAAGATAGAGTTCAAGCTACAATCTATGCTATAAGGAATAATATAGAAGAGTTTTATCATAATAAATTAAAATAATATAACAAATTTTGTATATAAAGTATAAGAGACATAATGTGTTAAAAAAGTGACTAAAAATGAAGTTTGAATTTCGTTTTCAGTTGTTTGTGTAAAATAGGTAAATATTATAAATAATAGAATTAAATAAGAAAAATATATTATTTCATTAATAAAGTAGTGGATTACAAAATGAATGTGTAAAGAAATATGACAATATGTAATAAAACGTTAATTTATGTTATATAAATAAATGAATTTATCAGATGAGTATAGGATAATAATTTAACAATATTGTTGAAAAAAAAACAAAGTCAGTATAGAATTAGCTTGTAAATATCATTTTAGGGGGATAAATTTTATGATATCAAAGAAATTAATTGCTGTATGTTTATTATCAACTGCATTATTAGTTGGATGTGGAAGCAAGGAGCCTTCAACTTCAAATAATAATAACTCAAGTTCAACAGAACAAAGTGAAAAATTCACAGGAACAAAGAAATATGAAAGTCTATATGACGAAACTGGTGCAAAGGGTGACGTTATAGTGACAGAAATTGAGTTTAAGGATGGAGAAGCAGTAAAGGTTTCACTAGATGTTCGTCAAGAAGATGGAACAATGAAAAAAGAAGAAGCTAAAAAAGGTAATTATGTAATGAAGAAAGACGAAGCTAAAAACTGGGGAGAACAAATCGAGTTATTAGAAGCTTTCTTAAACGAAAACAAAGTTGATATATCTAAAGTGAAATTAACTAATGATGAGGGAAATACAGATGCAGTATCAGGAGTATCAATTAAGGTTGGTGCATATGTTAATGCAGTTAAAGAAGTTGTAGATGCAGTTAAAGAAGGTAAAGAGTTAGAAGAGGGATTCACTGGAGCTAAAATAGCTGAAACTCCATATGATTCAACTGGAGAGAAAAAAGATATGGTAGTTACAAAAGTTGTATTTAACCATGGAAAACCAGTTGGAGTAAATATAGATGTTAAACAAGAAGATGGCTCTATGAAGAAAAAAGCTTCAGAAGAAGGTAAATATGTAATGAAGGAAGGCGAAGCTAAACATTGGCATGAACAAATGGAATTATTAGAAAAGTTCATGGTTGAAAATAATTTCGATCTTTCAAAAATAAAATTAACTAACGATGATGGAAATACAGATGCAGTATCAGGAGTTTCAATTAAAGTTGGAACTTATGTGAAAGCTGTACAAGATGTTCTAGATTCAGTTAAGTAGAAATGTATTAGTCACCTATTTATAGGTGGCTTTTTGTTTTATAGTAGAAATTTTATTTACCACTTAATAAATGTTGAGTTTATTTAAAAGTACGAAATAATTATATTTTTATATTGAGGTTAGATCACATATTTTTTCAAATATATAAATGAATATTTAATATTTATATAAAAAAATACTAGGTAATAGTACAGAGAATTTATATTAAAATTGTATCAAAAAACAAAAAAATATTATATGTGCAAGTTATATATATCATTTATTGACTGAATAGTATAGAGATAGTAGAATAAACTGGAAATATTTTGTTTGGTGCAAAGGTAGGTGAGTGCATGATAAAAGTCGAAAATTTAAGTAAGGAGTTTAAAAGTAATAAAAAGTATCCAGGATTTAAAGGTGCAATAAAGTCATTTTTTTCTAGGGAATATATAATTAAAAAAGCTGTTGATAATATTAGCTTTGAAATAGAAGATGGAGAAATCGTTGGATATATAGGGGCAAATGGTGCAGGTAAGTCTACTACTATTAAAATGATGACAGGGATTTTAACTCCATCATCGGGTACTATTTCGATAAATGGATTAATTCCATATGAAAATAGAGAAAAAAATGCTAAGGATATAGGAGTTGTTTTTGGACAAAGGACACAATTGTGGTGGGACTTGCCTCTTTCTGAAACCTTTTCTTTATTAAAAGATATTTATGATGTAAATGATAAAGATTATAAAGAACGGATGGAATTCTTAAATGAAGTTTTAGAAATAAACGAGTTTATCTTAAGTCCGGTAAGAACTTTATCTCTTGGCCAAAGAATGAGGGCTGATTTGGCAGCGGCTTTATTACATAATCCTAAAATTATATATTTAGATGAGCCAACAATAGGGTTAGATGTAGTTGTAAAAGAAAAAGTTAGAAGTGCAATAAAAGAAATAAATAAGAAATATGGAACTACAGTTATTCTTACTACTCACGATTTAAATGATATAGAAGAATTATGCAATAGAATAATTATAATAGATAATGGTATTAAGATATATGATGGGAGTTTATCAGATATTAAGGATAGCTATGGATATATAACAACTATAGAAGTTCAAGTTAAAAGTTTAAAAGGAAATGAAAACTTTGATATTAATAATGAAATGAATATTAGTAAGGAAAATTTAGAAATGAAAGTCTTGGAAAATAAGATTATTGTTAGATTTAATAGAAATTTTACAAACCAAGCAGAAATAATATCTAAAATAATATCTAAATTTGATGTTTTGGACTTCTCAATTATTGAGACAAGCATTGAAGAGATTATAAAGAAGATATATAGAAAAGAGGTGTAAATATTGAAGTCTTTTTTTGACATAAAATCATATTTAACCTTTACAAAAAATACATTTCAAAAAAATCTTTCATATAGAGCAAATGCTATAATATTCTTTTTAGGAGATTTAATGCTATTATTTGTAACGTTTTATTTATGGAAGGCTATATATAGAAGCTCTAATAGTATGATTATAAAAGGATTTAACCTAAATGAAATGATAGTTTATGTGCTTATATCATTTATAACATCTGTAATTGTAAATGCTGATATAGGTTATATAATAAGTAGAGAAGTTAAGGATGGTTCAATAGCTATAAATTTAATCAGACCAATAAACTACCAAAAAAGAATGTTTTTTGAATCATTAGGGAATTTAATGTATAACTTTACAATTGTATTTTTTATAGGCTTTGTAGTAGTAACTATATTAGAAATTAGCTATAGTGGACAATTTTCTATAGTAAATATAATCTTATATTTTATTAGCATTTTTGCAGGATTTCTTATTAACTTTTATTATAGTTATATGTTTGGATTATTATCTTTTAAAATAACAAATATGTGGGGACTAACTCAAATTATGAATGCTATTTCACAGCTTTTATCTGGAGCCTTAATACCAATAGTGTTTTTCCCAAGCTGGATGCAAGAAATTTTTAATTTCCTTCCTTTTAGTTCTATGATATATACACCTAGTATGATATATCTAGGAAAACTAACTAATATTGAAATTATTAAAGCAATAACAATTCAATTTTCATGGGTAATTATACTTATGATTATTGGGAAGCAAATGTGGAAGGCTTTAATAAAAGAATTAACTATATTAGGAGGGTAAAATGGCTAAATATATAAAATTATACGTAAAGTTTCTTAAGCAATATATAAAAACATTAATGGAATATAGGATAGATTTTATATTGGGATTAATTGGGTTTGTTTTAGTTCAACTAGCTGGTGTTGTATTTATAAAATTAATTTTCAATGTTATTCCAACTTTAGATGGATGGAGTTTTTATGAAATTTTATTTATTTATGGGTTTGCTCAAATTCCTAGGGGAATAGATCATATATTTACTGATTACTTATGGATATTTAGTTGGAAGACAATAGTTAAAGGAGAATTTGATAAATATTTATTAAGACCAATAAATCCATTATTTCAAGTTATATCAGAAAGCTTTCAACCAGATGGTTTGGGAGAAGTTATAATAGGATTTATTTTGCTAATAACAGCATCAGTGAATTTAAATATTTACTATAATCCAATGAAAATACTAGAATTTATATTTGTGACTATTTGTGCAACTTTAATATATACTTCAATAAAACTTGCAACAGCATCCATAGCCTTTTGGGTTAAATTTTCACAATCATATATGTTTATGGCATATCAAATAAGTACTTTTGCAAAATACCCAATAAGTATTTATCCAAGTGCTATAAAATTTATATTAACCTTTCTTATACCATTTGCATTTACAGGATATTATCCAGGTGCATATTTTATAGGAAAAGGAAATTCATTAACTGGAGTTTTTTTACCTTTCATTATAAGCCTGCTATCTATAACAGTATCGTATAAAATATGGTTAAAAGGAATTAGCGTATATGAAAGTGCAGGAAGTTAAATAATAGACATATGTATACTAAAAGGTATATGTATGTCTTTTTATTTTAGTAATAAATAGTTAAAGCAATAAGTATGGGTGTTTTACTGTATGATACATATCTAATATTTGATTATTTACAAAATAATATAAATTTGCATTTTGAATGAGAATTATTATTGACATTGCATATAAAAATAGTATAATAAAATTATACCACACCCCTGGGGGGTGGTTAGAGGAGGTATTAGTATGAAAGAAGAAAAAGTTAAGATATCAGGCATGACATGTACTGCATGTGCAAGCAGAGTTGAGCGAGTAATAAATAAACTTGAAGGAGTAGATAAGGCAAATGTAAACTTTGCTACTGAAACTTTGAGTGTTAAATATGACAATGAGAAAGTAAATAGCTTGGATATTGAGAAGGCTGTTGAAAAAGCAGGTTATGGAGTTGAAAAGAACACTAAAAATTATAGCTTTAAGGTCGAGGGAATGACTTGTTCTGCTTGCGCAAATAGAGTTGAAAGAGTGACTAAAAAGGCAGATGGAGTTATAAATTCATCAGTAAATTTTGCAACAGAAAAATTAAATATAACTTTTGATGAAAATAAAATATCTGTTAATGATTTAAAAAATATAGTAGAAAAAGCAGGATATAAATTAATAGTAGAAGAAAAGAAAGATAGTGCATCAGATAAGATTCCAGCGCATAAAAAGCTTTGGTATAGATTTATCTTATCAATAGTATTTACGCTTCCTTTATTAATAATATCAATGGGGCATATGGTAGGAATGCATTTACCAGATATTATAGATCCTATGATGAATCCGTTAAATTTTGCAATAATTCAACTTGTATTAACTTTACCAGTTATGATAGTAGGTTATAAGTTTTATTTAGTAGGATTTAAGAACTTATTTAAATTAAGTCCGAATATGGATTCATTAATAGCTATAGGAACATCGGCAGCAGTAATTTATGGTTTATTTGCTATATATAAAATAAATATTGGAGATCATGAGTATGCAATGCATTTATACTTTGAGTCAGCAGCCGTAATACTTGCATTAATAACTTTAGGAAAATATCTAGAAGCAGTATCAAAGGGAAAAACTTCAGAAGCTATTAAAAAGCTTATGGGATTAGCACCTAAGACTGCAAATATTATTAGAGATGGTAAAGAACTTACTATTCCTATTGAAGAAGTAAAAGTTTCTGATATTGTAATTGTAAAACCAGGAGAGAAGCTACCTGTTGATGGAGAAGTTATAGAAGGAAATACATCAATAGATGAATCAATGCTTACAGGAGAAAGTATTCCGGTTGAAAAGAGCATAGGAAGTAAGGTAATTGGAGCAAGTATTAATAAAACAGGATTTATAAAATATAAAGCTACTAAAGTTGGAGATGATACAGCACTTGCTCAAATAATTAAATTAGTTGAAGATGCTCAAGGAACAAAAGCACCAATAGCAAAACTTGCAGATATAATAGCAGCTTATTTTGTACCAACTGTAATAGGGTTAGCAATTATAGCAGCTTTAGGTTGGTATATATCAGGAGAATCAGCAGTATTTTCTCTAACTATATTTATAGCAGTTTTAGTTATAGCATGCCCATGTGCTTTAGGATTAGCAACACCTACAGCAATCATGGTAGGAACAGGTAAGGGCGCTGAAAATGGAGTTCTTATAAAAGGTGGAGAAGCATTAGAAACTGCATATAAAATAGAAACTATAGTTTTTGATAAAACTGGAACTATAACAGAAGGAAAGCCAAAGGTAACAAATATAATAAGTAAAGATATAAGTGAAACTGAAATATTGGCATTAGCAGCTAGTGCTGAAAAAGGATCAGAACACCCATTAGGAGAAGCTATAGTAAGAGCAGCAGAAGAAAAAAATATTGAGTTAAAGAAGATAGAAGATTTTAAAGCTATACCGGGTCATGGGATAGAAGTAAAAATAGAAGGTAATATTATTGCTTTAGGAAATAAAAAGCTAATGATAGAAAGAGGAATAGAATTAGGAGATTTACAAGATAAATCTAATAAGTTAGCAGAAGAAGGAAAAACTCCTATGTTCTTAGCTATAGATAATCAAATAAAAGGTATTGTAGCAGTTGCAGATACAGTTAAAGAAAATAGTAAAAAGGCTATAGAAGCCCTTCATAATATGGGAATAAAAGTAGCAATGATAACTGGTGATAATGAAAAAACAGCAAAGGCTATTGCAAAAGAAGTAGGGATAGATATTGTATTAGCAGAAGTCTTGCCAGAAGATAAAGCAAATGAAGTCAAAAAGTTACAAGGTGAAAATAAAAAAGTTGCAATGGTTGGAGATGGAATAAATGATGCTCCAGCACTAGTTCAAGCTGATGTAGGAATAGCAATAGGATCAGGAACAGATGTAGCTATAGAATCTGCGGATATTGTATTAATGAAGAGTGATTTAGTAGACGTTATAAAAGCAATTCAATTAAGTAAAGCAACTATAAATAATATAAAACAAAATTTATTCTGGGCATTTGCATATAACGTATTAGGAATACCAGTAGCTATGGGAATACTTCATATTTTTGGTGGACCATTATTAAACCCTATGATAGCAGCTGGAGCCATGAGTTTAAGTTCTGTATCAGTGTTATTAAATGCACTAAGACTTAGAAAATTTAAAGCCAATATTTAGTTTGTGTCGAATTTTCTTGACATATGTAGAATTTTTGATAAAATTAAGAAGTAAATTTAATAGTGTAGATAGAGGTTGCAATAATTAATATTAGTATTGATGAGGTAAGCACGATGATTTAATATGAAAGGAATTATTGCCGAAGTTTATAATTTTGCTTAAGGATTATAAGCTGGTTTTGTATAAAATATATACAAAGCTGTCACAATAATTTGTGGGGAGCTATCTTTGTGTTTGTTTAAAGTTTGCAATAAATACAAGCCCAAAGAGTAATCTTTGGGCTTATTTTTTTAGGAGAAAAATATGGAAAAGAAGCATATGAAAAAGGAAATTACTTTATTTATGGCTACTATGCTTGTGTGTGGAAATATGATAGGCTCAGGTGTATTTATGTTACCAGCAACATTAGCAGATGTGTCTGGACCACTAGCAACAATGATTGCTTGGATAATAACTACAATAGGATCAATTTTGATAGCTATATCATTTGCTAATTTAGGATCTAAATACCCATCTACAGGTGGAGCTTATCAATATACAAAAGAAGCTTTTGGAGAATTTGCAGGTTTTTTAAGTGCTTGGTTATATTGGAATGGTTCATGGATTGGTAATGCAGCTATAATAGTAGCATTAGCTAGCTATAGCGCAGCAATAATCCCAGCACTTAATAATCCATTAGTATCAATAATATATACTAGTTCAATATTATGGATATTTACAATTATAAATATTGTTGGAGTTAAGAAAGCTGGAAAGATACAATCATTTGTAACAGTATTTAAAATTGTATTCTTTGGATTATTTGTAGTAGTAGCTTTTTTAAATTTTGATAGTGCTAATTTCTTACCATTGATGCCAGAAGGAAAAGGTCTTGAATCAATTCCTCTTGCTGCTACTTCTACTTTGTGGGCTTTTGTTGGATTAGAAAGTGCAACAGTAACTGCAGGTGAAATTAGTAACCCAGAAAAGAATGTAAGAAAGAGCACCATTTATGGAATGATAATTTCAGCAATAATATATATTTTAATAAGTGTAGCTAGTATGGGAGCAATGCCAAATGGAGAATTAGCAACAAGCTCCGCCCCTCTTACTGATATACTAACTAATATTCTAGGTTCTGCCATAGGAAAGCCTTTAGCAATATCAGTAGTTATATGTATTTTAGGTACAACTATTGGTTGGTTATTATCCACAGCAAGAGTTGCATATGCAGCAGGAGAAGATGGTGTTTTCCCTAAAGTGTTTGGAAAATTACATCCTAAATACTCAACGCCTTCACATGCTTTGATAATAGGATCAATACTTGTAAATATATTATTAATAATGAATTATCAAAAAAGTATGGTTTCAGCATTTACTTTTATAACTATACTTGCAACATTAGCATTTTTACCAGTATATCTTTTAACTGCATGTGCAGAAATTATGCTTATGTTTAAAGGAGAAAGAGAAATAACCTTAAAAATTTTCTTCAAGAAATCTTTTATTCCTTTATTAGCATTCATATATACAATATGGACTATATATGGCTCGGGTGCCGAGATTGTAATGTGGGGATTTATACTTATGTTACTTGGAGTTCCATTTTATATATATAATTATCATAAAAACAAAAAATCATATAAATAAAATTATTAAAAGTTAAAAATAAAGCTTATCTTTAATTTGTATAAAGATAAGCTTTATTTTTATTTAAGAAAAATTTGGTACTGTAAAAAAAATAATTATATGTTAGAATTAATAAGATATAAAAGTTTACATAAAAGGTGGTGGAGGTAAATATGAGCAAAATAGATGAGATTTATAATGCCTTAAAAGAGTTAGAAGTAAAAAGTAGTGAAGGAATAACAGCTAGTGAACTTAGTACTTTTATGAACTTAGATAGAGCCAATGTAAGCAGATATTTAAATCAGCTTTATAAAGACGGAGCTGTTAACAAAATAGAAGGTCATCCAGTTAAGTACAGTTGTGTAACTAAGAATGAAGAAAAAAAATCAAAAGAAATTAAAAAAACTTATAAAGAGATAAAGCGAAATACTCTTGATACATTAGTTGGAGCTAAATTAAGTTTACAAATGCCAATTCAACAGGCGAAAGCTGCAATATTATATCCTCCAAGGGGATTACACACTTTGATTTTAGGTGAAACTGGTGTAGGTAAATCTATGTTTGCAGAAGCTATGTATAACTTTGCAATAGAATCAAAGGTTATAGGAGAAGAAGCATCTTTTATTAGATTTAATTGTGCTGATTATGCAGATAATCCACAACTAGTTATGGCCCAGATATTTGGGGTAAAGAAGGGGGCTTATACAGGAGCTGATTCTGATAGAGATGGCTTACTAAAAAAGGCTCATGGTGGGATATTGTTTTTAGACGAAATTCATAGGCTATCTCCACAAGGCCAAGAAATGTTATTTACATATATAGATAAAGGACATTTTAGGGTGCTAGGAGATACTGAAAAGCTTGTTCATGTCGAAGCACAAATTATTGCAGCAACCACAGAAGACCCTCAATCATTTTTGCTTAAAACTTTTAGTAGAAGAATACCTATGGTTATAACTTTACCATCATTAAAGGAAAAAAATATAAAAGAAAGATATTATCTACTTAGAGAATTTATAGAAAATGAATCTCAAAGAGTTTCAAAGAGCATTTATTTTAATAAAAATGCATTAATATCATTTTTGTTATATGATTGTCCGAATAATATAGGTCAGTTAAAAAGTGACCTTCAACTTTCTTGTGCAAGAGCATTTTTAAAGTATAAAGCTAAAAATAAGGACTATATATTAGTTGATCAGGAAGATCTACATCAAAGAGTGAAAATGGGACTTATGAAATTACAAGAATATAGAGATGAAGTTGATGAGATATTAAATAATATGGGAGATGTTCTTAAATTTTCATATAGAGATAAAATTGCATTAATAGAAGATAGCCAAAACTTAGAAGAGTTTAAAGAAGGAGCTATGTTTTATGATAGAATTGAACAAAAGATAGAAGAATTAAAAAGTGATGGTATAGAAGAAAAAGAAATAGATGAGATATTAAATATAGATATAGAAAAATATTTTAGAAAATATATAAGAGATTTGCCAGAGAAATTTAGAAAAGATGAAATATCAAAAGTTGTTGATGTTGAAATAGTAAATTTAGTAGAAGAAATATTATTATTTGCTTCTAAGAAGCTAAATAGAGACTATGATGAAAAAGTTTACTTTGGGCTAGCTCTCCATATTCAAGGAAGTTTAGAAAGAATAAGGCAAGGAATAAAAATATTTCATCCTAAAATAAACTTTATTAGAGGGGAATATGCGAGAGAGTTTATTGTGTCGATGGAAGTTGCTAGCATAATAGATAAGAAATTTAACATAGAAGTGCCACTAGATGAAATAGGTTATATAACAATGTTTTTAGCAACTAATCCATATGAACAAGATAAAGCAAAAGATGAAAAGGTAGCTGTGTTGGTTATAATGCATGGACATTCTACTGCTTCTTCTATGGTAGAAGTTGCAAATTCTTTAATAGGTGAAGAGTACGTACAAGCTTTGGATATGCCTTTAAGTATGAAAGCTGAAGATATGTATCAAATTGCTATGGCGAAAATAAAAGAAATTCATACTGGAAAAGGTGTTTTTCTTTTAGTAGATATGGGATCTTTAACTAACTTTGGAGGTATGATAAAAGAAGAAACTGATATTAAAGTAAAAACTATTGATATGGTTACAACTTTGTTAGTTATAGAAGCAGGAAGAAAAGCATTAAATGGAAGAGGGTTAAAAGAGATATACGAATCTTGCCTAGAAATTAAGAGATATGGAATCCAAGGTGCTGCATCAAAGATAGATCAAAAGGAAAGTATAATTATTACTTCATGCTTTACTGGAGATGGATCCGCACAAAGATTAAAAGAAATAATAGAAAATAATATAAATAGTAAAACTAATATTAAAATTCATGCACTTAATATATTAGACAAAGATGATTTTTATAATAATATAGAGTCACTAAGTCAAAAATATAATATACTTGCTATTGTTGGTGTTTTGAATACTTATGTTCCTAATATACCATTTATATCAGCAGGAGATATTTTATCAGGAGCAGGAATAGATGATTTAGAAAAGCTTATATCACAAGAGGAAGAGTATTATAAGATAATAGAAAGTATGGAAAAACAAATAAATAATATTGATTCGTATAAGCTTATAAGAGATATAAGGAAAACATTAATTAATATAGAAGAACATTTAAATATTAAATTAATACATGAAGTAAAAGTAGGTATTCTAATTCATATATGTTTCTTAATAGATAAGCTAAATAAAGGTGGAAAAGAAACACCGTTTGTAATGCTTAATGAATTTAGACATTCAAACAATAGAGAGTTTATACTAATAAAGCAATGTTTAAAGCTTCTTGAAGAGAATTATATTGTAAATATTGGAGAAAATGAATTGGCGCATATAGTTAAAATGATAGTTAATAATAAAACATCTGTGTAAAAATAAAGATAAAAATATATTGTTTTTATAGTGTGTAATTAATTGTTACACACAAAAAAACATTGTTTAGAAATTTATAATCAAGTAAATTAGCCAATTTAATAGGCTTAATAAGTAAAATTTTTATATAATTCAATTTGGCATTAAAATTGCTAATAGATATAGTGTAAGGAATTATATATGAGGAGGTAATTTAAATGAAAAGAATATTACTTGTTTGTTCAGCAGGGATGTCAACATCTCTATTAGTTAGTAAGATGCAAGCAGCAGCTAAAGCACAAGGAATTGATTGTACAATAAATGCTGTTGGTGAGGCAGAGTTAAAAAAACATGAAAATGAAATAGATGTATTATTATTAGGACCACAAGTTAGATTTTTATTAAGCAAAATGAAAACTAAATTTGAGCCAATGGGAGTTCCAGTAGAAGTAATCAACACAGTAGATTATGGAACAATGAATGGGGAAAAAGTATTAAAGCAAGCGCTTTCAATGAGCAGTAAGTAGCAATAATCGTAAAAGGGGTGTAACCAATGGAAAAAATTATAATGGATCTAATAATCTTTAGTGGCGAAGCTAGAAGCTATGCAATGGAAGCAATGCAATTAGCTAAAAATGGACAAATTGATGAAGCAAGAGAATTACTAGAAAAATCAAAAGAAACTCTAGGTGATGCCCATGCAACACAAACTAGTTTAATTCAAGGTGAAGCAGCAGGAAATAAATGTGAAGTATCATTATTATTAGTACATGCACAAGATCACTTAATGACATCAATAGTTGTAAAGGATTTAGCAGAAGAAATTATAGATCTACATGAAAAGTTAAGTAAGGTGGAATGTAAAAATGAATAAGTTAGGAATTTCAATATATCCTAGCAATGCCTCAGTTAACGAAATAAAGGATTATATAAGACTTGCAGCAAAATATGGTTTTAAGAGAATATTTACATGTTTAATATCTGCAAGTGATAAAGACATTGATGTTATTTTAAATGAATTTAAAGATATATTAAGTGTAGCTAATGAAAATGATATGGAAGTTATTGCAGATATAGATCCAACTGTATTTAATAAATTAAAGGCATCTATCTTTGATTTAAAAGTATTTAAGGAAATGGGTCTATCAGGTATAAGGCTTGACATGGGGTTTAGTGGATATGAAGAATCTGTTATGACATTTAACGAGTATGGGTTAAAAATAGAATTAAATATTAGTAATGGAACAAAATATGTTGACAACATACTTTCTTATAAAGCAAATTTAAATAATCTTTATGGTTGTCACAATTTCTATCCACATATTTATACAGGTTTATCTTATGAAAATTTTATAAATTCAAGTAAGCAATTTAAAGAGTTAGGGATAAGAACTGCTGCTTTTGTGAATTCACCTTCAGCAGAGCATGGACCTTGGCCGGTATCAGAAGGGTTATGTACTTTAGAAATGCATAGAGATTTACCGATAGAGGTACAAGCTAAACATTTATTTGCAACAGGCTTAATTGATGATGTAATAATAGCAAATGCTTTTGCATGCGAGGATGAGCTTAAAGCATTAAGTGAATTAAATAAGGAAATGCTAGAATTTAATGTTGAATTAGTAGAGGGTATAAGGGATTTAGATAAAAAAATAGTTTTAGAAGAATTCCATTTTAATAGAGGAGATTCTTCAGAATATATGGTAAGAAGCACTCAAAGTAGAGTTAAATACAAGGGAGAAAGCTTCCCACCATACAATTTGGTAGATATAAAAAGAGGGGACATTTTAATTGATACGGATTTATACACTAGATATGCAGGAGAGTTACAAGTAGCTTTAAAAGATATGAAAAACACAGGAAAAACTAATGTTGTGGCAAAGATAGTTGAAGATGAAATCTTCCTATTAGATTATATAAAGCCATGGAGTAAATTCTCATTTAAACTAAGAGATTAAAAGGTTATTCTAGTGATTAAAAAGAATTCTGGCGCAACCAGAATTTTTTTTATATAAACATTTAAAATTAAAATAAAAAATAATTAATAATATTAACATATTATTACACAAATGAATTTTTTATAAATTTGTGTAATAGAATTACACAGATTAGGTAAAATAAGTGTGTAAAGAAATAAATCTTAAAAGCTAGATGTATCAATGCTTTCGAGGAAAATAGAGACTTCAAAAACTTGGCATGCAAATTGCTTTATATATAGACAAGAAAGAAAACAATACCAATCAAAGTTTAATGTAAAGGATTTTAAATAATGTTATTAACTGATTTACTCTATATAATGAAATTATGTTTAAAAAATATTCTAAGAGGAGATCAGTAAATATAAACAAAAATTTTAAGGGGGAATTTAAATGGAAAAATTTATGGACTGGATGGAACGTTTTATTGTTCCAATAGCATCTAAAATAGGTGCTCAAAGACACTTAGTAGCTATACGTGATGGTTTTGCTACAATAATGCCACTTATGATTATTGGTTCTTTCGGTACTTTAATTCACAACTTTCCAATTAAAGCAGTAAAGGATATGTTTGCTTTAGGTCAACCTTTACATTGGTTAGATGTAATTGCACTAAATATTTATGGTGGATCAATGTTCTTAATGGGACTATTTGCTGCAATTTCAATAGGATATGCTTTAGGTAAATCATATGATGTTGATGGGTTTGCAACAGGATTAGTTACTTTATCATCAAGTTTAATATTAATCAATATGTTTGATTATAAGGCTCCAGTTACTTGGGGTGGATTTGATGCAGGAACACTTGGATGGGAACCAGGTTTATTTACAAAATGGCTTGGATCTTCAGGATTATTAACTATTTTAATCGTTACTTTAATTACAGGTACAATTTTTGCTAAGTTATCAAAAAACAAGAAGCTAGTTATTAAACTACCTGATGGAGTACCACCAGCAGTTGCGAGATCATTCTCAGCTTTATTACCAACAATGATAACTTTAACTTTAGTAGGTATTGTATATGGTATATTAGAAGCATTTGGATATCAAGAAGTTTATATGCATGTATATAACTTAATTTCAAAACCATTAATGGTATTCTCAAATTCTTTACCAGTATTATTACTATTAATATTAATTCAACAAGTATTATGGTTCTTTGGATTACATGGATCAAATATATTAGCTCCAGTTATAAATGGTATATTCCTTGCTTTAACAGCTGAAAATATGGCTGCTATAGCAGCTGGAAACACACAAGGTGTTTATATCATAAATAGCCAATTCTTAGATTCATATGTTAACCTTGGAGGTTCAGGATTAACAGCAGCATTAATGATAGCTATGATAATTAAATCAAAGAGTGCTATAAATAAATCAATTAGAAACGTTGCAACAGGTCCAGCATTCTTTAATATAAATGAACCAGTTATATTTGGTTTACCAATAGTATTAAACCCAATATATATTATACCATTTATTTTAGCACCAATGGTTTCAGCAATTATCGCTTATGTCTTTAGTGCAATTGGATTTGTAAATCCAGCATCAGCAGTAGTTCCATGGACTTGTCCACCAGTAATATCTGCATTCTTAGCAACTGGACAATGGCAAGCTGCAGTTGTAGCATTAATTAACATTGCAGTTTCTGTATTAATTTACTTACCATTCGTTGCTTATGCTGATAAGAAAAACTTAGAAATGGAACAAGCAGAAATTGCTTGTGATCAATCAAGCGCCCTATAAATAATAATATTTAAATAAAATAAAAAGTAAAAAGGATAGTTTTAGTACTATCCTTTTTGCACAAACTTTAGGAGTTGGTAGTATGAGAGAAATTTTATATAAATTTACACATTTATTTACGTATGCAACAGAAGATAAAAATGATGAAAATGTTAAAAAAAGAAAATCAAAGGCAGCTACTAATATCTGTGCAATAATAAGTTTTTTATTATTCTTATATTTACTATCAGGATTAAATTGAGAATTATTGAATTTAATAATATAAATAATTTGTTTGAATTTAGGGGAAATTATTATTGAAAAAACTTAAGGAGGTCATTTCAATGAAGTTTAAATCATTAATAATTCCTTTAACTATGGTAGCATTATTATCAGTAGGATGTAGTAAAACCGATGAAAATAAAAATAATGCTAACGAAAATACGCCACCTGTAACTGATAACAATGGTGGTACAGCTAATAATAGTGGTACAGGAGAAAACAAAGCAGATATGGTAACATCTCCATCACGAGTTACTGATGAAGCAAATTTATTTAGAGCTCTTGGAGAAAGTTGGATCGTTATATTAGAAAATGATGTTAATACTACAAAAGATGTAGTATTAGATACAGGTTTTAAAAAGGCTGATAAAGATGATTCAAGTAAGATGGTGCCAACATCACGTGTATTAGCGTTATATAAAAATGGAGAAAATAAAGTAAAAGAAGCAGCATATACTTTAACTACACCTAAACTAACAATTAAAGATGAAAATGCAAAAATAGAAGGTGGAGTTGTTAAGGGAGATGTATATGTTGAAGCTAATGGAGTAACATTAGAAGATGCAACAATTGATGGAAATGTTTACTTTAAAAATGAAGAAGCAAAAAATACATTCCATATGGATGAAAAGTCAAAAGTAGCAGGAACTATGGAAGTTAAATAAATATTTTAAGGATAAGTGTATTAGCACTTATCCTTTTTTTATATAAATCTAGTAGGACTGTATATAAAGATACAGTCCTACTAGATTTTCCAGTGTTCTTTAAATTTAAGAACTTCATTTAAACTTTTAGTAGACATTTGTTGAGTTAACACTAGCTCATCTTCAAGTTCAGTCATCCTTTTTCCTAGAACTTGATCTAATACAGACAAATCGTCTTGGATTTTATCAATTACAGTAAATTTCTCAGATATTATATTTAATACGTGAGTAATATCATTTTTAAATTTATCTTGGTCAGATTTCATAACTTGAACTTCGGTTTGAAGCAAAGCTAAGCTGTGGCTAGTGCTTAAGATAATATTCTTCATTTGATTTAATATTTTAGGCAATTGTTTAAGCATTTCATTTGTCTCTTGTAATGTGAGATCGCCATTGTCTTTTATGTTAGATGCTATATTTCCTAAATTTAAAACTTGATCTTCCAACATTTATCACCTCTTTATAATATATGCTTATAAATATATTAGGTACATATAAAATAAAAAAAGTCAAAATGATGGTTTAAATATGTATTAATTACTGGTTTGTAATTATTTATATTTTTCGAACTTCAATAATATAAATAATACATATGATAAGTAAGTTTAGCGCTTAATTAATGAATTCTATTAAAATAGAACTTAATTTATTGTATAATAGTATATAGTCTAAAAAATAATATCATAAGAAAAAAAGTATATGATTTTTGATATAACTGTATTTATGGAGGAATCAATTTGGAAACTAATGCTAATATATTAGAAAAGATAGATTTAAAGATAAAAAAACCTAAAAAGTTTATAGTTTTTATGCATAATGATGATTTTACAACTATGGAATTTGTAGTTGCAATTTTAAGTGATATTTTTAATAGAAGTATAGAAGAAGCTAATAAAATAATGATGGAAGTTCATAAAAATGGTAAGGGTGTAGCTGGAATATATCCGTATGATATAGCTATATCAAAAGCAACTAAGGCAATGACCCTTGCTAAGGAAGAAGGATTTCCATTTAAGCTTACAGTAGAGGAGGAGTAAAATGGATATTAGTAAAGTAGTTAGAGATATTTTGCTTAGATCTTATAATAATGCAAAAGAAAATAAAAATGAATACGTAACACCGGAGCATCTATTATTTAGTGCGCTAGAAGAAGAGTATTTTATTGAAGTAATAAAGAAGTTAAATGGTGATGTTGAAGAATTAAAAAGCGATTTAGCAAGCTATATAGATGAGTATGTTGATAAAATAGAAGATGGAGAGCCAGAAGAAAGCTTTGGTATAAGAAATATATTAATTGTTGCAACTCAGCAGGCAGCTTTTAGTGAGAGAAATATTGTTGCATTAGAGCACATAATTGCAGCTATTTATGCTCTTAAAGATAGTTATGCAGTATTCTTTCTAGAAAAGCAGGGAATAAATAAGCAAGAATTATTATTTGAACTTTCACATAATAAATCGGAAGACGAAAATGTATCTAAAGATGCTATAAGGATAATAAGAGCAGACAAAACTCATGAAAAGTCAAATAAAAGTATAATAAATAGTTATTGTACAAATTTAATAGATTCAGTTTCACAAGAAGAAAGTGATCCTTTAATAGGTAGAAAAGATATAATAGATAGGACAATACAAATACTTTGTAGAAGAACTAAAAATAATCCTGTTCATATAGGAGAGCCAGGAGTTGGGAAAACTGCTATAACATTAGGACTTGCAAAATTGATAAAAGAAGGAAATGTTCCAGATAAGCTTAAAAATGCACAAATATTTTCACTGGATATAGGAGCTATACTTGCAGGGACAAAGTATAGGGGAGATTTTGAAGAAAGAATAAAACAAATATTAGATGAAATAAGAACTTATGAAAACCCCATAGTTTATATTGATGAAATTCATAATATAGTTGGAGCAGGAGCGCTAAATGGAAGTTCATTAGATGGTGGAAGTTTAATTAAAGGTTATTTACTAGAAGGGAAAATAAGATTTATTGGAGCAACTACCTTTGATGATTATAAGAAATACTTTGAAAAGGATAAAGCACTTATAAGAAGATTTCAAGTAATTGAAGTAAAAGAAACAAGTATAAAAGAAACTGTTAAAATACTAGAAGGTATTAAAGAAAATTTTGAAGACTACCATAAAGTAAAGTTTACAAATGAATCTTTAAAGGCCGCTGTTGATTTAAGTGCCAAGTATATAAATGATAGGTTTTTACCAGATAAGGCAATTGATATAATAGACGAAGCTGGAGCATATGTAGATATTAATAGAGAAAATTATAAAGAAGGAATAGTAGATGAAGGAGTAATTGAAGAAATAATATCTAAAATTTGTCATATTCCTAAGCAAACAATTGAAAATACAGAAATAGAATCGCTTAAAATTCTAGAAAGTGAACTTAAGAAAAATATCTTTGGTCAAAACCAGGCAATAGAAGAAGTTACTAGATGCATAAAAATGTCTAGAGCAGGATTAAATGATGATAATAAACCAGTTGCATCTATGTTGTTCGTTGGGCCAACAGGGGTAGGTAAAACTGAAATTGCAAGAGTTTTAGCTAAAACGTTAGGTGTTGATTTAGTAAGGTTTGATATGAGTGAATATGGAGAAAAGCATGCTGCATCAAAACTTATAGGGTCACCTCCTGGATATGTAGGATATGAAGAGGGAGGGCTTTTAACAGATACTATAAGGAAGAAACCTAATTGTGTTTTACTTCTAGATGAAATAGAAAAGGCTCATTCAGATATTTTAGGAGTATTGCTTCAAGTCATGGATTATGCAACACTTACAGATAATAAAGGACGAAAAGCGGATTTTAGAAATGTAATAATAATAATGACATCTAATGCTGGTGCTAGAGATATTGGTAAAAATCTTGTTGGATTTGCTAGGGACACGATAAAAATGGAAGCAATAAGAGATGAAGTTAAAAGAGTATTTACTCCTGAGTTTAGAAATAGATTAGATAAGGTTGTAGTATTTAATCAAATAAATAAAGAAATGGCTAAGGATATAGCACAAAAAGAGTTAAATAAATTTAAAGAAAAGCTTACAAATAAAAATGTTAACTTGGAATTTAGTGATGAATGTATAGATTTTATAACTGAAAAAGGACTATCCAGAGAATTTGGAGCAAGAGAAATTCTAAGGGTTATAAATTCAGAGATAAAACCATTGTTAGTAGATGAGTTATTGTTTGGAGAATTATCAAATGGTGGAAGATGTAAGGTAGTTATAAAAAATAATAAATTTAGTATAGAAAAGATAAATTAATATCTAAGTAAGAGTAGATGCTATAAATTATTAATGATTTATAGCATCTGTTTTATTAGTTTAAAATCTTATTATGTACACAAATAAGAAAAACATATATAATGGTATTTGTTTTTAAATGAATATAAGAGGTGACACAGATGGATAAGGATATAAGCAAAATACAGGAAGATATAATAAAAAAGGATATAAGAAAAGTTGAAAAGCTGTGGAAGGATGTAGAAGAAAATAACACCCTAGAGTATCATTTAGATAGAATGACAAAAGATGAACTGGTTAAGGTTGCCAGTAATTATTCTGTAAGAGGGATTACATCATTAAAAAAAGCAGATGCAGTAAATAAAGTAAAAGATGGAGTAATAAACAATATTGATTATGTATTAGAATTACTTGATTTAGATGCATTTTTATACTTAGAAGAAATAATAAAATTAGATGGTAAAAAAGAATACTTTGGATCAGAGCTTATCAATGCAAATTACTTTAGAAATAGAGGGATAATGTTTACTGGAATAGATCAGGGAAAGTTATATGTTATAACACCTAAAGAATTATGTGATATAATAAAAGATAAGTTAAATGATAATTTAAAATCTATTGCAAATAATAATTCTGATATTATAAAACTTTCTGCAGGACTTATATATTTTTATGGAGTTTTAACAATTGAAGAATTAAGTAAGATATTAAAAGAAGAGTACAACTTTGATTTTGAATATGAGAAGTTTAAAAAGTTACTTTTAATTGGAGAAGAAGTAGGCTTTGATTATCAAATAGAGGAAGATTTTGTTTACCATATAGATGTTGAGGATCCTCTTTTTATAATGGAAGAAAGAAATAAGAATAAAGATATAAATTTTGCAAAGCTTGATAGGAAAACTTTATTAAAAGCTGCAAAACCTGATTATATAGAAGAAAATAAGCAAGCAAATAAACTTGAAAAAGTATTAAATGAGTTATTTGTTATAGATAAAAATATCTTAAGAGAAGAAATAGATAGTTTTTCTATAGCTATAAAAAATGAAGCGCCATTAGATGAAGCAATAGATACTTTCTTAGAAGCCTATGAAATAGAAAGTGAAGAGGAAAATGAAATTCTTAAAGAAGAGTTAAAGAAATTATCATTAGGGGTTAAAAGATGGACATTAAAGGGATTTACGCAAGGGGAAATTGATAATAAGAAAAAAACTATCGTAAATGAAGAGAAAATAGGAAGAAATGATCCATGCCCATGTGGAAGTAATAAAAAATATAAAAAGTGCTGTGGTAAATAAAAGGGGAGTTTAAATATGATTTTTAAATATTTAATATTAGGATGGGGAGTTATAGAGTTTATACTTGGAATAACTGTGTTATTAAAGAAAAAATTATTTTTACTAGGATTTATAGTTGAAAGTTTTTCGATTTTAAATAATGAATTTAATGTTTCAAATATAAAAGATATAAAAACTTTTTCGAGATGGATTGGGGAAGTTGTAGTGTTAGAAGGTTCATTATATATATTCCTAGCATCTGCATCTATATTTTTCGAAATGAGTGTAGTAATTATTATAGTATTTATAATTCTTATTGAAATATTTTTCTTTAATGTAATAAGCAAAGGAATCAGAAACTTTATTGAATAAATATAAATGAGGTAAAAAGATGCAAGATAATAGATATCTTTTTGACAATTATATTAATATTGCTAGAAATTTTGTAACAGAAAAAGAATATGTAAAAGCACTGAAGTTTTATAAAAAAGCATATAGGTTTGAGCAGGGAAGAAAAGATATAGAACTTATATTAGATATAGCACTTTTATATGATAAATTAGGTTATAAAGATTTATCAGAGGAAAAATATAGGGAAGCTATTTTAATAGAAGAAAAAGATGCAAGAGCATATTATGGCCTAGGTGTTCTTTATGATGAAGATGGATTTTTAGAAGATGCTATAGAATATTATAAAACAGCTATTAATTTAGATAATAATTATGATAGAGCATATTTTTATTTAGCTAATGCATATGATGAATTAAGTGATAAGGAAAATGCTATAAAATATTATAATAAGACCTTAGAATTAGTACCAAATGATTTATGGGCAAATGCAAATTTAGGATGTATTTATGAAGAACTAGGAGAGTATTTTAAAGCTTTAAAATACATGAATAATGCTTTAGAAATTGAACCGAATAATTTTAGAGTTTTATTTAATATGGGAGTATTACTTAAAGATTTAGGAAGAGAAGAGGAAGCAAAAGAATATTACAAAAAATCTATAGAAAAAAACTTATATTACCCATATAGTTACTTAAACTTGGCAGTTTTATATAGAGAAAAAAATGATTTTTATAAAGCGATAGAAGTTATTACAGAAGGAATCAAAAATAATAATGATTCGAGCTTTTTATATTATAATAGAAGTTGTTTTTATGTTAATATAGGAGAACTACATAAAGCTTTTAATGATTTAATTAAAAGTATAGAACTAAATGATTTATTTTTTGAATATATGATAAAAGATAAAGAATTAGATAAATTGAGAAATTTAAATGAATATAATGACTATTTAAAAAGTAAGCTATAGTAGCTTGCTTTTTAATTTGAAAAAAGTTGTTAAAAAAGTAACTAAAAAATAAAAAAAAATAAAAAAATGTTAGTAATTTTAGGTAAAGTTTTGGCGCTTATAATGTTTATTATAAAAATTTTAAAATTTATATTAAAAACTTTGTTAAATAAATTACAAAAGTTGTGGGAAGCTAGTATTTATGGTAAGATGAGAGTATAATCGTTAAAATATACGGATTATATAGTATATTTTAACGTTAAATACTTTAAATAAAAGTAGGAGGTTTTTTATAGTGTTAAGTAATCTTTTTAGTAATGTAAATGTTTCTAATAAATTATTTACATTAAATGATTCTAGCATATTAGAATTATCAATTGAAAATTCTAAAGAATTAAATGCTAAAGAAATCGAAGAAAGCTTAGTTTTACCTTATGAAAATAATAAAGGTAAAAAAGTGATAATAAAAGCTTTTAGTTTTCAGCCTAATTTAAATGGATATGGAACAATAGTAAGAGAAAGAAAAGAAGATTTAAAAAAAGGATTAGAAAAAATCAAATCAATTTCAGAAATCAAATTTGCTGTAGATGGAAAGGATAAAAATCTACAAGAATCTCTAAAAGAATATGGAGAGGTTATAAAAGTAGCGTCTATAACAGATTTATATGAAAGTAAATTAATTTCTAAGGTATATAACGAAGAAAAGAATGTAGTTATATATGATGTTATTGAAATTATACAATTAGGACAAGCCTTAAATGGAAAAAATACAGAAATATTAACTGCTGTTTATGGAAGTGCCATAAATGGTAGAAAAGTTGTTGCGCTAAAAAAAGGAACAACATATAAAGAAGTTTTTGAAAGCTTGAATGGTAATGCTCAGGAACTTAAAAAAGTTATCAATGGTGGTAGTATAAATGGAACACCTGTATATAATTTAGATTCAGTCGTAGATGAGACAACTAAAGGAATTTTATTCTTAACAGAAAAAGATTCACCATCTGAAGAAAGTTACAGCTGTATAAGATGTGGTAAATGTTTAAGAGTCTGTCCAGAGGGATTAAATCCAATAAAATTAGTTGAACTTTATAAAATGGGAGAAAAAGAAGAGTTTATAAAGTTTGGTGGAGAAAAATGTATTGATTGTGGCTTATGTAGTTTTGCTTGTCCTTCTAATATAGAAATAGCACAAACTATTAAAACTGCAAAAACATTTAAATAGTAATAAAAATCTGAATAGGAGTGAAGAGAGTGGAAATTAAAAATCTTAAAATATCACCAGCACCTCATGTGAAAAAGGGTCTTGGGATTAATAAGATAATGCTTGATTTTATTATAGCATTAATTCCAGCAGTATTTGCAGGAGTATATTTTTATAAGATTGATGCTGTTAAAGTAATAGTTGCAACTGTTGTAACTAGTATTATAGCAGAAGGACTTTGGAATAAGTTTGTAAAGAAGACATCTTTTTTAACTGATTTAAGTCCAATAGTTTTAGGTATTATTTTAGCACTTATTATGCCAACTTATGTTCCATTATGGATACCGATCATAGGATCAATATTTGCAACAATAGTTGTTAAACAGTTCTTTGGTGGACTTGGTCAAAACTTCATGAATCCAGCAGCAGCTACAAAAGCATTTTTAATTGCTTCATGGGCTGGAGTTATGGCAAAGCCAGCAACAGATGCAACATCAGCAGCGTCTGGTTCAGCGGAAGTAGTAGTTCCATTAATTGATAAAATTATAGGACAAGCGAATGGAAGTATAGGGGAAGTTTCTATATTAGCGCTATGTATAGGTGGATTATACTTAGTATTAAGAGGAAGAATTAGCCTAAGAGGACCACTTGCGTTTATAGTTTCAGCAATGATTATGTATAATATTTTTGAAAAAGATTTATTACTTCCTGGAGCATTCTTTGTAGCAGCTATATTTATGACTACAGATTATGGAACAACACCAATGACAAAGATAGGACAATACATATTCGGGATAATAGCAGGGGTTTGTGCAGCAATTATAGCTGTTAAGGGATTTAATCCAGAAGGACCTTATTATGCAATAATAATTACTAATTTATTTACTCCTCTTATAGAGTATTTTACAACTAAAAAAATAAAAATTAAGAAGGAGGCTTAATAAAGTTATGAAAGAGAATTTTAAGCTAGGAGGAATCCTTCTAATAATAACTATGATTGCAGGGCTTATACTTGGGTTCGCAAATGATTTAACTAAAGAAGCAATTATAGAAAACTCAAAAGTAAGTAAAGAAGATTTAAGTTATATAATGCCTGAAGCACAAGGAATTCAAGATATTGATATGGAGCTTGATGCTGAAGGAAATGTAAAGGAAATATATGAAGCTGTGAGTGGAAATGATGTAGTAGGATATGTTTTAAAGGTTACTAGTAAGGGATTCCATGGAGCAGTAGACTTTGTAGTAGGAATATCAAAAGATGATAAGGTTTCAGGAATAAAGGTATTAGCACATAGTGAAACACCAGGTCTTGGAGCTAAAATTGCAGAAGAGAAGTTTACTTCTAGATTTAAGGATAAGCCTGCAACAGAATATTTAGAGGTAGTTAAAGTAACTCCTAATAAGGATAATGAAGTAGAAGCTATATCAGGAGCTACAACTTCAAGTAAAGCATCTGTTAGCGCAGTAAATGAAGCTATAACTTTCTACTTAGAAAATATAAAGGGAGAAGAAGTAGCACCACAAGAAGATACTGATGCAGATACAGGAGCTAGTGCAAATTAATAATAAATTAGGAGGAAGACAATGAATAAGTTAATTGAAAGATTAAAAAATGGGATAATTACTGAAAACCCGATTTTTGTTCAAGTTTTAGCTATGTGTCCTACTTTAGCAGTTACAACAAGCGCTAAAAATGCATTAGGTATGGGACTAGCTTCAACTGTAGTTTTAATATTTTCTAATATGATGATTTCAGCAATAAGAAAATTAGTTCCAGATAAGATTAGAATACCAGCATATATAGTAGTTATTGCATCATTTGTTACAGTAGTTGATATGTTAATGCAAGGATATATTCCAAGCTTATATTCATCTTTAGGAATCTTTATACCATTAATAGTTGTTAACTGTATAATATTAGGTAGAGCAGAAGCTTATGCTTCAAAAAACCCAATTTTACCATCTATATTTGATGCAATTGGAATGGGACTTGGATTTACTATTGCACTATTCTTAATAGGAACATTTAGAGAAATCTTAGGAGCAGGGCAAATTTTAGGGATACAAATAATACCTGAAAGTATTAAACCAGCTTCTATAATGATATTAGCACCTGGTGCATTCTTTACTTTAGGTGGACTTATGGTAGCCTTAAATGCTTATAACATAAGAAAAGCAGCAAAAACTGGTGAAGCAGTTAAAACGCTAGAACATAGTTGTGGAAGTTGTTCAGGATGTGGAACAGGAAGCTGTGGTAGCAGTAATAGTGGAATAGAAATAAAAGAAAATAAGAAAAACTAAGAGGGGTGTAACAAATGGAATTATTTATGATTTTCATAGCAGCAATGCTTGTAAATAACTTTGTACTTTCAAAATTCCTAGGGATATGTTCATTCCTTGGAGTTTCAAAGAAAAAAGATGCTGCAGTAGGTATGGGACTTGCAGTAACATTTGTTATGACGTTAGCTTCAATAATGTCATGGCTTGTATATAATGGAATATTAGTTCCGTTAGAATTAGAATATTTAAAAACAATAGCTAATGTATTAGTAATTGCAGCTTTAGTTCAATTTGTTGAAATGGCAATGAAAAAGTTATCTCCAGCTCTTCATAAAGCATTAGGGATATATTTACCGCTTATAACAACAAACTGTGCAGTTTTAGGTATGGCTACATTAAATATTCAAGAAGGATATAACTTTATAGAAGCTATAGTAAATGGATTAGGTGCGGCATCAGGATATATGCTATCAATAGTACTATTAGCTTTCATAAGAGAGAGAATAGATAATAATGAAAATATACCAGTTGTTCTAAGAGGGTTGCCAATAACATTATTCACAGCAGCATTAATGTCAATTGCCTTTTTAGGATTCCAAGGATTAATTCACTAGGAGGAGATTTAAAATGAATATTTTATTTGCAGCGTTAAGCTTAGGAATTCTAGGATTAATTTTTGGAGTACTTTTAGGCTTTGCATCAAAGGCTTTTGAAGTTAAGGTTGATCCTAAGATACCTATGTTAAGAGAGTGTTTACCAGGAGCAAACTGTGGGGGATGCGGTTTTGCTGGATGTGATGCTTATGCAGAAGCTGTTGTGACAGCTGGAGCAAAACCGAATTTATGTTCTGTAGGTGGAGCAAAAACTGCAGAAGATATCGGTAGTATATTAGGAATTAAGGTAGATGCAAATGAAAAGATGACTGCCTTTGTAAAATGTAATGGAAATTGTGATTCAGCTAAGTCAAAATATGAGTTAGAAGGTGTAAGTGATTGCCTTACAGCATCATTAATGATTGATGGTGGATCAAAATCATGTTCATATGGTTGTTTAGGGCTTGGAAGTTGCGTTAGCGTTTGTGAATTTGGAGCATTAGATATAGTAAATGGAATTGCTAAAGTTAATGTGGATAAATGTACAAACTGTGGAGCTTGTATAAATATATGTCCTAAAGGACTTATTGAATCAGTTCCTGTTTCAAAGAAAGTAAGAGTAGAATGTAACAATATAGAAATAGGAAGACATGTTAAAGAAAATTGTTCAGCTGCATGTATAGGATGCAAATTATGTGAAAGAAACTGTCCTAAGGATGCTGTTCATGTAACTAATAATTTAGCAAAGGTTGATTATGATAAGTGCGTAAATTGTCAATTGTGTACTAAAAAATGCCCAACAGGTGCTATAAAAAACATATTCTTAAATTAAGATTAATAAAAAAATATATATTATGAAGAGTGGATTCGTTAAGAATCCACTTTTTTTATTATAAAATGAAATTTTGAATGTATAATTTATTAGCTGCCTAAGGTTTATTTTTTACATCGCAAGGAGACATCTTTTCTCTATATTATTAGATTATTAATATGTGATTTTCCACGATTGAACAACATATCAAGTACATCACCTAATGTTTTCCCATATTCACTTAATGAATATTCTACCTTCGGAGGAACTTGATTATAGGCAGTACTAGTAATGATATTATCTGCTTCTAGTTTCTGAAGTTACTGTATCAGCATTTTGGGGCTGATGTGTGGAAATTTTCTTTGCAGATCGATTGGTCTTAATGAAGAATAACGTAGATTGCACAAAATAATAGGTTTCCATTTGCCTCCAATGACGTCCATTGTAGCTTTAACAGCAATAGTATAAAATTTTTTCTTCATGATTACCTCCAAATTTTATATTTTATTAAAACTTACTTTTAAGTTAGTATAGAACAAAAAAGTAAGTACTAGACAAAGGATCTTTTAAAATTATATATTATATAATGATATTGGAAAGAATAAAAAGGTGATATAGAAATTATCTATACATTGTAAGGGAGAATTACGGTTGCAAAGAAAATTAAAATATTTAGATTTGATTTTGAAGTATTTAAGCTAGCTGACGATGAAATACATGAGGGTATAAAAGAAAAGATAATCAGCTATATTGCTTGTATGTAAAATCAGATTTGGTTAGTTTTGATTTTGTATAATTTAATATAATATCAGAATTTCAATGAAATGAAGGGAGTGTTTATTTTGGAATTAGGATTAAGAAATAAGCTTGCACTTGTTACTGGTTCAACGAAGGGAATCGGAAAGGCGATTGCCATTGAGCTAGCCAAAGAAGGAGCAAATGTTATAATAAATGGTAGAAAACAGGATGAGGTATTAAAGGTTGTGAGAGAAATTCAGGAAATGTTTCCAGATACAAAGCCGCAAAGTGCTCCTGCAGATCTGGCAAATACTTCTGAAAGAGAAATGCTATTTCAGCAGTTTCCAATGGTTGATATTTTAATTAACAATATGGGGATTTTTCAGCCTATGGAGTATTGGGATATAACTGATGAAATCTGGGAAAGATTTTTCCAGGTCAATGTCATGTCAGGCAATGCACTAGCAAAATTTTATATGCCGAACATGCTAGAGCAGAATTTTGGCAGGATAATTTTTGTGGCAAGTGAAGAAGCACTGATGCCATCTGGGGAAATGCCACAGTATAGTATGACAAAAACAATGAATTTGTCACTTGCGAAAAGTTTATCAAAATTGACAAAGGGAACACAGGTAACAGTAAATACCATTATGCCAGGATCTACATTAACAGAAGGGGTTCAAGAAATGCTTGAGAATATGTATCGTGACAGTTCACTTAAACCAGAAGAATGGGAAGCTAATTTCATGAAGAATCACAGACCTCTTTCACAGATACAGCGATTAATAAGACCAGAAGAAATTGGGCGTTTTGCAGCTTTTGTCGCAAGTCCGTTTGCTTCATCCTTTTCTGGAGCAGCACTACGTGTTGATGGCGGTATGATTCCTACGATATTTTAGAGGATAGATATACTATTAATTTTTTTCAGTTAGCACATAAAAATATTGTTACAGGGCTATCTTTGATAATAGTTCAATAATAGGCATAAATGAAGACATTTTAATGGTATCAGTGAAATTATTAAATAGCACTATTATCAATAATAATGGGAACATTTAATATATTTAGATTAACATAATATTATCTAAGGAATAAAAAGAGATATAAGCTTTATTTGTAAATTAAAGCTTATATCTCTTACTTATATTACTTATTAAATATATTTAATAATGATAAAGATTTAACTCTTTCATAAATAAGATTTTTATCTGTTGTATATAAATTAAGTTTTTTCATTCTTTCAAAGTATTCTCCACCAGAAAATGTATGTCTTAGGCTTCTACCATTTTCCGTATCTAAAGCTTCATTAGCAAAAGCAATTATATCTCCTATTGCTAAATTTCTAGGTAAAATTAATAATGGCTCATTTAATGCATATTTAACAGCATTATATCCTGCTAGTGCACCTGTAGCCATAACTTCTGTATGGCCTACAAAAAATCCGGATTTTTCACCAGCGCAGAACATATTATTTAATCCAAGTATTTTCATAGAGTTATCTCTAGGGCTTGAGGCTAAATATCTAATTGAGTTTGAATTACCGCCAGATAATGGATCGATATATCTTGCATTCTCAAGTCCAGGTATTTTTCTAAGTTTATCTAAAGGATAATAAGAAGTCATAAGTTTAATATGTCCAGTATCTAATAAAATAACATTTTCAGCAAATTCTTTCAAAGCATATTGTTGACAAACCTTTTGGCTTAGCTTATCTAAATTTACATCTTCTTTAGGAACTGGTAAAGTAACAACACCATATTTATCAAGTTTTTCTATAATATCTTCAGAGAATGATTCACGGGGAAGTTCACAGGATCCACTCATTGCTCCAGGGGTACCATTTGATCTTTCACCTATAATATCTTTTATTCCGGCTTTGGCACTTAAACTTTCTCTGCTACCAAAAGATGGGCATCTAAGTATACACATAGAGCAACCATTACCGTATCTATTACAATTTGTCATAGATCCAGTAGAACCTGTTGTTTCTATAAATACATCACCATCTATAAAAGATCCATCAGCTAATTTGATTCTAGTTATAGAATTGTTTTCTAAAGAAACGTTAATTGCTCTACTCTTAAAATGAATATTAATTCCCAAAGATGAAATGTATCTTCTAATTTCTGGCTCTGCTTTAGCTATGTCAGTTAAATTAGCATGTTTATGACCAGAAAACTCTATATTTTGATGAAGAGCAAGAGAATCCATAATGTCTATTAGTTCATTAGCACCTAAAAATGATAGTTCTTCTGCAGCTGTAAATCTACCATTATTTCTCATTATGCCGCCGACATTACCAACACCTAAAAGCATATCAGTTCTTTCAATTATATGAACTTCTGCACCCATTTTTCTTGCTTGTATGGCAGCTTGGCAACCAGCAAAACCACCACCTATTATAATGATTTTCATTATTTTATACCTCAAATATTAATGTTAATAATAAATTATTCTATGGTCATTAAAATGCTACTATAAATATAAGTTTTATTACATATCTATTAAAACGGTAATGGCGACTTTAAAATAAAGTCGCCATAATTATTTTTATAAGTTAATTTATTACAGGAAATATGTTATAAACAGGTTCTTCATATGGATGAAGGTTTTTTATAACGTTAATAACTTCAAAGGCTAAATCTTTATCGCATCTAAACTCCATTTTAGCCTCTTTTTCAATAGATAAGTTACCTTCTTTCCCAAGGTGAGGATTCGATCCTTTTAAAGGCCTAAAGTAACCATTAACTTCGCTTATAGACATACAATTATCATAATTACCTATAGTTAAAGCACCAGTTCTATTTATTGCCTCTCTTAATTTGTCTACATATTCTAAAGGAACATATATTTCAAATTTAACTTTGGTATAATTCATATATTTAATAGACCCCCCTATTAATAGCTATAATTAAATAATAGCTCATTATAGGAAAATAGTAAACGAAATAAATGTCTATTACAAACAAAAGTTAAATTTAAAAAATCTCATAAAATACCTAAAAAAACTAATAAATTATTATTAATATTAAAACTTATGAAAGAAAATAGCATATAAACAAAGAAAAAACTGGAAAAGTATGAAAGATGGTATATTATATATCTTTTAAAGAGATATAGCATACTATATTAATGAAGAAAATAAAATTTTGTTGGGGGGGATTTTAAAATGGGAGTTTTATTTACGATTATTGGTATTATATTAACTATTTACACTTCTTTTAACTTAATAAGAAGCATAGAACTAAAGAAAAAGGCTATAATAAAAAAAGCTAAAGTAATAGGCTTTGAAAGCTACACTTATTTAATGCCGGGAGCTGAATATCATACAGTTTATAATGCAAATGTCTATCCTATTTTAGAAATTGAGGATGATAATAAGAAAGTAAAAGTTGCTATTCCATATTTATATGAAAAGTTTGATTTGGAAAGAGGCGATGAAATTCAAGTAATATATCCAAAAGGAAAAGTAGAAAAGCTTAAGATATACAGTAATGAAGATATATATAACTTTTATTATTTAACAATTATAATAGGGATAGCAATTACTTTGTTATCAATGGCAATAATTTAAAAGGGCTAATTTCTAGCCCTTTATTAATTTAATAATTGTATAAAAAACCAAAATATTACAAAATGCTTATGCAAGTATACAATTGTGTCTGTATAAATTTAGGATATATAATTGAAATACAAAAGTAAATGTTTACTTATCTTGTATTAAATAAATAAATTTATAATAAAAAGATTTGGAAACGTTACCGAATGAAAAAAATTATAGGGTGGGATTATAATGAATTTTAAAAAGCTATTAGTAAAGATGCTACTATTTTTTATACCAGTAATAGCTATAGGAACTATTAGCAATTCAACTATATCATATTATACAGCAAAAAATACATTAATAAAAAATAGTTTGACTATAATGGAAGAAATGTCAAAACAAGCATCCATGAGAATTAATGATAAGTTTTTAGAAAGTATTAAAAACTTAGAAGAAATAGCAATGGATAAAAGACTTTCAAGTGATGAAATATCAATTAAAGAAAAAAGAGATATATTGAAAAAAGAGCTTGAAAAGGGGAACTTTGATAATATAGGAATATGTGGGTTGGATGGAGTCGTTTATTATAAGGAGGGAATGGAGCAAATAAAAGATAAGGATTATTTTGAGAAGACAATAAAGGGTAGTGAGGTTATATCAGATCCATTTATATCAACCATTGATAAAAGTAGGGTTACTGCATATACTGTACCACTAAAGATGGATAATAAAATAATTGGAGCTATAATAGGATTAAAATCAGCAGAAGATTTTAGTAAGTTATCAAATGATATTGAATTTTTAGATACTGGATCAGCTTTTATTTTGAACTCTGAAGGAACAGTTATAGCTCATGATGATTTTTATTTTGTTATGGAAAAAAGCAATTTAATTAATCAGTATGGAAGTGATGAGAACTATAAGGACGTTGTAAATGTACAAAAAGACATGATTTCTGGGAAAAGTGGTTCTTCAGAGTATAATCTAAACGGTAATAAATCTTATATTGCTTATTCACCTATAGCAAGTACTGGGTGGTCTATAGGAATAACTGTAAATAGTGATGACTTGCTTAAATCATTAAAGGAATTTAAAAATACTACATTTTTAATAGTTTCTTCAATATTAATTTTAAGTATTTTATTAATATATATTATTACTAGAGGAATAACAAAAGTCTTAGAAAATATAAAAACTAATATGATACATATTTCTGATGGAGATTTAACAGTTAGTTTTCAGGAAAATCATTTGAATAGGAAAGATGAAATAGGAGATATATGTAAGTCCATAGAAACTACTAGAATTTCAGTAAAGGATATTATATCTAAAATAAAAATATCTTCAAAAGATGTCACTGAAAAATCAACTTCTCTTGCTGTTGTTTCTAAAGAGTTAAATAAACTAGCAAGTGATATATCTACTTCTATTTTTGAAGTTGCAGCCTTTAGTGGTAATCAAAAAGATGAATTAGAAAATACAATAGATGTAATAAATGTCTTTAGTGAAGAAGTAGATGAAATTTCTAAGAATATTATAAAGATAGATGATATGGCAAAAGATATTGAAATGAAATCAGTAAAGAATAGTAGCGAGATGAATACTTTAATAGTTTCAGCTAAAGATTTTGATAATAGATTTAGTAAGTTTAGTGATAATATGGATAACATGCTTAATGATATAAGCACAGTAAAAGAAATACTAATTTTAATAAATGATATTTCAGAGCAAACAAACTTATTAGCTTTAAATGCAGCTATTGAAGCTGCAAGAGTTGGAGAAGCTGGAAAAGGGTTTGCTGTAGTAGCTGATGAAATAAGGAAGCTTGCAGAAAATTCAAATAATGCATCAAATAATATTCATAATATATTAAATAATGTATTTAAGAATACAAAGGGAATAGCAGAAGATACTGTAGAAATTAATAAAAAGCTACAATTACAAAGAAGTACTATAAACAATGCAATTAGTTCCTTTAATGATATAGCAAAAGAAGTGAAGAGTATAACACCTAGAATAAGTAATATAAACACTTCATTTACTGAAATAGACGAAAAGAAGAAAAATATATTAGAAAAAATTATAAATGTAGCAAAAGCATCAAAAGAGATATCAAGTGCATCTGAAGAAATAACAGCATCATCAAATGATTTAAATAAATTTAGTGAAAATGTAGCTGAAGATTCGCAGGATTTAGCATATAGAAGTATTGAAGTTTTAAAATCTATAGATAGGTTTAAGATATAGAACTAAACGCTAGCATAATATTAAAGTGCTAGTGTTTTTTATTATAACTATAGAAAATAATATATGTTTGTTATAAATATAATCAAGATATCTTACTTTTAATCATAATATAAAGAATAATTCTTTTATTTCAATATAGTAATTTTAAAGGGGGATAAGATGATACTAAACATTCGAGAAATAGTAATTAGATTAGTTCTTGCTGTTATAGTTGGAGGTATAATTGGATATGAAAGGGAAAGGCAACATAGGGCAGCAGGTTTTAGAACACATATATTAGTTTGCTTAGGAGCAACAATAATATCTTTATTACAAATTGATATTGGGAATAAAGCTATTGCTATGATTGAAGTAAATAAAGAGTTAAGTGAAGTTATAAAAATTGATTATGGAAGATTGGGAGCCCAAGTAATTACTGGAGTAGGATTTATAGGGGCAGGAGCTATAATTCACACTAAAGGAAATATTAAAGGACTAACAACAGCAGCAACTTTGTGGGTGGTTGCTTGCTTAGGATTATCTATAGGAATGGGAGAATATTATATAAGTATATTTGGAGCTATTATAATCGTAATAACATTAGTTTTTTTAAAAAGAATAGAAAATAAATTTATATCAAAAAATATAATTAAGAAGGTTGAAATTAAATATCGTAATAAAGAAAATTTAAATATAGAAATACAAAAATGTTTTGAAAATGAAAATTTAAAGGTGAAAATAATTGAATACATTTTAGAAAAAGAGAAAGCTCAATATGAGCAAGAAGAAGTTCGTGCTATATATACATTTATAAAGCCTGGGTATGTTAAATTAGATAAATTAATAGAAGGATTAAGAAAACATGAAAATATAATTTATATAAAAATGTTAAGTTAATGAAAATAATTTTGATAATCAAAATACTTTATGTAAAAATATTAATTATACAATTGAAATTTGATGATTATTAGATTATTATTTAACTTAGGAACTATAGAAAAAGGATGGGATAAAGTTATTATGCAAAGAAGTGAAAGTATAGTTAATGAATTACTTGTAAAAATATTTAATGAAATATTGCAAATTGAAGAAAAAACATTGAAAAGTGGGTATTTTTCAGACTTGTCTGTTAGAGAAATGCATACTATAGAAAAAATAGGAAGAAAAGAACAAAGAATGATGAGTGAAGTAGCACAGGATTTAGGTATAACTGTTGGAACGTTAACTACATCAATAAATAGATTAATTAAAAAGGGATATGTAGATAGAAAGAGAATAGAAGAAGATAGAAGAGTAGTTTTAGTTGAATTAACTAAGAAGGGGAAGATTGCACATAGATTACATGAAAGATTTCATAATGAAATGGTAAGAAGTATGATGGATGATCTTTCAGAAGAAGAAAAGGACATATTAATAGGATCTTTAGATAAATTAAATGAGTATTTTAAAGCTAAGTATGATTCTATAAAATAAAAAAGTCCCATATGCTACAATAAAGTAATCTTATTAAATTTACTATAATGAATCTAAAATTTATGATATTATTAGTATATTAAGAAGTATGGGAGGATATTATGGGAAACACTAGTTTGGAAGTTGCTAAGTATGCAACTAGGATGGCAATTTCATCTAGAGAGGAAGAGGAAGAACTCAAGGTTGAATTTAAGAAAAAAGGTGTGTTAGTAACTGCTGTAAATATAGGTGGGAATATAAATGATTCAACATCTAAAATATTAGAAAGAGCATTAGTAGCTTCTAAGAGAAATGGAGTAATAAGAGAAGAGCATTTACATGAAGGTGGAGTAATAGGAGCAACTAGAGATGCATTGATGCAGGTTTGGAATAGAGCAAGTGGACAAAATGTTGGTGGAAAAGTAGGGATTGCAAGAAGGGGAGAACACTTAACGGTATGTATTTTTCTAAGTGTTGGACTTTTACATTTAGACGAAGTAGTGATTGGAATAGGTCATAGAGCCATTCCTGAATAATTATTAAAAATAAAGGTAATATATTTATGAATATATTACCTTTATTTTTATAAAACAATTTATAAAAATTAAAATAAGAAAATAATAATAATGATTAAAGAAAAAGAATTTTAACGCTATTAAATACAGAAATATAGATTTGTATATAAAATGTAATATATTAATTATATATAACAAAAAAGCTTGTTGCATATGAATATTTAAAGGCTTTTTTGGAAAATTAATATTAGCTTTAGTATTTATAATAAAGCTAATATTTTTTTATTTAAAAAATACTAGTTTTAAAAGTTGTTATAATTAATTATCAATTGTTATAAATATAACAATCAAATACCGAGAGCTATAAAATGAATTTTAAGTTGTTTTTCTAAAAAAATCATTTTAAATTATATTATTATTCAGAATTTAATAGATAATCAGATAATCTTAAGGAGGGAAAGTCGAATAAAAGAAAAAATATTAGAATTAAATATAAAACAGGTAGCAAAAGGGAAAAAACAAATCAAATAAATTGTATTAAAATAATACAAAAATATAAAAAATAAAAAATGATAAATTTTTAACAAAAATATATTGACAAAAATATAACAATGAAATAGAATAATATTGTAATCAAGTTAAGAAAAAACAAAATACTAAAAAGAAAATAATTTTAAATGTAAAAATTATCTTATAGATATTTAGGAGGAATAAAAATGGCTGTAACAAATGCAAAAGAATTAACTCAAAGAATCAAAGAATTAAGAGAGGCGCAAAGGATATTTGCTACTTATACTCAAGAGCAAGTAGATGAGATTTTTAGACAAGCAGCTATGGCAGCAAATGATAACAGAATTAAATTAGCAAAGATGGCAGTTGCTGAAACTGGAATGGGAATAGTAGAAGATAAAGTTATTAAGAATCATTTCGCAGCTGAATATATATATAATCAATATAAAGATATGAAAACTTGTGGAGTTTTAGAAGAAGATAAAACTTTTGGTATAACAAAGGTTGCAGAACCTATAGGAGTTATATCAGCTATAGTTCCAACAACAAATCCAACTTCAACAGCTATATTTAAAACTTTAATAGCATTAAAAACTAGAAATGCAATAATTATATCACCACACCCAAGAGCTAAAAAAGCTACAATTGAAGCAGCTAGAATAGTATTAGAAGCAGCAGTTAAAGCTGGTGCTCCAGAAGGAATCATAGGATGGATAGATGAGCCATCAGTAGAATTATCACAAAATGTTATGAGAGAATCTGATATAATTCTTGCAACAGGTGGACCAGCAATGGTAAAAGCTGCTTATTCATCAGGAAGACCAGCTTTAGGTGTTGGAGCAGGTAATACTCCAGCGATAATAGATGAAACTGCTCATATAAAGATGGCTGTAAACTCAATATTACTTTCAAAAACATTTGATAACGGAGTTATTTGTGCATCAGAACAATCTTTAGTTGTTTTAGATCAAGTTTATGATGAAGTTAAGAATGAATTAAGCGATAGAGGTGCTTATATTCTTAAGGGAGAAGAAGTAGATAAAGTTAGAAAAATTATATTAAATGAAAAAGGCGGATTAAATGCAAATATAGTTGGTCAATCTGCATATAAAATTGCTGAAATGGCAGGAGTAAATGTTCCAACAACAGCTAAAGTTTTAGTTGGAGAAGTTGAATCTGTAGAATTAGAAGAACCATTCTCACATGAAAAATTATCACCAATTTTAGCAATGTATAGAGTAAAATCATACGAAGAAGCTTTAGAAAAAGCTAATAGATTAATAGAATTAGGTGGTATGGGTCATACTTCAATACTTTACACTGATCAACTTAAGTCAAGAGATAGAATATTACAATTTGGAGAAAAGATGAAAACAGCTAGAACATTAATAAATATGCCAGCATCTCAAGGTGCTATTGGAGACATATTTAACTTTAAACTAGCTCCATCATTAACTCTTGGATGTGGATCATGGGGAGGAAACTCAGTTTCAGAAAACGTTGGTCCAAAGCACTTAATTAACGTTAAGAGCATAGCTGAAAGGAGAGAAAATATGCTTTGGTTTAGAGTTCCAGAAAAAGTTTACTTTAAATATGGTTGTTTACCAGTAGCTTTAGAAGAATTAAGAGACATGGGTAAGAAGAAGGCACTTATAGTAACTGATAAGGTATTATTTGAAATGGGATATACAAATAAAGTTACTGATGTTTTAGAAAGAAATGGAATACAATTTAAAATATTCTCAGATGTTGAACCAGATCCAACACTTAGATGTGCAAAAGCTGGTGCTAAAGAAATGCTAGATTTTAATCCAGACGTTATAATTGCACTTGGTGGTGGATCAGCAATGGATGCTGCTAAGATTATGTGGGTAATGTATGAACATCCAGAAGTTAGATTTGAAGACTTAGCAATGAGATTTATGGATATAAGAAAGAGAGTTTATAAATTCCCAACTATGGGTGAAAAGGCTATGATGGTATCAATAGCTACTTCAGCAGGAACAGGTTCAGAAGTTACGCCATTTGCTGTTATCACTGATGAAAATACAGGAGTTAAATATCCACTTGCAGATTATGAACTAACTCCAGATATGGCAATAGTTGATGCTGAGCTTATGATGACTTCACCTAAAGGATTAACAGCTTGTGCTGGTATAGACGTATTAGTTCATTCAATAGAAGCATATGTATCAATAATGGCTTCAGAATATACTAATGGTCTAGCTTTAGAAGCAATAAGATTAGTATTTAAATATTTACCAGATGCTTATAATGAAGGAACAACTAACGTTAAAGCAAGAGAAAAAATGGCACATGCGTCATGTATGGCTGGAATGGCATTCTCAAATGCATTCCTAGGAATTACACACTCAATGGCTCATAAATTAGGTGCATTCCATCACTTACCACATGGTATGGCTAACTCATTATTAATGAATGAAGTTATAAGATTCAATGCTACTGATGCTCCAACTAAACAAGCAGCGTTTGCTCAATATAAGTATCCAAATGCAGCATGGAGATATGCTAGAATAGCAGATCATCTTGGATTAGGTGGAAATAGCGAAGCAGAAAAAGTTGAATTATTAATAAAGGCTATAGAAAAATTACAAGCTAAAGTTAATATGCCAAAAACTATAAAGGAAGCAGGAGTATCTGAAACTAAGTTCTATGAAACTTTAGATGAAATGGTTGAGCAAGCATTTGATGATCAATGTACAGGTGCTAACCCAAGATACCCACTAATGAGTGAATTAAAAGAAATGTACATTACAGCTTATGAAGGTCCAAAGACTAAAGAAGTTAAAAAGGAAACAAAGAAAAAATAGTGTTTTAGAATAAAAATAGAGGTTACTTTATGTAACCTCTATTTTTCTTTACATATTACTCATATATGAGAAGAAATTGTGATATTATTTATAGAGAGAATTTGTTAAGATGTTACAAAGATTAATATTATAGCATGGAGGAAATATATGAAAAAGAAAATATTAATAATAACTTTATTATTATTTGCACAAATACTTATGTTTGGATGTTCAAAGGACGTAAGTAGACAAGATGAAAAAAAGATAAAAGAAACAATTGATTTAGTTTTATCATATAAAGATGGATATGATGATACTATGAAGAAACATATAAGTGAGGAGAATTTTTATATTTGTAATTATGTAGAGTTTTATTCATTATATATAGGTGAATTAAATCTTGAAAAATATGAAAGTAATATAGTAAGTATTAAAGAGGAAAATGGAAAGTATAAAGTTTATATGACTCTTGATATGGTAGCAAAAGCATTAGAAAAGCATGGAGATGAACAGGCAAGTGATGAGGCAGTAGGTGAAGATGTTCCAGTTGAAGTAGTTATAAAAGAAAAGGATGGAGAATTTTATATAGAAGGATTTACTGAATATGAAGATCTTGAAAAGGCTAAAGAATTAAAAGATGGATTTAAGTAAAAATAACAAAAGGAAAGAGTGAAAATAATGAAACCATTAGCAGAAATAATGAGACCAAAAACACTAGAAGATTTTGTTGGTCAAAAGGATATATTAGCTAAAGGAAAGCCGTTATATAACTTAATTACAAATAAGATGATTCCTAATTGTATATTATATGGACCACCAGGAACAGGAAAAACAACTTTAGCAAATATAATGGCAAACTATGTTGATAGAAAATTTTATAAATTAAATGCTACTACAGCTTCTGTAAAAGATATACAAGAAATTACTGAGAGTTTAGATAGTTTACTTAACTATAATGGAGTAGTTATATATATTGATGAATTACAGCATTTTAGTAAAAAGCAACAGCAGGCACTTTTAGAGTTTATTGAAAATGGAAGAGTTACATTAATAGCTAGTACCACAGAAAACCCTTATTTTGCAATTCATAAGGCAATATTAAGTAGATGCAATATATTTAAGTTTGAAGCATTAAATATAAATGATATAACTATAGGATTGGAGAAAGCAATAAAAAAGTTAATAAATGAAGGTATTCAAGTAGAGTATTCTTTAGAAGCTTTGAAATATATTGGTGAAATTTCTCAAGGGGATTATAGAAAAGCTTATAATATATTAGAACTAACTATAAATTCGCAACTTAAACATATAAAAGAAGTATCTGTAGAATATATAGAAAGCTTAAATCAATCACATATGAGAGCGGATGCAAGCGGTGATGAGTATTATAATTTATTAAGTGCATTACAAAAGAGCATAAGAGGTAGTGATCCTGATGCAGCTATACATTATTTAGCAAGACTTATTAAATCAGGAAATTTAACAGCAATAATAAGAAGAATATCTGTAATAGTTGCAGAAGATATAGGGCTTTCACATCCTAATGCACTAAGTGTAGTAAATTCAGGTATAGAATTAGCTTTAAAGGTAGGATTTCCAGAAGCACAAATAATACTAGCAGAACTTGTTATATATTTAGCAACATTACCTAAATCTAATAGTGCATATTTAGCTATAGCTAATGCTATGAAGGATTTAGAAAACAAGAATATAGGAGATGTTCCTAATCACTTAAAGGATGCACACTATGCGGGAGCAGAAAATTTAGGCGTTTCGGGATATAAATATCCTCACGACTATGAAAATAATTATGTAAGGCAATCATATATGCCTGAAAAAATAAAAGATTCTAAATATTATTTTCCTCAAAAAAATAAATATGAAGAAAGTATAAACATGTACTGGAGCAAGATAAAATAAGGCGTTGAGATAGTATTATGATTATTGACAATAGCAGAGTGTTTTGATAAGATATAAAAGTAAATACTAGTAAAATAGTCAACATTAAAAGGGGGAAGTATAATGAAGCTTTCTACTAAAGGTAGATACGGGGTCAAGGCTATGGTAGACCTTGCAATGCACTATGGAGATGCCCCCGTTTCAATAAAAACAATCTCCCAAAGACAAAATATATCAGAATATTATTTAGAGCAGTTATTTTCACCACTTAGAAAAGCAAAACTTATTAAAAGTATAAGAGGTGCTCAAGGTGGATATGTGTTAAATTATGCTCCAAAGGATATTACAGTAGCAGATGTTATGAATGTGCTTGAAGGTCCTGTTGAAATTGCTGAATGCATTGAAGGAACTGAGTGTGACAACATAGATTTTTGTGCTACTAGATTGTTATGGGAAAAAATAAAAAATAGTATTGATGAAGTAATGAAGAACATTACACTTCAAGATATAGTAGATGATTATGTAAGAATGAAGGATGAAAATCAATCCGTTAAGATTGTTAAAAGGAGCGAATAGACATGAGAAATGTATATATGGATTATGCAGCAACTACATATGTTAAACCGGAAGTTTTAGAAGAAATGATGCCATTTTTTACTGAAAAGTATGGAAATCCATCATCTTTTTATGGAATTTCTAGGGAAACTAAAATGGCTATTGATAAGGCTAGAAGTAGGGTTTCAAAAGCATTAAATTGTGATCCAAATGAGATTTATTTTACTGGCGGTGGATCAGAAGCAGACAACTGGGCTATTAAAGGAATAGCATCAGCTCATAGAAAAAAAGGAAATCATATTATAACAACAAAGATTGAGCACCATGCAGTACTTCACACTTGCGAATACTTAGAAAAAAATGGATTTGAAGTAACGTATTTAAATGTTGATAAAGAAGGTTTTATCGACTTAGAAGAACTTAAAAATGCTATAACAGATAAAACTATATTAGTTTCAATTATGTTTGCTAATAATGAAATAGGAACTATTCAACCTGTTAAAGAAATAGGTGAAATTTGTAGAGAAAGAAAAGTTTTATTCCATACTGACGCGGTTCAAGCAATAGGAAATATTCCAGTAGATGTTAAAGAAATGAATATTGATTTATTATCTTTAGCTGGACATAAAGTATATGGACCTAAGGGAATAGGAGCACTTTATATAAGAAAAGGTGTTAGAATTGATAACTTAATTCATGGTGGTGGCCAAGAAAGAGCTAGAAGAGCAGGTACTGAAAATACAGCATCTATAGTGGGGCTTGGAAAAGCAATTGAACTAGCTACTGAAAGTTTAGAAGAGCATAATAAAAAAATCACTAAGCTTAGAGATAGATTAATAGATGGCTTACTAAAGGTACCACATACAAGATTAAATGGACCAAGAGGGGAAAAAAGATTACCAGGTAATGCTAATATTACTTTTGAATTTATAGAGGGTGAATCAATACTTCTATCTTTAGATTTTGAAGGCGTATGCGCATCAAGTGGTAGTGCATGTACCTCAGGATCACTTGACCCATCTCATGTATTGTTAGCAATAGGATTACCTCATGAGTTAGCTCATGGATCTTTAAGATTGACATTAGGTGATGGATCAACAGATGAAGATGTAGATTATGTTCTAGAAGTTGTTCCACCTATTATAGAAAGACTAAGAAATATGTCTCCATTATGGGAAGACTTTTTAAAGAAGGGAGAAAAATATTATGATGTACAGCGATAAGGTTATGGATCATTTTAGAAATCCAAGAAATGTAGGGGAAATTGAAGATGCAAATGGCGTAGGTGAAGTAGGAAACGCTAAATGCGGAGATATAATGAAGGTTTATTTAAAAATTGAAGATAATATTGTCAAGGATGTTAAATTTAAGACATTTGGATGTGGATCTGCTATTGCTTCATCATCAATGGCAACAGAATTAATCAAAGGAAAGACTGTAGAAGAAGCTTGGGAGTTATCAAATAAAGCAGTTGCAGAAGCTTTAGATGGACTTCCACCTGTAAAAATGCACTGTTCTGTTTTAGCAGAAGAAGCTATACATAAAGCAATTAATGACTATAGAAAAAATACAGGTTTAGAGCTTTGGGATTTTGAAGAGCATGATGATATACACGATCATGTTCATGGTCATGAATAGGAATTAATATGAAGAAAAAAGTAGTAGTAGGTATGAGTGGCGGAGTTGACAGCTCTGTTGCTGCATACCTTTTAAAAGAACAAGGTTACGAAGTAATAGGCGTAACAATGAAACATTTTGATGATGAAGATGAAGACTATATTGAAAGAGAAGGTGGATGTTGTTCTCTTTCATCAGTAGAAGATGCAAGAAGAGTTGCCGATAAACTAGGAATACCTTTTTATGTTCTTAATTTTAAGGATTCGTTTAAAGAAAAGGTAATAGATTATTTTGTACAAGAGTATATGGAAGGAAAAACACCTAATCCATGTATTGCGTGCAATAAACATATAAAGTTTGATGAATTTCTAAGAAGAGCAAAAGGAATTGGAGCTGATTATGTAGCTACAGGACATTATGCTAAAATAGAAAAAAATGAAGATAGTAGATATCTTTTAATAAAAGCAGATGATGATAAGAAAGATCAAACATATGCTTTATATAATTTCACGCAAGAACAATTGAGTCAAACATTAATGCCTTGTGGGGATTATACTAAGGATAAAATAAGAGAAATAGCTAAAGAAATTGGTCTTGCAGTTCACAATAAAAAAGACAGTGAAGAAATATGCTTTATACCTGATAATAATCATGGTAAATACATTTTAAATGCTAGACCAAATCAAGTGAGAGAAGGAAACTTTGTTGATAAGAATGGTAATATATTAGGCAAACATAAAGGTATAGTTTATTATACAATAGGTCAAAGAAAAGGCTTAGGCTTAGCACTAGGTACTCCTATTTTTGTTACTGATATAAATCCAAGAACTAATGAAGTTGTTATAGGACCAGAAGAAGATGTCTTTAAAACTGATTTAGTTGCAAAGGATGTTAATTTTATTCCTTTTGATTCTCTTAATAAAGAAATAACTGTATTTGCTAAAGTTAGATATCAAGCAAAACCTTCTGAAGCAATAATATCACCACTTACAGATGGAAGAGTTAAAGTTTCTTTTAAGGAAAAGCAAAGAGCTATAACTAAAGGTCAATCAGTTGTATTTTATGATGGAAACGTCGTTGTTGGTGGCGGAATAATAGAAGAAATTATATAAATAAAAAATTCTCATATGTATATATGAGAATTTTTTTTTGTCTTTAGGAGATAATATAGTTATTCTATATAGAAGGGAGAAACTTATGTTAAAGAGTAAGGATTTCTATCTACTAAAAGTTTATGACGTAAGGGGGAAGTACCTAGGTGTTGTAGATGATATATATATTGATTTTCATAAAGGTAAAGTAGTAGGCTTTTTTGTTTCTAATTATCTTCTATTTAGTAAGAAAAATTTTGTTAGAAGCAGTGATATTATTTCTTTAGAAGAAGTAATGATTGTAAAAGAATTAAACGAAAAAGAGGGATTATCTTTTAAAAGCATAAAAGACATGGATATAAAAGATAAAAATAACATAATGAGAGGTGTATTAGAAGATGTGATAATTGAAAAAAAAGATTTATCAATAAAAGGGTTAGTTATGAGTTCAGGGATATTTGATAGGATGATAAAAGGAAAAGAAATACTATTATTAAAGGATTGTTTATTAGGGGAAGATTTTATTTTATATTATGGAAGTGATGAGGTTAGACTTCAAAGTTTACCTCGTAAGAGGAAAACATGTTGATATATAAAAAGTATAAAAAGATTATAAATTCAATCTTAGTAATCCTATCAATTTTATTAATTCTAATTTTGTATATAAGAATCAAGACGATAAGTAGCATAGTAAACATTATTTTTATAGGATTTATACTTGCTTATGCATTAAAGCCTCTTAGGGATACTATAAGCGAGAAGTTTAAACTAAGTAAAAAAATATCATCAATTTCAATAATATTAACTATATTTTTAGGTTTGATATTACTTTCGTATATAGTTATTCCGTCTATAATAAGGGAAAGCTATAATATTGGATATATATTAGATAATATAGATGAGTATGTTAAGAATATCGTATATAAATTAAATTTGAATGATATATCTTTTTTTGAATCTATATATAATCAAATAAGTGAAGAAGTAAATATATTTTTTAGTAAAGTTACTGATAATTTATTAGAAAACTTGATGGTTTGTTTTGAAAGTTTAGTGTCGCTTGCTATTGTACCGATAGTAACATATTATTTTTTGGTTGATGGAGATTTAATTTATAATAAGCTTTTATTAATATTACCGACAGAAAAAAGAATAATTGCTAAAAGGGTTATTAGCCATATAGATAAAGTTTTATCAAGATACATAATAAGTCAATTGTTATTATCATTAATTATAGGAGCATTAACTTTTATAGTTCTTGTAATAATAGATGTAAAATTTGCTTTAATACTTGGCATATTTAATGGCATATTAAATATAGTACCTTATTTTGGCCCTATAATAGGTGGGGTACCAGCTATATTTGTAGCTCTTATGGAATCACCTAATAAAGCATTATGGACGCTTATAGCAATATTTTTAATACAACAAATAGAGGGAAATATATTGTCACCTAAAATAACAGGGGATAGCACTAATATGCACCCGATTATAATTATAATTTTATTATTAGTAGGAGAAAAGCTAGGTGGACTTATAGGAATGATAGTTGCAGTTCCTATAGGAGTTATAGTTAAAGTAATATATGATGATATCAATGATTATTTGTTTTAAATAAAATAATTGACATATTTTAATAAATAAACTATAATTTCATTGAAATATAAGAAAATTTAATATTTAGCGTTGATAAGAATGAGTAAATATAGAGTATGTATTCAGAGAGGAAGTGGATGGTGAAAACTTCTTACATTATATATTGAAGCTATCTTGGAGCTATATTATCTAAGTGATGTATTTTTAATACATAATTAGGGTGGTACCGCGGAATTTATGTTTTCGTCCCTTTTTTATAGGGATGGAAACTTTTTTTATTATAAAAAACTATACAGTAAACAAATGGAGGTAATAGATATGAAGTTCATAGGAACAAACGAGCTTAGAGAAGCTTATTTGAAGTTTTTTGAATCAAAAGATCACTTAAGATTAGAGAGTTTCCCTCTAGTCCCTAAAAATGATAAATCATTATTATTAATAAATGCAGGTATGGCACCTCTTAAACCATATTTTACTGGATTACAGGAGCCGCCAAGAAAAAGAATAACTACTTGTCAAAAGTGTATAAGAACAGGGGATATAGAAAACGTAGGTAAAACATCAAGACATGGTACCTTCTTTGAAATGCTTGGGAATTTCTCATTTGGAGATTATTTTAAAGAAGAAATTATTCCTTGGGCCTGGGAATTCATAACTGAAACTCTTCAAATTCCAAAAGATAAATTGTATGTAACAATATATTTAGAAGATGATGAAGCTTATGATATTTGGTGTAAAAAGACAGATGTAGATCCAAAGAGAATATTTAGACTTGGAAAAGATGATAACTTCTGGGAAATAGGTGTTGGACCATGTGGACCATGTACAGAAATTCATTATGATAGAGGCGAAGGAGTAATCACAAATGTAGAGGACTTCGTAAAAGCAAGTGATGAAGATAGAGTAGTTGAATTTTGGAATCTTGTATTTACACAATTTGATAAGGATGAAGAAGGAAATTACAATAGATTAGCAAACCCTAATATAGATACAGGTATGGGGCTTGAAAGAATTGCTACTATAATGCAAGGTGTAGATAATATATTTGAAATAGATACAGTTAAAAATATACTACAAAAAGTATCAGAACTTTCAGGTGTAAAATATGGAGAAGATAAGCTTAAGGATATTTCTTTAAGAATAATTACAGATCACGTTAAATCAGTTACTATGCTTATTTCAGATGGAGTTCAGCCAAGTAATGAAGGTAGGGGATATGTATTAAGAAGACTTTTAAGAAGAGCTGCAAGACATGGAAGATTACTTGGAATTAAAGGATTATTCTTAACTGATATAGTTGAATCAGTAGTTGAAAACTATAGTGGGGCTTATCCAATGCTTATAGAAAGTAAAGAATATATTGAAAGAATTGTTTCATTAGAAGAAGAAAGATTTAATGAAACAATAGATTCAGGAATGAATATCTTAAATGATTATATTGAAGAAATGGAAGCTTCTAATGAAAAAACGTTAAAAGGTGAAAAAGCATTTAAATTGTATGATACTTACGGATTCCCAATTGAGTTAACAGAAGAAATTTTAGAAGAAAAAGGTATGAATGTTGACCATGAAGCATTTAGAAAAGAAATGGATGAGCAAAGACAAAGAGCTAGAAGTGCAAGAGGAGAATCATCATATATGGGAAGTGATGAAAATCCAATTAATAAGATAGATGCATCTATAAATACTGAATTTATTGGATATGATAATATTGAAGTAAACTCAAAAATATTAGTTTTATCTAATGATAATAATTTTGTAGATGAATTATCAAAAGATGAAAAAGGTTATATAGTAACTGACAAAACACCATTTTACGCTGAAATGGGTGGTCAAGTAGGAGATAAAGGTATTATAAAAACAACTTCTGGAGAAGCATATGTTTATGATACAAAGAAAAATGTTGGCGGGAAAACTATCCATTATGTTAAAGTTGTAGAAGGTACAATAAAAGTAAATGAAGAGGCAAATCTTAAAATAGATATTTTAAGAAGAAATAATATAGCTAAGAATCATACTGCAACACATATGTTACATGAGGCTTTAAAACAAGTTGTAGGTAAGCATGTTAATCAAGCAGGTTCATATGTTGATGATGAAAGATTAAGATTTGACTTTGCTCACTTCCAAGGGTTAACAGAAGAAGAAATAGAAAAGATAGAAGAGTTAGTTAACCAAAAGATAATGGAAGTATTTAATGTTGATACAAATCTTATGACTTTAGATGAAGCAAAAGAATCAGGTGCAATGGCTTTATTTGATGATAAATACGGCGATAAGGTTAGGGTTGTAAGTGTTGGAGAATTCTCAAAGGAACTTTGTGGAGGTACTCACGTTAATAACTCAGGAGAAATTGGATTATTTAAAATAATAAATGAAGCAGGTGTTGCTGCAGGTATAAGAAGAATAGAGGCTGTATCAGGACTAAATGCAATAAAATATATGGAAGAAAAACAAAGACTTTTAAAAGAAGCATGCAGTGCTTTAAAATGTAGTGAAAAAGATGTATTAAAGAAGATAGCTTCACAAGGTGCTGAAATTAAAGAAAAAGAAAAGGAAATTTCAGAGCTTAAGAGTAAATTAACATCAGGTGTTGAAGATGATATTCTATCTTCTGTTAAAGAAGTAAATGGCATAAAAGTAGTAGCTTATGGTTTAGAAGGAATAGATGGAAATGCATTAAGAGACTTAGGTGATAAAATGAGAAGTAAACTTTCAAGCGGAGTTGTTGTCTTATTAAGTAATGTAGGTGGAAAAGTTAATGTGGTTTCTATGGCTACTAAGGATGTTTTAGAAAAAGGTATTCATTGTGGAAAGATAATTAAAGAAGTTGCAGCAGTAGTTGGCGGAGGTGGCGGTGGAAGACCGGACATGGCTCAAGCTGGTGGTAAGAATCCAGAAAATATAAAGTCTGCAATAGAAAAAACGTACTTAGTAGTAGAATCTTTAATAAAATAATCTTTAGCAAAATAGTGTACTTTTATAATTATATGGTTTATAATATAATTAAATTAAGTAAACCCATGTATAGAATTTTAAATATATGAGATAATATTATTAGGGATACTGTTAAACTAAATATAAGTAAGGGGGTGAGCTGCGAATAGCAGCAGTTGTATGAATAATAACTTAGATCAAACAATGCAATTTAATTTAAACATCAACAAAGAGGACTTGACAAAGTCAATATTAACAGATGTTTACAATGCGTTACAGGAGAAAGGTTATAATCCGATCAACCAATTAGTTGGATATCTTATTTCAGGGGACCCTTCTTACATCACAAGCTACAACGGAGCAAGAGCTTTACTAAGAAAACTTGAAAGAGATGAAATTCTTGAGGAAGTTATAAAATCTTATTTAGAAATAAAATAAAGAGTGCCCGTTTAATCGGGCACTCTTTAATGTTTAAGGAGATAAATATGAGAATTCTAGGTTTAGATGTAGGATCTAAAACTATAGGTGTTGCTATAAGTGATCCATTAGGATGGACTGCGCAGGGAATTACTACGATAAGAAGAAGCAAAAAAGAGCAAGATATAGAAGAAATAAAGAAGTTATGTAAAGAATATTCTGTTGAAACTATAGTTATAGGATTACCTAAAAATATGAATGGAACTATAGGTGAATCAGGAGAAAGAGTACTAGAACTTTCGGAAATTATAAAAGAAGCTACAGGTATAAAAGTTGAGATGTGGGATGAGAGACTTACTACGGTAGCAGCTCATAAAGCTATGCTTGAAGCAGATCTATCAAGGGGAAAAAGAAAGAAAATAGTTGATAAAATAGCCGCTACATATATACTACAAGGATATTTAGATAGGCTTAGTATGAAATAATTAATTCATTTCCAATTGAAAATTATTATTGACAACCGTTAAGGTAAAAATTACAATTATAAAAAAAGGAGAAAAAATTATGGATAAGGATTTAAAACAATTAGAATTATATGATGAAGATGGAAAATTAGTAAAGTTAAATGTTGTTGCATTTTTTGATATGGTAAACCCAGATACAGAAGAAAAAAGTGAATATGTTATAGTTTATGATGATGATTATACTGAAGATGATATATTTGCTTTAAAGGTAGGGATAGATGAAGACGGAGATGATCTATTAATACCTATAGATGATGAAGTAGAATTAGCAGCGGTTCAAGAAGCTTATGACACTATTTTCGCTGATGAAGAATAAGATTAACTAAGAATAAAATCTAACTAAGAATAAAGGAAAGGGGTGTTGTTTGTGGAACAATCAAATAGTATAGATTTTAATGTTTTAAAAGAAGATTTAAAACAAAAAGGGTATAAATTGACGCCTCAAAGAAGAGCTATAGTTGACACTATTATAGATAAAGAAGGAGAACATTTAACTGCAGAAGAAATTTATGATGAAGTTAAAAAAAGTTGTCCTGAAATTGGTTTAGCTACAGTATATAGAACTATAATTTTATTAGAAGAATTAGGTGTAATATGTAAGCTAGATTTAAATGATGGTTGTAGCAGATATGAATTAGTTCGTAAAGATGAGGGGCATAGACACCATCACTTAGTTTGTAACGAATGTAAAAGTGTTATTGAAGTTCAAGATGATTTACTAGACGAACTTGAAGAAGAAGTTGAAAGATCATATGGATTTAAAATTTTAGACCATAGTGTTAAATTCTTTGGGCTTTGTAGAAAATGCCAAAGTAAGATGGATAACAATAAATAAGATAAATAAGGGAACTCCTCTCTATTGAGACGACAACCTTTGTAATACATATTTTAGGAAGAAGGAGGGGACATATTGAAAAACGAGAAGGCAAAAGTTAAGATTATTCCTTTAGGTGGGATAAATGAAATAGGTAAAAATATAACTGCAATAGAATATAAAAATGATATAGTAGTTATAGATTGCGGCTTAAAATTTCCAGATGAAGATATGTTCGGTATTGATTTAGTAATACCAGATATTAGTTATTTATTAAAAAATAAAGATAAGATAAGAGGAATATTTTTAACTCATTGGCATGAGGACCATATAGGTGCATTACCTTATGTTTTAAGACAATTAGATGTACCTGTATATGGAACAAAGTTAACTCTTGGAATTGTTGAAACTAAGCTTAAGGAGCACGGATTGTTAAGTTCAACAGAATTAATAAGAGTTAAGCCAAGAGATGTAATTAAATTAAACTCAGTTTCAGTAGAGTTTATAAAAACAAACCATTCTATTGCAGATTCAGTTGCAATAGCAATACACACTCCACTAGGAGTAGTTTTACACACAGGAGATTTTAAAATCGACTACACTCCTATAGATGGAGAACCAATGGACTTTGCAAGATTTGCTGAAATTGGTAAAAGAGGTGTATTGGCAATGATGGCTGATTCAACAAATGTTGAAAAGCCGGGATACACTATGTCTGAAAAAGTAGTAGGTGAAAGTTTTGCAAGATTATTCTCAAAAGCAAAGGGAAGAATAATTGTTGCGACATTTGCATCAAATGTACACAGAATACAACAAATAATTGATGCAGCAAGTATGCATGGAAGAAAAGTTGCAGTATCAGGAAGAAGTATGGAAAATATAGTAGCTGTTGCTGCAGAACTTGGATATTTAGAATTTGAAAAAGATATTCTAGTAAGCATAGATCAAATCAATAAATATACAAATGACAAGGTAGTAATTATAACTACAGGTAGTCAAGGTGAACCTATGTCAGCACTTGCAAGAATGGCAAGTTCAGAGCATAGAAAAGTTAACATTGTAGAAGGCGATACTGTAATAATTTCTGCAACACCAATCCCTGGAAATGAAAAATTGGTTTCTAAGGTTATAAATCAATTATTCCAAAAGGGAGCTGAGGTTATATATAAATCATTAGCTGAAATTCATGTATCTGGGCATGCATGTCAAGAAGAATTGAAGTTAATGCAATGTTTAGTGAAACCTAAGTTCTTTATACCAGTTCATGGTGAATATAGACATTTAAAGCAACATGGAGAGCTAGCAATATCTTTAGGTATGCCAGAAGAAAATGTTATAATTCCTGAAAATGGCGGTGTCATAGAAGTTAATAGAAGTACTATTAAAAGAAATGGTTCTGTAAATTCAGGTCAAGTGTTTGTTGATGGATTAGGAGTTGGAGACGTTGGAAATATTGTTTTAAGAGATAGAAAGCATTTATCTCAAGATGGTATTCTAACTGTTGTAGTAACTTTATCAAAAGAAAACAACTCAGTTATTGCAGGGCCAGATATAATATCTAGAGGATTTGTTTATGTTAGGGAGTCAGAAGGATTAATGGACGAGGCTAAGGAAATAGTTAAAGATGCTCTAAGACAGTGTGAAGAAAATAATATAACTGATTGGGCAAGCTTAAAGTCTAAAGTAAGAGATGAACTAAGAGGCTATCTATATGAAAAAACAAAAAGAAAACCTATGATATTACCAATAATAATGGAAATATAATCTGTAAGGTTGACATTTTGCAATAATAATCTTAGAATGGAATATAGTCTAAGATATAAATTTAAAAAAAATTGGATACAGGTGTATCCAATTTTATTTTGGGAAAAATAAGTTATAGGTTTACATTATGAAATATACTGGAGGAAATTAAATGAATTTAATAAGTAGAGATGATATAAGAAATATAGCTATAATAGCTCACGTTGACCATGGTAAGACTACACTTGTAGATGCCTTATTAAAAGAAAGTCACGTTTTTAGAAATAATGAAAAAGTAGAAGAAAGAGTCATGGACTCAAATGATTTAGAAAAAGAAAGAGGAATTACAATTCTTTCTAAGAATACAGCTATTATGTACAATGGAGTTAAAATAAATGTAGTAGATACTCCAGGGCATGCTGACTTCGGTGGAGAAGTTGAACGTGTACTTAAAATGGTGGATTCTGTTTTATTAGTAGTTGATTCCTATGAAGGGCCAATGCCTCAAACTAAATTTGTTTTAAAGAAGGCATTAGAGCTTGGATTACAACCAATTGTTGTTATAAATAAAATAGACAAACCAAATGCAAGACCAGAAGAAGTAATTGATGAAGTATTTGAATTATTCTTAGAGCTTGGTGCTGATGATGAACAATTAGATTTCCAAATTATTTATGCATCTGCAAGAGAAGGATTTGCAAGATATAATGTTGAAGATACAAATACTGATATGGTTCCATTATTTGAAACTATATTAGAAAATGTAGAAGCTCCAAAGGGATATATAGATGGACCATTCCAAATGCTTGTAACTACACTAGATACAAATGAATATGTAGGAAGAATAGCTATTGGTAAAATACATAGAGGTTCTGTTAAAAAGAACCAACAAGTTGCTTTAGTAAGAAGAGATGGAAGCACATCAAACTATAGAGTTTCAAGTATATTTACATACAATGGATTAAATAGAGAAGATGCACAAGAAGCTTCTCTTGGAGATATAATTGCTTTAAGTGGTATTCCAGATTGTAATATAGGTGAAACCATAGCAGATGCACAAGAGCCAGAAGCTCTACCATTTGTTGAAATAGATGAACCAACATTAAGCATGAACTTTATGGTTAATGATTCTCCTTTTGCTGGTAGAGAAGGTGAATTTGTTACATCAAGACATTTAAGAGATAGATTATTAAAGGAATTAGAAACAAACGTAAGTTTAAGAGTTAATGAAATATCTTCAGATTGCTTTGAAGTTTCAGGAAGAGGAGAACTACACTTATCTATTCTTATTGAAACTATGAGAAGAGAAGGATATGAGTTCCAAGTTTCAAAAGCTAATGTTATTTTTAAAGAAGAAAATGGTAAGAAGCTAGAGCCTATGGAATACTTAACTATAGATGTTCCAGAAGAATTTATGGGACCTGTTATGGAAAAGTTAGGACCAAGAAAGGCTGAAATGGTTAATATGACTTCAGCAGTTAATGGTTATACAAGATTAGAATTCATTGTGCCTGCAAGAGGATTAATTGGATTTAGAAACGAATTTATGACTGATACAAAAGGTAATGGTATAATGAACCATGTATTCCATGGATATGATAAATATAAAGGCGAAATTCCAGGAAGAAGCAGAGGATCAATATGTTCATTTGAAGATGGAGATGCAATAACTTATGGACTATTCAATGCACAAGAAAGAGGAACATTATTCATAGGAGCTGGAGTACCTGTATATCAAGGTATGATAGTTGGGGAATGTTCAAGAGCAGAAGATATTGATATAAATATATGTAAAGGTAAGAAGTTAACTAATACTAGAGCTTCAGGATCAGATGACTCACTTAAGTTAACTCCTCCAAGACAAATGACATTAGAACAATGTCTTGAATTTATTAATGCTGATGAATTAGTTGAAGTTACACCTGAAAATATAAGAATGAGAAAAAGCGTATTAGATGCAGCTGAAAGAAGAAGAATAACAAGTAGAAGTAAAAAATAATAAATGAAATAAAATATCTTTATAAGTATAAAAAAAAGTATTATAATAAAGTAAATAGCCATAATAGGCTATTTACTTTATATGTAGGGGGTTTTTATGAGAAAATCGAAATCCAAAACAATTCCTATAATAATAATTTTAATACTAATTATAAGTTGTTTCGTTTTATTTAAAAGAGTATTAAATAAACCATTAAACACTTCAGAAGACATAGTTATCAATGTACAAGAAGGGGATAGTTTTTATAGTATAATAAATACTTTATCAAAAGAAAATAAAATAAAAAATTTATCACTTATAAAATTATTTGTTAAGATCTCAAGGAAAAATATAGATGTAAAACCAGGTGAATATGTTTTACAGAAAGATTTAAATGTTAATGAATTAATTAATACATTAACAAGTGAATCATCATTGAATATTGTGAAGTTTACAGTTCCTGAAGGATATACAATAGATGATATAAGTGAAAAATTAGAAAAAGAAGGAATCTGTAGTAAAGAAGATTTTATTAAAGCTATAAAAGAGTATGAGTTGCCATCGTTTGTAAACATAAATAGTGAAAAAAGATATAATTTAGAGGGATATTTATTTCCAGATACATACTTAATAAAAGTTGGAGAAACACCTAAAGAAATAATTACAAAAATGGTTGCAAGATTTAAAGAAATGCTTAATGAAGCAATCAAAGAAGTAAATACTACTGTTAAAGATGAAGATATAGAAACTGTTGTTACTATAGCATCTATGATAGAAAAAGAAGCTAGGATTGATTCAGAAAGACCTGTTATTGCATCTGTCATAGTTAATAGACTAAATATTGACATGATGTTACAAATAGATGCAACCGTAATATATGCATTAGGTGAACATGTTGATACGGTGTTATACAGTCATTTAGAAACAAATTCTCCATACAATACATATAAAAATTATGGATTGCCTGTTGGACCAATATCTAATCCAGGCTTAGAATCTATAAAAGCAGCACTTAAACCTGAGCAAACAGATTACTTATTTTATGTTTTACAAAATGATAAAACACATTACTTTACTAATAATTATGAAGATTTTATAAAAAAACAAAATGATCTTGGATATTAAGATAAAAACTTAAGGCTATAATTTACAGTGCCTATTCGGAGGAGTAACATGAGTGGAATAACCCATGATTATATGGAAGAATATATAAGAAGCTTAATACCTAAAGCTTGTGATAAATACAAAGAATTAGAGGACTTTGCTAGAGAAAATAAAGTTCCAATAGCACAAAAAGAAACAGCTAAATTTTTAGAGTTTATGGTTAGTATGAAAAGACCTTTAAGAATTTTAGAACTTGGAACAGCTATAGGATATTCAGCGATTTTGATGTATGAAGCATCAGGAACAAAACCAACTATTACTACTATAGAACGTGATGAAAATATGATAAAATATGCTAGGGAAAATTTCGAAAAACATAATCTTCAAGAAAAAATAGAGATTAAAGAAGGAGATTGCCTAGAAATTTTAGAAGATTTAAATGAACCATATGATTTAATATTTATGGATGCTGGAAAGGGTCACTACAATCATTTTTTACCACATTGTTTAAGGTTGTTAAAAGATGATGGAGTTATAGTAGCAGATAATGTTTTGTTTAGAGGGATGGTTGCATCTAATGAATTAGTAAAAAGACGAAAAATAACAATAGTAAAAAGAATGAGAGAATATTTAGAATTAGTATCTAATGATAAAGATTTAATTACTTCTGTAATACCAATGGGGGATGGAATTGCAGTGACTAAAAGGAGGTAAAAATATGATTAAACCAGAAATTTTAGCACCAGCAGGGAGCCTAGAAAAATTAAAAATTGCAATAGACTTTGGAGCCGATGCAGTATATATAGGTGGAGGAAGACTTAATTTAAGAGCTTTTTCAGATAACTTCACTAATGAAGAAATGGCAGAAGGAGTAAAGTACTGTCATGACAGAGGAAAAAAATTATATGTAACAATGAATGTATTTCCAAGAAATCATGACTTAAAGGGTGTAGAAGAGTATATCAAGGGATTATACGATTTAGGAATAGATGCAATTATAGCTGCTGATCCATCAATAGTAATGGCAGCAAAAATAGCAGCACCAGATTTAGAAATACATTTAAGTACTCAAGCAAATACAGTTAACTGGATGGCGACTAAGTTTTGGTATGAACAAGGCGTTAAGAGAGTGGTTTTAGCTAGAGAATTAACTCTAAATGAAATTAATGTTATAAAAGAAAATATTCCAGAAGATTGTGAATTAGAAGTATTTATACATGGATCAATGTGTATTGCATATTCTGGAAGATGTCTTATTTCAAATTATATGTTAGGAAGAGATGCTAACAAGGGAATATGCTCAAATGCTTGTAGATATAAGTATTATTTAGTTGAAGAAACTAGACCAGGTGAATATTATCCAGTTGTAGAAGATGATAATGGCACATATATAATGAATTCAAAAGATTTATGTATGATAAAACATATACCTGAGCTTATTAAGAGTGGTATTCATTCATTAAAAATAGAAGGTAGAATGAAGAGTGAATTTTATGTAGCTTCAGTAGTTAAAGCTTATAGAGAAGCTGTTGATTCATATATGGCAAATCCTGAGGGTTATGAGTTTAAACAAGAATGGATGGATACATTATTAAAAATAAGTCATAGACAATATCATACAGGTTTCTTCTTTGGAAAAACTGGAGAACAAAATTATGATGTGTCATCTTATGTTAGAGATTATGATATAGTAGGTATCGTTCAAAGTTATGATCCTGAAACAAAAGAAGCAACTATTCTTCAAAAAAATAGAGTTTTTGAAGGTGATGTAGTTGAAGTTTTAAGAGCTCATACACCTAATTTCAATGTAAAACTTGATGAAATGTTTGATGTGGAGAAAAAAGTTAAAACTAATGTTGCTAATAGAGCGCATATGGTATTTAAAGCTAAAGTGGAAACTCCATTAAAAGAAAAAGATATGTTAATTAAAGGAAAGAAAGTTTTAGAGCTGTAGACATAAGAAGGAGGAACTATAATGAAAAAGCCAATCTTAATTGGAATAACTGGTGGAACAGGATCGGGTAAAAGTAGCATTGCAGACGCCATATATTCAAGTTTTTCTAATGAATGTATAGCAATGATACAGCAAGATATGTATTATAAAGATCAAAGTCATTTATCTATGGAAGAAAGGGTTAAAACAAATTATGATCATCCAAGAGCGTTTGATAATGATTTGCTAATCAAACATTTAAGCGATTTAATTAATGGAATTGCTATCAACAAGCCTATTTATGATTTTTCAAATCATAATAGAGCTAAAGAAACAGTAAGAATAGATCCTAAAGATATTATAATCGTTGAAGGTATATTAGTATTAGAAGATGAAAGACTTAGAGAGTTGTTAGATATAAAGGTATATGTTGATACTGATGCTGATATAAGAATCCTTAGAAGATTAATTAGAGATATTAATGAAAGAGGAAGAACTGTAGATTCAGTTGTTAGTCAGTATTTAGATGTTGTTAGACCTATGCATATGCAATTTACGGAGCCAACAAAAAGATACGCAGATATTATAGTTCCAGAAGGTGGACAGAATAAAGTTGCAATTGATATACTTGTAACTAAAATAAAAGATATTATAAAATAGAAAAAAATGTATAAAAGACACCTCCAAAGGCTAGAATTAAGCCTAGGGAGGTGTTTTTTTATAATGAATAAAAATAGAGCTGATTTAAAGAGAATTGTAATAATAACGGGGAGTTACTTAATAATTATATCTTTATTGGTTGTTAGATTATATTTTCTTCAGATGCATCCATCATCAAATGTTTCGGGGCAAATGAAAAATTATCAAGCTGAAAATCTATCTCAGATGAAATATAGAATTTTTGATACCAATGGGAAAGATATGATGGACTATAATAAAAAATACATAGTTATATTGGATACTAAGCCTTTTATGCTTAATAATTACGAAGAGACACTGGAAGATTTAATGGCCTTAAATTTTATCATGAAATCTGAAGAACCTGATTTTAATTATTCGGATGTTATGAAAAATGATGGTAAAATATACTATACTGTTAGTGAAGAAACTTTTAATAAAGTAAATAAATTAAAAAATATAAAAGGGATATATACCTATACATATGACGAAGTTGATACTAAGGAAGCTTGGAAGACAAGTAACTTTTTAGCTAATATAGCTGATGAAAATGTTATTGAAAACTCACTAGAATATGATTTGAATTCTTATATAAAAAATAATACTTATCCAGAAGCTAAATTTTATTTGGATGAAAAAGCTGTTTATGGAGATGGAGAGCTTACTTTAGAAAACAATAATAATATTAAATTAACTGTAGATGAAACCTGGGAGGATAAGGTTAGAGAAGTGCTTAAAAAAGAAAATTATGCATTTTTAAAAAATATTGGCGTAGTGGTATCTGAAGTAGAAACAGGAAAAATAAAAGCTATGGTTCAAAAGGATGAAACTCAAGCAAATGTAAATTTAGGGATAGAGCAATTAGGTTATGAGCCGGGGTCAATATTTAAGGTAATAACAGAAACAGTTGCATTAGATAAAGGTATTATTAGTCCAACTGATGTTTTTTCTTGTACTGGTGAGATCTGTAGCAAGGATGGTAAACCTTATGGTCATGGGGATTTATCAGTAGAAGATGCATTGAAAATATCATGTAATGATGTTTTTGCAAAAGTAGGAGCAAAAGTCGGTTATAATGAAATGATGACTTACTTAGAAAAAATGGGACTATTTAAGCCGGTCTTTAATATAAAAGGTGAAAATAGAAATGAAGCTTCAGGAGTAAAACCTACTGTAGAAAATAGTATGAATAATATTTCAATAGGCCAGACTATAATGGTTACTCCAGTACAAATGGCTGGATTATATAATACAGTAGTCAATGATGGAGTTTATATAAAGCCTACTATAGTTGAGTCAATAGTGGATGATAATGATAATATTGTAAAAGAATTTAAAGAAGAGCAAGTAAGGGTGTTTAGTCAAACAGCTGCAAGACTAGCTCAGGAAACAATGTCAAAAGTAATTTGGGAAGGTTCAGGGTTTGAAGCTAAAGTAGAAGGAGTTAATATTGGAGGAAAAACTGGTACATCAACAGGAAATGGGGGTACTAACCATGGGTGGTTTGCTGGATATTTTGAAATGGATGGCAAAAAGTATACTATAGTAGTTATTGCACCTAATATTGGAGAAAAACATCCTGATGGAAGAGAACTTGGTGGAGGAAATACTGGAGCTCCTATCTTTAGAGATATAGTTACATCATTAACTAAGAAATAAGAATACTTAATTTTAAAAAGAAAATATAAAATTATTATAAATAATAAAAACTGTCATAAAATCTGTATTGATGTTATGACAGTTTTTATTTTGTGAGATAGTATGAATTTTATGATTAATTATAGTTAGTTATAAAAACCTAATAATAATAATATATCTAATATAAAATTACTAAAAAAATATTCCAACTTTATTTTAAGAAACACAAGCAATATTTTCGGATTTCATCATATTATATAATAAGCACTACGAGGAGGAAGTTCTGTGTTTTTTTTATCTAATATTATAGAGCTGTTATGTAATTCTGTATTTTTAACAGGTTATATTTCAGGCAATAATACATTTCCAAAACCACTTGATGAAGAAGAAGAAGAGCAATATTTAAAACTTTTAAAAAATGGGGACAAAGAAGCAAAAAGCATATTAATAGAAAGGAATCTTAGATTAGTAGCACATATAGTAAAGAAATATAATTTTCCCAATAAAGATATTGATGAACTAATATCTATAGGAACTGTTGGACTTATAAAAGCAATAGATTCATTTGATGCATCAAAAGGAACTAGATTAGCTACTTATGCATCAAGATGTATAGAAAATGAGATATTAATGCTTTTTAGAAATAACAAAAAACAAAAAAATGAAGTATATTTACAGGATCCTATTGGAGTTGATAAAGAAGGAAATGAAATTTGCTTAATTGATGTATTAAGTAGCGAAAAAGACTCTGTTTTAGAAAAAGTTGAAAGTAATCTTCAAATTAAGCAATTATATAATAAAATATGTGTTTCATTAAGCGAAAGAGAAGGAGAAATTGTAAAGATGAGGTATGGACTTATTGATGGTAGGTGCAGGACTCAAAGGGAAATAGCAGCATTATTAGGTATTTCAAGATCATATGTTTCAAGAATTGAAAAGAAAGCTTTAAAAAAGCTGAAAAAAGAGTTATCAACAAAATAACATTATAAACATATATATCCTACGTTGAAATATTATGTAATATAAAGAAGGAATATAGAAAGTTTTATCGAATAAAATAAGATAGACATAATCTAGCAACATGGAGGATATAGAATAATGTATGTGTTGAATGATTTATTAAATGAGACAATAGAAAAAGGTGCATCAGATTTACATTTGACAGTTGGATTACCTCCAACTATAAGAGTTAATGGAAGTTTGATTAAATTAGGAACTGAAAAACTAATGCCAAGTGCATTAAGGGATTTTTCAAAAGAAATATTGGGAGAAAATTTTGAATTATATAATAAAACAGGTGAAATGGATACATCATATTCTATTTCCGGGACGGGAAGGTTTAGAGTAAATATATTTAAACAAAGAAATAGCGATGCTATTGCTATTAGAGTAATTGCATTAAAAATACCGAGTTTAGATGAATTAAAGCATCCTAAAGTAATAAAGGATATAATTCAAAAGCAAAGAGGATTAGTATTAGTTACTGGACCAACAGGAAGTGGTAAAAGTACAACATTAGCGGCCATGATAAATGAAATAAATAATACAAGAGAGGCTCATATTATAACATTAGAAGATCCAATAGAATACCTTCACAAGCATAATAATTGCATAATAAATCAAAGAGAAATAGGAAAAGATAGCAAGAGTTATCAAAGTGCACTAAGAGCTATTTTAAGAGAAGATCCAGATGTTATACTTGTAGGGGAGATGAGAGACCTAGAAACTATTTCAATTGCAATAACTGCAGCTGAAACAGGTCATTTAGTATTCTCCACGCTACATACAATAGGAGCTGCTAAAACTATCGATAGAATTATAGATGTTTTTCCACCGCATCAGCAACAACAAATAAGAGTACAATTAGCAGCTGTATTACAAGGTGTTGTATCTCAGCAATTAGTACCAGTTGAAGATAATAAAGGGAGAGTTGCTGCTTTAGAAATAATGACTACAACACCAGGCATTCAAAATCTAATTAGAGAAGGTAAGACACATCAAATAGAATCAGCAATTCAAACAGGTGGAAAATATGGAATGAAAACTATGGATATGGCATTAGCAGAATTATATAAAAAGGGTATCATAAGTGGAGAAACTGCATTAACATATTCAGTTGATAGAGAGACTATAAAAAGAATAATGATGTTATAAGAAGTTGTATCAAAATAAATTTTGATATTAGCAAATAAAAAGGGGAGTTCTAATTGGAGCTTCCCTTTTAGCATATATAAATAATAGATAAAAATTTCTATCTAGGTTTAAAATGTCTTTAAGTAAGTAAAATCAATGGTTCAAAAGGGGCTAACGAAACGCGAGACCCTTTTGAAAAATAAGAGATTAACTTTTTTAAGGAAATAAAGTTTACTTGAAATTGAATAAATTAAATTTTATATTAAATGGATTTCTAAGGCAGCACTTTTTATAAATTTATAAAATAACACAACTTATTAGAGGAAATTTAGAATCTTTGTTGAATATAAGATTATAAATGTTTTTTTATATATTTTAAATGTATTTAACAATAGATAATAAGAAAATCTTATTATACATAGATAAAGGGAGTGTTATTAAAAAAAGTACGTATGATTTTTTTAAAAATAATCATAATATTGACTAAAAGGTTGAGTTATTTCATTGTAGATGATAAAATATAATTGAATTTTATTAAATTTAATTATAAAAATTATGGTTATAATTATAAAACTAAATAAAATTTACATTAGTTTCTAAATTTTAATAGTAATTAAAAAGAATATAAGTAAAGAAATACAAGTCAAAGCCCAAGAATATACATTTATTGCCTTTAAGTAACAAAATTTTTCTTGTTTAGGATATTAAAGTATTGTTAAAAAGGTACAGTATGATGTAAAATTAATATATGAAGATATATTATTATTGAATTTGAGATTAGTAAATGAATTAAGAGAAGAAACAAAGTAGAAAAATTACTAGTATATATTTTCTAAAGGAGGAATTATTTTGTTAGATTTCGAAGTAGATATGCAAGAGTTAACCAATATTAAGGTAATTGGTTGCGGAGGCGGCGGAGGAAATGCCGTTAATAGAATGATTGCTGAAGGGCTAAAAAACGTTGAGTTTATTGCCGTTAATACTGATAAACAAGCTTTAATGCTATCTCATGCTAATGTTAAAATCCAAATTGGAGAAAAGTTAACAAAGGGACTAGGAGCTGGAGCTAATCCTGAAATAGGAAAAAAGGCAGCGGAAGAAAGTAGAGAAGAAATAGCAGAAGCTATAAAGGGAGCAAACATGGTATTTATAACTGCTGGTATGGGCGGTGGAACAGGTACTGGTGCAGCCCCTGTAGTTGCAGAAATAGCTAAATCTATGAGTATATTAACTGTGGGTGTAGTTACAAAGCCATTCCCATTTGAAGGTAAAAGAAGAATGAGACATGCAGAAATGGGGATTGAAAACCTTATGAAAGCAGTTGATACTTTAGTTATAATACCAAATGAAAAATTACTAAGTATGGCAGATAAGAAAACAACTCTATTAGATTCATTTAAATTAGCAGATGAAGTATTAAGACAAGGGGTACAAGCTATATCCGATCTTATAACTATTCCAGGGGTAGTTAATGCTGACTTTGCAGACATAGAAACTGTTATGTTAAATAAAGGACTTGCTCATATGGGAGTAGGTCATGGAACTGGAGATAATAAGGCACAAGATGCTGTAAGACAAGCTATTTCATCTCCATTACTTGAAACATCAATAGATGGTGCAACAGGAGTTATTATTAACTTTACAGGTGGAGTAGATTTAGGAGCTATAGAGGTATATGAAGCAGCTGATATTGTTAGAGAAGCAGCTGATCCAGATGCAAATATAATATTCGGGGCTGTTATAGATGAAACATTATCTGATGAAATCAGAATAACAGTTATAGCTACAGGCTTTGAAGAGGATAATAATAAAATATTGAATCATGAGCCTGTATTTGAAAAGAGAGTAGTTAAAGAGCAACCGGTTAAACAGGAAGTTGAAATGCCAGAACCAACAAAAAGAGTAGATCCTCTTTTAGATATTGAAACTGAGAGTGTAAATATACCAAGCTTTTTAAGATCAAGAAAATAATTAATTAAAAAGACTAAGAAAGTCATGCTTTCTTAGTCTTTTTTTATTATTAATGTAAATTAATAATAATAGTACTTCTTTGTTATTTTTTATTATAATAATCAATTAACTGTAATTATATGTAGTAAATAAGAGATTAAAATATATGTTACGAAGAGTTTTTATGACAAAATTTTAAAGAGTAACAGTTTATAATTTAAATACAAGGGGGGAGATTTGTATGGTAGTTTACATAGATATACTTATAATAGAAAACTTTATTGTAAATTTATTCTTACTGTTAATTACTATGAAGGTGTCTAGATATAAATACAATAAAACTATTTATTTTGCAGCTGCAATTGGAGCATTTTATACTATAGTATTATTCTTTGAAAATAGTATTTTAACATCTTTACCATTTAAACTTTTTGTAGTATTGATAATGATTTCAATCACAAGTAAAAGTTTTAAAATACTTAACATTATAAAGGCTTCAATAACATTTTTAATTATGTCATTTACGTTAGCTGGATTTTGTTTTAGTTTTTCATTGATGGACAACCAATACAGTATTTTCGATTCTTTTGAAATAAGTAATTATTCTATGAAATATTTAATAATATCAATAATGATACTATACATAGCTATAGTTAGGGTAGTAGATCACTTAAGAGAAAGAGCTGTAATTAATAATTTTATATATGAAATTGAAATATCAGATGAAAAAAATACATTATTTATTAAAGGATTGTTGGATACTGGAAATGCCTTAAGGGAACCTGTTACTAATTTACCTTGCATTATAATAGAAAATGATTTTTTGAATGGATTTAATATACAAAAGCATGAAGAATTTTATATTCCTTATAGTACCATTGGAGAAGAAGGAAATTTAAAGGGATTCAAAAGTGAAAAAGTAAGAATTCGTGGAGAAGATAAAGAGTGGAGAACTATAGAAGCTATAATTTGTAGCTGTAAAAATAAATTAAGTAAAGAAAATGAATTTAATGCATTATTATCAAGAGGAGTAATATAGGTGAGAATATGATGAGTTTAAGAGTATTAATAAATAGAATTTTACAAAAATTAAAAGTTTTTAAAAATGAAGTCCATTATGTGGGAGGAAATGACGCTCTTCCACCACCTTTAAAAAAAGAGGAGGAAGAAGAACTTGTAGAGAAACTTATACATGGTGATGAATCTATAAGAGATATATTAATTGAAAGAAACTTAAGATTAGTAGTGTATATAGCAAGAAAATTTGAAAATACAGGAGTATGCGTAGAAGATTTAATTTCTGTAGGAACTATTGGATTAATAAAGGCAGTTAATACTTTTAATCCAGAGAAAAAAATAAAATTAGCTACATATGCTTCTAGATGTATAGAAAATGAAATATTAATGTATTTAAGAAGAAATAGTAAAGTAAAAGCAGAGATATCTTTTTATGAACCATTAAATATTGATTGGGATGGTAACGAACTTTTATTATCAGATATTTTAGGAACTGAAAATGATATTGTTTATAATTTGATTGAAGATGAAGTTGATAGACAGTTATTATTCCTAGCATTAAAGCATTTAAATGATAGGGAAAAAGAAATAGTTAAGCTAAGATTTGGTTTAAACGGTACTAGAGAAAAGACTCAAAAAGAAGTTGCAGATATGCTTGGAATATCGCAATCATATATTTCAAGGTTAGAAAAGAAAATAATAAATAGATTGAAAAAAGAAATCAATAAAATGATTTAGGTTGTCTTTAGTATAAAACTAATCACTCTCGGGGATACTTTTTAATGCAGTATGTTATTACTTCCGAAGGGGTTGATGAGCTTGATTATTAATAAAGTAGAAATATGTGGAGTGAATACTTCAAAACTACCTATATTAAAAGAAAAAGAAAAAAGAGAGTTACTTTTAAAAATGAGAGACGGAGATAAAGGTGCTAGAGAAACTTTTATTAAAGGTAATTTAAGATTGGTTTTAAGTGTTATACAAAGATTTAATAATAGAGGAGAAAATGTTGATGACTTATTCCAAGTTGGATGCATAGGATTAATGAAGGCAATAGATAACTTTGATTTAGGTCAAAATGTTAAGTTTTCAACTTATGCAGTACCAATGATAATAGGGGAAATAAGGAGATATTTAAGGGACAATAATTCAATAAGAGTAAGTAGATCTCTAAGAGATATAGCTTATAAAGCTCTATTAGTAAGAGATAGATTAATAAAAGAAAATAACAAAGAACCTACAGTTTCACAAATAGCTAAAGAACTTAATTTACCTAGGGAAGAAGTAGTATTTGCGTTAGATGCTATTCAGGATCCAGTATCTCTATTTGAGCCGATATATCACGATGGTGGAGATGCCATTTATGTTATGGATCAAATAAGTGACTCAAAAAATAGTGATGAAAGTTGGCTTGAAAATATATCTATAAAAGAAGCAATGAAAAAGTTAAATGATAGGGAAAAACTTATATTAACATTAAGGTTCTTTAACGGAAGAACTCAAATGGAAGTTGCTGATGAAATTGGAATATCTCAAGCTCAAGTTTCTAGATTAGAGAAAACTGCATTAAAGCATATGAGGAAATATGTATAGAGCTCTTTAAGAGAGCTCTTTAAAAATAATAAAATGTGTACAGGCTATTTAATTTATATTGAATAAATTAAATCTTAAAGACATAAGAATATTTATTAGTATGAAGATTATTTAAGGAGGATTTTTTATGGGGTTATTTGATAATATAAAAACTGAAAATGAAATGTATTCTGAAGTAGAAGATGATGATTTATTATTACATTCTTTAAATGCATTAAGAACTATGGAAGTAATAGATATTAAAACAGGATCAAAGATGGGATATATAAAAGATTTTGTTATTAATATAGAAGAAAGTAAGGTTATATCAATAATACTACCAGGAACAGCTAAGGGTTGGTTTAGTAAAGAAGAAGATTTAGAAATACCATGGAGTAAGGTAAAAAAAGCAGGTGTAGAAGTTATATTAGTTGATAGTGCTGATATAGAAGAATTTAATTTATAAAATAATATCTAGTAAAATTCTAAAAAAATCTGTATAATCTATATATACTTAAGACAATACTTAGGAAAGGCGTGAATAAAATGAGATGTCCTTTTTGCTCTTTTGAAGAAAGTAAGGTAGTTGATTCCAGATCTACAGATGATAATACTACTATTAGAAGAAGAAGAGAATGTTTGAACTGTAATAAAAGATATACTACATATGAAAAGGTTGAAGATATTCCGATATTAGTTGTTAAGAGAGATTTAACAAGAGAAAATTTTAATAAGGAAAAGATAATAAATGGTCTAATTATAGCTTGTCAAAAAAGACCTATATCAAGAAAGCAAATAGAAGAGTTAGCAGAAGACATAGAAAAGGCTATTTCAAATAAGATGATAACAGAAGTTAATTCTAAAATCATTGGAGAAATGGTAATGGATAGACTTAAAAATTTAGATGAAATATCATATGTTAGATTTGCGTCTGTTTATAGACAGTTTAAGGATATAAATACTTTCTTAGAAGAAATTAAAAATTTAGTATCTAATGAATAAAAAGTTAACTTAAAATAGAATACTTCTATTTTAAGTTAACTTTTTTATGTTAAAAATAAGGTTAAAAGTAAGTTAAAACATAATCAATAAAGCAAAAAAAATAGAAAATATGTTTAATAAATGGTAAAATGTATTAAAACAAATTAAAGAGGTGACTACATGATAAACTTATCTGTAAGGGATTTTAAGTTGAAAAAAGATTTTTTAGTTTATGATTTAGGAAAAATAGAATTAGTTTTTTCAACAGCAGAAGAAGATAGAAGCTTTAATAGAAATACAGAGTATGGAATTAATAATTTGAGCAGTATAATAAAAGATTTTAATTTAAGTGATGTTGTTTATTTAAATCAAATCCATAGTGATAAAATTTATACTTATAATAAGGATTATATAAATATAAAAGATGAAGAAGGAGATGCTTTAATTACAAAAGAAAAAAATATAGCAATAGGCGTATTTACAGCAGATTGTGTACCTATAATTATAGTGAATGAGAAAAGTAATATAGTAGCAACCATTCATAGTGGTTGGAGGGGAACATTTAATTCAATAGTTTCAAAGACTTTATTAAAAATGAGGGACGAATTTAATATAGATATAAATGAAACTAAGGTTTTCATAGGGCCACATATAAGAAAATGTTGTTATGAAGTTTCAGAAGAATTAAAAGAAAAATTTATAGAAAAGACAAAGATAGATGAAGATAAATTATTCGATGGAAGATATCTAAGTATGCAAGAATGTATTCTAAAAGATTTAAGAGAATTTGGAATTAATGAAAATAATATATATTCATTAAATTTATGTACACATTGTGAGGAAAATGTAAAATTATATTCATATAGAAAATCAGTAGGTACTTACGGAAGACTATTTTCATTTGCATTTATAAAATAGGGGGGATATTAATGGCAGAAGAAAAAATACTAGTAGTTGATGATGAGGATCATATAGTAGAACTTATAAGTTATAATTTAATAAATTCAGGTTATAAAGTTATAATTGCTAATAACGGAATAGATGCTGTTAAATTAGCAAAAGAAGAAAATCCAAGGCTTATGTTATTAGACTTAATGATTCCTGGATTAGATGGTTATGATGTTTGTAAAGCTATAAGAAGTGATAATAATACTAAAGATATATCAGTTATAATGTTAACAGCAAAAGGAGAAGAACTAGATAAAATATTAGGTCTCGAACTTGGAGCTGATGATTATATGACAAAACCATTTTCAATAAGAGAATTATTAGCAAGAATAAAAGCAGTTTTAAGAAGAACAAAGTCATTAGGGGGAAGCGAGGAGATATTTAAGACAAATGGAATCCTAATAAATTTTGATAGGAGAGAAGTGCTTATATCTGATAAAAAAATAGATTTAACATTAAAGGAATTTGAATTGTTAGAAATATTAGTTAAGAATAGAGGAAAAATATTAACTAGAGAAACTCTTCTAGATAAAATATGGGGATATGAATATGTTGGAGAAACAAGAACTGTAGATGTTCATATTAGATATTTAAGAAAAAAGATAGAAGTAGATGATAAAAATCCAAAATTTATAGAAACTATAAGAGGAGTAGGATATAGGTTTAATCCTAATAACTAAATTATGAAGAAGAGAATATTAGCATCGTCATTAATAACTGTAATTTTTGCATTACTAATTGTAACATGCTCCTTTATAGCATTAGTTAATATTAAAGAAATAGATAAAACTAAAGAAATTCTATCTGTTTATAATAATTTAGTAATAAAATCAAATAGCTTTAAAGATGGTAATTTAGATGATTTTAAAATAAGTAATGCAAAAGTAAGGTTTACTTTTGTAGATAGAGATGGAAATGTATTAAAAGATACTAGTAATGAAAATCTTGAAAATCATTTAAATAGGGATGAAATAGTTGAAGCTTTAAAAAATGGAGAAGCTTCTTCAACTAGATATAGCGAGACTCAAGCTACAAATGTGATTTACTATGCAACTAAGATAGATGATAATACATTAGTAAGATCTTCTGTACCTTTGTATACAATAAAGGTATTTTCTGAAAGTTATATTACATATTATTTTATAGTTATAGTATTTGTAATTCTATTATCCTTAGGGCTTTCTTTAAAACTAATTAGAGCTATAATTTATCCTGTTAAGGAGCTTGAAATTGCTACTAATAAAATTGCAAATGGTGACTATAGTAGAAGAGTAAGTATATATACAAATGATGAAATTGGTTCATTAGCAAATACTTTTAATAATATGGCAGATCAGTTGCAATCTAGAATTAGTGATTCATTAGATAAACAAAATAAGTTAGAAGCTATATTAGAAAGTATGGAAAGTGGAGTAATTGCAGTAGATAATAAGCAAAAGGTAATGCTGATTAATCCATATGCTAAAAACTTGTTTGGAATAAAAGAAGATATTATAGGAGAAAATATTTCAGAGTATATAATTGATTATGATATATTAAGCTTTATGAAGAACATTCCAGCAATAGAAATGAAGGAAATAAAACTTATTCATCCAATATTAAGAGAGCTTAGAATTAAGAAAGCCCCTATAATAAATGATAAAAAAATACCAATAGGTGTAGTGATTACTGTTTTAGATATAACAGATATAAAAAGACTTGAAAATATAAGAAGTCAGTTTGTTGCAAATGTATCTCATGAATTAAAAACACCTTTAACATCAATAAAAGGTTTTGCAGAAACACTTAAATTTGTAGAAGATTTACCTACTAGAAATAAATTTTTGGATATAATTGATAAAGAAGCAGAGAGATTAACAAATTTAATAAATGACATATTAATTCTTTCTAATATTGAAAATAACCATAAAATGAAAGAGGAAGAATTTAATCCAGCAAAGGTAATAGAAGATGTTATAAATATGGTTACTCCACAGATGAATAGTAAACAAATAGAAATAAATTTTTCAAGTAATGGTACAAATGAATTAAGTGGAGATAGAGATAAATTCTTTCAAATGATATTGAATTTAGTTGAAAATGCTATAAAATACTCAAATGATAAAACTTTAATAAGTATTAGGACTTATGATGTTAATGATTATACTTATATAGAAGTGGAGGATAATGGTATTGGGATACCTAAAGAAGACTTACCAAGAATATTTGAAAGATTTTATAGGGTTGATAAATCAAGAGCTAAGGGTGGTACTGGATTAGGATTAGCCATAGTAAAACATATAGCAAGAATGTTCAACGGAGAAATTTTTGTTAAGTCAACTTTAAATAAAGGAACTAAATTTACTATAAAGCTAAGAAAAAGTATAAAAGCAGATGATTTTATTTATTAAGAAGAAAGGGCTTTGCAAGCCTTTTCTTTTTTTTGCGTATAGATGCGTAGTACTGTTAATTTTTTTTAACAATCTCATAACTTTTCTTAACTTTGAACTAATATTTACTTAACTTTTAGGGATTAATATAAGTATGTAGAGAAAATTAATAAATATAGATGATTAAATTAAATTATTAATTGGAGGAGAATTTTATGAAAAGAAAGAGCTTAAAACTTATATGTACAGCTTTATTAGTTACAGTTGTAGGAGGTGCTTTTGTTGGTTGTGGTAATGACAAAGCAAATGGTGAAAGTACTGGAGGAAAATCTACAACAATATCAATTTCTGGATCAACATCAGTTGGACCATTAATGGAGAAAATTGCAGAAAAGTATGAAAGTGATAATAGCAATGTTTCAATAGAAATAAATCAAGTAGGATCTTCAGCAGGAATAAAAGATGCTATAAATGGGGTATCCGAAATAGGAATGTCTTCAAGAGAACTAAAGACTGAAGAAGAAAAGGAAGTTAAGCCAACAGTTATAGCATATGATGGTATAGCAATAATAACTAATAAAAATAATCAGATTAAAAATATAACATTAGAACAAATAAAGGGAATATACACAGGAAAGATAACTAATTGGAAAGAAATTGAGGGCGGAAAAGATGCACCTATAGTTGTTGCTTCAAGAGAAGAAGGCTCAGGAACAAGAGATGCTTTCCAAGAAATAGTTGGATATAAATCAGAAGAATTAAAAACTGACGCAATGATTTCTAATGGAAATGGTGGATTAAAAGAAACAGTTATAGGAAATGAAAATGCAATAGGTTTTGTATCTTTTGAATACTTAGATGATAAAGTAAATATTGTGAATGTTGAAAATGTAGAACCAAAAGCTGATTTAGTAAAATCAGGAGAATATAAGATTTCAAGACCATTCTTATTGGCAACTAAGGAAGGCAACTTAAGTGAAAATGGCCAAAAATTAATTGATTTTATCTTAAGTGATGAAGGTCAAACAATAGTTAAAGAAAATAAATTAATTCCAGTTAAATAACTTTGAGTTATTAAGAATGCTCATTATTGGGCATTCTTACTTTCATAGGAGAGGGTAAGCATGTTAAATGTAAAAAAAAACAACGATAGTAAATACTTAATAGAAAATATATCAAAATGCGTATTTTTAGCAAGTGCTCTAATTGCAGTAATAAGTTTATTGTTAATTATATGTTTTGTATTCTATAAAGGGCTAACTCCTTTTATTAGCAAAGGATACTCTTTTAAAGATTTCTTATTTGGGACAAAATGGATTCCATCTTCAGATAAATTTGGAATATTGCCGATGGTACTAGCATCTATATTTGGTACTATGGGATCTTTAATAATAGGAGTGCCGATTGGAATACTTACAGCTATCTTTATAGCGGAAATTGCTCCCAAAAGGATTGGAAAAATAATATCAGGAGCTGTTGAGCTTTTAGCTGGAATTCCATCAGTTTTATATGGGGTGTTTGGATTGGCAGTAATAGTACCATGGATTATGGATACATTCAATTTACCAAAAGGGCAAAGTCTTTTAGCAATTATAATAGTTTTATCAGTTATGATGCTGCCAACAATAGTAACAGTTTCAGAAACTGCAATTAGAGCAGTTCCTAAATCATATAAGGAAGGTTCACTAGCACTTGGTGCTTCACATATAGAAACAACTTTTAAGGTTGTTGTACCTGCTGCAAAATCAGGTATTTTAGCTGCTGTTGTCCTTGGAATAGGTAGGGCAATTGGAGAAACTATGGCAATAATATTAGTAGCAGGAAACTCAGCTATAATTCCAAGTTCAATAATGGACTCTGTAAGACCTTTAACTACTAATATTGCATTAGAAATGGGTTATGCATTTGGAACTCATCAAGAAATGCTATTTGCAACAGGAATTATATTATTCTTATTTATATTATTATTAAACTTAGTATTAAGTAAACTTTCTAATAAGGAAGGTAAATAGATATGAGAAAATTTAAAGAAAATTTACTGAAAGCATTAGTATGGATTTCTGCTGGACTTACAGTTGGAGTATTAGTATTTATATTAGGATTTATATTTTTAAAAGGCTATAAGCACATAAGTATAGATTTCCTGACTAAAAATTATTCAGCATCAGGCAATGGTGGTATTTTGCCTATGATAGTAGCTACTTTATATACAGTTTTTATATCTATAATAGTAGCAACACCAATAGGGATACTTGCAGCTATTTATTTAACAGAATATGCAAAGCAAGGTAAAATAGTAAAAATAATAAGATTTGCAACGGAAAGTTTATCAGGAATTCCATCAATAGTATATGGACTATTTGGATCAATCTTTTTTGTTGTAACTTTAAAACTAGGATATTCATTATTAGCTGGATCATTAACAGTGGCAATAATTATATTGCCAGTAATAATAAGAACAACAGAAGAAGCTTTAAAATCAGTTCCTCCATCATATAAGGAAGCATCATTAGGACTAGGAGCAACAAGGTTCCAAACTCTTTATAAGGTTATAGTGCCTAGTGCTATTCCGGGGATTTTAGTTGGAGTAATATTATCAGTTGGACGTGTAGTTGGAGAATCAGCTGCAATACTTTTAACTGCTGGTACTGTTGCTAAAATGCCTAAAGGAATAATGTCTAGTGCAAGAACGCTAACAGTTCAATCATATTTAGTAACTCAGGAAGCGGGAAATATAGAGCAAGCTACTGCTGTTGGGATAGTGTTAATAGGGATAATATTAGCTTTAAATATTATAGCAAAGTTAATAACGAAGAAATTTAGTAAGGCAAATTACTAATAAGAATAAAAGCTAAGAGGTGTAAGTATGTCAAAGGAATTAATGCCTAAAATTAAAGTAAGAAATTTGAATTTATATTATGGTGATAATCAAGCATTAAAAAACATAAATATAGATTTAGAAGAAAATAAAGTAACAGCATTTATAGGACCTTCTGGATGTGGTAAATCAACATTTTTAAGAACATTAAATAGAATGAATGATTTAATAGATAATGTTAAAATTGATGGTGAAATACTAGTTGATGGAGATGATATTTATAAAAGTAAAGATGTAATAGCGTTAAGAACAAAGGTAGGAATGGTTTTCCAAAAACCAAATCCTTTTCCTATGTCAATTTATGATAATATAGCATATGGCCCTAGATTACATGGAGTAAAAGATAAAAAAACTTTAGATGAAATAGTTGAGAAAAGTTTAAAAGGCGCAGCGCTTTGGGATGAAGTAAAAGATAGGCTCAAAAAAAGTGCTTTAGGTCTATCAGGAGGACAGCAGCAAAGGCTTTGTATTGCTAGAACTATAGCAGTTTCACCAGAAATTATATTAATGGATGAGCCAACTTCTGCATTAGATCCTATTTCAACTAATAAAATGGAAGAATTGATGGAGGAATTAAAGAAGAAGTATACAGTAATTATAGTAACTCATAACATGCAGCAAGCAGGAAGAATTGCTGATAAAACTGCATTTTTCTTAAATGGTGAAATAATAGAATATGCTGATACAGAGGATATATTCTATAAACCTAAGGATAAAAGAACAGAAGATTATATTACAGGAAGATTCGGCTAAAAATATATAAGAGGTGATTTGAAATGATGAGAGAAGTAATGAGTAACAAGATAAAATTGTTAAACTCAGAGCTTATAGAAATGGCTAGCTTGGTAGAAAAACAAATATATGACAGTATGACTGCACTCAAAGATCAAGATTTAGACTTAGCAAAGAAGGTTATGAAAAATGATGATAAGGTTGATGATCTTCAAAAAGAAATAGAAGAAAAATGCGTAAAATTTATGGCTACTGAATCACCAGTTGCAAGAGATTTAAGAAGTATATATACTACATCTAAAATAGTAACTGACCTTGAAAGAATGGCTGATTATGCAGTAGATATCTGTAAGATAGTTCCAAGAGTTAAAGGAGTAAATTTTTCAAATGAAATAGCACCAATTTGGCAAATAGTTGATATAATTATAAGCATGATAAAACTTGCAATTGAAGCCTATGTAAAGGGAGACGAAAAAGCTGCATATGAAATTTGTGATATGGATGATAGAGTAGATGAAATTTATCAAGGAATGTTTGAAATTGTATTGAAGAAAATGGGAAAAGATGAATCCATGATAAATCAAGGCACACAAATATTATTTGCATCTAAGTATTTAGAGAGAATTGGTGATCATGTAACTAATATATGTGAATGGATAATATTCTCTAAGAAAGGCAATTATGTTGATTTAAATGAATAGATAAAGAAAAACATCCCCTATAATGGGGATGTTTTCTGTTGACTTGAATTTATTATTAATGTAATATAACATCAAGTGATTATTATACTTAGGTGGAGTATGCTTAAGAGGAATGAAGCTCTCCATTTTAGGAATAAATTAACTAGTTATGGGTATTTAGGTTGATTTTTAATAAATATAATGTTAATTTAGATAAACTATAAGATAATTAAAAGACAATATTTTAAGATATTGAGGTGAAATATGAAAAATATAATTAAACAAGTAGACCTTGGAAGTATTGCAGAAGAGGTTGGAATAGAAGTTAATGACGTATTACTATCAATTAATGGTACTCCTATAGATGATATTATAGATTATAAGTTTTTAGCAGCAGATGAAGAAATATTACTAGAAATTGAAAAAACTAATGGCGAAGTTTGGGAATACGAAATTGAAAAGGAATATGGAGAAAATTTAGGGCTTGAATTTGAAGGCGGAATAATGGATAAAGCTAAAAGTTGTTCTAACAAATGTATGTTTTGTTTTATAGATCAACTTCCTAAGGGAATGAGAAATTCCTTATATTTTAAAGATGATGATTCAAGATTATCATTTTTACAAGGTAACTTTGTTACTTTAACAAATATGAAAGATGAAGATATAGATAGGATAATAAGATATAAAATAAGTCCTATAAATATTTCAGTACATACAACAAATCCAGAGCTTAGAGTAAAGATGTTAAAAAACAGATTTGCAGGAGCTATAATGGATAGACTTAAAAAGCTTAGAGATGCGGAAATTGAAATGCATGCACAAATAGTTTGTATACCAAATGTAAATAATGGAGAAGAATTAAGAAAAACTGTTCTTGATTTATATGAATTACATCCATTTGTGAAAAACGTAGCTGTTGTACCAATAGGAGTTACTAAGTTTAGAGAAAATCTACCTTATGTAGATACATTTACAAAAGAAACATCAAAAAATGAAATAATGATGATTCAAGATCTACAAAAAAGGTTTATAGAAGAAACAGGAGCACCATTTGTTAGATTATCAGATGAGTTTTATATAGTAGCTGGATTAGATGTTCCAAATGAAGAGTTTTATTCAGAATATGAACAGCTAGAAGATGGTGTAGGAATGATTAGGTACTATAGAGAAGTAGTACAAAGATCTGTAGAATTTTTAGAGAAAAATTCAAAAGGAAGTTTTTCAATGGTAACTGGTGAGTTAGCTTACGATGAAATAAAAAGATCTGCAGACCTTATAATGAAGCATAATCCTAATATTGAAATAGATGTATATAAGATTACTAATAACTTCTTTGGTAATACTATAACAGTAGCAGGGCTTTTAACTGGAACTGATATAATAGATCAATTAAAAGGAAAAATAAAAACAGATTATTTAATTATGCCAGATAATATGTTTAGAAAAGGATATGAGCTTGCACCTGCAGATATGGTTATGTTAGATGATTTAAGAATTGATGATGTAGAAAAAGCGTTAGGCGTTAAGGTGATAGTTTGTGATTATACAGGAGATGACCTTATTGACATAATAAATGCAAATTGTGAGGAGGAAAAATAATGGCTAAACCAATAGTAGCAATAGTTGGAAGACCGAATGTAGGTAAATCTACTCTATTTAATAAATTAGCTGGTCAAAGAATATCTATAGTTCAAGATACACCAGGGGTGACTAGAGATAGAGTATATGCTCAAGCAGAATGGCTTAACTATAATTTTACAATGATAGATACTGGTGGTATAGAACCAGAAAGAGAAGATATAATAGTTAAACAAATGAGAAGGCAAGCTAATATAGCTATAGAAACTGCCGATGTAATAATATTTGTTGTTGATGGTAAGGAAGGTCTAACTCCTGCCGATCATGAAGTAGCAAATATGCTTAGAAAAAGTAAAAAAGAAGTTGTTTTAGTAGTAAACAAAGTAGATTCTTTAAAAGAAGAAGAAAACGCATGGGAATTTTATAACTTAGGTATTGGAGACCCAGTAACTATTTCAGCTTCTCAAGCATTAGGTCTTGGAGATATGCTAGATAGGGTTGTTGAAAACTTTGATAAATTCAATGAAGAAGATGAAGAAGATGAATTTATAAGAATAGCTATGATAGGAAAACCTAATGTAGGAAAATCATCTTTAATAAATAGATTACTTGGAGAAGAGAGATTAATAGTTTCTGATATACCTGGTACAACAAGAGATTCTATAGATAGTGCGTTAGAAACTGAACAAGGAAAGTTTATCTTAGTTGATACAGCTGGTCTTAGAAGAAAGAGCAAAGTTAAAGAAGAAATAGAAAGATATTCAGTAATTAGAACATATGCAGCTATTGAAAGAGCTGATGTATGTATTTTAATGATAGATGCCACTGAAGGTGTTACTGAACAAGATGAAAAAATAATAGGTTATGCTCATGAAATGAATAAAGCTATTATGGTTATAGTAAATAAGTGGGATTTAATCGAAAAAGATGATAAAACAATGCAAAGATATAAAGAAGAACTACAAATGAATCTTAAGTTCTTAAAGTATGCAAAATACTTATTTATATCAGCTAAGACAGGACAAAGAACACATAAGGTTCTAGAAACTGCTAAGGAATGCTATGATAATTACTCTAAGAGAATTCCTACAGGAATACTAAATGAAGTTATAAACAAAGCAGTTCTTATGAAGGAACCTCCAATAGTAGGACTTAAGAGAATGAAAATATACTATGCAACTCAAGTTGCAGCAAAGCCACCAAAGTTTATATTCTTCGTTAATGATTCAAGTGCATCTCATTTTTCGTATCAAAGATATCTTGAAAATCAATTAAGAGAAAGCTTTGACTTCAGTGGAACGGGTATTCAAATAGAATATAGGGAAAGGAAGGAATAAGCATGAGTAATGTGACTTTTTTAGGAGGAGGTAGTTTTGGTACTGCCTTAGGAATATTGTTAGCTAAAAAGGAAAATAAGGTTAGCATATACGATAGAGATAAAAATGTAGTTGATGATATAAATATAAATAGAAAAAATGATAAATATATTAAAGACCTACATATACCTGAAAATGTCACTGCTTATATTAATCTAGATGAAGCTATAAGAGGGGCAAATTATATAGTATTATCTGTTCCTTCACATGTGATAAGATCAATTGCAAAATCATTAAAGGGTAAAATAAATGATGATGTAATTATTGTAAGCATAGCTAAGGGAATTGAAGAAGGAAGTAATTTAAGATTATCTCAAGTTATTGAAGAGGAATTGCCAAACAATAAAGTTGTAATATTATCTGGACCTAGTCATGCTGAAGAGGTTGCTTTCAATATTCCAACAACTGTAGTTGTTTCTTCTAAAAATTTAGAGGCTGCTAAAAAAGTTCAAGATTTATTTATTGATAAAAATTTCAGAGTATATACTAATGAAGATTTAGTAGGTGTTGAAATAGGTGGTGCAGTTAAAAATATAATTGCATTGGCAGCAGGAGTTTGTGATGGTATTGGATATGGAGATAACTCAAAAGCAGCTCTTATGACAAGGGGTATGGCTGAAATAGTTAGAGTTGGAATGAAACTTGGAGGAAAGCCTGAGACGTTCCTTGGACTAACGGGAATGGGAGATCTTATAGTAACTTGTACTAGTCTTCACTCTAGAAATAGGAAGGCAGGATATTTGATAGGTAAGGGAAAAACAACTGAGGAAGCTATTGAAGAAGTTGGAATGGTTGTTGAGGGGATTAAAGCATGTAAGGCTTTTTATGAATTAAAAGAAAGTCTAAATGTTGAAATGCCTATAACAGATATTTTATATAGAATTTTATTTAAAAATAAAAATCCTAAGGATGCCGTTATAGATTTAATGGAAAGAGAAAGAAAAAGCGAAATATACTAATACAAAAGGAGAAGTAAAGTTTACTTCTCCTTTTGCATTAGTAATAATTTCTAGCTAGAGATAATATATTATTATATATGTAGTTGAGAAGAAGTGTAAAATTTTAAAAAAAGTTGTATACTTTTTTACTCTCTCGAATATATATATAGTGTTAAAAATAAATAGGAGGTTACACCGTGGACAGCTTTAATATATACAAGGATATAGCTGAAAGAACACAAGGAGACATATATGTAGGTGTTGTTGGTCCGGTTAGAACAGGTAAGTCAACATTTATAAAAAAATTTATGGACCTTATGGTAATACCAAAGATTGATAATAATTATAAGAAGGAAAGAGCAAAAGATGAACTGCCTCAAAGTGGATCAGGGAAAGGCATTCATACAACAGAACCTAAATTTATTCCAAATGAGGCTGTAGAAATTACTATTGATGAAGACATAAAATTTAAGGTTAGAATGGTTGATTGCGTTGGTTATATAGTAAAAGGTGCAGTAGGATATATGGATGGGGACCAAGCTAAAATGGTAAATACTCCATGGTATGAATACGAAATTCCTTTTGAAGATGCAGCAGAAATAGGTACTAGAAAAGTAATAACAGATCATTCTACAATAGGCCTTGTAGTAACCACTGATGGAAGTATTACAGGGATAGAAAGAGATGAGTACTTAGAAGCAGAGGAAAGAGTAATAGAAGAATTAAAGGCAATAAATAAGCCTTTTATAGTTGTACTTAATACGAAATATGTTAATGCTCCAGAAACAAGAGCAATGAAGAAAGACTTAGAAGAAAAATATGATGTTCCAGTTCAAGTTATGGATGTAGCTAATATGAACGAAAATGATGTAGAAGATGTATTTAAACATGTACTTAAAGAATTCCCAGTTAAAGAAATTAATATTGAAATGCCAAGTTGGGTTGAAAGGTTAGAGCCAGAGAATTGGCTAAAAAAGAATTTCTTTAGTATAGTTAAAGGAATGTGTGAAAACATAAGTAGAGTTAGAGATATAAGGACTACATTAGATTTATTAAAGGAAGAAGAAAATCTAGCTCCGACAGAAATGAGTTCAGTTAATTTGGGTGAAGGTAAGGCAACAATTACTATGAAGCCTAAAGATGGAATATTCTATAACATATTAAGTGAAATTTGTGATTTAGATGTTAAGTCAGAAAGTGATTTATTATCATTAATAAAAGATCTTAACTTTGCTAAAAAAGAATATGATAAGGTAAAAGATGCATTAATTGATGTGCGTGAAACTGGATATGGTTTAGTTGCACCTCAATTATCAGAAATGAAGTTTGAAGAACCTGAAATGGTTAAACAAGGAACAAAGTTTGGGGTTAAATTAAAAGCATCTGCACCATCGTTACATTTTATTAAAGCTAATATAAAAACTGAGATAAGTCCTATAATGGGCTCAGAAAAAGAAAGTGAAGAGCTTGTAAAATCTTTAATGGAACAATTTGAAAAGGATCCGGCATCATTATGGCAAAGTAATATGTTTGGTAAGCCATTAGAAGTATTAATTAAAGAAGGATTACAAAACAAACTATATAAGATGCCTGATGATGTTCAAGTAAAGATTCAAAAAACTCTTCAAAAGATAATAAATGAAGGTAGTGGCGGATTAATCTGCATAATACTATAATGGATGAAGACTAGTCTTTTTTGACTAGTCTCTTCCTTTTTACACCTCAATTTTTAATATTAGTAAATTTATACGATCTTAATGAATAATATAGTATATAAGAGATGTTTTAAAATTTAAGCTCATATACACTATACAGAATTGAGGGATAAATATGGAAGACAGATTTTGTACCTATAAGAGAGTTGGATATTTTAAAGAAAGAATGGCAAAAAACTTAGGGGTAAAATTTACAGGCACCATTTATGCATCCCCAGGGGTAATAAAGCATATTAAAAAAAGACATGGAAAACATTTGAGTAAAAAGATAGCTGGTAATTTAATAGAATATATGAGAGAAATAATTGAGGAGCCAGACTATATAGGACTATATAAGCTAACTGAAAATGGAACTCATATTGAACTAATTAAAAAAGTAGATTTGAATATACTAATAGGTATAGATATAGATAACGAGAGAGATTATATATATGTGTCTACTATGTATCCTATAAGCGAAGGAAAGATAAATAATAAATTATATAGTGGAAAGCTAATAAGGTGGAGATAGAAATAAAAGTTGAAACATTTTAATATAAAAGTTATAATATGTATATTGGCTTAAAATAAAATGGTTATTGAGGTGAGAAATGGCTCCTCATGCGCTGGATTTCAGTAATAAGAGATGTAGGATACGCCGACCTACCAATAATCAACTTTTACAATTTTTAAACTTTTGGGTATACCAAGAGTTTTTATTTTATAATTAACTTTAGGAGGAAACTATGAAAAAAGTAGCAGTAGTTTTTAATGGTGGAACCATATCTATGAAGGTTGATGAAAGAATTAAGGCCGCTGTTCCAAGCTTGACAGGTGAAGAAATAATGTCAATGGTAACTGGAATAGAGGAATTCGCAGAAGTGGAATCTCATAGCTTTTCTAGCAAGCCTTCTCCACATATGACTATACAAAATATGTTAGAGCTTAGTAAATTTATAAAAGGATTAATAGATAGAGAAGATATAGATGGTGTAGTTTTAACTCACGGGACTGATACTTTAGAAGAAACAGCGTATTTTTTAGATTTAACTATAGATACAGAAAAGGTTATAGTTGTTACTGGAGCAATGAGAAGTAGTTCAGAGCTTGGCTATGATGGACCTTTTAATCTAGCAACTTCTATTTGTACAGCAATTTCAGAGGATGCTAAAGGTAGGGGTGTATTAGTTTGTTTTAATGGAGAGTTAAATTCAGCAGCTGAAGTAACTAAGGCAAATTCTATGGCACTTAATGCTTTTAAGACACCTAATTTCGGACCAATAGGTATAGTAGATAATAATAAAGTTTTATTTTATAGAAATACAAAAAAACATAGAGTTTATCACGTAGAAAATATGATTGATAAAGTTGCACTGATAAAATGCGTTGCCGGAATGGGATCAGATTATATAAATTATTTTATAGATAATGAATATAAGGGGATAGTAATTGAGGCTTTAGGAAGAGGAAATGTTCCACCTACTATGGTTGACGGAATAAAAAGAGCTTTAGATAAAAATATACCCGTAGTTATTGTATCGAGATGTTTTGAAGGAAGAGTTTATGAATCATATGGATATGAAGGTGGCGGAAAGATGCTTAAGGATTTAGGAGTGTTCTTTGAAGAAAGTATGCCAGGGCAAAAGGCAAGAATTAAGCTGATAGTAGCTCTTTCCAGTAAAAAATCAATTGATATAAGAGAATCATTTAAAAATAATACGAATTTTAATTAAATTTTAAATAAATTTGTGCGTATATATTGACAAAGTTTGGATTAAAATTTATAATAATATTCGTAAAGAAGATAACTCATATAATATTGACGATAAGGGTCAAAAGTTTCTACCGAGATGCCGTAAATATCTTGACTATGAGTAAATGCTAACATGATTATATTAGATATATAATTATGTTAGCATTTAGCGGAAGCCGCTATGAGTTATCTATTCGATAAATTCATAGCGGTTTTTGTTGTATAAAAATATTAGGGGGATTAGCAATGAAAAACTCATCAAAAACACAAGGGTTATTGCCTATATTAGCAAATCAAAATGTGAATTTTAAAAGAGAAATAGTGGCAGGTATTACTACTTTCTTAACAATGGCTTATATAATAGCGGTAAATCCTAATATATTATCAGCAACAGGAATGCCGGCAGGAGCTTTAGTTACTGCAACTTGCTTAACAGCAGCTATTGGGTGTATATTAATGGGCGTATTTGCAAACTTACCTTTTGCACTGGCATCTGGAATGGGACTTAACGCATTTTTTGCTTTTTCAGTTGTAATAGGAATGGGAATATCTTGGGAAATGGCTTTAACAGCAGTGTTTATAGAAGGAATTATATTTATATTATTATCTTTATTTAAGATTAGAGAAGCAGTTGTAAATGCCATACCAATGACAATGAAACATGCAGTTACTGCGGGAATAGGGATTTTTATAGCATTTATAGGAATGGTTGGAGCAGGGTTAGTAATAAATGATGATTCCACACTAGTTAAAATGGGTCATTTTTCACCGACAGTTGTAATTGCTTTAATTGGTGTTGTTATAATCGCAGTTTTAGATAAAAAGAAAATAAAAGGATCTATATTATTTGGAATACTGACAAGTACATTATTGGCATGGGGCTATGCATTAATAAATCCAGAAGTAGCAGCAAATCTTGGAATATATCTTCCAGAAGGATTATTTAAATTTGAAAGTATAGCACCAATAGCAGGTAAATTAGACTTTTCACATTTAACAAATACAGAAACAATAGGAGGATTTATAGTTGTAATATGCACTTTCTTATTCGTTGATTTCTTTGATACAGTTGGTACTTTAGTAGGTGTATCATCAAGAGCAAATATGCTGGATGAAAATGGAAATGTTCCTAATGCAGGTAGAGCTTTATTGGTAGATGCTGTTTCAACAACGATAGGAGCAGCAATGGGAGTATCAACTGTTACAACATATGTGGAAAGCTCAACAGGAGTTGCAGCAGGTGGAAGAACAGGATATACAGCAATAACTACTGGAATATTATTTTTACTTGCAATGTTCTTTTCACCAGTATTTATAGCTATACCATCATGTGCTACTGCACCAGCATTAATTTATGTAGGATATTTAATGCTTGGAGCTGTGAAGAATATTGAGTTTGATAACATAACTGAAGGTGTACCAGCTTTCTTAACAGTAACAACTATGGCCTTAACGTATAGCATTGGTGATGGCTTAACTATAGGAATATTATCATATGTAATTATTAATTTAATTTATAACTTATTATGTAAAGATAAAGAAGATAGAACTAAGGTATCAGCAGTTATGATAGTACTTGCAATACTATTCATAATTAAGTTAGCTTTTCTATAAAATAAAGGTAATTTATATTTAAATTTATATAAATTATAAAGAGGTAACTCTTTTGTATTAGTAAATCCCGGAAAAGAAGTAGATTTAATTCTACTTCTTTTTTGAGTTATAAAAAATAATATGTTAACAATTTGTGAACATATTATTGACAGTTAAGTAAAATATAAATTAATATTAATATATTCTTAGGAAGTTAAAATAATATAAGGTTAAAAAAGTTTATATTAATCTATAAATATATATAAAAAATATATATATAAAATATATTTATAAAATTTATACTAAAATAGGCTATGGAGGCATATATGGTTAAAAGTATGACTAGTTTTGGTAGAGCTAGTAATGAAGAAGGAAATAAATATTTATTTTCGGTTGAAATGAAAAGTGTAAATAGTAGATATTTGGACGTTAATGTAAGGCTACCTAAAAGCATAGTTTCTTTAGAAGAAGAAATTAGAAAATTAATAAACTCAAAGCTTTTTAGAGGAAAGGTAGATGTTTTTATTAACCAAAAAAGTTATTCTGGAGGAGAAGGAATAGCTAAATTGAATTTGAAACTTGCAGAAAGTTACTATAATTGTTTAAAAGAAATAGAAGAAAATCTTAATTTGAAAAATGATATTACAGTTACTCAAATAGCAAGATTTTCAGATGTTATAACAATTGTTGAAGAAGAAGATTCAATAGAAGAGATTTGGGAAGTTATTAAGCCACTTATAAATTCATCTTTATCAATGATGGATGAAATGAGAATAATTGAGGGTGAGAAGCTTAAAGAAGATATTCTACAAAAATTAAATGATATAGAATCTTTAGTTTATGAAATAGATAAAATAGCAGATACAGTACCAAGTACATATAAAAAGAAGCTAGAGTTAAAACTTAAAGATTTACTTGATGGTATAGAAATAGATGAGGCGAGAATAGCGCAAGAAATAGCTATAATAGCAGATAAGTCAGCAGTAGATGAAGAAATCATTAGACTAAAAAGTCATTTAAGTCAAATGAGAAAAGCCTTTGAAGACGGTGGGCAAATTGGAAGAAAACTTGATTTTATAATTCAAGAAATGAACAGAGAAGCTAATACTATTGCTTCTAAATCTAGTGATATGAATATGACAAACTATGTCATTAACATAAAAAACTTAATTGAAAAAATAAGAGAACAATCGCAAAATATAGAATAACTAGGAGGAAAGTAATGGGTATAAAGTTAATTAATATTGGATTTGGTAATATAGTTTCTGCTAATAGACTTGTTGCTATTGTAAGTCCAGAATCAGCACCTATAAAAAGAATAATACAAGAAGCTAGGGATAGAGGAATGCTTATAGATGCAACTTATGGTAGAAGAACAAGAGCTGTAATAATAACAGATAGTGATCATGTTATTTTATCAGCTGTTCAACCAGAAACAGTAGCTCACAGACTTGTAGCAAAAGATGAAGCTGTAGATGAGGTTGATGAATAATGCAGAATAATAGGGGTGTTTTGATAGTTATTTCGGGTCCGTCAGGAGCAGGAAAGGGTACTATTTGTAAGGAGTTATTAGACAAACACAACAATATATATATTTCAGTTTCAGCAACCACAAGGTCACCAAGAGCTGGAGAAGTAGATGGAATAAATTATTACTTTTTAACAAAAGAATCTTTTGAAGAAAAGGTATCTCAAAATGGGTTCTTGGAATATGCTAATGTACATGGGAACTTTTATGGTACTCCAAAAGTTAACGTGGAAAAAATGCTTGAAGAAGGAAAAGATGTTATATTGGAAATTGATATCCAAGGAGCATTACAAGTAAAAGAAAATTTCAGTGAAGGTGTATTTATATTTATTCTTCCGCCATCAATGGAAGAATTAAAACAAAGAATTATAAAAAGAGGTAGCGAAACAGAAGAATCATTAATGACAAGATTTAAAAATGCATATAAAGAAATAAATTATGTATCAAAATATAATTATGCTGTAGTTAATGATACTTTGGACTTAGCAGTTTCAAAAGTAGAGTCAATTATAGCTGCTGAAAAATGCAGGGTTGATAGAATAAAAGAAAATACAATTTTAGATTCTAAGGAGGGCTTAATTCATGAACAACTCTATGATTAATCCATCAATAATGGATTTACTTAAAAAGGTGGATGACAGATATTCTTTAGTAATAGTAACTTCAAAAAGAGCAAGACAAATAATAGATGGAAGTGATCCAATGGTTGCAACAAAATCAAAGAAGCCATTAACAATTGCTATTAATGAAGTTAATGAAGGTGAAGTAGGATATGAACCTACTCCTGTAAAAGAAGGATTTAAATAATTATGAATGAAAAAAAGTGTGTATGTATAGGAGTAAGTGGAGGAATTGCAGTTTATAAAGCTTTGGACATCATAAGTGCTTTAAAAAAGAAAGACATTGATGTAAGAGTTATTATGACTGAATCTGCAACTAAATTTGTAACTCCTTTATCATTTCAATCATTAAGTCAAAATATGGTTGTAACTGATATGTTTGCAGAACCTAAGGCTTTTGAAATACAGCATATATCACTAGCAAAAAGAGCAGATGTTTTTTTAGTAGCACCAGCTACTGCAAATATAATTGGAAAAGTTGCAAATGGAATATCTGATGATATGTTATCTACGACTATTATGGCGACAAGAGCAAAGGTTATTTTTGCTCCAGCTATGAATACTAATATGTATGAAAATCCAATAGTTCAAGATAATATTGAAAAATTAAAGAAATATGGGTATGAGTTTATTGAACCAGCTTCAGGAAGACTTGCTTGTGGTGACTTAGGTAAAGGGAAGCTTGCAGATGTAAACACAATTGTAGAAAAAGTATTGGAAGCATTAAATGAAAAAGAATTTACTAATGATTTAAGAGGTAAAAATGTTTTAGTTAGTGCAGGACCAACTCATTCTAAAATAGATCCAGTAAGATTTATTACAAATAGGTCTACAGGAAAGATGGGTTATTATATAGCAGAAGAAGCTAAACGTAGAGGTGCTAATGTTACATTAGTATCAGGACCTACTAATATTAATCCTCCTAATGGAATAAATGTAATAAATATAACAACAAATGAAGAAATGAAAAATGCAATTTTAGATAATTTTGAAAAAAGTGACATAGTTATTAAATCTGCAGCAGTTGCAGATTATAAAGCAAAAAATTATAGTAATGAAAAGATAAAAAAAGGTGAGGGAGATTTGGTCTTAACCTTTGTAAGAGATAATGATATCTTAAAAATCTTAGGCGAAAAGAAAAGTAATCAAATTCTTGTTGGATTTGCTGCAGAAAGTAATAATGTATTAGAAAATGCAAAAAGGAAGCTAGAAAATAAGAATTTAGATTATATAGTAGCTAATGATATTACAAGTGCTGACACCGGATTTGGAAGTGAAGATAATAAAGTTATTATCATTTCAAAAGATGGAGAAGAAATATATTTAGATAAGATGAGTAAAAAAGAAGTTGCATCTAAAATATTTGAAACTATATTAAGAAAGCGCTAAAATGCGCTTTCTTCTTGTATAAGGGGAAATAGAACCTAATAAAAGGGTGATGAATTTGAAAATATATGCACAAATTATTATAAATAGTGATGCTTTAGATATAGATAAACCCTTTACTTATGAAATACCTGAAGAGCTCAAAGGTGATATAAAGGTAGGCCAATGGGTAAAGGTACCTTTTGGGATGAAGAATTCCATTATAGATGGATTTATATTATCTATAAAAAAAGAAGAAATAACAGGGATTAGAATTAAGAAGATAAAAGCAATAGGTTCGATAGAACCACTTTTAAATCAGGATGACTTAAAACTTATTTATTTTATAAGAGAAAATTATTTATGTAAATATATAGATGCAATAAGACTGCTTATTCCACAAGGTGTCTTAAAGGGTGCTAAAAATAAATATAAGATGGTAATAGCACTTGGAGATAAGCCTTATGATAAAGAAGTTGAAGTGAAATATGGAGATATATTAAACTTTATAAGAGAACATAATGGGAAATTTAATAAAAATGAGCTTGTAAATTTACATTCACTTTCATTATATAAAATAAATAAGCTAATTAAAGAGGGATATTTAAAAGTAGATGAAGAAATAGTATATAGATATAATGATAAAGAGTATATTGATTATAAAGAAAGAAAGCTTACAATGGATCAAATTGAAGCTTTAGAAAAGATTGAGAAATCTGATAAGAACATGTTTTTGCTTAAAGGGGTTACTGGATCAGGGAAAACAGAAGTGTATATGAAGCTTGTAAGTGATACTATCGCAGAAGGAAAATGTGCAATAGTTTTAGTTCCTGAAATTTCTTTAACACCACAAATGATAGAAAGATTTAAAGGTAGATTTGGAAGAGAAGTTGCAGTTTTCCATAGTAAATTATCTGATGGAGAGCGCTATGATGAATGGTTTAGAGTAAAAGAAGGAAAAGCTAAACTTATAATAGGAGCAAGAAGCGCATTGTTTTTACCAGCTCCTAAGCTAGGTATAATTATAATAGATGAAGAACATGAAGGTACCTATAAATCAGAGCAAAATCCTAAATATGCAACAAGAGAAGTTGCTGAATTTTTAAGTGAAATAAAGGATTGTAAAGTAATATTAGGATCAGCAACACCTTCTATAGAGACATATTACAGGGCTATAACTGGAGAAATAGAGTTAGTAGAATTGAATAATAGAATAGATAATAAGCCAATGCCTATAATGGATATAGTAGATATGAGGGAAGAATTAAATAGTGGTAATGTCTCCATGTTTAGCAGAAAACTTTTTACTGAAATTAAAGAAGCATTAAATAAAAAAGAGCAAATTATTTTGTTTTTAAATAGAAGAGGATTTTCTACCTTTGTATCCTGTAGAAGCTGTGGATATGTTTTTAAATGTCCTAAGTGTGACATATCAATGACATTCCATAAAAATGGATATTTAGTATGTCATTATTGCGGCTATGCTCAAAAGCAACAAAAGATTTGTCCAAAATGTAAAAGTAAATATGTAAAACATTTTGGTGCAGGTACAGAACGTGTTGAAGAAGAAGTTAGAAAGTATTTTAAGGATGCTAGAGTTTTAAGAATGGATGTAGATACTACAAGAAATAAAAATTCTCATGAAGAAATATACAAAGCATTTAAAAATGGAGAAGGAGATATTCTCATTGGAACTCAAATGATATCAAAAGGTCTAGATTTTGAAAATGTAACATTAGTAGGAATACTTGCTGCTGATATGTCTATAAATATACCAGATTATAGATCTTCAGAAAGAACTTTTCAAATAGTAACTCAAGTTGCGGGAAGGGCAGGTAGAGGAAGTAAAGAAGGGAAAGTAATTGTTCAAACATATAATCCAGAGCATTATAGTCTAATTTATGCAAAAAACTATAATTATGAAGGGTTTTATGATGAAGAATTTACTACAAGGGGTTTGATGTATTATCCTCCTTTTGGTAGAATACTATTAGTGAATGCTTCTTCTAAAAATGAAAACTCACTTAAAAACTTTATGAAATCAATTAAAGGTGAGATGGAAAAAATTAAAGATGAATATTCAAATATAGAAATGCTAGGACCAGTTCCATGTGTAATTTCTAAAATAAAAGACAATTATAGATGGCAAATATTATTTAAAGGTGATTTATCTCAAGATTTTTGTAAAAAAATAAAAGATAAACTTTATCAATTAAATAAGAATGTATATAATGAAGTAAAAGTAACTATTGATATTAATCCAAATAATTTGACTTAGGAGGTAAAGAAATGGCAATTAGAAATATAAGACAAAATGGCGATGAAGCATTAAGAAAGAAATGTAAGGTTGTTACTGAAATAACACCAAGAACACTTAAGTTAATAGAAGATATGGCAGACACTATGTATGAAGCTGATGGAGTTGGTTTAGCAGCACCACAAGTTGGAATACTTCAAAGAATATTTGTTATAGATATTTATGATGATTATGGTTTAAGAGTATTTATAAATCCAGAAATTTTAGAAGTTTCAGGAAGTCAATTAGGTGAAGAAGGATGTTTAAGTGTGCCTGGAGAAGTTGCAGATGTTGAACGTCCAAATTATGTAAAGGTAAAAGCTTTAAATGAAAAGGGAGAAGAGTTTGTTTTAGAAGCAACAGAACTTTTAGCAAGAGCTATACTTCATGAAAATGATCACTTAAATGGAACTCTATTTATAGATTATTTAAAGTAGCAAAGGAGGATTAACATGAAAATAGTATTTATGGGAACTCCAGAATTTGCAGTACCATCATTAAAAAAGATAATAGAAACTTATGGAGTTGAAAGTGTATTTACTCAACCAGATAAACCAAAGGGAAGAGGAAAGAAAATGGCCTACTCTCCAGTTAAGGAAGTAGCTTTAGAAAATAATATAAAGGTTTTTCAACCTGTTAAGTTAAAAGAAGATACGGAAGCTTTAGAATATCTCAAAGAGTTAAAGCCAGATTTTATAATTGTAGTAGCTTTTGGTCAAATACTAACTAAAGAAGTACTAGACATTCCAAAGTATGGATGCATAAACCTACATGCATCATTATTACCAATGTATAGGGGAGCAGCACCTTTAAATTGGGCTGTAATAAAAGGTGAAAAGAAATCTGGAAATACTACAATGTTAATGGATGTAGGGCTGGATACTGGAGATATGCTTCTTAAGGATGAAGTTGAAATAACTGATAATATGACTGCTGGAGAATTACATGATGTATTAATGGATAAAGGTGCAGAACTTCTAATTAATACTATAGATGGACTGTATAATGGAAGCATTATTCCAGAAAAGCAAAGTGAAGAAACTTTTTATGCTAAAATGTTAAATAAGGAACTTGGAAGAATAAATTGGAATAATTCTGCTAAGGATATTCATAATTTAATTAGAGGACTTAATCCATGGCCTATTGCGCATACTACTTATGATGATAAATCAATGAAAATATATGAGAGCGAAGTATTATGCGAAAATAGTAATAAAGAACCTGGTACTATAATAAATGTATCAAAAGAAGGTATGAAAGTTTCAACAGGTTCAGGAGTATTATTAATTAAAAAAATTCAATTTCCAAATGGGAAGCCTTTAACTATAGAACAATATATAAATGGTAATGAACTAGAGATAAATAAAAAAGTTATTTAAGAGCTATAGTAATTAATTAGACTATATAAAAGGAGATGGGTTTATGTTTTACCCAGGATTTTTATTTGACCCAACATATTTAATTTTAATACCAGCTATGATAATAGCTTTTTGGGCACAGTTTAAAATAGATAATGCTTATAAAAAGTATAAAACTGTTAGAACTTTAAGTGGTGTTACCGGAAGTGAAGTTGCAAGAAGCATATTAGATGGAGCAGGACTTTTTGATGTAAGAGTTGAAAGGTATGGAAAGCATCTTGGAGATCATTATGATCCATCATCAAGAGTAATAAGGCTTTCACCCGAAGTATATGACGGAGCAACGGTAGCAGCAGCTGGGATAGCTGCCCATGAATGCGGGCATGCAATTCAGCATCAAACTCACTATGCACCTTTAGTTTTAAGAACTAGGATAGCACCAGTTGTTAATGTAGGGAGCACATTATCAATATATTTATTTATGATAGGGATATTCTTAGGTAATCCCCTATTTGCTAAAGTTGGTATAATATTTTTTGGAGGAGCAGTTATTTATCAATTAGTAACTCTTCCAGTAGAATTTAATGCATCAACAAGAGCACTAAATATATTGAAAACAAGAACATTCCTATATGGAGATGAATTAAAAGGAGCACAAAAAGTTTTAGATGCAGCTGCAATGACATATGTGGCAGCAACTCTTATGGCTATTTCTCAGTTAATAAGACTAATAGCTATAAATAATAGATATAATGATAATTAAGAGGTAGAAGGATGAAGAGTAGAAAACTTGCAAGACAAATAATACAAAGAGTTCTAGAGGAAGGGGCATATTCAAACTTAGTTCTTTCAAATGAACTTAACAACATAGATATTGAAGATAAAGATAAGGGACTTATAACAGAAATTGTTTATGGTACTTTAAGAAGAAAGAGAACTTTAGATGTATTAATAGGAAATTTCGTTAAAGATATTAATTTAATTGATACAACTGTATTAAATATACTAAGAGTAGCTATTTATCAAATGTACTTTTTAGATAAAATACCTGAATATGCAGCTTGTAATGAAGCAGTAGAAGAAGCAAAAGAAGTTTCTTTAGAAGCATCAAAACTTGTAAATGGTATTTTAAGAAATTATATTAAAGATGAAAAGGAAATTGTAGTTCCGGGAAATAGAATAGATGAACTTGCTTATAAATTTTCTTTCCAACCTTGGATGATAAGATTGTTTATAAAACAATATGGTGAAGAAAGAACTATGAAATTAATGGCTGGATTAAATGAAACACCAAAAGTTACTGTAAGAGTAAATGAATTTAAAGCAGAGTATGATGAAGTTTATGAAAAACTTGAGGAAATTGGATATAATATTGAAGATGGATATGCTTGTCCAGAAGCGATAGCTATTAAAGGTGGAAAAGGAATTGAGGATAACCAATTATTTAAAGAAGGTCTTATCACAGTTCAAGATGAAAGTGCAATGCTTGTAGCGCCTTTATTAGATTTAAAAGAAGGAGATAAAGTACTAGATCTTTGTGCTGCTCCAGGTGGTAAAACAACTCACATTGCTGAATTACTAGCAAATAGTGGTGAAGTTTTAGCTTTTGATTTACATGAAAATAAGCTTTCTCTTATAGAAGAAAATGCAAAAAGATTAGGATTAAATAATATAGTATGTAAGGCTATGGATGCAACTAAGTTAAATAGTGATTATATAAGCTATGGAGACAAAGTATTAATAGACGTACCTTGTTCAGGACTTGGTATAATAAGAAAGAAACCAGAAATAAAATGGAATAAAACAAGACAACAATTAAAAGATTTAGTTCCAATACAAAGAGAAATAATGGAAAATGCATGGCAATATTTAAAACCAGGTGGAACTCTTGTTTATTCTACATGCACATTAAATAAAGAAGAAAATGAAGAAAACCTAAAATGGTTCTTATCAAAACATAATGATGCAGAAATAGAAAAAATATATATAGGAAACAACAATAACTTTATATACAATGGAGATGGAAGTTTGACTATATTACCAAATGATTCTATGGATGGTTTCTTTATAGGCAAAATAAAGAAGATAAAATAGGTGATATAATGAATAATATTTTAAATTACAGTTTAGATGAAATTTCCTTATGGATGAAGGAAAATGGAGAAAGTGCTTTTAGAGCAAAACAAGTTTTTTCTTGGATATACAAGAATATTTGGAATTTTGATGATATGAAAAATTTACCTAAGAGTTTAGTGGAGAAACTTAAAGAAAATTTTTATATAGGCATCCCAGAAGTTGTGGAAAAGTATGAGTCAACATTAGATGGTACACAAAAATTATTATTAGCTTTCGATGATGGTAACATCATTGAAAGTGTAATAATGAAGTATAAACATGGTAACTCAATATGTATTTCTACACAAATTGGATGTAGAATGGGATGTAAGTTCTGTGCATCAACTTTAGAGGGAAGAGTAAGAAATTTAACAGCTGGAGAGATTTTATCAGAAGTTATTGTAGCACAAAAGGTAATAGGAGAAAGAATATCTAATATAGTACTAATGGGGAGTGGAGAGCCATTAGATAACTATGAAAATGTTACTAAATTTTTGGATTTAGTAAATGCAGATTATGGTTTAAATATAGGTCAAAGACATATAACGTTATCTACTTGTGGGTTAGTGCCTAAGATTTATGAACTAGCGGATAAAGGATATAGCATAACACTAGCTATATCATTACATGCATTTAGTGATGAAAAAAGAAAAGAAATAATGCCAATTGCCAATAAATATTCAATAAAGGAAATACTAGAGGCTTGTGATTACTACTTTGAGAAAACAGGTAGACGTATAACTTTTGAATATTCCTTAGTATCCGGTATAAATGATGGTAAAGAAGATGCGAAATCTCTTTCAAAACTATTAAAAGGAAGACAGTGTCATGTTAATCTTATACCTGTTAATGAAATAAAAGAAAATACTCTAAAAAGACCTTCAAAAAAGACTATAGAAGAATTTGAAAAGATAGTAAATGAAAATGGGATTGAAGTTACGGTAAGAAGAGAAATGGGTAATGACATAAATGCAGCTTGCGGCCAATTAAGGAGAAATTTCTTAAAGTCTCAGAATTAGAGGGAGTGGGTGTTAATGATTGGTATAAAAAGTGATGTAGGTAACTTAAGAAACTTAAATGAGGATTATACAGAATTTTATGAGAATGAAGATTTTAAAATTTATGTAGTGGCAGATGGAATGGGTGGACATAATGCTGGAGAGATTGCTAGCAAAACAGCTTCAAAATCTTTAATAAAATACATAAGAGATAACTTTAAAGATATTAATAATACAGAAATATTAAGAAAGGCTATTAAACATGCAAATTTAAAAGTGTTTAACTTAGCACATTGTAATGAAACTTATAATGGTATGGGAACTACTTTAGTTGCATGTTTAATAACTAAAGATATAATTCAAATAGCTAATGTTGGAGATAGTTCTTGTTATGGAATTAAGTTTAATAAAGTTACTAAAATAACAAAGGATCATTCTTTGGTTCAGGAATTATTAGATTGTGGTAGCATTTCTAAAGAACAAGCTATAAATCATCCTCAAAAAAATGTTATAACTAGAGCAATTGGAACAGAAGAAATGGTAGATATAGATGTATTTGATATAGAAAAAGGTAAATTTGAATTTTTTCTTATGTGTAGTGATGGATTAAGTAATGAGATAGACATAGAAGAGGTTTTATCATTTGAAATAGAAGAAAAATACTTACAGAATATTTGTGAAAAGCTTGTTGATAAAGCTAAAATTAATGGTGGAAGAGACAATATAACTGTAATGTTATTTGGAGGAGAGGTGTAATATGAACGGAATTATACTAGGTGGTAGATATGAGCTTCTTGAAAAAGTAGGGGAAGGAGGAATGTCTGAAGTTTATAAAGCTAAATGTAATAAGCTTAATAGATTTGTTGCAGTAAAAATATTAAAAAAGCAATTTGCGGACAATAAAGAAATTTCTCAAAAATTCAAAAGAGAAGCAACTGCCATTGCAAATTTATCTGATACTAATATAGTTAATGTTTTAGATGTAGGTACACAAGAGGATATAGATTATATAGTAATGGAATATATAAGTGGAAAAACTTTAAAAGAATTAATTTATTATAGTGGAAAACTTAGTTATAATACAGCTATAAAGATAGCACTTCAAATAGCTAAAGCTTTAGATTGTGCACATAGAAACAATATTATTCATAGAGATATAAAACCACAAAATATATTGGTTACAGAATCTGGAGAAGTAAAGGTTACTGATTTTGGTATAGCAAAATCTACAGATTCTCAAACTATTACTAATACTACAAGTATTATTGGATCAGCACATTATCTTTCACCGGAACAGGCAAAAGGAACTTATATTGATTTTAGATCAGATATTTATTCTTTTGGAATAGTTTTATATGAAATGGTAACAGGAAAATTACCTTTTGAAGGTGACTCACCAGTTACAGTTGCATTAAAGCATTTACAAGAAGAACCTATTCCACCTAAAAATATAAATTCTGCAATTCCAGATAGTTTAAATAAATTAATACTTAAGGCTGTTGAGAAAGAGCCAATAAAGAGATACCAAAATGCGAAAGAAATTATTCAAGATTTACAAAAAATACAAGAAAATCCAGACGTAGTTATTGGAGCTTCAGTTGTTGATAATAGTGATCATACTATAATTATGGCACCAATTAATACTCAAAATCAAAAAACAAATCATATTTCTAAATTAGAAGATGATTATGATGAAGATTATGATGAAGACGAAGATTTTGATGATGATTATGATGAAGATGAGGATGAACTACCTAAGAAGAAGAAAAGCAAAAACGGAGTTAAAAAAGCTATAGTTGCAATTGGTGCTATAATTGGTGTTATAATTTTAGGTTCTGTAGGTTTCTTCTTAGCTGGAGGAAATAAATCTAGCAAGGAAGTTGAAGTTCCAAATATCGTTGGAAAGACTATAGATGATGTTAAAGAAGAAGTCGAAAAATTGGGCTTAAAAATAGAAATTAAATCTACACAAAATAGTGATAAACCTGAAAATACTATATTAGAAACTGATCCAAAAGCAGGAACAAAAGTAAAAAAAGATTCGGCAATAAAAGTTGTAGTTTCATCTGGAGAAGAACAAGTTGATATGCCTGATTTTAGAGATTATGAAGTAACAAATATAGAACAAATTTTAAAGAATCAAGGACTTACTAATTATACTATTATTGAAGAGTATAATGATAAGGTCGAAAAAGGGTATTTCATAAAACAAAATCCAGTAGCAGGAACTAAAATTGGTAAAAAGACTAAAATAGAAATAACAGTAAGTAAAGGGCAGGAAGTAAAACTTGTAGATGTAAAAGATGTAAAAGGCAAATCATTAAATGAAGCGAAAGAGTTATTAAAGGGGCTTGATATTACTGTTAAGGAAGAGACTATTAAAGATAAAAAACAAGATGGAATAGTATTAGAACAAAGTTTGCCTATTACTAAAGTTCAGGAAGGAACACCAATTACTTTAACAGTAGGAAAGTACGAAGAGAAAAAAGCTGAGAATGAAGTTATAAATATTGCTGGATTGGGACTTAAGTCAGGAATGAAAGTAGATGAAGCAACAGCTATACTTCTTTCACACGACTTATCATATGAAATTGATGGGGTTGGAGATATTGTTGAAAGTTTTACTAAAGAAATAAAAAAAGGTGAAACTGTAAAAATTAAAGCAAAGAACTCTGAAAAGCCACAAAATCCAGAAGCTAATAATAGTAGCAATAATGTTAATAATAATGAAAATAATCAATAAAATAAAAATCAGCTTTTAGCTGATTTTTATTTTATTTAAAATTTATTTGCATTTTTTGGTGAAATCTGTTTATTATAAATATGAAGATTAAATTATTCGGAGGAATTATGGAAGGAAAAATAATAAAAGGAATTGGTGGGTTTTACTATGTTAAAACTAAAGAAGGAGTTATAGAATGTAAGGCAAGAGGAAAGTTTAGGCATAAGGATATGAAGCCTATGGTTGGAGATAACGTAGATATAAATGTTTCTAACGGAAAAGGAGTAATAGAAGATATACATGATAGATCTTCTGAATTGATAAGACCTACTGTAGCAAATGTTACACAAGCTTTTGTAGTATTTGCAATAAAGAATCCAGACATTAACTTTGATCTTTTAAATAGATTTTTAATTTTATGTGAATATAATAACATTAAAGCAATAGTTTGTTTAAATAAAGTAGATTTAGCAAGTGAAGAAGAAAAAGAAGAAGTTAAGAAAAAAATTAATGATATTGGTTATGATGTATTATTTATAAATGCTAAAAAAGGTTTAGGTATAGAGTTGCTTAAAGAAAGATTGATTGATAATGAAACAGTACTATGTGGACCTTCAGGTGCAGGAAAATCAACTCTTATAAACACTCTTATAAATAGAACGCATATGGAAACAGGAGTTGTATCAGAAAAAATAGGTAGAGGAAAGCATACTACAAGACATAGTGAGCTTATTGAAATAGAAAATGGGTATTTAGTAGATAGCCCTGGTTTTTCAAATATAGATATTAGCTTTATGAATAAAGACGAACTAAGATATTGTTTCCCTGAATTTGAGGAGTACAATCATAATTGTAAGTTTAGAGGATGTCTTCATAATAAAGAGCCTGAATGTGCAGTGAAAAATGCATTACAAGAAAATAAAATTAACGAAACTAGATATAATTTTTATATAAGAATACTAGAAGAATTGTTAGAGGGGGAAAAACATAAATGGTAAAAATATCACCATCAATATTATCAGCAGACTTTTCAAAATTAGGTGAAGAAATTATTAATGTAGATAAAGCAGGAGCGGATTTTATCCATATAGATGTTATGGATGGAAATTTTGTGCCTAATATAAGTATAGGATTACCAGTAATAAAATCAATAAGAAATAAAACATCTAAGGTTTTTGATGTTCATTTAATGATAGAAAATCCATCAAGGTATATAGATGATTTTGTTAATGCTGGCGCAGATATAATAACTATACATTATGAAGCAGAAAAGCATATAGATAGAGCTATAGAATATATAAAATCAAAAGGCATAAAGGCAGGGGTATCACTAAACCCTGGAACTCCAACTTTTGTTTTGAAGAATATAATAAATAAATTAGATTTAGTTCTAATTATGTCAGTTAACCCTGGATTTGGAGGACAAAAGTTTATACCTTATGCTTTGGATAAAATTAAAGAAGTTAAGGAAATGAGCTTAAATTCAAATAAGGATTTATTAATAGAAGTAGATGGAGGAGTAGATAAAACAAATGCTAAAGCTATAATTGAAGCTGGAGCTAATGTTTTAGTTGCTGGTTCTGCTGTTTTCGGAGATGGAAATCTTAAAGAAAATATTGAAGCAATAAGAGGAGAATAAAATGAAAGCCATAATAGTATCAGGAGGGAGAGCACCGTCAAAACAGCTATTATTAAATGAAATAAAAAATTCAAATTTAATAATAGGTGCAGACAAAGGGTGTGAGGTGCTATACAATTATAATATATCTCCTAATTACATATTAGGTGATTTTGATTCAGCTGATAAAGATATAATAAAAGCTATGGAAGTTTCAGGGTGTGAAAAAATTAAATACAAAAAGGAAAAAGACTTTACTGATACGGAAATTGCTTTTAATTTAGCAGTTGAAAAGGGAGCAAAAGAAATAGTATTACTAGGAGGTACAGGGACAAGGTACGATCATTCCTTAAGTAATTTAGGTCTTATGTTAAAAGCTCTAAAAATGTCTATAATTTTAAAAATAATCGATGATAATAATATAATTTTTTTAACTGATAAAAGTATAATATTAAAAGGAAATAAAGGTGACACAATATCTTTTCATGCTTATTGCGAATGCGTAAAAAAGCTTAATATATGTGGATCAAAATATGATCTTATAAATTATGATTTATATTTAGGCGATGGATTAACAACGTCTAATGAATTTATAGGTAATGATATAAAAATAACATTTGATAGTGGAATTTTAATGGTTCTCTATACAAAAGATTAAATTTAAAAAAGTAATCACTCATTTTATTTATTTGCATACAATGTATATAAAGAGATGAGTGATTTTTTATTGGAGGGAGAATTTATGAAGATAATAGCTATAAAATTACCAAGGTTTATTTCAAATTTTATAAGATTTTTTAAAAGAAAAAAATAAAATACATATGAAGAGTGTATGACTATTAAGGAAGAGATCCTTTAAAAATTAAAAAAATATAAAATAAAAAATGCAATTGTTAATTCAATTGCATTTTCTATTTGAACTTATATTGCTCTTTGAACCTTACCAGATCTAAGGCATCTTGTACATACATGAACTGTCTTTGGTGTTCCGTTAACTAAAGCCTTTACTCTCTTTATGTTAGGAGCCCAAGTTCTCTTTGATTGACGATGTGAGTGGGAGTATTGAGTTCCAGATACAACCCCTTTATTACAAACTTCGCATCTTCTTGCCACTTGAAAACACCTCCTTATTTGTGAAGATAATTTCTCTTCAATAGGACAGATTAAATTTTAACATAGTAGGTGTCAAAAAAGCAAGAGAAATTGAGAAAAAAATGAAAAAACTTTTAAATTAAAAAAAATTATATATCTAAGGATATCTCCATATACTAAGCTATGTAATATTTACTTGAATAATAAATGTAAGTAATATAAAATATAGTATAAGGATATTTATAAGGAGGATTCTATATGGTAGGATATTCAAACGAACTTGGAAATATACATTACTCTGAAGAGGTACTTGCAAAAATTGTTGGTCTTTCAACTATGGAGTGCTATGGAGTTGTTGGTATGGTTTCTAAGAATGCCACTGAAGGCTTATGGGAATTAATGAGAATAGAAAATTTAAGCAAGGGTGTTAAGCTAAAGTTTAATGAAGATAAATTAGTAATAGAATTATATGTTATGGTTGAGTATGGAACAAAGATTTCTGTAATAGCAAATAACATAATACAAAAGGTACGTTATAGTGTGGAAAACTTTACTGGATTAAAAGTTTCATCTGTTACAGTAAATGTTCAAGCAGTTAGAGTCTAGGAGGTAAAAAGATGAAATATCAGAAAATAAATGGCCATGACTTTTATAACATGGTTGTTAATGCTAGCAATAGATTGTTAGAGGAAAGTGAATACGTTAATGCTTTAAATGTATTCCCTGTTCCAGATGGAGATACAGGAACAAACATGTCAGCTACATTTAAAGCTGCGGTTAAAGAAATAGAGGGATTAAATTCTGAATCAATTGCAGAAACTTCAAAAAAGCTTGCTAAAGGAGCTTTAATGGGTGCAAGAGGAAATTCAGGAGTAATTCTTTCACAAATATTAAGAGGTATTTCTAAGGGCTTAGAAGGAAAGACTGAAGTAGACACTGTAGAACTTGCAATAGCATTTAAAGAAGGTAGCAATGCTGCTTATAAAGCAGTTATGAGACCAACAGAAGGAACTATACTTTCTGTAATTAGAGCAGCTGCAGAAGCAGCTATTGATACAGATGTTAAAGATGTAGTAGATCTTATGGAAGTTATAGTAACAGAAGCAAAAATAATGTTAGATAAAACTCCAGATTTATTACCAGCTTTAAAGAAGGCAAAGGTTGTAGATTCAGGTGGAATGGGATTATACATTATTCTTAAAGGTATGTATGATGCTTTAAAAGATGATATAAAAGCAGAAATAAAAGATATAAAGCCAGCTTCAGCTAAAATGCAAGGAGCTCAAGGTACAGAAGATATAGATATAAAATTTGGATATTGTACTGAGTTTATAATTCTTGCAGATGCTAGTAAAGCTGATAAATTTAGAGATGAAATAATACCAATGGGAGACTCACAAGTTGTAGTTGGATATGAAGATGTAATAAAAGTACATATTCATACAAATGACCCTGGTGCTGTTTTAGCAAAGGCTGTTAAATTAGGAGAATTATCTAAAATAAAAATAGATAATATGAGAGAAGAACATAGAGAAGTACTTTTAAGTAAAGAAGAGTATAAAGAAGCTAATGTTAATGATTCAAATCACTTTGAAGGTGAAGCAGCTATTGAAGAAGTAGAACAAGAAAAGAAAAAGTATGCTTTTGTAGCAGTTGCTATGGGAGAAGGTATAACAAATATTTTCAAAGATTTAGGTGTTGATTATGTTATAGAAGGTGGCCAAACAATGAATCCTTCAACTCAAGATATAATGGAATGTATATCTAAATTAAATGCTGATCATATATTTGTTTTACCAAATAATAAAAATATAATAATGTCAGCAAATCAAGCTGCTGAAATATCTGATAAAGATGTTAAAGTTATTCCAACAACTACAATTCCTCAAGGAATAACATGTATAACTATGTTTAATCCAGAAGCAGAGGTTGAGGAAAATGTGGAAAGTCTTAAAGAAGCAATGGGAATGGTTAAGACAGGTTCTATAACTTATGCAGTAAGAGATACTGAAATGGATGGAATAGAAATAAAAGAAGGAAATATGCTTGGACTAATTGAAGGTAAGATAAAGAAAGTTGGCTCATCATATTGTGATGTTGCAGAAGAAGTACTTTCAGAGATGATAGATGAAGAAAGTGAACTTATAACAATATTATACGGTGCAGATGTTACTGAAGCAGAAGCAGAAAAATTTGCAGAAAAAATAGAAGAAAAATATGAAGATTTAGACGTTCAATGCTATAGAGGAGCACAACCTCTTTATTACTTCTTAATGTCAGTAGAATAATTAAAAAGCACAAGTTACTACTTTATTTACATAAGTGGAAACTTGTGCTTTAATATTTAGTGAATTAATATTTTGAGGTGAGCAAATGAATATATTTATGGAGATTTCTTCTCTAAAAGGAGTAGGACCAAAGCTTACTGAAAAGCTTAATAAATGCGGTATATTTACTATATATGATTTACTTTTATATTTTCCAAGAGATTATGAATTTATTAAAGGTGATGTTGCCTTCAATGAAATAGATGGTGAAGAAAAACAAATTTTAACTTGCAGGGTAATAGGATACGATAGAGATGTTAAAACTAAAACTGGGAAGATAATATCTGCAATAAAGTTTGATTATAAAGGACATATAGTCATTGCAAAATGGTTTAATCAAAGATACATAAAAAATTCTTATAGATTAAATGAGTCTTACGATTTAGTTGGTAAGTTTAAAAGAGTAGGAAATTTATTAGAAGTAATAAATCCTATGGTTGGATGTAGAGATGCAAAAAAAAGTGAAATTATACCTAAATATCCATTAAAGGGCGATTTAAGTGATAGGATAATTACTAAACTTATAAATCAAATATTAGATGAAGTAATAATAACAGATAATTTACCAAAGGAAATTTTAGATAAATATAAGATGATAGGTCTTGATAAAGCTATTAGAGAAATACATTTTCCAAAAGGAAAAGGTGATTTAGATCAAGCAATTATAAGATTGAAATTTCAGGAACTATTTACGTACTCAATGAAACTTTTATTACTTAAAAATAAGTTGAGAAGCAATGATGGAATTTCATTTTATTGGCATGAAGAGTTAACTGAATTAAAAGAATCATTACCTTTTAATTTGACAGATGCACAAACAAAAGTTGTTAGAGAAATTTTAAGAGATCAAAAAAGTAAGTATTCTATGAATAGGTTAGTTCAAGGGGATGTTGGTAGCGGAAAAACTATAGTTGCTATAATAGCTATGTTTAATGTTATAAAAAATGGATTTCAAGCTTCTTTAATGGTTCCTACAGAAATACTTGCTAATCAACATTATGAAGAGACGTTAAAGATTTTGAAAAATTTTAACGTAGAAGTTGAATTACTAACTGGAAGTACTAGTTTAAAAGAAAAAAGAAGGATAAAAGAAAGGATATCAACTGGAGAGCCATTAATTGTTATAGGAACACATGCGTTAATACAAGAAGATGTAGATTTTACTAATTTAGGTCTTGTTATTACCGATGAACAACATAGGTTTGGTGTTGAACAAAGAAGTAAACTTATAAATAAGGGAAGAAGACCGGATGTTTTAGTTATGACTGCTACACCTATTCCTAGAACTTTAGCTTTATATATGTATTCTGATTTAGATGTTTCAATAATCGATAAATTACCTCCAGGAAGAAAGAAAATAGATACAAGATTTTATTCGGAAAATGATAGGATGTTAGCTTATGATTTAGCATTAGATGAAATAAGAAAAGGAAGGCAAGTTTATATAGTTTGTCCTTTAATTGAAGAAAATGAAAAAATGGAATTAAATTCAGTAGAAAAGCTTTATGAAGAATTAAAAGATGGTGTATTTAAAAATGTAAGCGTAGAAATACTTCATGGTAAAATGAAGCCTAAAGAAAAAGATGATCTTATAAACTTATTTAAAGATGATAAAATCAAAGTTATTATTTCAACTACTGTTATTGAGGTAGGAGTAAATGTTCCTAATGCATCCATGATGATTATAGAGAATTCAGAAAGATTTGGATTAGCACAGCTTCATCAGTTAAGAGGAAGAGTTGGAAGAGGACAATATGAATCTTATTGTATTTTAATTGGAAAAGCTAAGAATGAAAAAACAAAAAAGAGAATGGAAATAATGACAGAATCAACTGATGGTTTTTATATATCAGAACAAGACCTTAAGTTAAGAGGTGCAGGAGAAATGTTTGGGCTTAGACAAAGTGGAGATATAGGTCTTGTGCTTGCGGATATTTATGAAGATATTGATATATTGAAATGTGCAAGATACGAAGCTAATAATTTAATTAACTCTGAGCAAATAGAACATGTAAAATTATGTAATGAAATATCTAATTCAATTGAAAGATATAGTCGATATATTTGTTTTAATTAAAAAAATTGTATATAGAGAAATATTATGTTAAAATTGAAATGATAGTACCTAAGGAGGAAACTAAATGAGAATAATAGCAGGGAAAGCAAGAGGAAGAAAATTAATACCTCCTGCAACTATGGAAACTAGACCAACTTTAGATAGAGTAAAAGAAGCTATGTTTAGTATAATTCAAGGATACATACCAGATGCAGTTGCTGTAGATGTTTTTGCAGGGACAGGAAGTCTTGGTTTAGAAGCAGCAAGTAGAGGAGCTAAAGAGGTTTATTTAATTGATAAAAGCAACACAACATTTCCTTTATTAAAACAAAATATAGAGAATTTAAAATTTCAAGATTTTTGTACTCCATTAAATATGGATTCATATGATGCTCTGAAAATGTTAAATAAAAAGGGAAAGATTTTTGATATTATATTTATAGACCCGCCTTATTGTAAGGAAATGATTCCAGAAGCAATTAAAATAATAAAAGAAAATAATATGCTAAAAGAAAATGGGATAATAGTCACTAAAATAGATTCTATAGAAGAAATATACGATGGATATAAGGATATAAAGTTATTACAAAGCAGAAAGTACGGTAATACAACAGTATGTTTTTATAAATATGAGGAGTAATTTAAAAGGTGAGAGATATGAATATAGCAGTTTATCCAGGAAGTTTTGATCCTATTACTAATGGCCACTTAGATATAATTTCTAGGGGAGCTAAAATTTATGATAAGCTTATAGTTGCTGTGCTAGTAAATATGGATAAAAAATGTTTATTTGATATTGAAGAAAGAGTGGAATTAATTAAAAAAGTTACTAAGGATTTAGATAATGTAGAAGTCTTAAGTTTTGAAGGATTACTAGTAGATTTTGCAAGAATTCATAATTCAAAAGTTATACTAAAAGGTCTTAGAACAGTATCTGATTTTGAATATGAATTTCAAATGGCACTTATGAATTCTAAACTTGATCCAGATATAGAAACGGTATTCATGATGACTTCTTCAGCCTATTCTTATGTAAGTTCATCTTCAGTAAAGCAAGTAGCGAAGTTTGGTGGAAATATTAAAGGTCTTGTACCAGAAGAACTAATTACAGAAGTTATGGATAGATTTTAAAGATTTTTATCGAGGGGGAAGAGGGATGGATAAGATTGAAGTTAATATTATAGAGCTTTTAGAGTATTTAGAGGAGTTAATAGAAACAGCTCCCAAAGTACCTATAACAGGTAAAAGTGTAATAGATAAGAAGGAATTCTTAGAAGTAATTGATCAAGTAATAAATTATCTTCCAGATCAATTAAAAAAAGCACAATGGGTAATGACTGAAAAAGACAGAATACTAGGGGATGCGCAAAAGCAATATGAATCAACTAAAAGTGAAATTATGGAAATGATGAAACAGAAAGTTGAAAATCATGATATAGTTAAAGAAGCAAAAATAAGAGCTAATGAAATAATTGCCCTAGCTCAAAGAGATGCTAAGGCAATTAGGATTGGTTCAAGAGAATATTCAACGGAAATTTTAGCTCAATTAGATAGAGAAATTGAAGAAAAAAGAAATATGCTAATTGAAAATATGCAAAAATCTTTTGAAATGGCAGCAAAAGATATAGATGAAAAATTAAGTAGCACAGGAGATAAAATTAAAGAAAACATTTCTGAGTTAAGAGGAATGTAATCTTCTTTTAAAGTTTTTTACTACCATTGATATTAATAGTGTTATACTAAATAATATTAATATAGGAATAAAAAGTTTATAAAATGTATAAATAGTATAATTTTCACTTGGAGTTATATTTGAAGTAGGTATGGAAGTCAAAATTATATTGCTTGCTACAAAGGTTATTATAAAACTTATTACTCCTTGAATAAATTTATAAAAAATATATTTTTTAATATTTGGATTACTTTTGCTCACTATAGAGCTTACTTGAGCTATTACTGATAAGCTTGAAAATGATAAAATAAAACTCATCATGCTTAATTTTAGGCTCATGGATATACTAGATGCAGAAATTAATTTACATCCGTTTGTAAATTCAATACTACCTAAAAATAAGTTGTATAAAGTTCCAGATGGTAATTTAACTAAGTTTTCCAAGATTTCAAAAGCAGTACTTATATAAGTGTTGCTTTTTATTATGCTTATAACTACAGAAAATATTATTACAAAAGCACCTACATTTATAGTTGTAGTAATTGCTCCTTCTATGGAATTTTTTAAATTAGTTCCAAAAGGATTTTCTTTATAAGAACTATTCATAGTATTAGATGAACTGATATTTATAGAATTTTTTCTTGTTAAAAAACCTACAATGATTATAGATAGATAATTGGCAATTAATAAGATATATCCAAGTTTTACATTATAAAGCATAGAAGCTGCTACTGATCCTAATATGAAAATAGGGCCTGCATTAGAAGCTATATTTAATAGCCTTTCATACTCGCTTTTATGTATATATCCAAGTTCATAAATATCTGAAGAATATTTTGCTCCTAAAGGATAACCGCATATAAAGCTTGCGGCTAATGGGAAAGAACAAGTTTTTGAAAGACCTAATGGTTTGCAAAGTAATGGACCTAGTATTTTTGAATAAAGTCCGATACCATCATAATAAATTAGTAAATTACATATTACACTAAAGGGAAAAATCGTTGGTAATATTGCAGTTACAACAAGTTTTGCGCCACTTATAGCTGCAGACATACTGGCTTCTAAATTTACCACAAATACAATAATAAAGATGGTAATTGCAAAGCAGATTACGTAATTTTTTCTTACATTTAAAAGATTTAATAATAATGCTACAAGTAAAAAGACAAAAAGCCATAAAACAAAAATACTAAACATAAAATTAACCTCCTATATAGTATTTATATGCCTATGACTTCTTAATATTAATCTTTTATTATAGGTGATTGAAAATAATCACTTAAGGGATTTAATTTGTTATTTAAGATTGAATATGCCTTTGTTGCTTTAATATCTAAATCTAATAATGGATTATTTATATTTTTAGGGACCTTTGTTATAATTGGTATTTTTGATTTTTTCTTCATTTCTTTTAAGATAGCTCTTCCTGTATTATTAAAACCAAGAACTCTAGCATATAAGTTTGTTTGTTTTATTAGTTCTTCATGAGAATATTTATCTAAAGATAAGTATATTTGAGCCATTAATCTAGAAATTTTTGTATAGGTATATCTTTTACTTTTTACTTTAAAGATTAAATCTTCATATGAATCACTACTACAAATTTCCTTTAAGAATTTATTATCTAATCCTTCTTTTATTTCGAAAAGATTGTTAAAATCTATACAATTAGTTAGTAATTTGTACTTAATGTATGGATACATTTCTTTTTCGAATATAAAGGGATAATTATTTTCTTTTAATGAATAAAGAATATCTAAAGACGCGCTAGGTAAATATTTTTCTAATTCGCCTAAAGATAAATCTTTTTTTAAGTTTTCTCTAATGCTAGTTGCAGAAGCAAAAGTACTAGTTAATAATTTATCGTTATATCTTGCTCCTTCTCTTTTTAAAGTCATTGGCAAAATTGAACTGTTTAAATTTATTAGAGATTTTATGTATTCAATTCCTAAAATATTATTTGAACTAGATAAGACTTCTTCAAGTGAGTCATCTTTTAATATATCTTTTAAAGATAGTTCCCTTGCTTTAGCAAAGGTCATTCCAGATTTTAAATTTTCCTTAATTTTAGATTGTAAATCAAAAGATTCATGCGTTAATGTTTTAGCAATTTTTTCTAAGTATTTTATATTACCACATTCACTTCCAAAAAAAATGTTATCAATTACACCAATTGAGTCAAGAATAGATATAGAGCCCTTTGCAAAAAATTCAGCAGAAGATAAAGAGTAAAAAGTAGGTAATTCAATAACTAAGTCAACACCATTTAAAATTGCCATTTCAGCTCTTTTCCATTTATCAATTAATGCAGGCTCACCTCTTTGAACAAAATTTCCGCTCATTACACAAACAATACCATCACAATTAGTTTCTTTTTTAGCAGAATTTAAGTGGTAAAGATGACCGTTATGAAAGGGATTATATTCTGTTATTATTCCTGTTATATTCATAAATACACTCCTTATTGGGAAATATAAAATTATTATAGCATAATAAAATTATATTAAAAGAGATGGATTATATATAAAGATAATATTCTGAATATTTACAATATAAAGAATTAAATCTTTCGTAAATTTTTATGTTGAAAATTATAGTTATTTAGGAGTATATTAGTATGTGAAGATGAGTCCGTGTCTTTTTGAAAGGAGTAAATATTATGGAACTTATGAATAAATTATGGGATGCAGCTAAAGCTGATAAAAGAAGAATCGTTCTTCCAGAAGGTGATGAGGATAGAACTTTAGTAGCAGCTCAAAAAATACAAGAGCTTGGTTTAGCTTATCCAGTTTTAGTTGGAGACAATAGTAGAATTAATGAAAAGGCTAAAGAATTAGGAGTAAACTTAGAAGGAATAGAAATAGTTGATCCGAATAATTCAGAGAGATTACAAACTTATATTAATGAGTTTTATGAATTAAGAAAAAACAAAGGTATGACTTTGGAAAAAGCAGAGAAAATAGTAAAAGATCCATTATATTTTGGAACTATGATGGTTAAGTTAGATGATGCTGATGGAATGGTATCAGGTGCCGTACATACAACAGGAGATTTACTTAGACCAGGGTTACAAATAATCAAAACTGCTCCAGGTGTATCAGTTGTTTCAAGTTTCTTTATAATGATGGTGCCAGGATCAACATATGGAGAAGAAGGTATGCTTTTATTCTCTGATTGCGCAGTTAATCCAAATCCAAATTACGAACAATTAGCAGCAATAGCAATAGCTACAGCTGATACAGCTAGAAATCTTTGTAAGATAGAACCAAGAGTGGCAATGCTTTCATTCTCAACAATGGGAAGTGCAGATCATGAAATGGTTGATAAAGTTAGAAAAGCTACAGAGCTTGCAAAGGAATTAAGACCAGATCTTTTAATAGATGGAGAATTACAATTAGATGCAGCTATAGTTGATAAAGTAGCAGCACAAAAGGCTCCAAATAGTAATGTTGCTGGTAAAGCTAATGTATTAATATTCCCAGACTTACAAAGTGGAAATATAGGATATAAATTAGTTCAAAGATTTGCTAATGCAGAAGCTATTGGACCTATGTGTCAAGGTTTTGCAAAACCAATAAATGATTTATCAAGAGGATGTAGCTCTGACGATATAGTTAATGTTGTTGCATTAACAGCTGTTCAAGCACAAGCTCAAAAATAATTATCCATTAGGAAGGAGTAAAACAAATGAAAGTATTAGTAATCAATTGTGGTAGTTCATCGCTAAAATATCAATTAATAGATATGGCTACTGAAGAATCATTAGCTCAAGGTTTAGTAGAAAGAATAGGAATTGAAGGATCAGTTTTAACTCAAAAGGTTGAAGGAAGAGACAAATATATAGTAAAACAACCTATGAATGATCATAAGATAGCTATAAAATTAGTTTTAGATGCTTTAATAGATAGCGAGCATGGAGTTATTTCATCAATGGATGAAATAACAGCAGTTGGACATAGAGTTGTTCATGGAGGAGAAAAATATAAAAATTCAGTGGTTATAAATGAAGAAGTTAAGAATTATATTAAGGACTGCTTCAAATTAGCTCCTCTTCATAATCCGGCTAATATGATAGGTATAGAAGCTTGCGAAGAATTAATGCCAAATACACCAATGGTAGCTGTATTTGATACTGCTTTCCATGGTACAATGCCAGAAGAAGCATATTTATATGCACTTCCATATGATTTATATAAGAAACATGGAATAAGAAAATATGGATTCCATGGTACTTCTCATAAATATGTTTCTCAAAAAGTAGCAGAAGTTATGGGAAAAGATATAAAGGATTTAAAGATAGTTACATGTCATTTAGGAAATGGTGCAAGTTTATGCGCTGTTAAAAATGGTGTATCTATAGATACTTCAATGGGATTCACTCCACTTGAAGGCGTAGCTATGGGAACAAGAAGTGGAAATATAGATCCAGCTATAGTTACTTTCTTAATGAAAGAAGAAGGTTTATCAATTGATGAAGTTAATGATTTATTAAATAAGAAATCAGGTGTTCTTGGAATATCAGGAATTAGTTCAGACTTTAGAGATATTGAAGATGCTGCATTCAAAGAAGGCGTTCATAGAGCTAAACTAGCACTTGCTATATTTGAATATAAAGTAAGAGCTACAATTGGATCATATGCTGCTATAATGGGTGGTGTTGATGCTATAGTATTTACAGCTGGTGTTGGAGAAAATGGACCAGAGACTAGAGAATCAATTCTAAAAGGATTAGAATTCTTAGGAGTAGAAGTAGATACTGAGAGAAATAATGTTAGAGGTAAAGTAAGAGAAATATCAAAAGATGGTTGTAAGGTAAAAGCTTTTGTTATACCAACTAACGAAGAATTAGTTATAGCAAGAGATACTGTTGAACTAATTAAGTAGTTAATTTTTAGAGTGCATAATTATTAGTTGGGTTATTTAGAATAAATTGCTTGACTTTTAATCATGCACTTTATATAATAAATTGTGTTTATTCGGCAAATATTTATCTAAGGAGTGAAATGAAGCTTTGCTCAAGCTATACACATAATGTGTATAATGTATCCTAAAGGATATGAGGACATTGTCTAGAGCAAATACATATGATTATACAATTTTCAGACTTAATTTCAACAAAGAAAAGAAAAAAAGAAATCAATGTAACATATGAATTAGCTCCACTTTATTTTGATGGAGAAAAAATAGAAGCTGTAGAAGCTGTAAATTTAGTTGGAAATATAATCTCTGTTGAAGATGTTTTAACTTTAAAAGCTTCAATAAAAACAAAATTGAAATTAAATTGTTCAAGATGCCTAGAGGCCTTTATCTATCCAATAGATATTGATATAGAAGAAAGGTTTACAAATAATAAGGAACTTCAAGATAATGAAGAAATTATTTTTGTAGATAGCGATACTTTAGATATTGCTAAAATAGTTGAAAATGTTATTATTTCAACCTTACCTATTAAGAGACTTTGCACAGATGACTGTAAGGGACTTTGCTACCAATGCGGTAAAAATCTTAATGAAGGTTCTTGTCAATGTGAGACAAATGATGTAGACTTAAGACTGGCAAAGTTACAAGAGTTGTTTGGAAATAAGGAGGTGTAGTAATGGGAAATCCAGCTAGAAAAACATATAGAGCAAAGAGAAATTCAAGAAGAGCTCAAACTTTCAAGGCGAGCTTACCTGGAATAGTTGAGTGTCCACAATGTCACGAAATGAAGTTAGCTCACAGAGTTTGCAAGAACTGTGGATTCTATAAAGGTAAAGAAGTAGTTGCTTCAGTAGAAGAATAAAGAAAGTCTAATGACTTTCTTTTCTTTATATATAAAGAAAAGGGGCGAAATGGTATTATGAAAATAGCTATAGATGGTATGGGTGGAGATAATGCACCTAAAGCTGTAATAGAAGGCGTTATTCAAGCTTTAAAGGAATACGAAGGAATAGAATACTATATAACAGGTCCTAAAGAGCAAATAGAAGAAGAGCTAAAGAAATACCAATATGATGAAAAGCTAATTAATATAGTTGATGCAAGAGAAGTTATTTCTACAAATGAGCATCCTGTAATGGCTTTAAAAAAGAAAAAGGATTCAAGCATATGCAAAGCATTAAGACTTGTTAAAGAAAAGGAATGCGATGCTATTATATCAGCAGGTAGTACAGGTGCATTTTTAGCAGGGTGTACACTTATAGTTGGAAGAATAAAAGGTGTAGAAAGACCAGCACTTGCTCCAATTATGCCAGGGAAAAATGGTAGCTTCATGATAGTAGATGCTGGAGCAAATGTAGATTGTAAGCCTAATTACTTAGTGCAGTTTGCTAAGATGGGTAAAGTATATTATCAAGGGGTACTAGGAAGTAATAACCCTTCAATTGGGCTAGTTAATATAGGGGCAGAAGAAGAAAAAGGTAATGAATTAACTAAAACTGTTCATAAGCTATTGAAAGAAGAAAATAGCTTGAATTTTATTGGAAATGTAGAACCAAGAGATACATCCAAAGGAGATGTAAATGTTTTAGTTTGTGATGGCTTTGTAGGAAATACATTATTAAAAATGTATGAAGGAGTGGCATCGACATTATTAAAAATGATAAAAGAAGAAATTTTATCAGGTAGTATAATTAGTAAAATAGGTGCTGGACTTTTAAGTCCTGTATTTAAAGCATTAAAAGTGAAGTTTGACTATAAGGAATATGGTGGTGCACCATTTTTAGGCGTAGAAGGTATTTGTATTAAAGCTCATGGAAGTTCAGATGGCAAGGCATTTAAGAATGCTATAAGACAAACCAAAACTTTTTATGACAATGGTGTATTAGAAAAAATAAAAGAAGAACTTCAAAATAATATATAATTTATTCCAATATGCATATTGACTAGATAAATAATATATAATATTATCTAAATGATATATGTAGGAGGTGAATTAAATGTTTGAGAAAGTTAAAGAAATAATAGCTGAAAAATTAAGCATTAACGAAGATGATATAACAATGGATTCTTCATTCGTTGACGATTTAAATGCAGATTCATTAGATTTAGTTGAACTTATGATGGCTTTAGAAGATGAGTTAGATACTGAAATCCCAGATGAAGAAGCAGAAAACTTTAAAACTGTTGGAGATGTAGTTAAGTATTTAAAGAATCATATTGAAGAATAGTATAATCCCGCTTTAATGCGGGATTTTATATTTAAAATTTACGGTAGAATTTGGTTTATTCTTGAATTTGCTCTATTAAAAAGAGTTTCTTAAAAAGCAAATTGAAGAATAAACTTCAAGGGGTGTACAAAATGGCGAAGTTTAATATAAAAGAAGTTGAGGATAGTATAGGGTTAACGTTTAATGAGCCCAAGCTTTTAAAAACTGCATTAACTCATAGCTCTTATGCAAATCAACACAAGGATCAAGAGTATAACGAAAGATTTGAATTTTTAGGAGATTCTATATTACAGTTATGTATCACTGAATATCTTTTCTTAAATTATAAAAATAAGAGCGAAGGTGAATTAACAAAGATAAGGAGTCTTATAGTTTGTGAGAACTCACTTTATGAAATTGGTAAAAAATTAAATTTAGGATATTTCATTAGAATAAGTAGGGGTGAGGAGTTAACAGGAGGAAGAGAAAGGGTTTCTATAATAGCTGACGCAGTAGAGGCTTTACTTGCAGGAATTTACCTAGATAAAGGGCTTGAATTTGTTAAGGATTATATAATAGGTCATTTCAAAGAAATAATAGATAAAGCAATAAATAATGATATTGTTTTAGATTATAAAACTAAGCTTCAAGAAGAAATGCAAAAATCAGGTGAAGTATCAATAATATATGAATTACTTAAGTATGAAGGTCCTCCACACAGAAGGAAGTTCTTTACATCAGTTTTAATAGAAGATAGAGAGCTTGGAAAAGGTGAAGGATATAGTAAAAAAGAATCAGAGCAAAATGCAGCTAAAGAGGCCTTAAGAAATTTGGAGGAATTAAATGAGTAAAAGACATTATATAATACCAATATTTATATCTCATCAAGGTTGTCCACATCAATGTGTATTTTGTAATCAAGATAGAATAGCAAAAGTTGTTCAGGAAGAAGTTACGGAAAGAGATGTAAGAGAAACTGTAGATGAATACCTTAAGACTATAGATCATAAAAATGCAACTGTTGAAATATCATTTTTTGGAGGAACTTTTACAGCGATAAATGTAAATAAACAAAAAGAATTGCTAGCGGTTGCAAAAGAATATAAAGAAAAAGGGTATATAGATAAAATTAGAATGTCTACAAGACCTGATGCAATAAATAAATACATATTAGATTATTTAAAAGATTATAAGGTAGATATAATTGAGCTTGGAGTACAATCTTTAGATGATGAAGTGCTAAGATTATCAGGAAGAGGTCATAGTGCAGAAGAGGTAGAAAAAGCTTCTAAACTTATAAAAGAATATGGTATTACATTAGGACATCAAATAATGCCAGGACTTCCAGGAGATACTTTTGAAAAAGATATAGAAACGGTGAAGAAGTCTATAAAAATGAAACCGGATATATGTAGGATATATCCTTCATTAGTAATTAAAGACACACCTATGGCTGATATGTATGAAAGAGGTCAATACAAACCTTATTCCTTAGAGGAAGCAGTTGACATATCTAAAGAGTTATATAAGCTATATAAAGATGCAAATGTTAATATAATTAGAATAGGACTTCAGCCAACTGAAAGTATAACTTGGGGAAAAGATATAATAGATGGACCATTTCATCCATCATTTAGAGAATTGGTAGAAGGAAGTTTAATTTGTGATAAAATAAAATCTGCTATAAATGAAAATGAAGATATAATTATTGAAATAAACTCAAAGGATTTAAGTAAGCTGTATGCAAATAAGAAAGTATATTTTAATAACTTAAAAAACAATCATAAAGGAAAAATACTAGTAGCTACCAAAGATAAAATAGACAGAGGAAATGTTAATGTTATCGTACTAAAAAGAATAGAAAAGGTTAGTATATAAGGTAGGCAAGATTTTGCCTACCTTATTATTGATATTTTACTGTCTTTACTATAAACTTAAATAAGAATAGGAGTGGTAATTATGAAGAAGCAAACAAGACAAAAAATGATATATGTAATTACTATAATTTTAGCTATCATGTTTTCAATGAGTTTATTAGTATCATTGATATAGGTAAGGAGTGTATCTATGTTTTTAAAATCCCTAGAAATAAGAGGTTTTAAATCTTTTGCAGATAAAACCCAATTAAAGTTTAAAAAAGGAGTAACAGCAGTAGTAGGTCCAAATGGTAGTGGGAAAAGTAATATATCTGATTCTGTAAGATGGGTTCTAGGTGAACAAAGTGTAAAAACACTTAGAGGTGGAAAGATGGAGGATGTAATCTTTGCAGGGACTCAGTATAGAAAACCAGTTGGACTAGCTCAAGTCTCACTTACACTAGATAACTCAGACAATTCATTGGATACGGATTATTCAGAGGTAACTGTTACAAGAAGAATATTTAGATCGGGTGAAACGGAGTATTTAATAAACAATCAAAAATGTAGGTTAAAAGACATTAATAATTTGTTTATGGATACAGGTATAGGTAAAGAGGGATATTCGCTTATTGGACAAGGTAAAATAGAAGCTATATTAAGTGGTAAAGCAGAGGATAGGAGAGCTTTATTAGAAGAAGCTGCAGGTATAGTTAAATTTAAATCAAGAAAAGAAGAAGCAGAAAGAAAGCTATCTAATACTGAAAATAATTTGGTTAGAATAAGAGACATAATATCAACTTATGAAGAGAGAATAGAACCATTAAAAATAGAGAGAGAAAAGGCTTTAATGTATAAAACTTTGGCAGAAGAGCTTAAAATTAAAGAAGTTTCTGTTTTAGTTAATAACATAAAAAGAATTGATGAAGAAATTAATGGAATAAGTGAAGATATAAGTGGTAGAAAAATTGATATAGAAGCTAAAAGAAATAAATTACATAAAGACAAAGAAGAACTTCTACTATTAGAAAATAAGATAGAAGAATTAGAAAGTAAAAATAACACAGAAAAAAGTGAATATTATACTAAAAAAGAAGAATTAAATCAAAGTCTAAAAAATATAGAAATATTTAAAGAAAGAATAAAAAATTTAGAGGAAGTAATAAAGCGGGATTCATCGGAAGTAGAAGCTTTAGAAAATAGTTTGAAGATTTCTATAGAGGAAAAGAATCTTTTAGGTAAGGAATTAGAGGAAAAGATAAAAGAACAATTACAAAGAGAAAATGATATTAAGAGACTAGAAAAAGAAGTACAAGATTTAAATAGAGAAATTAAGGAATTAGAGAATAAGATTCAACATTTTAAGGATGAAGAATTTGAACTTTTAAGAAAGACATCAGAAATAAATAACAATATATCTCTGTTAAATAAAGAAATCTTAAATAAAGAAGAACTAGGAGCAAATGGAGAAAATACTTTAAAGACTATTGAAGGAAATATAAGTATTAACTTAGCCACTATTTTAGGGCTTAATAAAAATATTGAAGAAACAAGAAAAATAAGAGAAGAAATAAAAAATAATATACTAGAAAATAAGAAAAAACTTTCTAGTTTGAGCAGTTCAGCAACAAGAAAAGAAAGTCTTATAAGAGAAGTATCTAGAAGTATTAGCATTTTAGAAGGTAAGTTAACTACATTAAAAGACTTAGAAAAAAGTTATGAAGGGTATCAATTATCTGTAAAGAGATTGATGGAAAGAATAGAAAATGGACAGGTTTCTTACGGAAAAGGTACTAAGGTCTTAGGTGAGATATTTACTGTTAATAAAGATTATGAGACTGCTATAGAAATAGCGTTAGGTGGATCTATTTCAAACATAATAACAAAAGATGAAAATGTTGCAAAGCTATTAATAGATTATCTAAAGAAAAATTCTTTAGGAAGAGCTACATTTTTACCTTTAAATATTATTAAAGGTAATAGATTAATGGTTTCTGAAAATATAAAAAATGTTCCTGGATTTTTAGGATTAGCATCTGATTTAATTAAGTTTGATAGCAAATTTAAGGAAATAATGGACTATTCTTTAGGTAAAACAATAATAGCTAGGGATATGGAGAGTGCCTTAAAAATATCTAAACTTGGAAATTATAAACTAAAAATAGTTACTTTAGATGGAGAAGTAATCAGTCCAGGAGGAGCTCTTACTGGAGGTAGCATATATAAGAAAAATAATTCAAGTATTTTAGGAAGAAGAAGAGAACTTCAAGAGCTAGAAGAAAATATATCAAAAAGCAAAGAAAGATATTCTTCAGAGCAGGAATCTTTAAATAAAATAAAAGAAGAAATAAAAGTGATAGATGAAGAAAATCTAAATAAAAGTGATGAAGTTCATGAAAAGACAATTGACATAACAAGGTTTGAAAGTGAAATTAAAGCATTAGAAAATGAGGGCTTAAAGCTTAAAAATTCTTTTGAGGTTTCAAAGAAAGAATTATCTTTAAATAAAGAAACTTTAAATAGATTAAGAGAAGAAATAAAGATAAAAGAAGAGTTATTAGATAAATTAAAAGAAAATAATTCAAGCAATAAAAATGAGTCACAAAGCTTACAAACTTTATTGATTGAAAAGAAGGAAAACTTTGATAAAATAAAAGATGAAGTTATACAAATAAAAATAAATAAAGCAACATTAGACGAAGTAGTTTATGGAAAAGAATCAGAAATAAAAAGAAAAGAAAAAGAAGAAAAAGAAAAAGAAGAAAAAATATTAAAGCTTAAAGCCGAAAATACTGAAAAGGAAAAAAACATAAACTATTTAAAAAATCAAATAGATGAAAAAGTGAATTTAATAGATGAAATCAATAAGAGGTTAAATGAGCTTGAAGATATATTTAAGTTTGATGAAGTAAGAAGAATAACTTTAAAAGATAAGTTAAAAATAAAAGATGGGGAAACTAATGAATTAATAGAAAAATTAAGAAATCTAGAAGGTGAATTAAGCAAAAGAGAAATAGTATATGCTAAAATAGAAAGTGAAAGAGAAAATCATTATAAAAGATTGAATGAGGAATTAAATTTAACTTTAGCAGAAGCTGTTGAAATTGCGTTAGATATAGAAAATCTTTCAAAGGTTAAGGATGATATATTTAAGTTGAAAGCTAAAATTACTGCACTTGGAACAGTGAATTTAGCAGCAATTGCAGAATATGAAGAAGTCTGCGAAAAGTATGAGTTTATGTCTGCTCAAGAAGAGGATTTGAATAAAGCAAAAGATGAGTTAATGACTGTTATTAATGAAATGACTTCAAAGATGCAAGAATTATTTAGAGAAAACTTTAAAATATTAAATAAAAACTTTAATGAAACATTCAAAGATTTATTTAAAGGTGGAAATGCAGAGCTTATTTTAGGTGAAGGTGATGAACTTACAGCTAATATTGAAATAAATGTTCAACCACCAGGCAAAAAGCTTCAAAATATAAATTTAATGTCAGGTGGAGAAAAAGTTCTTTCTGCTATAGCACTTTTATTTGCAATTTTAAAGATGAAGCCAACACCATTTTGTATATTAGATGAAATTGAGGCTGCATTAGATGATGCAAATGTATATAGATATGCAGAGTTTTTAAAGGAGTTTTCTGGGAATATACAATTTATAGTTATTACGCATAGAAAAGGTACTATGGAAGCAAGTGATGTTATGTATGGAGTAACTATGGAAGAAAAAGGAGTTTCAAAAGTAGTTTCTGTTGACTTAAGTAAAGATAATTAGGAGGTAAACTATGGCCATATTTGGAAAAATATTTGATAATTTAAAATCAGGACTTTCAAAGACTAAGGATGCACTAACAGATAAAATTAATGAAACATTAAAACTAGCTATTACTATAGATGAGGATTTATATGAGGAATTAGAAGAAATTCTAATTATGTCTGATATAGGAATGGATACAACATTAGAAATTATAGATAGACTAAAAGCTAAAATTAGAAAAGAAAAAATTAATGATCCAAGTGAAGTTTATCCAGCTTTAAAGGCTGTAATAAAAGATATACTACTTGAAGGAGCAGCGGAAAGAGAAGAAAATTTAAGTTCTGAAAAGAAGGTGCTGCTTGTAATAGGTGTAAATGGAGTGGGTAAGACTACTTCTATAGGAAAGCTTGCTGCAAAGAATAAAGAAGAAGGGAAAAAAGTATTACTTGCAGCAGCAGATACATTTAGAGCAGCTGCTATAGACCAATTAGAAGTGTGGAGTGAAAGAGCAGGAGTAGACATAGTAAAGCATATGGAAGGCTCTGATCCAGCAGCAGTAGTATTTGATGCTGTAAGCGCAGCTAAATCAAGAAATATAGATTTGTTAATATGTGATACTGCTGGAAGACTTCACAATAAGAAAAATCTTATGGACGAATTATCTAAAATAGGTAGGATAATAGATAGAGAATTTAGTGATGCTTCAAAAGAAACACTTTTAGTTTTAGATGCAACAACAGGTCAAAATGCAGTAATTCAAGCAAAACAATTTATGGAGGCTTGTCCTATAGATGGAATTATCTTAACTAAGCTAGATGGAACAGCAAAAGGTGGTGTTGTAATTTCTATTAAAAACACTTTAAACATACCAGTTAGATATATAGGTGTAGGAGAAGGAATAGATGATCTTCAAGAATTCGATGCAGAAGGATTTGCAGAAGCGCTGTTTTAACAATTGATAATTGACAATGGATAATTAATGTAGAAATTCAGTTGAATCTGAATATCTATAAAATAAATTTTATAATTCAGCTTTGCTGAATTATTTCAATAATTGTAAATGAACAATTATCAATTGTTCATATAAAAATTTTGAATAAAATTTTATAGGTGTTAAGTAAAAATACTTGACAGTGTAGAATTGTTTTGTTAAAATCTCTTTTGTGGGTAAGGTGATGAAATGGAAGATAGGGTTGAGATTTCATTATTAATGGATTTGTATGGTCCGTTATTAACAGAGAAACAGTATAAAATTATGGAGCTTTACTATAATGAGGATTTATCCTTAGCTGAAATTGCTGAATTGAATAACACGAGTCGTCAGGCTATCCATGATTTAATAAAGAGATGCTATAAACAATTTCTATCCTATGAAAGTAAACTTAATTTACTTAAAAAAAGTTTTAATCAAGAAAAAATAATTATAAGTCTTCTAGAGGATTTAAAAAATAAATACTCAATATCTGAAGATGATTATAATAAATATAAAAGTATATTAGAAGATTTATAAGATCATAGGAGGGATTAACGTGGCTTTTGAAGGTTTATCCGATAAGTTGCAGGAAGCTTTTAAGAAGCTTAAGGGCAAAGGAAAGCTAACTGAAAAAGATATAAAAGAAGCCATGAGAGAAGTGAAACTTGCGTTACTTGAAGCTGATGTTAACTTTAAAGTAGTTAAGAAGTTTATTTCAAGTGTCAGTGAAAAGTGTGTTGGAAATGAAGTTTTAGAAAGCTTAACTCCAGCTCAACAAGTTATAAAAATTGTTAACGAAGAACTTACTAATCTTATGGGAGGTAGTGAAAGTAAATTAAACTTTAACTCCGTAGGGCCAACAGTTATAATGATGGTTGGTTTACAAGGGGCAGGTAAAACCACAATGAGTGGAAAACTTGCACTACAACTTAGAAAGCAAAATAAGAAACCTCTTTTAGTAGCTTGTGATATATATAGACCAGCAGCTATTAAACAATTAGAGGTAGTTGGAAAGCAAATAGATATTCCAGTTTTCCAAATGGGTGATAAAGTAAATCCTGTTGATATTGCAAAAGCAGGTATAGCTCATGCAAGGGAAAATGGAAATAATGTAATAATAATAGATACAGCAGGTAGACTGCACATAGATGAAAATCTTATGGAAGAATTGAAATCTATTAAAGAAGAAGTAAATCCTCAAGAAATATTACTTGTAGTAGATTCAATGACAGGTCAAGATGCCGTTAATGTTGCTGAAAGCTTTAATAATTCATTAGATGTGTCTGGTGTTATATTAACTAAGCTTGATGGTGACACAAGAGGTGGAGCAGCTTTATCAATTAGAAGTGTTACAGAAAAACCAATTAAGTTTATTGGTGTGGGTGAAAAAATGAGCGATTTTGAAGTTTTCTATCCAGATAGAATGTCTTCAAGAATATTAGGAATGGGAGATGTCCTTTCATTAATAGAAAAAGCTCAGCAAGCCTTTGACGATAAAGAAGCACAAGAATTAAGCTCAAAAATGCTAGAAAATGATTTTACTTATGAAGATTATTTAACAGCAATGGAGCAAATGAAAAAACTAGGATCTTTAAGCAAGATAATGGAAATGGTTCCTGGGATTCCTAAGGAAGTGAAAGATATAGACTTTGATGCTGGTGAAAAACAATTAGGCAGAGTAAAAGCTATAATTCATTCAATGACACCAAAGGAAAGAAGAAATCCAAAGCTTATAGCTGGATCATCTTCAAGAAAGAAAAGAATTGCTAAAGGTTCAGGTACATCATTACAAGAAGTAAACAAACTCATTAAGGGCTTTGATATGATGAGAAAGCAAATGAAACAAATGAAGTCATTTCAAAAGAAATCTAAAAAAGGATTCCTTGGTAAATTACCTTTTATGAGTTAATATAAACTAAACTTTTAAAGGAGGTGAAACAACATGGCAGTAAAAATCAGATTAAGAAGAATGGGTGCTAAGAAAGCTCCTTTCTATAGAATAGTAGTTGCTGATTCAAGAGCACCAAGAGATGGTAGATTCATCGAAGAAATAGGATACTACAATCCTTTAACTGAACCAGCTGAAGTTAAAATCAATGAAGAAAAAGCTACTAAATGGGTACAAAATGGAGCTCAACCTACAGATGTAGTTAAGAGACTTTTTGCTCAAGCAGGATTAAATAAGTAATTTTTAGGAGGTGAACTCTGTAATTACTATAATTACAGGTGTTTATGAAGGAATTAATTGAAATTATAGCTAAATCCCTTGTGGATAATCCAAATGAAGTTCATGTAAATGAAATCGAAGGAGAGCAATCAATTATTCTGGAACTAAAGGTTGCTCCTGCAGATATGGGAAAAGTAATTGGTAAACAGGGAAGAATAGCAAAAGCTATTAGAACTGTTGTAAAAGCAGCAGCAATGAAAGAAGACAAAAAAGTAGTAGTTGAAATTATTGATGTAAAGAGTTAGGGTAATCCTAACTCTTTTTAAACATTTAATTACTGTATTTAAATACTTAGGTTTATAGATTTATTGTAATATTTCTAATGTATCTATTAAAGATTATAGAAATATTAGAAATATTAGAAATACTAAATTAAAATTAGTGTTTTAACTTTAGTATATATGGACAATACTAAGCTAAATAGATAAATTTAAATAAATAATTTAATAAAAAGAGGTGCTAAAATGAGGGATATTTTAAGAGTTGGGAAAATAGTAAACACTCATGGATTAAAGGGAGAAGTAAAAGTTATAGCTTTGACTGATGATCCTAAAAGATATAATGATTTAGACTTTGTATTAATAGATGGAGTAGAAAGAAAAATTCAAGGTTGCAAATTTCAAAAAGATAGAGTGATAGTTAAAATAGAAGGAATTGATTCTATAGAAGAAGCAGAAAAATATAAAAATAAATATATGGAAATTCCAAGAGAATATGCAGTTCCATTAGAAGAAGATACATATTATATTGCAGATATAATAGGATGTAATGTTTATGATACAGAAGGTAAATCTTTAGGAGAAGTTTATGATGTAATACAAACAAAAAATAATGATGTTTATTGGATAAGAAAACCTAAAGAGTTATTAATACCTGTTCTTTTAGATATAGTTACAGATATAGATGTAGAAAATAGAAAAATTACAATAAAACCAGTAGGAGAATGGCAAGATGAAGATTAATATTCTTACATTATTTCCTGAGATGTTTGATATATTTAATCACAGTATAATAGGAAAGGCTAAAGAAAAAAATCTTGTAGAAATAGACGCAATAAATATAAGAGATTTTACATTGAATAAGCATAAAAAAGTAGATGATTATCCTTATGGTGGAGGGGCAGGAATGGTAATGACCCCTCAACCATTGGTGGATTCTATAAGGCATTGTAAAAAAAATAATAAAGGAAAAGTTATTTTTCTTGGACCAAGAGGAAAAACTTTTAATCAAGGTATGGCACAAAAATTAGCAGAAGAAGATGAGCTTATATTTATATGTGGTCATTATGAAGGAATTGATGAAAGAGTTTATAAATATATAGATTTAGAAATATCATTAGGAGATTTCATATTAACTGGTGGTGAAATGGCAGCAATTCCAGTGATTGATTCCATATTAAGATTAAAAAACGGAGTCTTAGGAAAAGAAGAAAGTTATATAGATGAATCTTTTTCAGATGGATTATTAGAATATCCCCAATATACAAGACCAGAAGACTTTGAGGGAGATAAAGTTCCAGATGTGTTGATTTCAGGACATCATGAAAATATAAGGAAATGGAGAAGGGCACAGTCTCTAATAATAACTAAAAGAAAAAGAGTGGATTTATATAATAAAATAACTCTCACTAAAGAGGATAAAAAAATACTAGAAAAGTATAAATAAATTGTTGAAATATAACATAACTTATGTTAAAATAAGCTTTGTGTTAGTACGGGCGGTCCTCTGTCAAGTGTTTGTTAAGAACGTCTAATATAAATTTAAGGAGGGACTACACAATGAACGAAATAATAAGAGCTATTGAAGCAGAACAAATGAGAACTGATCTTCCAAATTTCAACGTAGGGGATACTGTTAAAGTTTACGTTAAAATTAAAGAAGGTACAAGAGAAAGAGTACAAATGTTTGAAGGAACAGTTATTAAGAAGCAAAACGGTGGATTAAGAGAAACTTTCACTGTAAGAAGAGTTGCTTACGGAACTGGAGTAGAAAGAACTTTCCCAATGAACTCTCCAAGCATTGATAAAATGGAAGTTGTAAGAAAAGGTAAAGTTAGAAGAGCTAAGTTATTCTACTTAAGAGATAGAGTAGGTAAGGCTGCTAAAGTTAAAGAATTAAACGTTAGATAATTATCTAATGATTAAGTAAGGGACTTTTATAAGTCCCTTTTTCTTTACTTTTTATTTATAAAAAAAGTAAACTTTTTATTATTGATATACAAGAAAATATAAATGGATATAATACAAAATAGTAAGTAGATAAGGAGGAATTTTAATATGCCTACAATTAACTGGTTTCCTGGACATATGAAAAAAACTCAAAGAGAAATAAAGGAAAACTTAAAACTGGTAGATGCAGTTATTGAAATTAGAGATGCTAGAATACCAAGAAGTTCAGCAAATCCTGATATAGATAAGCTTTGTGAAGGAAAACCAAGGGTTATACTTTTAAATAAAAGTGATTTATCAGAATCAAAAGTAACAAAAATGTGGATGAACCATTTATCTTCAGAAAATGTAAAAGTTATAGAGGTAAATTGTTTAACAGGAAAAGGATTAAATCAAATTAAACCAACTTTAGATTTATTATTAAAAGAAAAGCATGATAGATTAAAGGCTAAAGGTTTAGTGAAAATACAAATGAGAGTTATGGTAGTAGGAATACCTAATGTAGGTAAATCTACATTTATAAATAAGATGGCTAAAAATAATATAGCAAAAACAGGGGATAGACCTGGAGTTACAAAGAGTAAACAATGGATTAAAACTAAGATGGATATAGAAATGCTAGATACACCTGGAGTTTTATGGCCTAAGTTTGAAGATGAAAAAACAGCTCTTAATTTAGCTTTTACAGGTGCTATTAAAGATGAAATCATGGATATAGAAGAACTTTCATTTAATTTAGTAAAAAGACTTCAAAGTTTTTATGGTGAAAAATTAAAGGAAAGATATAAAATTGAAGAAATAAATGAAGATCCATTAGAAACACTAAATAGCATAGCAAGAAAAAGAGGATGCTTAGTTAAGGGTGGAGAAATAGATTATAATAGAATAGCTGTAATTCTTTTAGATGAGTTTAGAGGTGGAAAAATAGGTAATATATCACTTGAGCGTCCAAATGATATAGAAGAGCTAGAGGAGTAATTTAATGGATTTATTAAATAAGGATATAAAATCTTTAAGTTATAAAGAAATAAAACATTATGTAGATGAGATAAATATACTTGAAGAAAGATATAACGCAGAGCTTGTATATTTAATTGATAAGCTAGCTTTAGATGAACGAAAAAATGTTAAAGCACTAGGTGAAAAATTACTTAAAGAAAAGAAAAAGATAGAAAAAGAAGTTGAAAGAGTAAAATCAATGTATAATTTTGACAAAGGCTTTGGAAAATATACATATATAGCTGGAGTAGATGAAGTTGGAAGAGGACCACTTGCAGGCCCTATTGTAGCTTGTGCAGTTATATTGGATTTAAATGTAATAGAAGATGAACTTATACTTTGGTTAAATGACTCCAAGAAATTATCAGAAAAGAAAAGAGAAGCTTTAGCAGAAATAATAAAAGAAAAAGCTTTAGCATACTTTATTTCAGAAAGCTCAAATGATGAAATAGATGAAAAAGGTATAGCTTATTGTAATAATAATATATTCTTAGAAGCTTGCACATCTATGAAGATTAAACCAGATCTTGTTTTATCAGATGGATATTTAATTAAGGGAATTAATATTCCAAATAAATCAGTAATAAAAGGTGATGCAAAATCAGCATCAATAGCTGCTGCATCAATATTAGCAAAGGTATATAGGGATAATTTAATGAAGGATTATTCAAAGGAATATCCACATTATGCTTTTGAGGAAAATGCAGGATATGGTACTAGTAAACATATTGAAGGTTTAAAAGAATTTGGAGCATGTAAAATACATAGAAGATCATTTTTAAAAAATATACTTTAAGTCAAATTTATAATATAGAGGGCAGTCTTAAAAATCTATTTAATGTAAAATTTAATTTCAGTAAGTTTTATTGCCTTGAAAAAGTTAATTTTTTTCTATAAAGGGGGTCGCATTTCACGCCCCCCTTTTATGCTTTGATTTTAAATTGTTAATTTTACTTACTAAAAAGAGTATTTAGAGATTTAAATAGAAATTTTTATCTATTATTTATATATGCATAAAAATAAATATTTTAACGTTTTAATAAAATTTCTCCTATGGAAAATCACATAAATTAATATATCATTATTGGTTAGTATCAAAATTCATTTTGATGCAGAACCTTATATAATTATTTTATTAATAGCCTCGAAAAGCATCTTTGGTGTGTTGTAGTATATAAGATTCATTATTTTTATTAAAGTAAATTTCAATAACATCAAATCTACAATTGTAATCAAATAGCTTTCTTGTAAGTAAATAAAATTTACATAAATTAATTATTTGTCTTTGTTTTGAGGAGGTAACAGCTTCACATGGTAAGCCATAGTTATAGTTGTACCTACTTTTTACTTCCACGAATATTATTAAACCATCATGCCTACATATCAAATCTATTTCACCATATTTATTTTTAAAATTCTTATTTAATATGTAATATCCCTTTGATTTTAAATAAGATGAAGCTAAATCCTCACCATAAAAGCCAATACATTTATTAAATTTACTCATAAAATACCACCATTAATTTAAATAAAGTTAATAATTATAGAAAATTATTATCACCTTATAATATTGACAAAAATAATATATTAAATCATAAAAAATTAATGTTTAATAATTAAATTATAATGTCAATAATGTTTAAGAGGTGATAATTATGTCAATTGAAATAATAAGTGCAACACATAATGGACTTGATGGAATACTTATAAATGTTGAAGTAGATATTAATAAAGGAATGCCAAGTTTTACTATAGTAGGCCTTCCTGATGCTTCCATAAAAGAATCAAAGGAAAGAGTAAGGTCTGCTATAGTTAATAGTGGTTTTGAGTTTCCACTAGGAAGAATTACTATAAATTTAGCACCAGCAGATATCAAAAAGATAGGTTCATTACTTGATTTACCTATAGCTCTTGGCATACTTATGAAATCAAATCAAATAATTAACAAAAATTTAAAAGACTTTATAGTTTTTGGTGAACTTTCTTTAGGAGGAGATCTAAAAGAGATAAAGGGAATACTTCCTATAATATTTGAAGGTGAAAATAACAAGAAAAATAATTATATTTTTCCTTTAAATAATTTAAATGAATTGAGATCCTTTAATATAGGTAATTTTTATCCTTTTAGAAACTTGAAAGAAGTTATTTCATTTATTAATAATGAAGATTTATTACCATTTAGTTTTGAAGATGAAGTTAAAAAGTCTAAGAAAATATATTTAGATTTTTCAGATATAATTGGACAAAAAACATCTAAAAGAGCAATGGAGATAGCAGCTGCGGGTAAACATAATATATTGCTTTATGGATCTCCAGGTTCAGGAAAGACAATGCTTGCAAAGGCATTACCATCGATATTACCACCTCTTACTTATAAGGAAGAAATGGAAATTGCAAAGATATATAGTGCATCTGGTATATTTTCAGGTGAGGATGGGGTAATTAGACCTTTTAGAAATCCACATCACACAATAACTAAAATAGCTTTGGTTGGTGGTGGAAAAGAAGTGAAGGCAGGGGAAATAACTCTAGCACACAATGGAGTACTTTTTTTAGATGAAATATTAGAATTTAAAAGAGATGTATTAGAAGTCTTAAGAGAACCATTAGAAGAAAAAGTTATTAATATTAATAGAGTTAATGGAACATATAAATTACCTTCTAATTTCTTGCTTGTTGGAGCTTTTAATCCTTGTCCATGTGGACTTTACTTAGGAGGAGTAGATGAAAATAGGTGTATATGCTCTGAAAATGAAAGAAGAAAATATTTAAATAGATTATCAAGAGCGCTTCTAGATAGAATTGATTTATTAAATTACGTACCTAGATTAAAGTATGAGGATATATCAAGAAAAAATGATAATTTAAGTTCTGATAAGATGAAAATAAAGGTATTAGAAGCGAGGGAAATACAAAAAAATAGATATAAAAATAGTGAATATAGCTATAATTCAGAGGTGAGAGGAAGAGATTTTGAGTATTTATTTAAAATTTCAGAAGGTGCAAAAAATTTATTGAAGATATGCTATGAAAGATATAATTTAACTATGAGAGGATATGATAAAATAATAAAAGTTTCTAGGACGATTGCAGATTTAGAAGCTTCAGATAAGATATATGAACATCACGTCTTTGAGGCTTTAGGGTATAGAAAAAATGTGGATGGAGAAATAATTTAAATAAAGGTGGTTATTATGAAAAATGACGAATTATGGTTTATTTTAACTAGTATATCTAACGAGAAGAAATTATTACTATTAGAAAAATACGAAAATGAAAGTAATATAAGGAATCAGAAAAATGAAATAAGAGAATTTCAAAAGATAAAGGATAAAGATATTTCTGAAGAGAAAATTAGTGATTTTAATAATTACATAAATAGTAATGGAATAGGATACATTACAATTAAATCAAAGGAGTATCCAGAAACTTTAAAGCATATTGAAGAGCCACCTTACGTACTATTTTATAAGGGTAATTTAGAATTACTAATGGGAAGATTAGCAGCTGTAATAGGAGCTAGAAAATGTACTCAATATGGAATGGAAGTAGCTAAAATTATGGGAAGAGAATTAAGTGAAAATAATATAACTGTTGTAAGTGGATTAGCAGCTGGAATAGATTCGGTAGCACAAAAGGTTGCTTTAGAATATAGTGGTAAGACTATAGGAATATTGGGATGTGGAATAGATATAATATATCCTAAATGTAATAAATTCTTATATGAGAAAGTTATAAGGGAAGGTTTATTAATTTCAGAATTTTTACCTAAAACTCCACCTATGTCATATAATTTTCCAAGAAGAAACAGAATAATAAGTGGAATAAGTGATAAAGTAATAGTAGTAGAGGCAACTAAAAAAAGTGGTACTCTTATTACTGTAGATTATGCTTTAAGTATAGGTAAAGAAATAATGGCAGTTCCGGGACCAGTGATAAATGGTAATAGCGAAGGATGTAATAAATTAATAAGAGATGGAGCAAAGCCATTTACTGGAATGGAAGATTTATACGATTTTTTTAATATAAAAAAAGATATTAAAGAAAAAAATGAAAATAATGGATATAAGGAGTGTCTTTTAAAGGTTATAGATAATGAACCAAAGCACTTAGATGATATAATAGAATCTGTAAATGTTGACAGAAAGGTATTGTTTGAGTTATTATTTGAAATGCAAAATAGAAATGAAATTATTTGCCTTCCAGGCAATTATTATGCAAAATCATTATAAATTTAAGGGGGTGTAAACTCCATAAAAATTACTGGAGTTTTTATGTATGGGACAAAATCTTGTAATAGTAGAATCACCTGCAAAGGCTAAGACTATAGGAAAGTATCTTGGTAAGAATTATATAGTAGAAGCATCTATGGGACATGTAAGAGATTTGCCAAAAAGTAAATTAGGCGTTGATATAGAAGATAATTTTAATCCAAAATATATAACTATAAGAGGAAAAGGCGAACTTTTAAGTAAGCTTAAAAAGGCAGCTAAGAAAGCAGATAAAATATATCTTGCAACTGACCCTGACCGTGAAGGTGAAGCAATATCATGGCATTTAGCTAATATCCTAAATATTTCAGAAGATGAAAAATGTAGAATAGTATTTAACGAAATTACTAAAACTGCTGTAAAATCATCTATAAAGGAAGCAAGAAAAATAAATATAAATTTAGTGGATGCACAACAAGCGCGAAGAATATTAGATAGGTTAGTTGGTTACGAAATTAGCCCTATATTATGGAAAAATATAAAATGGGGATTAAGTGCTGGAAGAGTTCAATCAGCAGCCTTAAAACTTATATGCGATAGAGAAGAAGAAATTAATCGCTTTGAGCCTAAAGAGTATTGGAGTGTTGATTGTATAGCAACTAAAGATAGAAAAAAGTTTCCAATAAAATTATCACAGTATAAAGGTAAGAAGATTGAAATAAATACTAAAGAAGAAAGTGATGAAATAATAAAGGACTTAAAAAAAGATAAGTTTATAGTTACTAAGGTTAAAAAAGGAACAAAGGTAAAAAATCCATTACCACCTTTTACAACTAGTACACTTCAACAAGAAGCATCAAAAAAATTAAATTTTATGACTAAAAGAACTATGTCTATAGCTCAAGTACTATATGAAGGTGTAGAAGTTAAAGGATATGGTACAGTTGGATTAATAACTTATATGAGAACTGATTCAGTTAGAATTTCAGATGAAGCACAAGGAAAGGCTTTAGAGTTTATTAATTCGAACTTTGGAGAAGATTATGCACCAAATTCTCCAAGAATATATAAGGGAAAGAAAAATATTCAAGATGCTCATGAGGCTATAAGACCATCTATAATTGATATTACTCCTGAAATTGCAAAGAACTCTTTAACTTCAGAGCAATATAAATTATATTCATTGATTTGGAATAGATTTATGGCAAGTCAAATGGCTTCGTGTGAATTGAATACTAATAACATAGAAATTAAAAATGGAGATTATAAGTTTAGGGCAAGTGGATCTACTATAAAGTTCGAAGGATTTATGAAACTTTATGAGTATTTAACTGAAGAAGATAGTGAAGATGTTTCATTACCTAAGTTAGAAGAAAATGATGAATTAAATAAAGTCGATATAGAAGGAAAGCAACACTTCACGCAACCACCAGCACGTTATAGCGAAGCATCATTTGTAAAATTACTAGAAGAAAAAGGGATTGGAAGACCGAGTACTTATGTTCCTACAATAACTACAATATTAAGTAGGGATTATATAAAGCGAGAAAAGAAAACATTATTTCCAACAGAACTTGGATTTATAGTTAATAATATGCTTAGCGAATATTTTAAGCAAATAGTAGATGTTGATTTTACAGCTGAAATGGAAAGAAATCTCGATCATATAGAAGAAGGTCAAGAAGAGTGGAGAAAAGTAGTTGGAGAATTCTTTGAACCATTAAAAATTGCAATAGATAAGGCTGAAAAAGAAGTATCAAAGGTTGTTATAGAAGATAAGGTAAGTGATGTTCCATGTGATAAATGTGGTCGCATGATGGTAATAAAGCATGGTAGATATGGAGATTTCTTAGCTTGCCCAGGATATCCTGAATGTAAAAATGCAAAACCTATTGTTGAAGAAATAGAAGCTCCTTGTCCAAAATGTGGAGGAAAGTTATTAGCTAAGAAAAGTAAAAAAGGTAAGAAGTTCTTTGGTTGTGCTAATTATCCGCAATGTGATTTTGTTAGTTGGAACGAGCCGTTAAAGGAGAAGTGCCCAGATTGTGGAGCTTATATGGTTCTAAAATATAGCAAAACAAAAGGAAGTTACGCACAATGTTCTGATTCGAATTGTAACAAGACTGTTAACTTAAATAAAGAAAATAATGAGAATTAATAAATAGAAATCAATTACAGTTTGATAAAGTATTAAAATAAGCAATTTTTCAAGTGTAATGTCGAAAAGCGTAAAAAATTTGTTGAAAATAAGTACTTCCTATGTTAGTATAAATAAGTAATTAAGATGTTTTGAGAAAATTTAATCAATTTTAAATTTTCAAAAAATTTAACAGGCTTTATTTATAGGAGGAAGATGGGATGTCATCATTATTAAATAAGACAAGAATGTTGAATAAGATACTGCAAAAATCCGGTACAGATCCTGTAGCATTTGAAGACATATGTTCTTTATTAAGTGAAGTACTATTATGTAATGTCTATGTGGCAAGCAGAAAAGGTAAGATTCTTGGATATTCATTTTCAAAAAGTTTTGAATGTGATGTTATGAAAAATCAAGTTATAGATGAAAAGAGATTTCCAAAAGATTATAATGATAATTTATTAAATGTTCATGAAAGTATTGCTAATTTAGCTAATAAAGGTTTATGTGTTTTTGAAAATCAAGGAAATTGTATTATGGAAGATAAGATTAGTACAATAGTTCCTATAATTGGAAATAGAGAAAGACTTGGTACTTTAATTCTTGCAAGATTTGGTGAAGAATTTACAGACGAAGATTTAGTTTTAGCTGAATATAGTGCAACTATAGTAGGTATGGAAATACTAAGATCAAAGCAATTAGAAATAGAAGATGAAGCAAGAAAGAAAGCAGTTGTACAATTAGCCATAGGAACTTTATCATACTCAGAGCTTGAAGCTGTGGAGCATATTTTTGGTGAGTTAGAAGGAAACGAAGGATTACTAGTTGCATCAAAAATAGCTGATAAAGTTGGTATAACAAGAAGTGTTATAGTTAATGCACTTAGAAAGTTTGAAAGTGCAGGTGTAATAGAGTCAAGATCTCTTGGAATGAAGGGAACGCATATAAAAATATTAAATGAAAAGCTATTAGATGAATTAAAAAAGATAAATTAACATAAACTAAAAGCGTCAAGTTACTTGCTGTAATTTGGCGCTTTTAGAATTTATAAGAAAAGTCATAATAGTTTATATAAAAATATTTAATAATGAAAGAAAAATCATAAAATAAAAAATAGAAAAATAAATTGAATTTTCTTATAATGTAAAAGATATTTAATTTTACATTTATTGATTTTTAGATGAAAAAAATGTTGCTACAACATTTAGCTTATGTTATACTAACTAAGGTAAATAAATACACACATTATCAGATTTATAAAGATGGTGCCTTATTTAAGGAAACTTTATAAGAAGGTGATGGAGGAAAAAACCAGGAGGTAACAGAATGTCAGTTATATCAATGAAACAATTATTAGAAGCAGGTGTACACTTTGGACACCAAACAAGAAGATGGAACCCTAAGATGGCTCCTTATATATTCACAGAAAGAAATGGAATATATATAATAGATCTTCAAAAGACAGTTAAAAAAGTAGATGAAGCTTATAACTTCATAAAAGAAGTTGCAGCAGAAGGAAAAGAGATCTTATTTGTAGGAACTAAGAAACAAGCTCAAGAAGCTATCGAAGAAGAAGCAATAAGATCAAACATGCACTTCGTTAATAACAGATGGTTAGGTGGTATGTTAACAAACTTCAAAACTATCAAAACAAGAATTAACAGATTAGAAACTTTAAAGACTATGGAAGAAGATGGTACATTTGAAGTTTTACCAAAGAAAGAAGTTATAAAGTTAAAAGGCGAAATGGAAAAGCTAGAAAAGAACTTAGGTGGAATTAAGAACTTAGATTCTACTAACATAGGTGCTATATTTGTAGTTGATCCAAGAAAAGAAAAGAACGCTATTTCAGAAGCTAAGATATTAGGAATACCAGTAGTAGGTATAGTTGATACTAACTGTGATCCAGAAGAAGTTGATTACGTAATTCCAGGAAACGATGATGCAATCAGAGCTGTTAAATTAATAACTGCTAAAATTGCTGATGGTATAATCGAAGGAAGACAAGGCGAACAATTAGCTGAGTAATAAAATTAAAGGGTAGGTGAGTTAACTCATTTACCTTTTGACCTAAATAATAAGGTTTACATTAAGTTAGGAGGAATTTACATTATGATAACTGCTCAATCAGTTAAAGAATTAAGAGAAAAAACTGGTGCAGGAATGATGGACTGCAAAAAAGCTTTAACAGAGGCTCAAGGAGATATGGAAAAAGCTATTGAAATATTAAGAGAAAAGGGTCTTGCTGCTGCTGCTAAGAAAGCAGGAAGAGTTGCTGCTGAAGGTATAGTAAAAACTTACATATCTGAAGATAAGAAATCAGCAGGTATAGTTGAATTAAACTGTGAAACAGACTTCGTTGCTGCTAATGAAGAATTTGTAACTTTTGCAGATAGATTAGCTCAAATGGCATCTACAACTTCTGCTACAACTGTAGAAGAGTTTGCTGCTGAAAAATATGATGCTGAAAATACAGTTTCAGAAGCACTTACTGCTTTAATAGCTAAGTTAGGTGAAAACATGACTGTAAGAAGATTCAACAAGTTTGCTGTAGCAAATGGTGTAGTTGAAAGTTACATCCACGGTGGTGGAAGAATTGGTGTTGTTGTTGAATTAGGATGCGATGCTGATAATACTGCTGTTTTAACAGAAGTAGCAAAAGATGTTTGTATGCAAGTTGCTGCTGCTAACCCAACATTCTTAAGCAGAGAAGATGTAGATCAAGAATCTTTAGAAAAAGAAAAAGAAATCTACAGAGTTCAAGCTTTAAATGAAGGAAAACCAGAAAACATAGTTGAAAAAATGGTAATGGGAAGAATTCAAAAATACTATAAAGAAGTTTGTCTTTTAGATCAAGCATGGGTTAAAGATGGCGATAAGAGCATAAGCAAATACCTTCAAGAAAAATCAAAGGAAGTTGGTTCTCCTATAACTATCAATAAGTTCGTAAGATTCGAAAGAGGAGAAGGTATCGAAAAAGCAGAAGATAACTTCGCAGAAGAAGTAGCTAAGATGACTAAGTAATACAAAGGAGGACACATATGTGTTCTCTTTTTTTAGGAAGTAACCCAATAATATACGGAGGTACTAAGAATGGATAAATGTCAATATAAGAGAGTAATTCTTAAGGTTTCAGGAGAAGCTTTAGCAGGGGTAAATGGATTTGGATTTGATTTTGATATAATAAAAAGAATTACATTAGAAGTTAAAGATTTAGTAGACATGGGAATAGAAGTAGGATTAGTAGTAGGTGGAGGAAACATCTGGAGAGGAAGAAGCGGAGAAGGAATGGATAGATCACAAGCAGATCATATGGGAATGCTTGCTACATGTATAAATGCTTTAGCGCTTCAAGATTCACTTGAACAAAATGGAGTAATGACAAGAGTGCAAACTGCTATAGAAATGAAAGAAATTGCTGAACCATTTATAAGAAGAAGAGCGGTGAGACATTTAGAAAAAGGTAGAGTAGTTATATTTGCAGCAGGAACAGGAAATCCATATTTTTCAACTGATACTACAGCAGCTTTAAGAGCAGCAGAAATTGAGGCAGATGTTATACTTTTAGCTAAAAAAGTTGATGGAGTATATGATAAAGATCCATATAAGTATTCAGATGCTAAAAAATATGATACACTTACTTATATAGAAGTACTTGAAAAAGGCTTACAAGTAATGGATTCAACTGCAACTTCATTATGTATGGATAACAATATTCCAATCTTAGTATTTGGATTAGAGGAACCAGGAAATATAAAGAAAGCTATTTCTGGTGAGAAAATAGGAACGTTAGTTTCATCTAAAAAATAGGAGGTTTTTATGATTAAGGATATTATTCAAAAAGCAGAAGAAAAAATGAAAAAAACTATTTCTGTATTAAAATCTGATCTTTCAACTATGAGAGCTGGTAGAGCTAACCCAACAATGCTTGACAGAATACAAGTTGATTACTACGGTAGTCCATGTCCATTAAATCAAGTAGCTAATATTTCAGCGCCAGAACCAAGAGTTTTAGTAATTTCACCTTGGGAAAAAAGTTTAATGAAAGAAATCGAAAAAGCTATACTTACTTCAGATTTAGGAATAAACCCATCAAATGATGGTAGCGTAATTAGATTAGTGGTTCCAGAATTAACAGAAGAAACAAGAAGAAATCTTGTTAAAAATGTTAAGAAAACAGGTGAAGAAGCAAAAGTTGCTTTAAGATCTATAAGAAGAGAAGCTAATGATAAGATTAAAGCGTTAAAGAAAGATGGAGAAATAACTGAAGATGAACTTAAAAATTCAGAAGAAAAAGTTCAAAAGATAATAGATTCTTTCGTTAAAGAAGTAGATACAATAATTGTGGCAAAAGAAAAAGAGATTATGTCAATTTAAAACCTGCCTTTAGCAGGTTTTTTTCCATATTAGTAATGGTGGAGGGAACATAAATATGTTAGATATTTTTAAAACTAATAAAAATAAAATAAATAAAGAAGAAATAGTTTTAGATAAAGAAAATATACCTAAACATATAGCTATAATCATGGATGGTAATGGAAGATGGGCTAAGCAAAGAAAGCTTCCAAGAACTATGGGGCATAAAGCTGGTGTTGAAACTATAAGAAGAGTAATAAAAGAAGCTCATATATTAGGAATAAAATACTTAACTTTATATGCATTTTCAACTGAAAATTGGAAAAGGCCAGATGATGAAGTTTCTGCACTTATGAAATTGTTAGTTGAATATTTAAGAAGTGAATTAGCAGAATTAAATAGAAATGGCGTTGTGATTAAAGTTTTGGGTGATATTAACAAGCTACCTATTGATGCCCAAAAGGAAGTTAATGAAGCAATAAATATAACTAAAGATAATAAAGGAATAGTACTAAATATAGCTTTCAATTATGGTGGTAGAGATGAGATAATAAGAGCAGTTAAAATGGTATCAGAAGATGCTAAAAAGGGAAATATAAATATAAATGATATTAATGAAGAAATATTTGAAAAGTATTTATATACTAATAATACACCAGATCCAGATTTAATTATAAGACCTTCAGGTGAACAAAGAATTAGTAATTTTTTATTATGGCAATGTGCTTATTCAGAATTTTGGTACTCCAATGTATGTTGGCCAGATTTTAAAGAAGAACATTTACATAAAGCTATATATGACTATCAGCATAGAGACAGGAGATATGGCGGAGTATAATAAGTTGAGGTGGAAAAATGAAGTTAAATAGTAGATATTTAGGAGCAGCTATGATAGCTCCATTTATACTCTTTATTTTACTAGGTGGAATTTGGCTTAAGGCTTTTACAATAGTTATTTCAGTATGCGGTTTATATGAGTTTTATAAGGCGTTAAAGGAAAAAAAGTTCAAGCCAGTGTCTATAGTAGGATATGCACTTTTAGTAATTTTTTATTTAAGAGGAAATAACTTTGAAGAAATTATGTATATTATAGTTCTTGCAGCTATGATTTTACTAATTATACCTATTATAAATTTGAAATATACATTTATTGATGTTTCAATAACTTTATTAGGTTTTTTATATGTAGGCGTGCTATTTAGCTTTATACCTATAGTAAATAGTAAAATTGGTGGCGAGTATTTAGTTTGGTTAATTTTCTTGGGGTCTTGGATTGCTGATACAACTGCATATTATGCAGGTAAGTATTTAGGAAAAAGAAAGATTTGTCCGGAGGTTAGTCCGAAAAAGACTGTTGCTGGTTCAGTAGGTGGATTCTTAGGAAGCACTATTGGATGTGGAATATATGGATTAATAATTGGCAACTATATTCCGGAAGTTTCAATAATTCATTTCTTTTTAATAGGTGCATTATGCGGAATAATGGGTCAATTTGGTGATTTAGTTGCATCATCTGTAAAAAGATATGTGGGAATTAAAGATTATAGTAATTTAATACCAGGTCATGGTGGTATTTTAGACAGATTTGACTCGATATTATTTAATGCAGCTGTAGTTTTTTATTATCTAACTTTTATCGTAGGAATTTAGGCGAAAATAATATAAGAGTAAATATTTGAAATATGTATGATTTATCAATTGAAAAAGGTAGGGAATTGTTATCCCTACCTTTTTTATGTTTAAAATAAATTTATATTACTAAAGAGTAATGTATGTATTAGCATTAAGATTAATATAATCATAGTATGTATGTTTCAATTAGTGTTCTACAAATTTAAATCTACTAATATATTAAATAGTTAGTAGATTAAGCTGAGTAAAATATGAGGATTAAAAACATATATTATTTAAATTTTTATATAAGTTACTAAATACTAGATTTACCTTGATTCTTTCAATTAGTGACATATTTTTGGTTAACTATAATTTCTAGTACAACTTATATATGAGATAATAAGGAGTATTATTATGAAATTATACGATACTTACAATAAAATAATAAATTTAGTAATTACATTTATTATTATTTCATTAATTACAATATTAATAAAAAACTATTTTCAACCATTTATTATTGTTGTTATAATGATTTTAATAACTCAGCCGGTATATAAATTTTTTATAAAAACTAATTTACCGAAATCTATGTGTGCAATTTTAAGTTTACTTATAATAAATATTTTTATATTTGTTATAATATTTTATTTTGGAAATACAATTTTAAGTTTATTTTATAAATTTTATAGAAATAATATGCCAGAGGTAGATGCATTTATAAAAAATATGAAAATACTTTTGAATTTTGATTTAAACAAAATGTTACAAACATTAAGTGGATTCTTTAGTAGTAATATGATAATGCAAGGTGCAATTGTGACAGGTGATAGTCTTGTTTCTTATTTTTTAGCCAATATAATAGATTACTTTATATTAGTTGATAAGAATAAAATTTATGATTTACTAAAAAACTTATTTCCTCAAGAAATTATAAGTAACTTCATGGAGAAAATAAAAAATTTAAAAGAAGTTTTTAAAATAGAGGTAAGATTAATAATATTAAGTGCTTTTATAATAACTTTAGGATTTAAGATACTTGGAATACATAATAGTATTTTTTTAGGAAGTTTATGCGCTATTTTAGATATACTTCCTTTTGTTGGAACAACAATTGTTTTTATGCCAATTATAATATACAATATTATAATGAAGAGGTACTTATTAGTAATTGGATTAATCTCATTATATTTGTTAGAACGCTTTGTTAGAGAAATATTAGAGGCCAAATTTCTAAGTAGCAAGCTAGAGATTCATCCATTAATAGTGATAGTATCGATTTATGTAGGGGTAAAAATGTTTGGATTTGTAGGTATAATTGCAGGTCCAATTTACAGTATAATTGCAAAAGATATGATTTACAGTAGTTAAATACTGAATGCTAGGAGGTAAGTATGAAAAATATTTCAATTTTAGGGGCTACAGGCTCAATAGGTACTCAAACTTTAGATGTAATAAGAAATTCAAATAATGAAATTAAGCTTATAGGTGTAAGTGCTAATTCATCGGTTGAAAAGATTAAAGAAATAATAAATGAATTCAATCCTAAGTATGTAGCTATGATGGATGAAAAAAGTTCAAAAGCTATTAAAGATTATTGCTTAGATAAGAATTTAAACATAGAAGTATATTCAGGAATAGAAGGCCTTGAAAAAATTGCTACTTTAGAAGAAATAGATATGGTTTTAACATCAGTAGTAGGTATGATTGGGCTAAGACCAACTATAAAAGCCATTGAAGCAAAAAAAGATATAGCATTAGCAAACAAAGAAACTTTAGTTGTAGCTGGCGAATTAGTAATGAAAAAAGCAAAAGAAATGGGAGTAGATATACTGCCGGTAGATTCAGAACATAGTGCTATATTTCAAGCTTTAAATGGGTATACTGAAAAAGATGTAAATAAAATTATTTTAACAGCTTCAGGAGGACCATTTAGAGGAAAGGATAATGAATATTTAAAAAATGTTACTGTAAAAGATGCGTTAAAACATCCAAAATGGAATATGGGTCAAAAAATATCTATAGATTCAGCAACACTTATGAATAAAGGACTTGAAGTTATTGAAGCACATTTCTTATTTAATTGTTCATATGAAAACATAGAAGTAGTAGTTCATCCTCAAAGTATAATTCATTCCATGGTAGAGTATAATGATGCAAGCGTTATTGCTCAGTTAGGATCAACCGATATGAAGCTACCTATACAATATGCAATTAATAAAAAAGAAAGAAAGCATGCTATAGCAGAAAGACTTAATTTTTATGAAATTGGAGCACTAACTTTTGAAAAACCTGACTTAGAAACTTTTAAGTGTTTAAAGTTAGCTTATAAAGTTGGAAGAGAGGGTGGGTTAGCTCCATGTATTTTAAATGGTGCTAATGAAGAAGCAGTAGCGTTACTATTAGAAGAAAAGATAAAATTTTTACAAGTTGCAGAAATAATAGAAGAAGCTTTAGAATACTTTAAAGAAGAAAAATCAAAGGAAGTTACTTTAGAAAATGTAATTGAATTAGATAAGAAAGTAAGAGAATATATAAGGACAAGATGGAATTAGGAGGAGAAATATATTGTATATAATCTATGCGTTATTAGGATTTAGTTTACTTATAATAGTCCATGAACTTGGCCATTTTGTTATGGCAAAGGTTAATGGAATAAAGGTTGAAGAATTTGCCATTGGAATGGGACCTAAAATACTTTCTACTCAAGGAAAAGAAACAAAATATTCAATAGGTTTGTTTCCTATTGGAGGATATGTTAAAATGATGGGAGAAGAAGAAGAGGTTCAAGATGAAAGAAGCTTTTCTTCGAAATCGCCTCTTAGAAGAATAAGTGTTATTATAGCAGGAGCAACTATGAATTTCTTATTTGCTATAATTATATTTACAGTATTTTTAAATAAGTTTGGATATAGTTTACCTAAGGTAAATAGCTTAATTGAAAATATGCCAGCAGTGGAAGCTGGGTTACAAGAAGGCGATAAATTTTTAAAGGTTAATGGAAGTAGAGTATTTTCAGCAGATGATTTAACTATAGGAATAAGTCTTGCAAAAGATAATCCAATTAACTTTTTAGTTGAAAGAAATGGGGAGAAGAAGGAAGTTACTGTTACTCCTAAGTTGACAGAGGAAAATGGAAGGGAAAGATACATGATAGGCTTTGGATTTGAAAGAATAGATAATCCAGGTATTGTGCAAAGTTTTAAACAAAGTTTCAAGGAAACACTATCAGTAATTAGTCAAACTTATAAAAGTTTAAAAATGATGATTATGGGAGAAGTTAATTTTAAAACGGATGTAGGGGGACCGGTATCTATTATTAGAATGTCTAGTGAAGCCGCAAAAAATGGTATATGGAATCTTATGTACTTTATAGCTTTCATAAGTATAAATTTAGCTGTGTTTAATATGTTACCATTCCCAGCACTAGATGGTGGATGGACTGTAATATTATTAATAGAGCTTATTACAAGAAGAAAAGTTCCAGATAAAGTAGTTGGGGCAATGAACTACGTTGGAATAATGCTACTTTTTGGGCTTATGATTATAGTTACAATAAAAGATATATTATTCCCTATACAAATTTAGGAGAGAAAAGAAAATGGAAAGAAAGCAAACAAGAAAAGTTAAGGTTGGAAGTTGTTATATAGGAGGAGATGCTCCTGTATCTATTCAATCAATGACAAATACAGATACTAGAGATGTAGAAGCTACATTAGAACAAATAAATACTTTATATAAAGCAGGCTGTGAAATAATAAGATGTGCAGTTCCTGATATGAAGGCAGCAGAAGCCTTAAAGGAAATATGCAAAAATTCACCAATTCCTGTAGTTGCAGATATACATTTTGATTATAAATTAGCTTTAGCAGCTATTGAAAATGGTGTATCAGCGCTAAGAATAAATCCAGGTAATATTGGAAGTATAGAAAAAGTTAAAATAGTTGCAGAAGCAGCAAAGGCTAAAAACTTACCAATTAGAATTGGTGTAAATTCAGGATCTTTAGAAAAGGATATTTTAGAAAGAGATGGAAAGCCAACAGCTAAGGGTTTAGTAGAATCAGCTTTAAGACATGTTAAAATACTAGAAGAATTAGATTTTTATGATATAGTTATATCAATAAAATCATCTGATGTTGTAATGATGATAGAAGCTTATAGATTAATGAGTGAAAGTTGTAATTATCCTCTTCATCTAGGAGTAACAGAATCTGGAACACCTTTTAGAGGAACAATAAAATCAAGCATTGGTCTTGGTACGCTTTTAGCAGAAGGTATAGGTGATACTGTTAGAGTATCTCTAACTAGTGATCCAATTGAAGAAATAAAGGTTGCAAAAGAAATTTTAAAAGCTTTAAAATTAAGAGAAAGTGGTTTACAATTTATATCTTGTCCTACTTGTGGTAGAACTCAAATAAATCTTATAAAAATAGCACAAGAAGTTGAAAAAAGATTAGAAAGTATAAATAAAAATATTAAGGTTGCTGTAATGGGATGTGCTGTTAATGGACCGGGGGAAGCAAGAGAAGCAGATATTGGAATTGCTGGTGGCAGAGGAGAAGGCTTAATCTTTAAAAAAGGTATAATAGTGAAAAAAGTAAAAGAAGAAGATTTAATTGAAGAGTTAATGAAAGAAATAGAAAATATGTAATTAGAATAATTGACAATGAATAATGAAAAATTAAGTTAGAAAACTGCTTAATTGACATTTTACATTGTCAATTATTTCGTTAAATTTTATTTGGCAAATATTTATAAATATTTTACTAAACACTTCAAAAAACATTAAAAAATTAAATCGCTTATTATCAACTATGCATTATAAATTGTTTAGGAGGTGTTATTTATTTGAGTGAAGATGCTTTAAAACTTATAAAGAAAGAAATAAATAAAAATGAATCATTAGAAGATAAAGGAATAAATATAATAAAGTTTCAGTTTTTAAAGAAAAGTAATCTTCTAAAAGTTGTATTACGTGGAAAAGATGGCTTAAATAATCAAGAAGAAGATGAAGTTAAAAGAGCAATTAAGAAAACATTAGGAATTGATATAAATATAGAAGTTTTATTTTATAGAGATATATCAAATTTAACACTAAATGAAATAGTAGAAAAGCATTGGATTGAGGTTACAGAAGATGTAATGAAAAAAGCTCCTTTATCTAAATCTGTATTGACTAAAGGAAAAAAGACTGTTAATGGTAACACTATAAATATAGCTAGTGGATATGAGAAAATAAATGAGCATCTAAATACAAAAGATATTCCAAAACAAATAGCATTAAAGATAGAAAGTATATTTGGAATAAAATCTAAGATAACTTTAGAGTATGATAGCAGCTTAGAAGTAGAAAATGACTATACTGAAAAACTTGAAAAAGAAAAAGAAGTTTTAAAAGAAATTTTCAGTGGTAGAAATATTTCGGCACAGTCTACAACTAAGCCTAGCGAAGAAAAGCAAAGTTCTAAGCCTAAGAAGCCATATGAAAAAAGAGAATTTAAAAGAGAACCTAAAAGTGAAAATAGCATCTTAGGTAGAGGGATAAGTCAAGAAGCTATTTCGATTAAGGAAATAGATGAGACTTCAGGAGTTGTTGCTGTTATAGGAGAAGTATTCAAAACAGATATAGTTGAAACTAAAACAGGGAAGACTATATTAACTTTCTTTATTACAGATTATACAAGTTCAATAACTGTAAAATGCTTTTTAAAGCCACAAGAAACTGAAGAAGTATTGGATAATGTTAAGAAAGGCCTATACTGTAAAGTAAGAGGAGAAGCTATTTATGATACATATGCTAGAGAAGTAGTAATAATGGGCCGAGATATATTAAAAATGAGTAAGATAGAAAGAATGGATGGATCGGAAGAAAAAAGAGTTGAGCTTCATTGTCATACTACTATGAGTGCTATGGACGGTGTTGTATCAGCCACTAAAATAATAGAAAGAGCAGCAAAATGGGGACATAAAGCTATTGCAATAACAGATCATGGTGTTGTTCAAGCTTTTCCAGATGCACAAATTGCAGCTAAAAAAAATAAAATTAAAGTGCTATATGGAGTAGAAGGATATTTAGTTAATGATGGAATACCAATAGCATTAAATGATATGGGGCAAAGTTTTGATGGTACTTTTATAGTATTTGATATAGAAACTACAGGATTTTCAGCTAAAAATGATAAGATAATAGAAATAGGAGCTGTGAAGATTAAGGGAAGAGAAGTAATAGATACATTTAGTGAATTTGTATATCCTAAATGTAGAATTCCTTATAAGATAACAGAACTGACAGGAATAACAGATGAAATGGTTCAAGATGCAGATCCTATAGAAGTTGTTTTACCTAAATTTATGGAGTTTATAGATGGTTGTGCAGTAGTAGCACATAATGCAGCTTTTGATACTGGATTTATAAAAAAGAATTGTAATGACTTAGGTCTTGAATTCAATTCAACTATAGTAGATACGGTTCCTCTTGCAAGATTTTTATATCCTGAATTAAAAAGAGTTAAATTAAACTTGGTAGCTAAGCATCTTGGAGTTTCACTTGAAAATCATCATAGAGCAGTTGATGATGCAAAAGCAACAGCAGAAATTTTCTTGATATCTATTAAGAAGATGATTGAAGAATTAAATATGAATAGTCTTAATGATTTAAACAAAGAATTCCTTGAAAAAATGGATATTAAAAAGGAAAAGACATATCATATAATAATTTTTGCAAAGACTCAAGCTGGAATGAAGAACTTATATAAATTAGTATCAGAAGCACATATCGATAATTTTCATAAGAGTCCAAGAGTTAGAAAAAGTAAGCTTATGGAAATGAGAGATGGTCTTATTATTGGTTCTGCTTGTGAAGCAGGAGAGGTATATAGAGCTGTTTTAGATGGAAAATCAGATGAAGAACTGAAAGAAATTATGGGATTTTATGATTATTTAGAAATTCAGCCTATAGGGAATAATGAGTATCTTATAAACAAGGGAAATGTAAAAGATGAAGATGAGCTTAGAAGTTTGAATACTAAGATATATAATTTAGGTAAAGAACTTAATAAACCGGTAGTAGCAACGGGAGATGTCCACTTTCTAGATCCTCAAGATGAGGTTTTTAGAAAAATAATAATGGCAGGGCAAGGTTTCTCAGATTCAGAAAAGCAGCCACCGCTATATTTAAAGACTACTGAAGAAATGTTAAAAGAGTTTTCTTATTTAGGAGTAGATGGTGCAAAAGAAGTTGTAATAACTAATCCAGGAGAAGTTGCAGACTCAATTGATGTTTTAAAACCAATACCAGATGAAACATATCCACCTAAAATAGAAGGTGCAGATGATGAAATAAGGGAAATGACTATGGAAAAGGTGCACTCAATTTATGGAGATCCACTACCTGAAATAGTTCAAAAAAGATTAGATAAGGAATTAAATTCAATTATAAACAATGGTTATGCTGTTCTTTATCTAATTGCACAAAAACTAGTTGCAAAATCATTAGCAGACGGATACTTAGTTGGATCGAGAGGATCTGTTGGATCATCTTTTGTTGCAACAATGTCAAATATAACTGAAGTTAATGGGTTACCACCACACTATGTTTGTCCTAATTGTAAAAATTCTGAATTTTTCTTAGATGGTTCTGTAAGCTCAGGAGCAGATTTGGAAGATAAGGATTGTCCAAAATGTGGAGCTAAATATATAAAAGATGGTCATGATATACCGTTTGAAACTTTCTTGGGATTTGAAGGGGATAAGGAACCAGATATAGATCTGAACTTCTCAGGTGACAACCAAGGAGAAATTCATAAGTATACAGAAGTCCTGTTTGGTAAAGGATACGTATTTAAAGCAGGAACAATAGGTACTGTTGCTGAAAAAACAGCATATGGATATGTAAGAAAATATTTAGATGAAAGAGGACTTAGAGCTTCGAGTGCTGAAATTGAAAGGTTAACTATTGGTTGTACAGGGATAAAAAGAACAACAGGACAGCATCCTGGTGGTATTATGGTTGTTCCAAGTGATAATGAAATTTATAATTTCACACCAATACAACGTCCAGCAGATGATCCAACATCTGATGTAACTACAACACATTTTGATTATCACTCTATATCAGGAAGATTGCTTAAGCTTGATATACTTGGGCACGATGATCCTACCATGATTAGAATGCTTCAAGATTTAACAGGAGTTGATCCCAAAACTATACCCTTAAATGATAAAAAAGTTATTTCATTATTTACTTCACCAGAAGCATTAGGAGTAACTAAGGATGAACTAGGATGTGAAGTCGGAAGTTATGGGCTTCCTGAATTTGGTACAAAATTTGTTAGAGGAATGCTTGTAGATACTCAGCCGAAAAGCTTCGCTGATTTAGTAAGAATATCTGGTCTTTCACATGGTACAGATGTATGGCTTAATAATGCACAGTATTTTATAAAAGAAGGATATACTACACTAAAAGATTGTATATCTACAAGAGATGACATTATGGTGTACTTAATGTATGCTGGAGTACCTCCTAAGATGGCATTTACTATAATGGAAAGTGTTAGAAAGGGTAAGGGATTAACAGAGGAATTTGAAAAAACTATGAAGGAAAATAATGTTCCAGATTGGTATATAGAGTCATGTAAAAGAATAAAATACATGTTCCCTAAGGGGCATGCTGTTGCCTATGTAATGATGGCTGTAAGGATAGCATATTTTAAGGTGTATTATCCAGAAGCTTATTATGCAACATATTTTACTGTAAGAGCAGATGATTTTGATGCAGATCTTATTTGTAAGGGACCAGGTGCAATAAAAGCAAAATTAGATGAGCTTTATGAACTTGGAAATAAAGTTACAGCAAAGGATAAGGGATTAATTACTGTCTTGGAACTTTCTTATGAACTTTATGCAAGAGGACTTAAATTCTTAAAAGTAGATTTATATATATCAGAAGCAACAAGGTTTACAATTGAAGAAGATGGTATAAGACCTCCTATAAGTGCACTTCAAGGTGTTGGAGATAATGCAGCAAAAAGTATAGTGGAGGCAAGAAAAGAAGGAGAGTTTATATCTAAGGAAGATTTAAGGGTAAGATCAAAAGTTTCAAAAACTGTAATAGAAACTTTAAGTAATCATGGATGTCTTGAAGGAATGTCAGAGACAAATCAGTTATCTTTATTTTAAATTAAGTATAAAAACAATATATATGGGGCAAGTAATTAATATAAGAAGCGTAACAATTTAATTACTACCCCTTGTATTAATTAGGAAATTATGATAGGATAATTAAAGAAGTAATTTACTAATAGCTAGAAAGTATGAGTGGGAGTTATAAATGCCCGCTCTTTCTATTTAATTGCAACTACAAATAGTTGCTTTTTTTATAGAGTAGTTAAGATTTAGTAAAGCTTTATAAGTTAAAAACTGAATATAGTAAAGGAGGGTTAATATGAAAGTTGATGCATTATTAGAAACTATTGATCAATTAGTAAGACCTATAGCTGAAGAGCTGAATTATGAAATTTATCACATTGAGTATGTAAAAGAAAATGGAGAGTATTATTTAAGAATATATATTGATAAAGATGGTGGTATAGCTTTATCCGATTGTGAAGCTTTATCTAGAAGAGTAAGCGATGTTATGGATGAAAAGGATCCAATTAAAGAAGCATACTTTTTAGAAGTTTCATCACCAGGATTAAATAGAACATTGTTTACAGATGATCACTTTAAAAAGCAAATAGGAAAAGAAATAATGGTTAGGTTCACTAAATCATTAAATGGAAGAAAAAATATAAAAGGCATATTAAAGGAAGTAAATGACGATTCAGTTATAGTTGAAACTGATGATTTAATTACAATTCCAAAAGATAAAATAAAATCAGCCAATTTAGAAGGGGAAATATAATAAGGAGGATATTAAAATGAACCAAGAGTTTATAGGTGCTCTTAAAGAAATAGTTAAAGATAAGGGGATTAGCGAAGATTTAATTTTTACTACTATAGAGGATGCTTTAGTTGCAGCATACAAAAAGAATTATGCTAGTCCAACAACATCAGCACAAAATGTTAAAGTAAGCATAAATAGAGAAACAGGAGAAATTCATGTATATGCTCAAAAAGTAGTAGTTGAAGATGTATATGATGATGTAACTGAAATAAGTTTAGAAGAAGCTAAAGAAGTTAGTCCAAGATATGATCTTGATGATATAGTTGATTTAGAAGTTACTCCAAAGAACTTTGGAAGAGTAGCAGCTCAGCTTGCTAAAGGTGTAGTAACTCAAAGAATAAGAGAAGCTGAAAGAAACATAGTATATTCAGAATACAAAGAATTAGAATATGACATAATAACAGGAACTGTTTTAAGAAAAGATAAAGGTAATGTATTTGTAAACCTTGGAAGAATCGAAACATCTATTGGACCAAATGAACAAATTCCAAGAGAAGAATATAAATTTAATGAAAAAGTAAAACTATATGTTGTAGAAGTTAAAAATGGATCAAAGGGAGCTCAAATTTTAGTTTCAAGAACTCATCCAGGATTAGTGAAAAGACTATTTGAATTAGAAGTACCTGAAATATATGAAGGTGTTGTTGAAATAAAGAGTATTTCAAGAGAAGCTGGTTCAAGAAGTAAAATTGCTGTTTACTCAAATGATGAAAATGTAGATCCAATGGGAGCTTGTGTTGGACCAAAAGGCACAAGAGTTCAAAATATAGTTAACGAACTTAAAGGTGAAAAAATAGATATAATAAAATGGAGCAAAAATCCAGAAGAATTTATAGCGGCATCATTAAGCCCTGCAAAAGTTTTAGAAGTTGTTGCTTGTGAAGAAACAAAATCTGCAAAAGTAGTTGTAGACGATAATCAATTATCACTTGCAATAGGCAAAGAAGGGCAAAATGTTAGACTTGCAGCAAAGTTAACAAATTGGAAAATAGATATAAAAAGCAAATCCCAAGCAGATGCATTAAAAGAAGAAACAGTTGAAGAAACTATAGAATAAGGGAGGATTTTTATGAAAGTAAAGAAAATTCCTTTAAGAATGTGCACAGGATGTATGGAGATGAAACCCAAAAAAGAACTTATAAGGGTTGTTAAAAGCCCAGAAGGTGAAGTTTCTGTTGACTTAACTGGTAAAAAATCAGGTAGAGGTGCATATATTTGTAAAGATAAAGAATGCTTAGAAAAAGCTTTCAAAGCAAAAAGACTTTCAAGAAACTTAGATATAGCTATAGATGAAGTTATATATAATAGATTAAGGGAAGAGATTGAAAATGAATAAATTTTTTAATTTTCTAGGCCTAGCTAAAAGATCAGGAAATTTAGTTGAAGGGTATAGTAAATGTGATGAACAAAGAAATAGAAAATCTATTTTTTTATTCATAATGTCTAATGATGCTTCAAGTAGTACAAAAAAGAAGTTTAAAAATCATTGCATAGCAAAAGATATAAAATTTATAGAAGACTTTTCGAAAGAAGAGTTAGGAACTTCAATTGGAAGAGAAGAAGTAAAAATACTAGCTATAACAGACGAAAATATGGCTAAAAAACTTTATACCCTTTACGAAGAGGAAAAAGTTAAAATTTAACCGGGGGTGATTTTATTGTCAAAAATCAGAGTATATGAATTGGCAAAAGAACTGCAAATCAGTTCAAAAGAACTTATAGAATTATTAATGAATGAATTTAGTGTTGATGTGAAAAATCATATGAGCGTTATAGAAGATGAAGATGCAGAATTAATTAAAGAATTAATTGGTGAAACTGGATCAGCATCAGATAAAACGATAGTTGATGAATATGAAGAAATATTAGCTGAAGAAGTTAATAATCAAGCTAAAAAGAGAAAGAAAAAGAAATCAGAAGAAGCAGTTGAAGCAGTTGGTGAAGGTGGATCAGGAGTAGTTGAAATTGGTGAAACTATAACTGTTAAAGAGCTTGCAGAAAAGCTTGGAAAACCAACAGCAGATGTTATCAAAACACTTATTTTTACAGGGGTAATGGCTGCAATAAATCAAGAAATAGATTTTGCAACAGCTGAAAAAGTATGTGAAAAATATGAGTGCTTAGTTGTTAAAAAAGAAGAAAAAGAAGAGTTAGAAGTAGTTGAAGAAGAAGAAGTTGTAGAAGAAAACCTAGTTAAGAGACCTCCTATAGTTACAGTTATGGGTCACGTTGACCATGGTAAGACTTCATTATTAGATGCTATAAGAAAAGCAAATGTTACAGCTCATGAAGCTGGTGGTATAACTCAACATATTGGAGCTTATACTGTAAATTTAAATGGTGAAAAATTAACATTTTTAGATACACCAGGACATGAAGCCTTTACAGCAATGAGAGCAAGAGGAGCTCAAGTTACAGATGTAGTTATATTAGTTGTTGCAGCAGATGATGGTATAATGCCACAAACTAAAGAAGCTATTAGCCACTGTAAGGCAGCAGAAGTTCCTATGATAGTAGCTATAAATAAAATAGATAGACCAGGAGCTAATATAGATAGAGTTAAACAAGAATTAACTGAATATGAATTAGTAGCTGAAGACTGGGGTGGAGATACTATATGTGTTCCTGTATCAGCAAAAACAGGTGAAAATTTAGAACAATTATTAGAAATGGTTTTATTAACATCAGAAATGGGAGAGCTTAAAGCAGATCCAAAGAGAAAAGCTAAGGGTACTGTTATAGAAGCTAAACTTGACAAGGGTAGAGGTGCAGTTGCAACATTACTTATTCAAAATGGTACATTACATGTAGGAGATTCAATTTTAGTTGGTTCTACATATGGTAGAATAAGAGCTATGTTTGATGATAAAGGAAAGAGTATAAAAGCAGCGGGTCCTTCTATTCCAGTAGAAATTTTAGGACTTTCAGAAGTTCCATCAGCAGGAGATAGATTTACTGTTGTTAAAGATGAAAAAACAGCAAGAAATATGGCTGAAACAAGAAAGCAAAAAATTAAAGATGAAAGCTTCCATTCAGCAAATAGAGTATCTCTTGAAGATTTATATAGCCAAATTCAAGAAGGAACAGTTAAAGAGCTTGGAATTATAGTTAAGGCTGATGTTCAAGGATCAGTTCAAGCTATAAAGCAATCATTAGAAAAACTTTCAACTGAAGATGTTAAAGTAAGAGTAATTCACGGCGGAGTTGGTGCTATAACTGAAACAGATGTTACCCTTGCTACAGCTTCAAATGCATTACTTATAGGATTTAATGTAAGACCAGATTCAAATGCTACAGTTATAGCAGATAAAGAAGGCGTTGAAATTAAAACATATAGAATAATTTATGATGCAATAGAAGATGTTAAATCAGCTATGATTGGAATGCTTGATCCAGAATATAAAGAAGTAGTAAATGGAAAAGCAGAAGTAAGAATGGTTTATAAGATTTCAAATATAGGAACAATTGCTGGATGTTACGTTACAGATGGTAAAATAATAAGAAACTCAGAAGTTAGAGTTATAAGAGATGGAATAGTAATATTTGAATCAACTTTAGCTTCACTTAAGAGATTTAAAGATGATGCTAAAGAAGTAAACACTGGCTATGAATGTGGTTTAAGCGTTGAAAAATTTAATGATCTTAAAGAAGGTGACGTAATAGAGTCATTTAGTATGCAAGCAATTGAAAGAAAGCAGCTTTAATTAAAGAGGTGATTTTAAATGGCTAATTACAGAGGCGGCAGAATAAACGAAGAAGTTAGAAGAGAAATAAGTGTTATAATAAGAGATGAAATTAAAGATCCTAGGATGACTGCTATGGTTTCAATTACAGCAGTTAAAGTAACTAAGGATTTAAGATATGCAAAGGTATTTGTAAGTATTTTTGGTAAAAATGAAGACGAAAAAAATGAAACCTTTGCAGCATTAAAAAGTGCAAGCGGATATATAAGAAAAGAAATAGGCCAAAGAATAAATTTGAGAAATACACCTCAAATATTATTTGAACTTGATGATTCTATAAGCTATAGTATGAAAATAGAAGAGCTTATAGAAAAGGCTAAGGAAAAGTAATGAATACTTTACAAGACATATCTAAAGTAATTTTAGATAGTAAAAAAATTGGCATTACCTACCATGTATCACCTGATGGTGATGCAGTAGGTAGTGCACTTGCACTATTAAATGGATTAAGAACCTTAAAAAAAGATGCTTATTTAATTTCAAAAGATATAATATCAGAAAATCTTCAATTTCTTAAAGGTGCAAATGAAGCTACAGGAAATTTAATAACTCCAGTTGATAATACTTCAATAGTTGTAGTATTGGATTGTGGAAATTATGAAAGAATATCTGCAGACTTAGATAATTTTAAAGGAAGAATAGTAAATTTAGATCATCATATTACAAATGATAAATATGGAGAATTAAATTATGTAGATATAGAAGCTGCAGCTACAGCAGAAGTAGTTTTTGAATTGTTAGAATTATTAGGAATTGATTTTAATGATGAAAATGATGATATAAGAGATATAGGAACGTGTCTCTATACATCATTAGTTACAGATACAGGTGCTTTTAGACATTCTAATGTAACTTTTAGAACTCATAATATTGCAGCAAGATTAAAGAAAATTGGTGTTAATAACACTTATATACATCAAAATCTTTTTGATAACAAGAGTTTTGAAAAGATTAGATTAATAGGTAAAGCATTAAATGATATGGAACTTTTATTTGATCGAAAAGTAGCATTAATTAAAATTCCTATGGCTTATGGGGATGAGCTTGGAATAGAAATAGGGGACACATCAGATATAATAGCTTTTGGATTACAAATAAAAGGCGTAGAAGTTGCACTATTAATAAAGGAAATAGAAAATGGTTCTAAGGCAAGTTTAAGATCAAAAGATAAATTTGATGTTAGAAATATAGCTGAAAAGCTAGGTGGCGGTGGTCACGTAAAAGCGGCAGGGATAACTTTAAAGGGGATAAAATTAGACGAGGCAAAGAACAAAATTCTAGAGGAAATAGAGAAAGAGTTGTTATAATGAACGGCGTAATTAATATTTTTAAGAATACTGGTATGACTTCTTTTGATGTCGTAAGAATAATAAAAAAAGCAGCAGGAACTGGAAAGGTTGGACATACTGGCACACTAGATCCAGAAGCAAGTGGTGTTTTACCTATATGTATAGGTAAAGGAACAAAAATTATTGATTATATAATGAATAGTGACAAGGTCTATGAAGTAGAGTTTAAGCTTGGTATAAAAACTACTACATATGATTTAGAGGGAGATATAATAGAAGAAAAAGATCCATCTAATATTGGAAATGAAGATATATTGAAAGCTATTTATTCTTTTGAAAAAGAATATTCTCAAGTTCCACCTATGTATTCTGCTTTAAAACAAAATGGTGTAAGACTTTATGAATTAGCAAGAAAAGGCATAGAAGTAGAAAGAGAAGGTAGACTTATAAGTATACATAAGATAGAAGATGTAAGGATAAATAATCCATATATTAGTATGAAAGTTACATGTTCAAAGGGGACATATATAAGAAGCCTTTGTTATGATATAGGGGAAGCTTTAAATGTTGGAGCTACTATGACAAAGCTAAAAAGAAGTAAAACATCTAAATTTACTGAGGATGAGTCTATTAATATAGAAGATATAAATTCTGAAAATATAAAAGATTACATTATAAGTATAGAAGATGCTTTAGATTCCTATGAAAAATTAATAGTTTTAAGTAGATTTTCAAAACTTTTAATTAATGGTGTTAAAGTTTTTGATAAGAGGCTTACTAAAGAAAATATTGAAGTAGGAAAACTATATAGAGTTTATGATGATAGTGGGATTTTTATAGGACTTGGTAAAAGTGATCATCAAGGCTTTAAAATAGAAAAATTATTAATTAATTAGGGGAGCAGGATATGATAGTAATAGATGATATTATTATGGATAATAAGGACAGTGAAAACTATGTAGCATTAGGAAGTTTTGACGGACTTCATTCTGGCCACTTATCCCTTGTAAAAAAGACTGTCCAAGTTGCTAAAGAGAAGAATGGAAAAAGTATGGTTTTTACATATAAAAATCATCCTAAAACATTAGTAAAGCCGGAAAGTGCACCTAAATTAATTATGGATTTAGAAACTAAGCTTAAGTATTTAGAAGAAGAAAATGTAGATATAGTAGTACTTAGAAGTTTTACTAAAGAATTTATGTCAGTTTCTGCAGAAGATTTTATAAAATTACTTTGTGTAGATTATAATGTAAAAGGAATTATAGTTGGATTTAACTTTAGATTTGGATATAAAAATTTAGGGGATGTAAAACTATTAGAAGATCTTCAAGGTAAATATGGATATAAATTATATGTAATGGAGCCATATACTTATAATGGTGATGTAATAAGTAGTACTAGAATTAGAAAGAGTATTTTAGAAGGAGACGTGAAGGAAGCTTCTAAAATGTTATCTAAGCCATATTTAATTAAAGGAAAAGTTATTCATGGCAAAAAGTTAGGAAGAACTATAGGATTTCCAACTGCAAATTTAGAGTTTGATAGTAAAATTATAATTCCGGATAAGGGAGTATATTATACTAATGTAGAATATAATAATAAAACTTATAAAGGAATTACATCTGTTGGGTATAATCCCACAGTAAATGGGCAACAATTAACTATAGAAACATATATATTAGATTTTGATGATACTATCTATGGACAAGAGCTTAAAGTTTATTTCATTGAAAGAATAAGAGAAGAAATAAAGTTTAATTCATTAGATGAGCTTGTTGAACAAATAAAAAAAGACGAAAATTTTGCTAAAGATAGAGAGATAGTAATATAATTATGTAAATTTATAATTTACAATATCTATATCATTTGTTATAATAGCAAAGAAGAACCTAATTCTAAGATATGAGGGTGCTAGCTCATTTCCTGGATATAGGGGATAATTTTACGGAGGTGCGAACAATGGACGCAATAAGAAAGCAAGAAATAATCAAAGAACACGGAAGACATGAAGGAGATACTGGTTCACCAGAAGTGCAAATCGCTTTATTAACAGAAAGAATTAATTCTTTAACTGGTCACTTAAAGATGCACAAGAAAGACCACCACTCAAGAAGAGGTCTTTTAATGATGGTTGGACAAAGAAGAGGTCTTTTAAATTACTTAGCTGATCAAGATATCGAAAGATACAGAGCTATAATCAAAAAATTAGGCTTAAGAAGATAGTTTTTAGAGCGGTTTTTAAGCCGCTCTATTATTTTAACAATTTTGAATGATAAGATATAAGCCTGAAGGGAGGTTACAAAATGAACAATGTAATGAAAACAACTATAGCTGGTAGAGAACTTAAGTTAGAATTTGGAAAGATTGGTATGTTATCAAATTTAGCAGCATTTATTAGCTATGGGGACACAGTAATTTTAACTAATGTTAATGCTTCAGAAAAACCAAGAGAGGGTATAGATTTCTTTCCTCTAAGCGTAGAATATGAAGAAAGATTATACTCAGTAGGAAAAATACCGGGTGGATTTATTAAAAGAGAAGGTAGACCTTCAGAAAATGCTATATTATTTGGAAGAGCGGTTGATAGACCATTAAGACCTTTATTTCCAAAGGGATATAGAAATGATGTGCAAGTCGTTTGTACAGTAGTATCAGTTGAGAAGGATAACCTACCAGAAATTCTAGCAATTAATGCAGCTTCATTATCATTATGCTTATCAAGCATTCCTTTTACAACTCCTGTTGCAGCTGTGCAAGTAGGTCTAATCAATGGAAACTTCATTTTAAATCCAACATCTAAAGAAAGAGAAGAAAGTGAACTTCAATTAACTGTTTGTGCAACAAGTGAAAGAGTTATGATGATTGAAGCTGGCGGTCAAGAAATTCCAGAGGATGTTATGCTTGCTGCTATTAAATTTGGATTTGATAGTTGCCAAGATATTATTAAATTCCAAGAAGAAGCAATGCAAAGATTTGGAAAAGAAAAAATGGTTCCTGAATTATACAAGCCAAGTAAAGAATTAGAAAATGAAATTAAAGAATTTGCTGGCGCAATGATTAAAGAAGCCATGTGGATAACTGACAAAGATGAAAGAAATGCTGCAATGGATGAAGTGAATGAAAAGGTTTATGCAGAATTTGAAGAAAAGTATCCAGAAAACGTAGGAGATATAAAGGAAATAATCTATAACTTACAAAAAGAAGTTGTAAGAGATATGCTTTTAAATCACCATAGAAGACCAGATGAAAGAGCATTTGATCAAGTTAGACCAATATCATGTGAAGTAGGAATTTTACCAAGAACTCATGGTACAGGATTATTTACAAGAGGATTAACTCAAGTAATGACTGTTGCTACATTAGGAGCAGTAGGAGATATTCAAATAATCGATGGTATAGGTGAAGAAGAATCAAAAAGATACATGCACCACTATAACTTCCCAGGATATTCAGTAGGTGAAGTAAAGCCTTTAAGAGGACCAGGAAGAAGAGAAATAGGTCATGGAGCTTTAGCAGAAAGAGCATTAGAACCATTAATACCTTCAGAAGAAGAATTCCCATATACTATTAGATTAGTATCAGAAGTATTAAGCTCTAATGGTTCAACATCACAAGCTTCAGTTTGTGGTAGTACTTTAGCATTATTAGATGCAGGAGTTCCTCTTAAGAGACCAGCAGCAGGTATAGCAATGGGACTTATAACTTCAGAAGATCTTACAAGAGAAGAGGTTTTAACTGATATTCAAGGAATAGAAGACTTCTTTGCTGATATGGACTTCAAAGTTGCAGGAACTGTAGAAGGAATTACGTCAATACAAGTTGATACTAAGATAAAAGGATTAAGTTTTAAAGTTATAGAAGATGCTATAATGGGAGCTAGAAAGGCTAGACTTCATATCTTAGATAAAATAAGTGAATGTATTCCAGGACCAAGAGGAGAAGTTTCAACATATGCTCCTAAAACTTCAATAATAAGTATAGATCCAGAAAAGATAAGAGATGTTATAGGTGCAGGTGGAAAAGTTATAAACAAGATTATCGAAGAAACTGGAGTTAAAATTGATATTAAAGAAGATGGTACAGTATTTGTATCTTCAGCAGATCATGATGGAGTAAACAAAGCAATATCTATTATCGAAGGTTTAACAAAAGAAGTTAAAGTTGGAGAAGTTTACTTAGGAAAAGTAACTAAAATAGCTACTTTTGGTGCTTTTGTTGAAATTCTTCCTAATAAAGAAGGATTATGCCATATATCAAAATTAGATAAAGCAAGAGTAAATAAAGTTGAAGATGTAGTATCTGTAGGAGATGAAATATTAGTTAAGGTAACTGAAATAGATAATCAAGGAAGAGTTAATCTTTCAAGAAAAGATGCTTTAACTGATGACTCAGAAGAAAATAAAGAAAAAAGCGAATAGAAAAAGTAAGTAAAGGGCAATTTATTGCCTTTTTTTCTTTATATAATAAAAATTAAATTAAATATAAATAATTAAGTATTACATAACTCTAAAATAATATAGAATAATAGTAATATAGAATAAATATAAGATAAATAAAGAGGAGGAACTATGTACAATATATATACATTAAAAAATGGTTTAAGAGTTGTAACAGAATATATAGATCATGTGAATTCAATTAGCGTTGGTGTTATGGTTCAAAATGGTTCAAGAAATGAGGATTTAGAGTTAAATGGTATATCACATTTTATAGAGCATATGTTTTTTAAAGGGACAGAAAAAAGAACTTCAAAAGAAATTGTTCAACAAATAGAAAATGTAGGTGGCCAAATAAATGCTTATACAAGCAAAGAAGCTACTTGTTATTATATAAAAGCTCTAAATACACATTTGGATTTATCAATAGAAATTTTAGCCGATATGTTATTAAATTCTAAATTTGATGATGAAGAAATAGAAAAAGAAAAAGGCGTAGTTATTGAAGAAATAAATATGAGTGAAGATACCCCAGAAGATGTTTTAGATAATGATTCATCAAAGGCTATTTTTGGCGATAATTCATTGTCTTATCCTATACTTGGTACTATAGATAATATAAAGTCATTTAATAGTAAGAAGATAAAGAAATTTGTAAAATCACATTACGCACCTCATAATTCAGTAGTTTCTGTATGTGGAAAATTTGATGAAAAAGAATTAATGAAAATGCTAGAAGAAAATTTTGGCTCTTGGGAAGGAGAAGGAGATTATAAACCAGAATATAAAACTCCAATTTTACTTTCACAAAGTAAATATACAAATAAACCTATAGAACAACTTCATATAAACTTATCATTTAAAGGGTTACCATATACACATGAAAAGGCTTATTCTCTTGTGCTTTTAAACAATGTGTTTGGAGGAGGCGCATCATCTATATTATTCCAAAATGTAAGAGAAGAGTTGGGTCTTTGTTATACTATTTATTCATATGGTCAGCCATATTTAGGAGTTGGAATAAATAACATATATACAGGAGTAAGTAAACAATCTGCAGATAAGGCATTAGATGTTATTAATCAGGAACTTAAAAAATTTGCTAAAGAAGGAATTTCTAATGAAGTGTTAGAAATTAATAAGGAAAAAATAAAAGCAAGTTATATATTAGGCTTAGAAAGTACATCATCTAGAATGTTTTCAAATGCAAAAAGTATGTTACTTCAAAATAAGATAAAGACCCAAGAAGAAGTAATAAAAAGAATTAACAATATAAATGCTGATGACATAAATTATGTATTAGATACTTGCTTTAAACCAGGCATAATAAGCTCAGCATATGTAGGTCAAGATATAGAGTGGGAGAAATTAAACAATATAATAGAGCCAAGTATAAAGGCTTATGATAATTCAAATAAAGATGGACTAAGAAGAATATAATTTAATCATAATAATTTGTACTAAATCATCTCTAATTAGCATAAGATTTACATAAGATAATGTGGAGGTGAATCTTATGTTAAGAGGAGATAAACGAAAAGGTGAATATTATGAAGAAGAGTCAAAAAGAGAATCTAAATATAGACTTCTTAGTGACTTAGAAAGATATGAAATATTTAATACAGAAGAAGCAGAAAAATATGATACTCAGCAAGCTTTAGATTTTATAATTGATGAAGATGGAAATTTACAATTTATAGTTGCTGCTGTTGCCGGAAGTAAGCTAGGCCTATTCAGTAGTAGGGAGTATGTAGAAGTCCCTTGGAGTTATGTTACTAAAATTGGAGCAAATGTTATAGTTGTTTCAGCTGATAAGGAGAAGATAAAAAGGGCAAGAGCATAAGTTTAGGGAGGTTATTACTTGAAAATAATTATACAAAAATTTGGAGGTACATCTGTATCTACTGAAGAGAGAAGAAATCAAGTAGTAGCTAAGGTTAAAAATGCAATAAATGAAGGATTTTCACCTGTAGTGGTTGTATCTGCAATGGGACGAAAAGGAGAACCTTATGCTACAGATACTTTATTATCTTTATTAGATAATAATTTTAAGAGGAATAACCTACAAGCAACTGATATGCTTATGTGCTGTGGAGAAATTATAAGCAGTGTAGTAATGAGTAATGTTTTAATAAATGAAGGTATCCAAGCAGTTCCACTTACTGGTGGCCAAGCAGGTATTATAACAAATGATAGTTTTTCTGAAGCAGATTTGCTTTATACAAGAACAGAAAATATTAAAGGTATTTTAGAAAATGGAAAAGTTCCAGTAGTTACTGGATTTCAAGGTGTAACTGAAAAGGGATATTTAACAACCCTTGGAAGAGGGGGAAGCGATACATCAGCCTGTATTATAGGAGAAGCCCTAAATGCAGAGGAAATAGAGATATATACAGATGTAGATGGAATAATGACAGCTGATCCAAGAATAGTTGATGATGCATCATTGATAGATACAATAACTTATAATGAAGTTTTTCAACTTGCAGACCAAGGAGCAAAAGTTATCCATCCAAGAGCTGTTGAATGCGCAAGAAAAGCTAATATTCCAATAGTTATTAAGAATACTATGAGTAACTGTAAAGGTACTTTAGTTAATAGTTATGGAACAAGTAATCATGAGAGAACTATTTCAGGAATAACACATTTAAATAATAGAGCACAAGTAACAGTAAGATTGAATGAAAATAAAGATAAAGCAAATTATAGATATTTATTAGAAATTTTAGCAAAAAAGAATATAAGTCTAGATTTAATAAATATATTTCCAACAGAACAAATTTTCACTATAGATTCATGCGAAAAAGAAAAATTAGATAGAGTTCTTAAAGAAGCAGATATAAAATATAATTTAATAGAAAATTGTAGCACTATAGCTATAGTTGGGGTAGGAATGACTGGTGTACCTGGGATAATGGCAAAAATAATAAATACACTATCAAAAGGCTCAATAGAAATCCTTCAAACAGCTGATTCTAATATGACAATATGGTGCTTAATTAAATCTGAACATGTTAAGAATGCTCTTAATCTACTTCATAAAGCATTTAATTTAGGTGAATAAAATAAATCCTCTTGTACAAAATAATATTGTATAGGAGGATTTTATTATGAATAATTTTTTTGACTCATCAAAAGATGAAAATAAGGATATAGAAAATGAAGAAGAAAATCTAAAGGAAGCTAAGGAAAAGAGAGAAGAAATAAAAGAATTTGGGACTGATAATGGTGTAGCGCAAGATGAAAGCATTCAGATACTACCTATAATTGGTCAAATAGAAGGTCATCAAGTTTTGCCAGCTCAGTCGAAGTCAACAAAGTATGAACACGTGATTCCTCAACTTATAGCTATGGAGCGTAATGATAATGTAAAGGGAGTATTAATAATACTAAATACAGTTGGTGGAGATGTAGAAGCTGGATTAGCTATTTCAGAAATGATAAATTCTTTATCAAAACCTACAGTTTCAATAGTTATAGGTGGTGGACATTCAATTGGAGTACCACTTGCAACTTCATCAAGTTATTCTTTTATAACTCCATCAGCTACAATGATAGTTCATCCTATAAGAATGAATGGATTTGTTATAGGGGTAGCTCAAACATTTAATTATTTTCAAAAGATGCAAGAACGTATAGATAATTTCATTGTAAGAACATCTAAAATAAAAAAAGATGAATTAAGGCAAATGATGTTAAAATCAGATGAACTATTAAATGATATGGGTACAATTTTAATTGGAAAACAAGCAGTAGAATGTGGATTAATAGATGAAGAGGGTGGAATTAAAGATGCTCTAAATAAATTGAAAGAGCTAATTGGAGAAAAAGAATGTAAAAAAGGAGTATAGGAATAATTATATAAATTTATGAAAAAAGATGTTTTCTTTGGAATATATTATATTAATTTAAGCAGTTTAAATAATAGATAGTTATTTAAATTGCTTTTTTTTTATTAAAGTTTATAATATTATTATGTAAATAATTGACTTACAATAAATGGGAAAATTGCGAGGTGATTGTGTGTCTAGAGTCAAAGCAAAAAATACTAACAAAAAAAAGGACACAAATAAAAAAAATGATGTAAAAGAAAATGGGGATATTAAAGGTATAGTTTATATAGCAGTAGGTATTTTATTAGCTATAGCAATTTACACAACTTGGGCAGGAGCATTATCTATTATATCAAGACAAGTGATATATAAGTTAATAGGAGTAAGTGCTTTTGTACTTCCATTATATTTAATTTATTTTGGGTATCATAATATAGTTTCAAAGGGAAGCATTAAAGTAACAAGAAGGTTTTTTGGTATTACTCTTATTATAATATCAATAACGTTAGGTTGTGCAACTGGCAGTATTCATGTATTGCAATCAAAAGAAGGATTTTATGAAACTTGGCAAGAAGTAGTTAAAGTTTCTGGAATACATGGAGGACTTATAGGACATTTAATTTCTTATCCATTAGGTAAGCTTATTGGTTATATAGGTTCATATATATTATATGTTGCATTGTGGGCAATAGGAACAATATTAATATTTGATATAACTTTATATGATATAATAATGTTCTTTAAAGAGGAAAGTCAAAAGATAAAACCAAAAAAGAAAGAAATAAAAACTAAAGTTAATGTAGAAAAAGAAATAGAAAAAGAAAAAACTCCATTAATAGATGCAGTTCCTAAGGTAAAGGAAAGAGAAAGAGAAGAGTTTATAAATGGAATAAATAATAAAATAAAAATTCTTGATTTTATGAAGAATTCTTCATTAGATGAGGGAGCACTAGAAAGTTCAGTTGAAGAGTTTAAAGAAAATAAAAAAAGTAATCCTTTTAATATAGAGGTTTTTGATGAAGAAAAGCAAGAAGAAGCAGTAAATAAAGAAATTAAAGAAGAAAAGGTTAAGAAAAAAGAAAAATTAGATAATACAGTTAAGGATGTAGTAAGTAAGGAAATAGAAGAAAGCTTAACGGATGAAAAGAAGGAAGAAAAAATTTATCAACATCCATCAGTAGAGCTTTTAAATATAAATAGCAAGATGAAGCTTAAAAGTGAGGATAAGAAAGAGTTAATAGAAAACGCAGGTAAGCTCGAAGGTATTCTTAATGATTTTGGAGTGGATGCAAAGGTCGTTCAAGTAACTAAAGGACCTTCAGTAACTAGATTTGAAATTCAACCAAGCCCGGGGGTAAAAGTTTCAAAAATAGTAAATCTACAAGATGATATAGCCCTAGGACTTGCAGCTAGTGGTGTAAGAATGGAAGCTCCTATACCAGGAAAGGCAGCAATTGGCATAGAAGTTCCAAATAATAAGCAAACATCAGTATTTCTAAGAGAAGTTTTAGACTCTAATGAATTTAAGACATCAAATAAAAAATTGGCTTTTGCATTAGGAAAAGATATAGCAGGAAAATGTGTAGTAGGAGATTTATCTACAATGCCTCATATGCTAATTGCAGGGGCAACTGGATCTGGTAAATCGGTATGTATTAATACCCTTATAGTTAGTTTGTTATATAAATATAGTCCAAATGAAGTGAAATTATTAATGGTTGATCCTAAAGTTGTAGAACTTAGTGTCTATAATGGAATACCACACCTTTTAATTCCTGTAGTTACAGATCCTAAAAAAGCAGCTGCTGCATTAAACTGGGCAGTTAATGAAATGAATAAGAGATATAAATTATTTGCAGATGCATCTGTAAGAAACATTGAAAGTTATAATGCTCTTTATGAAAAGGGAATAATTGAAGAAAAGTTACCATATATAGTTATGATAGTAGATGAGCTTGCTGATTTAATGATGGCTTGTCCTAATGATGTAGAAGATTATATATGTAGATTAGCACAAATGGCTAGAGCAGCAGGAATGCATTTGATAATTGCAACTCAAAGACCTTCTGTAGATGTAATTACAGGTGTAATTAAAGCTAATATACCATCTAGAATTTCTTTTGCTGTTTCTTCAGGGATAGATTCTAGAACTATATTGGATTCAACAGGTGCTGAAAAATTACTTGGAAGAGGAGATATGTTATATTGTCCAATTGGGGAAAATAAACCTATTAGAGTCCAAGGAGCATTTATATCAGAAGAAGAAGTGGAAAAGGTTGTAAGTTTTATAAAAGATGAAGAATCAAATGTAGATTATGAAGAATCTATAATTGAACATATAGAAAATGGAACAAAGGATGCTGGTAATTTAGGAGATAACGAGAGTGGTGATGAACTTTTAGATGAAGCAATAAAGGTTGTTATAGAATACAATCAAGCATCTACATCATTCTTACAGAGAAAACTTAGAATAGGATTTAATAGAGCTTCAAGAATAATGGATGAACTTGAAGAACGTGGTATTATATCAGAAAAAGATGGAAGTAGACCAAGACAAGTTTTAGTTTCAAAAGAAGAATTAAATATGGAAGATTAAAAAAACTTGTAAATATTATTTTTCTACATTAAAATAATATTTAGGCCAAATGAGCAATAATTTATAAAACGTAGGAGGAAGTAGCTTTGGAAAAATATAAAGTTGGGATGGTAAGTTTAGGATGTGATAAGAATAGAGTTGACTCTGAACTTATACTTGGAACTATAAATAAATTTTATGAAATAACTAATGATCCTAAGGAAGCTGAAATAATAATCGTTAATACATGTGGATTTATAGAAAGTGCTAAACAAGAATCTATAGATACAATACTAGAGATGGCTGAATATAAGAATAAATATAAATGTAAGATGCTTATAGCTACAGGATGTTTAGCTCAAAGATATGGTGAAGAACTATTAGAACTTATGCCAGAAATTGATATTCTTATGGGTGTTAACGACTATATGAAGTTACATAAGCTTATCTTAGATTTTATAAGAGGAGAAAGAAAGCTACTTGCAACAAATTATAGCGATGAAAATATAAATGAAGGAATAAGACTACTAACAACTGATAAACATACTGCTTATGTTAGAATAGCAGAAGGATGCGATAATTACTGTACTTACTGCATAATACCTAAAATAAGAGGGAAATTTAGAAGTAGATCTAAAGAAGCAATATTAGAAGAAGTAGAGATGCTTGTAAAAAATGGAGTAAAAGAAATTATATTAATAGCACAAGATTTGACTTACTATGGAATGGACATATATAAAGAAAATAAACTTCATGAATTAGTTAGAGAAATTTCTAATGTTACGGGAGTTGAATGGATAAGATTGCTTTATTGCTATCCAGAGGAAATAACAGAAGATTTAATTGAAGAAATGGCGATGAATCCAAAGGTTGTAAAATACTTAGATTTACCTATACAACATATAAGTAATAATATTTTAAAGCGTATGGCAAGAAGAACAAATAAAGAAACAATAACTAATATAATTGATAAATTAAGAGAAAGGATTCCTGGAATAGCACTTAGGACATCTCTTATAGTTGGTTTTCCAGGAGAAACAGAAGAAGATTTTAATGAATTATGTGAGTTTTTAGAAGAGTACAAACTTGATAACGTTGGAGTATTTAAATATTCAAAAGAAGAAGGTACTCCAGCAGCTGATATGGAAAACCAAGTTGAAGAAAAAATAAAAGAAAAAAGACAAGAAAAACTAATGCTAGTTCAAAAAAGTGTAGTAGAAGAATTAAACAAATTGAAAATATCAAAAGTTTATGATACTATTATAGAAGGAAGAAAAGGTAAATATTTCATTGGAAGAAGTTCAGAAATGGCACCTGAAATTGATGGAAATATTTTAGTTAACACAACTAGAAATCTTGAAAAAGGTGATATTGTAAAAATCAAAATTAAGGAAGCGTTAGAGTATGATTTAGTAGGAGAGATATGCGATGAATTTAGCAAATAAGCTAACAATGCTAAGAATATTTTTGGTACCTTTATTTTTAATATTTATTGCTATAAAAAACATTCCATATGGAACTTTCATAGCTACTTTTATATTTATAATTGCATCTTTAACTGATCAATTAGATGGATATATTGCAAGAAGTAGAAATCAAATAACCAATTTTGGTAAATTTATGGATCCTCTTGCGGATAAGCTTTTAGTGACAGCAGCTTTAATATCATTAGTTGAGCTTCAAGTTATACCAGCTTGGGCAACTGTTGTTATAATAGCAAGAGAATTTGCAGTTTCAGGTCTTAGAACAATTGCAGCTGCTGAAGGAAAAATAATTGCAGCAAGCACTTGGGGTAAAGCTAAAACTGTTACTCAAATAGCAGCTATAATATCTTTATTAATTCAAGTTAATGTAGGTACTTCAAAATATTTAACAGGATTAGTTTCAGAAAGTAATATGTTTAGAGTTATTATTACATATGGGCCAAGGTTTCTATTATTTTTAGCTGTTGTAATGACAATAGTATCTGGAATTGACTATTTTAATAAAAATAAAAAAATAATAAATACTAATAAATAGTTTATTATATAATAAATAGGATATAATTAAAAATAAAAGTTCCATCTTAGATAGTTGGAACTTTTAATATGCAAGATATTAATACGAAATTATATATTATATGTTGACTAAGGTTAACATATAATATATAATTTATTTATAGAACAAATGTTCGTTTTAGAGAGGAAGGTGCTATATGGGAAATATAGATATGGATAAGTTAAAAGCTATAGAAAATGCAATGGGTCAAATTGAAAAACAATTTGGTAAAGGATCTATAATGAAGCTTGGAGAAAATAGTGCATTAAATATTGAAACTATTTCAACTGGATGTCTTGACTTAGATATAGCTTTAGGTGTAGGGGGATTACCTAAAGGAAGAATAATAGAAATATATGGACCTGAAAGTTCAGGTAAAACAACAGTTGCATTACATGTTGCTGCTGAAGCACAAAAACTTGGAGGAGCAGTTGCATTTATAGATGCAGAACATGCTTTAGATCCAAGTTATGCTAGAAGATTAGGTGTTGATACAGAAAATCTTATAGTTTCACAACCAGATACAGGAGAACAAGGGCTTGAAATCGCTGAAGCATTAGTTCGTTCAGGTGCCATAGATGTAATAGTAGTTGACTCAGTTGCAGCTTTAGTTCCAAGAGCTGAAATAGAAGGTGAAATGGGAGATTCTCACGTTGGTCTTCAAGCAAGACTTATGTCACAAGCTTTAAGAAAGTTAACAGGAACTATACAAAAAACAGGTTGTATAGCTATATTTATAAACCAATTAAGAGAAAAAGTTGGTGTTATGTTTGGAAATCCTGAAACTACAACAGGAGGAAGAGCATTAAAGTTCTATTCTTCAGTTAGACTTGATGTTAGAAGAATAGATTCAATAAAACAAGGTGAAAGCGTTGTAGGAAACAGAACAAGAGTTAAGGTAATTAAGAATAAGGTAGCGCCTCCATTTAAACAAGCTGAATTTGATATAATGTATAATGAAGGTATATCAAGAACAGGTAATATAGTTGATGTAGGGGTAAAAGAAGGTATGGTTCAAAAGAGTGGAGCATGGTTCTCTTATGGTGATGTGAGATTAGGCCAAGGTAGAGAAAATGCAAAACAATACTTAAAGGATAATCCTGAAATTGCATTAGAAATAGAAAATAAAATAAGAGAAAAATATGAATTACCTATTATGAAAGAAGTAGCTATTGATAAAAATGTAAAAGAAAAATAAAACTCATAGCAACTTGAATATAATTAGCTAAATATGTTAATAATAAAAGTCGATAATAATAATATTTTTATATTATTATTATCGACTTTATTGTTTAATAGTAAGATAAAGCAACTAAAATTTACGTAACAATGGGAATGTAAACAATTAAATTTACTTTGTGAATTATACAACTAAACTTGACATAATTTTAATTTTAAGATAAAATAATAACAAATACTGGTTTTATCATATTTCAAATATCAGTTAGATTAAGTATGATACCTACTACATTTTCTATTAAACATAAGTTTATATGAATGGAGGAGGTGTTGTTATGGATAATATTCTTGGTATAGTAATTTATGTTGTAGTATTAGTCATATCAGGCTTATTACTTTATAAAGGTATACAAAGTGCTTCTAAAAAGAAAATAGAAGGCTTAGAAAAAGAAGCAGAAACTCTTTTAGAAAATGCTAAAAGAGAAGCTGAAGCTACTAAGAAAGAGTCGATTTTAGAAGCAAAGGAAGAGGTTCATAGACTTAGAAATGATCTAGAGAGGGATTCAAGAGAAAGAAGAAATGAAATTCAAAGACTTGAAAGAAGAATAATTCAAAGAGAAGAATCCCTAGACAAAAAGAGTGATCTTTTAGAAAAGAAAGAAGAGGCACAAAATAAAAGGTTACAAGAAATCGATGAAATGGAAGCAAATGTACAGGAACTGTACTCTAAGAGAAGAGAAGAGCTTGAAAGAATAGCAACTTTATCTAGCGATGAAGCTAGAGAAATCCTTTTAGAAGAAGTTAGAAGAGAAATAACTCATGAAACTGCTATAATGATCAAAGATATAGAAGCTAGAGCTAAGGAAGAAGCAGATAAAAAAGCTAGAGAAATTATAACAACTGCTATTCAAAGATGCGCAGCAGATCATGTATCAGAATCAACAGTACATGTTGTTGCCCTTCCTAATGATGAAATGAAGGGTAGAATTATAGGTAGAGAAGGTAGAAATATCAGAACTCTTGAAACATTAACAGGGGTAGATTTAATAATAGATGATACTCCAGAAGCAGTTATTTTATCAAGTTTTGATCCAGTTAGAAGAGAAATTGCTAAAATAGCTTTGGAAAAGTTAATTGTGGATGGTAGAATTCATCCAGCTAGAATCGAGGAAATGGTAGAAAGAGCTACCAAAGATGTAGAAAATGATATTAAAGAAGAAGGAGAACAAGCAACATTAGAAACTGGTGTTCACGGTGTTCATCCTGAAATAATTAAATTACTTGGTAGACTGAAGTATAGAACTAGTTATGGACAAAATGTGTTAAAGCATTCTATTGAAGTTTCATATTTGGCTGGTGTAATGGCTGCAGAATTAGGTCTGGATGTAAATTTAGCTAAGAGAGCAGGTTTATTACATGATATAGGTAAAGTAGCAACACAAGAAGAAGAAGGTCGTCATGCTGTAATAGGTGGAGATCTGGCTAAAAAATATGGAGAATCACAAGTTGTAGCAAATGCTATAGCTGCACATCATGGAGATGTTGAAATGTTAACACTAGAAGCTGTTTTAGTTCAAGCAGCTGATGCAATATCAGCAGCAAGACCAGGTGCTAGAAGAGAAACTCTAGAAGCTTATATTAAGCGTTTAGAGAAACTTGAAGAAATTGCAAATTCTTACGAAGGTGTAGAAAAGTCATATGCAATTCAAGCTGGTAGAGAGATTAGAATTATGGTTAAACCAGATCATTTAGATGACGCTGGATCTGTAGAATTAGCTAGAAGCTTAGCTAAAAGTATAGAGGAACAATTAGAATATCCAGGTCAAATTAAAATTAATGTTATAAGAGAAACAAGAGCAGTAGATTATGCTAAATAAAATAAAGGGATTATATCGAAATAAATTTTGATATTACTCGAAATAGAAAAGGAAGTTCGAAATTGAACTTCCTTTTTTGTGTGTAATAACATTATGGGATCATTTAGTAAAAATCTAGTAGTTGAATTTGTTGTCTTATTTAGAATAATTATATATGGTAATTGTTGCTATGAATATAATGAACAAATATGAAAGTAGAAATAAAAATAAAAAAGATAAAAAAATTTTCAAAATAAAGGAGGATTTTTTTGTAACTTATAGAATATATATATTGCAAGAGTAAAAACTCTTGCAATATATTGTAAACGATTTTTATCTAGGAGGTAAAGACAAGTGGAAGTATTAAAAGTTTCAACAAAATCAAATCCAAATTCAGTGGCAGGTGCATTAGCTGCTATAATTAAAGAAAAAAATATAGTAGAAATCCAAGCAGTAGGAGCAGGTGCTATAAATCAAGCCGTAAAAGCAATTGCTATAGCAAGAGGCTTCGTTGCCCCTAGCGGAAAAGATATTGTTTGTGTTCCAGCATTCACTGATATTGAAATAGATGGTGAAGAAAGAACAGCAATAAAACTAATCGTTCAACCAAGATAGTAAGTTCTGAAATTTAATTTGGGGAGAGAATTTATTTTAGGAGAGATAAAGAAAAGGACTACATTAATGGTAGTTCTTTTTCATATTAAGGAAAATAGACGTTATAAGCCTTGAAATTTTTTTTATTTACATATATAATGAAATAGTTAAATAGATAACTATTTTAAATTTAATGTAAAGAGGTGTGTTTAATGGTATCTAAAGAAGTTGTAGTAAACAACGGAACTGGTTTACATGCTAGACCAGCAACTTTATTAGTAAAGAAAGCTTCATCTTTCAAATCAGATGTAAGCATAGAATTTAACGGTAAGAAAGCAAACGTTAAGAGTTTAATAGGAGTTCTTTCTTTAGGAGTAACTAAAGGAGCTGCTATTACTGTTTTAGCAAGCGGAGATGACGAAGCTTTAGCAGTAGAAGAAATATCTAACTTAATAGCTAGTTTAGAAGACTAATAAAAAAGTGCCAATAGGCACTTTTTTTATGTATAAGAAAGTTTAGGGTTTAAAATGAGGTTATATAAAATATTTAGCACTTTTAAATTGAAAAATATATTTATTTGATTTTTTCTTCCTTAAGTTTTTAAGTGGGTATATATAAGTTTAAATTAATATTGAAATAAGTGATAGTATAAGTAAACTTATATATGCTCACTTTTTTATATAGTTAATAGTTATAATAGTATGTAGTTAACTGAATAATTTCAAGGATCTGCATCTAAATATTAAAGAAATCAAGTCGATAGCTCCAGCAAATACTGCAATATATATTATTCTTTGTAATAAGACTGATTCACCAACTAAGAAAGTAACTAAGTTTACACTTAACAAACCAATAAATCCCCAATTTATTGCTCCAATTAACACCAATATAAAAGATATTTTGTCAACTATATTTATTTTACACATATTTTTCCCTCCTTATGAATTAATACAGTATATATATATTAAAAAATAACAAAAATATAACTGAAAATTATTTTAAAAATACTGAAAAAATAATTAGGTTATGTTATAATACGAATTATTACATAAAAAAATAAAAATTTATTCGGAGGTTATCTAAGGATGAAAGATTTATATAATTCACCATTAAACTCAAGGTATGCATCAAAGGAAATGAGTTTCATATTTTCAGATGATATGAAATTTTCAACATGGAGAAAGCTATGGGTTGCATTAGCAGAAGGAGAAAAAGAATTAGGTTTAAATATAACTGAAGAGCAAATAGATGAACTGAAATCTAATATATATAATATAAATTATGATGAAGCAATAAAAAGAGAAAAAGAAGTTAGACATGATGTTATGAGCCATGTATATGCATATGGATTGCAATGCCCTAGTGCCAAAGGGATTATTCATTTAGGAGCAACTAGTTGTTATGTAGGTGATAATACAGACATAATTATTATGAGAGATGCTTTATTATTAATTAAAAAGAAGATAGTAACAGTATTAAATCATTTATCAAATTTTGCAATAAAATATAAAGATATGCCAACTCTTGGATTTACACATTTTCAGCCTGCACAATTGACTACTGTAGGAAAAAGAGCAACTCTTTGGATGCAAGATCTAGTATTAGATATAGAGAATATAGACTTTTTATTATCAACATTAAAATTAAGAGGAGTTAAAGGAACTACAGGTACTCAAGCAAGTTTTATGACTTTGTTTAATAATGATGAAGAAAAAGTTAAAGAATTAGATACTATAGTAGCAAAGAAAATGGGTTTTGAAAAAAGCTATGGCGTTACGGGGCAAACATATCCTAGAAAATTAGATTCTATAGTATTAAATAGATTATCAGAAATTGCTCAAAGTGCTTATAAATTTAGTAATGATTTAAGGTTATTGCAAAGTATGAAAGAAATTGAAGAACCATTTGAAAAAAATCAAATAGGATCATCTGCTATGGCATATAAGAGAAATCCTATGAGAAGTGAGAGAATGGGATCTTTAGCAAGATATGTGATAGTGAATTCATTAAATCCAGCAATAACAGCTGCAACTCAATGGTTTGAGAGAACTTTAGATGATTCAGCAAATAAAAGAATTGTAGTAGCAGAAGCTTTCTTAGCCTTAGATGGAGTTTTAAACTTATATATAAATATTGCAGAAAATATGGTTGTATATGAAAAAGTAATAAGTGCACATGTAAATAATGAATTACCTTTTATGGCTACAGAAAATATAATGATGGAAGCAGTTAAAAGAGGTGGAGATAGACAAGAGCTTCATGAAAAAATTAGAGTTCATTCAATGGCAGCTGCACAAAGAGTAAAAGGTGAAGGATTAGATAATGATTTACTTGAAAGAATTATAAAAGATGATAGCTTTATGTTAAGTGAAGAAGAGATAAGAAGTATTATTAATCCAACAAAATTTGTAGGAAGAGCTCCAAATCAAGTTGTAGAATTTATAGAAAATTATATAAATCCAATTATAGAAGCCAATAAAGATTCATTAGAAGTAAAGAGTGAAATTACTGTTTAACATAATTAGTTATAGAAGTCATAGTATATTTAATAATATATTATGACTTTTATATTTATTTCAAATATTTAAAAAATTTGAATAAAAATATTATATAAGACAATAATTAATAGATAGAACTAGCAAAGGAGGAATATAAATGAATATTAACAAAGAAGAATATATGAGTGAATGTATAAGTTGTAGTGGAACAGGAAGAATAAAATGTGATTGTGGAACAGAAGAATTACCTAATTCTAGGTGTATAACTTGTAACGGTGATGGAAGTTTTATATGCCCTGTTTGCGATGGAGAAGGAAAGTTTTAATAATAAAGAAATTATCTAATAATTAGTTGCAAGATATTTAATTATAAAAATTATATTATATAGATAGGAGTATCCTATCTTATTTTTTTTTGCCTATTTTGGTATTATTAAATAACTAAAATTTAATTATCAAAAATAAATATCTTAGATTTTGCATCATAAGTGATATTGTAATTTAAATAACACAAATTACAATATAATAATATTATATAATGTAATAATATTATAAAAGAGGGTTTTATGGCAAGATATGTAAAGAACTTAATGAGAAGTGAAGTAAATGCACAAAAACAAAGAGAAATTATTATGACTAGAATTGGTGACGTAAAGGGAAGTAGCGATTTAGATGTTATTTACTTAGTTGGTAATGAGAGAGGAACTGGGAAAAATAAAGTTTATTATAATATGCAAATAATTATTTCTGATGGAGAAAATGGAAAGACTGTAACTATAGATTTAAGGGGGATAGAGGGGTATAATCCTAGAATAGCATTAGAGCATTTTAAAAAAATTACAAGTGAAAATGAAATATTATTTAGCGTAGAAGATATAGGGAATAATGGATATTTAACGGCTCATATGTATTATTTAGATGGAGATAAGGCTATAAAAATTTTTGATACAGATTATTATAATCAACTCGATTCTTATCAAGTTATATATCAAGATAAGTATAAAGTGGATGTAATAGATGCAAATAGGGGAATGACTTATTCTATAGATATAAGTGGAAAAGATAAGGATTATTTAAATAGCTTATACAACAATAATGGAATTTTAAGGAAAAGGATAATGGGAAAGGTTCTATTTGTATCTGGATTAAGTCCAATAAATTTAATAAGAAGTGATATATTAGATCTTTTAGTTACACAAAAGATAATAGGTATAAATGAAAAAGATATCTTAGGAGTAATGAGTAATATTTTAAGTTTTGAAGGCGTTAGTTTTACTAAAGCAGATTCTTTTGTAGGTATATTAGGTGAAAAAACACCTAATATGCTAGTTAGGGGAGAAAATAAGTTAAGTAAAGATTACTTAGATTTCTCAAAGGTTGAATTTATAGAATCAGAAGTATCTAAGGACGAAGCTATAGAAAGGATAATTGAAAAAGAATTTTCACTAAATCCTGATGAGGATAAGGTTAATTACTTATATAATAAAGTCAAATTAAAAGATGATGATAGTTATCAAATATTAGTTTATTTAGAAGGACCTAGATTTTGCACTGAAAGAGGTGGTACTTTAGCTATATTAGAGGAAAAAAATAATGAATATAATGTTATATCAAAGATAAGTAATGCTACAAATCCCATTATAATATCTGAAAATAAAACAAATGGGTATAGAGATTTAATAGTGAAAATGATAGATAGTGATAAGGATGATTTTAGGTTATTAAAGTTTAATGGAAATGCATATCCTTTAGATCCAATTAAAGAAGAAAGGTTAAAGAGGGGTAGTAAAATTAAAGGAATAGCAGCAATTTCTGATGATTTATTTTATACAAGAGGAATTGAATATAAGTAGTATAAAAAATCCCTATAGAGAATTGATTTTATCACTCTATAGGGTATACTTATAGTCAAAAAATTATAAGAAATTGATTTTAAATTATTTAAAATCATAAGTTTTATTTAGTTAATTCAAGTGTATTATTTAAGTCGACTTTAAATGTATCTCCATCTTTCATTGAAATGTGTCCAGAAGTATAAGGTTTTCCATCTAAAGTTATGATAACTTTAGATACATTAAAATAATCACCAAATGTATTGCAAATAGCAGTTAAAGTACTAGACTCAGGACCAGAACCTAAGTTTTGAGCTTCAACAAAATTAGATGAAAAATCTAGCTTTATAGTATCATTTTCACTATCAACTTTTGCTGAGTTTAAAGAAATATCACTATTTAAAGCAGATGCAATTTCTTCGCTTGGATTTTTCTTTAATTCATTAACTAAAGCAGTTGCTACAGCCTTATCTTTAATTTCAATAGTTTTATTTATGTAAACTATTTTATCAGTAACAACATCATAATAATAAATATTTGCATCATCGGTTGTTATTTCATTAGAATTATTAGTATCATATTTATCACTTTGGTTACTATCCTTGTTATTATCTTCTTCGTCAGTTATAGTAGATTCATTATTACTAATATTAGATGCTGTATTATTTTTGTTATTATTTGCTTCTGCCCCACAAGAAATTATTGAAAAAGGTATGGACAATGATATTAATATTGCTAAAATTCTTTTTTTCATTTATTAACCTCCTTAAAAATATATGTTTCAATTGCAATTTATATAATTATAATTAATAGGATATTAAGTAGTTAATACGCTTATTTAAGTAAAATTGAAGGCATATATTATATAATAATTTAATTAATTATAGTATATCATAATTAAAAGATTGTTACAAATTTGCATAAATCTACTTATTTGCTCTTAAAATATACTAATATTTGAAAAAAGTAATTAAATATCATATAATATAAAACATCGGCTTAAATCGTCAATTGGAATATATTATTTAAGTATGACAAGTTTTATAATATTCCAAATAACATAATAGAAAAAGGAGAAAATAAGTAATGCAAAAAACATCTGAAGTAAGTAATGAAAGATATTTAGAAGTAATGGGTTTTATTGAAGAGGTTTGTAAAAACAACTTAAATGAAGAATATTTGTTTCTTGCAGAGAGCTTATGTAAAGAAATATTTGAATTAAAAGAAGGTAATTTAAATAAAGGAAAAGCAAATTCATGGGCATGTGGAATTGTACATGCTTTGGGATTAAAAAACGGGTTATTTACAAATAAGATAGGTATAACTATTAAGGCTGGAGATTTATATAAATTATTTGATGTAAGTAGTAGTACGGGTCTTTCAAAATCAAAAGAAGTGAGGACGTTAATAGATTTAGAAGAGGATAAATGGTTTATAAGTTGTAATAAAAGTGATTATATAGATAATTCGAAAACAGTAGATAATGAGATAAAGTGCGAAGAAAAACAAAAAGAAAAAATTAAGGAAGAAACATTAGATGAGGTTTGCGTTTCAAAAGTAGAAGCTGAGATCATAGAAGATGAGGATTTAAAAAAAGCTAATAAGATAGCTAATGAGGCATGGAATCAAAAAAATTACAAGAAAAAAGCAAAATTAGCCAAAGAAGCATTAAAAATAAGCGAAAATTGTGCGGAAGCTTATATAATATTATCATATGACAATTCATTGAGCATAAATGAACAAAAAATCTTAGTACTAAAAGCAGTAGAAGCTGCTAAAAATGTTATAGGTGAAGAAAATATAAATAAATATATAGGAAAATTCTTAGACTTAGAGGTTACAAGACCTTACTATAGTGCTAAATATAGACTTGGAAATTTATTATGGAATATAAATGAAAAATTAGAGGCTATAAAAGAGTTTACTGATTTAATAAATCTAGATCCAGAAGATAGGTTATTAATAAGAGGAGTATTACTTTCATGGCTAATTACAGAAAATTTAGATGAAGAAGTTTTAAATGTGTTAAATAAATATAAAAATGATTACTTACCATCTACAAAATTTTCAAAAGCGCTTTATTTATTTAAGATAGGAAAATTAGAGGAAGCAGAAAGAGCTTTAAGAATTGCAAATGCTTCTAATCCATTTGTTATAGATTATATAATCAAGCAAAAAAGAATCCCTACAAATCCACCTGAACTTAAAAGTTTAGGTACAGAAGAAGATGCAGTATACTATATGAAAAATGCAGAAATTGCTTGGAATTCAGTAAATGGGGCAAGAAGCTGGGTAAAGGAATTGAAAAATAGACTATAGAAATAGATTATAAAATAGACTATTGTGTATTTCGGCGATAATGTTAGTCATTACACAATAGTTTTTTTTAATAAGAAAGAATCGACGAATTTGGATAAAAAACAACAAAATAATGAAATTGATATGTAAATATAAAAAATATATAATTTAGAAATAAATTATATGGATGGTGAAATATGGACATAACAATAATAACTAGTATTATATTTTCTTTTGCTTGTATTATAGTAGGTTTTCTTTTAGAAGGAGGGGCATTAGGAGCTCTATATCAATTCACAGCATTATTGATAGTTGTTGGAGGAACAATAGGAGCAGTTGGTGTTGCATTTCCGGGAAAGACTTTAAAAAGATTTCCAAAGGTTTTTAGCATAGCATTTAAGAAGAGAAATAGCAATCTTATAGAAAATGTAGAATTTTTTAAGGAAATTACAGTGAAAACAAGAAAAAATGGATTATTAAGTTTAGAAGCAGATTTAAATAATCCAGAAACAGATACTTTTATCAAAAAAGGTCTACAAATGATTGTAGATGGAGTTGATCCAGAAATTATGAAAGGATCATTAGAAACAAGATTAGAACAAATTTCAGAAAGGCATCATCAAGGAATTTCTATTTTTGAAGCTGCAGGTGGGTATGCGCCAACAATGGGGATTATAGGAACAGTTATGGGGCTAGTTCAAGTTTTAAGTAATTTAGATGATCCAAGTACATTAGGACCAAAGATAGCAGTAGCATTTATTGCTACTCTTTATGGAATAGGAACTGCTAATTTAATTTGGTTACCTATAGCAAATAAGCTAAAAATTTTAAACACTGAAGAAATAATCGAAAAAGAAATGTGTATTGAAGCTTTACTCTTAGTACAAGCTGGTGCTAGTCCAAGCTCTATAATAAGTAAATTAGAAGGGTTTTTAACTGAAGAGGACATAAAAAAGCTTGAATCAAGCGAGGGTAAATAGATGAAAAAAAGAGTGGAAAAACCAGAAAATCATGAAAGATGGTTGCTTACATATTCAGATCTTATAACTTTACTTATGATATTTTTTGTTGTACTATATTCTGCTTCTAGTGTGAATGAGTCAAAGTATAAGCAGTTAGCTACTTCTATGGGAGATGTATTTACAGGTGGATCGTCAGTTCTAGGAAGTGCTGAAAATTCAGGTAGTTCAAGTGATGAGCCAGGAGAGTTAAAACCATTAGTTCAAACAGAAGAGGAAAAATTACAAGGTATAGAATCTCAAGTAAATGATATAGTAAAGGATTTAGAGTTAGAAGGAAGTGTAACTACAAGTATAGAAGAAAGAGGACTTATTATAAGTTTTACTGATAGTGTGTTTTTTGATAGTGCAAAGGCGGATATAAAAGAGGAGTTAAAACCTAAACTTATTTCGGTATCAAATATTTTAAATAAAATTGATAATTATGTAAGAGTAGAAGGACATACTGATAATTTACCTATAAGTACTTCGGATTACCATTCAAATTGGCAACTTTCATCTGTTAGAGCTTCTAATGTAGTTGAATTTTTAATAAGCTATGGATCCATATCGCCAAGTAGATTATCAGCTGTAGGTTATGGTGAGTATAGACCAGTTGCAGATAATGCTACAGAAGAAGGAAGAGCTAAAAATAGAAGAGTTGATATATTAATTTTAAATAATAAATTTGATAATATAGAAATGAATTAGGATATAGTTAAAGGACTGTAATTTTTAGTTACAGTCCTTTAACTATATTAGTGTATTTTCATATAAATTAATAATATTTATGAGAAGTTTATTATAACCTTCACAGTGAGATATATAATTTGGCATGTTCTTTTCATCAATTAAATATTCAATATCATCATTATTAGAATTGAAATATAAATCAAACAACTTTCTAAAATAAATTGAATTACAACCAGTATAAACTTTATTAATAATATTATCATCTGGATAAAAAGTTTTTTCTTTAAGTTTTTTAGATATAAAATAATAGATTATAGCAATAGAGGTTTTTTCTACTTGCCTATAGTCATATTTCTTTATATCATCGAAATCATTAATTAAATTTTCAAAAAAATTGAGCGTTGATGGATGTATAATTAAGAGATCTTTATTTAAAAAACTTAAAAGAGAATTAGTGAAAAAAGAAATATTATTTAAAAAGTTCCAAAGATCATTTACGTCAAACTTTTCTAAAGTTATCCCATCTGCAATTTCCATATGTGTATCAGTAAGAATCCTTTTGCTTTCATATGGAATTTCTCCATTTCCACAAATAGTAAAGCTTCTAACTAATTCAAAAGCAATTCTAGAGTCTTCTTTTGCACCTATTGCATATTTACCATCACTGTTAAAGAAATTAATAGTAGTAATAGATAAATGAATAAGTGAAATTAAAGCTAAATATGAGTATTTAACATTGCTGACTCCGATACAAAAGAATAATATAAATATTGTAAAATCAAATATAGGGCCAATCCAAAGAAATATTTTAAGCTTTTTTAAAAGTATATTGTATTCTATTTTGGAGGATATTTTTATTGAGTTAAAATGCAATCTACTTGTCATATCACCTTGTATCAAAGGTTTAAATTTGAATTTAAATTTAGTACCATCTTTATAGAGAGTAAAAGGAATTACATGATAAAATGAACATTTAAATCCTAAAAATAAAGACACAACATAATGGGAAAGTTCATGCAAAAATATAATTATATATTCTATAATAAAAACTTTTAAAATTAAAATAAGATACTGCAAAATCATCATCCTTAAAAATTCATCTTAATTATTAATATAGAATAATATAGTAAAAAAGTTCATATTTAAGCGAAATAAATCAGCATCAAAAAAGCCAAAGAAAATATGTAATAGCATTTTTGATGCTGTATAGAAAATCTATTCTCAGCTTATCCTTAATTATCATAAAGCATTAATTAATTCTTTTAATAAGGTTTTACAAGTTGCTGAGAAGATAGATATTCGTTATTAAACTAATTTTTATAAATAATTCATTATAATAACTATGTAATGGAAAATTTAAATTATGCCTTTATAATTTATTGTTAATATTAGCTTGTACAAATGAAGAAAAAATATTCTATAAATAAAAAGATAAAACTATAAAATAATACTAGTATTCATATTAATTTATTTTTTAATATAATGAGTAAATAATCTGTTTTTTATATATAATATAAATTTATGTTATAATGAAGAAAAATTAGGAGGTGGCAATTACATGAACATACAAGTATTTGGAAGAAAAAAATGCTTTGATACAAAAAAAGCAGAAAGATATTTTAAAGAAAGAAAAATAAACTTTCAATTTATAGATATAGATATTAAGGGGCTTAGTAAAGGAGAACTTAATTCCGTTAAAAGGAATATTTCAATAAATGAACTAATAAATCAATCAAGTAAAGAATATAAAAATTTAAATTTAGATAAAATTAGAAGCAATGATATGAAAGAAGAAATTTTATTGAAAAATCCTAAGTTATTTAAATCTCCTATAGTTAGAAATGGAAATACAGCAACTCTTGGGTATAAGAAAGAAATTTGGGATTCATGGGAATAAAGTAAATAAAAACTAAAGGTGAAGCAAATGATTAAAATAAAAATACAAAAGGGTAAAAATGAAGAACCTATTTTTAAGATTAATTTAAAAGATGATGATATAGTAAAATTTCCTTTTTTAAAGAGAGCAATATTAGAGGGAAAAAAGATAACGGGAAGATATAATTATGAGGTTCCATTAAGATATTTTGTGCCAATAGTAAAAAATATAAAAAAAGATAATTTAGCAATTGATAAACTTAGTAAGTTAGAATTTCTAGAGTTTTTTGATGATTTTGAAGAAAAATACTATGCTAGTTTAACTGCAACCCCTAAGTTTATGAGATTATGGAGATCAGAAAAGTGCCCTAATATATTTAAAATTAAAATAGATCCAGAAAATCTTACGTTGACAAAGGAAGTAGCATTTAAGAAAATAAGTATAAAATTTGGAGAATTATAAAAAAGAATCAAGGCAAAAGCCTTGATTCTTTTTTATAATTAATGAAGGAGATGAATTTATATGGATTAGCCATAAAGCTAATAGCTATTATAATAATATGAATATAAATGTATAAATGTTACACATAAAATAATAAATTAATTATTTTTAACAATACAAGATTGTAGAATATATGAATTAATGACCTTCTTTTTGTACTTCTATACAATTAAAGAAATATACGATTAATTATATAATTAATATGAAAAGCAAAAGCTAAATAAGTTTTGGAGGGATATTGGTGGAAAAAATATATAGTTATGGAAGAAGTTCTTTTAAAACAATAGAAGAAGGAAATGAGTTATCTTGGATGATTGGAAATGGAATAGGTGGATATGCTAATTGCACAGTTTCTGGGGGAAGTGCTATGATGCATCATGGATATCTAATAGCAGCATTAAATCCACCAGTCAATAGATATTTAATATTTACAAGAACTCAAGAGGAAGTAAGTATAAATGGTAGGACTTATGATTTAACATCTCAACAATATATTAATGCATCAAAAAATGGACAAGAACACTTAGATAGGTTTAATTTTGATACGATTCCAGAGTATATTTATAGAGTAGAAGATGTGATAATTAAAAAAAGTATTTCAATGGAGTATGGATACAACACAACTGCTGTTTGTTATGAAATAGAAAATGGAACTGAAGATTTGACTTTCAAAATGATACCATTATTTAATTATAGATTATCAGGAGATTCTATTGAAAAATCAAATTTAAAATTCATTAAAGAAGTTGAAGGTAATAAACTTATTTTAATACCAGAAGAAAATAAAGATGTAAAAGTTACCTTTTATGCATCAGAAGGAGAATACTATGACAGAAGTTTAATACCTACTACAATGGCAACTCCTAATTATCTATTTGAAGAAAATCAATATTATATGATAGATAATAGAACAGGATTTTTAGGTATAGATAATCATTATACTCCATACGAAATTAATATAAAAATAAAGGCTAAAGAAACAAAAAGATTTTATGTCATATGTACTTTAGAAGAAGAAATAAATAAAACTGGATTTGAAATAGAAGAAGAATATAAAAAGAGAGCAGAAGATTTGGTAAAAAAAGCAGGCTATAAAGATGATTTTGCTAGTAATCTTGTTAAGGCTTCTGATCATTTTATAGTTAATAGAAATAGTACAGGACTTAAAACAATATTAGCAGGATATCCATGGTTTACTGATTGGGGAAGAGATACTATGATTGCCTTTGAGGGATTAGTTTTATGTACTAAAAGATTTAAGGATGCAAGAGAAATATTAGAGTCATTTTCTAAATACGTGAAGAATGGACTAGTACCTAATTTATTTCCAGATGCTAATACTGAACCTTTATATAATACAGTAGATGCATCACTTTGGTATTTTCAAGCCGTTTATAAATATTTAAAATATACTGGTACTGATGAAGATTACAAGTTTATAGAGGAAAAAATATATGATAAACTAGTCGAGATTTTCAAAGCATATTCTACTAAAACAGATTTTTCAATAAGAATGGATGAAGATGGATTAATTTTTGCAGGTTCAGGTGTAGATCAAGTAACTTGGATGGATGTGAGAGTTGGAGATTTGGTTGTAACTCCAAGGCATGGTAAGCCTGTAGAGATAAATGCTTTATGGTACAATGCTTTATGTATAATGGAGGAACTTAGAAGTAAGTTTGATAAAGAAGATTTAAATTATAGAAAACTTTCATTGAAAGTAAAAAACTCATTTAATAAAAAGTTTTGGAGTGAAGATAAAAAATGTCTTTTTGATGTAGTAGATGAAAATGATGATAAGATTCGTCCAAATCAGTTATGGGCAGTTTCATTACCATTTTCAATATTAGATAGAGAAAAAGAAAAAAGTATTGTTGAAGTTGCATATAAGCATTTATATTCAACTTATGGTTTAAGATCTCTTTCATTTATGGATGAAGAGTTCAAGAATAAATATATAGGCAAGTTATTTAAAAGAGATTTAGCTTATCATATGGGAACAACCTGGGGATTCTTAATTGGACCATTTATTACAGCTTATTGCAAAGTAAATGATTATAATGAAAAAGCTATAAAAAAAGCAAAAGAAATGATATCTGTATTTGAAGATCATATGAAAGATGGATGTATAAATGGAATAGCAGAAATATTTGATGGAGAATTTTCATCCATAAGCAGAGGATGTTATTCACAAGCTTGGAGTGTTGGAGAAGTACTAAGAATATATTGTGATATTACTAAGGAATAATATTTTATATTAGCTTAAAGAAGATTTTCTTAGCTAAATCATAATGGTTAGGAGATATAAAACTTTAAAAAGAGTTATATAAGATATTTAGGATTTTAGGGATTAGAAATTATATTTATTTTATATGTTTCTTCTTTAAGTTATTAAGTGGACATAGATAAGTTTGAAGTGGCTTTTGCAAAAGGCATGGAAAAGTAAACTTATATATGTCTACTTTTTATTTTAAAATTTGAGGGTTTAATGAGAATAATTATATCTTTAGGTATTAATATTATTTTTTAATAGTGATGCCTATAAGATACTTGAAAATAATACAAAAAAATTCACGAAATTACATAAATATGTTACAATATAATTATATTTTTATAAAGTCTTTACGAAAGGTGAAAATAATAGTGAAAAAAATAATTAAAGTATCAAATATACTATTTGCTATAGCTATAGTTGTAAGCTTATATGGTTTTTATAAAATATATGAAGTAAGAAAGGATTTACCTGTGGGAGCATGTCCTATTGAAGATAATAGACCTATTTTGTATTTAGGAATTTTCTTTATGGTATCTTCTATAATAGTATCTTATATAGAAGATAAAAAGATTGAAAAGCAAATTAATAATTAAATATTAATTATATGGTGAGGGAAAAGAAGTGAGACAGCGAATTAAGGGGAAGTTCAAAAAGAAAAAATTAAATACTATTAATACTACATATAAGAAACTTTTACATCTTTATAACATTGTAAAATTAAATTATGTTGTAGAGCTGAAATTAGGGGAAAGTTATCTATATGAAAAAGGGGACAATCTTGCTGAAATATTAGAAGATTATTTTATTGATGAAGGATACGATATAATAGTTGAGTGTTATACTGAAGGTAAAAATGCATATTTAATAATTGATTGTGAAGACGAAACAGAAAATATGTGGAATATGGTAAGTTTAATATATAGATTGTTAATAAAGTTTAATATAGAGCATGAGGTAATTTGGTAATATCATTATGATAAAAATTATTAAATTGATATACTCGAATTGATAAATCTATAATAGTAAATATACCATTTATAAGAAATTAGGATTATCATTTTAATATTTATATAGTAAAAATAAGGGGAAAAAGAAGAATATAGTAAATTAAGAGCCTATTAAAGTTTGGCACACTTATTGCTTTAAAAGTAAGTGAAACTTTAAAGGCTCTTTTAAGTTACAAATAATTAAACATATAGCTATGTGAAAATAATATGAAAAATTTAAACGATTACTTAAGTGATATAAAAGAATAGAACTATTATCAAAATGAGAAGGCTTTTTCAATATGATAATAGCTATATATTCTCGAGTGATGTATTTAGTTTAAATTTGAAATTTACATGAGGGGGAATATATCATATGTTAGAGATGGGTAAAAGAAATAAGAAGAGCACTTCAATATTTGATGTAGAAGGAGTACCATCATTAAAGAAAGCCATGCCGTTGTCTTTACAACACTTACTTGCCATGATAGTAGGAAATGTAACTCCAGCTATTATAGTTGCAGGTATTACAGGGATGGATTTAAGTGATAAGACTTTACTAGTTCAATGTTCATTGTTTATGGCTGGTATTGCAACATTAATGCAATTATATCCTATTTGGAAATTGGGCTCAGGACTACCAGTTGTTATGGGGATAAGCTTTGCGTATGTACCAACTTTAACAGCTATAGGGTCAGCTTATGGAATAGAGGCTATATTTGGCGCCCAATTAATAGGTGGTATAGCAGCTATATTAGTAGGTGCATTTATAAAGCCTTTAAGAAAGCTATTTCCACCATTAGTAGCAGGAACTGTGGTATTTACAATAGGGTTATCATTATATCCTACAGCAATAAAATATATGGCTGGTGGAGCTTCAGCGCAGGATTTTGGATCTCCTATAAATTGGTCTATAGCTATTGTTACTTTAGTTGTAGTCTTATTTTGTAATCATTTTACTAAGGGATATACAAAACTGGCGTCTATTTTAATTGGAATAATTGTAGGATATATTTTTTCTATAATAATTGGAAGAGTAGATTTTACAGCAATTACTAATGCAGGATGGATTCAAGTTCCAACACCAATGCATTTTGGAATTAAGTTTATACCTTCAGCTATAATATCTATGGTAATAATCTATATAGTTAATTCTGTGCAAGCTGTTGGAGATTATTCAGCTACAACAGAAGGTGGATTAGGTAGAGAACCAAAGGATACAGAATTATCAGGTGGAATAATGGCAAATGGAGTATCTAGTATAATTGGAGCATTTTTTGGTGGTTTACCAACAGCTACTTATAGTCAAAATGTTGGAATTGTTGCAATGACTAAGGTTGTAAGTAAGTATATAATTATGATAGCAGCTGTATTTATGCTAGTTGCGGGCTTTATACCAAAGTTTGGAGCTCTAATTACAACAATACCTCAAAGCGTTTTAGGTGGAGCAACTATTATTGTATTTGCAATGATAACGATGACAGGAATACAAGTGATTATCAAAGATGAACTTTCAAGTAGAAATGTAAGTGTAGTTGGACTTTCAGTTGCTCTTGGAATGGGGATAACACAAGTTCCTGGAGCTTTAGATGCTTTTCCTAGTTGGGTAAATATGGTGTTTGGTAGCTCACCAGTAGTAATTACAACAATTACTGTAATATTACTTAATTTAATATTACCAAAGCAAACAATTGAAGACGAAGATAATGAAAGAAGTGAAATAGAAAGCTAAAGTAAATGACTATATATAAAATCTAACCTTATATATAGTCTTTAATTTTTAAGAATTATTATAATTTAAATGAGTTTATGAGGTTATTTTATTATTAAAATTAGGAAATTAAAGTTTCTATTGTAGTTACAAATTTTTAAATACTTATATATAGTAATGAATATTGCAAGTAATAGAAATTATTACTAAAGATATATAAGAATAGGGTTATTATCAATATGAGAAGAAATTTTTAAGTTGATAATTATCATATATTCTCGAGTGATGTATTGAGTTTAAATTAATAAATTTACATGAGGGGGAATATATTAATATGTTACAATTGGGAAAAAATAGAACTGGAAGTACTTCAATTTTTGATTTAGATGGAGTGCCTTCATTAAAGAAAACAATGCCATTATCACTGCAACATTTACTTGCCATGATAGTAGGAAATGTAACTCCTGCACTTATAGTTGCTGGAGCTACGGGACTTGGAGTAAGCGATACAACTCTTTTAGTGCAAGCATCATTTTTTTTAGCAGGAATTGCAACGTTGATACAATTATATCCTTTGTGGAAAATAGGATCGGGATTGCCAATGGTAATTGGTGTTAGTTTTACTTATGTACCAACTTTAACTGCAATAGGGATGGCGTATGGTATAGAAGCTATTTTTGGAGCTCAGTTAGTTGGTGGGTTTGTAGCTATATTATTTGGAGCCTTTTTAAAGCCAATGAGAAAGTTATTTCCACCATTAGTTGCAGGAACTGTTGTGTTTTCAATAGGATTATCTTTATATCCAACAGCTATAAGATATATGGCTGGAGGCTCTGGTGTAAGCGATTTTGGTTCTCCAATTAATTGGGGGATAGCAATACTTACATTAATAGTAGTGCTATTTTGTAATCACTTTACTAAAGGATATGCTAAATTAGCTTCAATTTTAATTGGAATAGTTGTAGGATATGTCTTTTCAGTAGTATTAGGAAGAGTTGACTTTACACCGATAATGGAAGCGACTTGGATACAAATGCCAACTCCAATGCATTTTGGAATTAAATTTGTACCTTCTGCAATAATATCTATTAGCGTAATATATATAGTTAATTCTGTTGAGGCTGTTGGAGATCTTTCGGCAATAACAGAAGGTGGACTTGGTAGAGATGCGAAAGATACAGAGATTTCTGGTGGTATAATAGCAAGTGGGATAGCAAGTGTAATAGGGGTTTTCTTCGGAGGGCTTCCAACGGCAACTTATAGTCAAAATGTTGGCATAGTTGCTATGACAAAGGTTATTAGTAAGTTTGTAGTAGCTATAGCAGCTTTATTTATGTTAATTGCAGGATTTATACCTAAATTTGGAGCTTTAATTACAACAATACCTCAAAGTGTTTTAGGTGGAGCAACTGTTATTGTATTTGCAATGATTACAATGACTGGTATTAAGATAATAATTAAAGATGAATTATCAAGCAGAAATGTGAGCATTGTTGGTCTTTCTGTTGCTCTTGGAATGGGAGTAACACAAGTTCCAGGAGTTTTAGATGCATTTCCAAGTGGAGTAGGTATGGTTTTTGGAAGTTCACCAGTTGTAATAACAACTATAGTAGTAATACTGTTAAATTCTATTTTGCCAAAGCAAACTATAGAAGATGAAGAAAATGAAAGAAATAAAATAGAAGGATAATTTGATTAATAAGGCCTATGCATAAAAAAAGTAGAATTTTTATGCATAGCCTTTAATATATTTTAAGGCAATAACATAGTAAAATATTATAATTATATAATTAGTAAAATAATGGCATAAGAATTGCTATAAATAATATAATATAAGTAAAATACATGGTTATATAAAAAGCTAAAAGAGGTGTTAGGGTATGTCGTCTATATTGAAAGAAATTCAAGGTGCTGTAATGAAATATATTAATATAGTTGAAAAAATATTAATGGTTGACGTAGAAGTGGTTGATGAAAATTTAATAAGAATTGCAGCAACAGGAGCTTATAGAAATAGAATAGATAAAGATATATCAAAGCAAGGATATGCATATAGAGAAGTTTTAAAATCTGGAGAATTTAAAGCTATAACTGAACCAGGAAAAGATATTATTTGTAGTAGTTGTATAAAAAGAGGAAAATGTGAAGAACTATTTGAAATGAGTACACCAATAAAGTTTCAAGGAAGAATTATTGGTGTTATAGGCTTGGTTTGTTTTAGTAAAGAGCAAAAAGATCAGATACTTGCTAGATTTGAAAATTACAAAGCTTTTATGGAACAAATAGCTGAATTTATAAGTACAGCAGCATATGAAGATTTTCAAAGAAAAAGAGAAGATGTAGTAGTAAAATCATTAAATTTAATTATAGATAAAATGGATCAAGGAGTAATGGTTTTAAACAAAAATGATAAAGTAACACATATAAATTCTAAAGGTGTGGAATTAATTAAACATGTTGATAATTTTTTTATATCAAAGGTGTCTATTGAGCCTACAGGAGATAGCTTATTTCAGATGGAGATATATAAAGTATCTATTGGAAATCAATCCTTTCAATTTATAGGTAATATTTTTCCAATGGGACTAAATGATAATCAGTTTGATAAAATTTTCATGTTTAGGGACTATAAAGGATTTAGGGATAATATATCAGAATACACTAATATAAAAAATGTAATAAAGACAGAAAATATTTTAGGACAAACTAAGATAATGCAGGACTTGAAAAGAAAAGTAAAAAAAATAGCTTTATCAACTTCAACGGTATTAGTAACAGGGGAAAGTGGTACTGGTAAAGAGGTATTTGCAAGATCTATACATAATGAAGGAAATAGAAAATCGAAGGCATTCGTTGCAATAAATTGTGGTGCTATTCCAGATACTTTATTGGAAAGTGAATTATTTGGATACGTTAAAGGCGCATTTACTGGTGCAGATCCTATGGGCAAAATTGGAAAATTTGAACTTGCCAATAAGGGAACTATTTTTTTAGATGAAATTGGCGATATGCCAATATATCTTCAAACAAAGCTACTAAGAGTACTACAAGAGAGAAAAATAACAAGAGTTGGTTCAAATAAAGAAATTGATATAGATGTAAGAGTTATTGCAGCAACAAATAAAAATTTAAAGGAATTGATAAAGGAAAATAAGTTTAGAGAAGATTTATATTATAGATTAAATGTAATACCTTTTGAAATTCCTCCATTAAGAGAAAGAATAGATGATATTGAGATATTAATAGAATTTTTTATTAATAAATATACAAATTTATTGGATAAGAGTTTTGAAAATATAGTGATGACAGAAGAAGTAAAGAAATCTTTTTATAGATATTCTTGGCCAGGAAATGTTAGAGAGTTAGAAAATACTATAGAATTTATAGTTAATATGATAGGAGTAGATGGAATAATAGATAAAGATGTTATACCTAAGAATATTTTATTATGCGAAAAAGTTGAAAGAAGATTAGATAGCAGTGAAATTGTTCCTCTTAAAGAATTAGAAGAAATGGAAATAAAAAAAGCATTAGATATTTATGGTACAACAACAGAAGATAAAAAGATGATTGCTAAAAAATTGGGAATTGGAATAGCAACATTATACAGAAAGATTGATGAGTACAGATTATTAAAATAGTAAGTAAGAGTAAAAAATTAATTTGAAAATTTTTTACTCTTATAATAAAAACATAAAAAGTAATTATTGACAGCATATTACAAAAGTAATATTATTAAATAATCTACTTCTGTAAACAGTTACAAATAGTATTTTTGGAGGTGTAAAATGACTTATAAAGTAATAGGAAGCAATGTAAATAGAATTGATGCAGTTGCTAAAGTTACAGGAAAGGCAAAGTATGTTGATGATTTTTTTGAAAGGGATATGCTTATTGGAAAGGTTCTCAGAAGTCCCTATGCTCATGCGAAAATTAAAGATATAGATGTGAGCGAAGCAAAAAAAATGGATGGAGTAGAAGCCATAATAACATATAAAGATTTGCCGAATATAAAGTTTTCTACAGCTGGCCATCCCTGGTCCTTAGAAGCTAGCCATAGAGATATCGAAGATAGACTTATACTAACAGATAAGGCAAGATTTGTTGGAGATGCTGTGGCAGCAGTTGTAGCAAAAGATGAAGTCATTGCAGAAAGGGCATTAAAACTTATTAAGGTTGAATATGAAGTTTTACCTCATATTATAAATCCTGAAGATGCAATAAAAGAAGGAGCACCAGTTATACATGAAGAAAGACCTAATAATATTTTAAGTCAAATGGGGTCAGAATCAGGAAATGTAGATGAAGATTTTAAAAATGCAGATAAATTTTTTGAAGGTATTTATGAAACTAGTATAGTACAACATTGTCAAATGGAAAATCATAGTGCATATGCATATGTTGATGGTGAAGGAAGAATTATAGTTGTTTCATCTACACAAATACCTCATATAGTAAGAAGAGTGGTAGGACAAGCATTTGGAATACCTTGGGGAAAGATAAGAGTAATAAAGCCTTATATTGGAGGCGGTTTTGGGAATAAACAAGATGTAGTTTTGGAACCGCTAACAGTAGCAATGAGCTTAGCTGCAAATGGTAGACCAGTTAGATATACTTTAAGCAGAGAGGAAAGTTTTATAGATAGTAGAACTAGACATGCTATGAAATTTAAATTTAAAACTGCAGTATCAAAAGATGGTAAGTTACTTGGAACATCTGTAGAAAATTTAGTTAATAATGGTGCCTATGCTTCACATGGACATTCAGTAACTATGAGTTCAGGTGGAAAATTTAGACCATTATATAACTTTAATTCAATTAAATATAGTCCCAAAACAGTTTACACAAACTTACCAGTAGCAGGTGCGATGAGAGGATATGGAGCACCACAAATGTTTTTTGCTCTTGAAAGCCATGTTGAAGATATAGCAAGAGAATTAAATATTGATCCAATAGAATTTAGATTAAATAATTTAATTAGTGAAGGATATGTAGAGCCAGTTAGCCAAAATATTGCTAGAGCTTTTGCACTTCCGGAATGTATTCAAAAAGGAAAAGAATTAATAAATTGGGATAAAAAGAAAGATTTATATAAGAATCAAACTGGTGATAAAAGAAGAGGTCTAGGAATGGCGTGCTTTAGTTATTTTAGTGGTACACATCCGGTTTCATTAGAAGCTGCTGGAGCAAGAATAGTTATGAACCAAGATGGATCAGTTCAACTACAAATTGGAGCTACTGAAATAGGACAAGGCAGTGATACTGTATTTGGACAAATGGTAGCAGAAGTGTTAGGGCTTCCTTTGGATATGGTACATGTTATAAGTAATCAAGATACTGATATAACACCTTTCGATACTGGATCTTACGCATCAAGACAAACATTTGTATCAGGTGCAGCTGTTAAAAAAGCTGCTTTAGAGGTTAAGGATAAGGTTTTACAATTTGCAAGCGATAAATGTGGATTAGATAAAGAAGCATTAGATATGGAAAATTGTAATATTATTGAAAAGGAATTGGGAAGGGTTGTTTGTTCATTAGAAGAAATAGCTATGGAATCATTTTATGACAGAATAAAATCTGCACCTATAACAAGTGATACATCTGTAAACGTTAGAAGTAATGCAATAGCATATGGTACAACTTTTGTAGAAGTAGAAGTAGATATGAAAACTGGACAAATAGAAGTATTAGAAATTTATAATGTGCATGATTCAGGCATAATAATGAATCATAAATTAGCAGAAGGACAAGTGCATGGTGGAGTTAGCATGTCATTAGGATATGCACTTTCAGAACAAATGTTATTTGATGAAAAAACAGGAAAAACATTAAATAATAATTTATTGGATTATAAATTACAGACAATAATGGATACTCCTAATATAGGCTCTGCATTTGTAGAGAAATTTGAACCAGCAGCTGGGTTTGGTCAAAAATCTCTTGGTGAAAATACAACAATATCACCAGCACCAGCAATACGTAATGCTGTATTAGATGCAACAGGAGTTGCCTTTAATAAAATTCCAATGAATCCTCAGTCAGTTTTTGAGAAATTTAAAGAACTTGGACTAATATAGGGAGGAAGAGACATGTTTGATATAAGTAATATTTATGAACCTAAAACTATGGAAGAAGCTTTAGATATTTTAGATAATAAAGAAAATATAAAAATTATTGCTGGTGGAACAGATGTGTTAATAAAATTACACCATGGTGATATGCTTGGAATCGAGCTTTTAAGTATAAGAAATATAGATGAGCTAAAAGCAATACAGTTAAATGATAATGAGGATATAGAAATAGGAGCTATGTCTTCTTTTACAGATATATTTAGAAATGAAATAATAAACGAAAATATATATGTATTATCAGAAGCAGCAGTATCTATGGGTGGACCACAAGTGAGAAATATGGCAACTATTGGTGGAAACGTATGTAACGGGGCAGTTTCAGCAGATAGTGCAACAACATTATTTGCATTAAATGCACAGCTTTTGTTAAGAAGAAAAAATGAAGAAAGAATAGTGCCGATAAGAGAATTTTATTTGGGACCAGGTAAGGTTAGTATTCTTCCAGATGAAATATTAGTAAAGATAATAATAAGAAAAGAAGATTATAAGGGATATAAAGGAAATTATATAAAATTTAGTAATAGAAAGGCTATGGATATCGCAATGTTAGGTGTATCTGTAGTTGGAGCTATTGAAAATAATAAATTTAATGATTTAAGAATATCCTTAGGGGTAGCAGCACCAACTCCAGTAAGATGCTTAAAAGCAGAAGATTTTGCAAGGGGCATTGAAATAAATATGAAAAATATTATAGAAATATCAGAAAAAGCATTACTAGATGCTAAACCAAGAAATTCGTGGAGAGGTTCTAAGGATTTTAGAGAACATTTGATAAAAGAATTAACTAAGAGAGGAATCTTAGAGGTAATTAAAAGGGCTGGAGGTGTAGTTAATGAGTAATGATTTTATGAAGAAAATAACTCTTACAATTAATGAAAAAAAGCATAGTCTAGAAGTGGATATAAGAGAAACTTTATTAGATGTATTAAGAGAAAGATTACATTATACAGGAGTAAAAAGAGGTTGTTCTGTTGGAGAATGTGGTGCTTGCACAGTATTGGTAGATGGAGTACCAATAGACTCATGTATATATATGGCTGTCTGGGCAGATGGGAAAGAGGTTTTAACAGTAGAAGGAGTAGAAAAAAATGGAGAACTTTCAAAGGTACAAAAAGCATATATAGAAGAAGGTGCAGTACAATGTGGTTTTTGTACTCCTGGGTTAGTACTTACAACTACTTCCCTTGTAAATAGTGGTAAGAAATTTACTGATGAAGAAATAAAGAGAGAAATCTCAGGACATTTATGTCGTTGTACAGGATATCAAAAGATATTTAATGCAACAAAAAAATCTTTAGAAGAATAAATGAAATTAAAGTAAATTAAAGCTAATTAATTTATAAAGCCTGGAGGGGTTATTATGAAAAATACCTTATTTATAAAAAATATAAAAGCTTTAGTGACATGTGACGAGAAAGATAATTTATTTGAAAATGTAAATTTATATATTGAAGATGGAGTTATAAAATATATAGGAAATGATGTATATGAGGCAGATGAGGTAATTGATGCAAAGGATATGTATGTTTATCCAGGACTTGTAAACAGCCATCATCATCTTTTCCAAACCTTTACTAGAAATTTACCACAAGTTCAAAATATGGAGCTTTTTGATTGGTTAACTACCTTATATGAAATATGGAAAGGTGTAGTTTCTGAATCAGTAAGGTATAGTTCTTTAGTTGGCATGGGAGAATTAATGAAGTACGGTTGTACAACCTGTTTTGATCACCATTATCTTTTTCCAGAAAAAGCTGAAGAAACTCTTATTGATGAACAATTTAATTCAGCTAAAGAGCTTGGAATTAGGTTTCACGCTTCAAGGGGAAGCATGAATTTAAGCAAGAAAGATGGAGGACTTCCACCAGATTCAGTTGTTCAAAAAATGGATAAGATTTTATATGATTCTGAAAGAATAATAAAAAAATATCATGATGCAAATGAATTTTCTATGAGACAAGTTGCTTTAGCACCATGCGCTCCATTTAATGTTACAGCTGAACTTATGAAAGAAAGTGCAGCTTTAGCTAGAAAATATAATGTAAGGCTTCATACACATTTAGCAGAAACAAAGGATGAAGAAAAGTATACTCTTGAAAGATTTAATATGAGACCTCTTGAATATATGGAAACTCTTAATTGGATCGGAAATGATGTATGGTATGCTCATGGAATTCATTTTAATACAGATGAACTTAAAGTTTTAGCAAAGACTCAAACTGGTGTAGCACATTGTCCGATTTCTAATATGAAATTATCATCAGGAATAGCAAGAATTCCAGAAATGATAAATTTAGATGTCCCAGTAGGATTAGCTGTCGATGGAAGTGCAAGTAATGATGGATCAAATCTTTTAGAAGAACTTAGAATTTGCTATTTACTTCATAGATTGAATTGGAGTAATAAAGCACCAACAGGTTATGATATATTAAAATTAGCGACAAAGGGAAGTGCTAGGGTTCTCGGAAGAAAAGATTTAGGAGAACTTTCAGTTGGAAAGGCTGCTGACTTATTTATGATAAATTCTAATAGGATAGAATTTATAGGCGCAGAATATGATCCAAAATCAATACTAGGTACAGTAGGATGCAAAGCACCTGTGGATTATACTATAATAGCTGGGAAAGTGGTTGTGAAAGATGGTAAGCTTACTACAATAGATGAAGAAAAAACTGTTTTTGAAGCTAGAAAAGCAGTGGAAAATTTATTTGCTAAAATATAATGAATATATAAAGTTTCTTTGTAAAGTAAATTAAATAAATTTATTAGATGGAAGCGCTTACTTAAGAATAAAGGTGTGGGGATGTATGAATGGAATAATTTTAGCATCTGGGTTTAGTAGAAGAATGGGGAAAAATAAATTGTTAATGAATATTGGAGAAGAAGTAATCCTCCAAAAAGTTATAAGAGAAATAAAGAAAAGTGATATTTCCAATATAATTCTAGTTGCAAGAGAAGACAATGTTATTGAGATTGGAATTAGAGAAGAAATACAGGTAATAAAAAATGAATCTGCTACTTATGGACAAAGCCAGTCTATAAAGGTTGGATTAACAAAGGTAGATGCAAGTCAAAACTTTATGTTTTTTTGTGGAGATCAGCCCTTTATAGATAGTAGCTCTATAAATAAATTAATAACTGCATCTATAAGACTTAAAGATAATATAATAATACCCAGGGTAAAAGGTAAAACAGGGAGTCCTGTCATTTTTCCTAAATTTTTAAAAGATGAACTAGAGGCATTAAAAGGGGATGTTGGAGGTCGAGAAGTAATAAAAAGTAATAATAGTAAAGTTATATATGTAGATATAGATAATGATTTATTTCTTCAAGATATTGATACTATGGATGAATATAAAAAATTCATTACAAATATAGAGGAATAATAAGCAGTTATCAAAATGATAGAAATTATTATTTTGATAACTGCTTAAATAATATTATTGAGTTTATATATGAATGGTTACTTATTATAATGAAATTTTATAATAAATTATTATTATTTTAATGAAATATTTGGCATAAAATATGCTTCATACATAAATATATATATCTTTAGAGATTAAGGTGGAGGGAACCAAGATGGATTATAGGTTTATATCTGAAGAGGTCATGAAATGTGCTGAGAAATACAAAGAAGATATGAGTGACTTTTTAAGAGAGATAATAGCCATACCTTGCGAAAGTTGTAATGAAGAGCTTAAGATAATGAGAATAAAAGAGGAAATGGAAAAGGTTGGTTTTGATAGAGTAGAAATAGATCCAATGGGTAATATTTTAGCTTATATTGGAACAGGAAACCATTTAATAGCTATGGATGGGCATGTTGATACTGTAGGTGTTGGAGATCCAAGCCTTTGGAATTATAATCCATACGAAGGTGATGAAGATGCAGAGATAATTTTAGGAAGAGGAGCAAGTGATCAAGGCGGTGGATTAGTAGCCATGGTTTATGCAGGAAAAATAATTAAAGATTTAAATTTAGAAAACGACTATACTTTACTTATAACATGTACGATTCAAGAAGAAGATTGTGATGGGCTTTGTTGGCAATATATAATTAATGAGGATAATATAAGGCCAGAATTTGTAGTAATTACAGAGCCTACTTCATGTAATATAAATAGGGGACATAGAGGTAGAGTTGAAATAAAGGTTAGTACTAATGGAATAAGTTGCCATGGATCAGCTCCAGAAAGAGGAGAAAATGCAATATTTAAGATGGCTCCAATATTAAATGAATTAAAAAATTTAGATAATGATCTTATGGATAATGATTTTCTTGGTAAAGGTACATTAACTGTATCTGAAATATTTTACTCATCACCTTCAAGATGTGCTGTTGCAGATGGATGTAGTATTTCTATAGATAGAAGATTAACAGATGGAGAAACCTATCAATTTGCAATAAATCAAATTAAAGAGTTACCTTCAGTAAAAAAGGCAGAAGCACAAGTATCTATGTATAATTATAATAGAGAATCCTATACAGGGCTTTCTTATGAAACACAAGCATATTTTCCAACATGGGTTATACCTGAAGAACATGAAGTATGTCAGACACTTATGGAAACATATAGAAGTTTATTTAAGGTAGAACCTATTGTAGATAAATGGATATTTTCAACTAATGGTGTTTCTATAATGGGGCGATATGGTATTCCATGTATAGGTTTTGGTCCAGGTCATGAGGATCAAGCTCATGCACCAAATGAAAGAACCTGGAAGAGTGAAATGGTAAAGGCAGCAGCTATGTATGCATTGATTCCGACAATTTATATGAATAGAATAATTAATAAATAAATTAAAATGAAGCATTAGATATAAAATAAGCTTATAATAAGGTTATTTTATGAGTCTAAGCTTCTTTTTTTATGATTATAATAATTGTAAGAGCAAGGGAAAAATGGTAACATAATAGTGTGAGAGGATATGACAATCAATAATATAATACAAAAGGTGATAGCATGGAAGAAAAGTTTATTGAAGACATAGCTAATAAAATAAGCGATGGGATTATAATTTTAAATTCTAACGACAAAGTAATTTATGCAAATAATTACGTAAGAAAAGCCTTAAATATCCAAAGTATTGATTTAGAAAAAGTAGAAATATCTATAGGGAAAGATCCAGAAGTTAGTAAAATTGGGATAAAAGCTAAGGGAATTGATTATGACGGTATAGGAGAATTATTAGAAGTTGATTTTGATTCATACAACTATAAAAATATTATTATATTAAATAAGATTTGTAAAAAAGATAAATGTAATAATATAATTAAAAATAATGTATGGGGAGAAATAAAATTAGAATCTATAATTGGTGAATCAGAGGCTATGCAAAATATTAAAAGGAAAATTATAAAGATAGCAAATTCAACTTCATCAGTGCTTATAACAGGAGAAAGCGGTACAGGTAAGGAAGTTATAGCAAGAGCTATACATTCACAAAGCAATAGAAGAAATAAGCCGTTTATAGCTATAAATTGTGCAGCTATACCAGAGGCACTACTTGAAAGTGAATTATTTGGTTATACAAAAGGAGCATTTAGTGGAGCAAGTAATAGTGGTAGAATAGGTAAGTTTGAACTTGCAAATGAAGGAATAATATTTCTAGATGAAATAGGAGATATGCCTTTATCACTACAAGTGAAGCTTCTTAGAGTTCTTCAAGAAAGAAAGTTTGTCAAAATAGGTTCCAATAAAATGATAAATTTAGATATAAGAGTAATAGCTGCAACTAACAAAGATATTAAAGAAATGATAAAAGAAAAAAAGTTTAGAGAAGATCTTTATTATAGAATAAATGTAATACCAATAGAAATACCAAATCTTTCAGAAAGAAAAGAAGACATAAAGCAGTTAGTACTAAATTTTATAGATAAATATTGTGCTACCTATAGCTTAGAAAAAATTTATATAGAAGACGATGTTATAGAAAAATTAAAAAACTATCCATGGGAAGGAAATATAAGAGAGTTACAAAATGCTGTGGAATTTATGATAAATTTAGTAGATGAAGATAATGTGATAACATGCAGCATACTTCCTGATAATATAGTAGATTATTATAATAGACATAATGAAACCGATTTAGACAAAATTGTAGATGGAGATTTTATAACTTTAGAGGAGTTAGAAAAAAGATATATAAATTATGCTTTAGAAAAATACGGGCATGATACTAAAGGAAAATCTAAGGCAGCTAAAAAACTTGGAATAGGTTTAGCTACTTTATATAGAAAAAGTTGAAAATATTTCATATTATACTGTTTATTATATTTTTAATTATAAAGAAAATACGTTATTCTATATAAAATAATTATAGTATTTTATAAATAGTTTTTTATTTAATAAATATCAAATGAATAACACTTAAGGAAGGTTTTTGTTAATGAGATATAAATGTTTAATTTTAGATCACGATGATACAGTTACTATGAGCACCCCCAATATACATTATCCATCATTTGTTGAAGCACTTAAAGTACTAAGACCTAATACAAAATTATTAACTTTAGAAGAGTTTGTCCATAATTGTTTTAGTCCTGGATTTTCTGAATTATGTAAGGATGTATTAAAGTTTAGTAAAGAAGAGCAAGAATATCAATATAAAGTATGGACTAGCTATACAAAATCTAAAATTCCAAATTTTTATCCTGGTTTTGCAAAATTGATAAAGGAATTTAAGAATTTAGGGGGAATTATTTGTGTTGCTTCCCATTCAGAAAGCAAACAAATTGAAAGAGATTATAAGATTAATTGTGGAGTTGTACCAGATAAAATATTTGGATGGGATATTGAAGAAAGTAAGAGAAAGCCAAATCCTTTTCCAATAGAGGAAACTATGAGGCTATTTAATTTAAATAATGAAGATATATTAGTAGTAGATGATTTGAAGCCAGGATTAGATATGGCAAAAGCTTGTAAGGTAGACTTTGCAAGTGCTGGTTGGTCTCATGTAATACCAGAAATAATTGAATTTATGAAAGAAAATTCAAATTATTATTTAACAAGTGTTAGTGAGTTAAGCGAGCTAGTGCTATAAAGAAGGGAGAAATTATAATATTAATATATAAATTGATTAAGAAATTTAGAGGTATTAAATTGAAAAATAAAGAAATGAGCGAAAAAATAGATTTCATTTATAATAAATTAAAAGATTAAATAAATTTCAAAATTAAGTGGTAGTTATAAAGAATTAATAACTATCACTTATATTTTGACCATTTTATATTAGAGAAGTTATTAAAAATTATATCAATCTTTTTGGGCTTATTGCTGCAATAAGGGCATAATTTCATAAGTTCACCTCGAAATATTATTCTTTATTATAATTATATTATAATATGAATATATATGTAAATAAATGGTTTTAAATGATGGCAATATATATTAGCTTTTAAAATATATACTACTAAGGTATACATTTTAAAAGCTTTTTTTATATGTAGGTAAATTACAAATCACTTTTATACTCTACTGTATTAAAAGTATATTTAGTATATATTCATTTCTTTAATTTTAAGCATATATATTTAAATTTTTAGTGTATTGGAATAAAGAAATAGAATAAAAAACTTACATATTATCATCTTTAATTCTTAAAATGATAATTACAATTATTAAATTGATAATAAACCTAAATTTAGTAGTAATAAAATTAATATTATATTCAAATAAGACTATAAATAACTTATTAATAATTTCTAATTATTAGAGTGCTTTCTAATTAAAGTACTGTCGTAGAGGTTTGCTATATTTTAAAATCATATAATATTTCAAATTTACTCTTTTCAATAGACATATTAGACATTTAATATAATATATTTATTTGTTTTTAGAGTATCAATTTAAACATATATAAGAATATCAATTCAAATAATGTTTAAAACTGAAAAAGTACTTTTATAAAAATAATTAAAATAAAATTAAGTAAAAGAATAATTTTATAAAATTGGCATGGATAATGCTAAGTATAATTTTAATTATATTATACTGGAGGGATAATAAATGATTTTAATTGGTAATGGTATAGTTATAACCCAGGATATTAATAATCCCATTATAAATAATGGAGCTATTGCTATAAAAGAAAATTTAATTATTGAAGTTGGAGATTATGAAATTTTAAAAGCTAAATATAAGGATTATGAATTTATTGATGCTAAAGGTAAGGTTATAATGCCGGGATTAATAAATACACATCATCATATATATAGTGCCTTTGCTAGAGGTATGGATACTAAAGAAACTCCTGCAGAAAACTTTAATCAAATACTAGAAAGACTTTGGTGGAAGCTAGATAAAAAGTTGACACTTGAAGATACAAAATATAGTGCTTACACAACATATATTGATTGTATTAAAAATGGTGTTACTACAGTTTTTGATCATCATGCAAGTCCTATGAGTATAACAGGTAGTTTATTTACTATAGGGGATGTAGCTAAGGAACTTGGAATTAGAACTTCATTATGTTATGAAGTATCAGATAGAGACGGATATAAAATAACTGATGAAGGAATAAATGAAAACGTAAACTTTATTAAGTATGCTAGTAAAGATTCAAGTGATATGATAAAAGGCCTATTTGGGCTTCATGCGTCTTTTACATTAAGTAATAAAACTTTAGAAAAATGTGCTGAAGAAATTCAAGGCTTAAATTCAGGATTTCATATTCATGCTGCAGAGGGAATATCAGATTTACATGAGTCTTTAAAGAGTAGTGGGAAAAGAGTCATTGAAAGACTTCATGATTTTAATATCTTAGGAGAAAAAACTTTAGCAGTTCATTGTGTCCATATAAATGATAGGGAAATGGAATTATTAAAATATACTAATACAAATGTAGTTAATAATCCAGAGTCTAATATGGGAAATGCAGTTGGGTGTTCTCCAGTATTAGAAATGATAAATAAAGGTATAAATATAGGAATGGGAACTGATGGATATACTAGCGATATGTTTGAATCAATGAAGGTTTTCCCAATAATACAACGACATAATAGATGTCATCCAAATGTAGCTTTTAATGAAACATTTAAGCTGTTATTTGAAAATAATAGAAATATAACAAATAGATTTTTTAATAAAGATCTTGGGATATTAAAAGAAGGAGCTTATGGAGATGTGATTATAGTTGATTACAATCCTCTAACTCCTATGAATTCAAGTAATATAAATGGTCATATGCTTTTTGGATTTACAGGAAGATCTGTAATAACAACTATTATAAATGGAAAAATTGTTATGAAAAATAGAGAGTTAGTAAATATAGATGAAGAAAAAATATTTGCAGATTCGAGAAAAATAGCTCAAAAGTTATGGGATCAAATGTAAGAGTTCTTAATTATATGTTTAATAAGTTTTTTACGTATATGGGAATAGAAAAGTTCGTATTAACTTTAATAGAAGTTATAGAGTAAGTAAACTTATATCAAAATTTGTTAATAATTAAAATTTATAGTAATAGGAATCCATATTAAATTTGTTTTAAGAAAGGTGGAACAATTATGAGCGATGTAATGAAAGTAATGTCTTTTGAAAAAATTCTTGAGATAACTCTTAAAGATTATTATACAAAAGGAAAAATATTTGGAATAGAAGAAAAGGATTTTTATAGAGATATTGATAATAGTATAGAAATGAATTTTTGCGGTGAGTATTTAAGATTCCCAGTAGGTCCTGCAGCAGGCCCACATACACAATTAACTCAAAACTTCTTAGCAGCTTATTTAACAGGTTGTAGATATTTTGAACCTAAGACCGTTCAAATAGTAGATGGAAAAGAAATGCAAGAAATGATAGCAAGACCTTGTATTGATGTTAAAAATGTAGGATACAATGTAGAATGGTCTACAGAATTAACAGTTGAAGAAGCAAAAGAAGAGTATATTAAAGCCTCTGTATTGTTGCAAGTAATGGGAATTGAGCTTGGATTATCTGATGTAAAAGATTTTATACTTAATATAAGTGTAGGATATGATCTTAAAGGAATTCAATCAAAAAAGATTTCTGACTTTATTGATGATCTTAAAGAATCAAAAGATACTAAGGCTTTTAAAGAATGTATAGAAGTATTAAAGAAAAATATAAATAATTTTAAAAGATTTAAATTAGAAGATATAGATAAGATAAGTTCAAATATTACAAATATAATTACACTTTCAACAATGCATGGATGTAAAGCAAGTGAAATTTTAGATATAGCAACTCACTTATTATCAAATAAAAAGATAAATACATTATTAAAATGTAATTCTACGTTGTTAGGATATGATGCTGTAAGAAAAATATTAGATGATTTAGGATACAATGATATCGAGTTAAAAAGAGAAGACTTTGAACATGATTTACAATTTGATATGGCTAAAGAAATAATAGCTAAACTATTGCAAATAGGTAAAGAAAATGATGTAACATTTGGGGTAAAATTAACAAATACATTACCTGTAGTTAATAATAGAAATATTATGCCAGGGGATGCTATGTATATGTCTGGGAAACCGCTTTATCCAATAGCAATAAATGTAGCTAAAAATATTGCTAGTGAGTTTAAGGACATAAATATGTCCATATCAGGAGGAATAGATAAAAATAACGTGTTAGATGTATTTAATACTGGAATTGCACCTATTACTATAGCTACACTATTTTTGCAACCAAAAGGATATATAAATAATATTGCTGTATTAAATGAAATGAAAAAAGCAGGACATGCACCTAAAGGATTAAATATTGAAGCTTTAAATGAATTAGCAGATAAGGCAAAGTATGATTCTAATTATAAAAACAAAGGTAATGGTAAAGTTTTAGAAGATAAATTAGAAACTTTTGATTGTTTAAAGAATTGTGGAATTTGCGTTGATGTATGTCCAAATAGGGCTAATATGAGAGTACCTGTTGAAGGACTTTCAGCTAATTATCAAATAGCTCACGTTGAAAATATGTGTAATGAATGCGGGAACTGCCATATGTTCTGCCCAAAGGGTGGATTCCCTTATCTTAAGAAAGCAACTATTTATAAGAATTTAGAAGAATTTAATAATTCGAAGAATACTGGATTATTAAGAATTGAATATGATAAATTCTTATTACGAGAAGAAGGAAAAGAATATATATATGTAGTTAATTCAAAAGAAGAAAAGAGTAAATTAGAAATTACTGCTGAAACAATTTTAAAAGATTATTCTTATTATATTGAAGAAAGAAATGCTTTAAAAGAAGAAGAACTAAAAAACTACGTATAATAAGTTATCAAAAAGATTTTTTATTTATAAACACTAAAATTATTATTTTGATAATTGGGAGGAGCAAATTAAATGTATAGTTTTAAGCTCAATGGTAAAAATGTATCAGTAAATGAAGATATGGGTTTACTTGATTATTTAAGAGATATAGCACAATTGACATCCGTAAAAAATGGTTGTGCAGAAGGTGCTTGTGGTGCTTGTATGGTATTAATTGATGGTATAGCACAAAGAGCATGTATTCAAAAGTTAAGTAGATTAGAAAATAAAGATGTAATCACAGTTGAAGGAATTAGTGAAAGAGAAAGAGATGCTTTTGCTTATGCCTTTGGTAAATGTGGAGCAGTACAATGTGGATTTTGTATTCCAGGAATGGTTATAAGTGCAAAGGGATTACTTGATAAAAATTTAAATCCTACTGAAGAAGAGATAAAAAATGCTCTTAAAGGGAATATATGTAGATGTACTGGATATGTAAAAATTATAAAAGCTATTAATTTAGTTGCAGAACTTTTAAGAAATAATGAAGAAGTACCTAAAGTATATTGTAAAGGATTAGTAGGAGAAAATTTACCTAGAATTGATGCTGAAGTTAAAACTTTAGGAATTGGTAAATATGCAGATGATTTATATTTTGATGAAATGCTTTATGGCTCTGCATTAAGATCAAAATATCCAAGAGCATTAGTTAAAAATATAGATACATCAAAGGCAAAAGCATTAGATGGTGTTTATGCTGTTTTAACGGCAAAAGATATACCAGGGGATAGATTTATAGGTCATTTAGTTCAAGATTGGCCAGCGATGATAGATATTGGAGAAGAAACTAGATATTTAGGAGATGCTGTTGCTTTAGTAGCTGCAAGAGATAAAAAGATATTAAAAGAAGCATTAAATCTTATAGAAGTAGATTACGAAGAACTTTCACCTGTAATAAATCCAGAAATGGGAATGAAAGATGATGCGCCTAAAGTTCATGAAAGTGGAAATATATTAAGTAGGCAATATCTAAAAAGAGGAGATGCTGATGAGGCTATAAAAAATTCAAAATATGTTGTAACAGAAAAGTATAGCACTCCACCAACTGAACATGCTTTTTTAGAACCAGAATGTGCAGTTGCTAATTATGAAGATGGAATTCTAACAGTATATACAGGTGGACAAGGAGTTTATGATGAACTTCGTGAAATAGGAAAGCTTCTAAACTTAGATCCAAGTGAATTAAGAATCAAAAGCATGCTTGTAGGAGGAGGATTTGGAGGTAAGGAAGATATGAGTGTTCAACATCATGCGGCACTTTTAACTTACTATACAAAGAAGCCAGTAAAAGTTGCATTAAGCAGAAAAGAAAGTATAATAATCCATCCAAAGAGACATGCAATGGAAATGGAATTTACTACAGCTTGTGATGAAAATGGAGTTTTAACTGGAATGAAGGCAAGAATAATTTCAGATACTGGAGCTTATGCATCATTAGGGGGACCTGTATTACAAAGAGCTTGTACTCATGCTGCTGGACCTTATAATTATCAAAATGTGGAAATAGAAGGTATTGCTGTATATACTAATAATCCACCGGCGGGGGCATTTAGAGGATTTGGAGTTACTCAATCAGCTTTTGCAAATGAATGTAACATAAATAAGCTTGCAGAACTTGTAGGAATTTCACCATGGGAGTTTAGATATAAAAATGCAATTAGACCAGGTCAAGTTTTACCTAATGGACAAATTGCTGATGAAGGAACTGCATTAGTAGAAACTTTAGAAGCTGTAAAAGATGCTTTTGAAAATAATAAAAATGTCGGTATATCTTGTGCATTTAAAAATGCTGGCTTAGGTGTAGGTATTCCAGATACAGGTAGATGTAGAATAGTAATTAAGGATGGTAAGGCTGTTATAAGAACTTCAGCAGCTTGCATTGGACAAGGTGTTGGTACAATAGCAACACAAATTCTTTGTGAAACTACAGGAATAGATCCAAAGCAAGTTTCAGTAGATAATCCAGATACTTTTACTACACCAAACTCAGGAACAACAACAGCTTCAAGACAAACTGTATTTACAGGAGAAGCAACAAGAGCAGCAGCTTTGAAACTAAAAGATGCTTTAAAGGATAAAGGTTTAGGGGAGCTTGAGGGTGAAGAATTCTATGGTGAATATGTTTCAGATACAGATCCAATGGGTAGTACAAAGCCTAATCCAGTAAGTCACGTTGCTTATGGATATGCAACTCAAGTAGTAGTTTTAGATGATAATGGTAAGGTAATGAAAGTAGTTGCAGCTCATGATATTGGAAGAGCTGTAAATCCTATAGCTGTAGAAGGTCAAATTGAAGGTGGAGTGGTTATGGGACTTGGATATGCTTTAACAGAAGATTATCCATTAAAGAATGGAGTTCCATTAGCTAAATTTGGAACACTAGGATTATTTAGATCAACAGGAGTTCCAGAAATAGAAACCATATTAATTGAAAAGAATAAATCTAGCTTAGCATATGGAGCAAAAGGCGTTGGAGAAATTGTTGTTGTTCCAGCTGCTCCAGCAATGCAAGGGGCATACTATAAGTTAGATGGTGAGTTTAGGACTAAATTACCATTAGAAAATACTTTTTATAAGAAAGTAAAAAAGTAATATAAATAATTAAATATTAATACTATAAAATCATCTTTTTGATTAACAAAAGATAAATTAATTTATCTTTTACTCAAAAAGATGATTTTTTTATAAAAAATAATAAAGGTTACATAATTGAAAGCTATAAGTAATATATATAAATACTACAAAGGAAAAATAAACAATATAATAAATTTAAAATTGATATTAGGAGATGATTTTTTATGAGGAAGATAAAAGATGTTTTAACTGTTGTTGCTTTAGTAGTATTTGCTGGATATGATGAAGAAAAATTCAATTTGTAAAACATATTCAAAGTAGACATATTAAATATTAATTTAAGCTTTGAAGCAAATTTCTTTAAAAATTAGAGTAATAAATAAAAATATTTTGAATTTACCTCATTATTAAGATATACTAATAAGGATTAGATAAATAAATTTTTATGTATAGTATAAATTGATTTTGTAGGGAGAATTTATATGTTTGTTAAAGTAGAAGACAAGGTAAAGGTATGGATGAAAGTAGCTTTTATACTTACTATATTGACAATAATACTTATTCAGTTTAGAAAGCTATTTTCAGATTTTGATACACATACATTTTACATATATAAAGACAAGCTTTCTTTTATAAGTTTAAGTATTATTGTAATTTTAGGGTTATTATCATATTTACCATTATCTTTATATGATTTTATAATTAAGGATACCTGTGATATTTCTTTAGATAACAAGAGTCTTTATAAATCTTCTTGGATTGCGAGTTCTATTTCGAGTATAGTAGGATTTGGTGGAACGGCTGCAATAGCATTAAAAAGTTATTTTTATTCACCTTATATTAAGGACAAGGCAAAATTAGTTAAAGAAGTTTCAAAAGTAGTATTATTAAATTTTACTGGATTTTCTGCAATTTGCTTGATATATTCTATTTTAAACATATCAAGCTTAAATAAGATTGAATTAGTAAAACTAGGTATTGGATTAGCTTCACTATATGCTCCAATAATTTTTATTTATAATGTATATAGATGTAGAAATAAAGAAAAACGTGAAAATGCTATAAAAACCATAAAAATAATGATAATTTCAATTTTAGAATGGATGGCAATGGCTTTATTATTATTTAGTATTTTAAAGTTATTAGGAAATACATTACCGCTATCAAAAGTATTCCCAATTTACGTAGTATCTTCAGCTATAGGGATCGTTAGTATGATGCCAGGAGGAATTGGTGGATTTGACTTATCATTTATACTTGGGGTTAGTGCATTAGGAATAAATAAAGAGGAAGCATTACTAGCTTTAGTTTTATATCGCATAAGTTATTATATTATACCACTAACTGTAGGAGTATTTTTATTTATTTATGAAGCTAAAACTAAAATGGATAAAGACTATATTGATATTTTTAAATTAGCCACAAGAAAAATTATTAATATAGTAAAATTTACAAAAGAAGATAAAGTAAATAAAATTGATAATAATAAAGAAGTTTAAAAAGCTAATATATAAATATAAAACAATCCTTTAAAATATAAAGGATTGTTTTTTTTCTATAGATATCTTACAAAAATGAAAGATAAATGAAAGTTACATAAATATGTAATTAATTAATATTAGGATAAAATATGATTGTAAGAAAAATATTAGGTATTTAAACATTAATATAGTTAATAAGATGGAGGATAATATGAAGAATATTTTAAGTGTAGAAAAAATAGAAAAGTATTATGGAAATAAAGAAAATGTAACGAAAGCAATAGATAATATAAGCTTTAAAGTTGAAAAAGGAGAATTTGTTGGAATAATGGGACCATCTGGTAGTGGTAAAACAACACTTCTTAATTGTATTTCAACAATAGATACTGTAACTACAGGAAATATTGTAATTAATGATAAAGATATTACAAAACTAAAATCAAAACAATTAGAAAAATTTAGAAGAGATGAACTAGGGTTTATATTTCAAGATTTTAATCTTTTAGATACATTAACTGCGTATGAAAATATAGCATTAGCACTAACTATCCAAGGTAGAAGTCATAATAAAATTGATGGGCTTATAAAAGATGTTGCAAGAAATCTTGGGATTACAGAAGTGCTAAGCAAATATCCATATCAAATGTCAGGTGGACAAAAACAAAGAGTTGCTTCTGCAAGGGCAATTGTGACAAATCCATCATTAATATTAGCAGATGAGCCAACAGGAGCGTTAGATTCTAAATCATCAAGATTACTTTTAGATTCATTTGAAACTCTTAATAATGAGTTAAAAGCCACTATATTAATGGTTACTCATGATGCATTTACAGCAAGTTATGCACATAGAATTTTATTCATTAAAGATGGAAAGATATTCAATGAACTTGTAAGGGGAGGAGATTCTAGAAAGGAATTTTTCAATAGAATTATAGAAGTAGTTACTCTTTTAGGAGGTGATGCAGGAGATGTATTCTAAAATAGCATTTAACAACGTGAAAAAGAGTATAAAGGATTATGCAATATATTTTTTAACATTAACATTTGCAGTTTGTATTTTCTATAGCTTTAACTCCATAGAATCACAAAAAGCAATATTCGAAATTAACAATAGTCAGTCAGAAACAATAAGTGGGTTAAGTATAATTATAGGAAGGGTTTCAATTTTTGTATCAGTTATTCTTGGAAGTTTAATAATATATGCAAATAATTTTTTAATTAAAAAGCGTAAAAAAGAACTTGGAATTTATATGACATTAGGAATGGGAAAAAATAAAATCTCTAAAATATTACTTTGTGAAACTTTAATTATTGGAATAATATCATTAGTAGCAGGACTTGTTTTAGGAATGATTTTTTCACAAGGATTATCAGTATTTACTGCTAAATTATTTGATGTTGGAATGAAAGAATATAAATTTATAATATCATCTGAAGCTATTGTTAAAAGCACTATTTATTTTGGAATAATGTTTTTATTAGTTATGATTTTCAATACTTTTGTTGTATCAAAATATAAGTTAATTGATATGTTAACAGCTTCAAAAAAAAGTGAAAAGATAAAGCTTGAAAATCCAATTATAAACATTATAATATTTATTTTATCAATAATAACTTTATCGATGGCATATTACTTAGTGATTAAGGCGGGATTAAAACCTGAAGATAGTAAGTTTCTTATGTCTTTAGTATTAGGAATTATAGGAACATTATTATTCTTTATAAGTTTAGGTGGATTTAGCATATATTTAGTTCAAAAGAATAAAAAGACTTATTTTAAAGAACTTAATATATTTGTTTTAAGGCAAATAGCTAGTAAGATTAATACTAATTTTGTATCTATGACATTAATTTCATTAATGCTATTTTTGACAATAACAACACTTTCAACTGGACTTAGTTTTAAAAATGCTTTAGAAAGTAGTTTGAAAGATTCAACACCATTTTCAGCATCTGCAATTATGTATCTTGATGAAAAATCTAATTCAAAGGATATAAAGGAAAATATAGAAAAATTAAATTTTAAATTCGATGAAGATGAGAAATATATCATATATACTGAATATGTTTCAAATGAGAAGCTAAAGGATATTCTTAAAAATTATATGAAAAGTCCAGAGGATATAGAGGGATTTGGAGATAACAAAATTGAATTTATTAAAATATCAGATTATAATAAAATTATGAATCTAAAGGGAGAGAAAGAGACAACTCTACCTGAAGATGAAGTTTTAATCGCATCAGGTTTTGAAAATAAAATTAAAAAAATAAGTGATTTTATTAAAAATGAAAAAACTATAATTTTAAATGGTAAGGAATATAAAATAGCAAATCGAGACTTAATTACAGATTCATTTTATACCGATTTAATTTCAGGAAATGTTTTTACAGTTATTATTCCAGATGGTTTTGAAGGCGATTTAACTCCATCAAGATCAATTTTAAATGTTAACTACGCTGAAGGTAAATATGAAGAGAAATATGCTAAATTATTTTCTGATTTTATGAGTGGAAGTTATACAAGGAATGATTATACAGACTTTATATTTGGTTATACAAGAGATCAAATATATACTTCAAATAAAACAATGACAACAGTAATATTATTTGTTGCAATATACTTAGGAATAGTATTTTTAATTTCTAGTGCTGCAATATTATCATTACAACAATTATCGGAAGCAGCTGATAGCAAAGAAAGATACAGCTCACTTAAACGAATTGGAGCATCTAAAAAAATGATAAATAAAACTATATTTAAGCAAACTTTAATATACTTTATGGTTCCTCTAACTTTAGCTATAGTACACTCAATAGTAGGAATTAGCGTTATAAATGATTTTATAATGTTATTTAATAAGCCAAGTATAGGGTTATCATCATTTATTACATTGTTTACTTTAGTAACAGTTTATGCAGGCTATTTCTATGCAACATATGCTGGATATAAAAACATAGTTAAACAAAATAAATAAAAAAATAGCGACCTAATAAGGTTGCTATTTTTTTGAAGACAATATAATATTTAGTTTGTAAAATAAAAATATTTAGGATTTAAATAATAAATAGCAAGTTTTGGTATATAATAAATGTATTAGAAGATATGAAATAATAAAAAATAATATAGAGGTAAAAATGTATAAAATCATTATAATTGAAGATTCAGAATCTATTAGAGAAGAGCTTAAGACATACCTAGAAAGATATGGTTATGAAGTCGAAGCTCCAGACTCTTTTGAAAATATAATTGAATATATTGATAAAAGTAATGCAAGTCTAATTTTACTTGATATTAATCTTCCGCTTTATGATGGATATTATATTTGTAGAGAAGTTAGAAAAAAATCAGATGTTCCTATAATAGTGGTTACCAGTAGAGATAGTCAAGTTGATGAACTTATGAGTATCAATTTAGGCGCTGATGATTTTATAACAAAGCCGTATAATACTGAGATATTAATTGCTAGAGTATCAGCAATATTAAAAAGAAGCTATGGGAAAAGTAGTACTGATGAAGTAATTTGTTATGGAGATTTAAAGTTAAACCTTGCAAATGGAAGTATATCATATAATTCAAATACTATAGAGCTAACTAAAAATGAATTGAAAATTTTAACGTATTTAATAAAAAATAAAGGTAAAATTGTTTCTAGAGATGCGTTAATGGATGCTTTATGGCAATCGGATTTATTTTTAGATGATAATACTCTATCGGTAAATGTAACTAGATTAAGAAAAAAGATTGAAGAAATAGGATTAAAGAACATTATAGAAACTAGAAGAGGATTAGGATATATAATGCCATGAATATATTAGAATATATAAAGGATAGAAGAGCTAGAATAATAATAAATATTTCTTTGTTTATTATTTTATCTATTACTTTGTTCGTTGCACATGTGAATAAGTGGTATATTATATTGATATTTTCAACTTGGATAGTTCCTTTATTTATAAATATCTTTATAGAGTACTTTAAACAAAATAACTTTTATAAAAATATGATTTCTATTTTGGAAAATTTAGATAAGAAATACCTACTTTCTGAAGTAATTGAAGAACCTGAATTTTTAGAAGGAAAAATAGTCTATGAAGTTTTAAAAGAAACAAATAAGAACATGAATGAAAATGTTAAATATTATAAAGAAAAACAAGTAGAATATAGAGAGTACATTGAAACTTGGGTTCATGAAATAAAAACTCCAATTGCTTCAACTAAATTAATATTGGATAATAGTGAAAGTGAAATTGTATCAAAAATATCTTATGAAATAAAAAAAATAGAAGGATTTATAGAACAGGTGCTATATTATTCAAAAAGTGAAGATGTGAGTAAGGATTACATTATAAAAGAATTTAATTTATCAGATGCTGTTAAAATAGCAATAAGAAATAATTCAAGAGATTTTATAAATAAAAAAATAACTTTAGATCTTAAAGAAATAGATATAATGATATTTAGTGATATAAAATGGGTAACTTTTATCATTAATCAAATTATAGGAAATTCAATTAAGTATTCACAAAAGGGAAGAGGAAAAATAACTATATATACTAAATCTAATGAAAACAGTAATTCACTAATAATAGAAGATAATGGAGTAGGAATAAATCAAAGGGATATAGATAAAGTGTTTGAAAAAGGATTCACAGGGGAAAATGGTAGGATATATGGAAAGTCAACTGGAATGGGCTTATATTTATGTAATAGCCTATGCGAAAAATTAGGCTTAGGAATTAAATTAAAATCAAAAGAAAAAGTTGGTACAAGTGTAGAAATAATTTTCCCATTAGGAAAATTTACATTATTTCAATAAAACATATAAAAAATATAAAATAGAATTATTATAAAATTATAATAATTCTATTTTATAAATAAACTTTATATTATTAATATATTAACTGCAAATTCAATAAATTTTAAAGAACAATAAATAAAGTGTTGATATATAATTAATCCTAACAAGTTCTTTCTTGCTAGGATTAATTTGTTTTTATTATTTATTTTTCTTAAATAAAGTAGCTCCAGCTATAGTAAGCATTGATGCAAAGCTTAATAATATAGATGAGTTTTTTCCGCCAGTATCAGGAAGTTTACCACCTTTATTATTATTGTTATTATTATTATTTTCACCAGGGTTTATATTGGAATTTTCTTTTAATTCTTTTATTTTAGCTTCAGCTTTTACAAGTTTATCTAAGTTTGTTATTGCTGAATCATTATTTGCAATAGTAACTAATTTTCTAGCAGCTTTAATAGAAGCTTCATCATCTAAAGTTATACTTTCTAAAGCTGGGAGCTTGTCTATAGCAGAAATAGCAGCATTTTCTTTTGCTATTTGTTCCTCCTTAGCTTTTTCTTCTTTAAGTTCTGCTATTTTATTTTCGGCAGCAACTAATACATCTAAGTTAGTAACATAGGAATCATTATTGAAAGCTGAAACTAAAGCTCTAGCAGAAGTAATAAGTAATTCATCATCTAATGTTAATGCATCTAAAGATGGAATTTTATTAATTGCCTCTATAATAGGTAATGCGGCATTTTCATTATCTAAAACTTCTTTATTAAATATTTTAGCTTCATTTTCAACAGATGCATTGTCTATTACAGTGACAGCATAGGTATAAGTCTTATTAGGTTCAATATTTCTATCAATAAACTCTTTTCCTGATTCTATACCTTTCCTAGCAATTAAATTTTGAGGATTAGTAATATCTATTGTATCTAAATTGCCTTCTTGTCTATATATACAATAGAATTTGCTATCAGAATTATTATCATCCCAATTTAGTCTAATCGTATTATCTATAACCTCATATTTAGCATTAGTAACAGGAAGCGTTTCTAATTTATCGAGCCAAGGTTTTCCAGGAACATTAGCAGGTAAGTTTAAGTAGTCTTTTTCTAGAATATTATTAGAGTGATTCAATATATCAAACTTATCACCAGAAATAGCAACTGATTTAGGTAGTAATTTGTCAAAAGAGAAGAATGCACTTCCTTTAACATTTTCAAATTTTTGATTAAATCTTAATTGGTTAGCTATTTCATATGGGTTTTTAAAGTTATTATCCCAAGATGCATCTATATATTTATAATTAGGATGGCCAATATAAAGATGAGAGTTATTTATTCCTTCAAATTGAGAATCCCACCATTGTAGTAATTCGCCATATGGGGCAGCAGCGGTGTTAAAGGACCAATAAATTTGAGGAGTTAAATAATCAACTAAACCTTCCTTTACCCATTTTCTTGTATTAGCAAATTGATCTCTAAGGCTTGAGGTTGATCCTGTAGGTGTATTAGAGCCTTCTGGATAGTTTTCGGCATGTCCCCATATTCCAAAAGGAGAAACACCAAATTGGATAGATCTATTATTGGTTATATTTATATCAGTAACTTTATCCTTTATTGCTTTTATAAGAATATCAATATTATTTTCCCTCCATTTAGCAGCATTTTCAATATTGTATTCTCCAAAACCTCTATTGTAATCAATAAATGTCTGTTTATCTAAATCTTGAGTATAAAAGTATATATCTTTATTATTTTCACTATATTTATATGGATAAAAATAATCATCAAAATGAATTGCATCTACATTATACTTATTAGCAACTTCTTCTACTCTTTGAACTACATAATCAATAACTTCTGGTCTACCAGGGTCTAAAAATAACTTATTTTGAAATTCGTATACTAAATGAGGATTTTTTCTTGCAAAATTGTTTTCTGCAAGTTCATTTAATTTTTCTGATACAGGTCTTTTATCAACGGTATTAGTAACTCTATAAGGGTTAAACCAAGCATGGAACTCCATACCTCTATTATGGGTTTCAGAAATCAACCATTCTAGAGGATCAAAACCATTAAATCCTGGATCTTTTCCTTGTAGAGTATAGTTATTGCCGCCTTTATGAAGATATTGAGACCATGGTGCTATATCTGATGGATACCAAGCATCAAGCATTGGACTTACTTGAAAAGTAACGGCATTTAAGTTTAATTCTTCAAACCTATCAAGAATTGATGAAAGCTCATTTTTGAATTCTTCTTCAGCTGAAAGGTTTGGATTACTAGTAACATCAGAAATATCAATATTTACAACAGTTGATAGCCAAGCTGTTCTAAATTGTTCTTTTGGATTAACAAATTTATCAGGAATAGTTACTTGAGGCCCATTATTATACATGTATACAGGTGTAGTTTCATCATAAGTTACCTCCATTGTATTAAAATCATAGGATTTAAAATTGAATAATGGTAATTCATTTGTCATTGCAAATGAATTTTGCCAAGTTATTGCTTGGCTGGAGATACTAGCAAGTAAAAATAATGTCAAAGCTTTTTTCTTAATCATAATACCCCTCCTAAATGAATTTAGATAATTTTAGTACTAAATCAAATTAAATTAAAAAGTATATTAAATGGAAACATTTACAAGTTAATATTATTGTAACCTACAAGATTAAACATTTCAATATGTAATTTCAAAAAATGAAATAATTTTTCAATAAGCAAGTATTAATTTATCTAAGGACTTGAAATTCAATGAATAAATAGTAATAAAATGAAATTATGAATAAATATTGAACAAATATGGAATAAAAATGAATAATATATTGTTAAAATTTAGTATAAAATGTATAATTAATTATATAATTATAATTAATTAAATGAAGTACATTTTAGGTTTATGTTTAGATTTAAGGGGATAGCATGAAAACGTTAGAAAAAGAGATCGAAGACTTAGAAGTGATAAAGAAAAATAAGGACACCATGAATAAGGCTTACTCAAGTGCTGTGAATGCTTTGGAAAAAGTAGATGATGGATCAAAAAGTATAGAGAAAGTACAAACATATCATTTAAAAGCATTAATTAATATGAATAAAGTAATTACAGATGATGCAATGGAAAATCTAGAGAGAGAATTGATAATCAACAATGGAAATAAGATATGTTTAGGGCAAGCGTATGCAGAATTGACTAAAATATTTTTGGCTAAAAATGACAGTAATGGATATGAATTACATTTAATGCTAGCAGAAAAGACATTAATATCAGAAAAAAAGAACGAATCCTTAGTAGATTTATATATTAATCTGGCAAATAAATTTACTAGAAATGAAAAAAAGAGCGAAGGAATAAATTTATTAAAAAAGGCTTTATATATATTAGAGAATATTAAGGAGGATTGGGTAGCTGAACAGTACCTTAAAATAGGGGCGATATTTTCTATTGAATTAAACGATAATGAACTGGGATTAGAATTATATAATAAAGGATATAAATTAGCAAAAAAATATAATTTAAAGGATATTCAAGTATTATTAATGTATTATATAGCTTTTGTATATAGCTATATTGGGAAAAGAAGAGATGCAATAGAGTTATTTAATAAAATTATAAAGAATAATACAAAGAGCTTGTCTTTATTGCATATTACAACAGTTTATATGGAATTATCTACGTTATATATAGATTTAAATTTAAATATGTACAAAATAAATTCTATGATACATTTAATTGAAGAAAATATAAAACAAATGCAAATTAGAATTAGGGAACAATTTGAAGCTAATTTAATTCTTATTAAATGTAGATACTATATAAAGATAAATGAAAAACCCAATTATATATTAGATGAATTAGATAAAGCTAAAGCTATTTATGAAAAATATTTAGATTCATTTAGATTTAGCAATTTTGATTTATATATAGAAATGCTATATGGTGATATATATTATAAGTTAAATGAATATGAAAGGGCATTATATCATTATAATAATTTAATAAACCTTTCTAGAAAATATGGGTATAGATTTATTGATAAAATCTATGAAAGATTATCTAAAACATATGAAAGAGGTGGTAACTATAAATTAGCTATGGAATATTTAGAAAAAGCTAATTCTATAATGATTTCATATGATAATAGTAAATATAGAGATAAGTATGCAGAGTTATATAAAAATCTTGAAGTACTACAAGAGTCAGAAAAAACTAAAAGTGAATTTTTTGCAAGTATTTCTCATGAATTCAAGACTCCTATAAATGTAATATACTCGTCAGTGCAACTATTAAATTTATATAAAAATAAAGATGACAGGGAGTTCATGGGATATTATTTAAAATACAAAAATAACATAAAGCAAAATTGTTTAAGAAGCTTTAAACTTATAGATAATATTATAGATGCAAGTAGAATAAATAAAGGTAATTATGAAGCTAATTTTAATAATATAAATATAGTTGAGTTAGTAGAGAAAATTACTAATTCAATAACTCCATATGTAGAAATAAAAAATATTATGGTAATATTTGATACAAATATAGAAGAACTTATAATAAAATGTGATGTATATATGGTTGAAAGAATAATTTTAAACTTATTATCAAATGCAATAAAATTTACTCCTAAAAACGGTAAGATTATAGTTAGTGTTAATGATAAAGAAAATGAAGTTGAAATACGGGTAAGAGATACAGGCATAGGAATACCAAAAGAGATGAAAGATAAAATTTTTAATAAGTTTACTCAAGTAGATAAATCATTGAATAGAAGTAAAGAAGGAAGTGGAATAGGATTATCTTTAGTAAAATCATTAGTAGACCTATTGAATGGAAAAATATATTTAAATACTGAATATGAAAATGGAAGTGAATTTGTATTAAATTTACCTAAAGACAAGATTGTTGAAGAAGAGTGGATTGATTATAAAAAAGAAGGGTATAAACTAAATGTTGAAAAAATATCAGTAGAATTATCTGATATTTATGATTTATATAGTTAATTAGGGTAGTAGAGATGATGGAATTATTTTCAGAATTAATAAATGAAGTAGATCATGGATATTTAAATATATTAGGAAATAAAAACTTACATGAAACTAAGGCCAGAATACAAAAATACATAGAAAATGAAAAAAAATATGAAAATATACAATATGCTAAAGGTATTTATTACTATTTAGAAAAGAACAAAAATAAGGCAGTTAGATTTTTTAAAAGAGCTATAAATAGCAATAAAATAAATAATTCACATGAGAGAGGAAAAATATATTTATATATGACTAAATGTTATTCAGAGCTTGATGAAAAATATCTTCAAAAGAAGTATTTCAACTTAGCAGAAAAGGTTTTTGTAGAGGAAAAGTCATATTATTATTTAGTTCAGCTATATTTATCAGCTATGTATATAGAAGCATTAAAAAAAAGAGAAAGCCAATATATAGAAAAATATTTAAAGAAAACTAGAGAAATGGTATCTTTATTAAAAGAGGAAGAAACATTTAATATTTATGTTTGTCTTGGAGAAGTATATTTTTCTATGAAAGAGTATAATTCAGCAAAAGATATGTTTATACAAGCTATAGAATATGCAAAGCTCAACAATAAGTATGATGAAATAGCATTTGGAATTTGTTATTTGAAGTATATTTTTACTATTGATAATAGATTAGGTGAAGCTAAGGAAATGATTATTAAAACAATAGAAGAATATAAAGATAATCTAAGTATGATGACAAAATTAATTTTAGTTATTGAGATATTAGAAATATATTTAAGTGAAAAAAAACTAGGTAAAGATGTAGAAAATCTAATTAAATATCTTGATAAAAATGTACAAAAATTAGATAAATGCAGACAACAGCAATTTAAAATAAGAATAAACATACAGATATGTAGAAAAATAGCACTTGAATTAGTTGAGGGAATCTCTGGAAGTGAAAAGGTGGAAATAATTAAAGATTTAATTAGTGAATGTGAAGAAAACTATAATAAATATAATAAGGATTTTAAATTTACTGATATAGATTATTGGATAGAAATAATAAGAGGAGATATTTGTGTATTAGAGGAAAATTACCAAAAAGCTTTAGAGTATTATAATGGTGCATTAAAAATATCTTATAGGTTTAACATTAAATACACTTTAAGAAGTTATCATGGAATTAAAGCAACTTATAAAAAAAGTGGTAATTATGAAAAAGCGTTAATGATAACAAAGAGAATGAATTCAATTTTAAAGGATATTAATCTAGAAAATGAAAAAAAGGTTACCAAAATAAATGATAGATATAATGAATTAAAATATTATGATAAAATAAAAGAACAGTTTTTTTCAAGACTATCATATGATTTAAAAGATCCTATAAACTCAATTTATTCAAGTGTGCAACTAATAGATACAATGAGCAGTATAGGAAGTAGTGAATTAAAGGAGTACTACTTAAAATATGAAAATGTAATAATTAAAAATTGTTTGAAGGTTTTAAAAACTATAAATAATTTAATTGATGCTGTAAAAATAGATGCACATGAATTAAAAGTAGATTTTAAAAATTTTAATATTGTATACTTAATTGAAGATATAATATCAAGGTCTGTTAAATATGCAAATATTAAAAATCAAAACTTAATATTTGATACAGAAATAGAGGAGTTAATTATAAAGTGTGATCCCAATTTAATTGAGAAAATAATACTTAGTATTCTTTCTAATATATTAATGGTGTCATTCGAAAAATCTGAGATATTAATAAGTGTTTTAGAAAGAAAACACTATATAAACATTGTGTTTAAATATAGAGGAAATGGTTTTAATAATTCTATATTTAATGTTTTTAATAATGATACAAAAAGTTGTCCTTTCAATACTTATGCTAAAGATTTATCAATAGCTAAATCTTTATTAGAACTTCAAAATGGTAAAGTATATGTTAATAATAAATGTGATGATGGGAATGAAGTGGTAATATTACTTCCAAAGTTAAAGTTTCAATATTTAAATAAAAATACTATTATGGATACTTATGATATAAATGATATAAATGTTGCAATGGAATTTTGTGATTTAATATCATAGCATATTAAATGAATAATAAAAAAGGCTATAGAAAATTGTATGGTTATGTAATATAAGCATACAAATTGTATCTATAGCTTTTATTTTATTTATTCTTTGAAATAGAGAGCAATTTTTTGTAAGTATTATCAATTAAAGTTGCTCCAAGAGGAGCAGTAATAATTATTGAAAGAACAGCTACAGTTAATATTATTTCTCCAGAAGCTAATCCCATTGACAAGGGCAATGCTCCAATAGCAGCTTGAACTGTTGCCTTTGGCATATATCCTATAGCGGAAAATAATCTTTCTTTAAAATTCATTTCAGTCTTTATCAAAGATAATAATACGCCAAAGATTCTAAATACTAATGCTCCTAAAATTAAAATAATAGTAATAATTCCGGAATTCATTGCGTACTTAATGTCTACACTAGCCCCAACTAAAACAAATAGAAATACTTCGGCGCCAACCCAAAGTTTTGAATATTTATTAGATATACGTCTGGCAAGTTTTGAATAAATCTTAAGTATAGTTGCACCAAGGCTCATAACAGCTAATAATCCAGATATAGGAATGAATCCTTTTAATAAATCTTCAACTGTAATAAATAAAAAAGATACACTTAAAATTATAAGAATTTTAATAGAATCTCTTATATGAATTTTTTTAAATAAATATACTAGAACAATACCAGTTAAAATTCCTAATATGATTCCAATGATAATAGATATAGGTATTTCTATTATGGAGCTTATTGAAAAGTTTGATCCAGTAGTTGCAATGCTTGTAAATGAAGTAAATAGCACAATAACAAAAATATCATCGACAGAAGCTCCAGCTAATATTAATTGAGGAATACTTTTATTAGTACCGTAACCTTCTTCCATAAGCTTAAGCATTCTAGGAACTATAACAGCTGGGGATACAGCAGCTATGACTGTTCCAAGTATTGCAGAATCTAATATAGGTAAATTTAAAAGTTTTGGACCGAGAATAATAAAACCTAATATCTCAAGGGTTGCAGGTATAAAACACATTAAAATTGCTGGTCTTCCAACTTTTTTTAAATCTTTTATATCCAATGCAAGGCCTGCACGAGTTAAAATTATTACAAGTGCTATTTGTCTAAGTTCAGATGATATGCCTATAATACTAGAATCTAATAAGTTAAGCATGTGAGGGCCTAAGATAATGCCTGTTAATATCATACCTACAAGGCTTGGAAGCTTTAGTTTAGTAAAAATAGAGCCAATAAATAGACCTAATAAAATAATAAGTGCTATGCTTGTTAACATAAAATCCTCCTTTATTTCTTATTAAAAAAAGCCAATGAGCTCTGCAAAAAAACTTGCAGAAGTCATTAGCTTACCAAAGCGGTTTAGACATAAGTCAAGGGAGAACTTCATTCCCTTAAAGTCTTTTAAATAATACCATATAAGTATTTACAAATCAATAAAAATATTGAATTGATATAATAGTTGTCATGAATTAAAAGAAAATTTAGTAAAGAGGTACATAAAGATGAAGTAGATAATGAAAGAGTGGTTATATAATTTTTTGAATTAAATAAGTTTTACTTATGATTAAGAAAAAATATGTAGGGGCAATAATTATTGATAGGAATAAAATATAATAGAAAGATTTTAGGAGTTGAAGGAATGATAAGCTATAGTGATAATATGACATATAATGATATAAGTAATAACAACTCTATTAAAATATATAATATTAATTCATTAGAAATAAAAGCATCTAGTAATGTGTTTCATCTAGATGAGGAAATACAATTAGTAGCATTGAAAGAATCCATATTTGGAATAAAAGAAATAAGAAATGTTTATTGGGAAATTGACTATAAAGGAAAAGAGATTACGCTTTCAAATAATATAATAAAAATAAGTAAGCTATTGAGAAAGAAAAATTCACTTAAAGTAACCTGTGTAGATAAAATTACAGGAGAAAGAGCTTGTAGAGAATTTTCTATTATTTTAAATGAAGTTGAAGGTACATTAATACATTTTATAAAAAATGATGGTGATTATTTTGGAAATGGATATAAATGGGATTTGTGGAGCTTTTCAAATGATGGGGTTTCATATGCTGTTGAGCTACAAAATAAAAGCGATTTTGGTAGATGTACATTTGTAAGGGAAGAAAATATAATTGCAAGAAGAAAAGCTTGGGGAGATAACTGGGGAAATGATTGGTCTGAGCAAACTGCAACGTTTGAAATACCAAAAGGAGTTAAAAATTGCTATATAGTTCATGGGGAAAATAATCTTATAACAAATTTAGAAGATGTAATTGAATATATGAAGCCTAGAATTGAAATTGCAATAATGGATAAGAAAGATAGTATTACAGCTTTTTTATCTAAAACACCTTTAGATGGAACTAAATTTTATATTTACATTAATGGTATTAAAGAAGAACATTGTGAGTACGAAATTGATAAATTATCTAAAAAGGTTGATTTCAAAAATTTAAATGTAAAAGTATCTCCAAGTGATTTAGTAGAAATAAGGGCTAGCAATACATTTTTACCTTGTAAAGTAACTATAAGGAATTTTTTAGATAGTTATTATTATGATGGACCTGATATGGGAGTTGTATATGATAAAGAAAATATATACTTGAGAATTTGGGCTCCTACGGCATTTAAGATAGATTTATGTTTATATGAAAATTGGTATGATATTAATGGAAATGAAAAAAGAGTATATCAGATGAAAAGAGAGGAAAAAAGCGGAACTCATTATACTAAGATTAGTAGAAAAAAAAATGAATGTGTATTTTATCTATATAAACTATATTTTAAAGATATAGATCGAAATGGATTAGAGTATATAAAAATAAATTATGCAGTAGATCCATATGCAGTATCGGTGGGAGTAAATGGAGAAAAGGGATTTCTAATAGATATAAATAATGTTAAATCAATGCCATTTGGATGGTTGTGTGATGAAAGGCCACAGCTTTTAAGAAAAGAAGATTCTATAATTTATGAAATACATGTAAGGGACTTTACTATAAGTGATGATAGCGGAATAGATAAAAATATCAGGGGTAAATATTTAGGATTGGCTGAGGAGGGGACTACTTATAAAGATAAGAAAAGAAAAATTACTGTAAAAACAGGAATTGATCATTTAAAAGAGCTTGGAATAACTCATATACACTTACTACCTGTATTTGATTTTGGTTCAGTTGATGAAAGAAAATCAAACAAAAAAGGTAATAGAAATTGGGGATATGACCCTAAGAACTATAATGCTCCAGAAGGTAGCTATTCAAGTGATCCATACGATCCAATATCAAGAATAATAGAGCTTAGAGAAATGATTAAAATTCTTCATAAAAATGGTATAAGAGTAGTTATGGATGTAGTATATAATCATATGCAAGAAACAAGAAGCTTAGATAATATAGTTTCAGCATATTATTTTCGAACTGATTATAGAGGTAGATTTACAAATGGGTCAGGTTGTGGTAATGAAATAGCAACTGAAAGACCTATGGTTAGAAGGTTTATAATTGATTCAATAAAACATTGGCTTAAAGATTATAATATAGATGGGTTAAGATTTGATCTTATGGAATTAATAGATATAGATACTATGAAAGAAATTGTAAAAGTAAGTAAAGAAATAGATGATAGTATATTAATTTATGGAGAGCCGTGGAAGGGTGGCGAATCGGTACTTTCAAATGGAACTTATAAGGGGAGTCAAAGAGGTGAAGAGTTTTCCATATTTAATGATACCTTTAGAGATTTTATAAGAGGAAATAATAGTCCATCATATGGATTTGTCAATGGAAATCAACATGATGGAGCCACAGCATGGAGCATAATAGAGGGATTAAAAGGATCTATAAATACATTGACATATAACCCAAGAGAAAGTATAAATTATGTAGATGCACATGATAATTATACTCTTTGGGATCAAATCGAAAAAAGCTTAACACCTGGAATTAAAGAAAAAGATTATAGAAAAATAAAAGACGAAAATATATTTGATAATCATTTAGTGAGAAGAAATATATTAGCACTTGCAATAATTTTAACAGCACAAGGAATACCATTTATACAAGGTGGAGCCGAAATATTAAGAACAAAAAACGGTGATCATAACAGTTATAAGAGCCCTGATAACATAAATGCAATATTTTGGAGATATAAAGCAAAATATATTGAAGTATTTAATTATATAAAGGGTTTAATAGAAATTAGGAAGAATTTTAAAGCTTTTAGGTTAGATAAGAGGGAAGAGTTAAATAATCTTGAAATTAGTTTTTTAAATGGAGAAGAAAATGTTGGAGTAATTAAATGGCATTTTAAAAATTTAAATATTATAGAAGAGAATATTAATGATTTAATTGTAGTATATAATGGAACTTCAATAGACGATTATGATATAAATCAATATATGCCAGTTTCAAAAAATGGAAAATGGAATATAATTGCTGATTTTAATAAAGCAGGAGTAGAAGTAATAAAGACAGTTAAAACATCAGAGGTTCCTAAAATGAAGTCATACTCAATTATAATATTATATTCATAATAAATTTATATAAGGGAAATAGATAATATAAATTATAATAAGAGCTAATTACATTTAGCTCTTATTATATGTTTAATTATATTGCTATTCACTTATTTTCCTTAAATACTTAATGATTTCTAATAATAAATTTTTACTAAATAATCATAATACATAATTAAATAAATTAATATTATCAAATTTCAATCTATAATAATTAATAAAAATTATAATGTGAAATTGTTACTGGTCTTAATGATTCTATTTATTGGAAGTAGCGCTATAATGATTAGGACTACAATTAAATTTCCTCCAACGACTAACCCATTAGCAACTAAGGAATAAATCATAGGAGACCAGCCTTCAGGAGCAAATTGTCCAAAGAATAAAAAGCCTGATATAAAGTGAAATATAAATCTAACAAACATACCTACAAAGGTACCTAAGAGCTTTTTATTTTTAAAATATCCAGCAAGTCCTACAGCCATAAATGGAAGAGGATAATCAAAAAGAACTTGAATTGGATGGAGTATATAAGGACTTATGATTAAATAGATAACGCCAAATAAAAATCCAGTAAGCATACCTATTTCAGGGCCGTACATAAAAGCAATAATTAAAATAGGAACCATACTTCCTAAGTTTATACTTCCAGCACCATTAGGCAAGTCCACAATCTTTATAAGGTGAAGTATTGTAGCTAGAGCTAAAGCAATACCTATTCTAGACATAATTTTAGCATCTAGATTAATTTTCTTAAATTTAATAAGTGCTAATATTAAAATTACTACTCCTATAAGAGTAGCTAAAGACAGTGGGTTTTTAAAAATTTCAGTAAAACCTTCTTTTAATGTGTTAATAAAATTATCCATAAAAAATACCTCCTAAAAGTTGCTAGGAGGTATACTTATAGCTTTGATATAATCATTTCTACAAAAGTACATCGTGACTTTCCTACGCTGGTATTATCCAGATCAGGTAAGGAGGGTTAATGAATTATCATTTCTCAGCCATAAGGCACCCCTAGCACTTAAATTATTTAATTATAAGTAAAGTTTACATAAATTTGTATTAAAAGTCAATATTTAATTATTATAATATTTTATTTATAAATGAATCTTTTAATAGAATTTCTATAAATAGACTTTAAAGAAATAATTTTGTAATAATTAACTATTTATTTAAAATATAAAACGATGTATTATAATAAATGAGTTTAATATAATACATTGAAATAAATATATTTTCTTATACGGAGGAAGAAGATGACAAAAACTAAAAAGACAAGAATAATAGGTATTTTCCTTATAGTGATACTTATTGTTTTAGGAAGTACTGGAGCTTATCTTGTAAAAGTTAACAAGGAAAAAAGTTTAAATATACAAATAGAAGAAGTAAATAAAAGTTTTAGTTCTTTGAAAATTCCTAATATGAATAGTGATGAAGTAGAATTTTATAACAAATTAAAAGATAGTTTTAATAAATCTATAGGTAATAAAAATTTAAGTGAGGCTAATAATGTTTTAAATAAGATAAATGATTTAAAGTCTTCAGTAGAAAAGAGAGTTAAAGAAGAAGAGAAAAATGCGGAAGAAGAAAAAATAAAAAAAGAAAATGAAAGAGAATTAGCTTTAAAAGATGAATATGACAAAAAAGAAGACGAAGTAAAAGAAAATACTATAAATAAAGTTGATACATCAAATATACAGCAATCAATTCCTACTAATAATGAGCCTAAAATTTCTAATACTTCTGTTGCTCAAAATTCTAGACAAATAATTTCAGTAGTAAGCACAGGGGGCAGTACAGCGGAGTTAGTCTTATGGCAAAAAGATAGTAATGGAAAATGGTATGAATATGATAGTATGTTTGCAAGGCTTGGAGAAAATGGAATGAAGGCTGCAAAGGATGTCTATGAAATGGACTTATGCACACCAACTGGAGTATATAGTTTAACAGAAGCTTTTGGAGCAGCACAAAACCCAGGAAGTGGGGTTCCATATAGAGTTTTGGATGGGTCAGAATATTGGATAGATGATGTTAATTCTCCTTATTATAATACAATGCAATTTGGAGAACCAAACGGAAGATGGAACTCAGCTGAGTATTTAATAGATCATAGTAATTCATATAAATATGCATTAATAATTGATTATAATAGATATCCTGTTATAATTGGCAAAAGTTCTGCTATATTTCTACATGTAGATGTTGGAGTTCCTACTTGGGGATGTGTAGCAGTAGAGCAAAGTAAGATGAAGGAAATTTTACAATGGATAAATCCTGAAGATAACCCTAAAATAATGCTAGCTTTAAGCTATAATGAGCTTTATAGCTATTAATAAAGAATTGAGACATATTATTTAACTTGAAAGCTATACATTAAATTTATAATTAATGTATAGCTTTTTTATTTTAAAGTTGTAGGTTAAATGGAAATTATTTATAATTATTTTATATGAAAAATATGGTATTTATATATATTATGAGAGGAGAAATAAAGAGGTTTTATAAGAAATATTAAACTATTAGAAAAAGGGGATTATTATGAGAATTTATTTTGAAAAATTATCGAGGGACAAATTATTAAGGTTTATTATTACAATCATAACTTCTGTAGTGATATTTAATACTAGTAGTATTATTACAAAAGCAAATACAGATATAAAATTTCCAACAGGAACTTGGCAAGGAATAGTTGATGGAAAGCATGGGGAAGGTGGATTATTTTATAGGCTAAAGTTTAAATCTAATGGCAATGTATTAGTAATAAAACAATTTGGAGATGGAGAAATAAAGGAAGAAAAGATATGGGAAAATAAGAATAATAAAATAATAATAAAAAGTAAAGCAAGTGATGTAATAAAAGAATTAGATAATGGAAATTTAAAGATATTAGATGAGAAGTCTATAGAGTATAATAATGGTTTTTATAATACAATATTTAAAGAGCATAAAGGAACTTTATCAATAATACATTGGATTGCAGCATTAATTGGACTAATAACATTAAATGAACTATTTAGAAGAAAAAAGTTGGCTGCTATAGGATTTTTCTTTGTATTACCAATAATAATGATTCCATTATGGTCAAGTAATGGAGTTACATATTGGTTTAAATGGATTAAGGTTTATTCAGCAGTTGCTGGAAGTGTTTGGTTTATATTTGTTAGATTTACTAAAATAGGAGTCGAGAAATGGAGTAAAATGATAGTTGCTTTAATATTATCTGCAAATATTATTGAGGCAGTAGTACAAGATTTTTCTATGGGTAATTTACCTAATATATTAAATGGTATTGCGGGAGTTTTATCAATAGTAACTTCATTTTATGGATGGAAAGAAATTGGACCAGATAATTCAAAAGAAAAAGATATGATTTGGGAAAAGATGCCGCTTCTTTGGATAATAGCATATGATGTTTGGAATTGGACTTTTGTATATTTAAACTTTCCAGGATCAGCGTCACTTCAATTTATAGTTATATTATCTTCTACAATTCCAGCTATATTTATTAAAAAAGGGATCTGGCTTCAAGCAAGGGCATTTACTCTTGCAGCTTGGTTTATGTATTATTTTACATTTCCAAGGTTTACAGAATCGGTTGAGCTTTTGGTTCCAAGGAATAGTATATTTATGATTGGAATATCTTTACTTAGTATTATATTAAATTTAGCTTATGCTATTGTTTATATAAAGAGATATAAAAGTGAAACAAAAATAAGAATAAAAGAGATTAGTACTGATAATTAACTTAAATTTCTTGAAAAGATAATAAGAAGATATAAGGTAATAAAATAAAAAGAGATAGACTTTTCCTATAATTATCAAGATTATTTATTCTTATATAAGCATGAGAATTGTTGATTAAAAACTATATAAATAAATGGCTAGCAAAATATAAACTTGATATTTACTAACCATTTATTTTTTATAGTTAATTTAACTAACCATATCGATAAATTCTTCTTTTTCTTGGAGATGCAAGATAATTATATGCAGCAGTCCAGTAAGGAAGTAGGTCTGGCTTATATTCTAAAACATCTTTTAAAAATTTATCAAATAAATGAAGCTTAACTAATATTTTTATTATGTCTTTAGGGTATGGTGTTACTTTAGTATATGGCTTTCTAGGATCTATAACCATAATTTTACCTTTTGAGTTTATAAATATATGAGCATTTCTTATGTTAATTCTTTTAAACTTAAGTCTTTTCAAATCCTCGATTAAATCTATTATTTCTATAGATAAATTATAAGGTAAGCCATGTTTTGAGATATATTCAAAAAGGTTTTCTCCACCTACATATTCTCTTACTAATATGTTACTTACTCTTAATATAGGATTAGGAAAGAAAGGACTATCTAAAGTTTTTCTAAGTATTTCTTCTTCACTTTTAGCCGCTTTGGCATTTTTAAATGTTTTAAGGGCAAAGCCTTCAGGTGTTAAGTAAACTGAACCTTCTGCTCCAGAACCTAACAATTTACAATTTTGAATCTCTAATAAGTAATTCATAAAACCACACTTTATTAATTGCTTTTAAATATTATATGCCAATAAAAATAATATGATATTAAATCATGTAAAAGTTGCTGGATTGAAATTATATTAAGATTTTAAAATATAATTTAATATATATAAGTATAGAATTTCTAAGTATATAGGAATAAAATTAGTTTATAGGATACTTAATAGTAAATTTAAATTTATATTGAGATATTATTAAAAAGAAGGATATAAAAAATGGATGAATTTGTTTTATTTAAAGATTGCAGTGAAAATAAGGAGTATAGAAAAAGTTTTAGTAATTTAGCAGCTGATACATTTGGATTAAATTTTGAAATGTGGTTTGAGGAAGGGTATTGCAATGAAAACTATATTTCATATTCATATATTTACAATGAAAAAGTAATATCAAATGTTTCTATAAATAAATTTACAATAATTCAAGATGGCAAAATAAGAAAAGTAATTCAATTAGGCACTGTTATGACAGATATTAATTATAGAAATAAAGGACTAATAAGAAGACTTATGAATGAAGTTTTTAAAGATTATGAAGATAAAATAGATTATATATATTTATTTGCTAATAAATCTGTTTTGGACTTTTATCCTAAGTTTGGGTTTAATAGAAAAAATGAAACTGAATATAAAATAAGCATGAATGATATAAGAAATAAAAATTATAAGAAGGTTAATTATAAAAATATTGGCTATAAAAGCATTGCAAGTATAAGAAGATTAAATCTATCTTCAATGAGGGACAAATTAATTATAGAAAGACTATGTAAAGATAGGTATCCCGTATCAAATAAACTTGGAGTAATAAATGATGAATGGCCCTTAAAGGTTTATTGCAGTTATATTTTTAATGACAATCTTTATTATTTTCAAGATTATGATATTGTAGCTATTTTAGAGAGAAAAAATGATGAGGTTATTATAAATGATATTATAAGTAAAAATCCTATCGATTTTGACAATATACTACTTAGGCTCATAGAAAGTGATGATAAGATTATTAAGATTAATTTTATACCAGAATCTAAAAAGTTTAAAGTTATTACTAGAGAAATTATAAATGACGATAATGTTTTATTTATAAAAAACTGCAAGGGGAAGGCTAGAGATGAAGAAATGCTTTTTCCTGTAACTTCACATACTTAATAAAATATACTATATTAAGCTATAAATATTTTAAGTGAGGAGTAAATGGATACAAATATAACTTATAATACTAATAATAAAGTAGATATTGGTTTCTATTTTAATAATAGAAAAAAATTATCAATCGGCTTTTTAATAACTGGACATGGTACCTTTGCTTCTGGGTTATATAGTGCTATTAAGTGTTTAAATGGTGATTACGATAATGTTGAAGTTGTTGATTTTATTCCAAGTGACAGCATAAATGATTATGATAAGAAGTTGAATAAATCATTATTAGATTTAAGTATATATAAGAAAATTATAGTATTGTGCGATTTATTTGCAGGAACACCATTTAACAGAGTAATGATTAATTTGGTTAATAATCAAGAAAAGTATTGTGTTTTTGGAGGAGTAAATTTACCTATTACAATGGAGGCAATAATGGCAGGTGAAACATTTACTGATATTGATGTATTGATTAGGTATATAAAAGATATATTTAAAGATACATTAATTGATGGAACTGAAAAGCTAGAAGAGTATCTAGATAGCCATTGTTGAATAATTTTTTAATTCATCTTAAGAGGAGACTATACATTAAATTGTAATAATCTCTTCTTTTATGAATTAATTTATTATGCTATAATCAAGTTTATAGAAAGTAAGGAAAATTTATGAATAATATAAAAAGAATTGTTTATTAAGAAATAATATTATAGAAAATTAATATATATGATTAAAAACTAGCAAAGATCATTTATACTGTTAGGTATTTAAAATGTGTTTTAATATAACTATGTATTCAGGATAATAATTTATGCAGTACAAATTATTATTAGTTAGTAATAATAAGAAAAATAATTAAAAGCATAATATATAAAGTTAGCAATAAAATAATTGAAAAATAGTATCTTCGAACACAAGAATCTTTTTTATATGAAGAAGACATTATGATTAAAGAATTAATAACTATAATAGATAGGAATTTTATATGAGCATTATTTGTTTTAGGAAAATATAAAGGAAGATGGATTTGAGGTACTTTTCAGACTTAAAATTATAAAAGATAGAGTAAATGAAGATTTTAGTTTTTTATAACATAATATTATATTTTAGAATAATTCTAATTATAAGTAGAATTATTATTAAACTGTCAGAAATATGTATAACATATTAAGGAGGAAAAAATGCCTTTTATAGAATCAAAAGTAACTGTGAAATTAAGTGCAGAAAAAAAAGAATTATTAAAAACTAAATTAGGAAATATAATTACAAAAATTCCTGGTAAAAGCGAAAGCTATCTTATGATAGGATTTCAAGATGAATATTCTTTATATTTTAGAGGTGAAGAATTAAGATATGGAGCATTCGTCGAGGTGAAAATATTCGGTAAAACTTCAAAAAATGATTTGGAAGAAGTAACTAAGGAAATTTGCGACTTATATGAAAAGGAATTAAATATTCCTAAAGATGCCATATATATTAAATATGAAGAAGTAGAGAATTGGGGGTTTAATGGTTTTAACTTTTAAGCGATTAGTATATTAATTATAAAAATGTAATTAATTTCCTAATATTAATTCGTTTAGGAGGTGGTTAAAATGGAGTGGAAGATTAGAAAATTTGAAGATTTAAGTACTAAAGAGCTTTATAATATACTTGCTTTAAGAAATAAAGTTTTTGTAATAGAACAAGAATGTATTTATCAAGATTGTGATAGTAAAGATTTAGGAGCATATCATTTATTCTGTACTGATGATAATAATATAGTTGCTTATTTAAGAATACTTGAAAAGGGTGTTTCTTATAACGAAGTGTCTATTGGACGTGTAGTAGTAGATAAAAAACATAGAGGTAGAGATTTAGGCAGAAAGGCTATGAAAAAGGCTATAGAATTTATAAATAATACTTATGGAGAAAGTCCAATTAGAATATCTGCACAAGTTTACATAAAGGATTTTTATAAAGGTTTAGGCTTTATAGAAGTTTCTAATGCATATTTAGAAGATGATATTCCTCATATAGAAATGCTAAGAGATATTAAATGTAATAACTAGAAAAAAGAAAATTTCTAATAAATACAGTATGATTTATTAGAAATTTTCTTTTTTATTTAAATTATAGTATTAGCTTTAATTTAACAATACGTATTAATAATTTTATTAAGAAGCTAATTGTTTTTCTTTTAATATCACATTAATTCTTTTAAAATAAGTAATTCCAAGTGGAATAGCAGCAGCAAACCAAGCAGCAGGATCAGCTAAAGCAATTCCGGTAAATCCTATTAGGTTTGGCAGAGTAAATGCAACAACTGTCCTAGCTACCATTTCAGCAACTCCAGCCATCATAGGAACAAAGCTTTCACCAATACCTTGAAGGGTATTTCTATATATGAAAATTAATCCTAAAGGTATATAGAATATAGAAACTGTATTTAAGTAATGTCTTGCATATTTTATTACTTCTAAGTCATTTCCATCCATAAATAATTTTGTAAAAGCACCACCTAATAAAACTACTACAATTGTTGATATTATACTTACTATAATACTAATAATGGTACATTTTTTAACTCCTTCTTTAATACGATCGATTCTACCTGCACCAAGGTTTTGTCCAGAATAAGTAGCCATAGCAACACCAAAGGTAATAGCAGGCTGCATAACTAGTTGTTGGACTTTAGAAGCAGCAGTATATGAAGCTATTATTTTAGAACCAAAGTTATTTAAAGCACCTTGAAGAACCATAGCCCCAGCAGCTGTTATTGAAAATTGTAGTGCCATTGGGATACCAATTCTTAATTGTCTTTTAACATAGTTTTTTCTTATTTTCCAATGACTCTTTTTTAGTCTCAATATAGGGAACCTTTTAATTATATATATTACACATAATATAGCAGATACAGATTGGGAAATAATAGTAGCATAAGCAGCTCCAGATACGCCCATTGAAAAATTAACAATAAACACAATATCTAAAATTATATTTAGTATTGAAGCTATAATTAGGAAATAAAGTGGAGTTTTACTATCACCTAAAGCTCTTAAAATACTTGCAAACATATTATAAAAGATTATTGCGATATTGCCAGCATAAATGACTATTATATATGCTAAAGAATCATCCATAATATTAGCAGGTGTATTCATAAGCTCAAGTAATGGTTTTGCAGAAGCAACACTAACTATAGTAACTATTATGGTCATAATAGCAGATAGGACTAAAGAACTAGCATAAGCCCTTTTTACACCTTCCTCATCATTTGCACCAAATCTTTGTGAAATTAAAACAGAAAAACCACTAGTTAGTCCATTAACAAAACCATTAACTAAAAAAGCCATAGCTCCAGTAGATCCAACTGCGGCTAATGCATTAACACCAAGAAAACGACCAACTATAATAGTGTCGGCCATACTATAAAACTGTTGAAATATATTACCTATAAGCAAAGGAATGGAAAACGTTAAAATTAATTTTACAGGATTTCCTGTTGTCATATCTTTTGTCATAAATAATCCCCCTTTATATATAAACCTATAAAAATTAAGTATAGTTTATTAATTTTAAAATTGTACAAACATTTACAATAACAGCATTACAAAAAAGTATTATCAACTTTATTTCAAATTTAGAAAAATTATAAAATTTTCATACAAATAATTATTATATAATTCTAATAAGAGTATATCAATGGTTATATAAAAAAATATAAAATTTTGGGCAAATTATATAAAATTATAGAATTATTATTTATATTTAATAATTTTGTAACAACTTTAATAAACTATGTAAAAACTTATATGTAATATATAATTAAATAGTACATGTAGGTTTTTTATAATGGAAAGAATATTTTTGCTTATTTTGACTACTTATCTGTATTTGTGGTTAGTTGCAATAACACAAAAATCTTAGAAGAAAATACTAAGGATAACGAAGTGTTAAATAAATATAAAATTTCAATTATATTATTATAAAATAAATTTACTTATAAAAGATTAAACTGAATAATTTCGTGTTATATGAAAGTAACGTTAAATTAAATATATTAAATTTTTGAAAGGTAAAAATATGAAAGTAATTACTATGTCAAAGGAAGAGCTAAGAAAATTCCTAGTAGTATATCAAGGGCTATACACGAATAATACTTTTATTGGAGAAGAAGGGATTAAAGATTTTATAAAGAGGGTTGGATGTATTCAATATGATCCATTAAATGTTGTAGGAAGAAATGCGGATCTTGTTATGCAGTCAAGAATTGAAAACTATAATCCTATAGTCCTAGATGATTTACTTTATGATAAAAGGGAATTAATAGATGGGTGGGATAAAATGATGGCTATTTACTCTGCCAAAGATTGGCCATATTTTAGACGAGTAAGATTAGAAAGGAAAAAGGAAGTTGAAGGTGTACTAAGAAATAGAGCTTCAATTAATGCAATAAAATATGTTGATACTGTAAAAGAATATATTGAAAAAAATGGAGCAACTAATCCATCAAAAATTGATCTAGGGTCTGTAGAAAAAGGAAAATGGGGTCATGGAAAACTTTCAAGTGCTACAATGGATTACATGTGGAATATGGGGGTACTTGGAGTAAAGGAAAAGAAAAATACTCAAAAGATATATGATTTAATTGAAAGGCTATTACCTAAAGAAATAATATCTAAAGTAGATCCTTTCAAAAAAGATGATGAGTTTTATAAATGGTACTTTAAAAGAAGAATAGGAAGCATAGGGGTATATTGGGATAGGAATGGAGAGGGCTGGCTAGGAAATTATGTTTCTCATAAAAATCTAAGAATAAGAATATTAAACGAATTGGTAGAAGAGGGCGAACTAATTCTTATAAAGGTAGAAAATTTAAAAGAAAACTTTTATTTAAGAAAAGAGGATATATCGATTTTAAATGACTTTAATCGCATAAATGAAAATAATATAAAAATTTTAGCTCCACTAGATAATATAATTTGGGATAGAAAATTAACTAGAGATATTTTTAATTTTGATTATACTTGGGAAGTATATAAGCCTGTAGATAAGCGAAAATATGGATATTACGTTTTACCTATTCTATATGGAGATAAATTTGTAGCAAGATTTGAACCAGAACTTCATAGAGGAAATGAACCATTAGTAATAAAGAATTGGTGGTGGGAAGATAATTATAAAATAACAAATGATTGTGTAGATGCTGTTAAAATATCATTAGATAAATTTTGTAGGTATTTAAAAGCTGATGGGATATCTAAGGATTCATTAGAAAAAATAAATAAAAGTTAATTTAAAGGATGTAATAATAATTTTTACTATCAAAAATATTATTATTACATCCTATTTACTTATATTAAAGCAAATTGACTATTATATAAATTAGCATAGAATCCACCTTTATTTAATAGTTCATCATGATTTCCCTGTTCTATAACTTTTCCATTATTCATAACAAGAATCAAATCAGCTTCACGGATAGTTGAAAGTCTATGAGCTACAATAAAAGTTGTTCTACCTTCCATTAATTTATTAAATGCTCTTTGTATATAAATTTCTGTACGTGTGTCTATGCTACTAGTTGCTTCATCTAAGATAAGCATTGGAGGTTTAGATAACATAACTCTAGCAATACATAGTAACTGTTTTTGACCTTGAGATAAAGAACTATCATCGGTAAGGATAGTATCATAGCCATTAGGTAAATTCATTATAAATTTATGAGCATGAGCATTTTTAGCAGCTAATATTACTTCTTCTAAAGAAGCATCGGGCTTTCCATAAGCTATATTTTCTCTAACTGTTCCAGAATATAGCCATGTATCTTGAAGAATCATTCCATATAAACCTCTAGTGCTACTTCTAGTAATATTATCTATATTGATATTATCTATATTGATTTCTCCAGAATTTATGTTGTAAAATCTCATAAGTAAATTAATTAGTGTAGTTTTTCCACAACCAGTAGGACCAACTATTGCTATTTTATTTCCAGGTTTAACTTTTAAATTAAAGTTTTCAATTAAATTTTTATCATTGCTATATGAAAATGAAACATTATTTATATCTATATAACCTTCACAAGCTGTTAAGTTAATTGAATTTTTACAATCTGGAATTTCCTCATTTTCATCTAAAATCTTAAAAACTCTACTTGCAGATGCAAAGGCAGCTTGAAGTTCTGTAATAACACCTGATATTTCGTTAAATGGTTTAGTATATTGATTAGCATAACTTAAGAATGATGAAAGCTGACCTATTGTTATAGCACCATTAATAGCACTAATAGCACCAATTATTCCTACAGCAGCATAAACAATTCCATTAACGAATCTTGTACAAGGATTGGTTAATGCAGAATAAAATTGAGCTTTTTGTCCATATTTATATAATCTTTTATTTATTTCTTCAAAGGTTTCTTGTGAGCGCTCTTCAAAGGAAAATGCTTTAACTACTTTTTGATTTCCTATCATTTCTTCAACATATCCACTTAGTTCACCACGAACTTGGGATTGCTTTCTAAACATAGAGTGGCAATACTTGGCTATTGTAGATGCTGTAAATAATGATAGTGGAGTAATTATAACTACTATAAGAGCAATTTTAATATTTATTGAAATCATAAATATTAGTGTTCCAATTATAGTTATTACTCCAGTAAAAAGTTGGGAAAATCCTTGCAAAAGACCATCGGATACAATTTCTATATCATTAATTACTCCATTTATTATAGATCCATGAGAATTGCTATCTATATATTTTAATGGTAAAGCATTTAGTTTATCGAATACATCAACTCTTATATCTTTAATAGTTTTATAGCTTACAATATTAGTACATCTAGTCATAACAATCTGAAAAATAGAAGAAAATATAACTGTTAATGAAAGTGGAATTAGTATTTTAAATAATCGATTAAAGTTTACATTTCCTTGACCTATTATTAAATCTACTCCTTCACCTATAATAATTGGCGTTAAAAGGGTAAGAGTTATATTAATTATTGCGCTAAAAAAAGCAATAATTATATATTTATTATAAGGTTTAGTATATTTTAAAATTCTTTTTACTAATGAAATATTCATAATATGAAGTCACCTCCTAATTTTTTAATTGAGAAGAACAAATTTCTTTATATACTTCACAATTGTTAATTAGATAATCATGTTTGCCGATACCAACTATTTCGCCATTATCTAGAACTATTATTTTATCAGCATTTTTAATGCTACTAGCTCTTTGAGAGACCATTATTACTGTAGTATTTTTTACCTTTTCTTTTAATGCTTTTCTTAGGCTTGCATCTGTAGCAAAATCTAATGCACTTGAACTATCATCTAATATAAGTATTTCCGGATTAGAAACTAAAGCTCTTGCGATTGTAAGTCTTTGTTTTTGCCCACCCGATAAATTTTTACCGCCTTGAAGTATATTTGTATCATATTTTTTAGGAAAAGCCTGGACAAAAGATGATGATTGAGAAATTTCTAAAGCGGTTTCTATCTCATCAATAGTTGCATCTTTTTTTCTCCATTTTAGATTTTCCATCAATGTTCCTTTAAATAAAACAGCTTTTTGAGGAACTACACCAATCATGCTTCTAAGTCTATTAAGAGTATAATCTTTAACATCTGTTCCATTTATAAGTACTTGTCCTTTTGTAGCATCATAAAATCTTGGAATTAAATTTACAAGAGTAGATTTTCCAGAACCAGTACCTCCTATAATTCCAATAGTTTCATTTTTATTAATAGTCAGTGATATATTGCTTAATGAATATTCATTAGAGTCAGCATATGAAAAGAAAACATTTTTAAACTCAATAAATTCTGTTTCTGACTTACTACTATGAGTTTTTATATTGTCCTTTTCTACTATCGTAGATTTTATTTCTAATATTTCACTTACTCTAGTAGCTGATGTAGAAGCTTTAGTTAATGTAACTATTAATTGAGCAAAAACTATTAAGGCAAGAAGAATTTGAGTTATATAATTAACAAAGGCTATTACTTCACCTTGAGTTAATGAACCGGAATTTACCCTTATTCCACCAAACCATAGTATAGCAACTATAGATAAATTCATAATTATATATGTAATTGGATTAAGGAGAGCAGATATTTTTCCAACATTAATAGAAGTTCCACTTAAATCATTACTAGCATCTTTAAATCTTAATTTTTCACTTTCTTCTTTAGAAAAAGCTTTAATAACTCTAGTACCTTCAAGATTTTCTCTAGTTATTAAAGAAATATTATCAAGTTTATTTTGAATTATTTTATATAAAGGAAGTGATTTGCTCATTACAAAATAAATTACAAGTGCAATAAGAGGAGTGGTAACTATAAAGATTATAGAAAGTTTTAAATCTAAAGCTATTGCCATTATAGTTGAGCCGATTATTATGAATGGGGCCCTGGATCCTAATCTTATTATCATTGCTACACCAGTTTGGATTTGATTTACGTCATTTGTTAAGCGAGTTATTAATGTTGGAGTACCTATCTTATCAATTTCAGTATGAGAAAGCGTATTAATATGCTTAAATAAAGCACTTCTAATTGAAGTACCAACACCTTGAGATGCTATAGAAGCATAGTATTGACAAATTAAAGCAAAGCCAAGTCCGCTAACTCCAAGAAGTATAAGGATACCACCCATTTTGAATATGTAAGTTATATCACTATTTCTTACTCCTATATCAATGATTTTAGCCATAACTATAGGAACAAATAATTCTAGAATTGCTTCTATTAATTTAAATATTGGACCAAGTATAGCTTCCTTTTTATAATCCTTCATAAAGTGTATTAGTTTTATCAATATCATCAGTCCTTTATTATAATTTTACACTTAAACATTATTATAACATTAAGTCTTGATAATAAAAGTACATTATCATATCGTAATAGATGAGATAGGTCTATAAAAATATAAATTATATAAAAATAAAGTAGATATTTAGGAGTTTATAATTTATTAAATTTATTTTAAGAAATTTTTTAGAATAACTTTTTTAAATGTTTATTTTCTTTAGAATTTTTAATGTATTATATTATAAAATTAATGTTATAATTTATAATAGTAATATGAATGAACTGGAAAATGTGTAGATAGGTAGCATAGAATGTTTTAGAATATAAAATAAGATTAAAATTATATAAATATAAAACAATAAATACTTATGTTAAATATATGTTAAGAGTTTTGACTTTTTTGTATAGGGTATGCTAGTATGGAAAATAATACAATGTGATTTTACAGCAGAGGTGTAGATATGGAATTTTTAAAAAACTTTTTAAAAGGAGTGGCAATTAGTATATCGCAAATTGTTCCTGGAGTTAGTGGTGGAACTATTGCAATGATTCTTGGAATATATGATAAGCTACTTCATGCAGTAAATAATATTATTAAAGATTTTAAAAATCAATATAAGATATTGATGCAAGTGGGAATTGGAGCAGTTGTAGGAATATTTTTATTTAGTAATGTTGTTAAAACATTATTTGATAATTTCCCTATTCCTGTTGGATATTTATTTATCGGTGTAATATTAGGTGGAGCACCGCTTATGTTTAGAAAAGCAACTGTTAAAGGATTTAAGAAAAGTAGCGTTTTATATTTGGTTGCTGGTATAATTATAGTTTTGATGATGGGCACTCCAAATAATGATGCATCAGCAATAATCACGTCATTAAGTATAGGTAATTTTTTATGGCTATTTATTGGGGGAGTAGTAGTAGCAATAGCTCTTATCTTACCTGGTATAAGTGGATCATTTATGCTATACGTATTAGGATTATATAATACAGTTATAACAGCAGTAGTACAAATGAATATTCCAGTTTTAATACCAATTGCAATAGGTGGAATAGTTGGTACATTAGCAACTGCTAAAATAATAGAAATTCTGTTATTAAAATATCCACAGCAAACATATATACTAATATTTGGATTTATATTAGGATCAGTATTTTCAGTATTCCCAGGAGTTGATGGATTAAGCAGTGTAATAGGTGTGATTCTTGGAATTGCTGGGTTTATATTTACATATTATATTAGTAGAAATGAATAGATAAGAGTAGTTAAGATTGAGGAAATCCTCAATCTTTTAATTTTGCAAAATTAAGAAATATTAAGAATTTAAAATGGTAAATTATGTTTAATGAATTTAGATATTTGTGTATAATTAATATTGAAAATATCTAATAAATTTTAAGTTAATAAAGATGAGAAAGGAAAATACAAATGGAGATAAATAAAAAAATATGGTCAATAACAGCCGTTATTTTTTCTATAATGACATTATTATTAATTGGAATGTATTTTGGAGGATATATAAAGTTTGACTTTGTAATGATAGCTCTAGGCTTAAGTGAACTGTTTTCAGGGATAAGCCAAATGGAACTATCAAATAGAACAAATTCAAATGCAGTTAGAAGAAGAAATAAAAGTGTTGGAATATTTTCAATTATCATAGGGATTGTAATTTTCTCAATGGCTATATTTCAAATATTTTTTAGACAAGTAAAGTAGGAAAATGACATTAGTAATTTAGATTAACTCAACTGAAAGAGAGAATTTATAGATTCATGATGTCTATAAAGTTAGAATGGAAGATTTGGAATGGATAAAATAGATGATTACTTATTATGAATTAATAGATATATGGATTAAAAGGTCCTATACAAGGATTCAGATATCAATAATTAAAAAAAGTGAAGCTAGAGCTAAAATAATTTTATAATAATTATAAATAAACTTATATAAGCAATAAATAAAAAAATAAATATAAATATAAGGGGGAAAGGTTGTATGTCAAAGATAGCAGTTGTATATAAAAGTAAGTATGGGGCAACAAAAAAATATGCAGAATGGTTATCAGAAGATATTGGAGCAGATTTATATTTGCAAGACAACTGTAAAGTTGAAATTCTTAATAGTTATGACACTATTATTTACGGTGGAGGAATTTATGCTTCTGGAATAGCTGGATTATCTTTTATTAAAAAAAATTATAGTAAGTTAAAAGATAAAAATATAACAATATTTGCAGTTGGAGCATCACCATATGATGAAAAAGCTTATAATCATCTAAAGGAACATAATTTATCTGGAGATTTAGAAAATATTAAACTTTTTTATTTAAGGGGAATGTTTGATTTAAAGAATATGACATTTAAGGATAAATTACTAATTGGGATGTTAAAGGGAGTTTTAAGAAAAAAGGATTCATCTCAATTTGAGCCTTGGGAAAAGGCGCTTGTAGAGTCAATGGATAATGTATCAGATTGGACGAGCAGAGATAATTTAAAGGAAATTAGAAAGTTCCTAGGGGTATAGTATGAATAAAAAGGTTTCAATACTAGGGATATTTATATTAATTATGATAATTATTATTACTTTTGGTTATAGAAAGTTAGGAACTATTGAAGATAAGATAAAACTGCAAGAAGAAGACAAATATTTTAAGTATTATTCAAATGAAAATGATTCAAAGGCTATTAAGGAGTTAAGTGAAGCATTGAATGATAATTATAGTGCTATAACAGAGCGTTTTGACACTAATTTAGAAACAAAAGTAGAAATAACAATTTATCCGAATATAAAGGAATTTCATAAGGCTATTGGAAATGAAGATGCTAGTGATGGAATAGTTGGAGTTGCATATGACAATACAATAAAAATGGTATCACCATTAAATCCAGGTTCAATTCATAACAAGGAATCACTTCTTAAGGTTATTGTACATGAGTTTGTGCATATAGTAACATTTAATATTAATAATAAAAAAGAAAATAATATACCTACTTGGTTTATGGAAGGTATATCAGTTTATGAAGCTAATCAAATAACAGATTATGAAAAGAAAGCTATAAGAGAAAATCTATCCCAAAATACAGATATTACTATAGATGATATTAATGATAATTTTTATAATAATCAATTTAGTTATTTATATTCAGGATCTATAGTAGGTTTCATTGTAAATGAATTTGGATATGAAAAGTTAATTCAAGTTATTAAATCTCCTAATGATATAGAAAATATTTTAGATTTATCAATTGAGGAACTAAAAAATAATTGGATTAACTATGTAGAAAAAAATTATAAGTAATTAAAGATGAAGGAACTTTTTAGAATATTATATATATAAATTAAATATTTATATTATAAATAAATATTTAGTGAGGATATATATGGCTAACAGAAATAAGTGTAATAAGTATTACTACAATGAAGATTCACCAAATTTTCTAGTGGAATATGGTTTAGGATTTCAAGAGGAAATGGAAAAGATAGATTACGCATGTGGAGATATTATCACTGAAAGAATAGGTATTATATCAGTATCTTATGATAATTTAGAGAGGCTATTATCTGAAGTTAAAAGTATAATTTTTTTAGAACCTAGAAGTACCTATGTTCTTAAAGATATATCTCCAAATGATGTTGATGAAATTTATGTAATAAAGGGTAATCCGTATTTAAATCTTTTAGGGACAGGAGTTTTGGTTGGACTAGTAGATACTGGTATAGATTATTTAAATGAAGAATTTATTAGAGAAGATGGATTAACTAGAATACAAAGTATATGGGATCAAACAATATTAAATGGTAGAAATGAAAATGTTTATATTGGAGATGTATTTACATCTGATGAGATAAATAGAGCAATAAGTTTATCAAAAGCTAATGGAGATCCATATAGTATTGTTCCATCTAGAGATACTGTTGGGCACGGAAGCAAAATGGCAAGTATAGTTGGTGCTCGAGGATATAATAATAATGTAAAAGGAATAGCGAGTGATTGTGAATTTGTTGTAGTAAAGTTATTAGAGTCTCTTAATTTTAAAAAAGTATTAAGAGAAAATAGTCTTGAAGATAAGAATTTATATAATTCTTCCGAAATTTTGGCTGGAATAGATTACTTAAAAAACCTTTAAATAAATCATATGAAGACGTTAATGTACCCTATGGTAGCGTGTATACAGACGAAATGATAAATAATGCTATAAATGTATTTAGAAACGGTGAAAATCCATATAACATAGTACCAAGTAGAGATGAAAATGGACATGGTACAAGTCTTGCAAGTATAGTAGGAGGATTTAACAGAAAATCGAGTTTTAAAGGAGTGCCAGTAGTTGTAGATTTATAGCTATCAAATTAAGAGAAATGAATCATTTTAAAAGAGAATATGGAATAAATGTATCTTTATATAATTTGGCTACTATATATAGCACTAAAGTTTTTATATCAATATAAATTAAAAAAAAGAGCCAATTGTAATATTATTACCACTTGGAACAAATTATGGAAATTACAAGGGAAATGGAATACTAGAAGAATATATAGAATCTCTTTCTATGAGTAGAGGAATAGTAGTTATTACAGGAACAGGAAATGAAGGAGCAAATGGAGGGCATGCATCTGGAGTTATTAAAAAGAATGGGAAATAAAAGTTATTCAATTAGATGTAGATCAAATACAAAAAATTTTAGTGGTAGAAATCTGGATTGATGTTCCGAATGTTATGACAATTGAAGTTATATCACCATCTGGTGAAAGTACTGGACTAACTCCATCATTATTAAATTCATAAATGAGCTATAAGTATATACTTGCAGAAACAAGTATTGAAATAATGTATTTTATGCCTGAGCTAACATCAGATGATGAACTAATTAGAGTTGTATTTTATAATTTAATTCCTGGAATATGGCAATTTAGATTAACTGGTAGGCTAATTATGGATGGAACCTTTAATGCATGGTTACCTCAAAAAGGAATGATACTTGGAAATACAAGATTTAGCCAATTTGATCCATATGGAACTTCTACAAATCCATCAAATTCTAAATTTATAATTTCTATAGCAAGTTATAATGAAAGAAATAATAATATTGTTAGTTTTTCAGGAGTTGCAAGCCTTGAGGATTATATAGATAGAATAGATGTAGCTGCACCAGGAGTGAACATTGTGGCAATAGCTCCTGGAAATAGAATTTCTATAGTAAGTGGAACTGCTGTTTCAGCTGCTATAGTTGCTGGTGTTTGTGCATTACTATTTGAATGGGGAATAATAAAAGGTAATGATCCATATCTTTTTGCACAAACTTTAAAATCATATTTAGATAGAGGAACATACCAAAGACAAGGAGATATATATCCTAATCCTCAATGGGGATATGTAATACTTGATGTATTTCAAATTTTTAGAAGCATGATTTAATAGATATCATAAGAAAATTAGTATGAATAATATTAATATATTAGATAAGAACAATTTTAATTACAAATAATTAGGTATGAGATGCAAATGCAAATAAGAAATATATATAATATATATAATAACATTTTGAAAATAATTATTATTGAAAAGAAGATATTTTGATATATAGGTTACTCAAAAAGTCAGAATTAAATTTATTAGGAGATATTGATAGAAGAGAGATAGTAAATGAGGTTTATCATTATAAAAGTAATAAGTTAAAAATAGTAAATAAATTTTATAATATAGAAGGTTGGAACCTAATAGAACTAAATGAATATATTTATATGTTAAAAGATATATATGAAAGACATGAAAAAATATATGGAGTTTTTAAAAATGATAAGATAGTTGGAATTGCTGCTTTAGAAAGCAAACTAATTGGAGAAAAATTAGATCAGGTTAAATTAGATATACTATATATAAGTAATAGTTATTGGAAACATGGAGTAGGAAAATCATTAGTAAAGTTAGTGTCTAAAGATGCTGTAAATATGGGAGCAAAAGGCTTATATATATCAGCAACTCCATTTAAGAACACTGTAGATTTTTATTTTGCATTAGGAGCAAGAGTTACAAATGATATAAATAGAGAATTATTTGATTTAGAACCTCTTGATATACATATGATATTAGATTTGTGATATCTTAAATTTTATAAACAAAAAGATATTATGAGATGTTATAGAATTTAAAAGAGCTATATTAAAATAAATTTTGATATTAGCAATTAAAGATTCATTTTTTCGCATATATAAATAATAGATAAAAATTTCTATTTAAGTTTAAAAACATCTTTAAGTAAGTAAAATCAATGGTTTAAAAGGGGATCGTGAAACGCGAGCCCCTTTATAAAAATAAGAGATTAGCCTTATTAAGGCAATAAAGCTTGCTTAAAATTGAATAAATTTTATATTAAATAGATTTATGAGACTAAGCCTTTTTAATTAAATTTATTTTTAATGCAAATATCTATAAAGTATTTATGAAATCTTAAATCAGAAGTAAGTTCTGGATGAAATGAAGTAGCTAATATATTTCCTTCACGAACTGCAACAATATTATTATCAATAGATGCTAAAATTTCAACTTGGGAGGATAGTATTTTTGATACATAAGGTGCTCTTATAAATACCATAGGAAATTCTTCAGATGAATCTATTGAATTTATAATATCTTTTGCTACAAAACTATCAATTTGTCTTCCATAAGCATTTCTTTTTACTCTTATATTGATTAGAGAAAGATGTCCATTTTCATCATTTTCTATTTCTTTGGATAATAGTATCATTCCAGCGCAGGTTCCCCATATTGGTAATCCTTGTTTAGCTTTCTGTATAATTTCTGAGTCTAAATTTGTTAGTTTAAGTAGTTTTGATATTGTTGTGCTTTCTCCTCCTGGTATAATGAGACCATCAATTAATGATAAATCTAAGGCGTTTTTAACTAAAATAGATTTACAACCAATGGATTCAATATGATGAACATGTTCATTAACTCCTCCTTGAAGTGCTAAAACTCCAACTATTAAACTACCAACCTCTTTTTGCATATCTATCCTCAAGACTTTCAATTGTTAATCCTTTCATAGCCTCACCTAAACCAGAAGATACTTCTGCTAGAACTTTAGTATCATTATAATAGGTAACAGCTTGTACTATAGCTTTGGCTCTTACTTCAGGATTTTCAGATTTAAAAATACCAGAACCAACAAATACACCATCGCTACCTAATTGCATCATAAGAGCAGCATCAGCAGGTGTTGCAATTCCACCAGCAGCAAAGTTAACAATAGGTAGTTTACCATTTTCATGAACATATAAAATTAAGTTGTAAGGAGCATTAAGTTCTTTTGCTATAGTCATAAGTTCTTCTTTAGATGCAGATTGAACTTTTCTTATATCTGAAATCATAGTTCTTTGATGTCTAACTGCTTCAACAATATTACCAGTGCCAGCTTCACCTTTAGTCCTAATCATTGAAGCACCTTCACCAATTCTTCTTAGAGCTTCTCCTAAGTTTCTAGCACCACAAACAAAAGGTACATTGAATTCATGCTTATTTATATGATATAAATCATCAGCAGGAGTTAATACTTCACTTTCATCAATATAATCAATAGCTAGGCTTTCAAGAATTTGTGCTTCAACAAAATGACCGATTCTAACCTTTGCCATGACTGGAATAGACACAGCAACTTGAATTTCCTTAATCATTTTGGGATCAGACATTCTGGCAACACCACCTTCTTTTCTTATATCTGAAGGTACTCTTTCAAGTGCCATTACAGCACAAGCTCCAGCCTTTTCAGCTATAATTGCTTCTTCAGGAGTAGTAACATCCATAATTACTCCACCCTTTAACATTTGTGCAAGATTTTTATTTAATTCATATTTACTCATAATAATCTCCTTTAAACAATTAATACCTGTAATTACATTAAATAGATAATAATACTAAAATTAATATTATGCAAATGTATCGGTACAAATTGACTAATAAAAAATTCCTTAAATTATAACTTTTTACATTTAACTATTTACAAAAGTTGGATAAGGATATATAATAATAAAGTAATATTTATTTATAAAATTAAGGAGGTAGGGTTATGTTTATGAATTTAAAATCTAATAAAAATCAAATTGAATATAATCTATATTTTATTAGTAGCTCTACCAGTGGAGATAATCTGTAATTTTTTATGGAATATTAATTTGTTAATTGTGCCACCATGAGTTATTATTCTCATGGTTTTTTTATGCACTTAATTGCTAAATAAAGTGATATTTAATGACTCTGGGTAAACTAGGGTCATTTTTATATAAAAATATTTTAAAGGAGGATATTATTAAATGATCAAATTAAGAAAAGTTAAAGAAAACCAAATGGAAATAGGTGACAGAAATAGAAATGGAGGAATTTTATATGTTTATTATCGGAGAATTTATTAATCCAACTATGGTTAATAATGAAAAAAACGCTATAGATTTTGAAAGATATTGTAAAGATGAAAGATTAAGTTCAATAGAAATTAGAAGTGAAGTTTATAAATCATCTAAAAATAAAAGAAATAAATTATTAAAAGAATTTATAATTTTAATAAGAAGAATATTCTAGTATATAAAAATAATATAATGAAAATACTCAACATCATTTTATATGTTGAGTATTTTTTATAAATTTATATTAAATGAGCATAAAAGAAAATAGAAGTCATAATATAAAACTTAAAGAATTTAGTTAAATTATTAATAGGAGAGAATAATTAATAGTATATATAGACAATTTACTTACTGAAGATATAATAATTCTATCTAGTTCGATTAGATAGCTTTATTTAAAAATAAAAGTAAGAATTAAATTAATGTTCTTGGGAATTTCATTATTGAAATATAATACTCAATATTAGTTATTAATAAAAAATAACATTTAGAAATTCTTCAACAAAAAATAAAAAAATAGTAGGGGATTATCAGGAGAGTATTTATTTTAACCAATAATAGTATTATTATTGGTTAAAATAAATAAAAATGGTATAATATAGAATAGGCTTAATTATTATAATTTTATAATATATGATTTTAAGTTTCAATACATATTAATGTATTGAATGTATAAATGTAAAGGATAGGATGTTCTTATGAAGTGTTTTAAAATGGAGGATGAAAATATGGGAGTTGCATTTAAAGATGTAAATTTTAGTAGATTGGTAGACAAGCTTAGCCCATGTTGCCTTTCTGAAAATATATGTATAGTATGCGAAAGAGAAACCTGTTTAGTTGGGTATGGAACAGAATGCATTAAAAATTGTATGATTAATAAAGTTACATATGTAATTGATGGATGTAAGAATATTCCGATTATGGATACAAGAATATATGATAAAGAGTACATAATGGATGGAGTTGCGGATATTCTAAGAACTTGTAAAAGTTGTAAAGAAAATCATTATGAGAATTGTGTTGTAAATATTTTAAGAAGCTGTTATGAAGTTATCTTATTTGGTGAAGAAAAAGAATATAAAGGAAATGCTCTTGTATATTTAAATGACTTAAAGGGATCTAATCCTGAAATGGCAGATAAACTATTTCAAAAGTATATGATTAGAGGTTAGATCATAAGGAATTTATTAGAGAAAGTAACTAGTTTATAAATTTTAACTTATAAGGAGAAAATAAACTTAAAGAAATACTATTACAAATATATCTGTTTCTAGAAATTATAAATATTCAACAAAGTATTTTAGCCTTACATAGAACTTAGAAGTATGTTGGGCTTTTTAGCATTTTCTCATAATTAAAATAATAAGCTTATATCTTAAGTGCTTTATTGATAGTAATAAAGATTTGAACTTATTTAGTTTGAAAATTGAAAATATAATTAATAATATGTATAATAATTACATTTAATATAAAATATTGTATAATATATATATTAAATATTATATTCAAGCTTAATTGAAGGAGAAAGTATGTACAAGTATATGTATAAAGAAGTTCAAACTAATGGATTATTTAGAGGACCTTCAGATCATAGAGATAGTAAAGAAGGATGGAGATTTGTTACAGCAATACCTACAGAATTTTATAATAATAATGGCGAAATCAAGAAATTTGATTTAGTATTTGAAAAACAAATAAATGATTCGATATAAAAAATTAATTAAAGGATTGATATAAAATGGTAAGTATTAGAAGAGTGTCTATATCAGATTATAAAGATATATATATGCTTAATAAAGAATTAGGTTATTTATATGAAGAAGAAAAAGTAAGGGAAAAAATTAAATATATAATTGAAAACAAGAAAGATATTATTTTAGTAGCTTACATAAATAATAATATAATTGGGTATATACATGGTAGTGAATATGAGTTACTATACTCAGATTCTTTAATAAATATTTTAGGATTTGTAGTCAAAGAATCTTATAGAAAAAATGGAGCAGGAACAGCCTTAATAGATAAATTAGAAGAAATAGCAATAGAAAAGAAATATTCTGGAATAAGACTAGTTTCAGGAATTGATAGGGAAGATGCACATAGATTTTATGAAAGAAATGGTTATATCTATAGAAAGGAACAGAAGAATTTTATTAAATTATTTAGTTAGATTTGTATTCTTATATTTTTATATATGAATTTGAGTAAAATTTAATGTAAAAAGTATAAATTATAGAAATATATAGGGTGGAAATAAAATGAGAAACTTTTTAAATGTAATGAGAAGAACATTTTGTATTGTATTTGGTTTTATGATATTATTTTCATTATTAAAATTTAATAATGATAGTATGATAATAGCATCTACAATTATTATAGTTTTACCTTACTCTTTTGTACATTTTTAATAATAGATCAAATTAGCTTTAAGAATAGATAATAAGCGTAGTAGTTGTATGATAAGAATTAAAAGACACTTTATAGTGTCCTTTAAGAAATGAAAACATTACCTTTACCAACTATAACAATTCTGTAATCTGGAAGTAAGGCTGTTAAGTTAAATTTATCAGATTTAGGAGTAAGACGAATAGATTGAACAAGAATTTGATTTTCATCAAACACTTGTAAATAAACACTATTAGATTCAGATATATTTTGGACTGTATATTTATTTTGAGGAGAAAAATTTAAGTCAGAAGCTTGATAAACACCTTCTTCAAATAAATTTACAGCGTAAGTAGATTGTGTAGAAGTACTAAAAAACAAAGATAATGAAATTATAAATACAAATATCGATTTTTTCATAATCTAACCACCTTTCATATTTATTTTAATCAAATATAAAATAAATATTCAATATGGTATTTAGATAAAGTTAAAAAATAAGAGATCAAGTAAGATATAAAATCTATATTAATATTTGATAATCTGAAGATGATTACTTTTAAGAATAGAAATAATTTATATCAGATATTATAGAGAGGTGGACTATAAAATCCACCATTTAATATTAGTTTATTATTAAAAAATTGTAAGAAATTAATTCATAATACTCTTAAAACCAAAAGCCTCCCCAGAAGTTATTAAATCCACAACATCTATTGAATCTACAACATCTACGGCAGCAACAACAACATCTGTTAAATCCCCAAAATGGCATATTATTCACCTCTCTATATATAATTTAATATATTCTCAATATCACATAAGTGTTACTAAGTATAGAGCAATATTTTCATGTTTAAATAATAATAAAGTAAGTTAATCACAATGAAATAGATAAATCTTATAACTAAGAGATGAGTTGAACTATAATAAACCTAATGATTTTAATAATAATTAATTGTGAATAGTTAGAGGGGTTCATTAATTATTATACAAATCAGGGATATGGACTTTCAAGTTTTTTTAGAATAAGAGGAAAAATAAATTTAAGTTAAAATCACATATAGGAGGAGTAAAAATGAAAGAAAATAAATATGATGATATAAGTTTTTTCAAAGAATATAAAAAAATGCCACGCTCAGTAAATGGATTAAAATCTGCTGGGGAATGGCATGAGTTAAAAAAGGTTTTGCCTTGCTTTACAGATAAACGAGTATTAGATTTAGGATGTGGCTTTGGATGGCACTGTAAATATGCAGCTGAACATGGGGCAAAAGCTGTAGTTGGGGTAGATATATCAGAGAATATGTTAAATGAAGCAAAGAGGATAAATAATTCTTCATTAATTGAATATACCAGAAAACCTATAGAAGATATAGATTACCAAGAAAATAGTTTTGATGTTGTAATTAGCTCTTTAGCATTTCATTATATAAAATCTTTTGATGATATTTGTAAAAAGGTAAATAGGTGTTTATCTAAAGGTGGGGATTTTGTCTTTTCAGTTGAACATCCAATATTTACAGCACATGGAAACCAAGATTGGTGCTATGATGAAGAGAAAAGTAAATTATATTGGCCAGTAGATAATTATTTTATAGAAGGAATTCGCAAAAGCAACTTTTTAGGTAAGGATGTTATGAAATATCATAAAACTTTGACAACTTATATAAATGGATTACTTATAAATGGGTTTGAAATAACAAATCTTATTGAACCAATGCCAGAGGAGTCAATGCTATTATGTAACACTGAAATGAAAGATGAACTTCGTAGACCAATGATGTTAATAATTTCTGCTAGAAAAAAAGATTAATAGTATTTAGTATTTTTTAGTACAAGAGGTTTTCAAAGTGAAGAAAAAGTTATTTATAGTTAATGGAGCTATGGGGGTAGGTAAAACTACAACTTGTAAAGAGTTAAGTAAAAAACTTCAGAATTCTGTATGGCTTGATGGAGATTGGTGTTGGATGATTAATCCGTTTGTTGTTAATGAAGAAAATAAACGGATGGTAATAAATAATATAAATTCATCATCGTAAAATTGGTTTTATTTTTTATGATATTATTATAAGCTATATCAAGTTTTATATGGATATAAATAATAATATTTCATTAGGAGTGATAGAGTTAGCAGTAAAATTATAGAAAATATTCATTTACAATATTATATATAAAAACCTAAAAGTTGATGGCTTCAGGATTTATATTTACAATTGAGCCTATGCTTAATATGAGATTTAGTGAAGTATTTTTAGATAGAGAAAATAAATGGACTGTCTATAATGTAGATTCTATGGTATAGCATCAATGGAAAGTTGTTGTACTAGTAACAGATAGTGGATATGAAACTTTAGAGGATTATAAGTAGAAAGAGGCGATAAAGATGGGGGATTATAAAATAATTCAAATAATACCAAATACGAAAGAAATTTATTCTGAATATATTAGTGAAGAAAATGGAGATTTTACATTACCAATTGTATGCTTTGCTTTAGTTGAATATGATGATGGATCAAGAAAAGTAATTCCAATGGATATTGATGTAGATGGAACTGTTGGACCAAAAGGTAGCGATTTTATAGGAATTACTAATTACAAAATAGGGAAATTATAAAGTTTTTAGTAGAAGGAAAGTTTTTTACTTTTGATTTGTATGAATCGGATTTATTCATTTTATCTGAAAATAATAATTTAACTGTATAACATCTTATAGATAATTTGTTATAAAATTATCTATATTTGAAAACTAATTATTTAAAAATCATTGTATAATGTAAATAAAATGATTTTTAAATAATAATTAATTACGAGGAGGCAGATATGAGTAAGATAGATTTGCATATGCATTCATGTTTTAGTGATGATGGAGAATATACTCCAGAAGAAATTGTTGATAGAGCAATGAAAAATAATGTTGAAATAATTTCTATAAGTGATCACAATTCAGTAAAAGCTGTGGAAAGAGCTTTAAATTATAGTAGAGATAAAGATATAAAGGTTATACCAGGAATAGAAATAGATTGTACATTTAATGATATAAACCTACATTTACTTGGATACAATATAAATTATAAAGAAAGGGATTTCTATAATATTGAAGAAGATATTTTAAATCAAGAAAGAAAAGCTTCAAAAGAAAAGATAAGATTAATAAAAGAATATACAGGTTTAAATATATGTGAAGAGGAAGTTCTTGAAAGATCATCAAATGGGGTTGTTACAGGTGAGTTAGTAGCTGAAATATTATTAGAAGATAATGAAAATAGAAATTCTAGTATATTAAAGCCGTATTTAGAGGGCGGAAGCAGAAGTGATATGCCTTATGTTAATTTTTATTGGGATTATTTTTCACAAGGAAAACCAGCTTATGTTCCGATAAAATTTATAAGTTTAAAAGAGTCAATTGAATTAGTTCATAAACATGGTGGTGAAGCTATAATTGCTCATCCAGGTAACAATTTAAGAGATAACTTAGATGAAATAGATGAATTAATAAAAGAAGGAATAGATGGTATAGAGGTTTTTAGTAGTTATCATACAAAAGAGCAAATAGATTACTTTTATGATAAGGCTTTAAAAAATAATATGATAATAACTTGCGGAAGTGATTTTCATGGAAAGACAAAACCTAATATAGAAATTGGAAAATTCAAATTTGAGCCGAAAGATGTTTCAATAGATAAAATATTAAAATAGAAGGCTTTGAATATGATGATAATCCGAAGTAGTTACTAGATGCAGCTATAATAGTCTGATAGTAGATTTTATCGAATAATCGTAATGTATATCAGCTAACTGCATCTCTTTTCATATGAAATTTAAAGATATGAAAAGAGGTTAGTTATGAACTATAATCAATTAAAACATCAATGGAAGTAAAATGCTTATTTAAATTTTTTACGATTTTTAAAAATAACATTAATTATGAAGGTAATAAATGTAGATTTTTTATTCATTTTGCATCTCTCATTAAAATTAATATTTGTTTAATATTACACCTTTGCAAATTGTATTTCATTGAATCGTTGATAATATAATGTTTTTATATTTGATCTAAGACTCATTTTAAAGGATTGGTAAAGTTTTGTATAGATTCTTATGTGATTTTATAGTTTAAATTAGATAAAAGTACTACATAAATAATAAGTAAAATTATTTAAATGATATTGGAGAATTATTGAAAAAGATAGGTTACAAAAAGAAGTATAAAAGAAAGTAGTTATGAAGATAGTTAAGAGTAAATTTATGTTTATTCACAAATAATTGCTTTTTTAATATAATATTATATACATATTATACCAAATAAGAGATTGGATTTTATTAAAAATATAAGTGAGTAAATTATATAAATATTTAAATTAAAGAATATACTAAATTAATATATTTTATGCCTTTTGGTGGAAGTCTTACGGTTAATAAGAAATTTTTTTGCTAAAATATTTATTTTAAATACCTATAATAGTGTATCGAATAAAAAATATAAAAATATAATATACATTATTAATGAATTTTCGAGGGGTTATATGAATAGGGGAAAAAATAATAAACAAAGTAAAAAGAAGAATACTAAAAAAAGAGAAGTTAATTTATTTCCTGCACTTAAAAATACTATCGATGGAGATAGGTATGGCTATATAAATAAAGATGGTGAGGTAATAATTCCGTTTAAGTTTACAAGAGCATATGATTTTAACGAATTTGGATTAGCAATAATTAAGGAAAATAACAAGTTTGGAATAATTGATATTAAGGGAAATTACAATGTAAATCCTCAATTTGATAATATAAATCCATATAAGGAAGGAAGGGCAATTTATACTGAAAAATCTAAAATGGGGGTTTTGGATGAAAAAGGAAATAAATTGAGGAATGTAGTCTACGATTATATAGGAAACTACAACGATGGATATGCAGTTGTAGCTAAAATGAATGGTAAAAGCTATAAATATGGATATATTGATTTAGAGTTAAATGAGATTACTGAAGTTAAATATATGCATGCAAATGATTTTAATGACGGGTTTGGATTGATAAAGATCAAAGATAGGGAATTTGCATTAATAGATACACAAGGAAATATTAGCAATACTTATAATTTTGAATATGTTGGATCATATGGAGAAGACTTAATGGTATTTTCAATATTATTAGGTGGACCATATGGATATATAAATAGAGATGGAGAAATAGTTATTAGTCCAATTTATTGTGATGCGAAAGAATTTAATGATGGGGTAGCAGTAGTCAGTAGAAGCAACAGCAACATAAATTGTACACATGGAGTCATCGACAAATTAGGAAGACAGATTTATGGTGAAATATATAGTGATATAAAACATTTAGGTGAGGGTAAGATAGCTTTAGGTTTACCAATAGGGGATAATAGGATATTTCCAAGAAGTATTTATGCTATAGGAGATTCACTAGGTACTCTTTTAACGAAATTTATTTATCTCAATATTGGTAGTTATATAAATGGGCTATCATATGGATCAGATGATAAAAAAACATTTTTTTTAGATAGGTATGGAAGAATAATAAAAAATCTACCAATAGTTAATGGAAGTGGTGAACTTAGAGCTAAGGGTGGAATTATACATGCTAATATAGATTATTCTCCTTATTATTTAGATAAAAATAATAAATTTATTTATCAGCCTAATAAAGAAATTCTTTTGGATAAAAAATATTCATTAATAATTGATAAGTATAAACCTAATATTAATTATCTCATATATATTCCACAAGTGAAAGGGATACATGATGAAAATAGAGAAAGAGAAATTAATTCAAAATTAAGACAAATGTCATTTTATATACAAGCAAAAGAAGAAGTGATAGATAATGAGCCTAATATTATAAATGATCAGGTATTATCATATAATTACTACGGAAATTTTCAAATATTATTTTACAAAGATAGTTTATTAATAATAGATCTATTAGGATACTATTATTCCTTAGGAACAGTTAATGGAATACCAATAAGAAAAACATGTGCAATTGATTTATTAACAGGAAGATTTTATAAGCTAAAAGATTTATTTAAAAGTGATACAAATTGGAGAATAATTTTAAATAATATAATAAGTGAATTTATAGAAAATGATTCTAGTTATGAATATGTTTTTCCTGGTTCATTTAAAGGAATATCAGAGAGCCAAGACTTTTATATAGATAAAGATAATTTATATATTTATTATCCTCCATATAAAATAGGGCCTTATTCTGCTGGAGTTATTACTTTTAAAATACCATTTACTCAAATAGAGGCTTATTTAAATAGCCAAGGAGATTTTTATAAAAAGTTTAATGGATAGGAATAAGAAGCATATTGGAATTTTAGAATTCTTATATGCTTTTTTATTACTATAATTAGATAATATCTTAAATAATATAATCGTAAATGATGATAAATAAAATAAAAAAAACTAAGGAAACAATATAAACCTAAAGAATAATATATATTATAATCAAATAAACAAAAGATATTTAGAAAGTGGGGACTAAGATGAACTATAATAATTCAAATTACAGTTATGAAGATTATTTTAAAACAATGAGCATGAATAATGAAAATTGTTCATGTAATAATCAAGAACAATATGATAATCAAGAATATATAGTAAATATAGAAGAAAGATTACCTAATATAAATCCTGATTTACAAAATGCATCTCAAATGAAAGCAAATAATTCAAGAAACATAGATATGTTTCAAGGTGTTCAAAATAATCAATATAATCAAGAATTAATGAAATCACAAGGGATACAATCTTTTCAAGGATTCCAAAATTCCGAAGTGACTCAAGAAATGAACTCAGTACAAGGAATGCACCGTCCTATGCAATGTTCAGGAAAACTTCAATGTAAGAATCGAAACAAGGTAATTCAAATACCAGGAGAAGTAAGAAAATGTAATCAGCATTGCAATATAAATGGTAAAAATTTTATTGTTAATAATAAAAATTTCTTTAATAGATATTTTACTAGATACAATCATTTTTTCATAAATGACTGCAATTATATAAAAGATCATTTATGTGATTGTAATATTCTTCATTTTTCATCTCAAACTATTTATAAGGGATGTAAATATCTAGGATCAAAAACAATAGTTGCAAATAAATGCAATAAAAATTTTAATAATAATTGTTGTTTTAATAATATCTTCTAGTCATCTTTATTTTGGTTTTGTAGTACTACTATATTTTATGGTAGTACTACAATTTAGTATCTTTTAATAATATAAATCCACTTCTAAATAGAGATAAAAGCTAGGCTTATTCAAGTCTAGCTTTATTTATATTACTACTTTTTACTTAATACTTTCTTTCCACCTACTTACAAATTCATCAAGAATTTCATGTAGAGTTTTTCCTATAATAGTATAATCTTCATCTCTTAAATTTGCTAAAGAAATTCTTATAGACCATTCTGGACCTTGAAAGCCAGATCCACTTAATAATACAATGGATGATTCTTCAGCTAATCTATATAATACCTCAACTGGTTTATAACTGCTTTCAAGATAATTTGCAAATCCTGAACCATAATTGTAATTTGCCCACTCTAATAAGTCAAATTCCGTATAATAAGCTGCATCATTTATATCTTTTCTTAAGCTTAGGCCAAGACTATCAAATAGTAATTTTTGACGTTTATGACATATTTCTATAGTTTGTTTTTTATATATATTTTCATCATCTAATAATGCAAATGCACAAAAAAATGCCATTTGCACTTGTTGGGGTGTAGAAAGGCCTGCTGTATGGTTTAAGGCGACCTGTCTGCTATCTGCAACTATCCTATCAATGAAAGGTATAGTTTCTGGGTTTAATTTCATATCACCATATCTTCTATTTAAAATTTTCTTTTTATCTTTTGATAATTCTTTCAAAAGTTTATCATATATATTTTTTTCATGAATAGCTATAGTTCCTAATCTCCATCCTGTAACTCCAAAATATTTAGAAAAGGAATAAACTCCTATAGTGTTATAAGGTAAATCGGCCATTAAGGATCTAAACTCAGGAACAAACGTACCATAAACATCATCAGAAATTATCATTATATCTTTATTATATTCATTTATAATAGAAACTAGGTTTTTTCTGCACTCAGTGCTTAATGAAACAGAAGGTGGATTACTTGGATTAACTATAAATAAAGCTTTTATAGAATTATCTTTAAGTTTCTCTAATTCATATAATGGATATTGCCAAGTATGTGTACCATCAGTTGTTGTTTCAGTAGCTTTTATAGGAACTATTTCTAAATCATATCTAGGTAAAACAGGTATTTCTAGATAAGGAGTAAAAATTGGTACCATTATTGCTATTTTATCTTTAGGGTTAAGAAGCATATTTGATCTTAAAGTATCAAATATATAACACATTGCTGCAGTAGCTCCTTCTACTGCAAAAATATTAAATTTACCACTTGGAGGCTTATTGTAACACATTTCTTGTACTAAATAATCATGAACTATTTCTTCAATATGATATAGCATTCTATCTGGCACGGGATAGTTATCTCCAATAATTGCATCCGTTAATTCATATAAGTAATCATCAGCATTAAAGCTTTTTTCATTTATTCCATATTCAATTATTTTTTTTAGTAATTCTGTCCCTGGTAAAATATTATTTTTATCTATAAATTCTTTGAATCTATTATAAATACCATTTTTTTTAGGCATTCCAGCTAAATCACCATTATTAATATCTTTTTTAGTTTCATCAACAGCAAAAAGACCAAATGTAAAAAAAGCCTCTCTAGGAGTAGATGCTGTCCAATTTGGATTTCCCCTACCAGCGTCTAAAAGAATACGAGCTGTTTTTTCATTTTCACCATTAGCTAGTTCTATTAACCTATTTTTAAATTCAAATGGACTTATTTTACCATAAATTTTTTCGATTTCTTCACGCTGTAAGTTTTTGTCCATAGTTTTTCTCCTTAAATAAAAGTTTTATCTTATTTTTTGTTATGAATTAAAATATTATTCCTTTAATATAGATGAATTAATAATATAAAAAATTAATACTAAAAATTTATATAAAAATTAAACTTAAATGTAATTATTTATTGAAACATATTTACAATAAATAATAAAGATTATATAATTATATAAAATAATATCTTATTAAGAGTGGTGGAGGGACTGGCCCTTTGAAACCCAGCAACCTGCTTTCTAGTGTGGTGCTAAATCCTACAGATTTTTCTGAAAAATAAGAGTAATAGAGTTTGTATATAATCCTTTCTTATTTTAGAAGGGATTTTTTTATTGATATTAGTTATGTAGATAATATTTAGAGTTATTAAAGGGGGGCTGTATAATGAAGAGAAATTTTGAAATAGTAAAAGACTTAGAAAAAAGAATTTTAGTAATAGATGGGGCGATGGGAACTAATATTCAATCATTTATGTTAAAAGAAGCTGATTATAGAGGAGATTTATTAAAAGAATTTCCTATAGATCAAAAGGGAAATAATGATTTATTGAGTATAACAAGGCCAGAAGTAATTGATGAAATACATCGAGGATTTTTAGATGTAGGTGCAGATATAATAGAAACTAATACATTAAATTCAAATAGAATATCACAAAGTGATTTTGGACTTGAAAATTTAGTTTATGATTTAAATTATAAAAGTGCAAAGCTAGCTAAAGCGGCTTGTGATGATTTTTCTAAAAAGGATGGTAAAAAAAGATATGTAGCAGGATCTATAGGTCCAACAAATAGAATGGCATCATTATCTCCAAATGTTGAAGACCCAGGATATAGAAATATATCTTTTGACCAGTTAAAAGATGCATATGTAGAACAAATAAGTGCTTTAATTGATGGGGGGATTGATTTAGTTTTAATAGAAACAATTTTTGATTCCTTAAATGCAAGAGCTGCTATTATGGCTGCAAATGATGTTTTCAGATTGAAAAATAAAATCCTTCCTATAATGATATCTGGAACAATATCAGACAAATCAGGAAGAATTTTATCTGGACAAAATCTTTTAGCTTTTGCTGCTTCTATGAAAAACGAAAATATTATTTCAATAGGCCTAAACTGCTCTTTTGGAGCGAGAGATTTAAATCAATTTATAAAAGAGTTATCAGAAACTCAGAATCTATTTATATCAGTTTACCCAAATGCGGGATTGCCTAATGAATTAGGGTTTTATGATGAGTCACCTGAAATAACATCAAAGTGTATTGAAGAAATGTTAAAAGAAGGATATCTAAATATAGTAGGCGGATGCTGTGGCACTACGTATGAACATATAAAATCAATTGCAAATGTAGCTAAAAATTATAAACCAAGAGTTGTAAAAGGAATTGAAGTAGAAAGTGTATATAGTGGATTAGAAATAATTAAAGCAAATAAAGAAAGTAATTTTGTCAATATTGGAGAAAGAACAAATGTTTCAGGATCTTTAAAGTTTGCACGACTTATTAGAGCAAAGAAATATGATGATGCTCTTGCTATTGCTAAAGAGCAAGTTGAAAATGGTGCTCAAATAATAGATATAAATTTTGACGATGGGCTTTTAGATAGTGAAAAAGAAATGGATTATTTTTTAAAACTTTTAGCTTCGGAACCTGATATTTCAGCTAAACCTATAATGATTGATTCATCAAGATGGGAAGTTATAGAAAAAGGTCTTAAAGTAATTCAAGGGAAGCATATAGTGAATTCTATTTCATTAAAAAATGGAGAAGAAGATTTTCTAAAGAAAGCAAAGATTATTAAAGATTTTGGTGCAGCAGTAGTAGTAATGGCTTTTGATGAAAAAGGTCAAGCAGATAATTATGAAAAGAAGATAAGTATATGTAAAAGAGCTTATGATCTTTTAGTGAATAAAGTTAATTTTCCACCAGAAGATATAATATTTGATCCGAATATTTTAGCAATAGCAACAGGGATTGAAGAACATAATAACTATGCTTTAGATTTTATAAATGCAACTAAATGGATAAAAGAAAATCTACCATATTCTAAGGTTTCAGGTGGAGTTAGTAATTTATCATTTTCTTTTAGAGGTAATAATAAAATAAGAGAAGCTATGCATTCAGTTTTCTTATATCATGCTATAAAAAATGGTATGGATATGGGGATTGTGAATCCAAGTATGATTCAGATATATGACGATATTCCAAAAGATTTACTTAAATTAGTTGAAGATGTTATTTTAAATAGTTCTGAAGATGCAAGTGAAAAACTTTTAGAAGCTGCTACTTTATATAAAAATGATTTAAGAGAAGGCGGGGAAAGTAAAGAGGATTGGAGAAACTTAACTTGCAAAGAAAAACTAGAATACTCTATAGTCAAAGGAATTACTAATTATATAGAAGAAGATTTAAAAGAATCATTAAATTTATATGATAGGACTTTAGATATAATAGAAGGCCCTTTAATGGATGGAATGAAAAAAGTAGGAGAACTTTTTGGAGATGGAAAAATGTTTTTGCCTCAAGTAGTAAAATCAGCACGAGTTATGAAAAAAGGAGTTTCATACCTAACGCCGTATATAAATAGTGAAAAAGATGGTGAGTTTACTCGGGATGGAAAAATATTAATAGCTACTGTAAAAGGTGATGTTCATGATATAGGAAAGAATATAGTTGGAGTTGTTTTATCTTGTAATAACTTTGAAGTTATAGATTTAGGTGTCATGGTTCCGTGCGAAGAAATAATAGATAAAGCAATTAAGGAAAATGTTGATATAATTGGGTTAAGTGGATTGATAACTCCATCCTTAAGTGAAATGATAACAGTAGCAAAGGAAATGGAAAAAAGAAATCTAAATATTCCACTTATAATTGGTGGTGCAACTACTTCTAAAGTTCATACAGCATTAAAAATAGATCCTAATTATAGTGGACCAGTAATATATGGATATGATGCATCTAAAACTGTTGAAATTTGTAAGACATTAGTATCAAAAGAAAAAGATAAATTTATAAAGAAAACTAAAGAAGATTACAGGTTACAAAGAGAAAATTATGAAAAGGTAAAACTTGAATTTATTTCATTAGAAGAAGCAAGAAAAAATAAATTAAAAATAGATTGGAAAAATACTCTTATTAAAAAACCTAATTTTTTAGGTGTGAAAGAAATTTATGATTATACTATAAAAGATTTGAGGCCTTTTATAGATTGGAGTTTCTTTTTTGCAGCTTGGGGAATGAAAATGAAATTTCCACAAATTCTAGAAGACAATAACTATGGTGAAGAAGCCAACAAAATATATTATGATGCAAATAAATTATTGGATGATTTAGAAAATAGCAAAATAGTGAAACTCAAAGGAGTATTTGGTTTATTTAAAGCAAGTTCTGCAGAAGATGATATAAGGATTTTTGATAAAGATAACAATTTAATAGAAACTTTTAATATGTTTAGACAACAAAAGAAAAGTAAAAATAATATAAATCTTTCTTTAAGCGACTATATAGCTCCTGAGGGATTAGAAATTGATGATTATATTGGTGCATTTTTAGTTACAAGTGGAACTGAGGCTAGAGAGTATGCTAATAACTTAAGAGAAAATGGAGATGACTATAATTCTATGCTTTTAAACTTTATATGCGATAGGCTAGCAGAAGCTTTTGCAGAAAAATTGCATTTAGATATTAGAAAGAGATATTGGGGATATTCAATTAATGAGAATTTAAATTATGATGAATTACTTTCTGGAAAGTATAGGGGAATAAGACCAGCTGTAGGTTATCCATCAATAAAGGATCAAAAAGAAATAAGAAAGATATTTAAGTTGTTAAATGGAGAAGAAGCAACTGGAGTAAAAGTTACGGAAAGTAATATGATGGATCCTCCATCATCAGTTTGTGGGTTATATTTTGCAAATAGTGAAGCTAAATATTTTGATGTTTATAAAATAGATTATAATCAATTAGAAGATTATGCTAAAAGAAATAATTCAGATTTAGAGGAATTAAAAAATAGATTACCAAATATATTAATATAATTACTTACAAAAAAGAAAACTTATAAAGAATTAATAAACTTTATAAGTTTTCTTTTTTATTTTAATATTAAGGGTTTAACTTTATTGAAATCTCCATCTAATATTGTGTAATTACTATCAATGTCATGAACTAAATTGGGAGACAAATTAGAATGAATATATAAGGTGTTTAAATTTACTTCTTTTGCACCTTGTATATCACAAGTATAATCATTTCCAATCATTATACTCTCCATTGGATTTAAATTATATTTTTCTATTAATGAATTATAAAAAAACTTATCAGGTTTACATACACAAAAATCTGAAGAAAATAGTATTCCATCAAAATATTTATCTATGCCTAGTAACTTCATTTCGTAAAGAGTAAAAACTTTTTGAGCATTAGATAGCAGATATATATTTTTATTTTTAGATTTTAGTGACTCTAATAATTCAATAACACCATGATAAAGAGATAATTTATTTACTGATAATACTCTAAATATTTGTGCTGTATCTTTAATAGTGCCAGCACTTGGGAAAATCCCCTTTTTATTGAATAATTCTTTAAATATTTCTTCTATATTGAAATCAGGATAATTTGTATTTGTATTTAACTTTAATTTAGTATTTACTAATTGCATGTATTTATCTTTTAATTCATTACTAGAATAATTTGCCTCTTGATATGAATAGAATAGAGATAATTTTTCCCAAAGTATCAGAGAATCTTCATTTGTATTTATATTAACCAAGGTTCCATACAAATCAAATATATAATTTTTAAACATATATAAGCCTCCCATTAAGTTATATATTATTTACTTCTTTTAATAATTCATAAATCCTTTAATTAATATATAAGTTATATAAGAATTGTATTTCCAAACAAAAATGTGCTTATTTAATTTATATTTAATACTAATATTTTTATTCCATAATATGGACTGATATATTTATTAGTGATAAACTTAATGAAAAAGGAGGCTATAATATGAAATTAGAAATAAGTAAATATTTGAAAGATATAAAACCTATTTTAAATGAACTTTTAGAAGAATTGCTAAAAGAATTTAAATATGTATCAATTTTGGCAACAGATTCTTTTGGTAAGAAGTTTATTGTATCTAAAAATACAGTAAGTATAAATGATGGGGCATTTATAGAAAAAGGTTTTGTTGTAAAAGTTTATAATGGTGTAAATTATTCAGAGTATGCTTTTAATTATATTAATAAAGAAAATTTTAATAGCATAATCGAAGAAATAAAAAAGAATTCAAAAAATTCTCTTGATGATAATATAAATATTTATAAAGTTATAGATGAAGATGAGGTAAAATTCTCTAAAGGAACAGAAATAAAACTTCATCCTAAAGATATTGGTGATAAAAACATATTAGAATCACTATCAAAAATAAAGGATGAAGGATTATCATTAAGTGAAAATGTAGTAGATTTTAGGGTGTTTTATGAATATATGAACGTCAATAAGATATTTTTATCTTCCAAGAAAGACTTAGAACAAAGTTTAATGTGGGGAAATGGGATGTGCCTTTGTATAGCTGCTGATGATAATGGAAATAAAATTGGAACAAGAATTTTTTCAGGGGCTAAAGGTGGAGAATTATTAAATGATATGAATGGTGTTGCAAATGAACTTGTTGATGAAACAGTGAAACTACTAAGTGCAAAAAAGATAGTTCCAGGAGAATATGATGTTATATGCACTCCAGATATAACAGGATTAATAGTACATGAAGCTTTTGGACATGGTGTAGAAATGGATATGTTCTTAAAAGATAGAGCAAAGTCTAAAGACTTTATGGAAGAATATGTTGCATCAGATATAGTTACAATGCATGATGGAGCTGCATCTATAGAAGAAACTGGATCTTATTTCTTTGATGATGAAGGAAATATGGCTAGTGATACTATAATAATTAAAGATGGTGTATTAAAAACAGGAATAAATGATAGCTTAACGGCTTTAGCTTTAAATGAAAAGCCTACTGGTAATGGAAGAAGACAAAGTTTTGATAGAAAAGCTTATTCAAGAATGACAAATACTTATATTGAATACGGGAATAGTACTGTAGAAGAAATGATAAAATCAGTAAAGTATGGATTTTTAATAGATTCAGCAGAAAGTGGAATGGAAGATCCGAAAAATTGGGGAATACAATGTATTGCAAATGTAGGAAAAGAAATAAAGGATGGCAAATTAACAGGAAATATTTTTTCGCCTATAATAATTACAGGCTATGTTCCAGATTTATTAAAATCTATTTCAATGATATCTAGTGAGTTTGGAACTAGTGGTACAGGATACTGTGGAAAAGGATACAAGGAATGGGTTAAAGTTTCGGCAGGTGGACCTTATATAAAATGTAAGGCTAGACTAGGATAGAGGTGAATTGTATGATAGATTTAATTAAAGAATTATTGAGGACGCATAAGATAGAAGAATATATAATTTCAGAAACTGAATTTGAAGATGTAGAACTTTACTTTATAAAAGATTCACTTGATATGAAGAGATCAAAGCATTTATTAAATTATTCAGTAAAAATATTTAATAATTTCAATGAAGATGGAGAAAATTTTAAAGGAGATACTACATTAACTATATATCCTTCAATGACTAAAGAAGAAATAGATAAAGCTATTGGAGAAGGGTATTATATTGCCTCATTAGTAAAAAATAAATATTATGATTTACCTAGAGGAAGTAAAAATGAAAAGATTTTAATTAAAAGCAAACTTTCTGAAAGTACTTTAGAAGAGAGTGCTATTAAGTTAAGAAAAGCACTTTTTAAAAATAATAATATAGATAAAGGATTTATTAATTCAGCAGAAATTTTTGTTGAAAAGGTAAGGAAGAAAATAGTAGGATCTAACGGAACTGATATAGAATATATAAAGTATAGTACTAATGGAGAATATGTAACTCAATGGATAGATAAAGAAGATGTAGAGTTATATAATAGCTTTAGATATAATGATTTAGAAGATGATGAATTAGCTTTACAAGTTAAAGAATCTATTTTAAATACGGGCTATAGAGAAAAGAGTTTAAATCCACCGAAGACAGGTTCTTATAATGTGATTTTATCAGGTGAAGAAGTAAAAACATTATTAAGTTATTATCTAGAAAACTCTGAAGCCTCAATGATTTATCAAGGATACTCAAATTTTAAAATAAATAGTAGTGTTCAAGGAAATGACATAAAAGGAGATAAAATAAACATTAAACTAACATCTAGCGTACCGTTTAGTAATGAAGGTGTTAAATTAATAGATAGAACTTTAATTGATAATTGTGAATTAAAGAGTATATATGGATCTTCTAGATTTATGAACTATTTAAATTTAGAGCCAGTTGGAGAATACGATGGTGCAATAATATCAGGAGGAAATATCTCATTTAATGATATGATCAATAATAGAGATCTTCATATTATTAAATTTTCAGATTTCCAGATGGATTCATTAACAGGAGATTTTTTTGGAGAAATTAGACTTGCCTTATTAAAAGATGGAGATAATTTAATTCCTTTAACTGGAGGATCACTATCTGCTAATATAAAGGATGTTCAAAGTGATTTTATTTTATCCAAAGAAGTTCAAAATTTAGATTCTTATAAAATGCCATTAGCTATAAAGTTAAATAGTGTAGAAATTTCAGGAAAATAGAGGAAAGGGCTGAATATATAGCCCTTTTCAAATTTATCTAAGATATTTAAGATATATAGAAAAATCTATCAATTTGAATATATAGATTTTTAGTGTATTATATAAATAGTGAAACAAATGAATGCAAAGGAGAATTATTATGAAGACTTTAGTAATCAATTGCGGAAGCTCATCTTTAAAGTATCAATTAATCGATATGGAAACAGAAAATTCCTTAGTACAAGGATTAGTAGAAAGAATAGGAATTGAGGGTTCTATATTAACTCAAAAAGTTGAAGGAAAAGATAAATATATTATTAAAGAATCTATGCCAAATCATAAAGCAGCTATTAAATTAGTTTTAGAAGCTTTAGTTAACAAAGATCATGGTGTTATTAAATCAATGGATGAAATTGCTGCTGTTGGACACAGAGTAGTTCATGGAGGAGAAAAGTATTCTCATTCAGTTATAATAGATGATACTGTATTAGACTCAATTAGAGATTGTATATCACTTGCCCCACTTCACAACCCACCAAATATAATTGGTATTGAAGCTTGCATGGAACTTATGCCAAATACACCAATGGTAGCAGTATTTGATACAGCATTCCATCAAACTATGCCAAAGGAAGCTTATATATGTCCACTACCGTATGAACTTTATGAAAAGTATGGTATAAGAAAATATGGATTCCATGGTACATCACATAAATATGTATCTCAAAAAGTTGCAGATGCAATGGGAAAAGATATAAAGGATTTAAAGATTATAACATGTCACTTAGGTAACGGATGTTCATTAGCAGCAGTAAAGGGCGGAAAATCAATAGATACTTCTATGGGCTTTACACCTTTAGCAGGCGTAATGATGGGAACTAGATCAGGAAGTATAGATCCATCAGTTATTAGTTTCCTTTCAGAACAACATGGATATAAAATTAGTGATATAGATGAATTACTAAATAAAAAATCTGGAGTTTTAGGTATTTCAGGAGTATCTTCAGACTTTAGAGATGTTATTGAGGCAGCTAATAAAGGAAATGAAAGAGCAAAGCTTGCACTAGATATATTCCATTATAAAGTTAGAGCTCAAATTGCAGCATATGCAGGAATTATGGGTGGAGTAGATGTTATAGTATTTACTGCTGGTATAGGAGAAAACTCCTCTTTAACTAGAAAAGAATGCTTAAATGGACTTGAATTCTTAGGATTTAATATCGATGATGAGAAGAATGCCGTAAGAGGTGAAATTCAAGAAATATCAACTAAAGATTCAAAAGTAAAAGTTTATGAAATTCCAACTAACGAAGAGCTTATGATTGCTAGAGATACGGTTAAGTTAATAAATAAATAATATCTAAATTTAATTAAAAAAGTAAATATAATTTATAAAAGCAGATCTTATTTAAATGATCATTTTATAGTATGTAGTTGAAGGAATAAAAACTCTTATTATAGTGATGAAGTTTATATAAAGGTCTGTTTTTTTATTTTGTATTTATGATAACAATGGTTACAAAATGGTTAAATTTACATACTTTATTTAAAAATAATTTATATAGATGGTATAATAATTAGAGAAATTTTTTTAGATAAATGGGGGAAGCAATAATGCAGGAATATCAAAAGCTGAATAGGAAGGCTATAAAATCATGGATTATAGCAAGATTAATATCTACTTTTATTATTAGCATAATTTTAATAGCAGGTGAAATATTTCTTTCAAAGGTAATAAATGATTTTAATAAAATAAGATTTATTTTTAATATGTCTATTTTTATTATAATAATTATACTTTTAATTAATTCTTTTATATCTCCAACAATTGAATACAAGCAATGGAGATATAAAATAACAAATGATAAAATTGAATTTAGTGAAGGTATATATTTTGTAAGAAAAGTTATAATTCCAATAATAAGAATTCAACATATTCAATTAAACCAAGGGCCAATAAATAAAATTTTAGGTCTATACGATATAAGTATTTTCACTGCTGGTGGACAACATAAAATACCAAATATTGATTGCAAAATAGCAGAGGAAATAAGTGAATATTTAAAGGAGGCTATAAAAACTAAAATTAGTGAAGAAATAAATAATTCTAATGTAAATATTTTATCAGATAAGGAATTAGAAAATTATGATGAAATTAAATGAATATAAAAAAAATCATATATGTTTTATATTTGAAGAAGTTGTTAAATCAATAAAAGGATTATTTGTATTTATAGTACTATGCTTTGCTAACCTTGATGAAGGAGGAGTATATGGGGTTCTCATATTAATATTACTATGTGTTATAAATTCTATATTAAAATGGATAATGATAGAGTTCTATATTAATAATAATGAGTTAATATATAAAAGTGGAATAATAAATAAAAAGAAACTAGAGATACCTTTTAATAAAATAAATACCATAGATATAAATAAAAATATTATTGATAGAATATTTAATGTATGTACTTTAAAAGTTGATACTGGTGCTGTAAAAGAAGTTGGACAAGAAATAAAAATAAAGATAAATAAAGAAGAAGCTTATAAAATTAGGAATTTTATAAATGGAATAAATAGCAAAAGTGTATATGAGGACTTAGAGAAATTTGAATCTTCTACAAATAAAGCATTTAGTAAAACTATATCATTTAAAGAAATATTTTTATACTCAATAAGTAAGTCAAAGATTTTATGGGCAGTTGGTGGAATATTTTTTATAGGTGATTTTCTAAAAAATCTAGAAGAAACCTTTAAAATTTCTATCACTAATAATATTGTAGAAAATGTTGAAATCGAAAGGTTATTTTCTATTGGATTAGTTAAGTCTATTGGAATGGTAATATTATTATTTATGTTTATATATATTTTTATAAGTACTATATTTATGATATTTGAAATGATAAGACTTTACAATTTTACTTTAACTAATGATAAGAATGATATTAAAATTAAATATGGATTATTAACAGTAAAGGAATATTCAATTCCAAGAAATAAGATATATGCAATAAGATATAAGCAGAATCTATTACAACAATTATTTAAGATATTTCAAATAGAAGTTGTAACAGTAGGATATGGAGATGAGCAAAACGAACAGGCTATACTTTATCCTGTGGCTAATAGGGAGTTTATAAACTCAACATTAAATTTAATACTACCTACATTTGAATTTGATGGAGAAATTAACAAGCCTACTAAAGATGTTCTAAGTAGGTTTATAATAAAAAGAACCATTATATTAATTATTTTGGCTATTTTCTTAAATAGTGTTGATTTTTGATAATATTCTGAATTTAGGATATAATAATATTATATGAATTCGGAGGTATTATATATGAACGGAATAGAATCTATTATTAACCAAATAGATACAATGGGAGTATCCGCAGAAAGCTTAATATATCATATTCTTGAAGAGCGTAAAGCTACCAGGGGGTATGTTTCTGATGTAACTAATGAAGTTAAGGAAAACAGATTCTCAAAGGGCAAATATTGTCCCCATTGTAAAAGTGATTCTGTTTGTAGAAACGGTAAGTATAATGGAAATCAACGTTATCTTTGTCTTTCTTGCAGAAAGACATTTACGGATTTAACTTACTCACCTTCATATAATAGCAAAAAAACTCTTGATAAATGGATTACCTATGCTAAATGTATGGTAGCTGGATATACACTTAAAAGATGTGCTCAAGAAACTGGAATAAGTCTAGCTACATCATTCTATTGGAGACACAAAATATTAGATGGTATTAAAAAATTTCTTGGAGATGGTTCTGTAGAAGGTATCGTTGAATGTGATGATACATTTTTTCGTGAATCCTTTAAGGGTCATCATACAGAAAATTCGGTATTCAAAATGCCTAGAAAGGCGTATAAGAGAGGGGTTAAGCCTGACTCTAGTGTTCCAGCTAAAGAAAAGAAAAAGAGAGGTCTAAGTAAAGAACAAATTTCTGTAATGGTAGCCTTAGACCGCTCTGGAAACATAATATCCGAGCCTATTGGCAGAGGTAAAATAAGTGCTACTGCTATCGGTAGATTGTTTGATAATAAGATAGATAGTGAAGCTATTGCTTGTACAGACTCATGTAGAAGCTTTAAAAAGTTTGCAAGAGAATCTAATTTAGAATTGGTTCAGTTGCCTAAAGGCAAGAAAAAAGAAGGTATATATCACCTACAACATGTTAATTCTTTTCATAGTAGATTAAAGAATTGGATGACTAGGTTTAATGGTGTTGCAACTAAATACTTATCTGATTATTTAGCATGGTTTCGTTGGTTAGAATACTTCAAAACTGATAAAGATATAATTAAGGTAAGAAATATATTAATACACTCTCATACAGCTCACACAACAAGCAAAACTAATGAATTTGTACTAAGAACTATTGAATTTTAGTATAAAAAATGTTCTATAAATTATAAAATATATTATTTTTATGGGAAAATAAGGGAATTTATGTTAGAATAATAATATGCATTATTATTGCGTATTTTAGTAAAAGTTGGAGGTTATACTATGGCATTTAAAGATTATTTAAAATTTTTTTCTACAGAAGGAATTGAAAACATTGATTATATAATAGTTTTCAAAAATGGAAGATTAGAAATCAAGAACAATCCGAACTTAATCAAGCTTGGGCAGTGGCGAGAATATGGTGATAATGGATATAGAATAATATGTCCTCTTTCAAAAGAGAATTTTGAGAAAATCATCATAGATGAATTAGGTGTAAAAAAAGAAGATTTTCAATTAGTGAGAGCAGCCGAATTTGCAGGATTACGTTTCTAAAGTTCATCTAAAAATCAAAGGAGTAATATAGTTGCTCCTTTTTTGCCGATTTAGTTACAATTTTCTTTATTAATTTTTAATTAAAAATCAACATCTTTTTATAAAATCGCCATTATTTTTGTTATAATTCCTTTATTTTTTGTAATTCCAAAATCTTATTTGATAATTAAATTAATATTATTTTTTATCTTAATTTTGCTTAATATATTTTTAGGATTCCTAAACTATAAAAATACATCTTTAGGTATTAGTAAAAAATTATTAGTAGCTAGTAGTGGAGGTATCGAAAAAGTTACAACATTAATTAAACAAGAATATTTACAATCTGTAGAAATTAGAGAAAATCCTTTTCAAAGAAAAAAATCAGTATGTGATTATAAATTAGATATATACAGTAATAAAACTGGGGATATTGTATTTATAAAAAATATGAAAAAGATTTTATTAAATACTATTGAAGAAAATTTAATTTTATAAAATTAGAAACTGTAAAAACTCGATTAATATTAAGAAAGTTAAAGATTTTATTAGATAAATAAAATTAATTTAAATAATTAAAGTTTGTAAATAAGAATGATTATTAATATAATTATATTAATAAATAAATAAAGTTAAAAGGAGATAAAAAATGATATCAGTTTGTCCAGTATGTTCAGGAATAGATATAGAAAAGTTAGAAGAAAAGTTTGGAAAAGATAATGTAGAAGTAGGATGCATAGGTGAATGTGGAGGAAGAGATGGCCTTATAATTGGATATGCTAACGGAAAATACATTGAAACTGAAACGGAAGAAGAATTTATTAGTGAAATAGAATAATAGTAATTTAACACCTTAGAGAATAATACTCTAAGGTGCTAATTTTTTTATAATATAATAGTAATATGGTATTATATAGGTAAGGAGTGATTATCATATGAATAATTTAAGTAATAGAACTAAAGGTATCTTATTCTTAGTATTTTCCGCCTTTGGTTTTGCAGTAATGTCTGCTTTTGTAAAGTTAGCAGGGGATTTACCTTCATTTCAAAAAACGTTTTTTAGAAATTTAGTGTCTTGCATAATAGCGTTATTTTTCATTATAAAGAATAAAGAAAGTTTTTTTGGGAAAAAGGAAAATCAGAAGGTCTTATTATTAAGATCAGCTTTAGGAACAGTAGGAATAGTTTTGAATTTCTATTCAATTGATAAGCTAGTGTTATCAGATGCAAATATGTTAAATAAACTAAGTCCATTTTTTGTAATTATTTTTTCAGCATTATTCTTAAGTGAAAAGATAAATTTCAAACAATTTATAGCAATTATCATAGCTTTTGTTGGAACATTATTTATAATAAAGCCTAGTTTTAATTTAGATATGATTCCTGCTTTTATGGGAATACTAGGTGCGATTTTTGCAGCAGGAGCATATACTTGTCTAAGAGTACTTGGAGGAAGAGAAAAACATTATACAATAGTATTTTATTTTTCATTATTTTCTTTAGTAGTAATTTTCCCTTTTATGATGGTGGTATATACACCTATGAGTATTAAGCAACTTTTTTATTTATTAATGGCAGGAGTATTTGCAAGTATAGGACAATTTGGTATAACTATTGCATATAAATATGCTCCAGCAAAAGAAATATCTATTTTTGATTACTCAAATATTTTATTTTCAGCCATGATAAGCTTTCTAGTATTTGGAGTATTACCGGATACACTAAGTTTTATTGGATATTTTATTATTTTTGCTTCATCTTATTATATGTATATTTATAATAAAAAGTTAGATAAGGCAGAAGGTAAATAAAATAAATAATTATTAGTTCTAAACAACTCTTATATGAAAAAGCATATAATATTAATATAAGAATTAATAAAACTGGTGGTGACTAATTGATAGGTTTTATTATTATTGGGCATGGTGAATTTGCAACAGGCATATATAGTGCTTGTAAACTAGTTGATAAAACTTATTCAAATGTTAAGGCAATTGACTTTCTAGATAAAGATAGCAATTATGAATTAGAGAATAAAATTAAATTAGCTTTATCGGAGCTAACTTGTTATAAAGATATTATAGTATTTTGTGATATATTTTTAGAAAGTAATTTTAGATTATCCTTAATTAATTCTATATATGATTATGATAGATTTACTATATTATCTGGAGTAAACTTACCTATAGTTTTGGAAGGAATAATGATTGGGCAGTACAATAAATGTAATGCAGTAAAACTTGTTGAAACATTGAAAAATGAATTTCCAAATACATTTGTTCATATGTTGAATTAAATATCAATAAAAACCTCTCACAGCGAGAGGTTTTTATTTATCCTAATATATTTTTTACCATAGGATTAATTTTTGATCTATCAAACTTACCATTTACTTTTGGCATTATTTCTTTCATTATTTTTCCCATGTCTTTAGGGCCATAATTACCGTTTGTAATTATTTCTTTAAGCATAGATTCAACTTCTTCTTCGCTTAATTGTGCTGGAAGATATGGAGTTAATAAATTGATTGCAAAGTTTCCTTCTTCAATCTTATCATTATCATTTAATTGTATAGCATATTGAAGAGCTTCTTTAAGTTGTTTAATTTGTTTTTCTATAATTTTTATAACATCTTCATCTGAAATATCTTTTCTTTCATTAACTTCAAAAGCTTTGATTTCTGAATTAACTAATCTTAAAACATTAACAGTAGCTTTATCCCTAGCTTTCATAGCAGCTATTTCGTTCTTTTTTAATTCTTCTTTTAACATATCATTTCACCTCACTGGAATACTTATAATAAACAATATTGTTTATCCTTGTTAAAATTATATACTTTAAGGAATATTATTGCAAGAAATCTAATTATAAGTAAAGTCTAGTCTAAGTATAAACTTTTTCCTATACCTATACATTTAGAATTTGAACCATGGCCTAATTCAACTGTTTTAGCTATAGGAATAATAGGATTCTCAAGTATTTTTATAAGTATATCTTCAATTTTAGGAGATAACGAATCCTTTTCTAATTCAGTAAATGTTCCTAATAAAATTCCATTTATATTATCAAAGGCTCCGATTTGTTTATATTGAGTTAGAAAAGTTGTTATTTTATTAATATCTCCACTTAATGCTTCAAGAAAAAGTATCTTATTTTTAAAATCTGGCATGAATTTTGTCCCAGCTAACTTTAAGAAGCATCTAATATTGCCTCCAATAACAGTTCCAGACATAGAACTACCTTGAATCCATTTATAATTAAAGTTAAATAAATCAGAGCTTCCTTCTAAAATGCTGTTTTTAAAATTATTAATTTGGTTTATAGAATCTTCTCTTATAAGATTCCTTAATTGATAGTTATAATTAACAGTATTTGATTGTTTTAATAATGTATTTAAGATTACAGTTAAATCACTGTATCCAAAGAAAGGTTTCTCATATTTTGAAATAATATCATAATCTAAATAATTAAGAATTTCATTACATAAATCTCCACCGGATAAATCAAATATAATTTTAATATCTTCATTAATATATAAATTCATAAGTTCTTTTGCTCTTATTTTAGAATCGTATGTCATTCCGGAACTATCTTTAAACAATGTTTTCGATGTTATAACATTAATTTTCATAGATGATAATATAGTGATTAATTCATCAATTTTTTCTTCCATATTTACATCTAAGCCATTGGAACATGATATTAGTCCAATTGTATCATTTCTATTTAATAAACTTTTCATAAAATCCTCCATAATATTAATTATTAATTATTTATTATTTATTATTTATTATTTAGTATAAAAAATAAAAATTAAAAAAGCAATTAATTAGTTTCATAGTATAGATTCATATATATAACATTAAGGGGTTAAATTAGGTATTTATATAAATAAAGTAATGATAGATATAAAAATGTAACTAGAATAAAAATTTAAGTTAATAATAATTATTTCATTATAATATAGTTTTATATCAAGCGTAACTTTTAAATAAGTATGAATATTATAATTAATTTTAAAATTTCTATATTATGTATATCAATTATAGAATAATAAACTTATATTTAGAATATTTTTATAGTATATAAGTTTATAAGTGGAGGATATATGAAATATAGACTTTATGTAAATGGTAAATGTAAAAATACAAGAAATTTTCAAAGTGATATTGGAATTGGGGGAGTAATTTTAAGTGATCATGGAGAGGAAATTTCATTTTCAAGAAATGTAGGAGTAGGTACTTGCTCAGAGGCACAAATCTATGCTATTTTGCAAGGGATATATGAAATATCAAAATTTAATAATGCTACTAGCATTATAGTATATGTTTCAAATTTAATGCTTGTAGAATATTTAAATGGTAGAGAGCATGAAGTAAGTCCGGGAACCGAAGTTTTAGCAAATAGATTAAATAATCTAGTGGAAGGTTTGGGAATAAGCATATATTATGAGTATTTTGAAGTAAATGAGTATAATTATGTAAGAACATTAGCAGAAGACGCTTTAAAGTTATAAGAAAAATTTGTAAGTGTGGGAAAAGTATAGTAAAATATATATCATAAATATTTATTAAATGAGGAGTGAGTCTTATGGTAAAGAAATTACAAGTATATAAATGTGAAGTGTGTGGATCAATGGTTGAGGTTTTAAATGAAGCAATGGGGACTTTAGTATGTTGTGGCAAGCAAATGACTTTATTAAATGAAAATACTGTTGATGCGGCTGTAGAAAAACATATACCAGTAGCTGTAGAAAAAGATGGAGAACTTTTAGTTAAAGTTGGAGAAGTTGAGCATCCAATGGTGGACGAGCATTTCATTCAATGGGTAGAAGTTATAACTACTGATGGCGAAGTTTTAAGAAAAGAATTAAATCCAGGTGAAAAACCACAAGCTACATTTAAAGTAAGTGGTAATGTAGATAGAGTTAGAGAATACTGTAACTTACATGGATTATGGAGCAATAAATAGTAAATAATATAAATGCTATCTTAGATTTCTAAGATAGCATTTTGTTGCTTATTAAATGCTTATTATTTACATTACTATCTACAAATGATAAAATTTACAGGTAGTAATAATAAAATGGAGGTAATACAAATGAAGAAGTATTATAGTATGACTACCTTCTTGACATTCGGAGTTTTTAGTATATTAACAACTTTTTACTTTCCTTATTTAAATCAAGAAATTGGCTTATCATTAGGAGAAGTCGGACGAGTAGTATCAATAGGAGCATTATTTACTTTAGTTGCTCAACCTATATTATCTAATAGATTTTCTAAAGTAAAAAATAAAAATAGATTTATATTAATTTATTTAGTTAGCGTTTTTATATCTATAGTAGGACTTATGTTTATAAATAAGAATTTATCAATAATATTTGCTCCTATATATGGCTCTTTACTTGGATCAGTAGCAGGAATATTTGAAATATATATTGAAGAATTATCAATAAGAAATGGATATGAATTTTCAGATATAAGAAAATGGGGATCTATAGGATATGCATGTATAGTATTTATTGCAGGTATTATAATAAATAAATTTGGATATAGGATATTACATATTTTAGCTCTACTTATGGTTAGTGCAATGATGTTAGTTATACTCTTAAAGTTTAAGGATGATATAGAAATAAATGAGAAACAAAATAATACAAGAATAAAAGATTTATTTAAAGATAAGAATATTATATTTCTTATAATAGTAGTATTCCTAGGTATGGGTAGCTATATGGGCTTAGACTTTGCTTATTCTTCTTACTTAGTGGATATAGTTGGTGATGTGAATAAAGCAAATGAGATATATAGTGCATCAATAAGTTTTAGAGTTGTAATTGAATTCTTTACATTTATGATAATTGCTAAGTATTTAAGCAATTCTAATAGCAAAAAGTGTCTTACTATTGCTTTATCAATAGCTGCAATTAAAGTCCTATTATTTTCTAGTGGAAGTGTTTTCCTTATAGTTTTAGGAGATCAGCTTCATGGAATAATGTATGGATTATATTTAAGTTTCTTATTTAAATATTTAAGAGAAATATTAGATGAGCATTTAGTTGCTACTTCTTTTGCAGTACTATCTGTATTAAGTACTGGGGGTTCTAATTTTATATATCCATCTATTTATAGCTTAATTCAAGGAAAGTTTGGTTATGTTGGGATGTATATATTAGGCTTTATATTATTAATATTATCAGTAGTGATTTTCTTTAGTTTCTTACCAAATCCAAAGAAATCTATAAGATAAATTATTGTTATTTATATGAATAGAAAAGTTAATTTAAATAATCAAACTATTGAATATATATTAATTTTTAAGAAAAAGAAAAATATTTCTATAAAGATTGAGAATAGTGGAGAAATAAAAGTACTTGCACCCTTAGGAGTAGATTATAACTATATTGATGATTTAATTATTAGAAAGGCTAATTGGATATTAAAATCTCTAGATAAGATGAATAAAGAAAGTTCCATTGATAATAAAGCTATCTTACTGGGGAAATATTACAATTTAATAATAAATAAATCACATGAAGATAAGATATTTAGGGATAATAGTAATATAATCATAAATAGTAAAGACTTAAATAGAAAGTATATTAATGAATTATTAATAAGTTGGTATAAGAATATGGCACTAGACATTGTTGGTAAAAGAGTAATGGATATTTCTAATAATATTTATATAAGGCCTAGTAAGATTATTATAAAAGATCAGAAAAGTCTTTGGGGAAGTTGTAATTCAAGAAGAGAAATAAGATTGAATTGGAGACTTGTTCTTATGCCTCAATTTGTTATGGATTATATAATTATTCATGAATTATGTCATATAAAGCAAATGAATCATTCGAAAGAATTTTGGAAATTAGTTGAATTACACTGTCCGAGTTATAAAGAAAGTAAATATTGGCTAAAGGAAAATGGAGCTATGTTAATGAAGTTAACATAGCTCCATTTCTTAGAATAAATCTATACTTTTATATCTAACCTCATACATGAACATAGTTGATATTAATTGACTTTATTAAATGTAGGTAATTATAAAATAATAACTTTAAACATTCATCTTATTTATATAATATAATTTTTATAATTAATAATATTAAAATTATATTTTTAAATAAATTATCTAAATAAAAAAATTATTAATTGAAACGTAGACTAAGTTTTTTTATAAAAAAATTGGAATACTAATTATATGAAATTTATAAACTTAGGAGGAAATATATGAAGAAGATTATTATTTTATTATTTTTAGTGGTTTCAACATTTTACTCTTGTAGTAACAAAGAAATTAATAGTAAAACTGAATCTAATATTCAAGATAAAACAGAAGATAAGCAAAGAACTATAAAAGATAATGATGATACTGTAATTTTAAAAGCTTCATTTAAAGAAAAAAATATAGATATAGAAGATTTAATTAAAAAAGTACAAGAAGATTTAAGTTCAAAAGGATCTGTAATAAGTGTAGTAAATAGAGGAGGGGATTGTATTTATATAATGACTACCGAATCAGAAGCTAAAGATATACGGATTCATAAGATAAATGCATCTAAAGGCTTAAATTCTAGTGACTATATAAAGGGACAAAGAAATACTAATTATGAAAAAGTTTCTGACAGTATAAAAGGTGGAGAATATTTAATAATTCCAATTAAAGAAGAAAATGAGTTTACTGAAGAGGCAATTTCATGGATTTCTAACGATGGAAAAGTTAAAGTTTATGAAACGAAAGGAGAAAAAAGTTCCGAAATAAATATGTTTAATTAGGAATGGGGGGATGATAATTATATTTTCTATTTATGTAGAATGTTCTAGAGAACTATCATGAACTTATTCAATTTTTATAATACTTTATTTACTGGAGATAGAATTTTTTAAGCACTGGATATATATCCTTTTATTAAATATGGTAAAATAAACTAAAATGATGATTCAAAAAGGAATAAAAAACTTCTTAATAATAGAACATCATTAGTCCATAGATTATCCACTATAAGAGAGTGTAACAGGAATATAGTATTAGAAAATGGTGAAACTAAAGAATGTGGGTCTCAAGAGGAATTAATAGTGATAAAAGATTTTTATTATAATTTATATAGGACTCAATATAGTTTTTTGAATCAAGATGAATAAAATATGAAATTTTTTTTAAAATAATACTAGAAAAAAACACTTATAGTATTTATAATTAATTTATAAAACTATAGAAAAGTATTAAGGAGATGAACATGAGAGCCGTATATAGAAATCCAAAGGAATTAGCAACTTGTTTAAAGGACTTAGTAGATAATTATTTAGAGGATTTACTGAGTTATGAAAATTTAGAAAGTAAAATTAAGAAAATAGTTGAAGCAAATGGAGATAGAGTTTATAAAGATGGAAAAATATCATTAAAACTATATCCATATTTGGGTGATGAAAGAATAGAAATTATTGATAAAATAATTAAGGAATAAAAAATGGCCTCCATAGAGTATACTATGGAGGCTTTATCTAATAAATTTTTACTTTTTTATAAATTAAAAATAGATAATTTTTTTTCTTCATATGGAATCTTGTCTAGTGAATGTTTTAGTGTTAAAAAGTCCATTTCTACTCTATCAATTTTACCTGATAAAATTTCTTTTTCTCTTTCTGTTTTTGCTTTTTGATTTTCATTAAGTAATATACTTAATTCCTCAGAAAGTTCAAACATTCTTAATGCTGCTTCATAGCAGTTATTTGTTTTCATAAAATCACGTCCTTGTATAATATTAACAATATTATACAATATATGTAATAGATTATCAAATTGCTTAAATGTTTTCAGTTGAAGAAAGACAAAAAATTATTTATATAAATAAAATGTTAAATCATATTGTATTAAGGTAGAAATAAAAGGAGTATAAAGATGATAAATGATGTTATTAAAAAATTTTATAATAATATTCCATATATAAATGGATGGCAAAAAATGAAAAGAGCTTCTGTAGCTATATTACTCGTAGAAGTAGAAGATAAATTAAATATAGTTTTTGAAGTTAGGGCAAAGCATATGAGAAGTCAGCCAGGAGATATTTCTTTTCCAGGAGGTAAGATAGATTTAAAAGAAAATGAAAAGGAAGCTGTAGCTAGAGAAATATGTGAGGAATTGGGTTTATCAAATGAAGATTTTGAAATAATAGCTCCGCTTAATTTATTAGTTACTCATTATAGTTTGTTAATACATCCCTTTGTTGGATATATTAAAAATTTTGATAACATAAATATTAATAAAGATGAAGTTGATCATATATTTTTAGTTCCATTAGATTACTTATTAAGTAACGAGCCTAGAATAGAAAATAGTAAGATTATAGCTAATCGCTCAGAAGATTTTCCTTATGATTTAATAAATGGAGGTAAGAATTATAAGTTTAAAGAGGGAGTATATAGATCACTATTTTATAAATATGAGAATTATGTTATTTGGGGTATTACAGCCTTAATATTAGAAGATTTTTTGAATGATTTTAATAAAGATATGACTAAAGGCTAGGAAATTCCTAGCCTTATATTTTTAAATACTATGTAGTATAAAATATACTATAAATACAAATGAAATTATATACATCACAATTGAAAGTTGATCTTTTTTCTTCGTTATAAGTTTCATTATTGTATAGGATATAAATCCAAATGCAATACCATCTACTATACTAAAGGTTAGTGGTATTAAAACAATAATTAAAAATGATGGAATTGCTTCTGAAATATCATTAAAGTCTATATTAACTATTCCTTTAATCATTAAACTTCCTATAATAATTAAAATTGGAGCAATTACTTCATTAGGAATCAAATTTATAAATGGAATGAATAATAAGGATATTAAAAGTAGTAATCCCGAAATTAATGATGTTAAACCAGTTTTCCCCCCAGCAGCTATTCCGGCTGTTCCTTCTACTGTAGAAACAGAGGGACTTGTTCCCAATAAACCACATGCTATTGTTGATATTGCTATAGCATTTAATGCTTTACTTTGCTTTTCAGGAGCTTTTAAAAGTCCATTTATTTGTCCATGTAGTAAACCTATATTTTCAAAAATTAACACTAAAGTTAATGAAAAAGTAGAAATCCAAAAAGGAATAGTGAAAAATGCACTTAAATCTATATTAAATAGAATTCCTTTATATTCATTAAAATTAGGTAATGAAAACTTTAAGCCTGTTGTATCAACAAGGTTTAATAAAATTGCAGCTATAGTACCAACAACTATACTTATTAAAAATCCACCAGGAATATTTTTAGCAAATAATATTACTGTTAATAAAAACATAGCTATGAAAAATATTACCCTTGGATCTGAAAGTGATCCGATTTTGACCATTGTAGATGGATCAGAAATAATTAGACCTCCTTTTTGAAAGCCTAAAAATGTAATAAATAATCCTATTCCAATAGTTATCGATTCCTTTAATGAATTAGGTATAGATGTATCTAGTATTTTGGATAAAGGTGTAATAGCGACAATTAAAAATAATATTCCAGCCATAACAACACTTGCTAATGCTTGATTAAATGATAATCCCATACTTAGTACAATTGTATAAGTAAATAGTGCATTAATTCCCATACCAGGCATAATTACAAGTGGTGTATTACTCATGAAAGACACTAATAAACATCCTACAAATGAAGCAAGTACAGTTGCAATTATAAGTGGTTCTTGTGATTTACCTCCATCACTTAAAATACTAGCATTAACTACAATAATATATACTGCAGCAAAAAAAGAAGTTAACCCAGCTACTAGCTCAGTTTTAAAATTAGTTTTGTGTTCCTTAAGTTTAAATAATTTGTCCATCCTTTCTGTAAAAACCTCTTTTCTTTATCCCTCACCCGCCCGCACCGATTGATGTCTAAATAATTATATCATTAAATTTTTAAATTTAAAGAGTAGAAATAAATTAAAGTCAAATTTTATATATAAAAAGACAAAAAATTATATTCAAATATATTTTTGCAAAATTACAACAAAATTATTCGTTAAATCATAGTATATAGAAGATATTAATAGAGTAAAGGGGGATAACTTTGACAAATAGAATTACTATAAGTTTATGTATGATAGTAAAAGATGAAGAAAAGACATTAGCAAGATGCTTATCTTCAGTAAAAGATATAGTTGATGAAATGATCATTGTAGATACTGGTTCTACGGATAAAACTGTTGATATAGCCAAACGCTTTAATAGCCAAATATATAGTTTTAAGTGGATTGATGACTTTGCAAAAGCTAGGAACTATGCTTTCAGCAAAGCTACTAAAGAATATATTTTTTGGCTTGATGCAGACGACTATTTGGATGAGGATAATATAGACAAATTCAAAATATTAAAAGAAACTTTTGATAGAAATGTTGATACTGTAACTATGGAATATTCTTTAAATAGGGATGTAAATGGTAATACAACTTATTCCTTAAAGAGAAATCGATTAGTAAAAAGATCTAAGGGTTTCAAATGGATAGGAAGAATTCACGAATATTTAGAAGTAGGAGGAATTAGTTTAAATAGTGATATATCCGTAAATCATGGAAAAGTTAAACCTAGTGGGGATAGAAATCTGACCATTTTTAAAAAGATGGAAGAAGAAGGAGAGAAATTTAGCGTAAGAGATATGTTTTATTATGCTAATGAGCTATACTATAATGGCTTATATGAGGAAGCTACAAAAAAATATGAGGCTTTTTTAGATACTAAATTAGGTTGGGTGGAAGATATAAAAACTGCTATAGCTAATTTGATTCAATGCTATACTAATACAAATAAACCAGAAAAGAAAATAGGAATAATTTTAAAGTCCTTTGAATTTGATGTTCCTAGGGCTGATATTTGTTGTAGACTTGCAGAAATATTTTTAAGCAAGAAACAAATTAAGCAAGCAATCTTTTGGTATAAAATTGCAATGGGATGTATTCATGAAAAAGATAATCTTGGAATAGATAACCGAGATTATTATACTTGGATACCAAGTATTCAATTATGTGTTTGTTATTCTATCATAGGTGATTATGATGCTGCTTATTATTATAATGAATTAACAGCGTTATATGGTGGAAATATAGAGAAGGTAGATTATAACAGAAAATTTCTAAAATCTAAATTTGAGGAGCTTGGAAAAACTATTCCAGATCTTGATTATAAGTTGATTGATAGAAGATATAGGTTTTTTTAAATAGTATAATAAAGTGTTGTCGTATTGTGCGATAACACGTTTTTTTTCTTAACTTATTTGAATATAATATATATTTAAAAGTACATACTATTTATATAACTAAATATATTGACAAATATATTTTAAATATTATAATTTAATTATAATACACCCCTAGAGGGTGGGGGAGGTATATTATGAATGAAGAGAGAAAGAAATCATTACAATCTTTAAAAACTGCTAAAGGACAAATTGATGGAATAATAAAGATGATTGAAGAGGATAGATATTGCATTGATATTTCAAATCAAATTTTTGCTGCCCAGTCATTATTAAAGAAAGCAAATCTTATAATATTAGAAAATCATTTGTCTCATTGTGTTAAAGATGCCTGTATTAGTGGTGATGGAGACGAGAAAATAAATGAAATTATGAAAATATTAGATAAAGTTATAACGAGATAAATTATTAAAGTGGAGGTTTTGAATATGAAAAAGAAAATAAATATTGAAGGTATGAGTTGTGGACATTGTGTTGCACATGTAAAGGAAGCATTAGAAGAAATAAGTGGAGTTGAAATTTTAGAAGTTAACTTAGAAGGTAAAAATGCTTTAGTTAATACAGAAGTTGAAGATAATACTTTAATAGCAGCCATAGATGAAGCAGGCTATGATGTAACATCAATAGACAAATTATAGAAATTAAAAATGAGCAATATTAATTGCTCATTTTTTTAGTTTAACTAATATGTCATACATATCCCTTATTGAAGCATCTAATTTATATAAATCTTCATCATTTAAAGTTGAAATTTTATTAAATAAATTATTTTTTATTTCACGCTTTTTATTTTTTAAAAGGTTATGAGCTTTTTCAGTTAATTCTATATTTATTTTTCTTCTATCATTTGGATCTGTATACCTATTTACAAGCCCATTACTTATTAATTTATCTATTATTGGAGTCATATTTGGCTTAGATATATCTAAGCATTTAGCAACATCAGATACTGACATCGATTTCTTTTGTGAGAGATAAAATATCACTTTCACATGAGAGGGAGGAATGGAAACCCCTTTAACCATTTCGCTTGGATTGAATAATCTATTATGTATTTGGAATAATAGATTAAGTAAATTATCAGATATATCATGTAGTTCATTATTATTCATATAGTCCCTCCTAAGTATTTATAACAATTTAATTATAAACTATTTTTTTTTGTTATACAACTATAAATATTATTGACATATAATAGTTATAAAAATATAATTAATATATATTTCTAATAATTAACTTAAAAATAAAGCAGGATTTGAAAGGAGAAAAAATAAAATGATGAAACTGACAAAGTACTTAAAACCATTTATCGGTTCTATCATTGCTGTAATAATATTACTATTTATTCAAGCTGTTAGTGAATTATCATTACCAGATTATATGTCCAATATAGTAAATATTGGTATCCAGCAAGGTGGAATAGAAAATTCGGTACCTACTATAATACGTAAAAGTGAAATGGATAAGCTTTCGATATTTATAGGGGAGGATGATTTTAAATTCATAGAAGATAATTATACATTATTAGATAAAGATACTCTTTCAAAGGATGAATTTGATAAATATTTAAAAAATTATTCAAAGCTTGATGAAGAACCTTTATATGAACTTAATTCAAAAAATAAAGATTCTATATCTAGATTGAATAGTATTCTAGCTAAGCCAGAGCTTATTGTATATGGAATTGAAAATGGTAGTTTTGATACTGCTATGCTTGGAAATATGCCAAATAATATGCCTGTACCAGCTGATACAGATCCTTTTTTTATTTTGAGTAATATTCCTAAAGAGCAATTAAATGTTTTAAAGGATTCAATAAATGAAAAATTTGAAGAAATGCCAGATAGTATGATAGATCAAGCTGCTGTCGCATATGTTAAAAATGAGTATTCTGAAATAGGAATAAATACAGATAAACTACAAACAAACTTTATTATTATTTCTGGATTAAAGATGCTTGGAATAGCATTGATTAGTATGGCAGCTGCAGTTATTGTTGGTCTTATATCTGCAAGAATAGCAGCTGGATTAAGTAGATCTTTAAGAGGAGATGTATTTAAGAAAGTTACAAATTTCTCTAATGCTGAATTTGATAAATTTTCAACTGCTTCTTTAATTACACGTAGTACTAATGATATACAACAAATTCAAATGCTTATGGTTATGTTATTTAGAATAGTTTTCTATGCTCCAATATTAGGCGTTGGTGGTGTAATGAAAGTATTAAGAACAGATACAAATATGACTTGGATTATAGCAGTAGGTGTAATTCTAATTTCATTACTTGTAAGTGTATTATTTGGGTTTGCTATGCCTAAGTTTAAGGCAGTTCAAAAGTTAGTTGATAAATTAAACTTAGTTACTAGAGAGCATCTAACAGGTATGTTAGTTATTAGAGCATTTAGCACTCAAAAGCATGAAGAAGTTAAGTTCGATAATGTAAATAAGGATTTAACTAAAACAAATTTATTTGTTAATAGATTAATGTCATCAATGATGCCAGTGATGATGCTTATAATGAATGGACTAACACTTTTAATTGTATGGGTAGGATCTCATCAAGTTGATTTAGGGACAATGCAAGTAGGAGATATGATGGCATTTATGCAATATGCAATGCAGATAATAATGTCATTCTTAATGATTTCAATGATTTCAATAATGTTACCTCGTGCATCAGTATCTGCTCAACGTATTAGTGAAATACTGTATACAGATTTAAGTATAAAAGATAAAGAAAATCCTAAGAATTTTATGGATTCTAAAAAGGGTTATGTGGAATATAAAAATGTAAGTTTTAAATACCCAGGTGCAGAAGATTATGTCTTAGAAAATATTAGTTTTACAGCAAAACCAGGGGAAACTACAGCTATTATTGGAAGTACTGGTAGTGGTAAATCAACATTAATTAATTTAATACCAAGATTTTATGATGTATCTCAAGGTCAAATCACTATTGATGGAGTTGATATAAAAGATGTAAATCAAAAATCATTAAGAGATAAAATTGGATATATTCCTCAAAAAGGAGTACTTTTCTCAGGAACTATAGAAAGTAATCTAAAATATGGTTCTCCTAATGCAACTGCAGAAGATTTAGAAAAATCAGCACAAATTGCACAAGCATTAGAATTTATTGATAATAAGCCTGAAAAATATAATACTGAAATTTCTCAAGGTGGTACAAATGTATCCGGTGGACAAAAGCAAAGATTATCTATTGCTAGAGCTTTAGTTAAGAAACCAGAAGTGTATATTTTCGATGATAGCTTTTCAGCTTTAGACTTTAAAACTGATGCTGCTCTTAGAAGGTCACTTAAAGAAAATATTAAAGATGCTACTATGATAATTGTTGCACAAAGAATAAGTACAATAAAGGATGCAAATCAAATTATAGTATTAGATGAAGGAAGAGTTGTAGGAATTGGAACTCATAAAGAGCTTTTAGAAAACTGTGAGGTTTACGAGCAAATAGCCTTATCACAACTTTCAAAGGAGGAACTTATGTCATGAGTAATAATGTAAGAAATAAAAGACATGGTGGTTTCGGTGGTCCTATGGGTGGAATGCAGGTCGGTGGCGGAAAGGCTAAGGATTTTAAAGGAACTGTTAGCAAGCTATTAAAATATTTAAAACCATATAGAATATCAATTATCACAGTATTAATATTTGCAATAGGTAGTGCTGCTTTTTCAATAATAGCTCCTAAGATATTAGGAAAAGCTACAACTAAGTTATTTGAAGGATTAGTAAGTAAAGTATCAGGAGAAGTAGGCGCTGCAATAGATTTTACTTATATAGGCAATATAATAGCATTATTATTAGTATTATACGTAATAAGTGCAGTATTTTCATTTATTCAAGGATTTATAATGTCTGGAGTTGCTCAAAAGGTTTCATATAATCTTAGAAAAGAAATTGCAGAAAAAATAAATCGTATGCCACTTAAATACTTTGATAAAATGACACATGGAGAAGTTTTATCAAGAGTTACTAATGATGTTGATACAGTAAGTAATACTTTAAATCAAAGTTTATCACAAATGTTAACATCTATAACGACATTAATTGGTGTTCTTATAATGATGTTATCAATAAGTGTAACAATGACTATTGCAGCAATAGTAATAATACCAATATCAGGTATATTAATAGCTTTAGTAGTTAAAAAATCACAAAAGTATTTTAAAGAACAACAAACTTTCTTAGGACATGTTAACGGGCATGTAGAAGAAGTATATAGCGGTCATAATATAATGAAGGCTTTTAATGGAGAGGATGCTGCTGTAGAAGAATTTAATAAATTAAATGATACTTTATATAATTCAGCATGGAAATCTCAATTTTTATCAGGAATGATGATGCCTATAATGACATTTATAGGAAACCTAGGGTATGTTATGGTATCTATATTAGGTGGATACCTTGCTGTTAAAAAAACAATTGAAGTTGGAGATATTCTTTCTTTTGTTCAATATATAAGATCTTTTACACAACCAATAGCTCAAACAGCACAAATTGCAAATGTACTTCAATCTACAGCAGCTGCTGCAGAAAGAGTTTTTGAATTCTTAGAAGAAGAGGAAGAAATTGAAGATATTAAGAATCCTGTAAGCATTAATGACATTGAAGGTGAAGTTACATTTAAGGATGTTCACTTTGGTTATAATGAAGACAAAATAATAATAAATGACTTCTCTAGTAAAATAAAGCCAGGACAAAGAGTTGCAATTGTAGGACCTACTGGTGCAGGAAAAACTACAATTGTAAAATTATTAATGAGATTCTATGAATTAAATAGTGGTGAAATTTTACTAGATAATCATAATATAAATGATTTTAAGAGAAGTGATTTAAGAAAAGTTTTTGGAATGGTTCTGCAAGATACATGGTTATTTAACGGAAGTATAATGGAAAACATAAGATATGGTAATTTAAATGCTACTGATGAAGAAGTGATAGAAGCATCAAAAGCAGCACATGTTCATCATTTTGTTAAAACATTACCAGATGGATACAATATGGAGTTAAATGAAGATGCAAGTAATGTTTCTCAAGGACAAAAGCAATTATTAACAATTGCACGTGCAATCTTAGCAGATCCTAAAATATTAATTTTAGATGAAGCTACAAGTTCAGTTGATACAAGAACTGAAGTGCTTATTCAAAAAGCTATGGATAATTTAATGAAAAATAGAACTAGCTTTATAATTGCTCATAGATTATCTACTATCAAAGATGCAGATCTAATTTTAGTAATGAAAGATGGGGATATTGTAGAGCAAGGCACTCACAATGAACTTTTAAACAAAAAAGGATTTTATGCTTCATTATATAATAGTCAATTTGAAACTTCACAAATATCATAATTTAAAAGAGTATCGTCATATTTGGACGATACTCTTTTAATATGAAAAGTGAAAAATTAGGTAATTGTTTAGAGATGACCTTTGTGAGACTATACTTGAAAAATAGTTGTATTTATTAGGTTTTCAATTGCTAATTTATAAGCTTATATTGAAGTAGGTAAAGTTATTAAATAAGTAAACATAGAATATTTCGCATTTTAGTAAAACAAGTAAAAAATATAGTAAAAAGTTAGTAAAAAAATCAAATATATATTGATAAAATTTTCCTGAGGTGATATTATAGTATTGTAAAGAAATCTAAAATATGATTGGGAGAGTTGTTATGAGAAACGAAATTAATGCTACTTTTAAAAAAGTATTTGGAGAAAAAGAAAATTGCAAAACATTTTTTTCACCTGGTAGAGTAAATTTAATTGGTGAACACACTGATTATAATGGAGGAAATGTATTTCCTTGTGCATTAAGCTTTGGAACTTATGGAGTTATAAGCTTAAGAAATGATAAAAAAGTAAGAATGTATTCAAGCAACTTTGAGGATATAGGCATTATTGAATTTGATTTAGACAACATTAGTTATGAAAAGTCCCATGATTGGGTTAATTACCCTAAAGGTGTAATCGATGTGATGAAAAAACATGGATATGATATAAATAGAGGGTTTGATATAGCTGTTTATGGTAATATTCCAAATGGAGCAGGGCTTTCATCTTCAGCATCATTAGAACTTTTAATAGCTGTGATGATGGACAACCTATTTGAATTAAAGATAGATAGAGTAGATTTAGTAAAATTTTCTCAAGAAGCAGAAAATAAATTCGTTGGGGTTAATTGTGGTATAATGGATCAATTTGCAATTGGAATGGGTAAGGAGAATAATGCTATACTTTTAGATTGTAACACGCTAAAATATAATTATTGTCCTGTCGAATTAAAAGATGAAATATTAGTAATTGCAAATACAAATAAGAGAAGAGGGTTAGCTGATTCTAAATATAACGAACGTAGAAGCGAATGTGAGCAAGCATTAGAAGAGTTAAAAACAAAGCTAAATATAAATTCATTAGGTGAATTATCAATAGAGGATTTTGAAAATAATAAGAATTTAATAGATAGCGAAATAAGAATTAAGAGAGCTAAACATGCAGTATATGAAAATCAAAGAACATTAATGGCTAAAGAAGCACTAGCAAAAAATGATTTAAGTACTTTTGGTAAACTTATGAATGAATCTCATATTTCTTTAAGAGATGACTATGAAGTTACAGGAATTGAATTAGACACATTAGTTGAACTTGCATGGAATCATGAAGCTACAATAGGGGCTAGAATGACTGGTGCAGGATTTGGTGGATGTACAGTTGCATTAGTTAAAAAAGATAGAGCTCAAGAATTTATAGAAAAAGTAGGGCAAGGGTATAAAGAAAAAATAGGATACGAAGCTAGTTTCTATATAGCAAATATAGGCGATGGAACTAGAGAAATTTAGGAGGTATAGAAATGATATTAGTTTGTGGTGGAGCAGGTTATATAGGAAGTCATACTGTTTATCAATTGATAGATAAAGGTGAAGAAGTAATAGTTGTAGACAATTTAGAAACTGGGCATATAGAAGCAGTAAATCCAAAAGCTAAATTTTATAAGGTTGATATAAGAAATGAAGAGGAGCTTGATAAGGTATTTAAAGAAAATGATATAACAGAAGTTATTCATTTTGCAGCTAATTCTTTAGTTGGAGAAAGCATGACAAATCCTTTAAAATATTACAATAATAATGTTCATGGAACAGAAGTTTTATTAAAGGTTATGATTGCAAATAATGTTAAGAAAATTGTATTTTCTTCTACAGCTGCAACTTATGGTGAAGCTACTAAAATGCCTATAGTTGAAACAGATAGAACTGAACCAACTAATGCATATGGAGAAACAAAGCTTGCTATGGAAAAAATGATGAAATGGGCAGATGTAGCACATGGAGTTAAATATGTATCACTTAGATACTTTAATGTTGCTGGAGCTCATGTAAGTGGAAGTATTGGAGAAGATCATAGTCCAGAAACTCATTTGATTCCTTTAATATTACAAGTTCCTCTAGGTAAGAGAGAATTTATATCTATTTTTGGAGATGACTATGATACAGAGGATGGTACTTGCATTAGAGACTATATTCACGTAATAGACTTAGCTAATGCTCATATTCTTGCGGTAGAGCATCTTAGAGGTGGAAATTCTAGTAATATATTCAACTTAGGAAATGGAAGTGGATTTTCAGTTAAAGAAATGATAGAAGCTGCAAGAAGAGTTACTGGTCACGAGATCCCAGCTAAGATTTGTGAAAGAAGGGCTGGAGATCCAGCTAGATTAATAGCCTCAGCTGAAAAAGCAAGAAATACTTTAAAATGGAGCCCAAAATATACTAATGTTGAAGATATAATAGCTTCAGCTTGGAATTGGCATAAGAATAACCCAACAGGTTTTGATAAGTAGGTGATGATATGAATATTTATAGGGAAATCAAAAGACTTATTCAATATGGATTGAAGCATGAGCTTTTTACTAAAGATGATGAAATATTTATAAGAAATGGTTTATTAGATGTATTAAATCTTGATGAATATGAAGATTTTGAAATAGAGGATGAAAATTTAAATACTCCAACTGAGATACTAGGTAATATATTAGATTATGCATTTAATAATGGAATATTAGAATCTAATTCTCCTATATATAGAGATTTACTAGATACTAAGATTATGGGAGTTTTAATGCCAAGACCTTCAGAGGTTATACGTGAGTTTTACAATCGTTATAAAGAATCAAAAGAAAGCGCTACATCTTATTTATACAATATAAGTAAGGCATGTGATTATGTTAGAACTGATAGAATAGCACAGAATTTAGTATGGAAATCCAGTACAGAATATGGAGATTTAGATATAACTATAAATTTATCAAAGCCTGAAAAAGACCCTAAAGCCATTGCCGCAGCAAAGAATTTACCACCGGCTAAGTATCCTAAGTGTTTATTGTGTAAGGAAAATGAGGGGTATAGAGGTAGAATAAATCATCCTGCAAGGCAAAATATAAGAATAATACCGATGGAATTGAATAATGAAAGTTGGTATTTACAGTACTCACCTTATGCATATTATAATGAGCATTGTATTGTTTTTGCAGGTGAACATGTGCCTATGAAAATAACAAAGAATACCTTTGACAGATTATTAGAGTTTATAGAAAAATTCCCTCATTATTTTGTAGGATCTAATGCAGACTTACCTATAGTTGGAGGATCTATTCTTACACACGATCATTATCAGGGTGGAAATTATCAATTTGCAATGGATAAAGCAAAAGATGTTTATAAATTCAATTTAAATAGTTATAAAAATATTGAATTATCTATTGTTAAATGGCCATTAACTGTATTAAGATTAAAGGGAAGAAATAGAGTAGAATTAAGTGAGCTAGCCGATAAAGTTTTAGTTCATTGGAGAAATTATAGTGATTCTATTGTTGATGTATATTCTTGCACTAATGAAATTCCTCATAATACAATAACACCTATAGCTAGAAAAGATGGTGAATTCTATGTTCTAGATTTAGTGCTTAGAAATAATAGAACTAGTGAAGAGTATCCAGATGGAATTTTCCATCCCCATAAAGAACTCCATAATATTAAAAAAGAAAATATAGGCTTAATAGAAGTTTTAGGACTTGCAGTACTTCCAGCTAGACTAAAAGATGAATTAGAAATTATAAAGTTAGCTTTAGTTAATGATACTGACGATATTTATAATAATGAAGAAATGAAAATTCATTTAAATTGGTATGAAGAAATAAAAAGGAATAATCTATCTATAAATAAAGAAAATGTGGATTATATTATAGAAAAGGAAGTTGGAAAGGTATTTTCAAAAGTTCTTGAACATTGTGGAGTATTTAAATGGGATGAAGATGGAAAAGAAGCTATGCAAAGATATATAAATAGCTTAAAAGAAACGATTAATTAATAAAATGTAAGGTGAGGCAATATTAAAATTAAGTTTGCCTCATCTTTAATTGTTATTTAAGAGATTATAAAGTATTATAAAGATAATCGAGGTGATTATAATGGCGACTATAAAAGATATTGCAAGTGCTGCTGGAGTTTCTATTTCAACAGTTTCGCGTATTTTAAATTTAGATAAAACTCTAAACGTTTCTGAGGATACTAGAAAAAAGGTTTTAAGCATAGCTGAAGAAATGAATTACGTTACAATAAAAGAAAGAAAAAGTAAACTTAAAAATCATACTATTGGTATAATATGTTCATTTACTGAAGTTAAGGAATTAAATGATCCATATTTTTTATCTATTAGAATGACTATAGAAAAAAAATGTATTGAAGAAAATATAGATTTTAAATCATTATACTATACTAAAATATTAAATGATGATACCTCAAATTATAAAGGATTAGATGGAATAATTGCTATAGGAATATTCCAAGATGATGAAATTAAAAAACTTAGGGAGTTATCTCAAAATATAGTATTTATAGATTCATCTCCTGATGAGTGGGAATTTGATTCAATTGTTGTGGACTTAAAATATGGAGTTAGAAAAGCACTAGAATATTTATATTCTTTAGGTCATAAGGATATAGGATATATAGGAGCTAAGGTTATTCCACATAATAATAACAATAACGGCGTAGAACTTGTAAATTATAGAGAAGCAACATATAAAGATTTCATGAATGAAATCGATAATTTAAATTATAATTGGATATTTAAAGGTGATTTTACACCAGAGGATGGATATAATCTTATGAGTAAAGCTTTGAAGTTAAACAATATTCCATCGGCTTTTTTTATTGCAAGTGATCCTATGGCTATAGGAGCTTATAAGGCTATACAAGAAAATGGATATAAGATTCCAGATGATATAAGTATAGTTGGGTTTGATGATATTGCAACAGCTCAATACTTATCTCCATCATTAACAACAGTAAAAGTATTTACTGATTTTATGGGAGAAACTGCTCTTAATACTCTTATAGAAAGAATAAAAGATGAAAGAAGCCTAAGCAAAAAAATTGTATTGCCAGTTAAATTAATTATTAGAGATAGTTGTAAATTAGTATAATTTTTTTGCCCTATAAGTAGTATAATACTTATAGGGCTTGTTTATATTGGATAATTATATAGGCGGGGGGAATTTAAGTGATATATAGACTTGGTATAGATGCAGGTTCAACTACAGTAAAGTTAGTATTATTAGACGAAAATGATAATGTAAAATATAAGTCTTATAAGAGACACCTTACAAAAGTTAGGGAAACTATATTAGAAGAAATTATAGTAATAAGGGATTTGTTAATAAATAATGATATAAAAGTTTCTATAACAGGTTCATCAGGATATGGTGTTGCTAAGGATACAAATATTTCCTTTGTTCAAGAAGTATTTGCAACAACTATTGGTGTAAAAAAGTTATTTAATAATATTGATGTTGTTATTGAATTAGGTGGAGAAGATGCAAAAATAATTTATTTAACTAACGGGTTAGAAGAAAGAATGAATTCGAGTTGTGCTGGTGGAACAGGGGCTTTTATAGATCAAATGGCAAGCTTAATGGGAATAACAGTAGAAGAATTAGATGAAATTAGCTTAGAATATAATAATATATATCCAATTGCATCAAGATGTGGAGTATTTGCAAAATCTGACGTTCAACCTTTATTAAATCAAGGAGCAAATAAATCAGATATTGCTGCAAGTATTTATGAAGCTGTAGTAAATCAAACAATTGGTGGACTCGCTCAAGGTAGAGAAATAAAGGGAAATATATTATTTTTAGGAGGGCCATTATTTTTTTACAAGGGCCTAAGAGAAAGATTTATAAAAGATTTAAACTTAAGGGATGAGGAAGCAATAATACCTAATGATGCAGAAGTTTTTGTAGCAAGAGGTGCTGCGTTATTTGCAAATAATGAAGATAAAACATATACATATGAAAAGCTAATTTCAAAACTATCATATTCCAATAATATAAATATAGATATGAAAAAGGATATTAAACCTTTATTTTCAACTAAGGAAGAATATAAAAACTTTATAGAAAGACATAATAAAGCTAAAGTATTAGATAGAGATATAAATAACTTTAATGGTGATGCGTATCTAGGAATAGATGCAGGAAGTACTACTACAAAATTAGTTCTTATAGATAAGGGTGATAATATTTTATATGATTATTATGCACATAATGAAGGAAATCCAGTTAAAGTAATAAAAGAGCAATTAGAATACGTTTATAAAGAATTTGGAGATAGAATAAATATAAAAGCAAGTTCTGTTACTGGATATGGGGAAGAACTTATAAAAAAGGGGTTCGGGATAGATTTTGGGATAGTTGAAACATTAGCTCACTATATAGCAGCAAGTAGATTTAATCCGGATGTAGATTTTATACTTGATATTGGTGGACAAGATATAAAATGTTTTGAAATAGAAAATCAATCGATTAAAAGCATTATTTTAAATGAGGCTTGCTCTTCAGGATGTGGATCATTTATAGAAACTTTTGCAAAAGCTATGGGATATGATGTTGAAAGTTTTGCAAAGCTAGGATTATTTGCACAACATCCAGCAGATTTAGGGTCTAGGTGTACTGTTTTTATGAATTCATCAGTAAAGCAAGCTCAAAGAGATGGAGCAACTATTGAGGATGTTTCAGCAGGACTTTCAATGAGTATTGTTAAAAATGCATTGTATAAGGTTATTAGAACTAAAAACATAGGAAAGAACGTTATAGTTCAAGGAGGCACCTTATGTAATGACGCTATATTAAGAAGTTTAGAACTTGAATTAGGACAAAATGTAATAAGATCAAATATTTCTGGGTTAATGGGAGCATATGGAGCTGCTTTATATGCTAAAAGTCAAAATATAGAAAAATCTCAAATTATAGATAAGGAAAGTATTAAAAATTTTAATCATGAATCTAAAGGTGCTAAATGTGGTTTATGCACTAATAAGTGCAATTTAACTATAAATACATTTGCAGGTGGCAAAAAGTATATATCAGGTAACAGATGTTCAAAGCCAACTGGAAAATACAATGATAATAATATTCCTAATCTTTATGAATATAAAAATAATAAGATTATGGAATATGCTGATAATGATGGGATAAAGGGTACTATAGGAATTCCCATGGTTTTGAATATATATGAAAATTTACCTTTCTTTGTAAGGTTTTTTAATGAATTAGATATTAAAGTGGTTTTATCAGATGATTCATCAAAAAAGCTTTATTTAAAGGGGCAACATACTATTCCATCAGATACAGCATGTTATCCTGCAAAGCTTAGTCATGGACATATTGAAAGTCTTATAAGTAAAGATATAAAAAATATATTTTACCCTTGTATGACATATAATTTTGATGAAGGAATATCAGATAATTGTTTTAACTGTCCGGTTGTAGCTTATTATCCAGAAGTTATTAAAAATAATATTTCTAAATTAAAAGATTTTAATTATATAAGTCCATATTTAGATTTAAATTCAAGTAAAAGTACAGTTGATAACTTATATAATTCTCTAAAGGATTATTATAATTGGATAAGTAAAGCAAAAGTAAAGCTTGCTTATGAAAGAGCAATTGAAGAGTATAAACAATATAAGATAGATATTCTAGATAGAGGAAAGAAAGCTATTAAGTATGCTAGAGAAAATAATTTATTAATTGTTGTTTTAGCCGGAAGACCATATCATGTAGATAAAGAAATAAATCATGGTATAGATAAAATGATGAACTCTTTAGGGTTGGTTATATTAACTGAAGATTCAATACCAATAGATAAAAGCAATAAAGAAGTAAAAATGCTAAATCAATGGACATATCAAGCAAGATTATTTAATGCAGCAAATTTTGTAGTTAATAATGACGATATGCAGTTAGTTCAATTAGTTTCATTTGGATGTGGTACAGATGCAATAACAGCTGATGAAACCAAAAGGATATTGGAGGATAAAGGTAAATTATACACTCAATTAAAAATAGATGAAACTAGTAATTTAGGTGCAGCAAAAATTAGAATAAGAAGTATGGTTGAAGCAATTAAGAGTAGGTGAGAACTATGAATTATGAATATAAGATTTTTACTAAAGAAATGAAAGAAAACTATAAAATTTTAGTACCGAATATGCTACCAATTCATTTCAAAATATTAGATAAAATTTTAAAAGACTATGGTTTTGATATAGAGTTTTTAGAAGATGATGTATCTACAATAATAGATGCAGGTCTTAAATATTCTAATAATGATATTTGCTATCCTGCAATGATAGTTATTGGGCAATTTATTTCTGCCTTAAAAAGTGGTAAATATGATATAAATAAGACTGCTTTACTTATGAGCCAAACAGGGGGAGGCTGTAGAGCTTCTAATTACATTCATTTAATTAGAAAAGCTTTAGAAAATAGTGGTTTTGAAGAGGTACCAGCTATTGGATTAAGCTTAACTGGAATTGAAAAACACCCGGGTTTAAAATTAAGCCCATCAATAATTTTGAAAGCAGTTTATGCTGTACTATATGGTGATTTAATTATGTGCTTATATAATAAAGTTAAGCCGTATGAAATTAATGATGGAGAAACAGACAAAACATTAGACGAGATGATAGAATATTTAAATAAAAATTTTTCAAGCATAAAATATATGAGTATTTCAAAAATTTCAAAAGTAATTATAAAAGCTTTTGATGATATCGACATAAATAAAAAAGAAAAAATAAAGGTAGGAATTGTTGGAGAAATATATATGAAATATTCTAGAATGGGTAATAATCATCTAGAAGAATTTTTAGTTAAAGAAGATGCAGAAGTTGTTCAATCTGGACTTATGGATTTTGTTAATTATTGCATACTAAATTCAATAATAGATTATAAGTTATATAAAAGAGGATTTATTAAATCTAAATTTGCAAAGGTAGCTTATAAAATCATTTTAAGAATACAAAGAAAGATAAATAGTAATATAGAAAAGTATTCTAAGTTTGAAGCACCTACAGATTTTGAAGAAGTTAGAAAAATGGCAGATGGATATATAGGGTATGGAGTAAAAATGGGAGAAGGCTGGTTATTAGTTGCTAATATGATAGAACTTATAAAAACAGGGGCAAATAATATAATTTGTGCTGAACCTTTTGGATGTTTACCTAATCATATAGTAGGAAGAGGGGCCATTAGAAAAATATTAGAAAAGAATCCTAATGCTAATATAGTAGTTATAGATTATGATCCATCTCAATCTCAAATAAATCAGGAAAATAGAATTAAATTGATGCTATCAAATGCAAAACTAAATGTTTACTTGTAATAAAAATCTGTTTACAAATAAGTGATATTTAAAGCTATATCTATAAGTTGCTATAATAGATATAGCTTTAATTTTGTATATAATAATATATGTAAGAGAAAAAATGATGATAAATATAAATATATATAGTATACTTATTTTGAACAGTTTATAAATAACTATAAGTATGGTAGAGAGGGAAAAAGATGACTAAAAATAAACACTTTTTTGTGATAAATCCTGAAGCAGGCAAAATTAATGTTTCAGATAAAATAAGTAATGATATAAATGAAATATTTAAAGATTTGTATGATGAATATAGAATTTATATAACAAAAGGAAAAAATGATGCTACTAATTATGTAAAAAATATATGTGAAAGCGAAGAAGGAAATTTGAGGTTTTATGCATGTGGAGGAGATGGAACTTTAAATGAAGTAATCAATGGAATTATTGGTTACGAAAATGCAAGCGTTTCAGTTATTCCATATGGGACAGGCAATGATTTTGTAAAAAACTTTGAATCAGAAATAAATTTTTATGATATAACTAGACATATAAAATCAGAGACTCAAGAGGTAGATTTATTAAATGTAAATGGTTTATATTCAGTAAATTTATGTAATATAGGTTTTGATGCAAAAGTTGCAGAAAATATGGTAAAGTTCAAAAGATTTCCATTTATAAATGGACAAGGTGCATACACACTTTCAATATTTTATTCATTAATTCATAAGATGTATAATACTCTTGATATAATGATAGATAACAATGAATTAATCCATGGAGATTTTTTATTATGTGCAATTGCAAATGGAAAATCTTATGGTGGTGGTTATATAGGGGCTCCTTTAGCAGAAGTTAATGATGGATTGATTGATTTATGTATTATCAAAAAAGTTTCAAGAGTTAAATTAGTAAAATTAATAAAGCTTTATAAAGAAGGAAAACACCTTGAAAGTGATGAATTAAGAGATTATATTATTTACAAAAAATGCAAAAGTATAAATATTAGATCTAAAGAAAAATTTACAATATGTGTTGATGGAGAAATTTTTATTCATGATAATTTAAGTATTTTTCTTGAAAATAAAGCAATTAAGTTTCTTATACCACATGAAGAAATAGATGAAGAAATAAATTTAATATAAAAGTGAGGGATATTTTTGAGTAGCTTTATAGAGTTTAAAGATGTTAAGAAAACATATAAAATGGGTGAAGTAAATATTGATGCTTTAAGTGGAGTTTCATTCAATATTGAAAAAGGTGAATTTGTGATAGTAGCAGGTGCTAGTGGAGCAGGTAAAAGCACTATTTTAAATATTTTAGGTGGAATGGATACTGCAAGTTCTGGAGAGATTATAGTGGATAATAATAAGGTGAATAAATATTCAGAAAAAGAACTTATTACATACAGGCGTTATGATATTGGATTTGTATTTCAATTTTACAACTTGGTACAAAACCTGACTGCATTAGAAAATGTTGAGTTAGCTACTCAAATTTGCAAAAATCCATTAGATCCTTTTGAAATTTTGAATGCAGTTGGTTTAGAAAAAAGAAAGGATAATTTTCCAGCTCAACTTTCAGGAGGAGAGCAACAACGTGTTGCAATAGCAAGAGCATTAGCTAAGAATCCAAAATTATTATTATGTGATGAGCCAACTGGTGCTTTAGATTATAATACTGGAAAATCAATATTAAAATTATTACAAGATACATGTAAAAAATATAATATGACAGTAGTAATAATAACACATAATCTTGCATTAACTCCAATGGGAGATAAAGTTATTAAAGTGAAAAATGGAATGATTGAAAGTATCACATTAAATGAAAATCCTATTCCAGTAGAAAGGATTGAATGGTAATGTTTAAGAATGCTTTTATGAAGGATGTTATTGGAGATATTAAGAAATCAAAAGGAAGATTTTTTTCTATATTTGCAATAATAGCTTTAGGTGTTGCTTTTTTCTCTGGTATAAAAGTATCTCCTGTTGATATGAAAAGAACTGCAGATAAGTATTATGATGATTATAATCTTATGGATTTAACATTATATTCTACTCTAGGATTTACAGATGAAGATATAGATGAGATAAGTAAAGTTAATGGTGTCTTAGATGTATTTGCAACTTACTCATTGGATGCAATAACCACAATAGATTCTTCAGAAAGTGTACTGAAGGTTATGGGAATTCCTTTAAATAATTCTAATTATGTTAATAAATATAAATTAGTAGAAGGAAATCTTCCTGAAAATCCTAATGAATGTGTCATAGAAGCAGGAAAGTTGGAATCTTTAAATTTATCTATAGGAAGTAAAATTAAACTTACATCAGGTACAAGTGATTTATTAAGTGATAAATTAGAAAATGTTGAATATGAAGTTGTAGGTAAAGTACAAACTCCTTATTATTTATCATTTGAAAAAGGTACATCAAGTATAGGTAATGGCAAAATATCTAGTTTTATTGTTATACCACAAGAAAATTTTAAAATTCCTGCATATACAGAAGCATATGTAACAGTGGAAGGTGCTAAAGAGTTAAATTCATACTCAAATAAATATTTTGATTTAATTGATACTGTAGAAAATCCATTAGAAGAACTAGGTGATAATAGAGCAAGTATTAGATACAATGATATAGTAAATGAAGCTAATAATAAGATAAATAATAGCAAAAATGAGATTGAAAATCAAAAAAATAAAGGACAAGAAGAGTTAAATAAGGCTAAAGAGAAATTAGAAGAATCAGAAGCTTTCTTAAAGAATGGAGAAAGCGAATTAACTAAAAAAGAAAATGAGTTTAAGATTTCAATTATGCAAGCAGAAAATCAAATTGCTTTATCAGAATATAAAATAAATGATGGTAAAGCTACTTTAGAATCTGCAAAAAGGGCTTTTGAATCAGAAAAGTTAAATGCAGAAAGGCAAATTAATATAGCTAAAAGCACTCTTTCAACTTTAAATGACACAAAGGCAGGTTTAGATACAAAAGTTAATGAATTAGAATTAGCTGTACAAGCTCCTAATATTTCAGAAGAGGAAAAAAACAAATTAAATATTGAGCTAGAAGTTTTAACTAAAAGTAGAGATGAAGTAGTTAAAGGTATAGAATATATTAGTAGTGAAATAAAAAGTGGAGAAGAAAAATTAAGACTAGCAGAAATAGAAATTACAACTAAAGAAAATGAATTAATAAATGGCGAAAATTTATTAAGTGAAAAGAAAAGCCAATTAGAATCTTCTAAAAAAGAAGCAATTAATAGATTTGAGAGTTCAAAAATAGAACTTAAAAATGGAAAAGAAGAGTTAGAAAAGGGAAAAGAAGAATACGAAAAATCTAAAGAAATATTCGAAAGAGAAATTTCATCTGCAGAGGCTAAAATTAAAAAAGCAGAAAATGATGTAAAAAGTATTGAAGAGCCTAGTTGGTATATATTAGATAGAAATAGTCATTATTCTTATGTAGATTATAAAAATAACGCTGATAGTATAGACAAGTTAGCTAAAATATTTCCAGTATTCTTTTTTTTAGTTGCAGCTTTAGTATGTTTAACAACTATGACTAGAATGGTAGATGAGCAAAGAATAAATATTGGAACATTAAAAGCTTTAGGATATTCAAAATATAAGATAGTATCAAAATATCTTATATATTCTTTTTTAGCTAGCTTTTTAGGTAGTATAGTAGGTCTTGCAATAGGATTAACTGTATTTCCAATAGTAGTTTTTGATGCCTATGGTATTATGTATACTTTACCTAAAGTTGAATTAGAGTTTAATATACCAATATCAATTTCTATAACTATAATAGCTATTTTAGTTACTACACTATCTGCATTTTTTGCATGCTATAAAGAGTTAATTGAAACACCTTCAGCTTTAATGAGGCCTAAGCCTCCCAAAGATGGAAAGAGAATTTTAATTGAAAGAATCAATTTTATTTGGAATAAGCTAAGTTTTATTGGAAAAGTAACAGTAAGAAATATATTTAGATATAAGAAAAGATTTTTTATGACTGTTTTTGGTATTGCAGGATGTACAGCTTTAATTGTTACTGGCTTTGGAATTAAAGATTCAATAAAGACTATAGTCGATAAGCAATTTGGAGAAATATTTAAATATAATTTAACTATTAGTATAGATAAAGATTCTAGTGAATTAGAAAAACAAGACATTATTTCAGATATAAGTGGTTTATCAGAAATAGATAAGCTATTAATGATACAATCAGAAAGTGCTAAGATAGTTACTGGTGACGGAGATAAAGATATTTATATTATAGTTCCTGAATCTTTAGATAAGCTAGATCAGTTTATAAATCTACAAAATAGATTATCTAAAGAGAAGCTTAAATTAAATAATGATGGAGTAATACTTTCAGAAAAAGCAGCAACAAAAGCAAATGTTAAAGTTGGCGATGACGTGAAGGTTAAAGTTAACAATAAAGAATTTTCATTGAAGGTTTCTGGAATAGCAGAAAATTATACATTTAATTATCTTTATATGTCCTCTAAATATTATAAAGAAAAATTTGATATTGATAGTAACTTTAATTCTATTTTAGTTAATGCTTCTATAATAGAAAATGAAGACCAATTCTCAAAATCAATTATGGATAAGCCTATAGTTAAGAGTGTATCTTTTAATACTGGTATAAAAGATAATTTTGATAATACAATTCAAAGTTTAAATTATGTTGTTTTAGTAATGATAGTATCAGCTGGGGCATTAGCCTTTGTTGTTCTTTATAATTTAACTAATGTAAATATCAGTGAAAGAATCAGAGAAATTGCGACTATAAAGGTATTAGGATTTTATCATAATGAAGTATCTGCGTATATTTATAGGGAAAATATAATATTAACAGTGTTTGGTATTGTGTTTGGTGAAATTTTAGGAGTATTCCTACATAGATTCATAATGGTTACAGTGGAAATGGATAATATGATGTTTGGAAGAAGTATTGATTCATTAAGTTTTATAATATCGGCACTACTTACAATAGTATTTGCAGTACTTGTTAATATTGTTATGTATTATAAACTAAAAAAAGTTAAAATGATTGAATCATTAAAATCAGTTGATTAATGAAATATAAGATAGAGGGAAACTTCTATCTTTTTTTATTGATTTATATAAAAGAACCATTTTTGTTGAAAAGTATATACTATATTATGTATATAAATCTTAGGAGAAATATTTATGTCATACAGTGAAATTTATGAAAAAATTGGTTTCAAGAAAGAGATGGAAAGGTTAGAAAAACAGGCGTATTTAGGTTCAGAAAAAGAAGTGAGAATGCTAAAATTATTAGGAGTAAAAGAAGATAGTGATATTTTAGAGGTTGGAGGTGGACCAGGTTTTTTTACTAAGATACTCTTAGATAATTTTAGTAAATGTGAAGTTACTTCTTTAGATAATGATGAAAAACTTCTTGAATATGCTTATAATAATCTTAATAAAGAATATGGTAATAGAGTTAGTTTTGTAGTTGATGATATTACAAGTGCTTCGATACCAGATAACTATTATGAATGTGTTATTGCTAGATTTGTATTTCAACATCTTAATAATCCAATTTCGGCATTAAAAGAAATATATAGGATTCTTAAACCTGGAGGAAAAGTAATTATAATTGATGTTGATAGTGAACTGTGGGGATTAACATATCCTAAAAATAATTTAATTAAAGCTTTAAACGATAATTTAGCAAAGTTCCAATCTAATTTAAATGGTAATAGAGAAATCGGAAGGGTACTTATAACTCTTTTAAAGTCATTAGGATTTGTAAATTACGACATTGAAGCAGTAATAAATCATAGTGATATTTTAGGAAAAGACAATTTTAGATATAAGATAAATAGCAATATGATAAATGATTCAAAGTTATCAAAAATGTTAGATGAATATAATAACTTCTTTAATTTAAGTTATTCCTCAATTATGCAATTAAAGTTATTTTTTTATGGTGAAAAACCTAAAGAAGCTAGAAAAACTAAAAAAGATATAGTAACCGAAAAAATTAATGAGACTAATAGAAAAGAAAATGAAGAAATATCCGAAAATAAATAACACTTGGTTAAGCATTAATGGTATTATTCCCATTATATACTCCTTTAATACTATGGCATATAAGTAGTATAATTAATTAATGATTAATTTGTATTCTTAGGAGGGGAAGGGCTTTGTTCTATGCTGAAAATTTAGATCTACTAGATTGCGGAGATATAGGTAATTATATTACAAAATTTGAGGATAATAAGGTATATTCTAGTTTTTACTTAAAGGAAGATAACATTAATTTAAAATATATACTAGAAGAATCTATTGTTGAAATGAAGGCAAATTCTATAAAAATAAATGGACAAGTAGTTCTTGCATTACTTTTTAAATTTGCTGGAGGTAATAAATTTATTTATGGACGTATATATAATAAGAATTTTGATTTAGATAAAGAACATCTTCAAATGTTAGTATTTCAAGATAGGATACCTATATGTTTTGTAGATTCTAATAATAAAATAATTGCTACAACTTTAGTTGAAAATGATTTTAAAAATTCAATTAAAGATTATATTATAAAGAAAAGAGTTAAATATAGCCCTTCCTATGATTTTGAAAATAGGCAATGTAAAATAAAGGAGTTATGGGTGAATGCATAATGAGAAGTGGCAAAAGCCGCTTCTTTTTGTTATAATTAAAGATAGTTTATATTTTGCAAAGCAATGTATAAGATGAAGGAATGAAAAAATTAAAGAATGAAAGAATTGAGGAGGTTTTGCTATGCAAAACTTAGAATAAAAAAGTGCAAAGCACTTTTAATAAGAAATCCTTAAGATTTTTTATTAACTTTTCAATTTTCATAATTCAATATAATTGAATTATATCCTTAATTCTTTCACTTTTTCAATCTTTCACTATTTCATTATTAATAAGGTGAGAATTATGATTAAACAAGTTTTATTAGAAAAATTTAATAAAGATACATCAGGGAAAAATGATTTGGGCGGTAAGAGGATATTAGAAAATGATTTAATTTCTAATTTTATTGTGAAATGTGATGATGATTTAGTTTATATAGATTCTAAAATTATATCAGAAAATTATTTTAATGAGTATAACTCTAAAATGGAAATAGATATAAATACTAAAAATATAATATCAACTTTTTGTAGTTGTGATGACTTTGAAAGAAATGAGTTGCGTAAACACAATTATTGTTGTAAGCATTTATTTGCAAGTTTTTATAAATTTTTAAATGAATTAGATAATAATGAAGAGGTCAAAGCAAAATTTAATGAATCACTTTTAAATAAGATAATTTTTAAAAGTAAAAAAGAAAATATATTAGATTTACTTTTAGAAGAAGAAAATAAAAATGAAATTAAAATAGAGGTTTATATAAATAAACAAGGTTTAAAGAATAAACTAGCAGCAGAATTTAAGATAGGATTAAAAGGATTATCTTCTAATAGACTATATGTTATTAAAGATATAAACCAGCTTTTAACTTCTTATTATAATAAGATACCAATTAAATATGGCAAGGATTTTAGTTTTGATCTAAGATATCAAAGACTAGGGATAAAGGAAAAGAAAATAATAGATTTCATTGAAAAGGTAAAAGATATAGAATCAGCTTCTTCAAATTTTATGAGGAGGCAAGATAAATATATAGATGGAAAGATGTTAATAATTCCAGACTTTTTAATAAGAGAATTTTTTGATACTGTTTCAAAAAATAGAGTTTACTTAAACGAAGGCTTTTTTTATAAACCTGTAGAAAGTGAGATTATTTTTGATAAGCCAAGTATTAAAATTTCTTTAAAAGGATTAGAAAAAGAATATTTATTAAGCTTAGAGGATGGAATACCTGAAAAAGTAGATAAAAAGGGAACCGTATTTATTTATGGAAGTAGTATTTATTTACCGAGTTTGGAGTATTGCTATGATATATCTACTTATTTGAATATATTTAATAATACAAAATCTGTATCAATAGATAAAGCTGAGGAAATAAGAGTTTTATCTAAGTTATTACCTAAACTTTATACATTATCTAATGATGTAAGTATTAATAAGTCTATAAAAAATAAAATTGTAAAAGAAGACGTTAAGTTTAAGTTTTATTTTGATAAAGTTAATAAAGATGTAACATTAACTTTAAAAGTTAAATATGGAGAGCATGAATTTAATATTTTTCATGAATACAAAAATAAAATTATTTATAGAGATTTAAACAAAGAAAGAGAAGTTATGTCATTTTTAAGATCTCTTGGGTTTGATGCTTCTGGAGACAAATTTTACTTATTATTTGGCGATGATTTTTTATTTAAATTCTTTAAATATGATATAGAAAAACTTCAAGATGTTGGAGAAGTTTTTTATTCACAGAACTTTAAAATGATAAAGCAAGTCAATAGTAAAAATATAAAAGGTAATATACAAAGTGGAAAATTTGATTATTTTGAATTAAAATTTAAAATTGATAACATACCAGAAAATGAAGTTAAAGATATAGTATTAGCTCTTAGAGATAATCTTAAGTATTTTAAGCTTAAAAGTGGAGAATTTTTGGATTTAGAAGAAATAGAGCTTAAAAACTTTTTAAATTTACTAGATATATTATCATTAGAAAATGATATAGAAAATGATAGTATCCTATTTAGCAAAAATAAAGCATTATATATAGATAGTTTTATTAAGGAAAATAATATTAGATATATAAAAGGAAAAAAAGAATTATCGCAAATTCAAAAGAAAATAAAGGATGTAAATAAGCTAACATTTAAAGAACCATTAAAATTAATTGCAGAACTTAGACCTTACCAAAAGGAAGGATATAATTGGCTTAAAACGATGGATTATTTAGGTTTTGGTGGAATTCTAGGTGATGAGATGGGCCTTGGTAAAACAATTCAAGCAATAACTTTTATTTTATCAACTTTACCATCTAAAACTTTAATTGTTGCACCAACGTCATTAATTTATAATTGGAGTAGTGAAATAGAAAAATTTGCACCGAGTATTAAATATACTGTTGTAAATGGATCTAAGGATGAGAGAATTAAAATATTAGATAATATTGAAAAATATGATGTAATCATTACTACCTATAATTTAATTAAGAGAGATTTAGATGAATATGAAAAATTACAATTTGATTATTGTTTTATAGATGAGGCACAATATATTAAGAATAGTAATTCTCAAAATTCATTGTCTGTAAAAAAGATAAAATCATATAGAAAATTTGCATTAACCGGTACTCCAGTTGAAAATTCCTTAATGGAATTATGGTCAATTTTTGATTTTATAATGCCTGGTTATCTTTTTGATGAAAAAAGATTTAGCGTAAGGTATCATAAGAAATTAAATGAATCTGAAGAAATTTTAGAAGAGTTAAATAAGCTTATTAAGCCTTTTATATTAAGAAGATATAAAAAGGATGTAATAAAGGAACTACCTCAAAAGATAGAAAAGAAATTAATAGTATCTATGGCAGAAGAACAAGAAAAGGTATATACAATTTATGCAGATCATGCTAAGAGTTTAATTGAAAAGAAGGTTAAGGATGATGATTTAAAAACAAGTAAAATAGAAATTTTATCTTATATAACTAAACTTAGACAACTGTGCCTGGATCCTTCTGTATTGATAAATGATTATGTTGGAACTAGTGGAAAAGTAGATGCTCTTATTGAAATTCTACAGCAGGGAATAGAAGAAGGACATAAGATATTAGTATTTTCACAATTTACTTCAGTTCTAAAAAATATTGCTAGTAAATTAAGCTCAGAACACATTTTGTTTAGTTACTTAGATGGATCAATTCCTTCAGAAAAAAGATTAGAACTTGTAAATGAATTTAATGAAGGAAGAAACTCTGTATTTTTAATAAGCTTAAAAGCAGGGGGAACTGGTTTAAACTTAACTTCAGCAGATATAGTAATACACTTTGATCCTTGGTGGAATCCTGCTGTTGAAGATCAAGCTACTGATAGAGCACACAGATTTGGGCAAACTAATATAGTGGAAGTAATTAAACTTATAGCAAGGAATTCTATAGAAGAAAAAATAATTGATCTTCAAGATGAAAAGAGAAAACTAATTGAAAAGATAATTGATAATGAAAATGATATATCAAGTATAAATACATTAAGCGAAGAAGATATATTAAGTCTTTTTTCAATTAATTAGTACGTATATTATTAATATTAATACTTTTTATGATATATAGGGAATAATAATTAAATAAATAATAAGGGCACAGTAATGATTTAATATGACTGTATCCTTATTATTTTATAAAAAAATATAGTTAAGTTTAAAGAAAATTCTACATGGCTTAGTAAAGCCTCCTATGACTCCTAATACAAATGCTACAACACTAAATGATAGAGAAATTGCAACATCATATCTTTTAACATTAAAAAGAGCAGGGAGAGAATATGCTTGGAGCGCTATGGAAGCAAGTAATCCAGATTTAAGAGAATTCTTAAAAGATACATTTCCTATGAGTTATGATCATGCTTATGAAGTATGGCAGTGGATGGTGAAAAAAGGTTATTATCCAGTATGTCCAGCATCAGAAGAGGAGATAACTAAAATAGTAATACTTATAATGAAGTTACTAATCAGCAATATTATTAATTGATAAGTATGTTTAAGAATATGGCTAAAAGTCATATTCTTTTTATTTAGATAAATAAAGTCTTGAGTATATGTTAGTACCTTAGTTTTATTATAAATTTAAAATATATTTATTTTAATAATTAAAATATGATATATTTATATATAAGTAAAATTTATACAGGGAGGAAGTAATATGCAATTAAAAGAAAAAATTGAAGAACTTAAAAATTATTTAAGTGAATATGAAAAGCTAGTCCAAGCAATGAGTTTAGTTTACTGGGATATGAGAACTAATATGCCAACTAAAGCAGGTGAGTCTAGATCAAAAGTTTTAGAGTATTTGTCAGGTGAAAGCTTTAAGATGGTTACTAGCTCTAAAGTAGAAGATTTTATAAATGATTTATCTAAATATAAAAACGAAATGAATCATACCGAGGCTAGAATACTGCAGGAACTTGAAAGAAATTATAATGAAACTAAAAAAATACCTCAAGATAGATATGTAGCTTTTGTCGGTGTTTGCAGCAATTCAGAATTAGCTTGGGAAAAAGCAAAAGATGCTAATGATTTTGAAATATTCAAGCCTCATTTAGAAAAAGTAGTTGAATTTCAAAAAGAATTTATTAATTATTGGGGATTTAATAATGATAAATATGATACCCTTTTAGATAAATATGAATTAGGATTAACTACTGAAAAATTAGATAAAATATTTGCAGAACTAAGAGATGGAATAATAGAGGTATTAAATAATGTTAAAGCTAGTAATAAAAAGATAAATCGTGATTTTTTATATGGTAATTTTGATACAAAGAAACAAAAGGACTTATCATTATATATTTTAAATAAAATAGGATTTGATTTAGAAGCTGGCAGATTAGATGAAAGTGTTCATCCTTTTACAACGAACTTTGGAAATAAAGATGTAAGACTAACTACTAATTACCATGAGGATGAATTTACTTCAGCTTTATTTAGTACTATTCATGAAGGTGGGCATGGTATTTATGAACAAAATATAAGTGATGAGTTAGAAGGTACTGGTCTTCAAACTGGAGCTTCTATGGCGATACATGAATCACAATCAAGGTTTTATGAAAATATATTAGGAAGAAGTAAAGAGTTTTGTTCATATTTATTACCTATAGCTAAAAAATACTTTGAAGATTTTAAAAATGTTACTCTAGACGAATTCTATGATGCAATGAACTATGTTGAAACTTCTTTAATTAGAACTGAAGCAGATGAATTAACATACGGGCTTCATATTATAATAAGATATGAAATAGAAAAAGAATTAATTAATGGAAGAATAAAAGTAGATGATCTTAAAGAGTTATGGAATAAAAAATATAAGAAGTATTTAGGGGTTGAACCTAAAAGTGATAGTGAAGGAATACTTCAAGATATGCACTGGTCAGATGGATCTTTTGGATACTTCCCAAGTTATGCATTAGGAAATTTATATGGAGCTCAAATGTTTCATAAACTTTTAGAAGAAAAACCAGATATAATGGCAGAAGTTAAAAATGGTAACTTTACTGAAATATTTAAGTGGTTAAAAGAAAAAGTTCATGTACATGGTGCATTATATACTCCAGAGGAACTTATAAAAAATATTACGGGAGAAGAACTTAATCCAAAATACTTTATAGATTATTTGAAAAATAAGTACTATACAATATACCATGTAAAATAATTTCTTATTAAGGGTAAAACTTAGGCTTTATCCTTTTTTTAATGTATTTATGGTATATAAGTTATAAGAAGGGCTTAATATTTAAGTAAGTTATAAATAATAGATAAAAACTTCTATTTAAGCTTAAAAACGTCTTTAAGTAAGTAAAATCAATGGTTTAAAAGGGGCTCACGTTTCATGAGCTCCTTTGTAAAAATAAGGAATTAACTTTTTTAGGAAATAAAGTTTGCTTGAAATTGAATAAATTTTATATTAAATAGATTTTTGAGACTGCTCCCATTAATAGTAATTAGATAAATTATTATTAGGGCCTATAGCTCAAAATGTCTATAAATTTAGTTTTTTTAATAAGATGGTATAATAGATATTATACAAATATAAAAATGTTAAAAGTGGAGTATTTCAATGGGAAAATTTAAAGAATTATATATTAAATATTCTAATTTAGATGAAGAAATAAAGAAAACTATAAATTCTTATCCTCAAGAGTTTATAACTGATAAAAATAATATAAGATTATCTTTATTACAATATATTATAAGGTCTAATAATTATATATATGAGCTTAAAGCAATTAATGGAACGGCTCATCTTTGGACTTGGAGCGATTTTAGGCTGGAATCAAAAGGGAGAGTTCTTAGCTATAAAACTGAAGCCAATATAATATTAAGTCAAATTATTGAGTTTTATAATGATGTAGATATAAATTTATTAAATAAATATGGTTTAGAAATAGTTAAAAAAATAAACTAAATCACCATAAGTATATATATTTTTTGAGATAATAAACAATAAAATCTTGAATTAACATAATCTTAGAATAGTCACCATTATTGTAATAAATTGGCATAGATTAATTTGGTATAAATTGATATAATTATATATATAAATGAAAAATATTATTAATTAGGTGATTAAGTGAAAATAAAGTATAAAAATACAGTAGATGATTTAATAGAACTAAATTTTTATTTAAATACTAAATTAAAGAATAGGAGGGTTAAAAATTATTTTTTAAAATATGGTTATATGTTAATAATATTACTTATTTCCGTATGGTATTTTAAATACAATTATGAAGATAAGTATATTTTTTTAATTATAGTAACAATTTTATGTTTAGTATGGTTAGTACTTCTACCTATTATTGTTAAAATGGAATTAAGACATAGGCTTAAAGGTAAAGATAGTAATAATAAGTATTTGTATAATGAGACAATATTAAAATTAAAAAATGATAAAATTGTTATTTTAAAAAATGATAATAAAAGTGAATTAAGTTTTAAAGATATTTCTAATATAATAATTTATAAAAAAAGAATTTTTATCTTTAAAGAAAATTTTAATATATTTGCAATAGTGCCTGTTAAAGTATTTTTAAATGATAGTGAAAAAAACAAATTCTTAAATACAATAAAAGGGAATTTATGTTAAGGTTAAATTTAATGTAAATTCTCTTAATTTTATTTATCTTAATTATGATTTTGAATTTAAATTTTTAGTTATCAAATACGAAAATTATTTTCTTAATAATGAATTACTACTCACTATTTATGAAAAGATAAAATAGTTTACTTTAGCTTAATCATTATTTAATTTATAAAATATATTAAAAATATTTTTTGGGAAATAATGGGAATGGGTGCTTGATATTATGAAAGAAGGGATTATCAATGTATAAGCATAAAAATAAGTTATTAATTTTATTATATTTTATAATAAATATAATTTTACTATATGGTTGCTCAAAACAAACTATTGAAATTTAAAAAGAGCCGAAGTCTCCTAATGGTAATTATATTGCTTATACTTATACATTTACTGGAGGTGGAGCAACTGTTCCATTTAGACCAGTAGTATCTATTATTGAATCTAAATATGATGAAGATAAGATAAACGAAATATTATTGAAAAATTCACCCAATGTTTTTCTTGCTACTAGATCAAGTAATAAATTTATTGACGCTGAATGGATAGATGATGATACATTAAAAGTTACTTTAGATAATATTTATTTAAAGGTAGATGTATTTAATGGGATTAAAATTGAATATGATGAAAAATAAAAGTGAAATATTTATAGATATATCATATAGTTATAAATATTTCACTCTCTTTTTTTATGACTTGTTAAATAAAATTGTGTTTATAATCAAAAGTTAACTACATTTAATTAGAATTATTAAATTAATTTTGATTAGCATATTTCATTATATCTTTTAAGGCTTTTTCTCCATTCATAGTTCCAAATGTTTTCATATCTAGAACATCACAATTTATATTATAAGGTGATGTAAGCTTTTTTATGGATGATAGTAGGTATCTTACTTGAGGACAAATTAAAATTAAGTCAATTATATTATTCAGATCATATTCTTTTATAGAAGATTCTTTTATAAATTCAGCAGGTCCATAAGCAAGTATAAATTTGTATTTTTCATTGTAGTCTTTAAAATTTGATATAATTGTCATAATATCATCAACTAAAATGGTATTTTCTTTTGAAGCTTTTTTGATTTTAGAACAGAATAAGCTAGAGGTTGCCCCTCCAGCACAACATATATATACTAACAATTTAAATATCCTCCTAAAATAATAAAGATATAATAATAATACCTAAATTTACTAATATAGTATATAGCTTTTAAATAATCTATTTTATTTATGAAAATAATTTATGTATAATCAAAAAATTACTTAGGTCTTAAATATACGAATTCTATTGAATAGAACATAAAAAGAATCTATTATACATAGGAAGGAGGGGATATTTTATGAAAGAAAAAAGTTTGCAAGCCCACGAAATGTGGAAAGGAAAAATAGAAGTTATAAGTAGGTGTCCTGTAAATAATAATGAAGATTTAACAATTGCGTATACTCCAGGTGTATCATATCCGTGTTTAGAAATTGAAAAGGATAAAGATGCTTCATATAAGTATACAAGAAGATCTAATTTAGTTGGTGTAATTACTGATGGAAGTGCTGTATTAGGACTTGGTAATATTGGATCTTTAGCTGCAATGCCTGTTATGGAAGGAAAATGCGTATTATTTAAAGAGTTTGCCGGGGTAGATGCTTTTCCTATTTGTATTAACAATAATGATGTTGATGTATTAGTAAATACAATAAAATTGATAGAAGGTAGCTTTGGAGCAATAAATTTAGAGGATATAAGTGCACCACGTTGCTTTGAAATTGAAGAAAAACTAAATGAAATTTGTGATATACCTGTTTTTCATGATGATCAGCATGGAACTGCTATTGCTGTTTTAGCTGCACTTTTAAATGCTAAAAAGGTTGTTAAAAAGGATTTTGATATTAATATAGTAGTAAATGGAGCTGGAGCAGCAGGAATAGCTATTGCTAATTTAATTTACGATGCAGGATTTCATAATGTTGTAATTTGTGATAGATATGGTATAATCACTAGTGATAATGCAAGTAATAAATATCAAGAAAAATGTGCAATTAAGTTCAATAAAAATAAAGCTGGGAGTCTTAAAGATGCATTAGTAAATTCAGATGTATTTATAGGAGTAAGTGCAGGAAATATCTTAACAAAAGAAATGGCAATGTCAATGAATTCAGATTCCATAATATTTGCACTAGCTAATCCAATTCCAGAAATAATGCCTGAAGTTGCTAAAGAAGCTAATGTAAAGGTTATTGCTACCGGAAGAAGTGATTATCCTAATCAAATAAATAATTTATTAGTTTTTCCAGGAATAATAAAAGGAGCTTTAAAAGCACGTGTTAATAAAATTACTACAGAAATGCAGCTAGAAGTTGCTAAAGGAATTTCTAAATGCATAGATGAAGATAAACTAAATAGTGAAAATATTATTCCAAGTGTATTTGATAAAAGAATAGTAGATTTAGTTTGTGATATAATTTGTAGTTTCAAAAAGTAAGGAGTTTTTATGGAGAATTTAGCTAAATTATTTAACAAATTAACTAATAGTGAGCAGAAAGTATTTACATATATTTATGCTAATCAACAGAAGGTAATAAAAATGAAAATAAATGATTTAGCTAAGGAGACATTTACTTCTAAAACTGTAATTATTAATTTATCTCAAAAATTAGGATTTGAAGGATTTTCAGATTTAAAATATTATTTAAAATCAAATAACAGTGCTGATGATGATATAAAGGTTTTAGAAGATTTACAATATGGATTAAAACAAAATATTGAAAAAACCTTTGTAGTTATAGAAGCTGATTTATACAAAAAAATTTCTAGAGAAGTCATTGAAGCAAAAACCGTCTATGTTTTTGCAAGAGGTACAAGTAAAGCAGCTGGATATTATTTAAATCATCTATTATTAACTTTAGGAATTAAGTGTATTTTTGTTAAAGACTATAATTTACTTACTTTAGTTGGAAATACATTAGAAAGTGATGAGTTAGTTATTTTAATTTCATTATCTGGTAATACGGAAAAAATATTAGAAGTTGCTAATATCGCAAAAGTTAAAGGCTCTAGAACTATTGCAATAACGTCTTTTGGTAATAATGAATTATCAAAGATTAGTGATTATACTCTTCATTGTGTCTCTAATGATACAGAAACTAAGTTTAATGATAGTATATCTAGAATTGGTATGTTTATAGTAATTGAGATGTTAGTAAATTCAATTAAAGAGTTTAGTTATAAATAGCTCGCAAAATGCGAGTTATTTTTATTTATGACCTAAGTCATTTCTTGTGACCTTGGACTTCATAAAAGAAAAGAGTATCATCTTAAGTTATTGCAACATTTCTAAGCACAACGTAAAATGATTATTAAGAGGAGCGCTCTTTTAAGAAAAGGTATTCATAAAGTATATAATTTAATAATTGGAGGAAGACGAAATGTCAAAAGAGTTTAGTCAAAAGATTCAACAATTCGGTAGAACATTACTATTACCGATTGCTGTTATGGCACCAGTTGGAATGATCCTAGGTATAACGGGAGCACTTGTTCAATCTTATATGATAGCAAGATTCCCATTCTTAGGAAATGAAATCCTTAATACTATTTTAGTTAATATAAGAACTATAGCAAGTGCTGTATTTGATAATATTCCATTAATGTTTGCAATGGGTGTTGCTTATGGAATGTCTAAGAAAGACAAAGGAATTTCAGTATTTGCATCAGTTATAGGATATATAATTTTAATTATATCTATGAATGTTTGGCTGACTGTAACTGGAAAGCTAGCAGATCCAGAAGTTATGAGTCAATTTGGACAAATAAAGGTATTAGGAATACAAACTATGAATGTAAACGCTTTAGGAGGAATTGTAACAGGTTTAGTTGCTGCATGGGCAACAGATAAATTCTATAAACTTGAATTACCAATTGCCTTTGCATTCTTCTCAGGTAAAAAATCAGTTCCAATAATAACAATGGGAATTATGGTTGCAATTGGTTTAACAATACCATTTATATGGGAAGCATTAGTAACTTTACTTACTAAATTATCAGTAGTTTTTTTAAGTCCAGTTGGTCCATTCTTTACAGCAGCTGGTGAAAGACTATTTATACCTTTTGGACTACATCACCTTTGGAATGCTTTATTTAGATTTACTGAAGCTGGTGGGTCATATGTAATAAATGGAGAAACTTTTGTTGGTGTTGTTCCAACATTAAATGAAGTTTTATTTAATCAAGGTCCAACTAGTGAATATTGGAGCATGATGCCATCATTAACAAGGTTTATGGCTCAACAACAAATGTTATGTACTTTGTTTGCTTTCCCAGCTATCGGACTAGCAATGTATAAAACAGCTTATAAAGAAAATAAAAAACTAGTTAAATCTTTAATGATAACTTGCATATTAACTGCACTTTTAGGTAATGTTACTGAACCACTAGAATTTTCATTTGTATTTATTGCACCATTATTATATGTAGTTTATGCATGTATCATAGGTGTTGGAGCAGTAGTATTATCATTAGCTAATGTTGCAATTGGATATATAAGAGGTACAGTTTTTGATTTTGCAATATTTGGATTACTTTATGAAAATACTCATTGGGTTAGCTTTATAATAATCGGATTAATTTTAGCAGTTGTAATTTACTTTGTATTTAAATGGACAATATTAAAATTTGACTTAAAAACTCCAGGAAGAGAAGATTCACCTTCTGCAGATAATACTCTTATAAAAGAAAAGAGATATGATGAAATAGCTAAAATAGTTATTAAAGCTTTAGGTGGTAAGTCAAATATAAAGAATGTAGATAACTGTATAACTCGTTTAAGAATAGACTTAGGTGAAGTTAATATAGTAGATCAAAAGCTTCTAGAGACATCAGGATGTACAGGAATCTTCTTCCCAGCATCTAAGCATATTCATATAGTTTATGGGCCTTTAGTTGAGTTTGTTAGAAATGCAGTAGATGATGAATTAAGTAATATGTAATAATATGCAAATACAATAGTTAAAAAATAATAAAAAATATTAATATATAAAATTAAAAATAAGAAAACTTTTAAATTATAAATACAGCGGAGGGATAGATAATGAGAAGTAGTAATATAATCACAATAACTGGAGCAGGAAGTGCTAGAACTCCAGCCTTAGTAGGAAGCTTAGTAAAATTAAAGGATAGATTTCCACTAAAGAAAATCATTTTTTATGATATAGATAATGAAAGAACCTCAAAAATGGAAGACTATATTAGGTTAGTTTTAAAAACTTATTCCAATGATACAGAAGTAGTTTTTACAACAGATCCAGATGTGGCATATGAAAAAACTGATTTTGTATTTTGTCAAATGCGTGTTGGAAAAAATGAAATGAGAAGCTTTGATGAAAAAATTCCACTAAAGCATGGATTAGTAGGACAAGAGACTTGTGGACCAGGAGGATTTGCTTATGGAATGAGATCTCTTGGAGCAATGGTAGAAATGGTTAATCAAGTTCGTAAACATTCAAAAGATACATGGATACTAAATTATACAAATCCTGCTGCAATAGTTGCATTAGGTCTTGATAAAGTCTTTCCAGATGACAAGAGAATCTTAAATTTGTGTGATCAACCATATTCGCTTATGAGATCTTACGCTAAAATATTAGGAGTTGAGCAAAAAAATTTAAGAGCTACTTACTTTGGATTAAATCACTTTGGATGGTTTACAGAGCTTAAAGATGTAGATGGAAATGACTATTTCGATAAGCTAAGAACTTACTTAAGAGATTATGACTTTAAACCTTATAATGCAGAGCAACGTTCTAAATCTTGGCTTGATACATACTTAAGAGTAAATAAATATATGAACTTTTTTGATGAATATATTCCAACAACTTATCTTCAATATTATTTCTTTGCAGAGGAAATAGTAGCTGAAAGTGATCCTAATTATACAAGAGCAGATGAAGCAAAGGACTCAAGAGAAAAAGAAGTTTGGGACATATGTTCTAAAGCTACTAATGCTAATTCAATAGATGATGTTGAAATAATTACAAATAGTGTATTTGGAGACTTAATGATTGAACTTGCTGAATCCATAGCTTATGATCTTCATAATGAATTTATTCTTATGAGTAGAAATAATGATATTATAACTAACTTTAGTAAAGATGCTATAGTTGAAGTTTCAGGAACAGTAGGAAAAGATGGAGCACATCCTTATAAATATGGAGAAATCAAACCATTTTATAAAGGATTAATGGAAGGGCAACATGCATATGAACTTCTTACAGTTGAAGCATTCTTAGAAAAAAATTATACTAAGGCATTACAAGCATTAACGTTAAATAGAACTATTGTAAATCCTGAAAAGGCAAAAGCTGTATTAGATGACTTAATGGAAAAGAATAAAGATTTCTGGTATTTAACTTAGAATTAATAAAAGGAGCTGTATCAAAATAACTTTTGATACTATTCTGTAAGAAAGGAGGATTCAAATTTGAATCCTTCTTTTTGCATATAATATTGATATGAAAAAAATAAATCTAAAAAATATTATATATATCAATCAATTGGAATTCATAATTAATTTTAAAATTATTACATCAAAAGATGAACCCGGTAAGAACATTATATTAAGTAATGGAGGAATTAGATTATTAAAAATTATATGAATCATACTCTATTGTAAGTAGAAATCTAATGATAGTACATAAAATATTATTTAGAATAATTGTTTATTGTTATATGAAAGGAATATATTTTAGTAGAAAACTTGAAAAAGCTTATAAAAGAGATATTAACTTCCGTTGGCTTTTGCAATGGCAAAAGGAGACAAGTCATAATACATTACAATATTCAGAAACAAGAATTATAAAAATATGTAGAAGACTTATTTTTATAATTTGTAATTGAACTAGAAAAGCAAGATGGAATAGAATTGAGAATTTATTTATTGATGGTACAAAATTCAAGTGAATGCTAATAGATATAGTTTCGTTTTGAAAAAAGCAACTGATAAATTTGAAGAGAAGTTATGAAATGTTTGAAATAATGTTGAATATAATTCGGATTTTAACCTAAGCTGGGATATGCTTGATGAAAAGTAAAAAATAGAATTAGTAGAAATATTTATATAAAAATTAGTGTATAAAATTTTCTGAAATTAAAGAGAACTGTATCAGATTGAATTTATTAATTCAATCTGATACAGCCCTATTTTTATAATTATTATCAAAATAATTATAATTTTCTAATTTGTTATTAGTTAATTTTATCATAACAAATTAATCTTAAATATTATTTAGAAATAGAACTTGAAATTAGGTTATTTGAAATATTTAATTCTACTTATGGTTTGTAGGTAATAATGGAAGTTAACATGGAAGTACACTGAGAAAGAATTTACATAAGAGATGATAAAAATAAGAGTTGTCTAAATGATTATATAAGAATCAATTTTGTATTAATATTAAAAAAACTACTTAAAGTAAATTAGTAGTTACTTTAAATATAAATAAAGTAACCACGAAATG